>JAESFP010000089.1_pt1 | contig 125834 bp, 110 predicted proteins | sample 9266181 | NCBI WGS metagenome assembly JAESFP01 (sample SAMN14502547, study PRJNA617102) | algae metagenome | isolation source: Pegethrix bostrychoides GSE-TBD4-15B and co-occurring heterotrophs from... | place: USA: Grand Staircase-escalante National Monument, Utah | collected 2006-08-15 | reverse complement strand
ACGACTGCTTGGTACATCCAACGTAATCATTCACAAAAGTCCGTAGATTGGCAGTTCACAACAGCAGATGCTCGGATTCGTCTCAAGCGTCTTTACCCACAAATTGAAAACTGACAGACCACTAGTCATGACAGTTCCCTGAATTAAAGGGTCGTGAATATTCCCCATCTCCTGCTCCTCGTGCCATTTTCCTCGTGCCATTATCAATGCCTCAGATATGAGGACTCAGAACAGGGGATGGGGCGTGGTGTTGCTACTGATTTAAAACATCCTTTTTGTGCTGGGGTGCAGCAGCGATCACCGCAACTTGATCACGAAGCTCTTCAGAAACTCCCATTTCTGCAAGGGTGAGCATTAGGTCTTCAGCAACGGCATCAAAATGTTCGTGGTTTAAGCCTTGCTGAGCGACCAGATCTTTGTGTGCTTCACGCATATCGCTGCCGCTATATTTACCAGCGCCACCAAAGGCATAGGTGAGAAAAGCTTTTTGGTGTGCCCGCTGTTTTACCATGTCGGTATCAGCGAAAAAGTGTTTGATGCGCTCATCAGCCAGCACCCGTTCGTAGAATTTATCCACGGCCAAGTTAATCGCCTCTGTGCCGCCTAACTGCTCAAATAAAGTTGCCATTCATGTTCTCCCTCTGTAAGTTTGTGTAGGGTTTGCTCTGCGTCGGTCATGTGGTGAACAGGGCCTTGCTAACCTGTGGTGACTTCAACCGATAGAGATTCGGGCGGTTGAGCCTGAGTCGGCTGTTGGAAAATAGCGACGATCGCCTTAATCACACAATCGGGGGTGCATTCTTGTAAATTGCCGATCCCGCAAAGATCAACACTGAAAGAGTGACGATGCAAATTAACACAAGCCAAGTTGGGAGGCTAAATTGCCAGGAACGCTTCGGCACCCTCATCTCACCGAGATCAAATGTCGGATTCGCCATAATTGCAATTCTAAGTGAGCATCTTCTAGACTAGGTAAATCACTATGAAAACGCTTTGACTTAAGTCAAAGCCGACCTGTAGAGAATCTTAAGGTTGCTGCCTGCTTAAAATGAGGTTAACATATATTTGTCTTTATGCATAAACTTGTCAGTTATAAACCTGTAACTCTAGTCGGTAACACGATCGCTAGAATCCAATAACAAAGGCTTAATAGTCACGACATAGAATGAACGAACTTAATTGTGATTTGGCTGATTGGTTGCAGACGACGCTGATTTTCCATGGACTCTCGCGAGCCCAACGACTCTGCTTATGCCAAATTATTCGGCTCCAAACTTGGCAGAAAGATGAACTGATCTTCAATCAAGGTAGTCCATCCACAGGATTTTTTGTCGTGAAAACGGGGCGCGTCAAGGTCTTTAAAGTTTCACCGATCGGCAAAGAGCAGATTCTCAATATTTTTGAGCAGGGAGATAACTTTGCGGAAGTCGCGGCTCTAGATGGTCAACCATTTCCAGCATTCGCCGTTGCCTTAGATCGAGTTGAACTGATCTTTTTTCCTCGCCAAGTATTTCTAGCGCTATTTCGCCAAGATCCTGATATTGCCATTCGTATGCTGGTTAGTCTATCGCAACATTCACGTCATTTAGTTAGTGTTATTGAAGATTTATCGTTTAGAGATGTGCCACAACGCCTCGCTGCATATCTCTTTAATCTCTGCGATGTGAGTTCTCAAAAATCTAGCGATCTCACAAAATCGATCGGCCTTGTGACGTTAGATTTAACCAAGACGCAACTTGCAGCTGCATTGGGAACGATTCCCGCGACGCTTTCTAGAGCCTTTTACCGTCTCAGTAGTGAAGGAATTATTGCCGTCAATGGCTCACAAATTGAAGTGCTGGATTACGACCGCCTGCAAGATTTGAGTCAGTCTCTGGGGCAGAGTAATCTATAAATAAATTGAGGAAACAAATTGAGGCGTAAATCGCTCCCTAGATTTCCCTTTCTTGGATGCCCGCAGGGCTATAAATTGGGATCTGGGGGCGAATTCATACCGCTATTCAGCAACGCCCAGCTAGCTAACTCAAATCCTAGCTGAAGCGACTGGTTGGCTATTTAGCAACAGAAATCGCCGCCGCAATCGCCGTCACTAACGCTGTTGGTTCCACAGGTTTGGCGATATGTCGTTGAAACCCAGCTTTCAGGGCTTGCTGGCGATCGAACTCCCCTGCATAGGCAGTCAGCGCAATCGCTGGAAGATGCTTGCTTGCTTCCAAAGTTCGGATTTGTTGCATCAACATATAGCCATCCATTTCTGGCATTCCAATATCGCTGACAATCAAATCGGGCGTTGAATGTTCTACTGCTTGCAATGCTTCAATTCCAGAAGCAAAATGGGTGACAATCGCGCCCGCTTGTTCTAGGGCAAATGCGATAAATTCACGCGAGTCCGGTTCATCATCCACCACAAAGATCTGAATCCCATTGAGATCGCTATCTATTGAGATGGAAGAACGCTCTGAAGGCGGCAATTGACTTGAGGTTGGGGCAAGCGGAAGTTGAACCGTGAAGGTAGCACCTTGTCCCTCACCTCGGCTCTCCACGCTGATCTGTCCCCCGTGCATTTCTACGATCTGACGGGCGATCGCCAATCCCAATCCCAGTCCGCCAAATTTGCGCGTTGTGGCTCCATCTTCCTGCCGAAAATGTTCAAACACATAGGGTAAGAAGTCAGGATGAATGCCTTTTCCAGTATCAGAAACTTGAATTTGGGCATAAGATGCCGCTTGGGTTGATGCAACAGTAATTCGACCGCCTTGGGGCGTAAACTTGACGGCATTCGAGAGCAGATTCCACACCACCTGCTGCAAGCGTCCCGCATCGCCCATTACGGTTTTGACCTGCGTTGGCAGGTTAACCTCAATGTGCAGAGCCTTGGCTTCAGCGGCTAGACGCAAGGTTTCTAGAGCAGACGAAATGACGGCACCTAAATCAACGGCTGCCTCATTCAAGCTCAATTTACCGCGCAGAATCCGAGCAATATCGAGTAGGTCATCAATCAGCTGCGCCTGAAGTTGGGCATTACGAACGATTATCATCAGGGCAGATTTTGTTCTGGCGGCATCGAGTTTGCCTTGCTGCAACAGTTGTGACCAGCCGAGAATGGGGTTGAGAGGGGCTCGCAGCTCGTGAGATACCACAGCTAAAAACTCGTCTTTAACCCGGTTGGCACTCTCCGCTGCCTCCCGCGCCGCTTGCTCTTCCTGTAAAATACGCTCACGATCGCGTTCAATTTGAACGCGATCGCTAATATTCTGAACCGTTCCCATCATTCGGATCGGGTTCCCCTGCTCGTCGTAGGAGCCTCGCCCTTTGGCAGCAATCCAATGGATGCTGCCATCAGCCCAGATAGCCCGATATTCAACGTTATATTCTACTCTCTCTTGCAGGGCCTTCATCGCGGCATCGTTGACACGCTGGCGATCATCCGGGTGGATCAAATTCAGTGCCGTTTCATAGCTCACTTCAGCATCGGCAGGCAGTCCAAACAGAGCCTTGCACTGGTCTGTCCATTTCAGTTCATGGGTCTGCACCTGCCAAAACCAGATGCCTAAGTTGGCAGCAGCCGCAGCCAGACGAGTCAGTTCCTCACTTTGCAAAAGTGCTGCTTCAGCCTGAGTGCGTTGGATTGTAATCCAGATCCGCTCGGCAACTTCTTGCGCCAGTGTCACCTCATCCGCTGTCCAAACTCGTGGGGTAGCGGCATGAACAGCCAGCCCAGCCACAAACTCACCTTGCCTAATTAACGGAATGCCAATGTAGGCACCAATTTGGACGGCAGCGTAGGCGGCCTGCTGCTCCACAGACAGGTTGGGATCGGTAGTCACATCAGACAAGCAAACCGAGCGACCCGTGCGGTACGTTGCCAGCAACTCCTGACCAAATGAATCAATCGAGTATTGGCCGACCAGGGCAATAGCTCCGTTGACGTAATCTCGCTCAACCACATAATCAGCGCCACGCACCTCGAAGTATGCAACCCGGTTCGCGCCGAGATACTCGCCCAGCAACCGACTGGCTGTTGCCTGCACCGCAATTGGGTCGGCCAAGAGACGGAGCGAGTCAGCCAGGGAGACACGAAACGCAGACAGGTCGGCGGCTCGTCGCAAAAAGTCTTCTGCCGCTTTGCGATCGCTGATATCTCTGAAGACGATCGCCACTTTTCGTGCCTCTGGTTCATCGGTGCGGCAGGCATAGACATCAAACCAGCGGTTCATGGGCACAGAATGATTCTCTAAGCGAACAGGTTCACCCGTGAGGGCGACTCTGCCGTAAGTTTCAAACCAGAAGGTATCTAGATCTGGCACTAACTGACGCGCTGTTTTACCGACGGCTTGTTGCAATCCCGTTTGCTGCTCAAAGGCTGGATTAATTTCTAAGAAGCGGTAATCGATGGGTGTATTGTTCTGATCAAACAGCATCTCAATAATGCAAAAAGCTTCATCGATCGACTCAATCAGCGTCTGGTAGCGTTCCTCGGATTTCTGTTCTCCACTTCTGGCATCCCGTAACGCCTGCAAATTCTCCCTGGCCTGTTTGAGCGCCGTGCGCCGCGACTGGTTGAGCGCACTGATCAGCCCTGCTGCCGCTGAAAACGTGCTCAATTGCACAACAGTCTGTAAATTAAGAACCTGCAATGAGTAGAATGGCTCAACGAAGAAGTAGGTGATTGCCAATGTCGATAACACTGTCGCCAACAGCCCAGCCTGCCAACCCCCATACCAGGCGCTAATCATGACCGCCACGAAGAAAAATGGTGTAGTCGTGGGATGGAGCCAGGGTAAAAGTAACAGCGTAATTCCTAAGGCAAGCGCCACGTACAGCAGGGCAATGCTACAGAAGCGCCACTGATCAATCCCGATGGCTTCTCCGCTAACTTGCCTTAATCTGCTTTTACACTGGCTCATGCTGCGGTTCCTCGCTGCTGCCCGCACAAATGGGCCGCGATAGTGACGAGTCCTCTTGGCTTAATGGGTTTCGGACTGTGCTGTTGGTATTCAAGCTGTAAGGCTGGCTGGCGATCGAACTCTCCGGCATAGGCAGTCAGGGCAATGGCTGGAAATTGATTTGCTGGTAATCGTCCCGAACTTGCTGCATGAGTACATAACCATCTACAAATCACCGTTACAGTCCCCAAATTAAGGTATTACCCATCGATTGCAACCGAGCTATACAGAGGTTGTGACTGCCATTGCTACCACTAGGTAGGTCTGGATAGCACCTCCGGCTAAGATTTTCTTCCATTTGCTAGAGGCGAGAATCTACCTACAGAGTGAACTTTCAGCACTAATGCTGGCTATTTAGTGCTGGCTATTTAGCTACAGAAATTGCCGCCGCGATCGCCTCTACTAACGCTGCTGGTTCTACGGGTTTGGTGATATGTTGGTGAAATCCAGCCTGTAATGCTCGCTGGCGATCGAACTCCCCCGCATAGGCAGTCAGCGCAATTGCTAGGACGGCCCTGCCTTGCTCTAACCTCCGAACTTGCTGCATCAGCATATAGCCATCCATTTCCGGCATTCCAATATCGCTGACAATCAAATCAGGAACCGCTTGCTCAATGATTTGCAGTGCATCAATTCCAGATGAAAAGCTGGTGACGATCGCCCCTGCCTGCTCCAGCACAAACACCGCAAACTCGCGTGAATCCGGCTCATCATCCACAACCATGATAGAGATGCCCTGCAAGTTGCCCTCGCTTGAAATTGAAGGAAGTTCTGTAGAAGGCAACTGGCTCGATTGGGGTGCGAAAGGGAGTAAAACGGTGAATACGGCACCTTGCCCTTCCCCCAGACTCTCTGCATAAATCTGACCGCCGTGCATTTCCACGATCTGACGAGCGATCGCTAACCCCAACCCTAGTCCACCAAATTTACGAGTGGTCGCGCCATCTTCTTGACGAAAATGCTCAAAGACATAAGGCAAAAAGTCTGGTTTAAGCCCTTTACCTGAGTCAACAACTTGAATTTGGGCATGAGTTTCAGTCTGAGTCAGTGCGATCGTGATCTGTCCATGTTGAGGCGTGAACTTGACCGCATTGGATAACAGATTCCAAAACACCTGCTGCAAGCGTCCCGCATCACCCAAAACCTGCAAGTTTGGATCTGCTCCCGATCCAGAATCCAACGATCCAAAATCCAACGCAACTTGTACCTCGATCGCTTTGGCTTCAGCGGCAAGGCGCACCGTTTCTAGAGCAGAAGAAATGACAACACTTAAGTCAACCGGGTTCTGATTTAAACTCAATTTGCCTTGGAGAATGCGGGAGATATCGAGTAAGTCGTTAATTAACTGAGATTGGAGTTGGGCGTTGCGCTCGATCGTTTCTAGAGCATTGGCTGTTCGTTCTGGGTTCAGGTTTCCTTGTTGCAACAGTTTGGCCCAGCCCAAGATCGGGTTGAGGGGCGATCGCAGCTCGTGCGACAGCACTGCCAAAAATTCATCTTTGATCTGGTTAGCGCGCTGGAGTTGCTCTGCCTGCTGCTGAATGGAGTTGAGTAAGTGGGCACGCTCTAGGGCGATCGCCACTTGATCACAGACCGATTGCAGCAGGCTGGCTTCGGCTGAGGTAAAGTGGTGGCGGCGGCGGCTGGCAAACGAGAGCGTTCCCAGTAATCGTCCCTGAACAATTAGAGGCTGTCCTGCATAAGCTGTCACGCCCAGCGAGCAGAGGGTTTGAGCGTTGGGATGATGGGAGAGTTGCGGTTGATCTAGGACGAGTTGCTGCCGTTCTTGCGCGACCAGTCCACAGAGGTGTTCACCAAACTCAACCCATTCGATCGCTTGAGCCAACTTATCGGAAATTCCCTCATAGTTCTCCAGATGCAGGATTGGGTGATCGTCTCTCTCCTCCAGCATGTAGTTGTAGTAGTAATCGAGCTGTAGCTGAGCGGAGAGGTTGCGGAACAGGTTATTCATCAACGTTAAAGGTTGCTCAGTGGCGAGGAGGTCGCTAGTGGTGTTGTAAAGTATCTGAAAGCGTTCCTCGGCTTGGCGTTTTTCGGTTTCGTCGCGCATGATTTTAATGAAACCCTGGATCACGTTGGTTTCATTCCGCAGGGGCATCACAAAGCCCGTGCCCCAAAACCGACTGCCGTCCTTGCGAACATGCCAGCGCATATTTTCCGCCTGTCCTATTGTTTCGGCAATCTGCAACTCTTGCTCAGATTTGCCTTGGGCGTTATCTTCAGGGGTGAAAATGAGCCAACCACTCTGCCCTAAAATTTCGGCTTCGGAATAGCCCAATAATCGCTCAGCGCCAGAATTCCAGGTTGTGACTCGATTATCCAAGTCCAAGGTGAAAATAGCATATTCGCGGGCGTTTTCAAGGATTAGCCTGAGACGGGCTTCGCTTTCGCGCAGGTTCGCTTCGGCTTGTTTGCGATCGCTAATGTCGTAAGAAACCGATAGCGCTGCCTCCACTTCTCCCTGCTCGTTGTACAAGGGCGCACCATGAGACATGTAATCGCGATCGTGACTGCGATGCTCTAGGCTGAAGGGTTCGCCCGCCAGCGCTTGATGGTAGTAAGCCTCGTATTGGGTTACCAGATCGGGATCAATCGCTTCCCAAAGCGTTTTGCCCACCAGATCTTCGGAGGTAAAACCCGCACGAGCTAACGCTTCGCCCTCTGCTAGCAAATAGCGCAATTCATGATCCACAATGAAGGCCGCCCCGTTGGGCAAGTGTGCAGCCACTTTGCGAAGGTAGGTTTCGCTCTGGTGCAAGGCGGCTTCTGCTCGCTGGCGTTCGCGGCGTTCTTGAGCCTCGCGCAGTGCCCGCTGCACAGAAAACACCAGTCGCCCCATTCGCTGTTTCAACACATAATCAGTGGCTCCCAGTTTCAACGCTTCGATCACCAATTCTTCCCCGATGCTGGCAGAAACAAAAATGAAGGGCAGATCCGGACGCAGGTTACGGGAAATGCTTAATGCTGAGATGCCATCAAAAGTAGGCAAGGCGTAGTCTGCCAGAATCAGGTCAAACTCATTAGCTTCCAAGGCGCTGATGAAGCTAGAACGAGTTTCCACCCGTTGTAGTTCACAGTCAACGCCGCCATCTAATAAGGTCATTCCAACCATTTCTGCATCGAGCGGATGATCTTCAAGTAGCAGAAATCGGAGTGTCATGCTGGTTCCCCCTATGATGGTGATGAAGGTGATGAATTTGGTAACGAAACGTAGATCGAAAAGTAGCTGGTTGCTCCCTGATCGATTGCGCCCTCTGCCCAGGTGCGCGCGCCATGCCGATGAATAATCCGCCGCAGGTTTGCCAGTCCCACTCCCGTTCCGGCAAACTGCTGTTGAGAGTGCAAGCGCTGGAAAATGTTGAACAAGCGATTGCGGTATACCATATCAAACCCTGCGCCATTATCCTGCACGAAGAATACTGTTTCAGTGTCGCGATTACTACTCCCAATGGTAATAACCGCTTCAGCGCGATCACGGCTGTATTTAATCGCAGCTGTAGCTGCACCTGCTGCACCTGCTGCACCTGCTGCACCTGCTGCACCAGATCATTCATTGCACTTCACCTCCCTCTTGGCCTGCTTGAGAGGAAGACTGAGCTAGCTGCTCCATGAGACAGAGCAGACCTGCCTCAAGACGAGTGGCGAAGGCTGCATGTAACCGTTCTTCAGCTCAAGGTGCTGTAAGTTACGCTTAGCACGACGGCAACCGACTCTGGGGGCAACTGGACTAACTGCCGTAGGTTCTAAATCAGGTTGCCAACTTCCGGATGCTTCAGCGCAAAGGCTGATTTGATGACCGTAGGTTCTGAGGGAAACCACATCTGTTTCGCACTCCGCAACGCAGATCACACTGAGTCTTCCATACTTTGATGGAAACGTCTTTCTATCTGTAGACGGAGTTTCCAAGAACTAAAAAATTAAGTGGAGGGCGAGCAGATCTCTAATTTCCTGCGAGAATCTAGGAGCATCCGTTTCACATCTTCGGAGAATCTTGCGATGTCCCTACGCGAACAGCTTGACGCAATCGTTGCCCAAAAGCACCTGCTGACCCATCCTTTCTACCTGGCCTGGACAGAAGGAAAGCTCAGCCGCGAACACCTGAGGCACTATGCCGAGCAGTATTTCCATCACGTGCTGGCTTTTCCCACCTACATCAGCGCCGTGCATTACAATACGCCGCATCTAGCCGTGCGGCAGGAACTGCTGGAGAATCTGGTCAGCGAGGAGCAGGGCGAGAAAAACCATCCGGCACTCTGGCGCAACTTTGCGGTGGCGCTGGGAGCCGAGGCCGAAACACTCGAAGCTACCGCCAAGCTGGATTCAACGGCCAATCTGATCAACAGCTTCCGCCAAGTCTGCCTCAACTCGCCTTTTTATGCGGGGCTGGCGGCGCTGCATGTCTACGAGTCGCAGATTCCAGAGGTCGCTTCGGTCAAAATTGACGGCCTGAAGCAGTTTTACGGCATGGATGACCCAGCAGACTACGAGTTCTTCAGCGTTCATCAGGTGGCGGATGTTTACCACGCCGAATCGACCGCCCGCCTGATTGAAGCCCATGCCGTCACTCCCGCCCAGCAAGCCGAGGTATTGCAGGCCGCCCAAATCGCCTCAACTGCCCTCTGGCAGTTCCTAGATGGCGTCTATGCCGCCTACTGTCAGGATGTGCAGGAGGCCGAGCTAGCGGCTGTCTAGGAGCCTGTCTAGGAGACTAGATTAGACGGAAAATTGAGGCAGAAAACAGGTCGAAGTGGGATGCTTCGGCCTGCTGATTTTAATCGCTGCATATTAGGTGATCTCAATCTGACAAATTGCCTGTTCCCCAGCCGATCAGACAAGGTGATCAAAAGGCAATCAACCTGGCTGACTCCGCCGAATTTTGGCTTTGCGGCCAATGGCGACGCTAGCAATCACCAGTGCTGCTGCTGCCAGCGTCATCGGCGTAATCACCTCGCGCAGCACCAGCATCGCAAAGATCAGCGTCAAAAACGGCTGCAAGAGCTGCATCTGACTCACCCGCGCCACGCCGCCAATCGCCAGCCCGTGATACCAGGCAAAGAACCCGACCAGCTGACTCACCAGACATAAATAGCCAAACCCAAACCAGGCCGCGATTCCAGGCGACGGCTGATTGTGCTGAGCTGCCAGCAGCGTCGGCAGCGCCACAAACGGCACCGACAGCACCAGCGCCCAGCAGATCACCTGCCAGCCGCCGATTTCCTGTGCCAGTTTTCCGCCTTCTGCGTAGCCAATTGCCGCCGCCAAGACCGCCCCTAGCAGCACCAGATCCGCCGCATAAAACCCGGCTGTGCCGCTGCCGCTACTTGCCGCAAAGCTCACCACCGTAGCGCTGCCCAGCCCGCTCGCCAGCCAAAACAGCTTGGCGGGTCGCTCGCCCGCCCGCAGTACGCCCGCCACCGCCGTCAGCAGCGGCAGTAAGCCCAGCACCACCGCCCCGTGAGCCGCAGGCAGTCGCTGCATCGCCCAAGCCGAGAGCAGCGGAAATCCCAGCACCACGCCCAGCGCCACCACCGCCAAACTGCGCCACTGGCGTTGCGTTGGCCAAGCCTGCCGAGTCAGCAGCAGCAGGCAGGCTGAAATGCTGCCCGCTACCAGCCCGCGCCCCAGTCCCACAAAAGTCGGGTCAAGTCCGGACACGGCCAGTCGGGTGGCAGGCAGCGTAAAGCTGAAGCTGAGCACGCCCAAGAAGCCGTAAAACAGACCCAGCGTTTCGGGATGCAGCGAGCGGTTGCGCCAAAGAGAGAGCATGATAATAGATCCAAGCGGGTTCACTCCAGCGTCTCAAGGATTGGTGGCGTTGAGAAGATACGGTTCAGCGATCTTGAACCAGAGCAGTTGCCAAAATTTGCGGAAATACCCAACTGTTATGCTCAAATTTGGCGCAACTGCACCGAGAAAAACTTGGGTTCAGCCGCTATAGTGCTAGCACTTGCCTTTGTGCCGCCCTTTAACGCCATGCAGCTGCCGATCGATCGTCAATCTGAACAGCCGCTCTACCAGCAGATCCAGGATCGGCTCCAGCGGCTGATCCAGTCGGGAGCGATGCGGCCTGGGGAGAAGCTGCCCTCGATTCGCAGGCTGGCGCGGCAGATTCAGGTGAGTCCACTGACGGTGATTGAAGCCTACGGGCGGTTGGAGAGCCAGAGTCTGATTCAGTCGCGCCCCGGCTCTGGCTATTTTGTAACGGCTGCCCCTGCCCCCAGCTTTGCGCCTGTGCAGGAGGTGATCATTCAGGAGTCGGGCGATTTTTGTCAGCAGTTTGTGGCCTCGGTGCAGGTGCAGCAGCAGGGTGGCCTGATCGACTTTAGCTCGGGGTTTCCTCAGCCCAGCGGCGTTGCAGCGCTGCAAAAAATGGCGCGGCGGGCGATTGCCCAGGCTAACGATTCGCTGTTTAACTACGGCTTGCCGCAGGGTATCTCTCAGCTTCAGCAGCAGATTGCCCAGATTTTGGTGCAGCAGGGACTCGAAGCTGTCCCCCAGGATTTGATCATTACCAACGGCTCGCAGCAGGCGCTAGCGCTAGCGATGCAGCATTATTTGCAGCGTGGTGACTGGGTGATTGTGGAAGCGCCTACTTTTCACGGGGCAATTGCCCTGCTCGAACAGCTGGGCGCTCGGATCATTGGCATTCCCATGACGCAGACGGGCATGAATCTGGAATTACTAGAGCAATATCTGCACAGTCACCAGCCCAAGCTGATCTACACCATCAGCACGCTGCACAACCCGACCGGACTCACGACTTGCCAAGCACATCGGCAGCAGCTGCTAGAGCTGGCCAATCGCTATCAGGTGCCAATTTTGGAAGACAACGCCTATGAGGGACTCAACTTTGAGTCAGTGCCTGCGCCGATTAAAGCGCTCGACACCCAGGATCGCGTTACCTACATTGGCACCTTTACCAAAACGCTAATTCCGGGGCTGCGCGTCGGCTATATGCTGGTGACGGGCGAGCAGTACCCGGCGATTTTGCGCCAGAAGTGTTTGCATGATTTCCATGTCTCCACGGTATCGCAGGCAATTGTCAGTGAGTATCTGGCTTCCGGCCACTATCGCCGCCATCTCAATCAGCTCCGCAGCTACCATTTTCAAAGTCGCAATGCTATGCTTCAATGCTTAGAACGCTACTTCCCGCATCAGACGACCTGGACAGTTCCCAAGGGCGGTTTCTTCCTCTGGGTGCAGCTTCCGGACGGGCTGTCTGTCCCGGCACTCGCACAGGCTGCCCGTGCTCGGGGCGTTTTGATTGCGGATGGAGCGGCCTTCTTTCCGGGGCGATCTAGCTATGCAGCGATCCGGCTCAACTATTCGCATTCGCTGGCTCAAATCGAAACCGGAATTGCCACGCTCGGCGCACTGCTGCATGATCAGCTGCATGAGAAGCTGCATAACCAGTCACCGAATCAGTTAAGCCCTCAAAACCATGACTTCAAACTTTCATCCAACCTTTCACCAATCCATCCCGCATGAATCGTCCTGGTGCGAGATTTCAGCGGCGGCGATTCAGGCTAACGTTGATATTTTGCGACGTAGAGTTGGCTCAGAAGTACGGCTGGGCATCGTTGTCAAAAGCGATGCCTATGGACATGGATTGATTGACGGCGCGAAAGCATTTTTGCAGGCGGGCGCAGACTGGCTCATTGTCAACTTTGCCTACGAGGCAATCAAGCTCAGAGAAGCGGGCGTGGATGCGCCAATCTACGTTTGTGGGAACGTCTCTGCCGCACAAGCTGCGGCTGCAATTCACCCAGAAACCCGCTTTGCAGTCTACGATTTGGCTGTTGTGCAGGCTTTTAGTCAGGCCGGAGAGCATGCTGGTTTTCAGGTGCCGCTGCATATTTTGATTGAAACGGGCACGCATCGGCAAGGGCTGATGCTAGAGGCAGCGCTCGATCTGGCGGCGGCGATTCGTCAGCTGCCAGGAGTTCGGCTAGAGGGCATTGCCACCCACTATGCCGATATTGAAGATACGACCGACCACCGCTTTGCCCACGGACAGCTAGCGCAGCTGCAAGCCGCCGAGCAGGCGTTTCGAGCCGCAGGCCACGCATTGCAGATTGTCCAGTCCGCCAACTCTGCGGCGACAATTCTCTGGAACCAAACCCATGCGTCGCTGGTGCGCGTCGGGATTGCCGGCTACGGACTCTGGCCGTCCAAAGAAACCTTTGCCAAAGTGCTGCAAACCTTTGCTGAACAGGGCGAGGGCTTTATTCCCCGTCTCCAGCCTGCGCTCTCCTGGCGCTGTCGGATTGTCCAGGTCAAAGCGGTGCCGACGGGCGGCTATGTGGGCTATGGCCGCAGCTTTCGCGCTCCTTGCTCCCTGCGGATTGCCGTCCTGCCCGTTGGCTACCACGAAGGCTATGACCGTCGGCTTTCTAACTTAGGCTATGTGCTAGTTCACGGTCAGCGCGCCCCCATCTGCGGACGCATCTGCATGAACATGATGATGGTCGATGTCAGCCATGTTCCGGCTGCTAAGGTGGGAACGGTGGTGACGCTGCTGGGATACGATGGCGAGGAGCAGATCAGCGCCGAACAGCTCGCAGGCTGGATGGGAACCATCAACTATGAAGTCGTGGCGCGGATTCATCCTTCGCAGCCGCGCTATTTGCTGAATGATTGCTCAGATCATCGGCTAGATAATTCCAACAAAACAGCAGAACCGGATAGTCCAGTTCTGCTGAGTTCGATTTAGTAATGCGATTAGTTGATACGGTCTAGCTAGGGCTAGCTGACAGTTGCCAATTCCGACTCCGACTGGCACTGCACATACACCTGACCATCTGGATCAACATCCGCAACAGCAGTATCGCCAGCCTTTACGGTACCGCGCAGCATCGCTTCAGCCAAGCTATCTTCGAGCAGTCTCGAAATCGCTCGACGCAGCGGACGCGCCCCGTAGCTCGGATCATAACCTTCAGTAATCAGCAGCGCCTTAAACGCCTCGGTCACTTCCAGCGTAATTTCCATCTCTGTTAGACGGCTGTTCACCTCGCGGATCATCAGCTCGGCAATCTGCGCCACCTCCTGCTGCTGAAGCTGCCGGAACACAATAATGTCGTCAATCCGGTTCAGCAGCTCTGGACGGAAGAATTGCTTCATCTCATCCATCACCCGCGCCCGAATCTGGCTGTACTGACCTGCTTCACCCGCACTCAGCTCAAAGCCAAGACTGCCGCCGCCTTTCTGGATCGCCTGAGAACCCAGGTTGGAAGTCATGATCAGCAGCGTATTCTTAAAGCTGACCGTGCGGCCTTTAGCGTCGGTCAGACGGCCATCGTCTAGCAGTTGCAGCAAGATGTTGAACACGTCCGGGTGCGCCTTCTCAATTTCGTCCAGCAAAATCACGCTGTAGGGCTGGCGACGCACGGCTTCGGTCAGCTGACCGCCCTCGTCATAGCCAACATATCCCGGCGGTGAGCCAATCAGCTTTGAAACCGTATGCGACTCCATAAACTCAGACATATCCAGCCGAATCATTGCCGCTTCTGAACCGAAGACAGCCGCCGCTAGAGCTTTGGCGAGTTCGGTCTTGCCCACGCCCGTCGGGCCAGAGAAAACCAAGCTGGCAATCGGTCGATCAGGGCTACCCAAGCCGACTCGTGAGCGTCGAATCGCTCGCGAAACCGCCACAACCGCTTCCTCTTGGCCGATCACCCGATCGTGCAGCAGATCTTCTAGATGCAGAACCATCACCGCCTCCGATTCAGTCAGCTTGCTCACGGGCACACCCGTCCAGGCAGCCGCAATCTGGGCGATATCTTCAGCGTTTACCTGCGGCAGTTGGGCTGGCGTTGCGCCCTCGCGCAGCTGAGCTTCCAGCGCTAGCTCTTGGTCACGCAGCTTGCCAGCTTGGTCAAAATCCTGCGCGTTGACGGCAGCTTCTTTGGCCAAGGTTGCCTGCCGCAGCTCTTGCTTCAGGGCTTTGGTGGGCGACTGCTTGGCGTGCCGGAACCGCACCATCGAACCCGCTTCGTCGATCAGGTCAATTGCCTTGTCGGGCAAATGCCGATCGGTGATATAGCGATCTGAGAGCTGAGCCGCAGCTTCCAGCGCCGCATCGCTAAAGGTGAGCTGGTGATGCTGCTCATAGCGGCTGCGGAGACCGCGCAAAATCTCGACGGTATCTTCCACGCTGGGCGCACCAATCGTCACGGGCTGAAAGCGACGTTCTAAGGCGGCATCGCGCTCGATGTACTGGCGATATTCATCCAGCGTCGTAGCGCCCACCACCTGAAATTCGCCTCTAGCCAGCGCGGGCTTCAGCATGTTGGCCGCATCAGTGCCGCCCTCAGCCGCGCCTGCGCCCACCAGCGTATGCAGCTCGTCAATCACCAGAATGATATTGCCAGCCTGCCGCACTTCTTGCACGATTTGGGTCAGCCGCTCTTCAAAGTCACCCCGAAAGCGAGTGCCTGAGAGCAGAGATCCCATATCCAGACTGACCACCTGCTTGTCAATCAGCGTGTCCGGCACGGCTTGATCGATGATTCGCTGCGCTAAGCCCTCGGCTAATGCCGTTTTGCCGACGCCCGGTTCGCCCACTAATACAGGGTTGTTTTTCGTACGTCGTCCCAGAATCTGCACGATCCGCTCTAGCTCGCGGCTGCGGCCTACCATTGGGTCGAGCTGTCCGGCTGCGGCCATCTTGGTCAGGTCACGGCTAAATTCATCTAGGACGCGACTGGTTGATTTGGAGCTGCGCTCGCGGGAGCCACGTCGTCCGGCGGCAACAGGCGCTTCGCTGGCGGCGCGGATGATTCGCTGCCGCAGCTCGCCCACGTCTATATTCAGCCGCTCTAGCACCTTGACCGCCACGTTATCGCGGTCTTGGACTAAGCTCAGCAAAATATGCTCAGGCGCAATATAGGGCTGGTCAAGCTGGCGCGCCTGCTCAAAAGCCAGCTCCAGGATCCGCTTAGTTTTGGGCGTAAACGGGATATCTTTGGCTCCAGAACCAGAGCCATAGCCAATAATGCTCTCCACTTCAGCGCGGGCAGGTTCTAACGTCACGCCCAGATCGGCTAAGACCGAAGCGGCCAGCGTGTTGGAAGTTTGAATCAGCCCCAGCAAGATCTGCTCTGTGCCCACAAAGCTGTGGCGCAGCCGACGGGCTTCGTCTTGCGCTGCCATGACGACAGCAATTGCTTTTTCAGTGAAATACTCAAACATGGTGAGGAATCCTCTTAAACTAATTCTGGGCTGTAATCAGCCGGATGATGTAGCGAATCTGTGAATCATTACAAGCGGGCTTTAGTCGGATTTAGTCTGGCTTCACCTGCCCAGATGTGAAGCGGCGCTCTCGGCGCTCGGTCAGCAGACCCAATCTCAGGATCTTAAGGCTCATGCTCAGAGCCGGGTCTAAACTCCAGCCGTAGGTTTGGGTAGATTGCTGACGCATTCGAGTTTGACTGCAATTAAACTGGCCACCGCAACCTCCCTATCTTTTCAAGCGATCTGTCTTTAAGCGATCTGTCTCTCAGCGATTTGTTTCTCAGCGAGCAAGCGATTTGCCTGCGGCAATCTGCTGCTATGTAAACGAATCGTTACTTGAATACTAATGTAGCCGACGACGTTTGTCCCTAGCAGGGAGGAAAACCGTCGAGATTTAGGGGGGTTGACAGAGCTCCGGCTTGGCATTACCAACTTGGCCATCCAAATGGGCAGAGGAATCCGGATAACACAGTTATCTCATCAGCGCTTTATTTCTGATCAGCGCTTGATTACGGTGGTGAATTCACCAAAGTCCTGAGCCATTGGTATCTTCTACAACTACAACAGTTTTGCTGCTTTTCTAACGCGATTCATAGACCAACTGCGGCCAGCAGCTTTGCTGTTTCGTCGGGCTTGACCAGCGTATTGGCGCAGAGAATCCCGGATGCCGCCACCGCCGGAACGCCAATTCCGGGCATCGTGCTGTCGCCAACTCGATAGAGTCCGATCACGGGCGTTTGGCAGCTGGGAAACATGCCCGTTCCAGCAGCAATCGCGGGGCCATAGCTGCCCTGATGTCGGCGCAGATACCGCGCATGCGTCAGCGGTGTGCCAATCAGCTCTAGAGTGATGCGCTGCCGGACATCGGGGATTACTTTTTCGAGGGCGCAAAACAGCGGCGCGGCGTGCTCACGTTTGCGGTCAGCATATTCTGCATCGCGCTGCCAGCCAGCATGAGGTTCTAGCGTATAGGCATGAACAACGTGATGGCCAGCAGGGGCAAGCGCTTTGTCCCAGACTGAAGGAATCGAGATCATGCAGGTATTCCCCGGAGCGCTCAGATCCGTTTCCGCATCGTGCAGCACAACATGATGCCCCGTTAAGCCTTCTAGCCCTTCTGCCCGGATGCCCAAATGTAGATGCATAAAGCTCTCTATCGCCGGGGTATCTAGCCCCTGCTGACGGTCTTGCTCCGGCAGATCTTCAGGCCGCAGCAGCTGGCCGTAGGTGTCCCAAATCGTAGCGTTAGAGATCACGATCGGGGCATGCACCACTTCGCCCTGCCGCAATCGCACCCCGAGCACTCGCCCCTGTTCTACTAAAATCTGCTCGACGTGAGCGTTGAGTCTCAGCTCGCCGCCCCATTTTTGCAAGCCTCGCACCAGTGCTGCCACGATTGCGCCGCTGCCGCCCACCGGATAGTCAATCACCGAGGTTGTCCGCTCACCCAGCATAAAGGCCATCTCCGGCGCGACCGTGCCATGCGACTTTAGCCCGGAGAGCAAAAAGCACTCCAAGTCAATCAGCCGCCGCACCCAGGCATCCTTGACCCAACGATCCATCACCTGCCCAACTGACGCTTGCAAGTTGCCCATCTGCGGCAGCAGTTTCAGCAGCGGCCAGCCATATCGCCCTAGCAGCAGTGGCAGCAGCTCCCAGTCTGCCCGCAGCGTCAAGGTGGGAATATCGCGCAGCCCCCGGTATAGCCCCAGCAAATCGCGCTCAAAGGCGACGTATTCTGTGGCTCCCTGCGGCGTGATCGAGGCAATTGTGGCGCGATAGCGCTCGGCGTTGCCGTAGATCGGAACCGTGCCGTCAGGAAAGTGATAGTGCCCTAGCGGATCGTAGATGATGGCAGCCACCGACTCTTCAATCGCATCGAGCACTTGCCGCAGCGGATTCAGCGACTTAGGATCGCTCAGCCCCGCATAAAACGACGGCCCTGAATCAAAGTGAAAGCCTTGGCGCGTGAAGCTATGCGCTGCCCCACCTGCAATCGCATGACTTTCGCAAACCAGCACCCGACGACCATAGCGAGCCAGCATTGCTGCTGCTGTCAAGCCACCAATGCCGCTGCCAATTACAATAATTTCCGGGTTTTGCATCTGGGGTGGCTTAGCTTCAATTTAGACTGCGTTTCGGGATGCCTTCGGTCAAGATAGGGTAAAGTCAAAGCGAATCGCAACCTCAATGCGGATTGCTCGATCATGAACCAGCCACCCATTCCCGAATTTCTGAGCCGCGAAGAGGTCGCCGAAGTGGATGCGGCGCTGCTCAACTCGCAAGACAAATTTCTGACCCGGATCACGCTCTATTCGCTGCGGGTGCTCAAGCAAATTGCCGCCTCTGAACAGGAGTCATCCGCGCCACAGTCCACACCACAACCCGTTCGCTCAATCACCGATCAGCAAATTGCCGCCTGGATTGAGCAAGACGAAGCGCTGAAGCAGACCGTCACCACCGACGCGACATTTGAGCAGTTTTTTATTCGGCTCGTACTCTCTTCGCTCAAACCCCTGCGCCAGATAGCCACCGAGCTAGAACAGCCGATCGAAGCGCTGACCAATCGCCAGGTTGTAAGCTGGTTTGAAGCCCGGGCTAAGCAGCGGCTAGATGCATCGCAAGCGCCATCTTGAGCTTCAAACACCTCAGCCTCAAACATCTAAGCCTCAAACATCTAAGCCTCAAACATCTAAGCCTCAAACATCTAAGCCTCAAATACTGGCTCCAGCGGATTGAGTCGGAAAATATCTTCGAGTTCAGCACGCTCTTGGCTCAGCGCGTCAGGTAAAGGCCGCTGTAAATAGATGGCGCAGATATCTTCTGGGAGCGCCAGCTCTAGCTGCTGATAGCCCAGCTCTAGCTCCTGCCGCACCTGATGCGCCGAGATCATTTCCCCTTCTGCCTGCAAGTAGGCCGCAATCCGCGACTCGCTCCAGTGAAACGTCTGAGCCATTAGCACCATCAGCCGCTGGCGAGGCAGCAGATACTCTAGCGCCTGCTCCATAAAGCACCAGAGCGGCGGCGCGGCTGACTGCAACGAGTAGTTGATTTCTTCGACTGCCGGCAGCTCGACTCGGTTGATGCAGAGCGCCGTCACCTGAATCAGCCAGTTTTGCAGCGAAAAATTCTGGGCGAGCTGCTGACTCAGATCCAGTCCGCCCAGCTCGTAAAATAAATGCCGCCAAGTAATCGCAAACAGGTAGTTTGTCTGAGCGGGCGAGCGCACCGAATGCTGAATCAGCGAATAGACAATCGGGCTGTAGCGGCAAAAAATTGCCAGAAAATACTTGCCGTCTTCAGGGTGGCGCTGAAATAACGTCAGCAACTCGCAGTCGCTATGGTGATGCAGGGACTGCACCAGGCTGTGATTACATTCGGGGAAAGCGGGGATTTGCATCATGGATCAAGCAGTTCAAACGGCTAAAAACTGGGCGCAAGAGACTAGCTCCAAATCATACTCAGAAGTTAAAAAAAAGCTAGCGGTTGGCTGGAATACTTCTCAGTTGGCTTACCTCCTCTACGCTCATAGCTAGCTGCCTGCTGCTGCTCAATATAATCACCTGACATAATCACTCGACTACCCGAAGCCACGCCCCACCATGTCTCCAGCCATGCCTCCAGAGATTACGCCTGAAATGCTCGATGCCAAAACGCCCCCAGACGTGATCATCCGAGCCGAAGCCCGCCGCCCTGAAACCGACCCAACGCTGGGCATTCCGGTACAGGTCAACCGACCGAGCCAGCCGCGACATCGGCTGGTGACAATTGGCGACTCGCTCACCCAGGGCTTCCAGAGTGGCGCAATTTTCAACACCGAGCAATCTTACGCCGCGATGATTGCCCGCGAGCTGGGCTGCGAATTTCGCTTTCCGCGCTACGGCGGCCCCGGCAACGGCCTGCCGCTGAACCTGGAATATCTAGTGCGTCAGCTCGAAAAGCGGTTTGGCGACACGCTTGACTGGTGGGAGTTTGCACCCGGTCTGGTGTTTGTGCGCGATCTGCTCGACCAGATTGAAGACTACTGGGAGCGCGGCGCGGGTCGCAGCATCCCAGACTCAACAGAGCCGATCAACCACAATCTGGCGGTCTACGGCTGGGACTTACGCAACACGCTCTCGCGGACTGCCGATCTCTGCCAGGATATGATTGATGCCCATCCGGCTCAGGATGATTTCCTCGCTCAAATTGTGGAAAATGCCAACGAGCGGGCAGCGCTGCGGGTGCTCAACTCAGCCCGCGATTCCAGAGGTCGCTCGCTGTCACCGCTCAAGGCCGCCATCGCGCTGGGACAGCAGGGGGTGACTGACTCTGCTGAAGCGGAGACTGAAGACGGCATTGAGACGCTGATTGTGATGATTGGCTCTAACAATGCGCTGGGCAGCATTCTCACCTTTAACCTGGTCTGGAGCGATCAGGGCTACGACGACATGGCGCGCAACGACCGCTACACCGTCTGGCGACCGATCCACTTTCAGGCTGAGTGGAATAGAGTCGTCGAGCAACTGAGGCAGGTGCGGGCGCGGCATGTAATTGTTTGCACCGTGCCGCATGTCACCATTGCGCCGCTGGCTCGCGGCGTGGGCGACAAGGTGGCTCACGGCTCGCGCTATTTCCCCTACTACACCTTTCCTTGGCTCGACACCCACAGCTTTCATCCCCAGAAAGATCCGCATATTACCGCTGCCGAAGCCCTCGCCATTGACAGCGCCATTGACCAGTACAACGAGATCATTGTGGAATCCGTGCGGCAGGCGAGGCAGGCCGGACGCGACTGGTATTTGTTTGATCTGGCTGGTCTCCTGGATCGGGTCGCCTCACGCCGCTATCTAGACGATCCAAGCGCGAAACCGACTTGGTGGGATGAGGTGGGCGGAGCCTATCCGCTGCCTGCTGCGCTCCAGCAGCTCTCGCCGCCGCCCGACTCGCGGTTTTTCCAATCAGACAAGACCGGGCGGTTGCAGGGCGGAATTTTTGCGCTAGATGGCCTGCACCCCACCACAATCGGCTACGGCGTAATGGCGCAAGAGCTGATCAAAATTATGGAGCTAGCGGGCGTGTCGTTCCATGATGCCAATGGGGTAGAGCGGCAAGCCCCAGTCCAGATCGACTTCCAGCAGCTAATCCAGCAAGATAGCCTGATTGCCAATCCGCCCCAGGCGCTGGCTAGCGGCCTCAGTCTGATTGGCTGGCTCGACAAAAACTTCCATATCTTCGGCAGGCTGCTGCGCTCCAGCATTTAGCTGGGGTGAGTCGCTAGGGGCATCCTGTCCTGCTTGCTTCTGCCACAATAGAAAAATCTGAAAAGAAAACCCTGAAAACTCTAGAGAAATCTGAACCGATGGCCTACGAATACAGCGATGGCGCAGGTCAACGCCTGATCCTCAGCAACTCCGGAACGCAGACCTACATAACGCTCACCGCTAGCAGCGCCGGACAGCAGCAGCAGGCCAGCCAAAGCTTCCAGACTGGGAGTTGGACGGCTCCACCAGAGCTATTTCAGACAGCAGGAGGGCTGGTAGTTAAGCTGCAAGCTGACCGCGAGCTGTGGCTCCAAATCCAGGGTGGTCGATGCAGCCAGGTAACGGCCTCGGCTATCGGCACCGCTCAACCGCTAACGCTGCGCCAACTTCCGGATGCCCAGCCGATGCCGCCCATAACTCCAATGCAGCCAATGCAGCCAATGCAGCCGATGCAGCCGATGCAAATGGGCAATATGTCGATGAGCCTTGAGCCAATGGAGATGCGGATGGGCAATATGCAGATGCGAATGGGCGCAGCCCACCCCGCCCGTTTTTGCAGCCAATGCGGAGCCAGCATTCAGCCGGATGACCGCTTCTGCGCCAGCTGTGGCCTGAAGCTAGAAGTCTGATGAGTGCGCTGCCTGCTCAGCCTCAGATTTGGCCAGTTGCCGCCCAGCCCATTACGCCTGAGCGCTTTCGTCCTTACGGACAGGTGATTTGGGCTAGCGCGGACGGCAAGCAGTTTGACCGCGAAGACGCACAGCTTCAGCTCGATCAGGGCATCCCCCGCTTCTACATCATGCGGCTGCACCACAGAGGCCGCAGATTTGACAAGATCACCCAACATCGCCGCTGTACGCAGTGTCTCGGCTCGCTGGGTGGCGCAACCTGGCTAATGGCGGTCGCCCCGTCTGCCATAAACTGGCCGGAGCTGGAGTCACCTGAGCTGGAGTCAATTGTGGCCTTTGAAATTCCGGGCGACTGCTTCATCAAGCTGGAGGTAGGAACCTGGCACGCTGGTCCTTATTTTGACTCAGAGCGCCTAGACTTTTACAATCTGGAGATGAGCGATACAAATGTAACTGATCACCAGAGCTGTAATCTACAAACCAGCTATGGCATCGTAGTTGAGATCACCTGAGATCACCTGAGATTACCTAGGCTTGAGGGATGTCTGAGCTCGCGGCTGGAATCAGTCAATCTTCCGACAGATAGATGAGGAAGTTAATTTTTATCAACTAGCATAGTCGCAATAATAAAGAAAGGTTGAATCAGGCTTTGGTATAAAATAACGCGCTGTTTTTTGCCCTATTCATTGGCATTGAATAAGCGTCCTAGCGTCAATACACCAAGCTAGTATCAAGCTGAGCCATCGCTTTTCTTTCTTGTTGTTCCTTGACCCTATACCCTGAAGCCCTCATGTCTCGCCCTTTACCGCCTAAGATAGACCACATCTTGGCTGTTGATGATTCCCCCGACAATCTATTTCTAGTTCAAACTGTTTTAGAAGAGAAAGGATATCAAGTTAGCTTTGCCGAAGATGGTCGGACGGCGCTGGCGGCGATTGAAAAGTCGCCGCCTGACCTGATTTTGCTAGATGTGATGATGCCGGGAATGGACGGCTATGAGGTCACTCGTCGCGTCCGTCAAAATCAAAAGCGACTTGGCTTTATCCCAATCCTGCTAATCACGGCGCATCAGCAGTCGAGTGTTGTAGAAGGTCTAGATGCAGGTGCAGATGACTTTATTCGGAAGCCGCTGCTGGATATGGACGAGCTGTTGGCTCGCGTCCGGTCGCTACTGCGGCTCAAGCACAGCATTGATGAGCAGCAGCGCCTCTCGCAGCAGCGCGAAGATTTTGTGTCGCGCTTGACGCATGATTTGCGAACGCCGCTAGTTGCAGCCGACCGCACCCTGACTCTCATGCTAGAAGAAGCCCTAGGGCCAATCACGCCAGAGATGCAGGAAATCATCACCGCCATGGTTCGCAGCAACAAGAACCTGCTGCAAATGGTCAATACAATCCTGGAAGTCTATCGCCATGATGCGGGCAGCAAAACGTTGACCTTCTCGCCGGTACAGCTACGGGATCTAGTGCGGGAAGTTATCCAAGAGCTAATGCCGCTGGCCGAAGAGCGGAGCTTGACGTTGCAAATTGCTGAGACGAGCGATGCTGCCGTCAACTTGCCGCCCGTATGGGGGGATAGGCTAGAACTGCGCCGGGTCTTGATTAATCTGATTGGCAACGCCATCAAGTTTACGGACGTCGGATCGGTCACGGTGCGGATCGTCCTGCAAGCGCCAAAGTCTGGAAATCAACAGTCCATGATCTGCCTGACCGTTGAAGATACTGGATCAGGCATCCCGCTCGCAGATCAAATCACCCTGTTTGAGCGGTTCCGGCAGGGCAACCACAAGCGGGCAGGCAGCGGCTTGGGGCTGTATCTGTCTTACCGCATTGTCGAGGCGCATCAGGGCGTGCTGGAGGTGAAATCAGAGCCAGGACAGGGGAGCTGCTTTACGCTCTGCTTGCCAACCCAAAGCGTTGCTTGAGTGATCGCGGCTTCTGAGCTATCAAGTTCTGAGCTATCAAGGCACTCATGCAAATGCTTAAAGCAGCTGGATTTAACTGGATTTAAAAAGTTCTTAAGGAAAGTGGTCAATTGTTTATTTAACTTGACAACATTCTCATATTATTAATGATACTCTCAAATTAACTGGAGAGGAGTCGGAAGTAAGCCGCTGTCTCTTAAACGATCGTTTAGCTCAATTCATTTCAATTCATTGATCGCTATCCACAGACTTTCGTAAATGCTTTGAGTCTGTTGTCCTCCAAGTTTAAATCAGGAGATAAAAATGACTATGAACCCTGGCAAAGACTTTGGTGTTAACGTCGGCGTTAATGCCGGAACCCGTAACCATAAAGGCGCTTTTGTTCGCCATACGGTCTACAAATTGATTGAAGTCGATCAAAACGGCTGGGCTTTAATCTGTCAAGACAAGGCAAGCTGTCACTACGTCGATCCAGATGCGCTGCGGGAAGTTCAGCATACTACTGACGAGTAGAACCGCATGAACGCTTCGATTAGCTTCAGGTAAATCGTCTTGAGTAAATCATCTTGAGTAAATCAAAAGTGAACGCTAGGCGATTGGCTCATACAAGTTAAACCATGCTCAACTCATGCAGGCAACGCAGATTTAGGTTCTGCGTTGTTTTTTTGGCAGTTTTTTTTGGCAGCTTTTTCTGGCTGGCGTTAGAGCAGAATTAGCGCCCCACCAAAACCACCACCGATCGTTCGCCCAGCATGATCCAGGACTGCTCCAGCAGCAGCGGTTCATCCCCCGGCTCCCAGATATCTTCAGGAGAAGGCATCGTTGTGTTGGCGAAAATATGCCAGTTCATGCCAGTCGGCAGCTGCGGCAACTCAAACCCATGCGGCTCCCAGTGCATATTCATCGCCACATAGATAAAGTCATCCGGCTGAGCTTCTCTTTTGGCATATTTACCGCAGAGCATAAAGGCCAACGTCCGGCATTCCTCATCCTCCCAGTCTGGCTCATCGGCGGTCATGCCATGCCAGCTAATATCCGGATAGCCCACGTTCAAATAGTCCTGATGCTGAAAGTACTCGCGGTTGCGAAGCACAGGATGCTGGTTGCGAAACGCAATGCAGTGTTTAACAAATCGAAAGAAAGCTGCGTTGGTTTTGAGCAGATTCCAGTCCAGCCAGTTCAGCTCTGAGTCATGGCAGTAGGTATTGTTGTTGCCGTTTTGCGAACGCCCCACTTCATCGCCCATCAGCAGCATGGGCACACCCTGGCTCATCATCAAAATCACGATCGCGTTTCGCATTTGGCGACGGCGCAGCGCCAAAATATGCGGGTCGCTGGTTACGCCCTCTGCGCCACAGTTCCAGCTCTCGTTGTGGTTGTCGCCGTCGCGGTTCTCCTCAGCGTTCGCCTCATTATGTTTCTCGTTGTAAGACACCAGATCGGCTAGCGTAAATCCATCATGTGCCGTAATAAAATTTACGGAGCTGTCCACCGAGCGTCCGGCTTTGGCATAGAGGTCGGGGGAGCCTTGCAGCCGCTGCGCCATCTCCCCAATCCGGCACTGTCCCTTCAAAAAACGTCGCGTATCGTCCCGATATTTACCGTTCCATTCTCCCCAGCGGTCATAGTTAGGGAACGACCCCACCTGATAGAGTCCGCCAGCATCCCAGGCTTCAGCCACCAGCTTGCAGTTAGCCAAAATTGGATCATAGGCTAGCGTTTCCAGCAGCGGCGGATTCGCCAGCGGCGCGCCGTTCGGGTCGCGACCCAAAATCGAGGCCAGATCAAACCGAAAGCCGTCAATGTGGTATTCCGAAGCCCAGTAGCGCAGACAGTCGAGCACAAAAATTCGCACCACCGGATGATTGCAGTTGAGCGTGTTGCCGCAGCCGCTGAAGTTGAGATAGTGACCCTCAGGGGTCAGCATGTAGTAAGTCTTGTTGTCGAGGCCGCGGAACGAAATCGTCGGGCCATGCTCGTTGCCCTCGGCAGTATGGTTAAACACCACGTCCAGTATCACCTCAATCCCGTTGCGGTGCAGTTCCTTAACCAGCGCCTTTAACTCTGGAACTGGTGCACCCGTCACCGCATAGCCTGTTTTGGGCGCATAGAAAGCGAGCGTGCTGTAGCCCCAATAGTTGAACAGCGGCTGCCCTGTAATGGGGCTGTGGCGAGGGTTATCGAGTTCATCAAACTCAAAAATCGGCATCAGCTCAACGCAGTTTACCCCTAGCTCTTTGAGGTAGGGAATCTGGGCTTGCAGTCCGGCAAAGGTGCCGCGCTGCTCTGGCGGGACGGGCGAAGAGCTATGCTTCGTAAAGCCGCGGACATGCATTTCATAGATGATCAGATCTTCAGCTGGGATCTCTAAAGGCCGATCCCCCTCCCAGTCAAACTCGTTGGTAATAATTTGGCCGCGATAGGGGTAGCTGCCGTGATCGGGGAGCGGTGCCCCCCAGACATCGCGGCCACCCATGCTTTTGGCGTAGGGATCAAGCAGCACCTGATTTGGATCAAAGCGATGTCCAGCCGGCGGATCGTAAGGGCCATCGACCCGATAGCCATACTCCAAATCAGCGTAGTCTAGCCCCAGCACCACCATACTGACCACGTTGCCCATCCGAAACTCGCGCACGAATGGAATTTCAGCAAACGGCTCTGGCTCGCCTTTGTGGTAGAGCACCAGCGTCGCGGCGGTCGCGTGATTGGAATAGATGGAAAAGTTGATGCCGCCCGGAACTGGCGTTGCCCCAAACGGAAACGGCTGACCGTGACGCAGCTTGAATTCGCCGTAAGCATAGGTTTGGTGAATCGCCATAGTTAGGTTTTATGGGTTGCGTCGCTCGTCAAACTTCGAGTCAGGTTGCCCATCAGAGATCAAAGTTCTTCTAATGATCTAGCACTTTATGACCTCAGAGAGTTGCCTTGACTACGTCTGGTCATTTTTTAGGCTAGTTTTCAGGTTTCAGTCCAAAATTATTTCTTAAGAGAATTTAGTAAAGCCTGCGTTCGATTTCGAGCGATGGATTTTATACTTGGGCTAAGGCACAGGATTAAAGCATTGGGTTAAAGCATTGGGGTGTCAAACAAGGGAATAGGAATAACAGTCGTGCAAGTTTTGAGAAGAGTCATAAGCTGGGGCACTGAGCTAAGAACTGAATTGAAAGCTGAGCTGAACGCTGAATTAGCATCCAGCAACTTCAAAAGAACTCGGCTTAAACCAACTAGACAAAAACAGACACCGCTGCTGGGGCTGATGAATGCGGCAATTGTGGGGCTATTGGCCTTGACGCTACTCTCAAGCTGGGTGCCGACGGTCGATGGCCGTGTTTCGCTCATGCAGATTTGGCGGCAGCAGATGCAGCAGCGCAGCCAGCAGATTGAGCGCCTGGGGAATGTAGAGGTGATGCCTGTGCGCTTTGAAGGCCGCGAACTGTTTACGCTGGCGGCTCCAACGGTCTGGGATCGCGGCAAACCAACCCAGCAGCTGCCCGTCGAAGTCCGGGCAACCCAGGTCGAAGCCAATCTCAACCGAGTGATTGAGGGCAGCTTTCTTCGAGACGCTAAAGACGGCATCCTCACCAACTTTGACCCGAAGACAATGCAGGTTTCGGTCGTCTCCCTTAATGATGTCCCGGTGATTATTGCCAGCGACAGCTATCATTTGCAGCCGCTGAAATTAGTCACCGTTACCTATATTGATGCCGACTATAACGCCCAGCCCGTCGCCGAACTCGCAGAGCAGTGGCGCTCGCTGATCTACCAAAGCCTTTACTCGGCGCTGCTAGACCGCTCCCCTGACGCACTGCGGCTGCGCGGCAAGCTGGGTGAATCTCTGCTGGCGCTGGCGCTCATGCTGGGCGCGAGCCTGGTGATTCGGCTCCTGCAAATTCCGCTGCGTCGCCGCAATCGCCATCTGCGGATGCAGCAGACTGCCCTGATTGCCGAGCATCTGGCAGATTCAGGCCAAATCTCAGGCCAAGAGCCCGCTCCAGCTACTAATAAAGTCACCGAGAACGACCTGCTGGCGCTCCGCAGTCGATTTGTAGCGATGTTTGAGCAGTTGCAGCAGCTGCGGCAGCAGCGTCAGGTTGTTGGCTTTTTCCGCTGGCAGCTAGCCTGGGGGCAGGTGGTGATTTGGCTGGCCGGACTGTCGCTGGCTCTGGGGTTATTTCCCTGGACGCGGCAATATTTGTCGCTGCTGGCTATGCCGATAGCGCTGCTGGCGATCTGGTTTGGCGCGGGTCTCGTCAATCGATTGACAAACCTGCTGCTTCAGGGGATGGCCTCGGCCTGGGTCAGGTTTGGGACGGCGGCGGCTGATGCCCCACTGCGAGATGAGCTGCGGGTTTTTACAGTTCTTTCAGCCGTGCAGCCGCTCAAGTCCTTTGTCGTCTACGCCACGGGTCTAGTAGTCGCTTTAGTCTATCTGGGGCTACCGCTCAGCCTGGTGCTCTGCGTCAGCGGCGTGGTTGGGCTAGCGGTATTGCTGATCTGTCAGGGCTTTGTGCGCGACTGGGCAATGGGGTTGCTAATCCTTTGGGAAGACCAATATGCAGTTGGAGATTTGGTGACTGTAGCGGGCGAAACGGGGCTGGTGGAGCATATGAATCTGCGTCTGACCCAGATCCAAACCGCTGCTGGCAGGCTCATTTCGATCGCAAATGGTTCGCTCACGAAAATTGAAAACCTGACTCGCAGCTGGCTGCATCAAACGTCTAATCAGCTGTCTAGTCCTCAAGGCGGCAGTCGTGCATCTTTTAAACGCTCTCCGGCAGATAGCCCTCCAGCCAATCCCTTTAGCAGCAGCGATCCCTTTGATGGCATCGATCCGCTCAGCCCTGAATCATCTGAGGTCAAGGCCACCGAAGGCTAATCACTCAGCTAGCGAAGCCTTCTGGTAGTGTGAATCTGCCGTTTGGCTGAGGCGGAAAATCAACCACCTGAACGACAGCATCCAGGTTAAGCGCTCCGTACAGATGTGGAAATAGCCCCAAGCCCTCCACCGGATCAAACCGCAGCTCTGCCCAAAGCCGCTCTGGGTCAATCTTAAGCAGAACCAGCCCTGACTGACCGCGAAAAAACTTGTCTGCTACCCAGGTCACCTGCGTCATCGTTGAGCAGTGGATAAAACCCTCGATTTCTAACGAGGCGGGCTGATAGATATCTTCAGTTTGAATGGCCTGCCACTGATCGCGCTCAGCGATGTGAAAAATTGCGTCCATGCTTGCGCTCTATCTGGGCTGCTCTATCTGGGCTGCTTGTTTAGACTATTTAATTAATCGTCCACTTCCATCTGAGCCACAATAATCGCACAAAACGCGAAGGCCGCCACAATCGGCATGGGCGACTGCGCCAAATAGCTCAGCCCAGCTGCAAAAACCGCCAGTAGCGTTGCGACAGTCGCCCAAAGACGCTCATCACGGCTTAGCCCTTTTTCGGTCTTGATTTGCCGCAGCGCCTGAGGTGGAATGGGCATTGGCATCACAGCATGGGGTGGAAACGCCCAGTAGTTATTTTTTTGGGGCACAAACAGCTCTGTCCAGCCGTTGTCTTTGCACCAGTCTTCAATCCAGGTATAAGAGTAGTGATTCATTGATCAATAGATTTAAAAGCCGTGGTTGCAAGCTTATTTGCAGGCTAACAGACCTAAGCAAAAGTCAGGGAAGCTGAGAAATCAAAGTTTACTTAAGCCACCTGTTGAATTAAGTTGAATTAAGATCCGCTCAATCCGCGAGTCATCTCGCTCAGTATTTTGTCAAGTTTGCCCTACGAAATTTGCCCCACAACGCATGAATCCTCAGTCTCGAAAAGATCTGTTTGTCTGTCTCGGTATCTGGTTGGCGCTAGAGGTCATTTGCTTTGGGATTTTGCCCGCTATGGGGTTCACTCAACCGCGCAGCAGCCTCCAAAGCTGGTTTTGGCTCAGCCTGCTGCTGGGAGTCGGCGGCGCTGTGCTGACGGCGAGCAGCAGTCAGCTAGCCGAATTTTTGCAGTTTGAACCGTTGCTGCGGCCTCAACCGCGTCTGCGCTCGGTAGCCGTGGGATTAATCAGCTGGCTAGGGCTGTTCGGGATCGGGTTTCCGCTGTTTGTGATCAGTCTCCAGGTTTTTGGGCTGCTGTTTGGACTACTGAAAGCATAAATAAAGGCGGGTCTGTGCCCGCCTCTAGCAAGTTCATTTGACCAATCAGCCTATTTCGCAGCAGCCTGAATGCAGGCTTCGACTAAAGGCAGCACCTGATCGACATCTTTCCAGCCCAGGATTTCAGTCACTTTCTTTTCCAGATTTTTGTAAGTTCTAAAAAATTCGGCCACTTCTTCAAGGCGATGTGGGGCAATATCTTTAAGCGACTTCACCTCGGTATAGCGCGGATCTTTGGCTGGCACACAGAGAATTTTCTCGTCCCGGTCACCGCCATCAATCATCTCCAGCATCCCAATGGGGCGAGCCGCAATCACGCAGCCTGGAAAGGTGGGCTGATCCATGATCACCATACCGTCTAGCGGGTCGCCGTCATCTGCCAGCGTGTTGGGAATAAACCCATAGTCATAGGGGTACTGAACCGAGGCCGAAAGCACGCGATCCAGCGCCATCGCGCCCAAATCTTTATCAAACTCGTATTTGTTTTTACTTCCGGCAGGAATTTCGATCAGCACATTCAGCAGCCCCGATTTGGGCTGGGGGGGAATCCGCGACAAGTCCACAGCTTTTCTCCAACAGTACAGAATATGAGAGCAGGTCAACTGCCCCCCTAGCATTCTACGGGAAGTTGGAGCCTGTTCAGGTTGATTTTGGTGGGTCAGACTAACGCCCTGTCGGCAAGGTGGGAGGTAAGGTGGCGGGCACCTGCCAGTTTGGCTGCCGCTGCACGGGTGCTGAAGAGAAGTAGGCCACGGCCCAGAGCGGGAAAGCCAGGGTCAGCAGGGCAATGCTCGTGCCGACAATGTTGGTCAAGAGGTTGGGCGAAAGATGAGTAGAGAAATCGGTAGAGTTGGAGCGCTTGGATTGGATGGCGCTCACTCGACTGCTGGGTTCCATATTTAAGTGCAAATTTGATTCGATCAGGTCTGGGTTAAGGCTTAACTTAAACAGATCACCTCCATTCTAAAGGGCTTTTACGGGTTCAAGCATCCGCAAAAACTCTAGAGGTAGTCCATCGGTATCCGCAATAAAGGCCACTTCATAGACAGAGCGACCAATCATCTGCTGAGTTGGCTCCAGCAAAATCTTGAGCGGCTCGCCCAATCCAGCCTCAGCGTCCTGCTCAAAACGAGCCTTCAGGGCGGCTAGCCAGTCTGTTAGATCGGTAGTTTGATCGCTCAAGTCAAACGAAAGATGGTAATAGCCCGTGTATTGCTCGTCGTTAAACGCATCGGCTGCGGGGCGCGGTTCGGGCACTTGCAGGAGTTCAATCCGCCCGCCCCAGCCTTCCATCCAGCAGGCCAGCGTAATTCCGGCAGTAAACTGTTCGCTGATTTCAAAGCCGAGCCGCTGATAGAAGGCGATGGCTCGGTGAATATCCGCAGTCCGAATCGAGGCGTGATGCATCAAATCTGTCGGGTACTGAGCAAGCAGATCGAGCTGAGCTTATTCAAACAGCCGAAAGTAGGGATAGCGCACTGGCGCACCGGGCTCTTTTTCCAGATCGAAATTGATCACGTCCCAGCAGGGTTCCTCAATCGGATCAGGGCTGAACTCAACCGGCAGGCCGTAGAGTCGGGGCTTGGGCGATTCAGACTGGCCGCGCCAAGGCGTACTGCGCTCTAAATAGGTGCTGATTAAATCTTTGTAGCGCTGGGCAATTACCACCCGCGTCGCTCGGTAGCCCTGCGTGTAGAGCCGATCGAGCGCCTCGTGGATCTCAAAGCGAATCCCATCGGGGTGAGTATGCTGACGATACCATTCGTCTTTCCAGCGCCGCCAATGTCGGCCTGACTGGAGATGGAGCAGCTCGCCTGTTTTGGGATCAGACTCAAACGCGCCGTGCCGCTGGCAGAGGTAGGTGTCAGTCAGCGTCAGTGCTGGAATGGACTGGCGACAGTGCGGACACTGAATTTCAGGCCCAAAAATTGGATACTGTAGAGCAGGATTCATCATGATGCGGCTAGCATGGGCGACCTGAGTCAGTTTTAGGCAATCTACTCAGCAATCTACTGAAATTCTTTGCTACTGGGATTTTCAATAGATTTAATTATACTCTTTCAGCATTTAAGCTTGATGCTGGATCAATCTGTAATCCAATTTGCCAGCCCAGTTAATTTTAGAGCGTAACTATGGCCAATCCACAGATCTCCACTTTCTTTTCCGATTGCTCGCCCCCAGATCTATCGCCAGCAGCCTTTGTCGCCGGTAACGCCACGGTGATTGGCCGCGTGACAGTTGGGACAGGAGCGAGCATCTGGTACGGGGCGGTGGTGCGAGGTGACGTAGAGGAAATCCGGCTAGGAGCCTGCACTAATCTACAAGACGGGGCAATTCTGCATGGCGATCTGGGGCTACCGACCGTTTTGGCTGATTATGTAACAGTTGGGCATCGCGCCGTGATTCACAGCGCCCAAATTGAGCGAGGCTGCCTGATTGGGATTGGGGCAATTGTGCTGGACGGGGTGCGGGTCGGGGTAGGCAGCATCGTCGGGGCAGGGGCTGTGGTCACCAAAGATTTACCAGAGCGCTCGCTGGCGATGGGCGTTCCGGCCAAGGTGATCCGGCAGGTGACGGAGTCTGAGGCGGCTGAGCTGATTGAACATGCCAAACGCTATGAGCAGCTAGCGCTCGTCCATGCGGGCAAAGGCCAAAACTTGGGATTTTGCTGAGCCGTCGCCTAAAAACTTTTGAAAAATATTGCGACAAGATCTGGCAAAACGGGTCAACAGACCGCAAAATGAAACTATGAGAACTATTTATAAATCTTTAAGCGGAGGGTTCTAGCGATGGACTTGCGGATTCTAATTGTAGTGCTGCCTCTGGCTCTGGCTTTGGCCTGGGTGGCTAAGAACATCGGTCAGGCTGCCTTGAAGGAAGGGAAAGATTTTCTTGAGCGGTAGCGGTCAAATCTGAGATTTATCTGAACGGCGGTCGGCAGCAAGTGATTCTGTCCGATCGCTTTAGATTGTCTAAAACTTTCTAAATTTTCTGAAATTTTAGAAAGTTTTAGCGCCAGAGTAGCGTCACCGATTGCAGCAGGCCAATCACCACGCCGAGCACGCCGCCCAGATTGACGATGGCTTGCAGCTCGGTTTTGACAATTTCTTCGATGGCTAACTCCAGCTCTCGAGCAGGCGTTGCCCGGACTCGGTTGATAATCACCTGATCGATGCTGAGAATCGGGATGGCCTGCATCACAATCGTTTCTAGCTCACGCTCCAGATACCGCTCCAGCACCAGAGCTAACTCCAAGCTTACTGGCTGCAGCGAGCTATCAAACACTTCAGAATTTCGCAGTCGGTTGAGCAGCAGCGAGGCGACGTTTTCCCAGTCAATCGAGCTGCTGAGGCTTTTGACGACATCTGCGCCTTTGTCTTGGACATAGCTGCGGACGCTGTCGCGGATCGTTTTGCGAAACTGACGCACGGTGGAAACGGGCAGGTTTTGCAGCGAGAAATTTTGCAGCAATTCCTGCAAGCGGTCGCGCAAGCCCAGCGCCTGACTCAGCTCGGCGATCCGGGTATTGCTGGCGGCTTTTTCATCTAGGCAGTAGGTGCGAAGGCGGGTCAGGGCGCTGCGGAGGCCAACTAGATTGGCGAACACCCAGTAGGTGCCGGTACTGCGCTCGCGGAAACCCTCATCAATGACGCGAATATTGCGGTCGGTGAGAAAATCGACGATTGCCTGCCGCAAAACATCGGGCGGAATCACGCCTTCAATCAGCCAGTCGGCCACCAGCCCCGACTGGTCGTCGTTTAGTCGCAGTTCCAAAACCACCTGGTCAAAAATCTGGTTGAGCTGCGGCTCTAAAAAATCTTCTCGCCGCGCCATGACTTTGAGCAAGCGTGGCAGAGACTGTCCCAGCAAGTCGCGCAGAATGTTGGCGATAACTTTCACTGCCCGCTCCTGATTGCTGCCCTGAATCTGCTCCAGCGTCAGCTTTAGCAGCCAGAGAATCGCCGCCTGCACCCGCTCCGGCAGCAGCAGCTTGCGCGCCAGGTTTTGCAGCTCTTCGGGCGTGAGCAATGACCCCATAATGGCACCAGAGATGCGCTCGGCCAAACGCTCTTGGTTGCTGGGAATTAGACCGGGCGTGAACGGCACCTGCCGTCCGGCAATGTAGTAAGCCCGGTAGGGCCGAAACAGCATCTTGATCGCAATATCGTTCGTGAAATAGCCGATGATGCCCCCTACAATCGGCGGAACCGCAAATGTCCAGATCGGGTAGTTCTCTAGCAAGGGCTTAGACTGGGTAAAGTAGCGAATCGAAGTAGCGAATAAGGCTAAAAATCATGGCTTTTGCACGACTAGCACGCCCATGATGCCGCCCGCGATTGGATAGTGAATCGCCTGGGAAAATCCGGCCTGACGCGCCAAAGCGACCTGATCAGCTCCAGTCGGGAAGCGCTCCAGACTCGGCATGATGTAGGCATATTCCTGCTTCAGGTTGAGTGATTCGGCCATGGGCACGACCAAATTGGCCAGATACCACTGCTGAAACTCGCGGATCCAGACTGATTTAGGCTGATGAAAATCCAAAATGGCGGCAGTCGCACCGGCCTTCAGAACACGATGTAGTTCGCTGAGGCTGCGGGGAATATCCAGCACGTTTCGCAAGCCGTAGCCCATTGTAGCCGCGTCAAACTGCGCTGTCTCAAACGGCAAATTTAAAGCGTCGCCTTCAACCCAGGTGACATTGAGCGGCTGAACGCTCTCGTGAGTGCGCTGTGCGGCGATGGCCAACTGCGCTGCCGAAAAGTCGAGTCCATAGACAGAACCCGTCTTGCCTACCTGCCTTGCCAGCCGCCGCGCCAGATCACCGCTGCCGCAGCAGAGATCGAGGCAGCAGTCTCCGGGCTGCGCGTCGCTCCACCGCACGGCCATCTGCTTCCAGACGCGATGCTGCCCCAAGCTCAGCCAGTCGTTGAGCGGGTCGTAGGCGGGGGCGATGCGGTTGAACAACGCCTGAATTTCGGTGGATTGCGGCGGTTCAAGCTGAGAGGGTGCGGTCACGTTCGGCTCAACGACAGTACTCCTCAATCCTACACAACTTAACCCGACTGAAACCCAACTGAAACCCAATAGAACCCGATACAGCAGAGCTAGCGCAGGGATGCCAAGGCAACTCCGGACTGCTGTGCCGCAAGCTCAATCAGCGCCATTTCCTCTGGTCGCAGCGGCTGTGTGCCTTGTAGTGAAAGCACGGCGAGAAGATTACCTTGAAAAGTCACCGGGGTTGCGATCGCCGAGCTAGCCTCTATGCCGTCGCCATGAGCGACCTGAGTCTCAGTCTGGCGACCTGCGGCCTGCACCAGTTCGTCAGGGCTGCTCGCCCAATCTGACCAAAGCTGACAGTCAGTGGCCGTCAGGCTCTGCTTGAAAGCGCTGGCAATGGCACTGATGCCGGTTTCAAAAGAACTGGCTTGCTGCGCGGCTTGGGCAATGGTTGAGAATAAAGTAATTTGAGTTTGCGCCTGATGCAGCTCTTCGGTGCGCTGTTTGAGCAGCTCGTAAGTTTCGGCGGCTCGCTGCACCACCTGCTTGAGCTCGTTGGGATCCCAGGGCTTGGTAATGTACTTGTACACTTGCCCAGAGTTGATCGCTTCAACGAGATCTTCAACATCGGTGAAGCCAGTGAGAATGATCCGCATGGTGTCAGGGAACTGCGGCACCGTCTTGCTCAAAAACTCTGTGCCCTTCATTTCGGGCATCCGCTGGTCGGAGATGATGACGGCGACTTCGCCCTCGCTGGCCAGCACTTCTAGAGCCATCACGCCACTTTCAGCTCTCAGCACGTTAAAGTCGCGGCGGAAGGTGCGGTACAGCAGGTCTAAGTTGTCGGGTTCGTCGTCCACTACCAGCATTTTCGGTTTTTTGGGTCGGTCTAGGCTCATCACAATTTGCTCTAATCGCTAAAATGTTTGCTGAATTTACGGGCTTATCTGCTCTTAGTTGTGCCCGTTTTGGTGAAGTTTTAACAAAGCTGTCTTAAATTTCTATCCTAAAAATTCAATCCCGACTTCCCAATGAAGCCCTATAACCTAATACCAATTCAGGACTGCCGCGAACCGCTCGTCGAGATTCCACCGCAGATTGCTCGCGAAACCCCACATCCCTACCTAAGGCTGTCAGCTCCCTACGGTGATCACTCTCCCTACTGGTTACGGCAAGGTGTGCTGGACAGACTGCTGCTGGCTCAAACCAAGCTGCATCAGATGCAGCCCAACTGGAACATCCAGATTTTTGATGCCTACCGACCGATTGCCGTGCAGCAGTACATGGTGAACTATACGTTTGAGCAGTTATTGAAAAGCAAAAGCTTGACCGTCAACTCGCTGGAGCCAAATCAGCATCAGGCACTGCTTCAGGAAGTCTACCGATTTTGGGCGGAGCCAAGCCTCGATCCTCAGACACCGCCGCCGCACAGTACGGGAGCCGCACTGGATGTAACGCTGGTGGATCAAGCTGGCATCCCCGTCGAAATGGGTTCACCAATTGATGAAATGTCGCCCCGCTCCTATCCTAATCATTACGCAGCGCTAGAGTCAGCGCGAACATTCCACCAAAACCGCCTGCTGCTGCATCAGGCAATGAGCAGCGCTGGATTTGAGCAGCACCCCAAAGAATGGTGGCACTTTTCCTGGGGCGATCAGCTCTGGGCTTGGTTAGTCTGCCAAAAACCAGACAGCTCGCACAACACCAAGCCAATCGCCCAATATGGCGGCCTGGGCTAAGCGTCAATTCCCAGATAGGTCTTGCCCAGATAGCGTGTCAGGCGCTTCATCGGGTTGGTGACTTTCGTGCCTTCAACTAGAGCTGTATCAGAGGTCGAAACCCCTACCAGCTTGGCAAAGTCAGCATCCGAGAGTTCGCCTGACTGATGTTTTTCAAAAGCATCTACCACCACGATCAGATCACTTACCGAAAAGTCATAGCCTTGTTGCGCGGCAAACTCTGCCACTACGGGGGCACGTTCGCCCTTCAGAGCCGCCGATTCTGCCGGGTCGAGGTCAGCCTCACTGCTAATATTGCCGTCTCCCACGCCCAGCAGCTCCTCTAGCTGATGCCGAAGTGTTTCATCTTCAGCCGTCTTTTGCATGAATTGCAGTACCGATGCAGTTGCCATAGAAATGTCTCGATTGCCAATAGTTTCGGGTTTGTCGCCCAGATTATATCAAGCGCATTTTGGGGATCGGCTTAACAAAAGCTGAAGGTTGACCCGGTTGCAGCCAACTCATGCGAGCTGTCTAAATAGCTCCTGGACATGCTCCCAAGCATCTGCCGCTGCCGTCGGACTATAGCTGGAGCGCTGGTCACAGAAAAAGCCGTGAGCAGCTCCCGGATAGCAAACCATGCGGTGATCGATCTGATGCTCGGTCAGCGCTGCTTTAATTTGTGCGAGATGCTCCGGCGGAATACTGACATCTTCTAGGCCAAAGAAGGCATAGAGGCGAGCTTTGATCTGTGCAGTATGGGCCAGCGTTGGTTCAGTGCCTCCGGGCGACCAGACTGGCATCCCGGCTCCATAAAACGAAGCGACTGCCTTGATTTCGGGTAGGGTTGCCGCTAGATAGGCCACTAGCCCACCAAAGCAGAAGCCAACGCAGCCAATCGCCTCTGGTTTTACGGCAGGGAGCGCTTGGAGATAGGCGACTGTGGCCTGAAGATCGCTCAAGAGTTCCTCGACTCGCGTTTGCTCTTTGTACTGACGGCCTAGCTTGACAGACTCCGGATCATAGCCCGCCTCAAAGCCAGGAGCCTGCCGCTGATAGATTGCTGGGGCAATTGCTACATAGCCGAGTCGGGCAAAACGCTGGGTGACATCGCGGATATGAGCGTTCACTCCAAAAATCTCTTGAATTACCAGAATTGCAGCCGCAGGTGGTGATTCTATGGGCTGCGCTAGATACGCATCAATCAGCAAATCGCCATTGGGAACCTGCACTGAACTAGCTTGAACTGCCACAGACATAGGCTTGCGTCATGGATTTATTACTAGCCTAGCGCTATCAGGTGATTCGCTAATGTTTCCAGGCTGCTATAGTTTGCTCAACCCGGGCCAAGCCGCAGCATCACCGAATTTCTTCGGGAAACATTAATATCAGAGCTGTAGGTCACTTGCAGCGCAGCATTTATAACTTAACGCTTTACTTATCAGGCTTTACTTATCAGGCTTTACTGGGGCGGAGGCTTTATGGTTCGGTTTCAAATTCAGCCCGACAGCGATATTCCGGCATCGACGCAGCTTTACAATCAGATTCGATTTGCGATTGCCTCGCGGCAGTTTCCGCCTGGACACCGCTTGCCCAGCACGCGGCAGCTGGCAATGGAAACTGGACTGCACCGCAACACAATCAGCAAAGTTTACCGACAGCTAGAAGAAGACGGCATCGTAGACGCTCAGGCGGGTTCTGGGATCTATGTCCGCTCACAGGGCGACGAAGGCGGCAGCACTAAGCCCTCCTCGCCGATTTTTGAACAATATCCGCAGGCGCATCGGCTGGTGCAAAAAAGCCTGGATGATCTGATTGGTCAGGGCTGTTCGCTCTCGCAGGCCAGAGAGCTGTTTTTGTCAGAGGTAGACTGGCGGCTGAGATGCAGTGCTAGGGTGCTGGTCACGGCTCCTAGCCAAGATATTGGAGCGGGCGAGCTGATGGTACAGGAGCTAGAGGCGGCACTACATATTCCGGTGCAGCTGGTGCCGATGGAGGAGCTGGAGAAAGTGTTGGAGCAGACGCGCTCAGGCACAGTGGTCACCAGCCGCTATTTCATTGGCGATGCCGAGGCGATTGCCGCGCCGCGCTCAGTGCGAGTGATCCCGGTGGATATTTATGACTACGCGCAGGAAATTCAGAAGCTGCTGGCTTTGCCCAAAGATAGCTGTTTGGGACTGGTCAGTCTCAGCGCTGGGATTTTACGTGTGGCCGAAGTGCTGGTGCATAGCCTGCGGGGCGAAGATCTGCTGGTGATGACGGCGCAGCTCAAGGACAGCTATCGGCTCAAGTCGATTGTCCACAGTGCTCAGACAATTTTCAGTTTTGATCAGGCGAGCTGCGGCGCGGTCAAGCTGTCAGTCACTGAGGCCAGAGAAGATTTGATTCGTCCGCCTCAGCTGATCTGCTGCGAAAACTACATCGGCACCAAGTCGATTAGCTTGCTCAAACGTGAGTTGGGTCTGGACTAGGCTGCAAAAACTCCTGCACCAGCGGCAGATAGGTAGCGGCATCCTCTAGCATTGGGAAATGTCCGGTGTTGGGAATCACCACATGCTCCACTTGAGCATTCTGAGCAGCGGCAGCTTGCCCCAGTTTCACCGGAATAATCTGGTCATATTCGCCCGAAATCAACAGTGTTGGGACTGCCAGCTTGGCATATTCCTGCGGCATTTCTAAGGCAGCTCGCTCGCAGACGGCAGTGTAGATGGTGCCAACAGCCGCTTCAAAATCAGCGCTCAAAAAGTCTTCGAGAAACTCTTGTCGAGCCTGCGCCGGAATCGGCCTTCGCAAAAACCGTGCCATAAACATTCGGTCTACTGTGGGAATCCGCTTCAGCCAGTCAGGCCGAAACAGCACGACATAGCGCCCCACCTGATGAAAGGCTTTGAAGGCCAGCGGATTGGAGGCAAACACGCCATGACAGGTTAGAACCGCCCGCTCCACTCGCTCCGGGTGACAAGCTAGAAACAGCACGGCAATTGAAGCACCGGTCGAATGGGCGTTGAGCGAAACGCGCTCTAGCCCCAGCTTATCCAGCAGTAGCGCCAAATCCTCAACGTAGGACTCTAGTTCGTAGCCGATTTCCGCCACCTCAGCCGGAATCGGACGCGGCAGACGCGACTGCCCAAACCCGCGCAGGTCATAGAGCAGACAGTCGAACTGCTCAGCAAACGCCTCAGCTGTACTGCGCCAGTAGCGAGTCGAGCCAGCCCAGCCGTGAATAAACAGCAGCACTGGCTTATCGAGTCCGGGCTGCTGCGAACGGCTGATCCACTCATAGTAGTGATCGACACCGCGAATGGCAATCAAAGGCATGGGTCGCGTCAGGCAGATTCAGGCTTGGGCAGCGAGGAGGGGTGAACCAGCAGCTCGGCGGTGGAGCGCTTCTCGACCATCTCGCGGGTGATAGCGCAGCGGGTCACGTCCTTGCGCGAGGGCAGCTCGTACATCACGTCCAGCATCAGCTCTTCGACAATGCTGCGTAGCGCTCTAGCCCCCGTTTTGCGACGATAGGCTTCTTTGGCAATGGCTCGCACCGCATCCTGCTTAAACTCAAGCTGCACATTGTCCATCCGCATCAGCTTTTGGTACTGTTTCACCAGCGCATTCTTTGGCTCGGTGAGAATTTCGGTCAAGGCATCTTCGTCCAGTGGATCGACCACGGCCAGCACGGGCACGCGACCAATAAATTCTGGAATCATGCCAAACTTCACCAAATCATCTGGCTCCAGATGCTTCAGCACGTCAGCTGCTCGCTTCTGTTTCGACTGGCCTTCGCCAGGCTGGATAAAGCCCATTGTTTTCTTGCCGATTCGCTGCTCGACTGATTTATCCAAGCCGACAAACGCGCCGCCGCAGATAAACAGAATATTGCTGGTGTCGATTTGGATGCAGTCTTGATAGGGGTGCTTGCGGCCTCCTTGAGGTGGAACATTGGCGACTGTCCCCTCCAGCATTTTTAGCAGGGCCTGCTGTACGCCTTCACCCGACACATCTCGCGTAATTGAAGGGTTTTCGCTCTTGCGCGCCACCTTGTCAATTTCGTCGATGTAGATGATGCCACGCTGTGCGGAATCGACATCCAAATCGGCCACTTGCAGCAGCCGCAACAGAATATTTTCGACATCTTCACCGACATAGCCTGCTTCGGTGAGCGTGGTGGCATCCGCGACAGCAAAGGGCACATCCAGCATCTCGGCCAGCGTTTGCGCCAGCAAGGTTTTGCCGCAGCCTGTAGGGCCAATCAGCAAAATATTGGACTTTTGTAACTCAACCGGGTCGTCGGTTTTACCCGTGCTCTTGGCTTGCAGGTAGCCTAGCCGCTTGTAGTGGTTGTAGACAGCTACCGAGAGAATCTTCTTGGCTTCGTCTTGGCCAATCACATGCTCGTCGAGATGCTTTTTGATCTCGCGGGGCTTGGGAATCTGGCTCATGGAGAAGCCGGAGCGCACGGCTCGCTTTTCGGTAGGATGCTCGCGCTTGGCTGCGGGCTGCGGCACTGAGGCTCCAGAGTCAAACAGCTCCTCATCTAAAATCTCATTACACAGGTCAACACATTCATCGCAAATGTAGACACCTGGCCCAGCAATCAGCTTGCGAACCTGCTCCTGGGATTTACCACAGAATGAACATTTGAGATGGGAGTCGTATTTAGACATAGGTTCCCCTTAATTGACTGCGGTAATTGTCTCACCGGGCATGGGCAAATTCTGTCGAGACACCACTTGGTCGATCAACCCGTAGGCCGAAGCTTCCTCTGCCGACATAAAAAAGTCGCGCTCTGTGTCTGTCTCAATCTTTTCGAGCGGCTGCCCTGTATGATAAGCCAACAATTCGTTCAGCGTGCGCTTGTGGTACAGAATTTCCTTGGCCTGGATCTCAATATCCACAGCCTGACCCTGCGCCCCGCCTAACGGCTGATGAATCATAATCCGCGAGCTGGGCAGAGACAGGCGCTTGCCCTTGGCTCCACCCGCCAGCAAAAATGCTCCCATGCTGGCAGCCAAACCGTAGCAAATCGTGACGACATCAGGACGGACTTGCTGCATGGTGTCATAGATGGCCATACCTGCGGTGACGGAGCCGCCGGGTGAGTTGATGTAAAGCTGAATATCGCGCTCCGGGTCTTCGGCATCCAGGAACAGGAGCTGAGCCACGATCGTGTCGGCTAGAGCATCTGTGACCTGATCGCCCAGAAAGACAATCCGCTCGCGCAGCAGCCGAGAATAGAGATCAAAGGCGCGCTCTCCGCGTCCTGACTGCTCGACCACCATTGGAATCACGGCGTTGATATCCGGATAGCCAGCCTTTGAATATCCAACCGCTGTGATATCTAGGAACTTTGAGCTAACCGTGGATTGAGGCGTAATCATAAGCCAAACAAGTCAAGAGTAAACTGCTTTTGAACTGCGCTGAACTTCACAGCCGCTAATGCTATACAGCTTAGCGAATTCAAATCAACTAGGGGCTGGGAGGCATCTGAATACAGATTTTCTGCATAAACGTTCCTGCTATCCCTTCGTTCCTATGCCCACTATATGCCTAGATCCATCGTTAGAGCATATAGTTTGACGCATCCTTATGCAAATCCTATATGCTCCAACTTCAACCAGCCCAGCCATGGCAGTCTTTGGCAGCTTCAAGAAGTGACTCTGAATCAGGCAGAGGGCTTGCTGGACTTAGATTTTTTACCGGACTCAGATTTCCCCGATTTAGCAGCTTTGGTGGCTTTTGGCTCAGGCTCAGCCGCTTCAGGTTCAGGTGTGGGTTCGGGTGAAGCAGCTTCAGGCTCAGCTACGACAGGTTCAGCTATAGCAGGCTCGGCTACAGCAGGCTTGGCTACAGCAGCTACAACCTCTACCGCTTCAACCTCGACTGTTGCGACGGCTGGGTCAGTTTCTGCCTCGATCGCTTCAACTTCCGGCTCATCTGGCTCCAAAGAACCTTCTGGCACTAGCTCAATACTGTTGTGCGCTTCTAGCCAAGCAAAGATCTTTTCGCGCAGCAGATCTTCTGCAACCGCTTCCCGCAGCCGCTCTTCGTCAACATCTTGGCCTGCATATTCCACCAGCGTTTCGGCCACTTTGGCCTCGATTGCCTCGTCCTCAATTTCAACCGACTCTCGCTTAGCTACTTCGCCCAGCGCTAGCGTCCGCTTCAGCCGCTCTAGGGCTTCAGGACGGGCCTGCTCGCGCAGCATGGAGACAATTTCTGGGGTGAAAGTCTTTTTGATATCCATGCCCTGCTGAGCAAACTGCATTGCTGTCTGGGTCACAGAATAGTCAACTTCCCGCTTCAGCAGCGTTTCGGGCAGATCGACTTCAAGCTGCTCAACTAGCGCCTTCACCAACGCCTCCTGCTTGCTCTGCGTGGTTTTTTGCTCGGCTTCTTTCTGGAGGCGAGTTTCTAAAGAGGCCCGCAGCTCGGCCAGCGTCTCAAATTCGCTGACCTCTTCGGCAAACTCGTTGTCTAGTTCGGGCAGCTCGCGCTCTTTCAGCTCCTTGAGCGTGATCGTAAAGACGGCAGGCTTGCCTGCCAAATCGGCCTGTGGATAGTCGTCGGGGAAGGCCACCTCGACTGCTTTGGTTTCGCCCACCGTCATGCCGATTACGCCTTCGGTAAAGCCTTTGATAAACTTGCCTTCGCTCAGTTCAATCTCAAAATCTTGGGCGCTGCCACCGGGAATTTCAGCGGACTCGCCTTCTGGGATCTCTCCGCTGAGCTGACCCGTAAAGTCAACCGTCGCCATATCAGCAGCTTGGGCAGGACGCTCAACTGGAACCAGCGTGGCTGAGCGCTTGCGGTAGTCTTCGAGCATGCTGTCCACCCGCGCCGGATCGTATTTAAACTCTTCGGCCTGGACTTTCAGCTCAGAATATTGCTTCACAACCACTTCTGGCGCGACATCCACCGCTGCCGCAAAAGTCAGCGCTGCCCCGGGCTGAAACTGCTCCACCAGCGTCTCAAAGGGAGACTTCAGCTCTGGCTGACCAATTGGCTCAATTTTTTCTTGCTCTAGCGCTTGTCTCAAGCCATCTTGAATCAGGTCTTCTAGAACTGCTGCCTTGATACGAGTCGAGCCAAAGCGCTGGATTAGGACTTGGCGCGGCACTTTGCCTTTGCGAAACCCAGGAATATTGACGGAGCGCATATACTCTTGCAGCGTCTTCTCATACGCCTGTTTAGACATCTCTGGCGTAATCTCGATTTCTAATCCAATCTGACTAGCCGGCAGTTTTTCCTGGATAACTTTCATTACAATTCTCGCAGCGCTTTCGTGGCTCTTTTTTAGCGGTTCGGCAATTGGCAGAGGGCAAAACCCTAACGCTAGATACTAGGATTTCTAAAATTTCTAATTTCTAGAATTTAGATACTTAGCGCTACCGCAATAAGCTATGGTAGCCGATTCTGCTCCAGGATGCTGGCGTTGAATGGATCAAAGCTCGATTTATCTGCCGAATTGCAGGCTGACGGCTCAGCTTAAATCCTCTGCTAAAGCAGCTGTACCGTTGTGATAAGCTTCAGATCACTCAGCGTGCAAGCCGCGCCGACGAGGAAATCTGGAGGAAGTTGGAGGTAGAATTGGAGGTGTCAGTGTCCCGTTCATACCGCATTGCTATTCTGGGCGCAACTGGCGCAGTCGGTACCGAACTGCTTCAGCTCTTAGCCGAACGCCAGTTTCCGATTGCCGAACTCAAGCTATTGGCCTCTGGGCGCTCAGCCGGACAGAAGCTAGAGTTTCAGGGCGAAAAGCTGACCGTAGAGACAGTTGAATCCGGAGCGTTTGCGGGCATCGATCTGGTGCTGGCCTCAGCCGGAGGCTCAATTTCCAAAGCTTGGGCAAAAGAAATCGTGGCTGCCGGAGCCGTGATGATCGACAATTCCAGCGCCTTTCGGATGGATGCAGACGTGCCGCTGATTGTGCCAGAGATCAATCCAGAAGCTGCCGCCAACCATCGCGGCATCATCGCCAACCCCAACTGCTCAACGATTGTGATGGCAGTGGCAGTCTATCCGCTGCATCGTTTCCAGCCCGTTCAGCGTATTGTGGTGGCCACCTATCAGGCGGCTAGCGGAGCCGGAGCGCGGGCAATGGAAGAGGCCAAAACCCAGTCGATGGCGGTACTACAAGGCCAGCCAGCTGTGCCAGAAATCTTTCCGCACCAGATTGCCTTCAACGTGTTTCCGCATAATTCGCCGCTCAACGAGCTAGGCTACTGCGAAGAAGAAATGAAAATGGTGCAGGAAACCCGCAAAATTTTTGGTCAGCCTGATCTGCGCGTCACTGCAACCTGTGTTAGAGTTCCGGTGCTGCGTGCCCACTCGGAGGCGATTAATCTAGAGTTTGCGGCTCCGTTTGATGTAGCGCAGGCTCGCGAGATTTTGAGCAAGGCTCCGGGCGTGAAGCTTGTAGAAGACTGGCAGGCCAACCATTTCCCAATGCCGGTTGAGGCCAGCGGTGCAGATGAGGTGTTTGTCGGGCGGATTCGCCAAGATATCTCGCATCCCAACGGCCTAGAGCTGTGGCTGAGCGGCGACCAAATTCGCAAGGGAGCCGCCCTCAACGCCGTGCAGATTGCGGAATTGCTGCATGAAAAGAATTTGCTGCGTTCTGCGGCCCTAGCTGGGCAAACCCAAAAATAATCTGCCTCCAGAAATCTGCCTCTAGGCTCGAAAGCTTAATTAGACGTTTAGATTAACCCGCTACGCTTATGATCATGGCTCGAAGCAGCTTGGCGATGACAAGCTTCAATTTCATCGGATTCATCGGAGGAACCCCCAAAGCGTGACGATTTTTGGACGTGTGATGACCGCGATGGTCACGCCATTTAACCCAGAGGGCGGCGTTGACTACGCGACAGCTGAAGCTTTGGCGGCGCATCTGGCCGATCACGGCAGCGACACGCTGGTGATCTGCGGCACAACCGGAGAGTCGCCGACCCTAAGCTGGGACGAGGAGTTCGCGCTGTTTCAGGCCGTGCAGCAAGCCGTGTCGGGGCGGGCAAAAGTTGTGGCCGGAGCTGGCTCGAATTCTACCGCTGAAGCAATTTCTGCCACAGAGCAGGCAAATAGGCTAAGATTGGATGGAACACTGCAAGTTGTTCCCTACTACAACAAGCCTCCCCAAGAAGGTCTGTATCAGCATTTTCGAGCAATTGCGGAATCCAATCCAGACTTGCCGCTGATTCTGTACAATGTACCGGGGCGCACCAGCCAAAACTTACTTCCTGAAACCGTCAGCCGACTTGCTGAAATCTCAAACGTTGTGGCGGTAAAAGAGGCAAGTGGGAATCTTGATCAGGTAAGTCAAATTCGCAGATCAACGCCAGATGATTTTGGCATTTACTCAGGCGACGACTCCCTAACATTGCCGATGTTGGCAGTTGGAGCGCAGGGCGTAATAAGTGTCGCCAGCCATTTAGTGGGTGACAGACTTCAGCAGATGATTAGAGCATTTGAGCAAGGGCAGTCTCAAGCTGCAACTCAAATCCATCTTGATCTATTTCCCCTGTTCAAGGCATTGTTCCATGTGACAAACCCAATCCCAGTCAAAGCTGCGCTAGCAATGCAGGGCTGGAGCGTGGGCGGAACGAGATTGCCGCTGGCTGACAAATCTGAGAATCTGACTCAGATTTTGCATAGCGTACTCTCAGAGCTAGAGCTTTTGAACCGCTCTTAAAGTTTTTGACAACTGAATAGCTGATCTGCTCGCCGGGACAAGCCTATTCGATTGAGGTATTTATTCCGTCGTGAGTTGGCCTCTAAGCCGCTCGATTTTCAGCGCATCCCAAACCTCACCTAGATCAGCAGCTTTAACGGGTTTCAGGCAAAAGTTTCAGACAAAAGTTTCAGACAAAAGACCACAGATTTCTTAAACCACAGTTAGTAAAGGATAAGTATGAGTCAAATCGATTCTTCAAACGCCCTCAAAATTATTCCGCTCGGCGGACTCCACGAAATTGGCAAAAACACCTGCGTCTTTGAATACAACGACGAGATCGTGCTGCTTGATGCAGGTTTGGCCTTCCCCACCGACGGAATGCACGGCGTTAACGTGGTGCTGCCCGACATGACCTATCTGCGCGAAAATCGCCACAAGATTCGCGGCATGATTGTCACACATGGCCATGAAGACCATATCGGTGGCATTGCATTTCATCTCAAGCAGTTCGACATTCCCGTGATCTATGGCCCCAAGCTGGCGATGGCGCTGCTCAAAGATAAGTTGGCCGAAGCGGGGGTTTCCGACCGCACCAAGCTGCATACTGTCTCGCCGCGTCAGACCGTGCGGATCAGCCCGTCAATTTTAGTGGAATATATCCGCAACACCCACTCGATGGCGGATAGCTTTACCGTGGCGCTGCATACGCCCGTCGGTGTGGTGATCCATACTGGTGATTTCAAAATTGACCATACACCTGTCGATGGCGAGCTGTTTGACTTCCAGCGCTTGGCTGAGCATGGCGAGAAAGGCGTGCTCTGCCTGATCAGCGACTCGACCAACTCGGAAGTTCCTGGCTTCACGCCTTCTGAGCGGGCGGTTTACCCCAATCTGGATCGTGTGTTTTCTCAGGCTAAAGGGCGGCTGCTGGTCACCACCTTTGCCTCCTCGGTGCATCGGGTCAATATGATCCTCGACTTGGCTAAGAAAAACGGGCGCGTCGTTTCTGTGGTGGGTCGCTCCATGCTGAACGTGATCGCTCATGCCCGCAATCTGGGCTATATCCAGTGTCAGGACGACCTGTTTGTGCCGCTGAACATGCTCAACAAGGTGCCGGATGAAAACGTGCTGATCCTCACGACCGGATCGCAGGGTGAACCCATGGCGGCGCTGACTCGGATTGCCAACAGCGAGCATCGGCAGGTAAAAATCCGCGAGGGTGATACGGTCGTCTTCTCGGCCAACCCGATTCCCGGCAATACGATTGCGGTGGTCAATACCATCGACAAGCTGATGATGCTGGGTGCGAAGGTCGTCTACGGCAAAGACAAAGGCATCCACGTTTCGGGACATGGTGCTCAGGAAGACCAGAAAATGATGATTGCCCTGACTCGACCCAAGTTCTTCCTGCCGGTTCACGGCGAGCACCGGATGCTGGTGAAGCATTCTGAGACGGCTCAGAGCATGGGCATTCCAGCCGAAAATATGGTGATCATCAACAACGGTGACGTGGTGGGGCTAACGCCTGACAGCTTCGGCATTGTCGGCAAGGTGCCTTCTGGCATTGAGCTAGTGGATTCCTCTCAGTCGGGCATGGTGAATCAGCGTGTCTTGAAAGAGCGGCAGCAGCTCGCCGAAGACGGCATCATCACCGTTGCGGCAGCGATTGGTTGGAACGGCAAGTGGGCAGCTAAACCGGAGGTGCATCTGCGCGGCGTGGTCACCACTCTCGAAAAGTCAAAGCTAGAACAGCAGATTGTCAGAACTATCGAGTCTGTGGTGCGCGACCGCTGGGACGATCCGAAGCAGCCCATCCTCACGGGCGCAGAGATTGACTGGAATCGGCTCAAGGACGAAATTGAAGCCTCGCTGCGCCGGATGCTGCGCCGCGAACTGCAAAGCAACCCAACTGTAGTCTTCTTACTGCAACCCCCGGCTGAACCCCCGGCGGCTCTAGCCGGCAGAAGGCAGCGCTCTTCGGCCAAAGCCTCCTAGTTGTCTACTCGTTAGTCACTGGCTAGCCAAATTAACAGCAGCAAAACGCGAGACACAGATGGTCTCGCGTTTTGCTGTGCATGCATCTTCCCTTCCGCTGCCAATCTTCGCCCGTAATCTTTCTGAAGCGTCCTGAGATCTCACCCTAGATCTGGGTAGTCATACCCAATCTCACCGCGCAAGAATGGGGCAAAATACCAATGTCGATCACCAGCAGGCTTGATTTTGTACGGATGAAGTTTAGCTAAAGCTAGCCATTCTTTCCGAATTGCAGAATTCTGCGCCTGTATGTTTCAGTAACAAACTCCCACTATCCTGATTAGGAACTAAGGAGAGGCCATGAACGCATCTGACCACAGCACCGAAGAGCAGCTAGTTGTAAGCTGGGGTTGGGTTGAGCAACCTGAAGCCGCCGCATCTAGCCTACAGGCTCCAGCTAAACCTAGCTTCGACTGGTTTTTGCCCATCCGTCGATATTTAGACAACCTGCCTGTAGAGAGTCCGGCCTTCGCGCATCGGCTCTGTCGGCTAATTCCGTCTCAGTGCCCGTTTGAGCGCGATGTCAACCTATTTGGCCGCACTTTATTTCACATTCCGCCGCTCTGCAAGCTCAACCCGGTCTACGAAGAAGTTGTGGCGCTCCGCTTCCGCGCCCTCTGCTATCTAGCCGACGACTGTGGTGCAGATATCAGCCAATACTGCTAGCGCCTAATTTAAAGCCACTAGCGCAGGCTGAGTCCGGCAATCGCCAGCAGCCCAGCCAGCACCATCAGACCTGATGGCATAAATTTGCGAGTTTTGAAGTAGCGCACCGCAAACACGCTAATCAGCGCCACCGTTACAACCACCGCCAGCGGCAGTCCCCAGTTCGTGCCCTGCTGATGAGCAATTCCGGCCACAATCAGCAGAATGCCGCTGACCAACCCCGAAATCAGCGAAGTCTGGCTTCCGGCTTTCACATAGCCTAGAATGCCGCCCGCAACCGCCAAAATTCCGTATCCCACTGCCGCTACAGTAATCAAATCTTTTTCTCCCAGTTGCGTTCTCGCTACGTCTCGCTAAGAAAAACCTACAATGAGCTGGCGATTTAAAGCGGTTCTGGTCAAAAAGCGTGATGCAATTTAATGCTTCTGTACAGTTTTTGCAGCGGCAGACAGCGGCACTGCTGCTCTATCAGGCGGTGATGCAGGGCGAGGCAGGGCAGGCGTTTCTGCGGCTATTGGCTGCTCTCCAACCTGAAGATTTGAACCCACTCAATTGTCTATTGGCCTACGGGCAGTGGTTTCAGGCTTTGGTGACGACGGGCTTGAGCTGGCAGGACTATCTGCTGGTGCAGCTTTTGCGGACTGAGACTGCCCTGACGCGACAGCCCAGCCCCTCAGCCGCACTGACTGCCGCCGCGCAGCAAGATCTGCGGGCTTTGCAGCATCTCTATAGCTGGACGGGGAAGCAGTTGAGCCAGTGGGTGCAGGAGAAGTCTGGGCTGGAGGTAATGCCCGTAGTCTGGGAAACTGCGCCGGAGCAAGCCACCCTACAGGAGCTGAGCCAGCAGCCGATCTGGTCAAAGCTGAAGCAAACCGAAGATTGGGCAGCGCTACTGCCGGAGCTAGTGGCGTTTTATCGGCAGATGGGTACAGGGCTGTTTGCAGCTTACGGCGCATTTCGCTGGCAGGCGGGGCAGCTGATCGGCATCAGCCATCCTGACCCAATCCGCCTGGACGATCTGGTTGAATACGAGTCGCAGAAGGCAACGCTCCAGCAGAACACAGAGGCGCTGCTGGCTGGCTACCCGGCGCTGCATATGCTGCTCTACGGCGGTCGCGGCACGGGCAAGTCTTCGTTGGTGAAGGCGCTGCTCTCAACCTATCGCCAGCAAGGGCTGCGGCTGATTGAGGTCAGCAAGGCGGATCTGCATGAGCTGCCCCAGATTGTCGATCAGCTGCGCCATCTGCCGCAGAAGTTCGTAATTTTTGTGGATGATCTGTCGTTTGAGGCAGACAACGATGCCTACAAAGCGCTGAAGGTGGTGCTGGAGGGCAATATGACAGCGCGGCCTCAGAATATGGTGCTCTACGCCACCTCTAACCGCCGCCATCTAATTCGCGAGTTTTTTGGCGATCGGCCTCGCCCCAGCGACGCAGACGAAATCCACGCCTTTGACACAGTGCAGGAAAAGCTGTCGTTTAGCGACAGGTTTGGCCTGACGCTTACCTTTGAGCCTGCCAATCAGGAGACCTACCTGGCTATCATCAGGCATTTGGCGCAGCAGGCGAGCCTGCCACTGCAGCCAGAGCAGCTTGAAGATCGCGCCCTGACCTGGGCAACCAGGCACAACGGGCGCTCAGGCCGCACGGCACGGCAGTTTGTCGATTTTTTGCAGGCTGAGCTGCGGTTGGCTTCGCCTAACTAGCAGCTCTAGAGTGCCATTGCCGAGACATCCGGGTAGAGCGCACTCAGATCCGGCTGATGCCAAGCTCGGCCATCCAGCGCCATCTGCTCGATTGAGCTAGCGAGCCGCAGCGCCTTGAGCGCCTGTTCGCCCCCGACTGAGGGCTGATTACCGCCCCGGACGCAGGAGACAAAATGCTCTAGCTCAGCGTGTAGCGGCTCGATGTTGCTGGTGTAGACTTTTTCGATCAGGCCGTCTTGGCGATAGAGCACCTGCCCATAGTCGGTAAGGTAGTTGGCGGTAGTTTGGCGGTGAATCAAGATCTCGTTGTTGAGGAAATCGGCTTCGGTGAGCGAATTTTTGCAGTGAGCGGCAATCCGGCGAATTTTGCGGTGCGTTACCTTGCTAGCCGTCAGCGTGGCGACAATACCGTTGGCAAAGCCCAAAATCGCCGTCACGTAGTCAAGATAGCCTGAACTTTCCGCCCGACTGCCGCTGGCCGTGAGCTTGATCACAGGCGAACCCGCTAGCTCCAGCAACAGATCAATATCGTGAATCATCAGATCCAGCACGACCGAGACATCGTTGGCGCGATCGGAATAGGGACTCATCCGATGGGCTTCTAGCGCCAATAGCTCCTCGGTTTTCAATACCTTATGCAGCTCTTGGAAGGCCGGATTAAACCGCTCGATATGCCCAACCTGCAAGATACAGTGCGATTCTGCCGCCGCATTCACCAGCGACTCTGCCTCGGCAATGCTGGCTGCAATCGGCTTTTCAATCAGCACATGCCGCCCAGCTTGTAGGCAGGCCATGCCCACCGCATAGTGTAGCCTGGTGGGAACCGCCACGCAGACGGCATCCACATGCGGCAGCAAATCCTGATAGCTTTCAAAAAACTTGACCCGATATTTGCTGGCCGTATCGAGTCCGCGCTCGACGTTAACATCTGAAACGCCGACTAACTCAACATCTTTGAGCAGGCTGAGGACGCGCGTATGATGCTGCCCCATGTTGCCTACTCCGATCACGCCAATCCGGATTGGCTCCAAGTAATGCCGCCCCATTCCCGACTGACCGCTCGACAAGTTGTCTTGCACTCCTAACCTCTCCTACACCACACAAAGAATTCGGTCTAGAATATTAATTCAATTTTTTAAAGAATTATAAATTTTTGCTCTATCTTACCGTTACAGGCGACCCTATTCTGACGGCTGCAAAAAAAATGCTTGATATTAGATGTGGCAGTTTCTGGCCTGTCCATGCCGAAATTGAGCGCTATAGTTTGGGTAGGGGCAGACTCTATTTTGCTACGAGGCTGAATTTAAGACCGATTCACACCGACATCTCACACCGACATTCATGCCTCTGACTGTGCTAGTTGCTGAAGATGATTTAGGAACCCGGCTTTCGGTAAGCGACTATCTAGAGCTACAGGGCTATGGAGTCATAACGGCTGAAAACGGCCAAAAAGCGCTGGAAACCGTGAGTCAGTATCAGCCGCACTTAATTGTGACAGATATTGCCATGCCGCTGCTAGACGGCTTCGAGTTTATCCGACAGGTGCGGCTTCAGCCTGCCTTTCGGCTGCTGCCCGTGATTTTTTTGACTGCCCGCAACGACAGCAAAGCCCGAATCCGCGGCTATCAGGTTGGCTGTGATGCCTATCTGCCCAAACCTTTTGAGCTGGCCGAACTAGGAGCCGTGGTTCGCAATCTGCTAGAGCGGGCGCAGCTCATCGAATCCGAGTGGCGGCTGCGGCTGCGTTCGGTAGATCCAGCCCCAAGTCTGGTTGCCGACTCGTCGCCGGATGCAGAGTCGGAGCGACAGGCAGCGGCGCTAGGACTCACCTGCCGCGAGCAGGATGTGCTGAACGTGCTGATTGAAGGCCATTCCAATGGCCAAATTGGCGACCAATTGCATATTAGCCCGCGTACCGTTGAGAAATATGTCAGCAGCCTGCTCCGCAAAACCGAAACCAGCAATCGCGCTGAGCTAGTGCGCTATGCGCTGGAGCATCATCTGGTGAAAGAAGTGCGCCAAACCTAACGCGCTAAACCTAGACTGAACGCTCTAGACTTAGTTCTGAAAAAATGAATTCTGAAGAAACGAATTCTGAAGAATAGCTGTACCTCCGCCCCATCTGGAAATTTCTGCTTCACAATCAAATTAGGCTGCTTAACCTGGAGCCGAAACTAGCACAGCTTAAATACTGAACCCAGATAAAAATCTATGGACGTTAAAACTATTTTGCTGGCTCTCACACCGATTTTTATTGTGGCCTGCCTGTTCTTTGGCACCCGCAACGGCTTCTACGACACCGACAGCTACCACGGCAACGGCTCAGCTCACTAGAGGCTGATCTCCGGGATCTGAGGGGATCTGAGTGGTTGAACTGGAATGTTTGCCCTACGGGGTGGGTCACGGCGACGAAGGTGTGGCCATGTTGCTACGCATGGGCACACACCGAATTCTGTTGGACTGTGGCTTAGCTGACCTCAGCCCATTTTTGGCGCAAGCCAATTCGCAGACCGATTCGCCTGCTAACCTACCTGCCGATTTGGTGTTTTGTAGCCATGCCCATGCTGATCACGCTAGAGGGCTGCTGCCACTGCATCGTGCCCACCCAAAGCTGCCGATCTACGCCAGCGAGCTGACCACAGAGCTGCTGCCGCTCAACTGGCTGGACGAGACAGTGCCGCGATTTTGTCAAGCATTGCCCTGGCGCAGACCGCTGGAAGTGCAGCCCGGCCTGACCGTAGAGCTAATTCCGGCAGGGCATTTGCCAGGAGCGGCGGCATTACTGCTCACCTATCAAGGCGAAAGTCGCGCCTACACCGCGCTCTACACGGGCGATTTTCAGCTGTCTAACTCGCGGTTGGTCGACGGATTCCCGCTAGACGAGCTGCGTGGCCTTAAGCCGGACGTGCTGCTATTAGAAGGCAGCTACGGCACCGCTCGGTTACCACATCGTCGCCAGCAGGAAAATCAGCTTGCCGAACGTATTCATCGTGCCATTCTAGACAGACAGTCGGTTTTGCTGCCGACTCAAACATTGGGGCTGGGGCAAGAATTGCTGCTGCTGCTGCGGAGTCACCACCACTTCACCGGGCGCGATCTCGATATCTGGGTGGACGGTAGCGTGGCGCTGGGCTGCGATATCTACTTGAACATGCTGGATCACTTTCCAGAGGCGGTACAGAACTTTGCGCGACATCAAGCCCTGTTTTGGGATGAGCGGATTCGACCCAGGCTGCGGCGATTTGATCCGAGTTTGGTGATCCATCCTCCGGCTGTGGTGCTGACTAGTCAAGATGCCGACCTGAGCCGCTACTGCCAGCCCGCAACGCCTTGGCTGTTACTCCTACCGCAGCAGCCCGGTCGGCTGGGCGAGGTGGAGCAGACGGTGATGCAGCAGTTGGAGGCTTCTGCACCGCTTCAGCAAATGCTGCAATCGGGACAGCTCACCCTGGAAACCTATCTGCTGGGCGATCACTGCGACGGGGCTGGCACGACCCAGATGATCCACAACCTGCGGCCTCAGCATGTGTTACTCACGCACGGCACGCCCAGCTACCTCAGCGATTTGACCAGCCTAGAGGAGCTACAAAATCGCTATCACCTGCATAGCCCTGCTGCCGGAATACGGGTAGCGCTGCCGATTGGCGAGAGCTTTTTGCAGCCCGCCGCGCCTGATCCTCGCCCCGATCCGCGCTACGAAGCCGAACTGGCCGATCTGGAAACGGTGGTCGTTGTCAGTCTGCCTGAGTCGATTCGCACTCACCCGCGCTGGCAGGAGTTTGCCGATACTGGACTGGTGGAAGCCCGCTGGCAGGGCGAAGAGCTCGTGCTGCGGAGCCTCAGCCAGCGCGAGCTGTTGCAAGCCACCGAGGAGCCGGAAGCCAGTGAAATCCCCTGCTGCCAGAACTGCATCCACTGTCGGGGGCAGCGCTGCCGCAACCCAGAGTCGCCGCTGTTTAGCCTCAAGGTGACGCTAGACGGCTGCTGCCCAATGTTTGAAGCGGTTCCCGATTAAAGCGGTGACTAGCCAAATCTAATGAAACAGCCAGCTTGTGAAAGCATATTTCTCGCCTTGGCGCAGCGGTAGCGACTCGTGCGGATGGGTAAAGGAGGCCGGAAACACCAGCACCGCGCCTGCTTCGGGGCGAACTTTTACATCCTGCCTGTCAAAATAGGTTTCGCCGCCCTCAAACTCCCCGTTTAGATAGCCGACAATGCTGACATCGCGGCAGGGCAGCCCTTGCTCCAGCTCCTCAAAGCGGCTGCCCAGTAGAATGTTATCGATATGGCGCTTGTAAAACTGACCGGGCTGATAGCGCAGCAGCGTGCAGGGTTCGGCATAGGGAAACTTAATGCCATAGACCTGCACCAGCATGTGCTGAATTACAGCAAACCGCTCAATCAGCAGTTGGTTCGCATGCGTGAGCTCTGGCGAGTCGCCGCCTAGCCGTAGCATGTCGCCACTTCGCACCTGATTATCGACGGTTTCGAGCAAAATACTGGCCTGCTGTCGCTGCTGCTGAATTAACGCCATCAGCTTCTGGCACAGCTCCGGCTCGATCAAAGCCTTGACCAGAAAGATTTCTTCGCCTAGAGGAACAACACTATAGGAAGACATGAGGGCTGAGAGGCTCTAGAATAAAATGCTCAGAGCAGAATGCCCAGAATTTAGTATCTTCACATGCTGCGTTTGCCATGTCTATTTTTTCGCCTCATAAACTTCAGCCGCTGGATCGCACCGCCATTCTGCTGCTGCTCTTATTGAGCCTGATCATTGGCGGTCTGCTGCTGGGCGGCGACCGTACCGCAGCCAGAGTTCGCAGCTTTAGCTGGGCAGATCGGCAAGTGGGAGCCACGGATGCGGCCTTTGTGATGGCCTTCAGTCGCCCCATGGATCACGCCAGCGTCGAGCAGAATTTGCAGATTGAGCCTGCTCTGAGCGGTAAGTTTAGCTGGGCGGGGCGGCGGATGGCCTACACGCTGGACTCTCCGGCTCCTTACGGCCAGACGTTTGCGCTGAAGCTAGAGCAGGCCAGAGACCGATTCAGTGCCGACGACTTAGGTGACAGCCAAAGCCGCACTCAAATGCAGCCTTTTACGGGCAGTTTTCGGAGCCGCGATCGGGCGTTTGCCTATCTTGGCGTGCAGGGCGAAGAGGCAGGCAGGCTGATTCTGGCGAATCTCACCCAGGAAAGGCAGGAAATCCTCACGCCTGCCAATCTGGTGGTCATGGACTTTAAGCTCTATCCCCATGGCGACAAAATTCTGTTTTCGGCCACCGAGCGCAGCAGCCAAGCCAGAGGTCAGCTCGACCAGCAGCTCTATACGGTTACGACAGGATTGCGGTTTGAAGATTCGCCCTCGCTCACCGAAGCTGATAGGCCGACCGTATCCCCCGCATCTCCCCGCCCCGCTGGAGAAGTCACGCTGATTCTTGACAGTAAGGCCTACCAAAACCTCAAGTTTGACCTCTCGCCCGACGGCCAGACGATTGCCGTGCAGCGAGTCAAGCGGGATGATCTGGGCGACTATGGGCTGTGGATCATCAGAGCTGGCGCAGAGCCGCAGAAGGTGAACGCAGAGGCGGGTGGCAACTTTTTGATTGCGCCAGATAGCCAGTCTTTGGCAATGTCGCAGGGGCAGGGGATGGCGATTTTGCCGCTGGATGTGCAGGCTCAAACGCTCGACTTTTTGCCCAAGTATGGCGTGATTCTTAGCTTTGCCAATGATGGCTCTGCGGCGGCTCTCATCAAGTTCAACGTTGATCCGGTGAATCCGACCCGCTCGCTGTTTCTCGTTACCAATCAGGGACTTGAGCAAAAGCTATTGACCACTGACGGCTCGATCTTAAAAGCCGCCTTTGATCCGAGTCAAACAATGCTCTACTGCCTCTACACCAAGCGCTTAGCTGGCGAGGTCTATCAAGAACAACCCTACATTGCCGCCATGCCGCTGCCCAAAGGCCAGACCGAACCCAGCGAAAATCCAGAGTGGTTTGATCTGCTCCAGCTGCCCGTACAGCGCGACATTCAAATTAGTCTGGCTCCAGATGGGCTAGGCATTTTGTTTGACCAGATTGTGGCTGATGAGAGCAAGCAAAGCTCAAACAGCCTCCGCAACAGCGCAGGCAAAGCAATCACCGCCAGCCAGCTCTGGTTTTTGCCGCTGACGCAGGATGCTCAAGGGTTGCCCACCCCCGCCGAGCCGCAGCCGCTAGAGCTAGCTGGACTGCGCCCGCAATGGTTGCCCTAGTAGCAGTGGTTGCCCTAGAAAATCGGTCTATTTGGCTCGATTCAGAGAGTTCGTTATTATATTTAAGACATTCGCAATTTAGACATGAGTAGAATTCGTCGCCTGCTAGTTTTGCCGCTGCTGTCTCTGCTGACTGCCGGGATGCTAATCGCCTGCGCTGGAGGCGGCAACAGCAGCAGTAGCGCTCCGGTTAAAGTTGGCTCCAAAGACTTTACCGAAGCCTTCATCATTGGCGAAATGTATGCGCTGGCGCTAGAAAAAGCGGGTGTGCCAGTCGAGCGCAAGCTGAATTTGGGCGGTACGCCAGTCGCGCAGGCAGCCTTGCAGAGCGGCGAGATCGATCTCTATCCGGAATATACGGGCACGGGTCTGCTGACTATCCTCAAAGAGCCAGTTTTGAGCGATCCCAAGCAGGTCTATGACAAAGTTGTGGCAGGCTACAAAGAGAAATACAGCCTGGTCTGGCTAGAGCCAGCGCCAATGAACAATACTCAGGCTTTGGCGATGACTCAGGCCAAAGCCAACGAGCTAGGCATCAAGACGTTTTCAGATTTGGCGGCGAAGGCATCCAGCTTGACGATGGTGGGGCCACCCGAATTTGAGGTGCGCGAGGACGGGCTGCCGGGTGTGAAAGAAAAATACGGCGACTTCCAGCTTAAAGAGTATAAGGCGGTGGATTCGGGACTGCGCTACAAAGCCTTAACTGACGGTGAGGCCGATGTGGCGGTGGCCTTTGGCACAGATGGCGAGATTGCGGCACTCGATTTGGTGCTGCTGCAAGACGACAAAGGGCTATTCCCGCCCTATCAGGTCGCGCCGGTCGTGCGGCAGCAGACGCTAGAGGCCAATCCCAAAATTGCTGAAGCTCTGAATGCGATTGCCCCAAAGCTGACGGACGAAACCATGCAGAAGCTGAATTTTGAAGTCAGCGGCAACAAGCGCGAGCCCGCTGAGGTGGCCAAAGAATTTATGACGCAGCAGGGGTTGCTGTAGGGCTGTCAGGGATGACTGTCAGAAGGGATGGGGATAGATCAGGCAGAGATCAGGCAGTTTTGGGAAATAATCCGTGAGCGCAATTCGGTTTGATCAGGTGTCCCTCCAGTTTGCAGGTATGTCCCGGCCTTCAGTGGATCGATGCAGCTGCGAGGTTGCCTCTGGTCGGCTAGTGGTAATTTTGGGGCCGTCTGGCTGCGGCAAAACGACGCTGCTGAAGATGGTGAACCGTCTCTATGAGCCAACCAGCGGGCGAATCTACATCGATAACCAGGAAATTCGCCAGCTGAAAGTCACGGCGCTACGCCAGCAGATTGGCTATGTGATTCAGCAGTCCGGGCTGTTTCCGCATATGACCGTGGCACAAAATATCGCAGTTGTCCCCAAGCTTTTAGGCTGGGAGCGGCCAAGGATTCAGGCGCGGATTGACGAGCTGCTAGCGCTAGTCGATCTGCCACCATCCGAATATCGCCACCGCTATCCAGCGCAGCTCTCCGGCGGGCAGCAGCAGCGGGTGGGGCTAGCGCGGGCACTGGCTGGAGATCCGCAGGTGATGCTGATGGATGAGCCGTTTGGGGCAATCGATGCCATCACCCGCAGCAGTCTGCAAGACGAGATCCTGCGGCTGCAACGCCAGCTTAAAAAGACCATTCTGTTTGTCTCGCATGATGTGGAAGAAGCGCTGCGGCTAGCTGACTATCTGCTGATTATGCAGCAGGGCCAGATTGTCCAATACGACAAGCCTTTTAATGTTTTGACCCGCCCCACCAACGATTTTGTCAACAATCTCGTGGGAGCCGATGACATGGTACGCCAACTTGGCTTGCTGCGAGTCGAAACGGCGATGATGCAGGCCAACAGCCCCAGCAGCCTTGCCCAAGGCGAGCCAACCATTGATCGCTACGATAGTCTGCGGCACGCGCTCTCGCTAATTCTCAAAACGCGCGCTTCGAGCCTCACGGTTTTAGACAACGGCACTCCGGTCGGTGAACTCACCCTAGACCATATTCGGAATTCAGCGAGTTTGACCGCAAGCTAAAATTGCATTAATTGGATTATCTGATTCTTTTTGAAAACTCGGACTCTTTCTAAAACTCAGGATAACAGCGCAGAATTACGTAGTAAAAATCATCACGGTTGCCCATGACTCTCTCCCCCACCCATGGCAAAATGATGCAATTGCACCGTTAAATTTGCAGTTAGAGTCGCAGAGATTTGCACCTAATTTGCACCGTTGCCTTGTATTGTGATTCCGTCACTCACTTCAATTTCGTCATTACTAGGAACCCATGACCATGTATCCCTGTTTGCAGCAAGCTTTCGCACAACGCAATGCGCTGAAAGTGATCAGCGGTTTGACCAATTTTGATGCTGAACGCGTCGCGGCAGTTGTCCGGGCGGCAGATCGGGGGGGCGCTACCTTTATCGATATCGCGGCTGATGCAACGCTTGTGCGCCTGAGCAAGCGTCTGACCTCCCTGCCGATTTGCGTCTCCGCAGTCGAGCCAGAGCAGTTGGTTTCGGCTGTTGCTGCGGGTGCAGATCTGGTTGAAATCGGCAATTTTGACGCTTTTTACGCTCAGGGTCGCCGCTTTGAAGCACCAGAAGTCTTGGCGTTGACTCGGCAAACCCGGTCGCTGCTGCCCGAAACCACGCTCTCCGTCACCGTGCCGCATATTCTAGAGCTGGATCAGCAGGTGAAGCTGGCCGAAGCGCTGGTGCAGGCAGGCGCAGACTTGATCCAAACTGAGGGCGGCACCAGCAGTCAACCCACCCATGCAGGCATTTTGGGATTGATTGAAAAAGCGGCTCCCACGCTGGCTGCGGCTCACGCCATTGCGCGAGCGGTGACTGTGCCCGTGCTCTGTGCCTCTGGGCTCTCGGACGTAACGGCACCGATGGCGATTGCTGCGGGCGCGGCAGGGATTGGCGTGGGTTCGGCTATCAACCGTCTGAACGACGAGCTAGCGATGATTGCTGCCGTGCGGAGTCTGGTAGAGGCTCTGCCTGTCCAGTCTACGGCTGATCTGAACTCGCGCTAGAGCCGTATAGTCTGTTCTAAATAGACAGAAATCAAGCGAAAGTTCTGCTCCAGCAAATCTAGTAGATCCAGCATTATCTGGGTTGGCGGCTGAGTCTGGGCTAGCGCCTCCAAACTGGTGGCAGGACCAGCGAGGCCATAGGCGCCGATGCTGACGCTCGCGCCCTTGATGTAGTGGGCTTCCCGCACCACGGCTTCAGCGTTTTTCTGCAAAATCTGGCTGCGGAGGTTGCTCAGATGCGGCGGCAGGGTTTCAATCAGCGTTTGTAGCAGTTCTTGCTCAAAGCTAGCGTTATCGCCTGTGAGCTGATGCAGGTGATCCCAGTTCAAAATAGCTGCCAGCTGATTTGTCTCTGAGTTGCCCGGCTCTGAGTTGCCCGGCTCTGAGCCACCTGCTGCCAGCAGCTTAATGGGCAGATCAAGCGGCGACTCAAGCGGTTTGCGGCTGCTCCAGTAGCTCAGCTTTTCGGCTAACTCGCTGCGATCCACGGGCTTACTCAGATAGTCGTCCATGCCTGCTTCCAGACAGCGCTGACGATCTGTTTGTAAGGCGTTGGCCGTCATGGCGATGATCACCAGAGGGCAAACGGGGGGACGAGCCGACTGACTCTGCTCTTGCTGCCGAATCAGCCGGGTCGTCCTGTAACCATCCATGACAGGCATCTGGCAGTCCAGCAGCAGCACATCATAGGATTGACGACTGAGCAAGTCTAGGACTTCTTGACCATTAGTGGCCAGATCTGCTGCATAGTTTAGGCTCCTGAGCTGGTTGAGCGCCACTTTTTGATTCACCGGGTTATCTTCAGCCAGCAGAATTCTCAGGTTGCTGCCGCCAGTAGTCTTTGGATGCGAATCAGCGCTAGCTCCTGGATCAACCCCAGCTGAGCCTAGAGCCACAAGGGCGCTGTAAAGCCGGGACTGCCGAATTGGTTTGACTAGATAGCTCCCAAACCCTAGCTCGACGAGCTGGCGTGCCTCGGCAATCCGAGCTAGCGTCGTCAGGCCAATAAATCGCGTTTGGGACAGATAACGGCCCAGTTGGTCTCTCAGCTGGGCCTGCCAGTCTGGCTGATTGAGATTGAACAGACTGTGATCAAACAGGCGAATATCCAGCAGCACGATGTCGTACGGGGGCTGAGCTGCTGCCAGCATCGCTAGGCCAGTCGGCAAATTGGCAGCTTCAGAGACTGTCATCCCCCAGTCTGTGGCTTGCAGTCGGATCGCGGCAAGGCTAGGAGCACTCGGATCAATCACCAGCAGCCGTCTAGGAAACTGCGGCTTCAGCTCAGGCGGTGCGGGCTGCGGTTGCGGCTCAAACGGCAGCGTAAACCAAAAGGTTGAGCCTCGTCCCACCTGACTCTCTAGCCCAATTTGCCCCCCCATCAGCCGAACCAGCTCTTTGCAGATCGCCAGCCCCAGCCCCGTACCGCCATACTTACGGGTCATCGAAGCATCGACTTGGGTAAACGGTTGAAACAGCGACGGTTGCTGTGCCAGAGCAATGCCAATCCCCGTGTCTCGCACCGCGAACTTTAGCTCTAGCCGCTCTGTCGTAGGGCTGGGCTGGGGCAGCTGAGAAATCTGGACGACCACTTCACCCGCCGCCGTAAACTTAATGGCGTTGCCGATCAAATTGGTCAAGACCTGCCGCAGCCGATTCAGATCTCCGCGCAGCCGCACTGGCAGCTTCGGGTCACGCAGCACGACTAGCTCCAGGTTTTTGGAATAGGCGCTGTTGGCCAATAGATCTGCGACTTCTTCCAGACAAAGCCCCAGGTCAAAGTCCAGAACTTCTAGCTCCATCTCGCCCGCTTCTAGCTTAGAAAAGTCGAGAATATCGTTGATCAGGCTGAGCAGTGCGTCACCGCTGATCTGCATAGTGGTGGCAAAGTCGCGCTGCTGAGCGTCAAGATTGCTCTCCAGCAGCAGCTCGGTCATGCCGATCAGCGCATTCAGCGGCGTGCGGATCTCATGGCTCATGGTGGCCAGGAAAGCGCTCTTGATCTGGACAGCTTGTTCGGCTAGCCTGCGGGCAGCTTGCAGCTCTTGATTTTGCTGAGCCAGCTGACTGCCCTGCTGCGTTTTCTGCTCTAGCAGATTGGCCTGGAAGATGGCGATACCAACCTGATTGGCCAATTCGCGCAGCAGGTCTACTTCGGTGTCCTGCCACTGGCGACTAGCGCGACAGTGATGTGCGATTAGCAAGCCCCAGAGCTGATGATCGGCTAAAATCGGCACGACTAAGTTGGCGCGCACCTGAAACTGCTTCAGCAACTGGCGGTGGCATTCGCTCAGGTCAGCCTGATCAATATCTGTGATCATCTGCACCCGCCCGTGATAGTAGTCTCGCCAAAGCCCATTTGTGAAGCAGTGATCTTGAAACTCGCAGCCCAGCGATGCAGACCACTGCGGATCGACCGACTCAACAGCTACCGTCCCGTTCCAGTCGGGCAGAAAGCGGTAGAGCAGCACCCGATCGGTCTGCAAAAACTGGCGTACCTCAGAAACCGTGCTGGTCAAAATATCAGGCAGATCGAGATATTGGCGAATCCGTAGCGTCATGGCCGACATCAGCTGCGTTCGGGCATGCTGCTGTTGCATCTCGGCTGCCGCCTGCTGCCGCTCCACAAACTGCCCAATCTGAGCGCCAACAGCCGTCATTAGCTCTAGCCAGTCGGAGTCTGACTGCTGCTCTAAGCTCTGGCTAAACAGCGTAATCACGCCCAGAATTTGGCTGCTTCCCCAAATTGGCAGCCCCAACCCCTGCTGAAAACCAGCTTTTACCAAGTCTGGTGCTAAGCCGGGTGCGAGATCGGGCATGGCCATCTGCCTCAAATCTGCGATCAGAACAGGTCGCTCGGCCTCCAACACTTCGGAGAGAAAGCCGTGATGCCGAGGCGGTAGATCAGGCACAGAATTGGACGCAACTGCGGGCGACTGCCAGCTTGAGAACAGCTGCAAGCCTTGTAAACCTGCCGCATCCACCTGCCAAAAAGCTCCCAAATCCCAGCCCAGTCTTTGGCAAAGGGTCTGGAGGATCGCTGGAACCGCGTCGCTAAGGCCATTCGACTGCGCCAACACCTGCGCGATGCTCGACTGCGTGCTGCGTCGTCTTTCAGCCTGCTTTTGCTCTGTAATATCTTTGCCTGTGCTGATCACATAAGCAATTGAGCCGTCGTCGTTGTTGAGCGTGGTGGTAGACCAGTGAATCAAGCGATGCTGGCATGCACGTGTCAGCCAGTAGTTTTCGTAGCTGCCCCGTGCCCGTCCGCTGAGAATCTCGCTGAAGGCGGCTTTGACGAGCGCAACATCAGCTGGGCGCAGCAGCACATCCCAGACGCAGCGGTTCCGCAGCTCTTCGTAGCTGTAGCCTGAGACTTTTTCGCAGGTGTGATTGAACCGGACGATTCTGCCCTCTGTGTCCAGCACGACAACTAGCGCATCGACCGTATCGATTACGGCTGTGGTAAAGTCACGCTCTTGCTCGAGACTGCGTTCGGTGCGCTGACGCTCCAGGGTCTCGCGGTAGATTGCCCGAAACAGAAAGGCCAGCAGCAGCAGATTGGTCAGCATGGCCATGGCAAAGGTCTGGAGCAGGCGGTGGGCGGCCAGCTCAAAGGCCGTTTTCTGCTGCGCTAACCGCTGCTGCATAGCAGTCTGAATATCGTCGAGTCGCGACTGGATGCCCTGTGAGCTGAGCGGGCTTGATCTGAGTGGGTCCCCCAGCCGATTCACAGCCGCCGCTGCCGCTGCCATGCCCGACTGGTCACGCATTGCCAGAATCCGCTCAGCCTCGGCCAGCTTCTGCTCGATTTGCGGCTTGAGCGCCTCTATCTGAGCGAGTTGGTTTGAGCTGGGGGTTGAGCGAGAGCTGCGATCTGGACTCAAAGCACTCAAATTTTCTGACTGCCAGGTCGTCAGCTGAGACCGCGCACAGGTGCTTGCCTGCTGGAATGCCTTCAGCGCCTGCTCTTGCCCTGTCAGCACATAGCGGTTTTGAGCAATTTCGACCGTCTGGATGCAGGACTGAAGCTGCTCTAGGCGACTCAATCTCTGCTGCTCACTCTCTTGCGCCTGAGCAATCTCAAGATAGTGAGTCAGACTGCGGTAGGACAGCAGCCCAACCGTTACCAGCATGGCGGAAGCAGCCCCTAGCCCAATCGCGATGGTTTTGAGGAACTGCCGACTGCGGCTACCTGGCCGACGGATCACGGCAACCCGCTCTAGCTCAGACAGGCTGCGCCGCATCTCGATCTGCCGCATCACCTGATTGGCTAGCGTTTTCAGGGCGCTAATTTGCTCATCACTCAGCGAACGGGGCACGTGATCAATCACGCAGAGCGTCCCCAGTGGAAAGCCGTCAGGCGTCGTCAGCGGCACGCCAGCATAAAACCGCACAAAGGGTGCGCCTGTCGCCAGCGGGTTGTCGGCAAAGCGAGCGTCAGCCAGCGCGTCTGGCACAATTAGCAGATCTTTTTGCAGGATTGCATGGGCGCAAAATGCCAGATTGCGATGAGTCTGCTCTGCGTCTAGCCCAACCTTCGCTTTGAACCACTGTCGCTCAGCGTCAATTAGGCTGACCAGCGCAATTGGAGTTTGGCAGATATGCGCTGCCAGATGAGCAATATCGTCAAACGCCTTTTCCGGCTCGGTATCAAGCAGCTTGCAGGCTTGAAGAGCCGCGAGGCGCTGTGCTTCGTTTGAGGCAAATGGAGCAGGCTGCATGGCGTAAGTCGGATCAAAATTGAGCGGGCAGGGTAAACAGAGTTTGCCCCCGCAGATATCTCTCAGACTAGACCCTTCAGAATTCCCTGAATTTGACTATAGCTCAAGCTGCCTCACTCAATTGGCTCAGATCTCACAAGCCTCACGCGAGCCTCATGGCTCAGATCTGGTCAATCAAATCTGTAGATCAAAGCTCGCCAGAAACCGATCGAGCTCGGCACGAGTGGGAAGCGAAGGCTGAGCGCCTGCTCGGGTCACTGAGAGGGCAGCGGCAGCAGCGGCCTGTCTCATGGCTGCTCGCAAGTTCATACCTGCGGCAAGTCCTGCGGCGAGTCCGCCATTAAAACAGTCCCCAGCCGCCACCGTATCGACAGCCTTGACCGGAAAAGCCGGAATCTCGAAGCTCTCGCCTTGGTTCAGACAGACTGCACCCTGCTGACCCAGCTTGATAATGACCGTGCCCACTCCCTGCTGATGCAGAACTGCTGCCGCCTGCTGCGCCGTGGCAAGACTATTCACCTCAAATCCCGCCAGCTGTCCCGCTTCGATCTGATTGGGCGTGATGATATCAATCAGCGGATATAGCTCGGATGGCAGGTCAGGTCGAGCCGGGGCGGGGTCAAAAATCACCGTCACGCCAATTTGTTTTGCGGCTTTGGCGGCAGCTATGACAACAGACAGCGGTAGTTCGAGCTGGAGCAGCAGCACCTTAGCTTGGGGCAGCAGACTGTAGAGCCGCTGAAGATCGGACGCGCCAACCTGGCCGTTAGCTCCCGGCACCACAATAATGCTGTTTTCGCTAGCATCATCCACAGCAATCAGCGCCACTCCCGAATGCGTCGTTGAGTCAACCGTCACGCCCGCGCAGCCCACTCCACTCAGACTCAGGCTTTGCAGCAGCAGCTCACCAAACTGATCGCTGCCGACTCGCCCCACCAGTTCAGTCGGCAGACCTAGCCTTGCTGCCGCCACAGCCTGATTTGCGCCTTTGCCTCCCGGCAGGGTTGCAAAATGCTGTCCCACAATCGTCTCGCCCGGTGCTGGAATGTGAGCTGTCCGCGCCACGAGATCCAGATTGATGCTGCCAAACACAATGATGCTCATGGGTTCGCTCGGCTAGAAGGCCAGAAGTCGCTCGCATATCTTTCGGAACTCAGATTCCAGACTCAGACTCTGAACTCACACCAGAATGACTTCATTTTCACTCTATCTAAAGAGATAGGTTTGTGAGCAAATCTTCAAATTAAAGCTCAGTCTCTAGAGCGATTTGCCGAAGCCAGAATTACCGATATAACTATGAGTGCTTCCAAGTTAGAAAAGCCTCCAGCCGGAAGTTTTGAGCTTGGAGTAAGGGGCAGCTTTTGACTGGTTTAATTCGGTTTCTAGACTGAGTTTCTAGACTGAATCTGTCTGTAAAAAATCAAAAAATCAACTGTTTTGGAGGAATTAATATGAGCTTCAATCTTTCTGGTATGACTCGTTTTCTGAAGGGTGCAGCGATTGCGCTGTTCTGTGCCGTTGTTCTGTTTGCTCAAGCTACTCCCGCTTTAGCAATTGGCAGCATGCAGAGTCGTCCGTCTGAGGGCGAACCCCGTCTCAACGAAATTTTAGACGAATCAGAAGACGCGATTAGACCAGAGAACGCGCTGGATGCTGACAAAATTATTGAGCAGGCCAACAAAGGGCTGAATGAAGTGCAGGGCACGGCTGATATTCACCAGATGAACCGCCCTTCAAATTCGCGTCAAGCCAAGTCAGCGGCTGAAGAAGTACAGCAGGCGCTAGGCAAAGCTGCTGATAAGATGACTGGTAGAAACTAGGCAAAAACTAGGTCTAATTAGAGACCTACTCAATCTTGCCTAAATTCAGTAGTCTCTAATTAAGCGTTCACAGAGCGGATGAAGATACTCATCCGCTCTGTGTTTTTAAACCTTGTCTTTAAACCTTTTAGCCAGTGTGACTTTGCAGGTAAACAACTTAAGCTAGCGTAGAAGCAGGCTGTTTTTCCAGCACCAGTTTTGAGCGCTTCACCTGTTCGGGAACCGGAATTGGATAATCACCCGTGAAGCAGGCTGAGCAGAAATGTTCTGGATCTTCGCCCGTCGCGCTCAGCATGCCTTCCCAGCTTAAATAGGCCAGCGAATCCACGCCAATCTGCTGGGCAATTTCTGCAACAGATTTCGTGGCGGCAATTAGCTGATCCTGACTATCGGTATCAATGCCGTAGAAGCAAGGGTGCGTCACGGGCGGCGAAGAAATCCGCATATGCACCTCAATTGCCCCGGCATCCCGCAGCGCCTTAATGATCTTACGGCTGGTTGTGCCCCGCACCAGCGAGTCATCTACGATCAGAATGCGTTTGCCCACCAGCACATCTTTAAGCGGGTTCAGCTTCATCCGAATCCCGGATTCCCGCATAGTTTGGGTGGGCTGAATGAACGTCCGCCCCACATAGCGATTTTTGATTAGCCCCTCGGCATAGGGAATCTCTGACTGCTGCGAAAAGCCAATCGCCGCTGGAATTCCAGAGTCGGGAACGCCCATCACCAGATCGACATCTACCGTAGATTCAATCGCCAGCTGCCGCCCAATCCGCAGCCGATAGCTGTAGAGGCTTTCGTCATGCATCACGCTGTCAGGCCGTGCAAAATAGATCATCTCGAAAATGCAGAGCTTGCGCTGGGGCTGAGCCGCCCAGTGAAACGAAGCCAGCCCCGCTTCAGTGATCCAGACTAGCTCACCGGGTTCCACATCCCTGAGATACTCAGCCCCAATAATATCCAGCGCGCAGGTTTCAGAGGCAATCACGTAGCGCAGCGGAGCACTGGCCGTCAGGCCTTCTAGCGTACCAATCACTAGCGGACGTACACCATTAGGGTCGCGCACGCCGATCACACCTTCTGGCGTAGCGATTGCCAAACTAAAGGCTCCCCGGCAGCGATGCAGAGCGCTGATTGTACCTTCCAGCCAGGCTTTGCCCGCGTTGACGGCTCCGGCAATGGCAAAGGCAATCATCTCCGAGTCGGTGGTGGTGAGCAGCTCTACATTAGCCTGCACCAGCTCTTCACGCAGTTCGGCGGTGTTGACCAGGTTGCCATTATGCGTCAGCGCCAGTTGGCCAAGTCGCGTTTCGACAATCGCAGGCTGGGCGTTGACAACCCGGCTTGACCCAGTTGTGGAATAGCGCGTATGCCCTACCGCCCAATCTCCCGGCAGCCTCTGCAAGATTGGCTCGCTGAACACCTGCGAAACCAGACCCATGTCCTTATGAGAATAGACCTGTCCGTCTTTGAAGGTGGCGATGCCTGCCGACTCTTGGCCGCGATGCTGAAGGGTATAGAGTCCGAAATAGGTGAGCTTGGCGACATCTTCTCCAGGTGCATAGATGCCAAACACCCCGCAAGCTTCTTCGGGTTTATCCGGTCGCTCTTGATCAGCAGGAGCAAGTAATGCGGAATCGTCAGAGGTTGGCATCATAGAAGCGTCTGGTTCCCTTTGATGTATCAGGATGGGTTAAAAGCTTAAAGCAGCAGAATCAGAAAATCGCCTGATTCGGCAACTTAACGATTCCTTAATAAATATTACTTTACAAGCGTAGCGCAAACCCGCAGTTGGCGGCTAGAAATCAGCCTTCCCTGAATCTCAGTCAAATCGGATCAAATCAGGAAGAATGGAGGGATAAGCTTATTGATTCTTCATGCTGATTTTAGAAGCCCAAAACCTGCAAAAAACTTATCGCAGCCGTCGCCAGGTTTTTACGGCAGTTGCAGATGTCTCGCTGAAGCTGGCAGCTGGCGAAGTGCTGGCCTTTCTGGGGCCAAACGGTGCGGGCAAAACTACTACCATCAAAATGATTGCGGGACTGATTTTGCCCGACTCAGGCTGGGTGATGGTGGCGGGGCGCAATCCACATCAAGACGTGCGGGCGCTGCGGGCAATTGGCGCAGTCTTGGAAGGCAACCGCAACCTTTACTGGCGGCTCACCCCAATCGAAAACCTGGAGTATTTTGGCGTGCTGCGGGGACTCAGCCGCCGGGTAGCTCAGCAGCACAGCCGGGATCTGATTGAGCGATTTGAGCTGGGCGACAAGCGGCAGACGCTGGTGCAGAATCTCTCCCGCGGGATGCAGCAAAAGCTGGCGATTGCTGTGGCGCTGATGCATGATCCGCAGCTGCTGCTGCTGGATGAACCAACGCTGGGGCTGGATGTGGAGGCGACCGAGAGCGTCAAGCGCTTGATACGCGAGATTGCGGCGGAGGGGCGAGCGATTTTGCTGACCACGCATCAGCTCGATATTGCGGAGGAGCTGTCGAATCGGGTGGCGGTAATTAACCAGGGCGAAATTGTCGTTGAGGAGCCAACTGCTGAGCTGATTCGCCAGTTTTCGGACAGCGCTTATTTGATTCAGCTGGAGCAACCGCTGGATACTCTGCGAGCCAGCAAAATTACGGCGCTGGGCGCAACGGTTGAGCTACAGCAGATCACAATTCGTGATCCGGAGATTCTCTACTCGGCTCTGGAGATTCTGCGTCCGCTGCCGATTGTGACGATGGGACGGCAGCAGGCCAACCTAACTGATATTTTCCTCAGCTTTGTCCGAAAACCCTAGCGATATTTTTTTGATGCTCTCTCTATTTTTGGCTGAATTCAAGCGGAGTTTTGTGCAGCTGCGACGCTATTCGTCTGAGCTGATTGGCGGTGTGGTAGGCACGACGATTATTTTTTACGGGCTGTTTCTGAGTACGCAGTATATTGCGGGGCCAGGGTTTCAGTTTGGCACTCGGCTAGACTCAATTATTGTGGGCTATGTGCTCTGGGCGCTGATGCTGTTTATTATGGGCGATATTGCCGGAGGCTTGCAGCAGGAGTCGCGGACGGGGACGCTGGAGCAGCTATTTTTGTCGCCCTACAGCGCTTCAACGGTTTTTTTGCTGCGGGCGATTGCTAGCCTGATCTTGAATTTGACAATTAACCTGGGCATTTTGCTGCTGATCATGGCGCTGACGGGCAGCAGGCTGGCCTTCCCACCAACGCTCCTGCCGCCGCTGCTGGCGGTTTTGCTGGGAGCTTATGGGATTGCCTTTGCAATGGGGGCGCTGGCGCTGACGCTGAAGCAGGTGCAGCAGGTGCTGAGCGTCTTTCAGTTTGGCTTGATTTTTTTGTTTACGGTGCCGGTGGAGAGCTGGACGGGTAGCGCTAGGTTTTTGGGCTGGCTGCTGCCGATGGCACCGGGGGCAGGCTTGCTGCGGGGGGTAATGGCGCAGGGAGCGGCGTTGGACTGGGGAATTTTGGCGGTGGCGCTGCTGAATGGCGCGGTTTATTTTTTGGCCGGGGTGGCGCTGTTTGGCTGGGCGGAGCGGCGGATGAAACGGTTAGGGAAATTGGGAGGATATTGATTTGGGGTCTGGGTAGAGTTGTGGAATGTGGTGAAAGACTGGGCGGCGAGTGGCCGAGTCTTTCATCCTGCCCCAATTCCCCAAACCCTCTCCTATACCTTCTTCAACCAGCTAAACATCGCCCGCAAATCCTTCCCAACCTCCTCAATCGGATGCTCAGCCTCCTGCCGCCGCATTGCGTTGAACCCAGGTTTACCCGCCTGATTCTCCAACACAAACTCCCGCGCAAACTGCCCCGACTGAATCTCGCTCAAAATCTTCTTCATCTCTGCCCGCGTCTCATCCGTCACAATCCGCGGCCCGCGCGTCAAATCCCCATATTCAGCCGTATTCGAGATACTATCCCGCATCTTCGCCAAGCCGCCCTCCACCACCAAATCCACAATCAGCTTCACCTCATGTAGACATTCAAAATAGGCTAGCTCCGGCTGATAGCCCGCATTCACCAGCGTCTCAAACCCTGCCTTAATCAGCGCGCTCAGCCCGCCGCAGAGCACCACCTGCTCCCCAAACAAATCTGTCTCTGTCTCTTCCCGAAACGTCGTCTCTAGAATCCCGGCTCGCGTGCCGCCAACGCCCTTGGCATAAGCCATCGCCCGATCCCGCGCCTGCCCTGTCGCATCTTGATATACCGCAAATAGGCAAGGCACCCCCTCACCCTGCGTGTAAGTCCGCCGCACCAAATGCCCTGGCCCTTTCGGCGCCACCATCACCACATCCACATCCGCAGGCGGCACAATCTGAGCAAAGTGAATATTAAAGCCATGTGCAAAAGCCAGCACGTTACCTGCTTGCAGATTCGGCGCAATCTCGTGCTTATAGATCGTGCCCATCACCTCATCCGGCAGCAAGATCATAATAAAATCAGCCGCCGCCGCCGCATCCGCCACTGACTTCACCGCCAGCCCTTCTGCCTCAGCCTTAGCCGCCGACTGACTGCCCGGATAGAGGCCGACAATGACGCTCATGCCGCTATCTTTCAAGTTGAGCGCATGAGCATGTCCTTGCGAACCATAGCCGATAATCGCGATCGTCTTCCCGGCTAAAAGGTCTAGATTCGCGTCAGCATCGTAATACATCCGAGCCATAAAAATTCTCCGTCAGCAGGCATAGTAGATTGGGCTGCATAAGCGTTTGATCATATCAAAAAGTGCAGCAGCTCAGGCAGTTTTGCGAAGAAACTCATTATTGCGCCAGCCTCAGCCAGCTTGCAGCGCTGTGAGGTAGATCAGTCAGGCGGGTATTCTGCTCAAGGGATCATGAGTCAGGTGAAAGACTCCACCGAGCAGCCCTATCGCCAAGTTGTGAAAATGACCAATGCCCGTGAGCCATTCCAAATCGCCCTGCCTCTAGAGCCAACTCCTCCGTCGGCGCGTTCCGCCCAACCAGCCGTGTGGTCATCTGTGCAGGTTCGGCTCCGCAACCTGAAGGTGAATCAAAAGATTGCGCTCAGCTACGCTTTCTCGCTAGGGCTGGCCATTGTGGGGACATTGAGCGGCTTCTTAATCGGCAATTACTTTCACCAGAAAGCTGCTGCCTCGCAGCAAGAGCTGGCGCAAGAGCTAGAGTTGCTCAACCAGCTCCAAATTAACCTGCTCAAAATTCGCACCCATCAGATTGACTTCGTGGCGCTGCTCGACCAGCCCGTAGATCTGCAAGCCGAACACCGCGAGTTTCTTCAGGATCACGCCAGCTTTCAGCAAGCCTGGAATCAGCTCAGGCGCACAAAATCTCTTAGCGTCTCTGCTGACTTAGCCGCTACCCAACGACTGCTGCTGCGGCAAACCCGCTCGCTGGATGAATATGTGGGGCAGACTTCGGCGCTGCTGCTGCCCGCTCAGAGCGCAGATGTCATGCTCTCAGCTCAGAAAATTCAGCAGATTCGCCGTCAGTTGATTGGCGCAAAAGATCGCAGCATGATCCTTCAGCTCGAAGCGTTTTCGAGTCAGCTCGTGCCGTTGATTGCTCAAGTGCAGCAAAAGCACGCTCAGGCCACCGCCGCCGTGACTCGCTCCGATGCCTTTCGCAACCAAATTGTGGCGCTCAGCATGTTGGTTTCAGTTCTGGTTGCCGCCATCCTTTCCACCTGGCTGAGTCGGGCGATTGTGCATCCACTTCGCACCACTACCCAAGTCGCGCAGCAGGTGACGCAAGATTCCAACTTTGAGCTTCAGGCTCCCATTACCACCACCGACGAAGTGGGTATTTTGGCCGAAGCGCTCAACCAGCTGATTCTGCGCGTCAAAATGCTGTTGGCCGAACAGCAGGCTGCCACTGCCCAGACTTTGATTCAAAGCGAAAAAATGTCCAGCCTAGGACAAATGCTGGCAGGCGTTGCCCATGAAATCAACAACCCAATCACCTACATCTATGGCAACCTGGCTCCCGTCACCGAATATATCGACGGCTTGCTCGATCTAATTCACACCTACGAAACGCTACCTGCCGCACCCGCTGCTCAAGCCAAAATTCAGGCCAAAATTGCTGAGATTGACCTGGAATTTATTGAGGAAGATTTGCCGCAGCTCTTGCAGTCCATGCAGCTTGGAGCCGAACGCACCCGCCAGATGGTGCTCAGTCTCCGTAGCTTTTCCCGCATTGACGACCAGGAAGCTCAAGCCGTTGACCTGCATGACTGCATTGACAACACATTGCTGCTGCTCAACAACCGCATCAAAAACGGCGTGCAGATCCAGCGAGAGTATGGCGAGCTGCCGACCATTGAAGGCTACGACGGGTCGCTCTATCAGGTGTTTATGAATCTACTGAGCAACGCCCTAGATGCCCTAGAGGAACGAGTTACGCTCTGGAACCAGAACGGTACGCCGAAAGCAGAGAAACAGCCGCAGATCACAATTGTCACCCAGCTTCTAGCCACCCAGTCAGAAGGGGGCGTTCAGGTCAAGATTACAGACAACGGCGCTGGTATTGACCCGACGCACCTGAGCAAAATTTTTGATACTTACTTCACGACTAAACCGACTGGAGTTGGAACCGGACTGGGGCTGGCAATCAGCCGCGAGATTATTTTTAGCAAGCATCGCGGTGAAATGCACTGTCAGTCGCAGGTGGGGCAAGGCACCGAATTTACGATTACGCTGCCCATTAAGCAGCCTCGACCTGCGGCTGACGAAAGTGCTACTTCGAGCCAGTCGGCAAAAACGGACGCATAATCAAAAATCCAGCCCCAAACGCCGTCACAATAATCGCCATCACCATCAGAATTAGCCAGAGGCTATTCATCCGCCCCGCTTTGGCAGCCTCCGTTGCAACCTGAGGCAAAACGGGCTGCTCAGCCACCCAGTCGGGGCGCGGCTCGTTGGGGCGCAGGCTAGCGGCAACTGCACTTGCGGAAGCCGTTTCTTGCCAGGTTGGGGGAGCGCCACCCGTCTGAGCCGGGACAAAGCTAGGCTGGTTCTGAATCCAGGGTTGCAGACTCAAGGCTAGCCGCTGCATCTCCTGCCGAACCTGCTGATTTTCACGCTCAAGCTGCTGGTTCTTGCCGTTGATCGCCTCAATCATGGCGCGAGTAGCCTGCAACTCAGCCGCTAGCTCGCGGTAGACCGAAATGGGCACAGACGGGGAAGGCGGCGCGGGCGGGGTGGAGCGAACTGGAGCTTGGTTTGATTTCATGGGGTCTACGAACTAGGAAACCTATTTGCCCATGAATCTTAGTTGAACTTCTTTTTTTTGGCATAGGTTTTTGACAGGCTTTAATTTGGGCTTTAACTTGCCGCTAAGAATGGCGCTAAGAAAACCGCTGAATCCAGCCGCGCCGCATCAGCCAGTCGATCAACAGCGCCGCCAAGCTAAACAGCAGCAGGCTTTCGGTGAGCTGTAGCCCAATTTGCAGAGCCGCCTGCCAGTCCAGCCGCAAGCTCTGAATCGGTGCGAGTCCCCGCACCAGCCCAAATGCCAGCACCGCGCCCGATTGCAGGTGCGAGTTGCGGTCCGCTCGAATCACATAGCGGTAGGTCACGCCAAACAAAAAGCCGCTCAGCAGCGCCACTGTGGCTTGCGAACCCAGCGCCGTAGCCGGAGCTAGATCCAGTCCCAGATCCAGCCCCAGACTCAACCAAAGCCGCCCAGTCGCCGCTAGGCCAAAAGCGCTAGTTGCCGCCGCCGCACCCGCTAGTCCGGCCTTGAGAGATTCGATGCGCTCAGTTACTTGATCCATTGCTCAATTGATTCAGGTGACTCTACCCGCTGCTAAATTTGTGATAGGGTGACAGCGTTTCATTGCGCTACTTTATGAACGTTACCATTCTTGGCTGCGGCTATGTCGGCTCCGCAGTGGCTCAACGTTGGCAGCAGCAGGGCTTAAGCGTCACCGTTACCACCACCCGCCCCGAACGCCTGCCTGCGCTCTCGGATGTTGCCAATCGTGCGGTTGTTGTGCAGGGCAATGACGCAGCGGCCTTGCGAGATCTGCTCCAAGATCAGCAGGTGTTGCTACTCAGCATCGGAGCGCGGAATCGCTCGGCCTATGCTGAAACCTATTTGGATACCGCCAAGACGCTGGTGCAGGTGTTGCCTGATTGCTTGCAGCAAATTATTTACACCAGCAGCTACGCCGTCTATGGGGATCATCAGGCCAACTGGGTTACCGAAGCGTCGCCCATTTTTCCCGCCAACGAAAACGGCGAAATCTTGGCTGAAACTGAGCGACTATTGCTCAGCGCAGCGGATCGGCGCACAGATCGGCTGAAGGTCTGCGTCCTGCGCTTGGGCGGCATCTACGGCGCGGGGCGCGAGCTGGTCAAGATTTTCGGCGGCATTGCAGGCACGACTCGACCGGGCGACGGCAGCGAGGCAAGCAACTGGGTGCATCTCGACGATATTGTGGGCGCCATCGAGTTTGCCAGAGCCAAACAGCTCGGCGGTATCTACAACCTAGTGCAAAACCAGCCAGTTACAACAGGTGAACTGTTTGAGCAGATCTTCACGACACACCGCTTACCGCCCGTGAGCTGGGACAGCAGCCAGAGCAGCGTTCGTCCTTACAATGCGCGGGTTTCAAATCAAAAATTACGGGACGCAGGCTATGAATTCCTGCATCCCGTAATTGAGCCTTAGGCGAGATTCAGCTGGCAGCTTAGCGAGTTGCGACCAGCTCTTTTTCAGGTTCAGCAGTGGCTTCAGAGGCTGCTGCTACAGCAATTTGCCGCAGATTTTGCCGCTCCTGATACAGCAGCGCCGCCAGATGAATCACCGAAAGCGTCAGTGCCGCAACTGACAGTAGATAGCTGTGAATCGTGTACATATGGGTGATCGTAGTCGAGCTGATGCCGTCACCGCCCAGGAAAATTGCCTTCAAGATTGGCCCCAGCACCGGCAAACTGCCCAGCGTGCCCATCTCAATTTTCAGCCGCCAGTAGCCGATTTGATCCCAGTCGAGAATCATTGCCGTCCAGCCCAACCCAATCGCTGAGAGCGCCAGGAATCCGCCACTAAGCCATCCCGTAAACCAGGCGGGCTGATGCTGACGGCCAAAAAACATCACGAAGATTTGCAGCAGCGCCGTGTAGATCAGCGCATTCCCAGCGATATTGTGCAGGCTTCGCACTAGGCTGCCGCCCGGAATCTCCTCAGTGATTTGACGCAGCGACTCAAACGCGCCCTTGACGCTGGGGTCGTAGTAAAAGGCCAGCAAGATGCCCGTAATGGCCGCGACCAGCACCAGCGTCAGCGAGACGACAGCTAGCAGCGTTGCCAGCCGCCGCAAAATCCAGGCAGAGTTAATTGTTCTCATAGCTGCTCTCCAGGCTGAAAAATACAAATAAGTTTAGAATTATTGATTAATGTAACAAGATTTTAATATTTCTGTCTGTCCCAAATGGCAGAATTTCAGAAGATTAACTAGATCTTGCAACAGGTAACTACAGGTCACTCATGTCTGATGCTATTTGGGTTCCCCAGCTTGCCAATCGGACGGCAGTTTTGGCGACGATGCATGGCAAAGAGCAGGTGATTGCGCCGCTGCTGGCTGAGCTGGGGATCTCGGTGCTGCTGCCGTCTGACCTGAATATTGAGTTTAATACCGATCAATTTGGCACGTTCAGCCGCGAGATCAAGCGAGCCGGAAATCAGCAGGAAGCTGCCCGGATGAAAGCAGCGCGGGCCATGCAGCTGACGGGGTTGATGGCGATTGCCAGCGAAGGGGCGTTTGGGCCACATCCAGCGCTGCCCTATCTGCCCTGTGACCGCGAGCTAGTGCTGCTACTAGACCCAGAAAACCAGCTGGAAATCTGGGGTGAAGCGCTCTCGACGAAGACAAACTTTTCTCAGGCTGAGGTGCGTTCTCAGTCTGAGGCCGAGCAGTTTGCCCAAAAGATCGGGTTTCCACAGCATGGCTTGATCCTGAGAGCCGAAAATCAGCTCATCAAAGGCATTGTTACTGCTGCCGAGCTAGCAAGCGCCGTGGAGCATCATCTCGTATCATCTGGCTCAGTCATGCTGGAAACCGACATGCGCGCCCAGTACAACCCGCAGCGGATGCAGGTGATCCAGCAGGCCACCCAAAATCTGGTGCAGAAAATCTGCCAGACCTGCCCCAACTGTGGCTGGCCGGGATTTGATATCCTAGAGCGCCAGCCTGGACTGCCCTGCGCCTGGTGTCATCAGCCCACAGAACTCACCCTGGCAAATATCTACGCCTGTCAGCACTGCGGTCATCGTCAGGCTAAAGCGGCGGAAGCGAGTCACGCTGATCCTGTCCACTGCGCCTTCTGTAATCCTTAGAATAGAGGGATTATGCAGCTTCAAATATTTTGTGCTGAGGCTGCTGGCTCTCAACTTAACTGGCTCTACTTAATCCGAGAAATTAATCCGAGAAACTGAGACGTGATACATGGTTGCTGAACTTTCAAATAGGCTGGCAGACAGGTTGGTAGATCAGCTGGCGGCGCTCAAGCTGGCGGCTGACTGGGTGGGAATTCGGATGGTGAAGGAAACGGTGGGGTCGCGCTCGATTCGAGACGGACAGCCCCAGCGCAACGGCAAATCGACCAGCCAGGGGGCAATGGTGGAAGTGCTGGTCAACGGTCAGATTGGCTACGGAGCCACCAATGATCTCTCAACTGCGGGTCTGCAAGCTGCCGCTGAGCAAGCCCAACAGCAAGCGATGGCAACTAGCCGCTGGGCGGTTCATGCTCTCACGCCAGCCGTCCGCCCCAAGGTGGTTGGGCAATATGCCTCGCCCTATGTGAAGCCGCTGGATGCGCTCTCGCCTGCCGAAATCAATGATCTGCTGGTACAGCTTTGCCAGAAGCTGAAAGTCTCCGACCAGATTGTGCAGACTACCGCAATGGCCGTCACCAACGAAACTGAGTCCTGGTTTGTCAGCAGCAACGGCTCTGAGGTTTACCAAAAGTTTTCGCTGCTGGAAACCCACTTTGCCGCGACGGCGCAGGACGGCGCAATTGTGCAGCAGCGCAGCCACAACGGTCAGCTGGCGCACTGCTACCAAGGCGGCTGGGAGCTATTTTTAACGCCCGATCTCTGGCAGCAGGCGCAGCAGATTGGTGAACAGGCCGTCGAGCTGCTCACCGCCACCGAATGCCCCAGCCTGACCACGTCGCTGCTGCTCGCTCCTGACCAGATGATGCTGCAAATCCACGAGAGCGTTGGGCATCCGCTGGAGCTAGACCGGATTTTGGGCGACGAGCGCAACTACGCGGGCGGCAGCTTCGTCAAACCCCAGGATTTCGGCTCCCTCTCCTACGGCTCGGAGCTGATGAACATCACCTTCAACCCTAGCGTCCCCGGCGAGTTTGCCAGCTACAGCTTTGACGATATCGGCGCCGCTGCCAGCCGTGAATATCTGATCCAGTCGGGCAAGCTCCTGCGTGGCTTAGGCAGTTTGGAGAGTCAGGCGCGGTTGGAGCAGCCCGGAGTGGCTTGCGCGCGAGCTTGCTCTTGGAACCGCCCGCCGATTGACCGGATGGCGAATCTCAATTTAGAACCTGGAACCGCCTCATTTGCGGAGCTGATTCAGGACGTGGAGCATGGCGTGTACATGGAGGCCAACCGCTCTTGGTCAATTGACGATCAGCGCTACAAATTTCAGTTCGGCTGCGAATATGCCAAGCTGATCGAAAACGGCAAAATTACCAAAACGCTACGCAACCCCAACTACCGCGCCACCACGCCCGAATTCTGGCATCAACTCGTGCGCGTTGGTGACGAATCTACCTGGCAAATGTACGGTACGCCCTACTGCGGCAAAGGCGAACCCAACCAGGCAATCCGGGTCGGGCACGGCTCGCCCACCTGTTTATTTGCCAACGTCGAAGTCTTTGGAGGTGGCGAATGAGCCTAGCAGCCCAGCAGACTAAGCAGCAGACTCAGCTTGAGCAGACGTTTAATCAGCTCGCCGAGGCGCTGTTGACCGAACTCAGAGCCGACGAGCAGCTGAAGCTCACCCTGCAAGCCGAGCAGAGCCAGTTCGTCCGGTTTAACGCCGCCCAAGTGCGCCAGACGGGCTGCATCACTGACGGCAGCTTGACGCTCACCCTGATGCAGAACCAGCGCAACGCCTACCGTTCGTTTCCCTGCACGGGCGACTGGGAAACCGACTGGCCGCAGGTGCAACAAGCCCTAGCCGAACTCCGTCAGGAAGTCCCCGAACTGCCCGTTGATCCCTATCTGGTGCTGCCCCAGGGCAACGCTACCAGCCGCGACATCCAGACTGGTCAACTGCTGGCTGCCGATGCAGTCGCCGCCACCCTCCTGCCCGAAGTGGCAGGACTCGACTTCACGGGCATTTATGCGGGCGGCTCAGTGATCCGGGGCTACGCCGACTCTGCCGGACAGCGTCACTGGTTTGCCACAGAATCCTTCGCGCTGGACTACTCGCTGTTTACGTCCGACAATCAGGCAGTCAAAGGCACGTTTGCGGGCAACCAGTGGGATCACTCTGCTTACAGCGCCAAGCTCGCTGACTCCAAGCTCCAGCTCCAGCGGCTTGCCCAGTCACCGAAACCAGTTCCGCGCGGCCAGTACCGCACCTATCTCGCGCCCAGCGCCTTGGCTGAAATCATTGGCATGTTGTCCTGGGGCGGCATTAGCGAGGCGGCGTTGCAGCGCGGCGACAGCGCTCTGGCCGTCCTGCAACGCGGCGAAAAGCAGCTCTCGCCCCGCTTCAGCCTCAGCGAAAATTTTGGGCATGGGCTGGTGCCGCGCTTCAACGAATCGGGCGAAGTGGCTCCAGTTGAGCTTTCGCTCATTGCGGCGGGTCAGCTCAAAAATACGCTGGTTAGTTCCCGCACGGCCAAAGAATATGGCAAAGTCGCCAATGGTGCTTCCGGCGGCGAATATCTGCGCTCGCCGGAAGTCGCCCCTGGTCAGCTGCCTGCCGACCAAATTCTGGCCAGTCTCGACACTGGACTCTATCTCTCAAATCTGCACTACCTCAACTGGAGCGATCGCCCCAGCGGGCGGATTACTGGCATGACGCGCTACGCCTGCTTTTGGGTGGAGCAGGGCGAACTGGTTGCCCCGATCGAAAATCTGCGGTTTGACGAAAGCCTCTATCGCTGCCTGGGCGAGGCGCTGATTGACCTGACCGAGACGCAGGAGTTCATTCCGGAAGTGGGAAGCTACAGTAACCGCAGTCTAGGCGGCATCTGGGTGCCGGGTGCGTTGATTGAGGGGTTCACCTACACGCTCTAGCCGATTCGCTATCGCTCGCCCGGCGGGCAGCTGGGCAGCTCGACCGCAAAGCGCGTCAGTCCAGCATAGCTCTCAACCCGCAGCTGCCCGGAAAGGCGCTCAACTAGCCCTTTCACCAGGGATAGCCCCAGACCTGTCCCCGTCTGCTGGCTCAAATTGGGGTTAGGAAGGCGGTAAAACTTCTCAAAGATCCGCTGCTGCTCGGTCTCGGGGATCTCGATGCCGCTATTGGCGACGCTAAATAAGAAAACTGGCGCACGGGCGTTGGCTGAGGCTTTGAGGAGCCGCACTGAAAACACAATCCGCTCGCCGGCAGGCGTATATTTGCAGGCGTTGTTCAGCAGCTCGCTCAAAACCCGCTCCAGATCGCCGAGATCGGTGGTCAAGGATGGCAGATAGGTGGCCAAATCGATCTGAAACTGCTGCTGCTGAAGCTTGGCTCGCTCCATGAAGGGTTCGAGAATCGGCGGCAGCCAGAACACCGGATTGGTTGTCGTCATCACCAGCGAGTCGGTGCCAGCTTCGAGCCGTGACAAATCTAGCAGATCGTTGATTAACGTCACCTCACGGCTGGTTTCGTCTTTGAGAATTTTCAGGTAGCGCTGAGCCGCCGTTAGCTTGACTGAATCGAGCTGATCCAAATTGATTTCTACGAGCTGAGCCGCCATCTTGATGTTAGACATGGGCGTTCTCAGCTCGTGCGATACCGTGCTGAGAAATTCGTCTTTGCGCTGATGCATCTGCTCCAATTCACTAATCTGTCGCTGGCTTTGCCGATAGATCTCGGCCTTTCGCAGCGCTCCAGCACATTGCAGTCCCACCTGTTGCACGAGCCGGACTTCTTCTGGGCTAAAGCCTTGCAGCTTGGGTCTAAACAGCCGCAGATCGCCCAGCACGCCCGCTGAATCTTGAATCGGGCAGATCAAGCAGGTAAACTGGGCGGGATTGAATGGAACAGAGACAGGCGAGCAGGTCGGTTCAGCCTGATCGACACTCACCGGGTTGATCAGACAAAATTGGACTGACTGCCGCTGGAGTAGCTGCTGATACAGGTCAGACTGGCTCGCGATTAGCACGGTATGGTTGACAGCCACCGGGTTCAGCGCGACCGGATTTGTGGCGTGAAACCATTCGTAGCGGAGGGTAGAGCAGCCTTGCCTCAGGTCATAGAGCGCTAAATTACAGCCTTTGACCCTTAGCCCAATGGCTAGCTCTCTGACCGCCGTTTGCAAAATTTGGTCTGGTTCTAAGCTGATATGAATCTGCTCAATGATTCGACGCAGCAGCGTTTCTAGCTCAAGCGCCTGCTGAAGCCGAGCAATTGTAGCGGCTGGAGCTTCGACGCTCTCTAGCTCAGGCTTTGACGAGTCAGAATAGGCAAAGCCAGCATCCGTGATTTTAGGCAGAGGCGGAACGGCTCGAATCGAAGTATCACGACTGGGCTGCATGGGGTCAGCAAATGGTTGAATGGGCTGTTGTCATTCAGTTCTCTCAACCCTGTGCAGGCTGATTGCAGGCTATAGCCTGCAAATTCAGCAGGTTTAGATCGCTTCGACTGCATATCGAGCTGAATCACCCCGTGGCTGAATCATCTGGTGGAACGCCAGATAAGATCCCAGAAAGACAACAGAAGTGAACTGAACTTAGTGTTAACTACTTTTAGATGCTTGGCTCAACAGACCTATGCGACACACCCAGTAAACTCACGGACTTGCAAACTGGCCAGACATCACTTCAGCTTAACTAAGCTTAAACTAATTTTTGCTCAGCTGATTGGCGTATCTCTAGCTAGGAGGCGGTGACTGCAAGAAAATGAACGGCCACATCAGGCATTTAGCGCCGCGCTCAGATACGAGACTCAGACTAGAAAAGTACAGCTAGGTTTTGAGTGAAGTGGTAGGGTGAGGAAATTGCGGCGGCAGGCTGAGAGGGCCGCACAAAGCGCAGAGACAGGACGGAGGGCAGAACGATGGATATTAACGGCAGCTGGCTTGGCACCTACTGGCAAAACGATAGTCCAACTCGGTTTGAAGCTACGCTGGTTGTGGGCGACGGCAGCCTCAGCGGCAGCATTCTAGACGATAATTTGCTGGGTGAGGCACGGATCAGCGGCGAGGTGGTAGGCCGCAGCATCCAGTTTACCAAGCGCTATCTCACCTCATCGCCCACGCCGATCGACTACAGCGGCACGATTTCTGAAGATGGCAACTCTATGTCGGGCAACTGGCGCATCGGCCAGAAATATTCCGGTCAGTGGGAGGCGCACCGCTCTAATCAAGACCTGATGGCCGAGTTGCGTAACCGAATTGCTCAGAAAGTTCCGGCTGGTGTGGGTCAATAGGCTTAAGTCAATAGGCTCAAGTCAATAGGCTCAGGCCAACCAGCCCAAACGAACCAGCCCAACCAGCCCAAACTAAGCGAGGTTTTGATCGTGCATCTGTTAATTCCCGCAGCAGGCTCAGGACGGCGGATGGGCAGCGACCGCAATAAGCTGCTGCTGCCGCTGTTGGGTCAGCCGGTGCTCGCTTGGACGCTGCAAGCCGCCGCCCGCTCAACCGCCGTTGACTGGATCGGTATCGTGGGGCAGCCGCATGACTGGCAGGATTTCCAGCAGATTTTGGCTGGGCTAGAGCTGCGTCAGCCCGTCGAGCTGATTCAGGGCGGCAAAACCCGGCAGGCTTCGGTCTACTGCGGCCTAGAGGGGCTTCCGGCTGGCGCTGAGCGCGTTTTGATTCACGATGGGGCACGCTGTCTGGCTACAGCCGATCTGTTTGACCGCTGTGCGGCGGCACTGCACGATTGCTTGGGGCTAGTTGCAGCCGTTCCGGTCAAAGACACCATCAAAGTGGTTGGGGACGACGGTCTGATTGTCAGCACGCCTGAGCGCAGCCAGCTCTGGGCTGCACAGACCCCGCAGGGCTTTGAGGTGGCGACGCTGCGCCAGTGTCATCAGCAGGGGCAGCAAAACGGCTGGGAAGTCACAGATGATGCGGCGCTGTTTGAGCAATGTGAGCGGCCGGTGCAGATCGTGCTGGGTGAAGAAACCAATCTAAAGGTGACAACCCCGATTGACCTGACGATTGCCGAATTTGTGCTGCGGCAGCGCTGAAGCGAGCGGCTAAAGTTTGGCAGCAGATCCAGGGCAAATCTGAATCAAATCTGCGGCAAACTGCCGCGAATTACGCTGTAATGATCCTCCGCGTGGCATTATAAAGGTTTGGTGAAATTTCCCAACAGCAGGAGCTATGAGGACAAAACCCTTTATCATATCCACCCTCGCTGTGTCCCTGCTGAGCTTGCGGCTGGCCGCTCCAACGTCCGCTCAGAGCTTTGCCCAAACCGAGGCGCTGCCGCCGCCCGAAATTCCGTCTAGCCCACTGCCCGCGCCAGAGCCCGCGCCGATTTTGCCCGCTCAGCAGGAGACCATCCAGAGACTGATTGAAGCAGAAATTGCTGGTTCTCAGCAGCTTACCGACCGAGTGGATGACAAGGTGCGCGATCACTTTGAGCTAACGATGAACCTGCTCAACCTGCTAATCACGCTGCTGATTGCTATCCCGATTGGCACCGGATTTGTATTCTGGTGGCTGCGCCAAAGCGTGATCGATCGACTGGTCAGTGATATCCGGCGGCAGTTTCAGCAGGAGAACGAGCAGATTGTCAAGCAGCAGCTCGAAGAGACCGTGACGGCTCGCCTGCAAAGCCAGATTGTGCTGTTTGAAGCCGAACTCGATCAGCTCAGGGCAGATTTTGAGCAGCGGCTGCACCATCTCTATCAAGATGCCGAAAAAGAGAAAGAGCTGACAGTGCGAGAGCTGGGCCAAATTTTGGCGGCAGTGGGGCAAAACGATACCGTACCTGCGCCCGTTGGCTATCGGCTGCAAGAGCTAACTGGACGGCTCAAGTCGATTAAAACTGACAGTCCTAACCTGACTTTTTCAGCTTCTGACTCCCTCAAAACCGCTGAAGCGCTCTACTTGGCGCAGCAGTACGACGAGGCGGTAGCTTTTTACCGCGAGGCGCTGGCACTTGAGCCAGATTCAGCCAAAGGCTGGCAGGGCTTAGCCAAAACGCTACGGCAAATGGGGCATCCGTCAGAAGCCGTCACCGCCAACGAAGAGCTAATTCGCCGCCATCCGCAAAACCCTTGGGGCTGGTTTGGCAAAGGCTACGCGCTGGCCGACATGCGCCAATATGAAGCGGCCCTGCCTGCCTACGATGCTGCCATCCAGCTTGAGCCGAGCCGCAGCACTTTCTGGAAGCAAAAGGGCTATGCCCTGACTCGCCTGCGCCGCTATGACGAAGCGCTCGATTGCTTCGACAAAGCGCTGCGGCTCAACCCCGACTCCGCTGGCACCTACTACGCCAAAGCCGACTGCTACGCCGCTCAGCAGCAGCCTGAACTCGCCGTTGATCACCTGAAAGAAGCGCTGCGGCGGCGGCCAGATTGGCAGGTGCGGCTCAAAGCTGACCCCGACTTTGAAGCGCTGCGGCGCAGCGAGCTGTTTGGCCGCATGTTCTCCCACAGCACTTACTAATGTTGGCGCAGCTCAAGCGGGCGTTTGGCCTAGTTAAGCCTTACCTGCGCTGGATAATTCTGGGGGCAACGCTGTTTTTTGTTGCCAGCGCGCTGCGCCAAAACTGGCAGGACGTGCGGAGTCTGCGCCTGCGCGAGTCGGGCTGGACTTGGCTGAGTCTGGGACTTGGCGTAACGCTGCTGGCACATATCTGGACGGGCTGGGTCTGGAGCCTGATTTTGCAGGAGCTGGGGCAGGCGACGGCTAGGCGCTGGGCAGTGCGGGTTTATCTGACCACCAATATTGCCAAGTATCTACCGGGAAACGTCTGGCATCTGTACGGACGGGTGGTGGCGGCAAAGCAGGCGGGGGTTTCGGCCAGCGCGGCAACACTGAGCGTTTTGCTGGAGCCGCTGTTGATGGTCGCGGCGGCGCTGGTGATTGCCCTGACCAACGCTCGCCAAAACTGGCCGATTCAGCTATTTTTCTTGGTGCTAGTCCTAGCCGCAATTCACCCCAGAGTGTTGAATCCGCTGCTGAAGCTAGCGCGACGAGTTAAGGGACAGGCTCCAGATCAAACCAGCAATCCGCTGCAAGTCCGGCGCTACCCGCTGTTCCCTCTGCTGGGTGAAATTGGCTTTGTGGGGCTGCGAGGCTTGGGCTTTTTGCTGACGGGCTGGGCGCTGGCGGAATTTGGGCTGGAGCAAGTTCCCAGCCTAATCAGCGCCTTTAGCTTAGCCTGGGTCATGGGGCTAGTGATTCCGGGGGCACCGGGCGGGATTGGCGTATTTGAGGCGACGGCACTGGCGCTCTTAACGCCGCAGTTCCCGACCAGCCTGGTGCTGGGCAGCATTGCGCTCTACCGGGCGATCAGTCTGCTGGCAGAGCTAATCGGCGCAGGGCTGGCGAGTCTGGCGGGACGTAAATGGCGCTGAACCGGGGCTGGATCTATCGCGATCAGGTCGCTGAGGTAGGGCTGACCTTGCTGGACTACTACAGCCAGCGGTATCAGCATTCGAGTCGGGCAGAGTGGCGGGAGCGGATTGTGCACGGGCAGATTTTGCTGGAGGGTGGGGCGGCTGAGCCGGAGCAAATTCTTCAGCCGGGACAGCAGTTGGCCTATCACCGTCCGCCCTGGATAGAACCCGACGTGCCGCTAGAGTTTGAAACCCTCTATGCCGACGCGGATCTGCTGGTGATCGCCAAGCCGAGCGGGCTGCCAGTTCTGCCGGGAGGCGGCTTTTTGGAGCATACGCTGCTGGGACAGCTGGCGCGGATTTATCCAACCGAGACGCCTTTGCCGATTCACCGACTGGGGCGCGGCACCTCTGGGCTGCTGCTTCTGGCTCGTTCAGCTCAAGCCAGAAGTGGGCTGAGTCAGCAGATGCGGCAGCGGCAGATTCACAAGGTATATCGGGCGCTGGTGGGCGCTGGGTTGCCTGACGAATTGCCGGATACGTTCACAGTGCAGCAGCCGATTGGCAAAATCCCTTATCCTGGTTTAGGCCAGCTCTATGCCGCCACGCCAGACGGCCAGTTTGCCCAGAGTGACTGTCGGGTTTGGCAGCGCCGAACGAACGCGACGCTGATTGAGGTGACGATCCTCACAGGGCGACCGCACCAGATTCGGATTCACTTGGCCTCGGTTGGCTATCCGCTGCTGGGCGATCCGCTCTACGGTGCAGGTGGACTACCGCGCTTGCCCACTGATGCTCAGCAGCTCGCGGTTCCGGGTGACTGTGGCTACTGGCTTCATGCTCACAGGCTGGAGTTTCAGCATCCCTGCCGCGCCGAAATAATGCAGTTTATCTGCCCGCCGCCTGCTGTGCTAGACGATACGACTCCCGATTTCAGCTCATGTACTACCAGCAGTTCCTAGATCAGTTCTCGCCCAACTATCTGAGCAAGTTGCAGCTGCAAATTCTGGCCTGTCCTTATTTTGCAGTGAATAATCTCAACCGCGATTTTGTGGGCACGAAAGGCTTCTCGGTCGTGTTTCGGCGCTCGCATCTGGCGGAAGTGGCGCAGCAGTTTCCCTATTTTCAGCCCTATTTGGAGCAAGCGCTGCAACCGGACTGCAATGCGTTTTATCTCAATCCGCTCTTGCTCCAAGCTGGCTCGCGAGTTGATCCGCATATCGACCGCTCGCTGCGCTCCTACTGCAAAACGATTGAGCCGCCTGTTACAGTCAGCGTGCTATATGTGGCGGTTCCGACGGATCTGGTGGGCGGCGAGCTGGTTTTGCAGTCGCGGCAGCGGCAAGTGGGCAGGCTGCGGCCTCAGCCGAATCTGCTGGTGCTATTTCAGGGCGATTTGACGCATTCGATCTCTGCGGTGGCCGGAACGGGACTGCGGCTGAGCCTAGTCTGTGAGCAGTATCGACTGGAAGAGGCGGAGCTGGAAGAAATTCCTGCGTTTACGCTAGAGTCTAGAGCGATTAAGCCGGAGCGTGGTAAGCGAAACCGCAAAGACCACAAAAAAGCGAAGGACGCAAATCCCTCGCTTTTGATTTAGTTCTAGTTAACCTGAGCCTAGTCTGAATTAACCGATGTAGTTGGATTCAGCTTCCAAGATCTGGATCAATTTCTGATCACCACTGGCCTTGGCTGCTTCCAAACGGCGCTCTAGATTTTTGCGAAGATTAGCACGGTGTAGCTGAGCTGCTTGTGTCAGGCGTTGATGACGCTCATTGTTCATTGTGAACATCCTTTTCAAATAATTCGTGATATGCAAACCTACTAATCAGAATAGCAGGCCAGTTAAAAAACGGTAGCTTTTGTTACAAAAATGTAATTGATCTGTGTAGACTGCAAGATGACAAACTGTTCTGGGTTCCTCACTGCCGCTCAGCTGCTACAACAAAGCAGGTAGAGCAAATATGGTGGAACTATGGCTAAATCTGACAATGCGCTCAATGCGCTGACACATCTTGACGCACAAGGCCAAGCGCAGATGGTCGATGTCTCGGCTAAAGTCACGACGGTTCGGGTCGCGGTTGCTGCTGGACAGGTGCGGATGCGCCCAGAAACCTTGGCCGCAATTCAAAATGGCAACGCGCCCAAAGGGGACGTGCTGGGCACAGCTCGCCTTGCCGGGATTATGGCCGCCAAACAAACTGCTAACCTGATTCCGCTCTGCCACCCGCTGCCCATTCAAAAGGTGGAGGTGCAGATCACGCCTGACCCAGGTTTACCTGGATATCAGATTCAGGCTGAGGTGCGGATCAAAGCCGAGACGGGCGTGGAGATGGAAGCCCTAACTGCCGTTTCGGTGGCGGCGCTGACACTGTACGACATGGCTAAAGCGCTGGAAAAATCAATGCAGATTGAGGCGATTCGGCTTGTTTCCAAAACGGGCGGCAAGTCGGGCGATTATCTGGCGACCTGAAGAAGCTAGCTCAGCCTAATCAATCGAAATCGACTGTGGGCCGTTCGACTGTGGGCCATTGCCGTTGTGCGTTGGAGCTGTGCCGCTCACAGAAATGCCGGTTTGCGCCAGCCAGGACTTGGCCGGCTCTTCGGCCAGGTTAAGCCGCAGCAAACCCGAAGCAAAGCCACCTAAAAACGCGATTGGGTAGCCTGCAAGCTCTTTGATTACAGGGGTCAGTTCATCTACAAACATACTGAAATCGCTCTTGAAAAGATCGTCACGGCGATCGTAGCGCGATTTCAGCATGTCGGGTGGCCTAACGGCGTTTGGATGTACCTCTACTTCTGTTCTGGCAGCATACATTTGTCGCTGTCACAGCCAGCAGGCCCCGCCTCAAACAGTTCGCCAGAGTCATAGCGACGCAGCGCGGCTTGGAAGTCGTCAGTGCGGCGACGCATCAGCACCTCCTGGCTCAGCCTCTCAAACTCCGCCTTCGAGATTGGCTCAAAGGGCAGGCGCGGGAAGGTTTGGTGATCGTCAAACCGCGCCAGCAGCGCCGCTGAGATATAGCCCTCGTTGGTTTCCACGGCCTGATAAATCCGCTCCGCCAGCGCCTCAACTTCGCTTTCGCGCAGCTCGATTGTGGCCGAGGTGTTGTGCGCCGTGAAGTATTTCTGCACCTGCATGTAGAAATCCATCTGCGCCAAAGCCGAGAACTGCGAGATCTCGATTTCGTCAGCTCCTGGCAGATTTGCCCAGGAGACCTCGACCGGAATTTCGACCAGCCATTCGGTGCAGCGCGGGTCAAAGGCATCGTCTAACAATCGCCCGTTTTCATCTTTATCAGACTGCGACGGCACAATTTTGTATCCGTATTCCAGGCAAGCCAGCGCCACCGGATCGTTTTTGCGGAAGGTGATGCGGCGAATGAACCGCTGGGCTTTGGGTGGATGCCAGCCCGGACTCGCGCCCGTTAGTAGCGATTTTGTGCCCGCTGGCTGAACGGTAGTGCAGCGGTTAGGGCGCTTCAGGCCATGTCGGTCGCAGTAGTCCCAAACCACTTGATGCACGATTTGCTTCCAGCGGCTCAGGTAGTCCTGCTCCTGCTGGCGAAACTGGATACCCGTCACCGTATCCGGTCGGCCTTGCTCCCACCAGCGCAGCCAGTCGCTGCCAAACGCCTGCACAAAAAAGTCAAACAGTCCAGTGAACGAAACGCCGACAATTGGATCAAGCTGGCGTGAGTCGCGGTAGCGGGGTTCCTGGAAGCGATGATTGAGCAGCGAAGCCACCGCCAGTGCCCCAGCCGTAAACGCCTCTTCCTGCTCTTTCAGGTTCTGCGGATCGATCCGATTTAGGTGAATCTCGGCCAGGTTGCAGTGGAAGTTTTCACCAATGATTTCGCCGCAAGGATTTAGACCATAGCGCCCTAATCGGTGTGACAACTCGGCTTCAGGCATTTCAGGGTGATGGGATTTCAGCCAAGTTGGCCCCTGCCCTCGGCTATAGTGAATCAAAAAGTCAGCCTTCAGCTCCGGCGTGGTGAGCAGATCGCAATTAGCCCGCGCTATGGCTTCTCCCGCCCACTGAATTGCCCCTTCGCCCGAATAGAACTGCTTGCGAACAGCGTTCACACATTCTTCACGGGTCGGCTTGACGTGGAAGACCCGGGTGTGGTTTGCCATACGGAGCACGTCGCGCTCTGGGTCGATCCGCCAGTTGCCCTCAGCGTCCTGCTGCCAGAGGTTTTCTTTGGCTTCGGCAAAGGCTTGATCAGTGCTATCGCCCTGGCGCATTCCGGCGCTGCGACGAATATTGCCCGCCACCACGCAGGCCGCCGCTTCGTCAATCAGCAGGCAGCATTCCACCGAGCCGAGCTGGCGGCCAATCGCTTTGTTCAAAATATTCGTGCAGCGCTCATACAGCGCCGGGAGCCGAATCGGGTTAGCCACGCCGCCAAAGCCCTTCAGCTTTTCGCCCGCCGGACGCACATGGCTGAGGTCAATCAACACCTGCACGTCGCTCGTAAACCGCTCGTCTGAAGATATCTCTAAGAGCGTCTGGTAAGAGCTGACCCAACCCTGACGGCTATCACCGACGCGAATCGTCACTTGATTTTCGCCAAAGTTCACAGCGGTCAGTTCCTGACGCGCTCCGGCTGACACGCTGCCAATTTCGCCCTGCATCACAATGCTGAGGTGATTGCGAATGGCGGGAAGCTGGCTGATGTACTTGGGTTCCAGCATCGCTCCGGTGCCGCAGCCCATCATCGCCAGATCCATCATCAGCCCAAAGGCGCGCCAGTCGATCACGTTGGTGCTGGTACAGTTGTAGGCTCCCGAAAAGTTCTCAGGCCGCTCAATCCAAGCGCCACCGCCCACCCAGAGCCAGCGACCCGACGGCATACTCTTGAGCTGACTCTGCATCCGACCGACTAGCTCAGCTTCAGCCTCGGTCAAATCGCCCAGCTTGACCAGTCCGCGCAGAGTGCGACGACAGACATCCTCCCAGCTCTCGCGCTGCTGATCGGCAGTCACGTCGCGGCGGCTATAAGTGCGAAAGAAAACCGGGTTGGCGGCAGGGGCAGCTTCGGGAAGCTGGTAGGTTTGACGGCTGCGTTCAATGTCTTGAACCATAAAAATTCCTGGGTCTAAGGACTCGTGATGTGGCGCGAACTGAAAAGATCTCCAAAACGCTATAGATAGAGTCTTTGAGATCTAAGAGAGTTGATATTACTCTAAGGCTAGCGAATTTTCCACTATTCGCAGAGCCAAATTGAGCAGAGCCAAACCGATCTGCTTTTAGAACGGAATCTCGTCGTAGTCTACGGCTTCGGGTGCGGCGTAGGCTGGAGTCTTGGTGGGTTCAGACTGGGCAGCGGGTTTGCTGGCAGGTTTAGCAGCAGGCTTGGCGGCAGGCTTGGCGGCAGGCTCGTAGGCGGGTTTAGCGGCGGGAGCTGAGGCGGTGATTGGCGCGGCGGGAACGCTGGTGGCCGTTAAGCTGCCTTCTGCACCTAGCAGATAGACCTTCTGCGCCGTCATTTCGGCACGCTTTTCCTTGAAGCCCTCCTGACGCTCAATCGTACTCATTTGCAGGCGACCTTCGATGATCACCTTGTCGCCGACGTGATAGCGCTCCTGAATTTCTTGCGCCAGGTTGCCCCAGCCCACCACCTTCAGCCGAGAGGCTGGATCTTCATCGCGCAGCCCGGGAAACTCGACCCACATTTCAGAAATCGCGGTCTGATTGTCTGGCGTGAAGCGCAGTTCTGGGTCTTGGACCACTTCGGCCATCAGAATGCAGCTATTCATCGCAATACTCCTTTCGGTACAGATGTATTAGTTATTTTGTTCCTTAACTTTAGTCCAAACCTGCCAAAAGCGCCCATAAAAATTGTCAGAACTCTGGTGATAAAATTCTGGCCGCTCACTCCAGATCTTCGAGGCGATCTGCCGAACCGTGATCGCTATCCACAAATTCCTGCACCTGCGCCCGATATTCGCGTAGCGTTTCGTCCACCCAGCCGCGATTGCTGCTGTCGGCGTAGAGATGCACCAGCGGCTCGCCTGCATCCGGCAGCACCAGCACCCAGCTATCGTGCAGCGCGTTGAAGATTTTCACCCCGTCGGTCAGATCCAGATTCTCGGTCGGGTGCGTTTCAACGAGATGCCGCATCAGCGAACCCTTGACCGCCCAGGGGCAGCGAACGGTGAGGCTGCGATGCGAGACACGCGGCAGCTCGGCGCGGAGTTGTCCCAGCGTCCGGGGGCTGTTGCCAAACGACTCGCGCTGCTGGATCGAGAGCAGCTCAATCAGCTTGGCGATGCAGAACATAGCATCAAAGCCGGGATGGATCTGCGGGAAAATGAAGCCCATTTCGCCGCTGCCGCCCAGCACCACGTTGGCATTGGCGTGGCAGGTTTCCATCAGCGCCGTCGGGTTGGCCTTGGTGCGGATCACCTGGCCGTCATGCCGTCGAGCAATTTGCTCCACGACACTGGAGGCATTGACGGGCACCACCACCGTGCCGCGCGGATGATCCATCAAAATCATATGCACCATCAGTGCCGTCAGCATTTCGGCTCGAATTGTGCTGCCCGCCTCATCTACCAAAATAAACTGCTCGCCGTTCGCCGACACCTGCACGCCTAGGTTGGCCTTCAGCGCCTCAACGACGTGACCCAGCTGGTTCAACAGCGTCTCGCGGTCGGCCACGGACGGGATCAGCTGGCTGAGGCTGGCGTTTAGCACCACGGCATCGCAGCCAAACTTACCTAAAATCTGCGGCAGCACCGCCCCTGACACCGCATACACATAGTCAATCACCACCTTCGAGTTGCTGCTGCGGATCACCTCGCTGTTCAGGTGGCGCTCAAAGCTGGCGCTGTAGATTTCGGTGGCCTGCGAGATTGTCGAAACCGTGCCGATTTCCTGAATCTGGGCGCGGCGAAAGTCCTCTTTAAAGTAGGCGCTCTCAATTTTCTTCTCGCGGGCTTTTGAGAAATTGATACCCTTGTGGTCAAAAAACTCGATCAAAATATGGTCAGGCCGCTCTGGATGTACCCGCACATGGATGCCGCTGGAAACCGCTAAGGTCGGAGCTGCTGAACGCGCTACTGGAATCGCCGTCGCCTCCAGATTTTTGACGCTCACTCCCACCGACATCAACCCCGCAATCAGCGAGCGCGACACCATCCGGGCGATTGGCCGCTGATCCCGCGAGACGGCCACATGAGAGCCAGACTTGAGGGTGGAGCCAAAGGCCGCGCCCAGCCGCACCGCAAACTCTGGCGTGATGTCGATATTGGCCAGCCCCGACACGCCCCGCAGCCCGAACAGATTGCGATAGGCTGCCTGTCCCCAAATCAAGTTCATGTTGAGGATGGCACCCGGCTCAATTTTCTTGCTCGGCCAGACCCGCACGTTCGGGCTAATCTGCGCCTCTTCGCCGACTGCCGTCAGCGAACCCACGACCGCGCCTTCCAGCACATGCGCCCGTCGGTCGATGCGCGTGCCCCGCGCCACCACGCAAGCCCGCAGATGCGCCTCATCGCCCACAATCACGCCGTTCCAGATAATCGGACGCTTCAGATCCGCGTCCGCCCCCACATTCACGTTGTCGCCAATTACCGTGCCCGCCGCAATCTGCGCCCGCGCCCCAATCCGGCAGTTGTGGCCGATGAGCGTTGGCATGTCGATATGGGCTGCCGGATCGATATAGGTGTTCTGCCCCACCCAGAGTCCCGGCGATCGCTCCAGATAGTCAAACTCTAGGTGCACCCGCTGATACAGCGCCGCGTACTGCGCCTCGCGGTAGGCATCCAGATGGCCGACATCGCACCAGTAGCCCTGCATCACGTAGCCATACATCGGCTCGCCTTTTTCCAGCAGCAGCGGAAACAGATCTTTGGAAAAATCGGCCTCCTGGTTCTGCGGCAGGTAGTCCAGTACTTCCGGCTCCAAGATATAGGTGCCCGTATTCACCGTATCTGAAAAAATTTCGCTGCTCGAAGGCTTCTCCAAAAACCGCTTGATCCGCTGCTGCTCGTCGGTAATTACCACGCCAAACTCAATTGGGTTGGGGACGCTAGCCAGAATTAGTGTTGCTTTGGCTTGCCGTTCGCGGTGGAACCGAATCGCGGCGCTGAGGTCAAAGTCGGTAATGCAGTCGCCGCTGATCACCAAGAAAGTGTCGTCAAGCAGCTCCGCCACGTTTTTGACGCAGCCCGCCGTACCCAGCGGCTGATCTTCTTCAACGGCATAGGTAATCTGTACGCCAAAATCGCTGCCGTCCTGGAAATAGTCGCGCATCACGTCGGGCAGGTAGTGCAGCGTCGCAATCACCTCGCTAATCTGGTGGCGCTTGAGCAGATTAATAATGTGCTGAGCGATGGGGCGATTCAGGATCGGCACCATCGGCTTTGGTAAATCACAGGTGAGCGGACGTAGCCTGGTTCCTGATCCGCCTGCCATCAGCACTGCTCTCATAATTGCTCCTGATTTATCTGCTTGTATTTTTAAACTGGAGTTTTAAATGAGGACAGCCAGCCGACGCTTTGGCAACTGATCCCCTAGCTCTATCCTAAAGATTTCTGCCCCGAAGCAAGAGGAAGCTAGCGCATCCTAGCGACAACCAAGCCTGTTGCCTGCCCGCGCCCGCGCCTGCCTCGCATTTCTGACCGTAGTTCACACCGTACTTCGCACCATACTTTGCCCAGTAGCAAGACTTCGGTTGGCTACTCTACACTTGAAGAAAAGCTTTATCTTCTGGAGGCGTTTATGGGTGAATTGCTAATGCTGGCTGCGATTGTCGTCTATGTTGGCGGCGTCTGGAAATTTTGGACAGGGTTTCACCGCACCAACTTCACCGAGGGCAAGCTGCATCTGGCGCTGCTCTGGCCGGTCTATATGATTGCTAACAAGTCTTATCGCCAGAACTTCCAGCGGGCGCTCAAAGGCTAAGTTTTGAGTTTGAATGGCTCTGATCCGAGTCGGCAATGAGATAATCCAAGGCTTAGCGCTTTCTTAACCTAATTTTCTGGCATGGCACAAAAACGAAGCGAGTCCAAATCCCAAGATCTCTCATCGTTTCTGGGCAGTCAGTCCCCCACCTGGCAGGAGCAGTTTGAAGCTGTGGCGCTGCGCTTCAACCGCGAATATCGCCGCGACTCGTTTGAGCTGCCTGCCGAGGTGCTGGAGATGCCGATCTATCAGGAATGGCAGGCGGGCCTGTTGACGAGCCGCGTTACCTCGCCGTTTTGGGAGCTGGCCAAGCCCAAGAAAAATCAGCGCTGCCTGGATCTAGGCTGCGGGGTGAGCTTTTTGATCTATCCCTGGAACGAATGGGAAGCCGTGTTTTATGGTCAAGAAATCAGCAGCGTCCCCCGCGATCTGCTTAACTCCAGAGGCTCACAGCTCAATTCGAAGCTATTCAAAGGCGTTCAGCTCGCCCCGGCCAACGAGTTAGACTATCCCGCCGCGCAGTTTGATCTGGTGTTTGCCACTGGGTTTAGCTGCTACTATCCGCTGGCCTACTGGCAGGACGTGCTCGCCGCCGTCAAATCAGTGCTGAAGCCGGACGGATTTTTTGTGTTTGACGCAATTGACTCAGATGCCGAAATGGCCGAAAACTGGGCGATTTTGGAGACCTACCTGGGTGCAGAGGTGTTTCTAGAATCTCTAGCCGACTGGAAGAAGCTGATTCAGCAGTCTGGCGCAAAGATTGTTAAACAGCAGCCGGGAGATCTGTTTCAGCTGTTTAAGCTGAGCTTTGGCTAAATCCTGCCTATGATGAGAACTATCGCGTTTCTGGAGAGCCGAGCATGACTGTAATTGCCGTGATCGATTACGACATGGGCAACCTGCATTCGGCCTGCAAAGGGCTGGAGCGAGCAGGCGCGACCACGCAGATAACCGATCGCTATCAGGATTTAATTCAGGCTGATGCAGTGCTACTGCCGGGAGTCGGCGCATTTGACCCGGCTATTCAGCATCTGCGCTCCCGCGATTTAATCTCGCCAATCCGCGACATCATTGCCAGCGGCAAGCCGTTTTTGGGTATTTGTTTGGGGTTGCAAATTTTGTTTGAGGGCAGCGAAGAAGGCATGGAAGCAGGCTTGGGCATCGTCACAGGCATCGTCCGTCACTTTCAGCCGGAGCCGGAGCTGACGATTCCGCATATGGGCTGGAACCAGCTTCAGCTGACGCAGCCTGATCTGGCGATTTGGCAGGGGCTGCCTGCTAACTCTTGGGCGTACTTCGTGCATTCCTACTACGCTGACCCTACCGATCCCAGTATCAACGCTGCAACCGTCACGCATGGCAACCAGACAGTAACCGCCGCCATTGGCCGAGACAACCTGGTGGCCACCCAATTCCACCCCGAAAAGTCTTCCGCTACTGGACTGCAAATCCTCTCCAACTTTGTCGCCTCGGTGCAGCAGCCCGTCTTGGCGGGGCGATGAGTCTGCGGATCTACGGCAATCGAGCGCTCAAAACGCTGCCGGGACTGGAAACTCGTCCCACGCCCGCCAGGGTGCGGCAGGCAATCTTCAACATCTGGCAGGGCGCAATCCCTGGCTGTCGTTGGCTCGACCTCTGCGCTGGCACGGGAGCAATGGGAGCAGAGGCGCTCTGTCGCGGAGCAGCTTTAGCCGTTGGAATTGAGCAGTCGGGCAAAGCCTGCGCGGTGATTCAGCAGAACTGGCAGATGGTTGCCCAGCCAGAGCAGCGTTTTCGGGTGCTGCGGGGCGATCTGCAACGGCAGATCTCTCATCTGAGCGGCCAGCAGTTCGACCGCATCTACTTTGACCCGCCCTACGACAGTGACCTGTATGAGCCAACGTTGCAAGCTGTTTCAAAGCTAGAACTGCTCACTGATTCAGGCGAACTTGCCGCAGAGCATCGCCCAGAGCGTCCAATGCCTGAAGTTGCGGGGCTGAGCCTACTGAAGCAAAAGAGCTATGGTGGCACCACAGTTGCGTTTTACGCTAGGGCTAACCATTAAAAACCTCCCGATCTGGAGCCACCTGAAGATTGCAGCGCCAGCGGGAGGTTTTTTGAGGGTGCTGATTAAACAGCAAACTCATTTAATCAACAAACTATGTTAATCAACTAACTAATTTAATCAACTAACTAGAGGTTAATCTGATTGCCACGCTTGTACTGAAAGTAGGCGGCGACGAATAGACCCAGCAGCGTTACAGGAATCAGACCCAAAACAATCCCCGACAGTAAAGGCTCAACCACGATTTGCTCTCCTAGAACAGTAGTCAAATCTTAGCAAATTTCAGGTTCCCAGATTTCCTTAATTCTTCGTAGTCTTCTATCATAATTCTTAAGGCCGCTGTTAGGCCATCCCAACAAGCAGGCAGAGTCGGCCAGATTCACAGCCTGAGCGCTCTGTAAGACCTAAACCTCGACCGACGGCTGTAGGCCGATCGCTAAATAGTTTAAAAAAGGTTGAATATTTTCTTGCAGTTCTATGAAGTAAGTTAAATTCTTGAGAGATCTGAATTCATGAATTGCCTCAGCCGATTCAATCTGCCAACTTAAAACCCTTGAGCCAACCGATCGCCACCCCAAACCCTCCGCTTCAGAAGACCGCATGGCTGCTGACCGCCATTGTGGCAGTCGCTTTGGTGATTGGAATAGCCGTTTATCAACTCAAGCGGACTGACCCCTATTTTCAGGATGTGTTGGCAATTCAGGGCGATGCTCATCAGGGGCAGGTAATTTTTCAGCTCAACTGCGCGGGCTGTCATGGCGTAGATGCAACAGGCCTAGTGGGCCCTAGCCTTCAGCATGTCGCCTCACGCAAGTCAAGAGTGGGGTTAATCAGCCAGGTAACCAGCGGCAAAACTCCGCCAATGCCGCAGTTTCAGCCGAGTCCTCAAGAAATGGCTGACTTGCTGGAATATCTGGAAAGCCTGTGACCCGGCAGAATAAATTTTATCTCTCTGAAAATATTTCCGTTTGGGGATAGGAATTTCGCTCCCAATCCGCTATTCTGATAGTACAGATATTTAGTACAGATATCCTGTTGAAGTTAGCTGAATCTCTGTTCAAACCTGTTCAAACCTGCTCAAGCCTGTTGAACTCAAAACTCACCATCCTAGACAAAAACCATATTTTTTGGTACAAATGTTCTTGGAAGTAATCAATCTTAGAGGTTTGATCTGAATGGTTACCCGCTGTCTTCGCTCACCCTATTGTCATTCGTAACCTTCTATGGACGCTCGTCTTACCGAAGTTCAGCAGCAGCTCTTTGACTGGCTAGTTGACTACATCAAGGAAAATCAGCATTCGCCTTCGATTCGCCAAATGATGCGGGCGATGGGATTAAAATCTCCTGCGCCCATCCAGAGTCGGTTAGAGCATCTGCGCGCCAAAGGCTGTATCGACTGGACTGAAGGTCGCGCCAGAACGATTCGGATTCTGCGACCGCAAGGTCTGCCAATTGTTGGCGCAATTGCGGCAGGTTCAGTCGTCGAGTCCTTCTCAGATACCGTCGAGCAGCTTGATTTTGCTAGCTCGCTGCTGCGTCCCGGCGACTATGCGCTGCGGGTGCGCGGCGACAGCATGATTGATGCCTTGATTGCCGATGGCGATGTCGTGATTATGCGCCCCATCTCCGACCCTAAGACGCTGAAAAACGGCACGATTGTGGCAGCTCGCGTCAATGGCGATGGTCAAACTCTGAAGTACTATCACCGCAAGAGCGCTCAGGTGAAGCTAGAGCCAGCTAATCCCAACTACCCAACCATCGAAGCGGCGGCTAGCGAGGTGCAGGTGCAGGGCGTGCTAGTTGCTGTTTGGCGCGGCTATGGCTTTATCGCTTCTTAAAGCTAGCTGTAGCTTGGCTAAATTTAGTGTTGCGTCACCCGTTTGAACCAGGCTTTCACAGATTTAGGCAACGACCGAGCTGCCAGTTTATCTTTGGCAGATGAGCTTACCTTGTGCGCCGAAGGTGTTTTGCGCGCCAAAGGCTTTGCGCGTTTTTGGGCCACAAGCCGCGTGGTGGTCTGATGGAAAAGTCCCATAGCAATCAGCTAATCAGCTCCTCCAGCTTAGCGGTTAGGCTGCGCTACAGCTCTGCAAAAAATCTTAATATTCGCCATCATAAAGAAGTCTAGCCATAGCGATTGCGTCTGCTAAGACCAATCTGGCGTCAAACTTTATAAGGCTTTTGTTTTGAACGTTTTCGTAAAATTAGAGCCGTCAGTGCGGCAAAACCTGCTGGTGCTGTTTGCGGCGGGACTGCTGTTTTGGTCAGGGCTGGCGGCTCACCTGCCGACGCTGCCCCTCTATATCCAGGAGGCTGGAGCTAATCAGCAAATGGTGGGCATCGTCATGGGGGCATTTGCGATTGGGCTGCTGGCCTCGCGGCAGTGGCTGGCCAAATTAGCCGATAGTCGTGGCCGTAAGCTGGTGTTGCTGATCGGCATGGCTGCGGTTACCCTTGCACCGCTGGGCTACCTAATGACGCAGGATCTGCGGCTGTTGATCGTAATTCGTGCCATCCACGGCATTAGCATTGCCGCCTTTGCGCTGGCCTATAGCGCGCTAGTGGTTGACTTCGCGCCCCCCGAACATCGCGGTGAGCTGATTGGCTATATGAGCTTGGTCAATCCGACTGGACTGGCGCTGGGGCCAGCAATTGGTGGCTTTGTGCAGGAGTGGTTTGGGTTTGAGCCCATGTTTTTGGCAGCAGCAGGCATGGGTGTAGTCGGGTTGCTCTGCACGGCTCAGGTGCGTGAATCCAGCGTCATACAGCGCGGTACAGCACAGGTGAACAGCCAGTTTTGGAGTTTATTGCTGGATCCGCGCATTCGGATTCCGGCGCTGATTTTGCTGCTGATTGGCTTGACCTTTGGCACACTCAGCACCTTTGTGCCGCTCTACATCCAATCAGAGGGTATCGATCTGAATGCAGGGCTGTTCTATACGGCCGCCGCCGCCGCCAGCTTCGCAATCCGACTGGTGGCGGGTCCCGCGTCCGATCGCCATGGACGCGGCCTGTTTATCAGCATAAGTCTGGTGTTTTATACACTCTCCATGCTGCTGCTCTGGCAGGCGCAGTCTGCCGCAACGTTTTTGCTGGCTGGCGCAATTGAAGGGGCAGGCTCTGGCACGCTCATTCCGATGATGGCTGCTCTCATGGCCGATCGCTCGCAGCCCCACGAACGCGGGCGGACGTTCGGCATCTGTATGGTGGGCTTTGATGTCGGAATTGCGCTGGCGGGGCCGATGCTAGGTGCGTTTGCTACCCAACTTGGCTATCGCGGCATGTTTGGCATCTGTGTCGGGCTGGGACTCGCTGCTATTCTGGTGTTTCTCACCCAGTCCAGCAAAAGTTTGGCCTGCTCTTGGCGCTATGCGTTGGGTCGAGGCCGGGATCTCTATGCGGTTAGCCTGCCCCAAAAAACTTAGCCTTAACCCTGATCTAAACAAAATACCTATCTAACCAAAATACCTAATTAAAAACGAGGTTGAGATATTACGCTCAACCTCGTCGATTGTGGACGGGCTAGGAGGGATTCGAACCCCCGACACCGCGGTTCGTAGCCGCGTGCTCTAGTCCACTGAGCTACAAGCCCCTGCCACAGTGTTTTCACAATTACTAACTGTAGCATAGCTGTTTGCAGAGTGGCAATCAGCGTGATTCTTTGATTTTCTGAGGGCAGTGCGCTCAGCTGCAACTCTGGTAGGCTAATTTTCAGCGAGCTGTTTCAGCCATTTAGCCCCCAGCCTAGCGTTCACCAATCAGGCATAGTCTCATGCTGCTGCCCCAACAGGCCGAGAAATTAATTCTAGATTTAGTTGAGCCGCTGACTGCTCAAGATACTGAAACGCTGCCCTTGCAGGCCGCCAACGGGCGAATTTTGGCAGATCCCGTTACAGGTCGGCTGGATATCCCACACTGGGACAATTCAGCAATGGACGGCTATGCGGTGCGCCATGCCGATTTGCTCGCCTGTGACGCGCAGCCCGTGACGCTGGAGGTTGTCGAAGAAATTCCGGCGGGCTACCTGCCCCAAAAGACGCTCCAGCCCGGTCAGGCAGCGCGGATTTTCACCGGAGCGATGCTGCCGCCAGGAGCCGACACAATTGTGATGCAGGAAGAAACGCGGCGGGACGGCAACCAAGTCACGGTTCTAGCCAGTCCGAAACCGCAGGCTTTTGTGCAGCATCAGGCGGAATTTTATCGTGCTGGTACGCTGCTCTTGCCTGCCGGAATTGAGCTGTCTGCGCCTGATATTGCCGTTATTGCCACAGTTCAGGCGCTGCAAGTTGCGGTCTACCGCCGCCCGCGCGTGGCAATTTTCTCAACGGGCGACGAGCTAGTCACCCTTGATCAGCTAGCCACCAACTCGCTGCTTCAGCCCGGACAGATTGTAGATTCAAACCAGTATGCGCTGGCGGCGCTAGTGGCCGATGCTGGGGCGGAGCCAATCCTGCTGGGCGCAATTCCCGATCAGCCACAGCAAATCAAGCAAACCCTGCTTCAAGCTTTGCAAACTGCTGATCTGATTCTGTCATCAGGCGGTGTCTCGGTGGGCGACTACGACTATGTGGAGCAAGTCCTAGCCGAGCTAGCCGCCGACATTCAAATTCGCTCCGTTGCCGTCAAACCGGGCAAGCCGCTGACGGTCGCCAGATTTTCGTCCCCTCATCGGGCGCTCTACTTTGGCTTACCTGGCAATCCGGTTTCGGCGCTGGTCAGCTTCTGGCGGTTTGTGCAGCCTGCGCTTCGCAAGCTGTCGGGTCGCGCCGCAGACTGGCAGCCCAGCTTTGTCAGCGGCTATACGGCGCAGAGGCTGCGTGCAGACGGCAAGCGCGAAACCTATTTCTGGGGGCAAGCTGTATTCGTCAACGGTCAGCTTCAGTTTCAGCTTGCAGGCGGTTCGCACAGTTCTGGTAATTTGATCAACCTGGCGCAGACCAATGCCTTAGCCATGCTGCCGATTGGCCAAACTCAGATTGCAGCTGGCGAGCTGGTGCAGATCATGCTGGTTCGGACGCTGTGAAAGCGGCATCTAAAGACATTTATCATAAATAGCCATTTATCAAAATTTTATAGTGGCTCGGCTCTGGCTAAATCAGAAGAATTGCCAGAGCGCTTACCCATTCCCCTTTGCGTTGAAGCCATGAGCAATCTGGCTGTGAATCCGACTGAGTGCGGTTGATATTTTTTCGGTAAACGTATCCTGAAAACCCTGACGTTGGAATGTGGGGAGGTACAAGCTTATGGACAGGCGATCTGCTGCATTGATGCAAAGGGTTGAGCGAGTCATCAGCGGTATTCATCCATGGTATTTAATTCACTAGAGTTTCTATTTTTCTTTTTAACTGTCTATGCTGCCTACCGGCTGCTGCCGTTTCGGTCTCAAAATTTGCTGCTGCTGGCGGCTAGCTATGTCTTCTACGGCTGGTGGGATATACAGCTGCTCTATCTAATTTTGCTCACAACCAGCGTCGATTTTAGCTGCGCCTTGCTGATTGGCAGAGGCCAGATGACTCGGTCGGAGCGACTGACCCCTTCGCTGGCTTTGATTGGCGCGGCTTTCTTTGCGGGCACAGTCAACTGGCAAGCAGTTAGCTGGCAGAGCTTTTCGGTGGATTGGCCAAACCTGCTGCCGGGAAACTGGACTAGCTGGCTGCTGTTGGGCGGCACGTTCATTGCGGTTGCAATTGCTAACTTGCTCTATCCCAGACTGGTTGAGGCTCCAGTCGAACGCCGTAAAAAGCTGTTGCTGCTGCTGAGTATCATCACCAATCTCGGCATTCTCTGTATTTTCAAATATTTTAATTTCTTTGCAGGCAGCGCTGAAGCCGTCCTGAATGCTGCTGGCTTCAGTCTGCCAGCGCTGAGCCTAAATCTGCTGCTGCCGATTGGCATCTCGTTTTACACCTTCGAGACAATGAGCTACACAATCGATGTCTTCAAGGGCAGAATGCAGCCAACGCATCAGTTTTCGGTATTTGCGCTGTTTCTGGCCTTCTTCCCACGTTTGGTAGCAGGCCCAATCGTTCGCTCCATTGACCTAATTCCGCAATTTTCACAGCCGCGTCACCTCCGCTTTGATCAGTCAATGCGCGGCCTGTACCTGATTATGTTCGGACTGTTCAAAAAGGTGGCGATTGCAGATGGGCTAGCTGGCTCAGTAAACGCCATCTATAACAGCAGCGGTGCGGTTTCCTGGCTAGATGTTGTCGTGGCGACGCTGCTGTTTACCTTTCAAATCTATTGCGATTTTTCGGGCTACTCTGATATCGCGCGCGGGGTGTCCAAGTTTTTTGGCATCGAGCTAACGGTCAACTTTAACCTGCCCTACTTCTCCAAGTCCCCCAGTGAGTTCTGGCGGCGCTGGCATATCAGCCTCTCTAGCTGGCTGCGGGACTATCTCTATATTTCGCTGGGCGGCAATCGTCAAGGCAATCTCCGTACCTACCAAAATTTGATGTTGACGATGGCGCTGGGTGGACTCTGGCATGGAGCCGCTTGGAACTACGTGATTTGGGGAATCTATCAGGGTGGGCTGCTTTGCATCTATCGTCTGCTCAACCTGCAAACGACTGAAAATCCGGCTGAGCGTAGTCAGTTTAAGCGCGGAGCTGGGGTGAGCCTGACGCTGCTCTTTTTTATCCTCACCTGCTACGGCTGGCTGCTGTTTCGCGCCAACTCGCTAGCGCAGATTACCAGCTTTACCCAGATTCTCGTCACCGATATTGGCAATTTGTCGCTGAGTATGCCGAAGCCCACGTTGCCAGCGCTATTTGGGCTGCCGCTGCTCATTTTCTATGAATTTTTGGAGTTCCAGGCGCAGTCAGCTCATTTCTACTACCGCTACTCCGCCCTGATTCGCGGCGTTTTATACGCCATTTTCACGCTCTTAATCACTATGGGAACCAGCAATGCACCCGCGCAATTTATTTACTTTCAATTCTAAAGCGGCCAAAGCAGCTCAGCGCCAACAAAATTCCAGCCAGCTCACCCCCGACAATCTTGATCACAGTCTCGATGGCAGCTCTGATCCAGCCCAGTCTGCCACTCCTCTACGGCAGCAGCTACGGAGCGCCCTTGCGACTAGCTTCTGGTTTTGCTGCGCTCTAGCCAGTTTTGATGCAGCCATCAATCTGCTGTTTCCCTATCCCAAAGATCCGCTAGAGACGGCTCCCAAAGCGCTCAGCCTTTACTTTGACTATGGTCGCTCGCTGGAGGGGAAAGTCGCTCGCCAAATTGGCTCCACTGACGAAACGAGCGCCCTGATTGCTCAGGCTGGCTGGCTGGGAGATCTGCCAAATCCAGCGGAGCCGAAGCAGCCCAAACCCGGCCATCACCTGATCTCGCTCTACGGCATGTCGTTTGTCGGCAATCTGGCCGAGGCGATTCACGATCTTGATCCCAGTCTGGATATGCGACTCCATCTTGGGCCAGCCTCACCGCCTAATCATACGTTTGCGGCCTATCAGCGCGATCGGGGACAGCAGCAGGCCGATATCGTGGTGTTTGGCATTCTGGCTTCCAGCGTCAGAGGCATGGATGCGGTCAGCGGCATGAATCTGCTCACGGATTTTCCGGCACCGTTTACCTTCCCGCACTATGAGCTGCAACAGGGAAAGCTCGTTGAGATTGCGCCAAAGGTGCAGTCGCTAGCAGACTTGCGTCAGGCTTTTCAAGATCCGCAGCAGCAGCAGGCATTTGCCGCTCAGATGCAGCAGTACGATCGGTTTTTTGATTCGTTTATCTATGAGCAAAACCTACTGGATCGTTCGGCAATGCTGCGGATGATCCGGCGAGCTTGGGCGAAGACGCACCAAGAGCAGGTCGAAAGCCAGATTCATGACCGCCAGGGTTTCAAACCCAACTGGCCGCAAGTGCCTGTCCTCAAGGCAATGGTGGCAGAATTTGCGGCCACTGCGAGAGCAGACGGCAAGCGACCTCTGGTGATTTTGTTTAACGATCGCGGTTTTGACGACCACCTCTATCAGCTGCTGCAACCCACCTTAGAGGCCAACCAAATCCCTTACTTCAGCACGCATGAGACGGCACCCGCCACCGACGGCTCGAATTTTGTGGGTGACGGTCATTTTACCGAAGCTGCCAACCATAAACTGGCGGAAAAGGCGCTGAGCGTGATTCAGCAGGAGCTGCGGCAGGCTGACCGTCAGCCATGAATCCAACGTGAACCTCCGACTAAACCGACTCTAGCGAACCTGCTACAGCCCAATTCACAGCGCAATTGAGAGTCTGGTTGATGCGGCTACGACTTGCTATACTAATGAAGCAAAAATGCGAGGCAGAAATGCCTGAAGCAAGTATGCCTGAGGCAAATATGCCGGTGTAGCTCAGTGGTAGAGCACTCGATTCGTAATCGAGCGGCCGTGAGTTCAACTCTCATCACCGGCTTTATCTAAGGCAAGTTTCGTTGATTCGCTTGCACCACGGCATTTCGCCCAATTTTTGCCAGGTGGATCGCCCTCTATCCGGCCCTGACTGCCACCAAAACCTACGCCTAAGTCTCAGTGTAAGCCTCGGTGCTGGTGCGTCCGCCTACTAGCCCCAGCGTGATCGCGTCTATCACCCGCGACACCGGGATGATTTCTAGTCCAGCCGCCGCCGTCTCAGCCTGACTCGCAGGCAGAATTGCCCGCTTAAAGCCCAGCTTAGCCGCTTCCTTGAGCCGTAGCTCCAGCTGAGAGACTGCCCGAACCTGACCGCCCAAGCCCACCTCGCCAATCAGCACCGTTTCGGGGTCAACCATCCGGTCGCGGAAGCTAGCCGCCACCGCCAGCGCCACGCCCAAGTCGGCAGCGGGTTCAGCCACGTTCAGTCCCCCTGATGAGGCGACATAGGCATCCAGCTTCGAGAGCGGAATGCCTACCCGCTTTTCCAGCACCGCCAAGATTTGCAGCAGGCGATTATATTCAATCCCGGTGGTGGAGCGACGGGGCGAAGGATAGCTTGTGGGGCTGACCAATGCCTGAAGCTCTACCAGCAGTGGGCGCGTACCTTCGCAGGCGACAATGGTGGCCGTCCCCGGTGAATCCTCATCCCGGCTGCCCAAAAACAGTGCCGAAGGGTTGATCACTTCTTCTAAGCCGCCATCCGCCATTTCAAACACGCCCAGCTCATGCGTCGCCCCAAACCGATTTTTGACCGAGCGCAGCAGTCGGTGGCTGGCAAAGCGGTCGCCTTCAAAATACAGCACCGTGTCCACCAGATGCTCCAGCACCTTCGGACCCGCAATTGCTCCTTCTTTCGTGACATGCCCGACAATAAACAGCGTAATATGCTCGCGTTTGGCCACCTGCATGAGTGCCGAGGTGCATTCGCGTACCTGCGCCACCGACCCTGGAGCCGAGTTGAGCGCCGAAAAATAGAGCGCCTGAATGCTGTCAATCACCGCCACCTGAGGCCGCAGCGACTCCAGCTCCCGAATAATCGTCTCCAGATCTGTTTCTGGCATTAAATAAAGCTCGCCCAGCTCGCCGCCTATCGCCACATCAGCTGATCCAGCTACTTTAGCCGCCGCTGTACCAATCCCCAGCCTCTGAGAACGCAGCTTCACCTGCTGACCAGACTCCTCCGCGCAGACATAGAGCATCCGGTAGCGCATGGCCAACCGATTGGCCGTTTGCAACAGCAGCGTCGATTTGCCAATTCCCGGATCGCCGCCAATCAGCACCAGTGATCCGGGCACAATCCCGCCGCCCAGCACCCGATCCAGCTCGCTGTAGCCGGATGAGAGTCGCTGCTGAGGGTGATCCGTAATTTGGGGCAGCGTCAGGGCGGCAATCGGCTGCGGCGGCGTAGATGACGACAGCGAGCGCGTTTTGCTGGCCGTTCGGGCAGCAGCAAGAGGCGTGGCTCTGCTGGCAGTTGAGGTGACCACCTGCTCCACGAGTGACCCCCAGCTGCCGCAGGCCGAGCATTTGCCCAGAAATTTAGGGAATTCTGCGCCGCACTGATTGCAGACGTAAAGCGAACGAGGTTTTGCCATTTAAACTGTAATGAAACCGTAATCAAAGAGAATCAAACAGAGAAGCTAAACGAAGAAGGGCAAAGTTTCTAGCAAGTTTCTGGGGAGTTTTTGCCAGGTTTCCAATCGGTGAGAAAATCTTAAGAAACTTTGAAGTGTAGCTATAATCGGGACTCTAGCGTTCTAAGGTGACAGACTTAGGCTACTATCTTTAATGATAAAGCGACAAAAATTAACTAAGAAAAATTAGTTTTTGATAAGGAGCATTAGGATTGGAAAGCCATAAAGAGAAAATTTTAGTCGTAGATGACGAAGCCAGCATTCGCCGCATTCTGGAAACCCGTCTCTCGATGATTGGCTACGATGTCGTGACAGCCGCTGACGGCGAAGAGGCGCTCGAAACCTTTCGCAATGCCTGTCCTGACCTGGTTGTGCTAGATGTGATGATGCCGAAGCTAGATGGCTACGGGGTCTGCCAGGAGCTGCGAAAAGAGTCTGACGTGCCGATTATTATGCTGACGGCGCTAGGGGATGTGGCCGACAGAATTACTGGCCTAGAGCTGGGAGCCGACGACTACGTGGTGAAGCCATTCTCACCCAAAGAGCTGGAAGCCCGGATTCGCTCGGTGCTGCGCCGCGTCGATAAAGTGGGTAGCTCCGGCATCCCCAGCTCTGGCGTGATTCAGATCAACAGCATCCGGATCGACACCAACAAGCGTCAGGTCTACAAGGGCGACGAGCGGATTCGGCTCACCGGCATGGAGTTTAGCCTGCTAGAGCTGCTGGTCGGACGCTCTGGAGAGCCGTTCTCGCGCTCTGAAATCCTGCAAGAAGTCTGGGGCTATACGCCAGAGCGGCATGTGGATACTCGCGTCGTAGATGTGCATATCTCGCGGCTGCGCGCCAAGCTCGAAGACGATCCAAGCAACCCAGAGCTGATTTTGACCGCGCGCGGGACGGGCTACCTGTTCCAGCGCATCCTGCCGCCGGGTGAGACAGAGTAGATTGGGGGTAGATCCGGCAAAGCAGTCTCTGGGCGTTGCTTTGAGAGATCCATCAATATGCCGAATCAATGCTGATCAAATCAGTCGGGTTCAGTCTAAGGGTAGACTCATCTGATAAAATTTGTGAGGTTTCTATCAGTGTGAGCAATGGGATCGACGCAGGCAAGGATTGCGATTGATGCGATGGGGGGAGACCATGCTCCCGCTGAAATCGTGGTAGGCGCGATTAGGGCGCAGGCGGAGCTAGGGGTGAAGGTGATTTTGGTCGGCAATCCGGTGGCCATTGAGGCCGTTTTGCAGCAGCATAACGCGCTGGGTCAGATCGAAATCGTCGCCGCCGAAGAGATAGTCGAGATGGACGAAGAGGCGATAGGGGCGCTCCGCCGCAAGCCGAAAGCTTCTATTAATGTGGCGATGCTGCTGGTCAAGCAGGGCAAGGCTGACGCGGTGGTCTCTGCCGGACATTCGGGCGCGGCGATGGCGGCAGCACTGCTGCGGCTAGGCCGACTCCCCGGCATCGATCGACCCGCAATTGGCGCGGTCTTCCCCACAATCCGCGCCGACAAGCAGGTGCTGGTGCTGGATGTGGGAGCCAACGTCGACTGCCGACCCAAGTTTTTGGAGCAGTTTGCCGTGCTGGGCAGCGCCTACTCGCAGTACGTGCTGGGCGTAGAAAATCCGAAGGTGGGGCTGCTCAATATTGGCGAGGAGCCTTCTAAGGGCAACGAACTGGCACTGCGGACGCATCAGGCGCTGCAAGCTAATCCCGGCGTTGGCTTTGTTGGCAACGCCGAGGGGCGAGACGTGCTCTCCGGCGAGTTTGATGTCGTCGTCTGCGATGGCTTTGTCGGTAACGTGCTGCTCAAGTTTGCCGAGGCTGTCGGCGGCGTGCTGCTTAATATTCTCAAAGAGGAGCTGCCTCAAGGCTGGCGCGGCAAACTGGGAACGCTGCTGCTGAAGCCCAACCTGCGTCGGATCAAGCAGCGGGTCGATCACGCTGAGCATGGCGGTGGACTGCTGCTGGGTGTAGACGGCATCTGCATTATTGGGCATGGCAGCTCGCAGGCCCCGACGATTTTCAACGCGGTGCGGCTGGCTAAGGATGCGGTCGATAACCGGGTGCTAGAGCGGATTCAGGTTCAGTACCAAAAGACCGAAGCGACCGCAGAAGCGACAGACGGAGAATAATGCCTCAGCTTTCAGGACTTGCCATTATCGGCAGCGGCTCTGCCGTTCCGCCCGCTTATCTCGACAATGCCGGACTGAGCCAGCTCGTAGATACATCTGACGAGTGGATCTCAACCCGGACTGGCATCCGGCAGCGGCATTTGGCAGCGCCAGAAGAATCACTGTGCAGTTTGGCGGCTGAGGCAGCGCGGCGCGCTTTGGAGATGGCAGCGCTGAACGCAATTGATCTAGATCTCATTATTTTGGCCACCTCCACCGCCGACGATCTATTTGGCAGTGCCAGCAAAATCCAGGCTGAAATTGGTGCGACCAAAGCCGTGGCCTTTGATTTAACGGCGGCCTGCTCCGGCTTTGTGTTTGGCATGGTGACTGCCGCTCAATATATCCGCACGGGAGCCTACCAAAACGTGCTGCTGATTGGCGCAGATATCCTCTCGCGCTGGACAGACTGGAGCGACCGTCGCACCTGCATTTTGTTTGGCGATGGTGCGGGAGCAATTGTCATGCAGGCCGCTGAATCTGATCAGTTCTTGGGCTTTGAGCTGCGGAGTGACGGCAGCCAAAACGACTGTCTGACGCTGGCCTTTCAGCCGCAGCCGCAGCCACTGACGCAGGGCATCAGCGTGGGGCAGGGCAACTTCCAGCCAATTCAGATGAACGGGCAGGAAGTCTATCGCTTTGCCGTCAAAAAAGTGCCCGAAGTGATCGAAAAGGCACTGTTTCGAGCCAGCCTGACGGTCGAGCAGGTAGACTGGCTGCTGCTGCACCAGGCCAACCAGCGCATCCTGGATGCCGTGGCTGAGCGATTAGGTATTCCGGAGCACAAAGTGGTCAGCAACATGGGAAACTATGGAAATACAGACGCGGCCTCAATTCCCCTAGCGCTCGATCAGTATGTGCGATCGGGTCAAATCCAGCCGGGAGACGTGATTGCTGCGGCTGGATTTGGAGCCGGGTTGAGTTGGGGATCTGCTCTATTCCGCTGGGGGCGCTAGGCTATTGCAGTCAGGAGAATGCAGTCAGGAGAAAACAAGATGAAAACAGCGTGGGTCTTTCCGGGGCAGGGTTCGCAAGCCATCGGCATGGGGGCAGATCTCTACGGCTTGAGCGAGGCGCAGCCCAGGTTTGCTAAAGCCGCTCAAATTCTCGGCTGGTCGGTTCCCGATATCTGCCAAAACCTCGAAGATCAGGTGTCGCGCACGCTCTACACGCAGCCCTGTCTTTACGTACTCGAAAGCATTTTAGTTGATCTGATGCGAAACCAGGGCGAACAGCCTGACTTGGTGGCAGGTCACAGCCTGGGTGAATATGTGGCGCTCTATGCAGCAGGCGTATTTGATTTCGAGTCGGGGCTGCGGCTGGTGCAGCGGCGAGCCGAGCTGATGGATGCGGCCTCTGAGGGCGGAATGGCGGCATTGCTGGGCTTTGATCGCAGCCAGCTTGAGCAGCAGCTGGCCCAAACTCCAGACGTGGTGCTAGCCAACGATAACAACAGCGGCCAGGTTGTGATTTCGGGCAGGCTGGAGGCGGTGGAGACAATTCTGGCTAGCGTCAAGTCTAAGCGTGCGCTCAGGCTCAACGTTAGCGGCGCGTTTCATTCACCGCTAATGGCGGAGGCTGCCGCTAAGTTTCAGCAGGTGCTCGATCAAGTGGAGTTTCGTCCGGCGCAGGTGCCAGTGCTAGCCAACGTTGACCCGATGCCCGCCACCGATCCACTGATGTTGAAAGAGCGGCTGAGCCGCCAGATGACTGGCTCGGTGCGCTGGCGCGAAATTAGCCTGCAACTGCCGCAGTCTGGGATTGAGCGGGTGATTGAAATTGGCCCTGGCAAAGTCTTAACTGGCCTGATTAAACGGACTTGCCCAGAGCTGACGCTGATTAACGTCAACAGCCTCAGCAGCCTCAGCGAGCTACCGCAGTCTTCCCCAGTAGCCTAGTCTAGACCAGCGCTACCGATCTAAATTCTAAATTCAAGTGCAGATATATCAAAAAAGGGATATATGAAATTATTTCATATATCCCTACAGAGCTTTTACGTTAGATTCGATACGTTAATTCGAGCTGCTTGATATCAAGAGTAACCGTTACGAATCAACGTCATCACCTGATACGATCCGTCCGTCATACTCAAGCTCGATATCATCGCCGTCTTCAGAAACCGAGATAATTTCCCAGGTGCTACCATCTTCGCCTTCTACAAATAGCACCCCTTCTGTATCTTCCATCACCTCATATTCCGCATCCTCTACGAAGTCTGGATCGCCGTCTTCCACCGTGATCATTTCGCCTGCGCTGATGCCTTCATCTTCTGCTTGAGCGAGCGTTACGGGAACATGAGCGCTCGCGAGAGGCGCAACCACGCCTGCTGTTCCCAACAGCAAAGCGCCAGTCAAAATTACAGATAGGTGTCTCGGCATCATTTTATTCTCGCTCGGTGAATAGATCAGACTTGCTTACGCAGCTTCGTCTCTGGAGCTAGTATTGACAGCGCTCAATGAAACCTAACGCGCCTGACTCAGAATTGAGCCTGCTAAACTCGCTGCGAACATCCAGCCTGCGGCGATCTTCTCTACTCGATAAAAACTCCGTGTAGGATAGGGATATCACTCTTTGTCGCTAGGTTGCCACTAGATTTTTGCATGGATGCATTCGCTCAGGTTTCACCGGATTGGACAAATAGGGCGATTCACGCCAGCCAGTTTTGCTGCCCCAGCTGCCACAGCCTGACCGACAAAGCGCAGCAGGTTTGGATTAACCGCCGCGCCCCTGTCTTCACCGAAAACCATCGGCGCAAGTGGCAAGAGTTTTATGGCTGTGAATGCGGCACGGTCTGGTGGGCTTGGAGCAGCGATCGTCCGCCCACCACGCTGAAGAAGCTCGACCTGCCTGACCAAACTGAGCCATTTCCCGGTGACTGGATGTTTTGATGCGCGACCAAAGCTCAATCCGAGAAACTGCTGAGGTGATTTCCCGTTCCAGAAGGTTAAAACTCAGAAGATTAAGACAAATCGGGTGGCTCTCCAACCTCTGAGTTGGCACTGCGGGTGTACTACCAAATTCTCCGCAGTTTTTAAGGATTTCTGGATCATGGTTTTGACTGAAGCGATCAGCCATCCGGTTGCTGGGATGGCGCTATTTTATAGCGAGCTTTATGGCGAGAATTTTGGCTCTACCCTGCTGCCCAAACTCGATTCGTCCCAGCTAGCGCCCGCTCTGCGTCTGCGACTCTCCGGCAACCGTCAGAGCAACGCTTTGACGGGCGCAGCCAAAGACGATATCCTGCGCGGCAAGGCGGGCCACGATACGCTCAGAGGCCGGGGCGGCGACGACAGGCTCTATGGCGAAGCGGGCAATGACAGACTTTACGGCGGCACGGGCAATGATCTTTTGGATGGTGGTGCAGGCCGCAACTCGCTGTACGGTGAAGCTGGGCAAGATCAGCTCTTGGGCGGCAAGGAGGCTGATGTGCTAGTTGGCGGTGCAGGCGATGATATCCTCAACGGCAAAGGCGGTCGCGACCGCAGTACAGGCGGATCTGGACGCGATCGATTTGTGCTAGAAATGGGGGCTGCTCAGCTCGCCAACAGTCTGGAAATCACCGACTTCAAAAGCGGCGTAGACTATTTGGAGCTGCCCACCCTTCAGGTCGCTGACCTTACTATCCGGCAAGGCACAGGCACAGAGGCACGCCATACGCTGATTCAAAATCGACTGACTGGTGAATATCTAGCAGTTCTCAAAGGAGTCAGCAGCAGCAGCATTGACGCAGCTGATTTCTGGGGCTACTCGCCGCCCAGCTTGCCGCCCAATTCATTACCAAGCCTACCTGCTGCTAGCTCTGTCCAGTCCAGCACTGTCAAGTTTGCCGCCACCGCCAGCGAGTCGAATATTGCGGCAACGGCGGCAGCGCGGATTCAGCTCGGCTCTCAGACAATTTATATCGGCACGGAGCAGGTGAGCAGCCTCAACCAAAATCCGGTGGTTGTCAGCTTTGATGCCCAGAACCCAGCCCACAACTGGCGACGCACTGACTACGAGGTGACGGGCACAGACGGGCGCGGCTATGGACTCTACTGGAGTGGCAGTCAGCTTTACGGCCTGTTTAGCGTTGATGGCACTCAGGGCACAGCCGACCAGGATTTTCGGCGGGTGAGTGCGGGAGCCACGCAGTCCTGGCTGCGGAGCTATGGCACGGGCGGCGGCGCGAAGGTGACGGTGCTGGCAAGGCTGAATCTGGCCACGGGCGAAATGACCGATGCGGTTTATCTCTCGGCACTCAACGGCAGCAAGAGCAACAGCCTCGTCGTGAACAGTCTGCAGACCAGCGCCTCCGGCAATCTGGTGATCAATGCTCAGGCCTACTTTGCGCCCCGTCGCCCGGACGGTCAAGCCATGACTCAAACCACGGCTGGCGGCTCGCCGTTTAGCTATACGCTGGAGATGACGCCTGATCTAAAAACCGTGGTCAGCACGGCGGCAATCGGCTGGAGCTAGCAAGACTCAATTTCGTTAGACCTAGCCCTTCGGTTTCTAGCCAAAAAGGCTCCGGCATTTCTACATACTGTCCGGCTGTCAGCATCCAAACGTTGAGCAGCTTGCCGTTGAATGCGTCTGGCTGCTGGCGGTGCTGAAGAGGGTCGAAAACGACGTAGTCGGCGATGCCGATGCGGGCGTAGTTGGCTGTTGGGGAGTCTAGTTCGTGGTCTTTGCGTAATATCAAAAAACATGTTTTCGTAGCTTCTAACACATTCTCTTGTAATTAACGTTGTTACTGTAGCTGTAACCCAACAGTCGAAGTATGAAGCATAGTTTGATTTAGGGCTATAGACAGCGCATTGGCGGTATCTAGTTCGCAAAAATTGAAGAACTATGCCTCTAGGGTTCCGATTCTGGCCAGTTGCTCAAGGTTGAGCTGAGGCTAGACTGCTGGTCCGAGAGAGGCAGGCTAGTGGTTTTCAGCTTGTTTTGAGTAAGCGTAAGCCTAGCTACACGGCGGGAAAAAAGCCCGGGAGGAAGTCATCATTCAGATTGCTGAAGATGATTTTGTCTGGGCTTTTTCCTCGCCGTTTTGAATTATTTGTGGAGACTCCATGACTGAAAATCCTTCCGAAAAGCCCGTATTCCAAAGTCCATCCCAAGCTCCTAGCGAAGCTCAGCGCGCCTTAGAGTCTGAAGCTCGTCTGCCGCTCACCGGCTGGCAGCAGGAAGTATCGCATGGGCTAGAATATGGACTGGAGGCGGCTGCCAGCATTCGCGACCGCAGCATTCCCACCTTTTCGCGCGGGGAACTCCCCCACTATGCGGGCATCAATACCTTTATGAAGGCTCCCTATCTGGAAGATGTGCGCCAGGTGGGCAACTATGACGTGGCGATTGTCGGCATACCGCATGATTCTGGCACCACCTACCGCCCCGGCACGCGGTTTGGCCCGCAGGGGATTCGCCGGATTTCTGCCCTCTACACCCCCTATAACTTCGAGCTAGGCGTTGACCTGCGCGAGCAAATCAAGCTCTGCGATGTCGGCGATGTGTTCACGATTCCAGCCAACAACGAGAAATCTTTTGACCAGATCTCTAAAGGCGTGGCGCATGTCTTTGCCTCCGGAGCGTTTCCGATTTTGCTGGGCGGCGATCATTCGATTGGCTTTCCGACCGTGCGCGGCATCTGTCGGCATTTGGGCGACAAAAAAGTTGGCATTATCCACTTTGATCGCCATGTGGACACGCAGGAAACTGACCTCGATGAGCGGATGCATACCTGCCCCTGGTTTCACGCCACCAATATGGCAAACGCTCCGGCCAAAAATCTCGTCCAGCTAGGCATTGGCGGCTGGCAGGTGCCGCGTCAGGGCGTAAAAGTCTGCCGCGAACGCATGACGAATATTTTGACGGTGACGGATATTGTTGAGCGCGGTCTGGATGCTGCCGCCGACTTTGCCCTAGAGCGCGCCCTAGACGGCACAGACTGCGTCTGGATTAGCTTTGATATTGACTGTATTGATGCTGGCTTTGTGCCCGGAACGGGTTGGCCTGAACCGGGTGGTCTGCTGCCGCGAGAGGCGCTCAGCCTGCTGGGTAAAATTGTCCAAAAGGCTCCAATTTGCGGCATGGAAGTCGTTGAAGTTTCGCCTCCCTACGACGTGAGTGACATGACTTCTCTAATGGCAACCCGCGTGATTTGCGACACGATGGCGCATCTGGTGGTCTCAGGGCAGCTGCCGCGTCAGGAAAAACCCGCCTATATTCACGCTGAAGCGAACATGGACGTTGATCAAGCTTGGACATAGCTGGATATAGGAGGATCTGCTGCAATGCATGAAACAGATATGACGAAAGCGCTCCTGATCACGGTAAAAGACTGGTGGGAAGAGCAGCCTAATCGACCCAAGATTGCGCGGGTGCATCTGACGGTCGGGCAGTTTACCTGTGTTGAGCCAGCCAGCCTAGAGTTTGCCTTTGCCGCCCAAACCCGAAACACTTTTTTGGAAGGCGCAGTCTTGCAGATTCAGGAAACGCCGCTAATTGCCTTTTGCCATACCTGCCAGCAGGACTATCGACCCGAAATCGGCATCCAGTACGCCTGCCCAACCTGCAATGCGCCGATGGATGACATTCGATCGGGTCGAGAACTCAAAATTGACCGGATTGAATATGCCGAGACGGAGATTTTGCAGGCGTAGCACCGAGATTTTCTTGAATTTTTGCTGTTTTGCTGATGTCCTCTAACCGCTAAACCTCTAACCGCTAAATCCCATGCACCAAGTTTTTGATGTAGCTCTAGAAGTTAATCTGCTCCATGCAAATCAGGAGGGAGCCGATCACAACCGCAGGCATTTTGATCAGTGGGGGATTACCTGCCTCAACCTGATGAGCAGCCCTGGTTCTGGTAAGACGGCGCTGCTGGAAAAGACGCTGGCCGCTTTGGCAAACGAGCTGAAAATTGCGGTGATTGAAGGCGATATGACGACAGAGCTGGATGCAGATCGGCTGCGTCAGTATAACGTCCCGGTGATTGCCATTAATACAGGTCGCTCTTGCCACTTGGATTCTAAGATGGTGGCTGGCGGTATCCATCAGTTTGCAGATCGGTATAACCCGGCGGAATTTGATCTGGTGCTTGTGGAGAACGTTGGCAACTTGGTCTGTCCGGCAGAGTTTGAGGTGGGCGAACATGCCAAAGTGGCGCTGCTCAGCATCACGGAAGGAGAAGACAAGCCGCTCAAGTATCCGGTCATGTTCCAAGAAGCTGACTGTCTGCTGATCACGAAAATGGACTTGGCACCGTATCTAGATTTTGATCTCGACAAAATCGTCGCCAACGTTCGGCAAATGAATTCGCAGGCGACCATTATCCCGATCTCTACCAAAACGGGTGAAGGACTGAAGCTTTGGTTTGACTGGCTGCGTCAGGTTCGCGCTCCAAAGTCGGCTGAAGCCCGCCAGTTTGAGCAGCTAGTTTAACGTCGGTGGCTGCATCCAGAGTTCTATTTGCATGTTATCTGCATACTATCCAAAGCTGAGCTGAGGTATTCATGAGAGTTAGATCTTTTTTATCTTCTGGTTTATTATTTCTGATCTCTTTGGTCTTGATCATAGGCTGCACGAATCCAGCAGTTTATATCAAAACGACGAATGAAGCAGATACGACTGCGGCAGTGGAAGGTGCGGTTAAAATTGGGTTTAGCGCTTGGCCAGGTTGGTTTCCCTGGCAGGTCGCCAAAGAGCAGGGTATCTTTGACCAAAATAACGTGGCCGTAGATTTGAAATGGTTTGACGGCTACCTGGAGTCAATTAGTACGCTAACGGCTGGGCAGATTGATGGCAATAGCCAAACGCTGGGCGATACGGTTAGCTCTGTTTCGGGAGGTGCAGAGCAGGTCGTGGTCTTGGTCAATGACAACTCGACTGGCAACGACAAGGTAATTGTGGCTGAAGGCATTACCTCAGTTGCGGATCTCAAGGGTAAAAAAGTCGCAGCAGAAGAAGGTACTGTTGATCACTTTTTGCTATTGCTGGGCTTAGAAAAAGCCGGAATTTCTAAGCAGGACATCCAGTTTGTGCCGCTGGAGACAGGGAAAGCCTCGGCAGCGTTTGTGGCTGGACAGGTGGATGCAGTCGCCGTATTTGCGCCATTTACCACACAGGCATTGAAACGCCCCGGCAGCAAAGAGCTGTTCAGCTCAAAGGATTTCCCCGGCGCTATTTCCGATCACCTAGTCTTCACCCGCAAGTTCATTGACGAAAATCCTGACAAGGTGCAGGGAGTCGTAGACTCCTGGTTCGCCACTTTAAACTACATGCAGACCAATTTGGAGCAAGCCTATGAGGTGATGGCAAAGCGCGCGGGCGTATCGATTGAGGAATATAAAGCTTACGCAGACGGCACCAAAATTTTCACGGTTGAGGAAAATATAAAAGCCTTCCAGCCCGCCAACAATATGTCATCTCTGCTGTTTGCCGCCGAAGAGATGGGGCAGTTTTTGATTGATGCCGAACTCTCGGTTCAAAAGCCAGATACCAGCCAGATGTTTGACGATCGTTTTGTTAAGGCATATGCCGCGAAAGCTGGCAAATCCTGACTCTGTTCTCTCATGTTCTTGACTCTCATCCCGGCTCTTAACCATGACTCAAACTTCCGAGCCTCGCTCTAACCCTCGATCGATTCAGGCCTTGATTAAGCCGAAGACAATTCGTCCAACCGTATTCTGGCGATTGGCCGAGGACATTCCCAAACCGCTCTACACGGCGCTCACCGTTACCTCAATTGGTCTGCCGCTGCTTCTGTGGTGGGCAATCACGACCTTTGGCACGATTGACCCTAAGTTTTTGCCTTCACCAGCAAAGGTAATGGAAGCCTTTGGGCGGCTCTGGAGCACGCGCGAACTGCTCAAAGATACGGTGGCCAGCCTGTGGCGCGTGGGAGTCGGCTTTCTGCTGGCCTCTCTCTGCTCGATTCCAGTCGGCGTATTGATGGGCAGTTTTCCTAGTATTCGAGCCTTGCTAGAGCCGCTGTTCGGACTAATGCGCTATATGCCTGCCCCAGCGTTTATCCCGCTGCTGATTCTCTATTTGGGGATTGGTGAGGAGCCTAAAATCACGCTAATTTTTATCGGAGTGTTCTTCTTTAATTCGCTCATGGTCATGGACACCGTAAAATTTGTCCCCAAAGACCTGATTGAAGCCACCTATATGTTGGGCGGCAATCGCTGGGAAGCCCTAACGCAGGTGATTTTGCCGCATGTCCTACCGGGCATTATTGACGCCTGCCGGATCAACTTAGCGGCAGCATGGCAGCTTGTGATTGTCTCAGAGCTAATTGCGGCGAATGAAGGTCTGGGTCGGCGGATCAGCGTCGCTGGGCGCTTCTTAAGAACAGACGAGATTTTTGTGGGGCTGATCGTGATTGGCGTGATTGGTCTTTCATTTGACCTGCTGTTTCAATATTTGCTGCGCGTGAGCTGTAAGTGGGCTAGCCAGAAGCGATAGCGTTAGTTCTTTTATTTCTATCTAGCTCTTCATTTCATTCCTTATCCTATACTCCCCCCCAACCCTATGTTTCTGCAAATTAACAAGCTCAACAAGCATTTCGACACGAAGAAGGGTACGCTTGTCGTACTCAAAGATATTGACATGGCCATCCAGCAAGGCGAATTCATCTGCGCGGTGGGCGCTTCTGGCTCAGGCAAATCAACGCTGCTGCGTCAGATTGCCGGATTGGATGCTCCAACGACCGGTGAGGTGACGGTAGACGGTAAGCGGATTACCGGGCCGGGGCCAGATCGCGGTATGGTGTTTCAGCACTACACGCTATTTCCCTGGATGAACGTACAGGAAAACACGGAGTTTGGCCTGAAGCTGCAAGGCGTACCCAAAACTGAACGACGAGAGCAGGCCAGCTATTTTCTAGATGTGGTCGGCCTGACCCAGTTTGCCCAATCTTTGCCGCAGGAGCTGTCGGGGGGAATGAAACAGCGGGTCGCCATTGCCCGAGCGCTTGCCTCCGAACCCAAAGTTCTGCTGATGGATGAGCCGTTTGGGGCGCTTGACATCCACACTAAAGAATCTATGCATCAGTTCATGATCGATCTGTGGCAGCGAACCAACATCACGATTTTCATGATCACGCATGACGTTGAGGAAGCCGTATTTTTATCGAACCGCATCTATGCGCTCGGCGCTCGGCCCGGCACGGTGCGAAAGGAGATTCACGTCAATCTACCTGAGCGGAGTCACAGCGTCAAACGGCACTCGACGTTTCATGACTATCGAGACGAGCTGATGGATCTACTACGGGCACATGGGCAAGAGGCCGTTGCGGCTGTGGCCTAACTGCTTAGCGCTGGCTGGCAGTCGCTAGCCAGCGCTGAGAAAACAACTGCTGAAAAAAGACCGCCGCCTCCCAGGAAAGCGGCCTGCTGATCAGCGAGGAGAGATTGATATCTCCCCTGTTCTCTACTTCGTCTCAGTGAAGTCTGCGTCGATCACTTCGTCTTCGCCGCCCGTAGAACCCATGTCTTCCTCAGTGCCGCTAGGCGCTTCGGCTTCGCCTGCACCCTGATAGATGCTGCCGCCCAGCGTATAGAGAGCCTGCTGAAGTTCGGTGGTTTGCGACTTGATCTGCTCGTAGTCTTCCTGCGCTACGGCATCGCGCAGGGCTTAAATCTGCGTCTCCAGCTTCGCCTCTTCGGCGTATTGCTTTAATCTCAACTCCCACATCCTGACCAACACCCCTTCCTTGGCCCACAATTGAAAACGGTCATATACCGTGCTAGATGCGCCTAAGCATCGAGATAATGCTTTCCACAAAATGCTAGGCAATGATATCATTCGCGATTTTCAAGATGGCGTGGATGAACTAGGGCTTTCCATGGGTCTGAGGTTCAATGACCTAGTATTGCAACAGCGGGGCAATAATGCTGTGATCTTTGCCAATGGTGATCGGGTAGCTACATTGGTGGGAGTCGATGCAAACTCCATCACACCCTCCGATCTGGACTAGAACTAGCTAGGGGGCGATCAAGGGAGAACTGATCCCTCAAGGACTCACAAATTCCTCTCGCTATCCTTGTAGAGCGTGCGATCGCCTCTCCTGCCAACCCTTGCTGCTGCCACACCTCAAAAATTCTCTAACGCTTTGTAAAGAGCGCATCGAGATAGAACATCAGATCAACGGGGTGAAACGGAGTCGAATCGCGTGAGTCATCGGTTGCGGAGCTGGACGGAGTACTATGGTGACAAGGTGATGGAGACTGCCTATAGGGTGCACAATTATCGCTTAGAGCACCGGCAGTTAGCAGCCGGTTAAGGGGATGCAGCGAGAGAGAATGACAGGTTCGCCTCTTTTTTCTTCCCTCTACTATTTCCGATTAAGTCTATTATTCAACGCCCAAATAGCAAGGACAATCTAAAGCTAAATATCACCAACTAAATCACTAGGATATATTCCTTGTTCACTGGGAGTTTTACTGGGAGTTCCACTGGGAGCAAAGAACCTTCACGACAATTAGCAGCAGCAAGAAAGCGAAAAGACTCCGACAACTGCCGTATCTCTTTAAGGGTTGGCAGAGTCAGAGTCATTGATTTGTAGAGGCTCAAGGACTATCGAGCCTTGATGAACAGCATCCGTAATTTCCTAAGCGTTGCAGGTGCAGCCTGTGTGTCCGCAGCCCTGGCCAGCCGGATGACCGTTAGCGCAAGCTTCACCACAATAGGCTTTCCCCTCTTTCATCAGGGCATCAGATAGCGAAACCACGCATAGGCAAGATTCGCAGGCACATTTCATTTGAGTCACGGTAGACATAGGTCAACTCCTTTTAGTTCTAGAGATACTTTAACATATGAATAGCTATTCATATATAGATGGCTGGGAATCTTCATGGTCTCCAGGAATTGTGTTCCCCGCTAGCGCGCCGCCTGAAAGCGGGGAACTGCAATTGCGGCCAAAAACAACGCGAGCTGCACCACTACAATGCTGGGGCCAGACGGCAGATTAAACAGAGCTGAGAGCAGCATTCCGAAGATAGCGCTCAGAGCACCCAGCCCTGCGGACAGCAGCATATAGTGCGTAAAAGTCTGGCTCATCAGCCGAGCGGCACAGGCTGGAATTACCACAAATGCACTGACCAGCAATACTCCAATTGCTTTAATTGAGACGCCCACCACCAGCGACAGCAGCACAATAAACGCCGACCGCTGCGCTGAGACAGAAACTCCTCGCGCCTTGGCCAGCGGCTCGTGCAGCGTCAGCAGCATTTGGGTGCGGAGCGTGAGCCCCACGAACAGGATGCAAGCCAGCAGCAGGATACTGCTCAGCCACAGGTCAACTGCTCGCACGGCCAAAATATCGCCAAACAGCAGATTGTTCAGCCCGCCTTTGTACTGCCCAACAAAGCTGAGCGTGATCACTGCCAGCGCCAGCGAGGAGGAGTAAATAATATTCAGCAGCGCATCTGTCCAGAGGTTGGTTTTCTCCAGCAGATAGGTTACCCCAAGCCCAAAGAGCGCCGCGAAGGGCAGCACAATGACAGTAGGGTTGAGTCCTAGCAGCACAGCAAGGCTAATGCCCAATAGCGCCGAGTGCCCCAACGCATCACTAAAAAACGAGAGCTGTCGCAAAATTGTAAAACTGCCCAAGAGTCCGCCCATCAGGCCGGTGAAGATGCCGCCCAACAGCGCCCGCTGCATGAATGGATATTGAAACAGCTCAACAACGCGAGTGATTTCTGCGCTCAGTTCTTCCCCTATCAACATGTCTAATCCTTTGGCTCCTGGCGTTAATTTTCCGAATGCTGATGTCGATAGCGCACAAACTCCGAGCCATAGGCCGTCGCTAGATTATCCGGTGAAAGTACGAGATCTGGCCCACCCTGGCAAAGCAATCTCCGATTCAAGCACAACACCCGATCGCAGGTTTTCCGCACCATCTCGAGATCGTGCGAAATCTGCAAAATCGCCCAGCCCTGCTCTTGCTTCAGAGCGTGAAGCAGCTCATAAAAATCAGACTCGTTGCGGATATCTAGCCCCGCTGGCGCTTCATCGAGAATCAGCAGTCGACGCGGACGCACCAGACAGTAAGCCAGCAGCACCCGCTTGGTCTCCCCACCCGACAGCCCGCTAAGCGGCTGATGCATCAGGTGGGTTGCATCCACCTGAACCAGTGCCTGCCGGATTGCCAAGCGCCGCGCTCTGCCCCCGACCCAGGGCAAGCTGAGGCCGAGCTGATCCCAACCCAAGCCCACTAGTTCGGCCACCGTCATGGGCAGGCGGCGGTCAAATAGGAAATTTTGCGGCAGATAGGCAATCTGCTGGCGCACCGGCATCGGTAAAACGCCCGAACGGCTGAGCGATTGCCCCAGAATCGTCACCTCGCCACTCTGACGCGGCAAAATGCCCAAAACTGCCTGGATTAGCGTACTCTTGCCTGCACCATTGGGGCCAACGATTGCCATATCGGTTCCTTGCTCTAGCGAGAAGGAAACATCCTGCACTGCCTCATAAGTCCCTCGGTAGACCGTCAGCCCTTCTACCGCTAACACCGTTTCTCGCAATCTATTCCTCCTAAAACTCCGCTCGACGGGTTGAGCGCTCCAGGCAGCTACCCGAATTTCAGCCGAATTTCAGCCGAATTTCAGCCAAGATTGGCAAGCTCACGGCTGAGACTGATCGGCAAAGGCAGACTTTAGATTCTTCAGATTCTGGCGCATCAGCGTGAAATAGTAGTCGGGCTGCAAGGCATCTGCTCCACCTGTTTCTCCCGGATCAAAGACGCTCACCTGCACGTTGAGATCCTGAGCCACCGCCGCGAAAGCATCTTCGCCTGCCTGTGGCTCATTCAGGATCGTTTTGAGATTTGTGGACTGAACAGTATCCATAATTCGCTTCACATCTTCCGGAGCCGGATTTTCTTCGGGAATTTCCACTAAAAACTGAGCCTTGAGATTGTAGCTCTGAGCAAAGTAGGGGGCAAAGTCATGAAAAGCGACAAATGTTTTGCCTGAATAGGGCTGAAGCGTGGCGGCAATTTCGCTGTCTAGCGTCTTTAGCTTTTCGACATAGGCGGCTGCGTTGGCGGTGTAGACTTCTTTCCCTGAGGGATCAGCCGCAATCAGCCCATCTCGAATATTTTCGACCTGCTGCATGGCTCGCTTGGGATCAAGCCAAATATGCGGATTGAATTCGCCGTGCTCGTGGCCCGCCTCGGCTGCACCAGCGGCCTTCTCATCTGCCGCATGATCATGATCATGATCATGCCCCTCAATCTCCTCAGTCGCAATCGTCGCGATGCCTGCGCTGGAATCAATCACCTTCAAGGTCGAACTGCCAGCGTTCTTGACAAGATCATCTAGAAATTCTTCTAGCTCTAGCCCGTTCTCGACTAGCAAATCAGCTTCAGCTAGCTTCTGGGCATCTCCGGGCTTGGCCTGATAGTCATGCGGTCCCACGGTAGTGGGCAAAAGTTGAGTCACCTCTGCCCGATCACCTGCTACCGCTTTTGTAAATTGCGTCATCGGCGGAAATGTTGTGACAATCTTGAGCTGATCGGTAGAAGCTGGAGCAGCCTGCGATTGAGGAGACTCAGAGCTGGATGGAGCCGGAGTTGTGGCACAGCTTCCTAAGCTCACGGCAATTGCGGAAACAAGGGCAATCGAGCCAGAATGAGCAGCCTGACGGGCCAATTTGAGTAGGTTGAGTAGGTTAACTGACTGGTCAAAATAGCGCATTTTAAGTCATTCCTGGAATGAATTGGACAATTTAGCCGGGAAAAACAACGTTACTTTTGCAACATCAAAGCTACCTCTTTGGCAAAGTAGGTCAAGATTAAATCGGCTCCGGCTCGTTTCATACTGAGCAGCGTCTCTAGAATCACCTGCTTTTCATCAATCCAGCCCTGCTCAGCAGCCGCCTTGATCATGGCGTACTCACCACTGACGTTGTAGGCGGCAACCGGCAGATTTGTCTGTTGCTTGATGCGGTAGATGATGTCCAGATAGGCCAGCGCTGGTTTCACCATGACGATATCTGCGCCCTCGGCGATATCTAGCCCCACCTCTTTAATGGCCTCTCTGCCGTTGGCGGCATCCATTTGATAGGTTTTCTTGTCGCCAAATTTGGGAGCTGAGTCCAGCGCATCCCGGAACGGGCCGTAGTAGGCAGAGGCATATTTGGCGGAATAGGCCAGAATGCCCACATCAATCCAGCCTTCGGCGTCCAGCGCTTGGCGAATTGCCCCAATGCGACCGTCCATCATGTCAGAGGGTGCAACAAAATCAGCTCCAGCCTCAGCTTGAGCCAGCGCCTGTTTTACCAGCACCGCCACGGTTTCGTCGTTGAGAATTCTACCAGCCTGCACAATCCCGTCATGACCTTCGCTGCTGTAGGGATCGAGCGCGACATCGGTGATTAAAAGAATCTCAGGAACGGCTTGTTTAATCGCTCGAATCGCTCGCGGAATCAGCCCGTCGGGATTATAGCTCTCTGTGCCTGCATTATCTTTCTGATCGTGAGCAATCAGCGGAAACAGCGCGATTGCCCCAATTCCTAATTTGTACGCCTCTTGGACTTCCTGGAGCAGCAAATCCAGCGTCAACCGATAGCATCCCGGCATTGAAGCCACCGCTTGCCGTTGGGTTTTCCCTTCCATCACAAACAGCGGGTAGATCAAATCATGGACGGCCAGAGTCGTTTCGCGCACCATGCGCCGCAACGCTTCAGTTCGCCGCAGCCGCCGAGGTCGATGGATGAGCGGCTGATCTACCGGCGGGTTAACTGCTTGTCCTTCAGCTTGTCCTTCAGTCAGTATCATAGATATAATGATAATCATTATCAGTCAATAAATTGTATCGCAATGTCTGTAGATTCTGACGATTGCCTTCACAAATCTCGTCAAATGCCCCGCCTCACCCGCCAGCAGCGGACCGTGTTAGAAGTTTTGCAGCAGCTGGCTCAGCCCATATCAGCCCAGAGCTTATACAAAACGCTGCGTCAAGATCATCGCTCAATCGGTCTGGCGACGGTCTATCGCTCGCTGGAAGTTCTCAAATTGCAAGGGCTGGTTCAGAGCCGCATCAATAGACAAGGGGAATCGCTTTACAGCTTGGTGCAGCAGGATCAGCATTACCTGACCTGTCTAAAATGTGGCCAATCTACACCGTTGGATAGTTGCCCGGTGAAGCATTTGGAGCGCCAACTTCAGCAATCTGCATCATTTACGATCTACTATCACTCGTTGGAGTTTTTTGGCCTTTGTCAGCCCTGTGCATTGCTTGACTAGGCTTGACTAGGCTTGACTAGATCGGAAGGCTGACTGCTCCACCTGAAAGCCTTTGGCGGCTCCATAGCGCAGAGTTCGAAACTCAATCGGGTGATCACTTGCTCACTGTCGGCAGTTGGCGCAATTACATCGCCGAGAATATACAGAGCCTCAACGGATGACCGTTGAATATCTGCCAATACCGCTGCATCGGCTGCTAAATTGCCTTCAATTCGGCTCAAAATTGCCCAATGAGTGATCCTGGATGCACTACAAACAGTTGTAAATTTTGAATCACTGCAACTACGCTGCAAACGCGAACCAGCCTGCGAAAGTAAAGGCCGTATAGAAACGGGTTATGTTAGTGAAACCCGCTTGAGCTAGCAACTCCAGGGTGCGTTCATCTGGAATACATTGAATATGTTGCCACATTCCATCAGCAAGCTCATTGAGTCGCTGTGATGCCATCCCTGCCATTTGTGCTCGTTTCTGCCATCCGTCAACCAACCGCTTAAACACTTCTGATTGCTTATCTCCCTGTGAGTCTACTAATACAAACGGGCTACCCGGCTGGAGACGAGCTGCGATTGCCTTGAGGTAATCCAGCTTGGTGCCATCATCGGGTAGAAAATGCATCACGAGTAGGCTTGTCGCAGCACTGTATGGGTATATCGGCAGTTCTTGCACGACTCCATTGTGCAGCCTGACGCGATGCTCAATCCCTAACGACTCAACCTTTGATTGAGCCACTGTCAGCATTTTTTGGGATGGGTCAACCCCCGTAAATTGCCAGGTTGGATCAGTTTGACTCAAGGCGCTGATCTCATTACCGCCGCCTGCTCCAACCACAAGAATATGAGCATCATCCGTCAAATAGAGTCGGAATACAGCCGTCGGCGTTGCTGAAAGGCTAATGATTTATACGGGCAAAGGCACTGTTCGATACCTCAAGTAGTGCAACAACAACCGCAACGAACACTTCAACATCTCAACTGACTTGGAGTAACACAATGTCTTGCG
>JAESFP010000073.1_pt1 | contig 129618 bp, 124 predicted proteins | sample 9266181 | NCBI WGS metagenome assembly JAESFP01 (sample SAMN14502547, study PRJNA617102) | algae metagenome | isolation source: Pegethrix bostrychoides GSE-TBD4-15B and co-occurring heterotrophs from... | place: USA: Grand Staircase-escalante National Monument, Utah | collected 2006-08-15 | reverse complement strand
GGCAAGCTGGCCCTGAAGCTCGTCAAGGACCGCAAGAAGGTCCTGCTGGCCTCGCTCGACACCCGCCGCCCCGCCGCCATGGAGCAGCTCGCCCTGCTGGCGACTCAGGCCGGCGTGGAAAGCCTGCCCATCGTGGCCGGCCAGGCTGCCACCGACATCGCCAAGCGCGCCATGTCGGCCGCGCGCCTGCAAGGCTATGACGTCCTCATCCTCGACACCGCCGGGCGCACGACGCTCGACGAGGCGATGATGAGCGAAGCGGCCGAGATCGCGAAGATCGCGAACCCGGCCGAAACCCTGCTGGTCGCCGACAGCTTGACCGGCCAGGATGCGGTCCGCACCGCCAAGGCCTTCCACGAGCGCCTGCCGCTGACCGGCTTGGTGCTGACACGGGCCGACGGCGACGGCCGCGGCGGCGCGGCGCTGTCGATGCGCGCGGTCACCGGCCTGCCGATCAAGTTCCTCGGCGTTTCGGAAAAGATCGACGGCCTGGACGTGTTCGACGCCCGCCGGGTCGCGGGCCGGATCCTGGGGCAAGGCGACGTCGTCGCCCTGGTCGAAAAGGCCGCCCAGGACCTGGACGTGGCCAAGACCGAGGCCATGGCCAAGAAGCTGGCCAAGGGCCAGTTCGACCTCGACATGATGTCCGAGCAGTTCGCCCAGATGAAGAAGATGGGCGGCATGGAAGGGCTGATGGGCATGCTGCCCGGCGTCCAGAAGGCCAAAAAGCAGCTCGCCGAAGCCAATATCTCCGACAAGACCCTCGACCGCCAGCAGGCCATCATCTCCTCGATGACCAAGCAGGAGCGGAAGAAGCCCGACATCCTGCAAGCCTCGCGCAAGCGCCGGATCGCCAAGGGCGCCGGGGTCGATGTCGCCGAGGTCAACCGCCTGCTCAAGCAGCATCGCCAGATGGCCGACGCCTTCAAGATGATGAGCCGTGACGGCGGCAAGGGCTTCGCCCGCATGGCCGGCATGATGGGCGGCGGCGGCATGGACCGTTTGAAAGCCATGGGCGGCGGCAAGATGCCGGCGCCCGATCCCAAGCAATTGGAAGAACTCGGCAAGCTCGCCGGCCAACCGGGCGGACTGCCCGGCCTTGGATCGGGCCTGCCGAAGCTTCCCGGCCTCGGCGGCTTGCCGGGCCTCAATCCCTTCAAGAAATCCTAGAGCTTACAAAGGACTAACCCATGCTCAAGATTCGCCTCGCCCGTGGCGGCGCCAAGAAGCGTCCCTACTACTCGATCGTCATCGCTGACAGCCACTCGCCCCGCGACGGCCGCTTCATCGAAAAGGTCGGGTCCTACAACCCGATGCTGAAGAAGGAAGATCCGACGCGCGTGACGCTGAAGATCGAGCGCATCCAAGAGTGGATCGGCAAGGGCGCCCAGCCGACCGACCGCGTCGCTCGTTTCCTGGCCCAAGCCGGCCTGGTGAAGTGGGAACACGGCAACAACCCGCAAAAGGCCGTCCCCGGCCAAAAGGCCAAGGAACGTGCTGAAGAGCGCGCCCAACGCGAAACCGACCGCGCCGCGGCCGCCGCCGAAGCCGCCGCTCAGCCGGCTCCGGAACCGGAACCCGTCGTCGAAGAAGCTCCCGCCGCCGAAGCTCCGGCTGCTGAAGCTCCGGCCGCTGAAGAAGCTGCTCCCGCCGCTGCGGAAGAAGCCGCTCCGGCCGACGCCGAAAAGACCGAGGGCTAAGCCCTTATGCTGCGAGGAGAAGTTTACGCGTGAGCGAGTCGACGCTTCTCCTCGTGGCTCAAGTCGGGAGCGCCCATGGCGTCCGCGGCGAACTGAAAATCACGACCTTCACCGCCGATCCGATGGCGCTGGCCAGCTATCGCAACCTGCTGCGGCAGGATGGGACCCCAGCTGTCGTCATCGCCTCGGCTCGTCCGGTGAAGGGCGGTCTCGTCGCGCGCCTGAAGGGCGTCGACGACCGCAACGCCGCCGAAGCCATGCGCGGCCTGAAGCTCTACATCACCCGTGACGTGCTGCCCGAGCCCGAGGAAGACGAGTATTATCTCGCCGACCTGATCGGCCTGACCGTCGAGACTGAGGCCGGCGAAGTGCTGGGCAAGGTCAAGCTCGTGCAGGATTTCGGCGCGGGCGACCTGCTTGAAATTCAGCCGAAGGCCGGCGCGAGCTGGTGGCTTCCCTTCACCCGCGAAGCCGTGCCGCAGGTGCGGATCGCCGAAGGCAAGGTCATCGCCAACCCGCCGACGATGATCGAAGACGAACCGACGATCCCCGACCAAGAAGCCGACTAGCCGGCCGCCATCCGGGCCAGCAGCGCCGCGCCCGCAGGGGTGATGTCCCAGCCCTCGCGGCTGCGCTCGGCCATGCCCAGTTCGGTCAGGGCGCGCGCGTCGGCGATGTTCACGAACGGCACGGACTCGCCGTCCCGCTTCCGCGCCAAATCCCGCAAGGCTTCGATTTGGCCGCTGGTCAGATCATTCATTGCGCGAGGCTACACCTTCGCGAGGTCCAGCGCGCCGGTGATCGGTCGCCGGCCCCCTAAAGGAGCCGGCGCCGCATCTTACTTCTTCAGCCGCATCAAGCCTTCTTGGGCCACCGAGGCGACCAGTTCGCCCTTGGCGTCGTAGATCGCGCCGCGCACGAAGCCGCGGCCGCCCGAGGCGCTGGGGCTGTCCTGGGTGTAGAGGTGCCAATCGTTGAAGTTCGACGGCTTGTGGAACCACATGGCGTGGTCGAGGCTCGCCGACTGCAGGCCAGGCGTCTGCCAGGCCACGCCGTGCGGCCGCATGGCGGTCGACAACAGGTTCATGTCGGAGGCGTAGGCCAGGATCACCTGGTGCATGCGCGCTTCGTCGCCGATCGGCGCCACCGCCCGCATCCAGGTGTCGCTCTTGGGTTCGCCCGCCTTGGGCTTGCGGCCAAAGCCGTAGTTGTCGCGGCCCAGCATCTCGATCGGACGCGGACGGCTCATCATCCGGCGCATTTCCTCGGACGCGTTCTCGAGCATCTTGGCCTTCTGGGCGTCAGCCTCGGCGGCGTAGCTCTCAGGGCCGGGAACGTCCGGCATCGGGGCTTGGTGCTCGAAGCCGTCCTCGGCGACCTGGAAGGAGGCGGCGAGGTTGAAGATCTGCTTGCCGTTCTGAACCGCGATCACCCGGCGCGTGGTGAAGGTGCCGCCGTCGCGCGAACGGTCGACCTCGAACAGGATCGGGATGCGCGGATCGCCCGGGCGGATGAAGTAGCAGTGCAGCGAGTGGCAGATCCGGTCGTCGACCGTCTCGTAGGCCGCCAGCAGCGACTGGGCGATCACTTGGCCGCCGAAAATCCGGCCGGGGCCGTCCTCTGGCGAAACACCACGGAAGAGATTCACCTCGATGCGTTCGAGGGCGAGGGTTTCGACGAGAATTTCCGGCGTTTCCATGGGGTCTCTAAAAATGCTGCAACTGCGAAAGGACTTGGCTTAATCCCTTGCTTCACGGTCGGCAAGGCGCGGCATAGTGGCGTTCGACCGCGCGCGAGGATGGAAAACCTGCGTCACTTCGTCCACAAGCCGCCTCATGAGCTTTGACGCCACCGTCCTGACCATGTTTCCCGAGGCCTTTCCGGGCCCTCTCGGCGTGTCCCTGATCGGCACGGCCTGGCGCGAGCATGGGCTCTGGACATTGGAAACAGTGGACATTCGGGGCTTTTCCAAGGATAAGCGCGGCTTCCTCGACGACACCCCCGCGGGTGGCGGCCCGGGACAAGTGATGCGAGCGGACGTCATCGCGGCTGCGCTGGATAGCGTGGACCGTCGGGGGCGGCCGCTTTTGTACATGAGCGCACGGGGCAGACCCCTGACCCAGGCGCGCGTTCGAGAGTGGGCTGACGGGCCTGGACTGATCGTCCTGGCCGGCCGGTTCGAAGGGGTGGACCAGCGGGTGCTCGACAGCCGCGGGTTCGAGGAGATCGCCGTTGGCGATGCGGTGCTCGCCGGTGGCGAAGCCGCGGCGCTGGTGACGATTGAAGCGTGCGTAAGGCTCGTGCCCGGCGTCCTCGGCCAGGCTGAGAGCTTGAGTGAAGAGAGTTTCGAGGACGGGCTTCTGGAGCATCCGCAGTACACGCGACCGCGGGAGTTCGAGGGGCTTGAGATTCCCGAAGTGCTATTGAGCGGCCATCACGCCCAAGTGCGGAAATGGCGCGAAGCCCAGCGGGAAATTACGACGCGGGAGCGACGACCAGACCTCTGGGCGCAGCGATCCGCCAAATAACAGGCAAGGGGCGAGTAAAGCCCAGTGAACAAGGACTAGACGACCATGAACATCATTCAGCAGCTCGAAAAAGAAGAAGCCGATCGCCTGATCGCGACCCGCTCGATCCCTGACTTCCAGCCGGGCGACACGCTCCGCGTCAACGTGAAGATCAAGGAAGGCGAGCGCGAGCGCGTCCAGGCTTACGAAGGCGTCTGCATCGCCCGTCAGGGCGGCGGCATCAACGAGAGCTTCACCGTCCGCAAGATTTCGTTCGGCGAAGGCGTGGAACGCGTGTTCCCGATCCACTCCCCGAACATCGACTCCATCGAAGTGAAGCGTCGCGGCGTCGTTCGTCGCGCCAAGCTGTACTACCTGCGCGACCGTCGCGGGAAGTCGGCCCGGATCGCCGAGCGTCAACAAGCCAAGACGACGACCGAAGCCTAAGGCTTCCAAGCAGACCAGAACTCAAGCGGCGGCCGTGGCGACACGGCCGCCGTTTTTCGTTTGCGGGCTTGAAATCGGCTAATCGGCGACTAACTTCAATAATAAGAGTTAGTCGCCAGCCGGAGACGCCGCATGCGCGCCAAGTCCTTTTCGGGAATGACCTGTTCGATCGCCGGCGCTCTGGAGGCGATCGGCGACCGCTGGGCGATCCTCCTGCTGCGCGACCTGGCCATGGGCCTCACGCGCTATGATGACCTGCAGGCCTCCACCGGGATACCGACCACCACCCTGGCCGGCCGCCTGAAGCATCTGGAAGCCACCGGCCTGATCGAGCGGCGTCCCTATCAGGAGCGGCCGCCGCGCTTCGAATATATCCTGACCACCAAGGGCCGCGATCTCTGGAAGGTCACCACCGCGCTTCGCGAGTGGGGGGATCGCTGGGACGCCTCGGGCCTGGGCGCCCCGACGGTCGAACTGGTCGACCGCGACACCGGACATCAGGTCGAGCTCGCGCTTGTCGATGTCGAGACCGGCGCCGTGGTGCCGCGCGGCCGCGTCCAGATGCGCCCAGGCCCCGGCGCCGACGCCCTGGTCCACGCCCGCTTCGCCAAACACGTCAGCCCGCAACGGAGCCCGGCATGAATCCTGTCGCCTTCTTCTTCGATTTCCGCAGCCCCTACAGCTACCTCGCCCACACCCAGCTCGCGGGCCTGCCCGCGACCTTCGACTACAAGCCGATGGACGTCCTGGCGCTGATGAAGGAGGTCGGCAATGTCCCGACCTCGGTGATCTGTCCGCCCAAGCAACGCTATGCGCGGACCGATCTGGGTCGCTGGGCGGCGCGCTACGGCGTGCCGTTCTCGCCCAATCCAGGCATGGCGCAGACCGACGGCCTGCGCCTGCTACGCGCGGCCCTCGCCGGCGCCGCCGTCGGCCATGGCGATCAGGCGAGCGCCTTGATCTTCCGCGCCATGTGGGCCGGCGACGCTCCCCTGGCCAGCGCCGAAGACCTGGCCGCGCTGCTCGCCCCGCTCGAGGTGACCGCCGCCCTGATCGAAGATCCGGCCCGCGCCGAGGAGCTCGCCGCCAACACCGCGGAGGCCGCCACGCGCGGGGTGTTCGGCGCCCCGACCTTCATCACCGGGGACGAAATGTTCTTCGGCAACGACCGCCTCGATTTCCTTCGCCAGAGCCTGAAAGCAGCCGCATGAAACCGCTCGCCATCATCACCGGGGTCGGGCCCGGCACCGGGTCCGCCCTCGCTCGCCGCTTCGCCCAGGACGGCTACCGCGTCGCCATGCTGGCGCGCGACGTCCAACGCCTCGGCGACCTCGAACGCGAGCTCGAAGACAGCCTCGCCGTTCCCTGCGATGTCGCCGACGCCGCCGCCCTCACCGCCGCGATCGAGGATCTCATTGCGCGCTTCGGCGCGCCCAAGGCCGTGGTCCACAATGCGGTCGGCGGCGCGTTCGGCAGCTTCCAGGACATCGAGCCCGCAGTGCTGGAGCGGAATTTCCAGGTCAACGTCATGGCCCTGTTCCATCTGGCCCGCCTGACAACGCCGGCGATGATCGCGGCGGGCGGCGGCGCGCTGATCGTCACCGGCAACACGTCGGCCTTGCGAGGCCGGGCCAATTTCGCCGGATTTGCGCCGACCAAGGCCGCCCAGCGCATCCTGGCCGAATCCATCGCCCGCGACGTCGGTCCCAAAGGCGTGCACGTCGCCTATCTGGTGATCGACGCGGTCATCGACGTGCCGTGGACCAGGGAGCGCTACCCACAGGCGCCCGACGACTTCTTCATCCGTCCCGTCGACATAGCCGAGGAAGTCTGGCGCCTGGCTCATCAGCCCAAAAGCGCCTGGTCGTTCCTGGCCGAGGTGCGGCCCTACGCCGAGACCTGGTGACGCCAGGGCCGGCCGCACCCGGCACGAAGCGGCTAATCAGCCGAGAATACGCGCCTTCTGGGTGGCGAATTCTTCTTCGGTCAGCACGCCGGCGGCGCGCAGATCGGCCAACTTCTGCAGCTTGCCGATCGCCTCATCAGTCAAGCCGCCTGGAGCGGCGGCGGCCGGTGCGGCGGCTGGCGGAGGCGCGGCCGGCTCGGCCGTGGGCGGCGGGGCCGCAGCCGCCGCTTGGCGGGCGGCCACCTTGCCTGAAACAGCCGTAGCGGTCCCGGCGATCACCGCCGTGCGGGCGGCGGTCTGCGCCGTGCGTCCGAGCAGACTCGGGCGACCTCTTCTCGATCCGACCAAGGTCCATCTCCTTCGTCTAGGGTTTGACCGGACGCGGACTCCCTGGCGACCGGGAACAAAAACCTATGTTCGGTGGCGCGAGCGGGCAAGTCAACTTTATGGCGAATACGGCAAGGCTTGGGATGCGTCGCCCGCGACCTAGCCCTCAACCCATGCCTTCCAGGCGCGCATGACCGGCTCGAAGTCCGTGGGATTCGTCTCGTACCGAAGCTGGCCGTCACCAAAGGTGACCCAGGGCTGGGCGCTCTTCGTCCAGAAGGCGGCGACGGGATGCACCCAGCTCGCGTCGTCCAGCGTCCCCGGCCGCAGCGTAAGAGAATGCGGGCCGCCGGGCGGCTCGGTGAAGACCCGGACGCCGCACCGCGCGCAGAACCGTTGCGGAATGATCGCCCCGGAATCGGCGGTCCGCAGCCAAGTCGCCGGCTCCCCCTCCACGAGTTCGAAGTCCTTGCGGAGCACCGACATGCCCAGGCTGAACGCCGAACCGGTCAGGGTCTGACAGGCCGTGCAATGACAGGAATAGATCCCCAGCGGCGAACCGTTCAGCCTGTAGCGGATCGCGCCGCAGGCGCAGCCGCCCGCGACCGGGAAGTCAGGCAAGCGGCTCATGGCGGCGGCCCCTCGGCGTACTGCGGCAGACCATCGTCCAGCCTCAGCCAAGCCTGTTTGCGCGACACCCAGATGTGGTCGGTTGGCGCAAACGCGTCGGGTTCATCCAGGCTGCCCAGGGTCAGCCCCATGACGCCGAGATTTTCGCGCATCGAGAAGATCGTCGTGCCGCATCGCGTACAAAACCCGCGCTTCAGCCCTTCGGACGAATGGGCCGTGGCGACCGGCCCGCTGATCGCCACCTGGGATATCGCAAATAGCGCACGGGCGTTGAACGTCGCCCCGATCGCCCGCTGGCAGAGCCGACAATGGCAGACCCGCACATTGATAACCGGCTCCTGCGCCGCATAGCGGACCGCGCCGCATAGACACCCGCCGGAGTGAGTTTCGACCATGACTCGCGCCTCCTCGACGACCGCTACTGTGCGGCCAATGCAACACAGGGGCTCAACAATCCAGGATTGCGCGTTCAGCGAACCGCGTGTGGCCGCTATGCTCTACCTGACCTGAGGAAGCTTGGCCTATGCCAGTCGCTCGCCACAAGGGGGACGAGCGTATGGGTAAGCTGCAAATCGACACCGCCATCCAGCAGGACGGCGAGCGCCTTACCTGCGTCCTGCACAAGGACTGGAACATCTGGGGGCCGAACGGCGGCTATGTCGCCTCCGTGGCCCTGCGCGCCGCCGGAGCGGTCGCGCCGAGCGACCACCGCCCGGCGACCATCTCGGTGCAGTACATCTCTGTCGCCGAGTTCGACACGGTCGAGTGCCAAGTGACGCCGATCAAGAAGGGCCGGAACGCCTGGCTGCTGAACGTCGCCCTGGTGCAGAAGGATCGCACCTTCCTGCAAGCCCAGGTGTGGACCACCAACAAGGCCGACGGCCCCCAGACCCGCGAGGCGGCCATGCCGGACGTTGCGCATCCGGACGGCCTCAAGACCCTGGCCGAACACCTCGGTCCGAACGCCGAGCCGATCAACGAGTTCTGGAAGAACATCGACTTCAAACCCCTTGTCTTCGTGCCCTGGGACCAGCCCCGCCCGCCAGCCCCAGCCACCTTGCTGGAGTGGTACAATTTCGTCGGCTACGAGGCGGGCGACGCCTTCCTTGATGCTTGCCGACCGCTCATCCTGATCGACACCTTGCTCTGGCCCACCCACCACCGTGGCCTCGCCGAGCGACCGAACTACATCGCTCCCAGCCTGGACGTGACGCTGTGGTTCCATGACAGCGCGGGCGAGGCCGACTGGCTGCTCGTCGACGCACAGGCCGATATCGCCGGATCGGGCCTGATCCATGGCCACGGACGGGTCTGGACGCCGGACGGCCGGCTGATCGCCAGCGGCGGGTCAAACATGCTGCACGTGGCGCGCGGCTGACGGGTGCGACGCCGACGTCAGTCGGCGCCCGCCAACACTCTTTCGATGCTGTCATCCAGGCTGGGGGTCCCGTCGATCTCCAGCACCGGGCGCGGCAGGGTCGAGAGCCATTCGCGATGCCGCTCGAAGCTGCGACCTGGGAAGCCGGCTTGGTCGTAGCCCCGCGCCCACTCGACAAAGGCCAGATGCGCCTCGTGCATGACGCCGCCGGGCTCGATCGCCGCGCCGTAGCGCTCGCGCTCGCGGCGCAGCAGCCGCTCCAGACGTATCTCCAGCGGGACGCGCAGGAAGACCACCAGGTCGAAGCGGGGGATGAAGACCTCGCCCCAGGACACCAGCGATCCGGAGATCACCCAAGAGCCGCGCCCCGCCATCTGCGCCTCCATGAGGGCGATACGCTCGTCGACCGGGCGCTTGGTCGTGAAGGGCGGGTCGGTCGCCTCCCAAAAGAAGCTGTCGGTATCGAGATGACGGCAGGCCAGGCGCTCGGCCAGCGCCCCGCCCAGTGTGGTCGTGCCTGACGACGATGCGCCGACGACATGGATGCGGGCGGCCTTCATGCTCTAGGCCTGCCGTCCCTCGGCGATGAACGCCTGGAAGCCCGCGACGAGGTGGTCGAACATCAATCGCATGCGCCGGTGGCCCTTCAGGTTCTCGTGCATGGCGATCCACACCTCGAGCTCGAAGTGGAAAGCGTTGGCGAGCACCGGGGTGAGGCCGTAGCGGCGCGCAAGCTGGTGCTGGCAGGCGCCGACCCCGACGCCGGCGCGGATCGCCGCGATCTGGGCCATGTCGTTGTCGGAGCGGAACGAGAAGCGCTCGCGGGTCACCTCCCACGGCAGCTCCAGCTCGGCCAAGGCCGACAGCGCCGGTATCTCGCGGTCGAACCCGACCACGGTGTGCTCGTCCATCTCCTCCAGGGTCTGGGGCGCGCCGAAGCAGGCGATGTAGTCGGGTGAGGCGTAGAAGCCGACCCCGATGGCTCCCACCTTGCGCGCCACCAGCGCGCCCTGGGTCGGGCGCATCATACGCACGGCGATGTCGGCGTCGCGGCGGGAGAGGTCCTCGGCCTTGTTGGACAGCACAAGTTCGATGTCGATCTCGGGGTGCTCGCGCCGGAACGCCCCCAATATTGGGGGCAGGACCTCGGTTCCCATGATCTGGCTGGCGGTGATGCGGATGGCGCCCTTGAGGGAATCGGCCGCGCCCGAGGCGTCTCGCATCGCCGCGGCGGCGGCGGCGTACATCTCGGCCAGATGTGGCTGGAGCTGGTGGGCCAGATCGGTGGGCGTCAGGCCGCGCGGCGATCGCAGGAACAGCGGCGCGCCCAGTTTCTGCTCAAGCGCCTCGATATGGCGCCCCAGGGTGGGCTGGGTCAGCCCCCGCGACTTCGCCGCCGCCGACAGGCTTCCGGCCTGGAGCACGGCGTGCAAACTCTGGAACAGATCCCAATCGGCGTTCGCCATGGCCTATGAATAGCTGATCCCGCGTCATCGGCAATTGCGTCGAATACTGGACTTTAGCCCCGCGCCGGAACTAGATGCCGCCCATGGTTGGCAAGACGCTTTATGACAAGATCTGGGACGCTCACGTCGTCGACGAACAGGACGGCGAGGCGATCCTCTACATTGACCTGCACCTCATCCATGAGGTGACGACGCCGCAGGCCTTTGCGGGCCTTCGCGCGGCGCATCGGGCCGTGCGCCGTCCGGACCGGACGCTCGCCGTCGCCGACCACAACATCCCCACCGAAGGCCAGGCGCTCGGCGTCGGCGCGGTGGCCGATGAGGAGGCTCGCCTCCAGCTCCAAACGCTCGAGCGGAACGTCAAGGACAACGGCATCGAGTTCTTCCCGATGGGCGACATCCGCAACGGAATCGTCCACGTGGTCGGTCCCGAGCAGGGCCGCACCCAGCCGGGCATGACCATCGTCTGCGGCGACAGCCACACCTCGACCCATGGCGCGTTCGGCGCGCTGGCCCAGGGCATCGGCACCTCCGAGGTCGAGCACGTGCTGGCGACCCAGACCCTTCGGCAGAAGAAGTCGAAGAACATGCGGGTCACCATCGACGGCGCGCCCGCGCCCGGCGTCGGCGCCAAGGACTTCGCCCTGGCCGTCATCGGCGAGATCGGCACCGCCGGCGGCACCGGCTACGTCATCGAATTCGCCGGGGAGGCCATCCGCGGCCTGTCGATGGAAGGGCGGATGACGCTCTGCAACCTGACCATCGAGGGCGGCGCCCGCGCCGGCCTGGTGGCCCCGGACCAGACCACCTTCGACTATATGATGGGCCGCCCCGCCGCGCCGAAGGCCGGCGCCTGGGAAGTCGCCCAGTCGTATTGGAAGACGCTCTATTCGGACGACGATGCGGTGTTTGACCGCGAAGTCCGCCTGGACGCCGCCAAGATCGCGCCCTTGGTCACCTGGGGCACCAGCCCCGAGGACGTCATCGCCATCAGCGACGCCGTGCCGGCGCCGGAGGCCTTCGCCAGCGCTGACAAGCGCGCGTCCGTCGCCCGGGCGCTCGACTATATGGGCCTGGAAGCCGGCCAGCCGATTTCCGACGCCAAGATCGACGTCGTGTTCATCGGCTCCTGCACCAACAGCCGCATCGAAGACCTGCGCTCGGCCGCCGAAGTGGTCCAGCACGCCTTCCTGCATGGCAAGCTTGTCGCCCCCCACGTCCGCGCCATGGTCGTGCCGGGCTCGGGTCTGGTGAAGGCTCAGGCCGAGGAAGAAGGCCTGGACGCCATCTTCAAGGCCGCCGGCTTCGACTGGCGTGAGCCCGGTTGCTCAATGTGCCTGGGCATGAACCCGGACCGCCTGGCGCCAGGCGAACGCTGCGCCTCGACCTCCAACCGCAACTTCGAGGGCCGTCAGGGCCGCGGAGGGCGCACCCACCTGATGAGTCCCGCCATGGCCGCTGCGGCGGCGATCGCGGGCCATATCGCCGATGTGAGAGACTTCATCTGATGATGAGCGCCCGCACCAGTTTCCTTGTCTGGTGGGGGCTTCCCATCCTCTGTGCGGGCCTTGGCGCCTTTCTCGCCAATTTCCTCGACATGACCGGCGGCGGCGGCATCGGTCGTACAGCCCTGCTGGCGGTCGGCGGCTACTTCGCGGTGGTCGGCTTCCTGGCTGTGATCTTCCGCGTCCGTCAGAGCCAGGTGCTGTTCGATGAACGCGCCCGGTTCGACAGGCCCGTCGAGGTGGCGATGGTCGCCATGTGCGTCCCGATCCTGGCCGCCGGGATCTGGTTCCTCGTCAACTCGTTCATCGCCGATCTCGGCCCCAGCCGAACCTTCGATGGACGGCTGCAGGGCGTGGATTCGGTCGGAGCCTTTGGCCGGACCTACGCCATCGACCTCGACGAAACCGGCTACCCGCTGATCTTGCAGTGCCGCCTGCAGCGCAACTGCGGCAGCCCGGTTCCCCTGCTTCAACTAAAGCCCGGAACACCGATCCAGGCCGAACTGCTCGATGGCCAAGTCATCGGCCTCAAGGTCGCCGGCAAGCAATATGTCGATCCTGGCCAACAGCGGACTATGCGACTGCTGATCGGCGGCGGGATGATGGCGCTGCTCGCCCTCTATACCGCCACCTTCGTCGCCGTCTCCCTCCGGCTGCTGTTCGGCCGCGATGAAGATCCGGCCGGGACGCTGCAAACCGTGTGGAGCGACCAGTGATCACCGGTCTGGACCATGTCGCCCTGGCGGTGAACGACCTCGACGCCGCGATCGCCGGCTACACCGCCCTGCTCGGCCGCAAGCCCAATTGGGTCGGCGGCGACGGCGGCGCGCGGCACGCGTGGTTCCAACTGCCCAACATGGCGCTCGACGTGATCACGCCTCACGGCGAAGGCGCGTTCGGCGACACCATCCGCAAGCATCTGGCCGAGCATGGCGAAGGCATATGGGCGCTGGCCTTCACCGTCTCCGACATCGAGGCGGCCTCCAAGCTGCTCGGCCGGCGTGGGCTGCGTGGCTCGGCGCCCGGTCCCGTGCGCTCGACCCACGAGGATGGTCGCAAGCGCTACTGGACAACATCGTCCCTCAACCCGGCCGACACCGGCGGGCTGACCATTCTTCTGGCCGCTCCGCCGCGCGACGGCGTGGCCTGGCCGCTGTCCGAACCCGTGGACGGCGAGGCCGCGGCGGTGACCCAACTCGACCATGTGGTGGTCCACACCACCAATCCCGACCGCGCCCTGGCGATCTACGGCGCCAAGCTCGGCCTTGACCTGCGGCTCGACCGGTCAAACGCCGACTGGGGGGCGCGGCAACTGTTCTTCCGCTGCGGCGACGCCGTGGTCGAGATGGGCGCCAGCCTGAAAGCCCCCGTCTCTGACGCGTCCGACCGCTTTGGCGGCCTAGCTTGGCGAGTGGCCGATCCAGACGCCGTCCAAGCCCGGATCGCCGCCGCCGGCTTCGACGTTTCCGACGTGCGCACCGGCCGCAAGCCCGGCACCAAGGTCTTCACCGTCCGCTCCGGCGTGCCCGCCGCCCCGGCCCTGATGATCCAGCAAGACGCGTAAGCGTGATAAGCTGGCCCCAGTCCCCACAGTCCCGAACCTCTGCTAAGACGAACTGATGCAAGCCTTCACCAAGCTCGACGCCAAGATCGCTCCCCTGCCCCTGGCCAACATCGATACGGACCAGATCATCCCCAAGCAGTTCCTGAAGACCGTGGAACGCGAAGGGCTGTCGAAGGGCCTGTTCTATGACTTTCGCTTCGACGAGGAAGGGAAGGTGAAGCCTGACTTCATCCTCAACCGTCCGGAGTACAAGGGCGTGGGCGTGCTGGTGGCCGGCGACAACTTCGGCTGCGGTTCGTCGCGCGAACACGCGCCTTGGGCGCTGATGGACTTCGGGATCAGCTGCGTGATCTCATCCAGCTTCGCCGACATCTTCTACAACAACTGCTTCCAGAACGGCCTGCTGCCGGTGGTGCTGGCGCCCGACCAGGTGCAGGCGCTGATGGACGAGGCCAAGGGCGGCAACCACATGGTCACCGTCGACCTCGAGAGCCAAAGCGTCATCTCGCCGTCGGGCCAGAAGTTCACCTTCCAGATCGACGCCCAGCGGAAGGAAAAGATGCTGAAGGGCCTGGACGCCATCGGCGAGACCCTGCAGGCCGCAGCGTCCATCGACGTCTATGAAGGCAAGCGCGCCATCAGCCAGCCCTGGCTGGAACGCGCGTGACGCTGGTCATCGCCGGTACGGTCCGCGTACCGGCTGAGAACTTTGCCGCCTTCCGCCCGCACATGCTGGCCATGCTCGAGGCCAGCCGCGCCGAGGACGGCTGCATCGCCTATTCCTACGCCGAGGACGTGGCCGAGCCAGGCCTGATCCGGGTGTTCGAGGCTTGGCGCGACCAGGCGGCTTTGGACGCGCATTTCCAGACCCCGCACATGGCGACCTGGCGCAGCCATTGGCCGGCGTTCGACGTCTCCGACCGCCGACTCTCAGCCTACGACGTCGCGGCCGAGCGCCCGCTCTAGCCTCAAGCCGCCTGCAGATAGGCCGGAACGCCTTGAACCTCGGGGCGATAGACATGCGCGGGCGCACGGAACAGCCGGTCGATCTCAAACCGGACCTGCGCCTCGGCGTCGTACTGAGCCCGCAGTCCGGCTGCACGCGCCGCGACCTCCGGGCCCGCCGTCTCCTCTGGCGTCAAGAACAGACCAAGCTTGCGACTGGCGGCGCCTGCGTCGGCTCGCGACGTCGCCATCGAGATTGGGATGGACAGGACAAGGCCCACCACCACCGGGCTGGTCCAGGCCAGCAGCACCGGGTCGAGCGCCAGCGCCGCCCCGCCCCAGCCAAGGCCGAGCGCGGTGTGCAGCCAATGGCGGCTCCAGGCCCGCTTAAATTTCAGTCGGCCCTCGTCGCGCTGCTGCGCGGCCCAGCCCGAATGTCGGCCTCGGAGCACATCGACCACCGCGCGGCTGTGCATCAGCATGAAGATCGGCGCCATCAGCGCCGATAGCGCCACCTCGCCGACGACGCTCAAGGCCAGGCCCCAGCCCCCGCCGCAGGCTTGACGCGCGGCGGGCTCGCGAGCGACCAGAACGGCTCCCAGCACTTTGGGGATCAGCAACAACGCCATGGTGGCCGCGAACAGCGCGCCGGCCATCGAAGCCTCAATGGCGTGACCGGCCCCGCGCTGTTGGAACCAGACCACGCCGCCAAGGACCAGGAAGGCCAGCCAGAGCGGCGCAGTGAAATAGGCGAGCACGCCACGGGCCAGATGCAGCCGGCTGACCCAGTGCAGCCCCTTGGCGCCCAGCACGGCGCTGTGCTGCAGGTTGCCCTGGCACCAGCGGCGATCGCGCACCGCCATGTCGATCAGCGACGGCGGCGCCTCCTCGTAACTGCCCGTCAGGTCCGGCGCCATCCTCACGGCCCAGCCGCCGCGCCGCAGCAGCGCCGCCTCGACGAAGTCATGGCTCATGATATGGCCGCCGAACGGCTTGCCGGTCTTGATATGCGGCAGGCCCGCACAGGCGGCGAAGGCGCGCGTGCGAATGATGGCGTTGTGGCCCCAGTAGTTGCCCTCGGCCCCAGACCACCAGGCCTGCCCCTGGGCGATCACCGGCCCATAGATGCGGGCGGCGAACTGCTGAAGACGGGCGAAGAGGGTCGAAGCTCCGATGATCGACGGCAGGGTCTGGATCAGTCCGACCTTGCGATCGCGTTCCATCGCCGCCGTCAGACGCACGATGGTGTCGCCGGTCATCAGGCTGTCGGCGTCCAGGACGATCATCGACTCATAGCCGGCGCCGAAATTGGCGACCCAGTCGGCCACGTTGCCCGCCTTGCGGTCGAGATTGACGGCGCGGCGGCGATAGAAGATCCGATCCGGCGCCTCCAGCTTCAGCCGCAGGCGCAGCACCCCGGTCGCCTCGGCCTGGGCGATGGCGCCGTCACGCGTGTCCGACAGGACGAAGATGTCGTAGAGCTCGGCCACGCCCATGGCCGCCAGCTCCTCGTAGATCGCCTGCACACCGGACAGGATCCGGCCGGGATCTTCGTTGTAGGTCGGCATCAAAAGCGCCGTGCGGCTGAAGATGATCGGCTGCGGCCGCCAGGGCTCCAGGTCGCGCGCGCGCCACATCAGGACGAAGCCGGCGACGGCGCTGACGAAGGCGAAGGCGACCCAGGCGAACAGCAGCACAAACAAGGCCAGCATCGCCCCGTCCGCAACCGAGAACCCCTTCGGTTCGAGCAGCCGCGCCATCACCGCGCTGGCGCCCAGGGTAGAAATCACGGTTGCGCCGACCACGGCGGTCCGCCGCCAGGCCCGGCTGTCGAGGAACGGCACGCAGGCCTGGCCCATCTCGTCAGTCTCAAGGCTCTGGACAGGCATGGCCAACGGCCTGCGCGGCGGCAGGCTGCGCAGGGCTGGTCCCAGCTTGGGCTTCCAAGCTGATGCAGGGCGGGCGGTCACGCGGTCCATCGGTATAGCCACACCTCCGAGCAGGGCTTGCCGGACCGCGCCAACTGGGCGCGCAAATCAATTTCCCGGGCCTGACCTGGATCGAGCTCGAAGCTGAGCCGCAGGCCGCGCGTCGCCGGGTTAGGAAGCAGATGTTTCTCCAGGATTTCGCCGCGAGACGCGGTGATGCTGACGCTCACCTCCTCCGCCGTAAGGCCGGGGGGCATGTCGAAGTCGACGACGAAACGCCGACGCTGCGGATTGGCTGCAGCGCCCGATCTGGTTTGTACGACCCGAGCGACGCCGGGGGCCGGCGATTCTGACCCCCAATGAAGCCGGTAGGCGAAACTGACCGGTCGCCCGGCGCGCAGGGGGGCGGTCGGCGTCCAGAAGGCGGCGATGTTGTCTTCGTATTCGGTGGCGGCCGGCAATTCGACCAGCCGCACTTGGCCTGGCCCCCAGGCGCCCTTCGGCTCCACCCAAAGGCTGGGGCGCAGATCATAGCGGGCCTCCAGGTCCTGATAGGCGGCCAGCCGACGCTCGCGCTGGATGAGGCCGAACCCACGCGGGTTCTTGTCCTGGAAGGCGCTGGTCTGAACCGTGCGCGGATTGACCAGCGGCCGCCAGAGGCGCTCGCCGCGACCATTGCTCACCGACAGGCCGTCGGAATCGTGCACGCGGGGGCGGAAGTCGTCGAACCGCCGCGTCCCATCGCCGGAGAACAAGAACATGCTGGTCAACGGCGCGATCCCGACATTGGCGATCGCACGGCGGGGGAAGATCTTGGCGCTGACGTCGAACACCGTGGTCTGACCAGGCGTCACCACGAACTTGAAAGCGCCCGCGCAACTGGGGCTGTCCAGCAGCGCCAGAATATTCAGGCTGCGCGCGCCTGGCGACGGACGCTCAATCCAGAACGAACGGAAGATCGGAAACTCTTCCTGCCCGCCCGTCCCGATCGCCAGGCCGCGAGCCGACAGACCGTAGAGCATGTCCTTGGCCACCGCGCGGAAGTACGACGCCCCCAGGAACACCGCGACTTCATCGAAGTACGAAGCCTTGTTGATCGGGGCGTGGATGCGGAAGCCGGCGAAGCCGAGTTGCGGCGACAGGCCGGTCGGCGCGCCTTGCTTGAAATCGAACTGGTCTGTGGAATAGCCGATCCGGGTCGGCTGGCCGTCGCGCAGTTCGTAGAGGTCGACCTGCTCACGGAACAAGCCGCCGCGATGGAAAAACTGCAGCTGGAAGGGCAGGCCCTCGGGCTTCCAGAGGGCCTTGGCCGGATCGAACCGGATGTCACGATAGGCGTCGTAGTCCAGCTTCGAGAGCGCCGCAGGGAGATCCCTGGACGGTGGGCTGTATGGCCGCCGCGCCAGAGCGCCGGCCAAGGCCTGGACATCGGCTTCGCCAAAGCCTCGGCCTTGCGCCGCGTGGGCGGGAGCCGCCGCGGCTACAGCGGCCAGCGGAAGCGCTGCGATGACGTGGCGGCGGTTCGGGCCCCCAGGGACCGGCCGGTCTATTCCAGACGATCGTTCGGGCACGCGTCTTCCAGCTAAATGGACCTTGCAGCCGGATGGCTTCGACGTTCGATGGGGCGAAACCAAGGCGGGCGCGGGTTTTCCCGCACAACCAGCCCTGGGCCGCGCCCCATCGCCCGCTATTTCGACACCTGCCCCGCGCGGCGCCCGCGAAACCGTCGCGACGCGGCGCCTTGGGGGTTTTCCATCGCCTGGTCTTCGCCTACGAGATCGGCTCCGAACGCCACTCTAGGCGCGTGACCTGAACGGGGGCTCCCACATGACCGACTTGCTTCTCCTGCCCGGCGACGGCATTGGCCCGGAAGTCACCGCCCAGGTCCGCCGCGTAGCCGAGGCCCTGACCCCGGATCTGGCCATCGAAGAGCGGCTGTTCGGCGGCTGCAGCTACGATCAGCACGGCGTTCCCCTTACCGACGAAGCCCTGGCGACCGCCAAGGCCTCGAAGGCGGTCCTGATGGGCGCCGTGGGCGGCCCGCAGTGGGCCGGCGCGCCGCGCGACAAGCGGCCCGAGGCTGGCCTGCTGAACCTCCGCGCCGGGATGGAAGTGTTCGCCAACCTGCGCCCCGCGCTTTGCTTCAACGCCCTGGCCGACGCCTCTTCGCTTAAGCGCGAGCTGGTTGAAGGCCTGGACATGATGATCGTTCGGGAACTGACGGGCGGCATATACTTCGGCTCGCCGCGGTTCATCGAGGAGCTGCCCGAGGGCGGCAAGCGCGCCGTCGACACCCAGGTCTACACCACCATGGAAATCGAGCGCGTCGCGCGCGTGGCCTTCGAGCTGGCCCGCGGTCGGCGCAACAAGGTCCACTCCGCCGAAAAGTCCAACGTTATGGATTCCGGCCTGCTGTGGCGTGAGGTCGTGACCGACCTGCACAAGCGCGAGTTCAGCGATGTTCAGCTCGAGCATATCCTGGCCGACAACGCTGCGATGCAGATCGTCAAGAACCCCAAGCAGTTCGACGTCATGGTCACCGACAACCTGTTCGGCGACATTCTGTCGGACGCCGCGGCCCAGCTGACCGGCTCGCTCGGCATGCTGCCCTCGGCGGCGCTCGGCCTGCCGGGCAAGCCTGGCCTCTATGAGCCGATCCACGGCTCGGCGCCCGACATCGCCGGCCAGAACCTGGCCAACCCGCTGGCCGCGATCCTGTCGTTCGAAATGGCGCTGCGCTGGTCGCTCGATCGCACTGAGGCCGCCGATCAACTCTACGCGGCCGTCGTCAAGGCCCTGGAAGGCGGCGCTCGGACCCGCGACCTCGGCGGCGCGCTCTCCACCGTCCAGATGGGCGACGCGGTTCTGGCGGCTCTCTAGAGCCTCCGGTACTCCATCATCGAACCATCGGGCAGCTTTCCCCGCAAGGCCGCCCAGGTGTCGGCGTCGTCGTACCAGTTGTCGATCTGCGTATCCCCACGCAGGCTCCAGCGCGTGGAGTCGATGCTGCGACCGTCCGCGAGTTTCACCGCCTCCCGCCCCGAGCGGCGGGCGGTGACCCGCACGATCTTTCCGTCTTGCGGATTGAAGAGCGGGCCGTCGAGGACGGCGGCGTTCCAATGGGTCAGCGGCGCGGCGCCGGCCGGAGCTGTGGTCTGACCCTTGGCCGTCTCGATCACGACGCCGGCGTCCGTTCGCCGAGCCGACACGCGCTGGATTTTTCCGCCGCCATTGGTTGACGTCTCAAGGCTGGTGAAACGACCTGCACGCCACTGCTCCACGGCGCGGTGGGCGTACCGGTAGACGGGGACGGGCCCGACCTTCACCACCAGCAAAACGTCCGAGCTGGCGCTGACGCCGTCAGCCTGACGCACGATGCTCATCCGGTGCTCGCCAATCCGGGCTCCATTGCGGAACACCGCAAAGACGAGCCTGCGACTTGTCGGCGCGGCGAGAGCTTGCCCAGGGGCGAACAGGATCAATCCCGTCGCCATCAGGGCTCGGCGAGAAACAGCGTCCATCGGCCTTCTTTCAGTCGGCGCGGGGATCTCCGCAGACCAAAAGGTTACGTGCACGGGCGCCACAGGGATGCGTGCGCGGCGAACCGGCGCACCGAGATTCTGTTGCTTTTTCCCGGCGGATGCGACATGGGGACGCCGGCATGAGAGACCTCAAGAAAAATAGCTTCAACGACCGCGCGGCGACTTCGCTGGAGGCCAAGAAGGCCCTCCTGGCTAAGATGAAAGTCAAGCCGACCGTCACCGCCCCTGTCGCCCCCGACCGCGCCGCCATCAAGGCCGCCGAGCTCGCTGAGCTCCGCGCCAAGCGCGAAGCCGAACGCACCGAAAAGCGCCGCATCGCGGCCGAGGCCGACGCGCTTCGCGCCGAGGTCGAAGCGTTCGACAACGAGACCCGCGAGCTGGAAATGCGCGCCGCCCAAAAGGCCGCTCGCGACGCCCGCTACGCGGCTCGCAAGCAGCGCCGCAAGTAACCCCCGCCCCTTAGTCGGGGTGGTCGGCCGCCGAGGCCGGCGCCACGTGCGGGGGGAAGGCGTCAGCCATCGGCTCGTACTTGGCCCTGGCCTTCTCCAGCCGTGCGCGCATATCGGCGGCGGCGTCCGGGAAGTTGCGCGCCATGCTGTAGTTCTCGCCCGGGTCGACATCCATGTCGAACAGCAGCGGATAGCGATCCAGCGGCACGTCGTAGGTCCGGTAGTAGGACCGCGCCACATACTTCCAACGCTCGGTGCGCACCGCCGCGACCTTGTTGTTGTCGAACAGCACGATCTCTTCGTTCGGGGACTCCGCCCCGTCCTTCAGCATGCCTGAGATATCGCGACCGTCGAGTTCGCGGTCGGAAACCTGCGGCTTGCTGGCCATGGCGAGCAGGGTGGGCAGCAGGTCGAGATTGCTGGTGATGCCGGAATTGACCTGTCCGGCCGGCAGGGTTCCCGGCTGGCGGGCGATGAACGGCACGCGGAAGCCGCCGTCCCAGGCCGAGCCGCCCTTGCGATCGCGGAACGGTCCTGACGAGCCCTCGAACCACGGGCCGTTGTCGGACGTGAACGCGACCAGGGTGTCTTCGTCCAGGCCCAGCTCCTTCAACCGCGCCAGCAAGCGGCCGACATTGAGGTCGATCTCCTCGACCACCTCGCCATAGTCGCCGCCGGGCGAACCCGTCAGGTCGTCGGGGTTAGGCTTCAGCGGGATATGCGGGGCGGTCAGGGCGAGCAGCACGAAGAAGGGCTTCTCGCGGTTCTCCTCGACGAAGGCGGCGGTGCGCTCGAAGAACTGCTGGGTCAATTTGGTGAAGTCGGCCTTCTCCGCGCTCATCGGCGTCTGGCCGGTGTCGTAGAGCGCCAGCGGCTTCATGTCGTGGCTGTAGGGCAGGCCGTAGAAGTGGTCGAAGCCGTACTCCGTCGGCGGCCAATGCGGCGCGACGTGGCCCAGGTGCCACTTGCCGATCAGGGCGCTGGCGTAGTCGTCCCCCAGGGCCTTTGGAATGGTCAGGGCCTCCACCGGCAGCCCGGTGGTGTCGGCTGGCTGGATGACCTCGTGGGCCAGTCCGTTGCGGATCGCGTATTGGCCGGTGAGCAGACCCGCGCGCGAAGGCGTGCAGACATTGGCCGAGGCGTAAAAGTCCGTCAGCCGCACCCCTTCTTCAGCCATCCGGTCGAGGTTCGGCGTGCGGATCACCTTGCCGCCGTCGCAACCGAGGTCGCCGTAGCCCAAATCGTCGGCCAGGATGATGATGAAGTTGGGCTGTCGCATGGAAACACTCGGTGGCTGTCAGGACGCAGCCACATTCCACATCGCCCCCGCCGGTGTCATCTGCGAAAGCGTGGCTACAGCGTGAGCCGCCACGTCTCGCTGATCAGGCCGGGCGCAAAACTTTCGTCGGGCCGGCTTTCAATCAACTCGAAACCCGCGCCGGCATAGATCGCCCGCGCCGCGACCAGGGTGCTCTGGGTCCACAGGACGATTTCGCTATAGCCGGCCGTCCGGGCGAAGCTGATGCATTCACCGACCAGTCGCTTGCCAAGCCCCAGGCCACGTGCGGCGGGTTCGATCAGCAACAGCCGCAGCTTGGCTTGCCCCGCGCCCTCTCCCCGAACCAGGAAGATCGAGCCCAGGATTTCGCCGTCCCGCTCGGCGATCCAGCAACGCTCGCGGGCGGGATCCAGATTGTCGATGAAGTCGGCGGCGATCCGCGCCACCAGCGCCTCGAACCGCACGTCCCAGCCGTGCTCGCGGGCATAGAGCACGCCGTGCCGATGGATGACCCAGCCAATGTCGCCGGGACGATGGGCGCGAAGGATGACATCGCCGGGGGTCTGGGTCTCACCTACCGCGGTCGCCAGCAAGGTCTCGATCTGCCCCATCGCCTCGGTCAACCGCGCGCGCTCCGCGCCGGCCAGCGGGGCGATCAGCTCGGCGACCGCGCGCTCGGCGACCTGACGCATGTCGTTGTAGGCGTGGATGCCATCCGAGCTCAGCCATACCGAGACACTGCGGCCATCCTGACGGGAGGGCGCGCGAACCATCAGGCCTTCGGTTTCGAACCGCTTGAGGATGCGACTGAGATATCCGGCGTCGAGTCCGGTGCTGATCGCCAGCGCCTTGGGGCTGACGCCATCTGGAGTCTGGGCCACCTCATAGAGCACCCGCATCTCGGCCAAACCGTAAGGCGAGCCTAGGTGCGCTTCGTCCAGGGCGCCGATCCGGCGCGTGTAGAAGCGGTTGAAGCGCCGGATCGCGGCGATGGGGTCCTTGAGCATGACAGCCTCCATGAGGCGACCATTTTCCAGATAGTTGACAGAGTCAAGTATCTGGCGCGGGCGTCTTTTGCGACGCCCGCCGCGCGAGCAAGGTCATCAGCTCGGTCGCCATCTCGACCCAGGCAGGCGCCAAGCCCTCGCCCAATGACTCCAGCCACAAGGCCTTGCGGCGCGAGGCTTCGGCCTGTGCGATCCGGCCTTGCTCCGTCATGTCGAGCAGCTGGGCGCGGGCGTGCTCAGGGTTCCGTCGATAGGCGGCCAGCTCGCGCACCACGAGATCGTCGGCCACGCGCTGCACGGCCTGCCGACTTAGGCCGAGACCCCGAGCGATCTGCGAGACGCTGCGCGAACCGCCGGTGGCTAGATCGTCGAGCAGCAGGGCCCGGGCGGCGCTGAGCCCCAGGTCCGCCACCAGTTCGTCGCCTGCATCGGACAGAACGCCGGCCGCTCGGTTGCAGGCGCGGTGGAGCCGATCCAAGGCCTCGACGCTTTCATTCATGACAATGAATTGTCATTTTGGCATCCTATTGTCAATTAAGTGCAGCATTGCCGCCGGCCCGAGCGTCGCTAAGGTCAGACCATGCAAGCTTTCCTGTTTCGCGCGCCCTTTGACCGCATCTCCGGGCGCCTCACCGCCATGGCCCCGGATCTGGAGGTCGTGGTGCTTGAACCGGACGGCGCCCTCAGCCTCAACGGTCAGCCCTTCGACGCCGAGCGCCTGGCGCCGGACATCTGGTGGCTGACGCTGGACGCCTTCGGCGCACAAGCAAAGGACTACTTCGGCCGGCTCGCGGCCTCGCCCTACGCCCGCTGGGTGCAGACCGTATTCGCCGGCGTCGAAAATCCGATGTTCAAGCCCCTGGCCCGCGAAGGTTTGCTCGTCACCAATTCCAGCGCCCAGGCTCCGGCCATCGCCGAGTACGTCACGATCCACGCACTAAGCCTGCTGCACCCCATCGCCGAGCAAGCCAAACACCAGGCCGCCCACGCATGGCAGCGCGTGAATTTCCGCGAAGTCGGTCAGACCCGCTGGCTGATCGTCGGCTTCGGCAACATCGGCCGCGAGATCGCCACCCGCGCCAAGGCGTTCGGCGCCCATGTTGAGGCGGTGCGACGGTCGAGCTCCGCCGAGGGGCTGGCGGACGCGGTCTCGACGATCGCCGACCTGCCGCAGCGCTTGCCGGACGCCGACGTGGTGGTGCTGGCCTGCGCCCTCAATGAGGAAACCCGCGACCTGGCCGACGCCAAGTTCTTCGCCGCCATGAAGCCCGGCTCGATCCTGATCAACATCGGTCGCGGCGGCCTGGTCGATGAGGACGCCCTCCGTGCGGCGCTCGACGTCGACAAGCCGGCCCATGCCGTGCTCGACGTCTTCAAGACCGAACCCCTGCCCACCGATAGCTGGTTCTGGGATCATCCAAAGGTGCGGGTGACTCCGCACGCCTCGAACCGTGGCGAGCTTACCGGCGAGCGCGGCGACGCCCTCTTCCTGGAGAACCTCGGCCTCTACCTGCGCGGAGAGCGGCTGCGAAACCAGGTCGATCCAGGCGACATCGGCGTCGGCTAGCCGGAGACTTTCAAGTTCAGCTTCGGGGTTCGTCTCGGCGCCCTTGAAGAAGAATGTGAAGCGGCGAACTACGGTTCGACGGTCATCTGAGTCTGCAGCACGAGGGCGAGAAGCTTGCCGTCGGCGTTGGTGATACGGGTCTGCCAGACGCTGGACCGCCGGCCGATATGCAACGGAATGGTCTCGCCCTCGACCGTCGTTCCAACCTTCGCCGAGCCAAGGAAGTTGGTCTTGGATTCCAAGGTCGTCGTCCGCGCGCCGGCCGGCAGATTGAGGAAGCCGCCGACCGCGCCCAGCGCGTCGGCGAAGGCCATGAAGGCGCCTCCGTGCAGAATGCCGCCGGCGGTGCAGAGGTCCTCGCGCACCACCAACCGACCACTGACCCGCGCCTTGCTGCGGTCTACGATCTCCACCCCCATAAGGTTTGCGAAAGGCATGCCGGTTTCGTTGGCCATCGATGTCTCCTCCTGTTGGAGCTCATTCAGCCCCACGGCCGGCAGGAGTCCATGATCTCGCGCGTCATCCCCTCGGCGCGGCGCGCGGCGTTTGAGAGATCGGCGCTCGTTGCGCCCGTGACCTGGGCGGCGTAAGGGAACGCACCGCTTTAAGACTTAGAAGGAGACCGCCATGGGCTATCGTGTGGCCGTGGTCGGCGCCACGGGTAATGTGGGCCGCGAAATGCTGAACATCCTCGAGGAAGTGAACTTCCCCGTGGACAAGATGCACGCGATCGCCAGCCGCAAATCCATCGGCGTCGAGGTGTCCTTCGGTGAGAAGATCATCAAGTGCGAGGATGTCGAGCAGTTCGACTTCTCCACCGTCGACGTCGTGCTGATGAGCGTCTCCGGTTCGTTCTCCAAGACCTGGGCCGAGAAGATCGGCGCGGCCGGCCCCATCGTCATCGACAACTCGTCGGCCTGGCGGATGGACCCCGACGTGCCGCTGATCGTGCCGGAAGTGAACCCGGACGACGTGGCCTATGCCGGCAAGAAGAACATCATCGCCAACCCGAACTGCTCGACCGCCCAGTTGGTGGTGGCGCTGAAGCCGCTGCACGACCGCGCGCGCATCAAGCGGGTCGTGGTCTCGACCTATCAGTCGGTGTCCGGCGCCGGCAAGGAAGGCATGGACGAGCTTTGGGATCAGACCAAGGGCGTCTTCGTCCTGGGCGCGCCCGAGCCCAAGAAGTTCCCCAAGCAGATCGCCTTCAACGTGATCCCCTTCATCGGCGCCTTTGGCGATGACGGCTACACCGACGAAGAAGCCAAGATGTGGAACGAAGTCCACAAGATGATCGACCCGGCGATCGCGCTCACCGTCACCTGCGTGCGGGTGCCGGTCATGGTCGGCCACTCCGAGGCGGTGAACGTCGAGTTCCACGATCCGATCGACGAGGACGAAGCTCGCGACCTGCTGCGCGAGAGCCCCGGCCTGCTGGTCATCGATCAGCGCAACGACAAGGGCTACATGACCCCCAAGGAAGCCCAGGGCGAGTTCCCGGTCTTCGTCAGCCGCATCCGCAAGGACCCGACCGTCGAGAACGGCCTGAACATGTGGGTCGTGGCCGACAACCTGCGCAAGGGCGCGGCGCTGAACGCGGTGCAGATCGCCGAACTGCTGCACGAGCGCGGCCTGCTGAAGACCAAGGCCATCGCCGAGTGATCAAACGGGCGGTCGGGTGAGAATTCCTCGTCCGATTGCCGCCAGGGCGCCGCTGACTAGGCCTTGCGAGTTTCTCGCAGGGCCATAGTTAGGACGTCCACGCTCGTGCCCGAAGGATCCGCCTTGGCCAAAGATCCGTCCGCCAACAACGCCGCCCTGGGCGCGGGCATGCTTTGCTACGTGATCTGGGGCATCGTGCCGCTGGCGTTCCAGATCATGGGGCGGATGGGCATCGGCGCCTGGGAGATCCTGGCTCACCGCACGCTGTGGGCGGTCCCCACGGCCTTCCTGTTCGTGATCCTCGCGCGCCAGACCCCGCAACTGCTCCAGGTGCTGCGCCAGCCCCGGGTGATGGCCTGGCTGGCCCTGTCGGCGGCCATCATCGCGGTCAACTGGCTGGTGTTCATCTGGGCGGTGAACAACGGCCGGGTTCTGGAAACCAGCCTCGGCTATTTCATCAACCCGCTGATGGCCATGGCCGCCGGCGCGCTGATCTTCCGCGAACGGCTCGACGCCATCGGCAAGGGCGCCATCGCGCTGGCCGCCGTCGGGGTGACCATCCAGGCGATCGCGTTGGGGCACCTGCCGATCATCTCCCTGACCCTCGCCATCAGCTTCTGCGCCTATGGCGTGATCCGTAAGCGGGTCGCGGCCGACGCGCAGACCGGCCTGCTGATCGAGTGCCTGATCCTGGGCATACCCGGCATCTTCCTGATCGCCTGGCTCCAGAGCACCGGCGCCGGACACTTCACCGCCAGCCCGTCGTCGATGGCTTGGCTGCTGGCCTGCGGGCCGATGACCGCCATCCCGCTGATGCTGTTCTCCTGGGCCGCTCGCCGCATCCCGTTCTCGGCCATGGGCTTCCTGCAGTTCATCGCGCCCAGCATGACCTTCGTCATGGGGGTTTTGCAGGGCGAAACCTTCACCCCGCTGCGCGGCGTGTCCTTCGGCTTCATCTGGTGCGGCGCGGCGATCTTCGCCTACGGCGCCTGGCGCCGCAGTCGCCTGCTGAGGACGGCCGAGGCCTAAAGCCCGGCGTAGGCCGCCTCGATCAACCGCTTGGCGCGGGCGTCGCCGATCAGGTCGGTGGACTGCTTGTTCATCACATAGGCCCCGGCCAGCTTGGTCTCCGGATCGGCGAAGGCGCAAGAGCCGCCCCAGCCGGAGTGACCGAAGGTCTGCTCGCCCAGCCCCCAGACCTTCACCGCACTGTTGCGCATGAAGCCGGCGCCCCAGCTCATGACGAACGGCAGCACCAGATCCTGGCCGTGGATGCGCTCGCGCGAGGCCTCGGCGATCAGCGAGGGTGAGAGGATTTCGTCGCCGTCCAGCCAGCCGTCATTGGCCAGGGCGCCGATCAGCCGCGCCAGCGCCGGCGCTGTGGCGTGACCGTTGGCCGAGGGAATTTCCATCCGCCGCCACTCAGCCTGACCGCGTCCGGCCGGCGAGGACCATGGAGTCAGGAAGGCGGCCTTGGTCGCGGCGTTGATCTCGCCGAAATTCGGCAGGCCGTTCGGACGCTGCAGATCGGCCACGCGGCCGTGCTCGGCGTCCGGCAGACCAATCCACAGGTCGAGGTCGAACGGGACAGCCAGGTCCTGGCGCAGCGCCGTACCCATGGTCCGGCCGTCGACCCGGCGGAAGATCTCCCCGGCCAGATAGCCGAAGGTGATCGGGTGATAGCCGCTGGCGGTCCCCGGCGGCCACAGCGGGGCCATGGCGGCGAGCTTGGCGCAGATGGCGTCCCAGTCGAACCAGAGCGCCGGCTCCATCTCTTCGGGAAAGCCCGAGAGGCCTTCCTGGTGACTCATCACCTGCTCGATCGTGATCGCTTCCTTGCCGGCCGCCCCGAACTCCGGCCAGACGTCGGCGACCGGCTGGTCGTAGGCGAGCTTTCCCTGATCGACCAGGCGCGCGATCAGCAGGGCGGCGATGGCCTTGGTGGTCGAGAACACCGGCGTCAGGGTCTTGTCGTCGAAGGGCTTGGTGCGCGTCCGGTCGGCGAACCCGGCCCAGAGGTCGACCACCAGTTCGCCGGCCTGGACCAGGGCGAACCGCGCGCCCAGCTCCTGGCCGGTGGCGAAGTTCGCTTCGAAGGCCGCGCGAACGGCCGCAAACCGGTCAGGGCAGACGCCGTGAATCTCGGTGTCGGTGGTCATGCCAATCGCTCCAAACGCACGCGGGGGGAGGTCGCCTTCAGCCCTTGAGCCATGCCGACGATGGGAAGTTCGGTGGCCGACAAGGCCTGCGCAGCCACCACCGTTTCGGCCACGCCGCTGACGGCGCGGCTGAGCGCGGCGGCGCCGGTCAGCCCGTCCAGCAGGGCCGCGCCGAACAGGGCGGTCAGCAGGTCGCCGGTTCCCTTCGGCGCCGAGGCGACGCGGGCGTGGGCGGCTATCCAGGCCTCGGTCTCGTCGGCGTAGATCACCCCGATGTCGTCGCCAAGATCGATCGAAGACACCAGCACCGGCCTGCCCAGGCTGCGGGCGGCGGCCACCGCGTCCGGCGGCGCGGCGATGTCGGCCCCGGTCAGGAACGACAGTTCCCAGATATTGGGGGCGAGGATGTCGGCGCGCGGGGCCAGGTCCTCGATCACCGCCTTCGCCACCTCGGGGGGCACATAGAGTTTGCCGCCGTCGCCAAGGGTCGGATCGACGATCACCACGGGCTGCGGGTCAGTCCGGCCGCCGCGCGCCAGGTCGATGGCGCGGGCGGCGACCTGCACCTGTTCGGGCGAGGCGAAGTAACCGGTCAGGACCAGATCGGTCCGAGCCAGCAGCCCGTTGGCCTCGACCCCGCCGAGCATGGCCTCGAGCGTCTCGTGGGCCACGCGTGCGCCGCCAGGCAGGCCCCAGCCCGGGTGGCGGCCATAGAGCACGGTCGGCAAGACCATGCTGTCGATCTGGAGAATGGAGAGAGCGCTCGCCTGGGCCGTTCCGCCCACGTGACTGGCGGCGACATGGCTGGAGATTATGAGCGCGAGCGGCATGCCAGCTCTGATTAACCGAGCAGCCTCATGGGCCACAAGCAGGCATCCCACCGGCCGCAGGCGCGACCGGTGGGATCTGAAGTCCTAGTAGCGGTAGTGGTCCGGCTTGAACGGGCCAGCTTCCGGCACGCCGATGTAGTCGGCCTGGTCCTTGGAGAGCGTGGTCAGCTTGGCGCCGAGCTTTTCGAGGTGAAGGAAGGCGACCTTCTCGTCGAGGTGCTTGGGCAGGGTGTAGACCTTGGTCTCGTAGCTGGCCTTGTTGGTCCACAGTTCGATCTGGGCCAGCGTCTGGTTGGTGAAGCTGGCGCTCATCACGAAGCTCGGGTGACCGGTGGCGTTACCCAGGTTCACGAGGCGGCCTTCCGACAGCAGGATGATCTTCTTGCCGTCCGGGAATTCCACGTGGTGGACCTGCGGCTTGATCTCGTCCCACTTGAAGTTCTTCAGGCCGGCGACCTGAATTTCAGAGTCGAAGTGACCGATGTTGCAGACGATGGCGTTGTTCTTCATCCGGCGCATGTGGTCGACCGTGAGGACGTCCTTGTTGCCGGTCGCGGTGACGTAGATGTCGCCCTTGTCAGCGACGTCTTCCATCGTCTGGACCTCGTAACCTTCCATCGCCGCCTGCAGGGCGCAGATCGGGTCGATTTCGGTGACGATGACGCGCGCGCCGCCGTTGCGGAGCGAAGCGGCCGAGCCCTTGCCCACGTCGCCGTAGCCGAGCACGACGGCGACCTTGCCCGAGAGCATGACGTCGGTGCCGCGACGGATGGCGTCGACCAGGCTTTCACGGCAGCCGTAGAGGTTGTCGAACTTCGACTTGGTGACGCTGTCGTTGACGTTGATGGCCGGGAACGGCAGCTCACCGCGCTCGGACATCTGGTACAGGCGGTGCACGCCCGTGGTGGTTTCTTCCGACACGCCGCCGATGGCGTCGCGGATGGCCGAGTAGAAGCCCGGCTTTTCCTTCAAGTAGCGCTTCATCACGGCGTAGAGCGCTTCTTCTTCCTCGTTCTGCGGGTTGTTCAGGACCGACGGGTCCTTCTCGGCCTTCGGGCCAAGCACGCAGAGCAGAGTGGCGTCGCCGCCGTCGTCGAGGATCAGGTTCGGGTAGCCGCCGTCGGCCCACTCGAAGATCTTGTGAGCGTATTCCCAGTACTCGACCAGGTTCTCGCCCTTGATCGCGAAGACCGGCGTGCCGTTGGCGGCGATGGCCGCGGCGGCGTGGTCCTGGGTCGAGAAGATGTTGCAGGAGGCCCAGCGCACGTCGGCGCCCAGGGCTTCCAGGGTCTGGATCAGAACCGCGGTCTGAATGGTCATGTGCAGGGAGCCGGCGATGCGGGCGCCCTTCAGCGGCTGGTCCTTGCCGAACTCGGCGCGCACGGCCATCAGGCCCGGCATCTCGGTTTCGGCGATGGCGATTTCCTTGCGGCCGAAATCGGCCAGGGTGATGTCTTTCACGACATAGTCGGTCATCGGGCGGTCCTGTCGGAGAGTGTGGTTTGACGGCTCTATAGCGTCGGAGCGACGCTGGAGCAACAAACACATAAAGATTTCTTTATATGACTAACCGACCCAGAACGCGCGAGCGGTCGCTACCTGGTCCAACGCCTTGATCGCGGCCTTCGCCGTCTTGGGGCGCTCGGTCTCGCGGAACGCCAGCAGTTGCCCGGCGGCGGCCAGCGCCTTGCCCTTCAGCTTCAGCCGCTCCACCAGGGCTGCAGCCACGGCCGCGTCGTTCATCAAACCCAGTTGGTCCTGCAAGCGCTGCAGCCCCTTGATGAAGGTCTTGGCCGCCGCCGCGTCGAACAAGGCGGCGAAGGCTTCTGCGGCGTAGCGGAATTTCTTGGCGGCGATGCGCGCCTCATGGCGGCCGGCGTCATCCTGGGCCTGAAGATCGACACCGCGTTTCAACAAGGCCTTGCGACGACGTTCGAGCGCCTTGGCCGCGAACCGTTCGGCCGGCATGTCCCGGCGCTTGGCCGACGCCTTGCCGCCCTGGGTGAGCCAGGCGCCGGTCTCCACCCATGCGGTGGTCTCCAGGACCAGCTCGCGAAAGCGGCCGGAGGCCACGGCCGCGCACGCCTTGGCATGGCCACGCGCGCGAGCCGCCTCGATCGCGGTCAGCAGCGGGGCCAGATCCATGGCCGGATAGTCGAGGGCGGCGGCGTCCGCGGCGAACACATCGAAATCGCGGGCGTCGTCGCAGGCCCCCGCAAGCCATTTGAGCTCGGCGATGATGTCGTCGGTATGATCGTCGTCCACCAGGTTCTTGAAGGTCGAGATGGTGCTGCGCAGACGGCGGACCGCCACCCGCAGCTGATGAACCGCATCGACGCTGTCGGCCTCGCGCAGCACCACGCCATTGGCGGCGATCTGCACCAGGTTGTTGCGCGCAATCGCCTGGAAGGCGCCGGCCGCGGTCAGGCCGCGCGCCAAGGGCGCCTTGTCGTGACGGCGGGGAGAACGATCGGTGCCGTCAATCAGGCCCTGGCCCTGTGAGGCTTTGCCATCGAACGACAGGTAAAGCGGCGCGGTTTTCGAAAGCTCACGGGCCAGGTCGAACATCGGATCGCAATCGCCGGCCTTCAGCTCAAGTTCGACCTCGCTGATCCGCCGGGTGCGCTCGCCGGCCTGAACCTCGCCCTCGTCGACCGCCATCTCGATGGTCGCGCCGCCGTAATCGAACGTGCGTTGGCGCCGGACGACGCGAACCGTGAAGATCGGTGACAAGGTCGCGAGCTTGGACGCCGGCAGGGCTTCCCGGAGCGCGCCCAGCGTCAAATCCAGGCCTTCACCCTCAATCGGCTTTTCGTGTTCTTGGCGTGCAAAGCCGTCGCCGCGCTTCAGGGTCTGAACGCGTTTGCCGCCGCCTTCGCGAATGCGCAGCGAAATTCGCGCCTGCCGCAAATCGCCTTGCGGGGTATCGAAATAGGTCGAAACCAGCGTCTTTTCAAAAGTTTCGGCCGCCGGCGCCGCAGCCAGAACAGCGGCGAGATCCGCCGGTTCACAAAGGAACTTCAACTCGATCTCGTCTTCACCCGCGCTCATGCGCTACACGCTCCCGGCTACGCGCGGCTTGCCTCACCCCAGGGCAGATCGCCCATACTGGCGTCAGTTGTTTGAGGAGGCTCCCCATGAACGCTCCAATCGCTCAAGGTTTCCGTCCTGTCGACCCCGCACAGCCCCGGCACGACTGGACGCTCGCCGAGGTTGAAGCCCTGTTCGAGCTTCCGTTCACCGAACTGGTGTTCCGCGCCGCCGAAACGCATCGCGCCTGGTTCGACCCGACCGAGGTGCAGCTTTCGCAGTTGCTGTCGGTCAAGACCGGCGGCTGCGCCGAGAACTGCGGCTATTGCAGCCAGTCGCAGCACTTCGAGACTGGCGTGCCGGCCAGCAAGCTGATGGACGCCACCAGCGTCATCGCCGCGGCCATGGACGCCAAGGCCGGCGGGGCGCAGCGCTTCTGCATGGGCGCGGCCTGGCGTGACCTGAAGGATCGCGACGTGCCGAAGGTCGCCGCCATGATCTCGGGCGTGAAGGCGCTCGGCCTGGAAACCTGCGCGACGCTGGGCATGCTGACCAAGCCGCAGGCCCAGGCGCTCAAGGACGCCGGCCTCGACTACTACAACCACAACCTCGACACCGGTCCGGACTACTACGACAAGGTCGTCACCACCCGTACCTACCAGGATCGGTTGGACACCCTGGAAGCGGTCCGCGAAGTCGGCATGTCGACCTGCTGCGGCGGCATCGTCGGCATGGGCGAGACGCGGACCGACCGCGCCGGCCTGCTGCACGCCCTGGCCACCCTGCCCGCTCATCCGGAGAGCCTGCCGATCAACGACCTGATGCCGATCCCCGGCACGCCGCTGGGCGATTCCGAAGCCGTCGACGGCTTCGAGTTCGTCCGCATGATCGCCGTCGCCCGTATCGTTTGCCCCAAGACCGTCGTGCGCCTGTCGGCGGGCCGCGAACATATGAGCCGCGAGCTCCAGGCCCTGTGCTTCATGGCCGGCGCCAACTCGATGTTCATCGGCGGCAAGCTGCTGACCACGTCGAACCCGGACAAGGACACCGATGCGGCGCTGATGGCCGACCTGGGCATGAAGCCGATGACGATGAAGACCGCCACCGTCGCGGCCTAGATCCACAGAGGCGCGCCCACAGGATGGGCGCGCCGCCGAGGGACCGGGCCTTCTGTCCCCAGCGAATGTCGGAGCAAGCCCCGGCTATTCGTCCTGTGGTCTAGTTTGAGACCTCGCCGGCCCCTATCTGGCGATGACGCCTGAAGGAGCCCGCGTGCAGCCCATCATCTCGGTATCTGGCCTGTCCAAGAGCTATGCAGGGGGCTTCCAGGCCCTCAAGAGCGTAGACTTGGACATTCGCCCTGGCGAAATCTTCGCGCTGCTCGGCCCCAATGGGGCGGGCAAGACCACCCTGATCAGCATCGTCTGCGGGATCGTGAACCCGACCGCGGGAAAGGTGCTGGCCGACGGCCACGACATCATTTCCGACTATCGCGCCGCGCGTTCGAAGATCGGACTGGTGCCGCAGGAGCTGTCCACCGACGCCTTCGAGAGCGTCTGGGACACGGTGAAGTTCAGCCGCGGCCTGTTCGGCAAGCCCCCGAACCCGGCCTATCTTGAAAAGGTCCTCCGCGACCTCTCCCTGTGGGACAAGAAGGACAGCAAGATCATGGCGCTCTCGGGCGGCATGAAGCGTCGGGTGATGATCGCCAAGGCCCTGAGCCACGAACCGCGCATCCTGTTCCTCGACGAACCCACCGCCGGGGTCGACGTCGAGCTGCGCCGCGACATGTGGCAGATGGTCCGCGGCCTTCGCGAAAGCGGCGTCACCATCATCCTGACCACCCACTACATCGAGGAGGCCGAGGAGATGGCCGACCGGATCGGGGTGATCAGCAAGGGCGAGATCATCCTGGTCGAGGACAAGGACGTCCTGATGCGCAAGCTGGGGAAGAAGCAGCTCACCCTGCATCTGCAGGAGCCGCTGACGGCCATTCCCGCCGGCCTTGCGGACTATCAGCTCGAATTGGCGGCGGGCGGATCCGAGCTCGTCTACACCTTCGACGCCCAGGCCCAGGACACCGGCATCGCCGCCCTGCTACGCCAGCTTGCGGGTCAGGGCGTGGACTTCAAGGACCTCCAGACCCAGGAAAGCTCGCTGGAGGACATCTTCGTCAGCCTGGTGCACGCGCGGCCATGAACCTTTACGCCATCAAGGCCATCTACATCTTCGAACTGGCGCGCACCTGGCGCACCCTGATGCAGTCGATCGCCTCGCCGGTGATCTCGACCTCGCTCTATTTCATCGTCTTCGGATCCGCGATCGGCTCGAAAATGGTCGAGATCGACGGCATCAGCTACGGCGCCTTCATCGTGCCCGGCCTGATCATGCTGTCGATCCTGACCGAGAGCATCATGAACGCCTCGTTCGGCATCTACATGCCCAAGTTCTCGGGCACGATCTACGAGGTGCTGTCAGCCCCCGTCTCGCCGGTCGAGATCGTGGTCGGCTATGTCGGGGCGGCCGCCACCAAGTCGGTGATTCTGGGCCTCATCATCCTGGCCACCGCGCGGTTGTTCGTCGACTTCAGCATCCTTCATCCGTTCTGGATGATCTCGTTCCTGGTGCTGACAGCGATCACCTTCAGCCTGTTCGGCTTCATGATCGGCGTTTGGGCCGACGGCTGGGAGAAACTCCAGATCGTGCCGATGATGATCGTGACGCCCCTGACCTTCCTGGGCGGCAGCTTCTACTCGATCAGCATGTTGCCGGAGGTCTGGCAAAAGATCGCCCTATTCAACCCCGTGGTCTATCTGATCTCAGGCTTCCGCTGGAGCTTCTACGGCATCTCCGACGTCGACGTGCGGATCAGCTTGGCGGCGACGTTCGGCTTCATGGTGCTGTGCCTGATCGGCGTCTGGGCGATCTTCCGCACCGGCTATAAGCTGAAGGCCTAACCAAGCTTCACAATAAGCTCTCGCGGTTTCAGGGCGCTAAAGCCGAGCTTGTTCGAGTGCAATCGCCAGACTTGCAACTATTCCGCGCGAGCCTAAAAGATTGAGGGGCGACTTACGAGTTTCGCCAACTGTCGGATCGCGTCCCCCTAGCGCACCAACCTTTGTACCGGACGATAAGGCCAAGCTTACGAACTGATCAGCGCTGACTGGACACGACCCAACCTCATTGGGAGATCTGTTGTGAGCAACCTTGTCCAGACCGTGATCAACGCCGTGTCACCGGACTTGATCACTAAACTTTCCGGCCTCCTCGGGGAGTCTCCAGGCTCCGTCGGCAAAGGCGTCAGCGCCGCAGCGCCCGCGCTGCTCGCAGCAGCCCTCCAACAAAGCTCGACCACCACCGGCGCCAACGGCCTACTCGACATGATCGGCCAGGTGACGGGCGGCGGCGACATCCTCGAACGCCTCCCCGCCCTCTTGTCGGACGATACAGCCCGGGCCGGGCTACTGAGCCAAGGCAAGGGGCTGGCCGATGGCCTGCTCGGAGCCAACAGCGCCGCAGCCACCAACAGCCTGGCCAGCTTCGCCGGGCTCAAGGGCGGTTCGGCCTCCAGCATCATCGCCCTCGCCGCACCGCTGGTGATGGGCGCGATCGGCAAGGCCCTGGGCCCGAGCAGGACGGCGGCAGGCGTGCAGGCCCTTCTCTCGGAACAGAGGTCCAGCATCCTGGGCGCGCTGCCTCCGGGACTGGGGTCGCTGTTCGGCGTCGGCGGCGCGGCTCAAGCGGCGCGCGGAGCCACGGCTGCGGCCGGCGCCGCCGCGGCTACGGGTGGTGGGGGGTTGATGAAGATTCTGCCCTGGCTGATCGCCGCGGCGGTCGTCCTGGCCCTGATCTTCGGCATGCGCAGCTGCGGCAAGGAAAAGGCCGTCGAACCCGCACCCGTCGTCGTTCCGCCGGTCGCCGAGGCTCCGGTTGTCGTCGCGCCGGTCGTTCCTGCGCCGGAAACGCTCAGCCTGCCTGGCGGGACCACAATCTCGGTCGCGCCCGGGTCCATCGGCTACAGCGTCGCCAAGTTCCTGGATTCTCGCGAGCCTGCGCCGAAGACCTTTATCTTCGACAATCTGAACTTCGACACCGCCTCCAACGCGCTGACGCCGGAAAGCAACGCCACCGTCGACACCCTGGTGGTGATCCTCAAGGCCTATCCGAACGTGCGCGCTCGTGTCGTCGGCTACACCGACAACCAGGGCGACCCGGCGGCGAACAAGACGCTGTCGGACAACCGCGCCGCGACCGTGTCCAAGAAGATCATCGACTCCGGCGTCGCCGCCGACCGTCTGGAAACAGCCGGTATGGGTGAAGCCAACCCGGTCGCCGACAACGCGACCGAAGACGGCCGCGCCAAGAACCGGCGGACCGAATTGGTGATCGTCAGGAAGTAGGTGAGTTAAGACCAAGGATCGTCATCGCCGGGGGCCTTCCCCTGGCGGTGGCGGCTCCTACTCGTCCTCGTCGAACCGCGCGGCGACCAGAGCCGCCAGGGCCTCGACCGCGGGCCCGGCCTCCTTGCCCTCGGCCTCGATGTCGATCGCGCTGCCAGGGCCGGCGGCCAGCATCATCAGGCCCATGATCGAGCGAGCATCGACGCTCTGCCCATCCTTGCAGACCTTGACCTCGGCTTCGAAGGTGGCGGCCAGTTTGACGAACTTCGCCGAGGCCCGCGCATGCAGACCTCGTTTGTTGACGATTTCGACCGTGCGCGTCGCCGTCACTTTTCGCCGGCCAGCACGTAGGACGCTACGGAGATGTACTTGCGACCGGCCTCCTGGGCGCAGGCGACGCAATCTTCGAGGTTCTGACGCGTGCGAACCGAGGCCAGCTTGATCAGCATCGGCAGGTTCAACCCGGCGATCACCTCGGCGCGGGTCTGCTCCATCACCGAAATGGCCAGGTTAGAGGGCGTGCCGCCGAACATGTCGGTCAGCAGGATAACCCCGGCCCCAGTGTCCACGGTTTCACACGCCGCCAGGATGTCCTTGCGCCGACGCTCCATGTCATCTTCCGGCCCGATGCAAATGGCGGCGACCGCGGTTTGCGGACCAACCACATGCTCCATGGCGAAGATGAACTCTTCAGCCAGACGCCCGTGCGTGACGATCACGAGCCCGATCATGCCAACTCTCTCAACGGGAATCCCCACCCGGCCGCGGCGAGACGCCGGCCGCGAGGTCGCCTAGATACGCTCCTTCCGCGCCGCGTCCAAGATGTTGCAGTGCGCGGCGGAGTTTCGCAGGCGCGGAAGGCTCCAACGGATGGATTGAAATAGCCGGAACGCTCAACCCAACGTACGCATTGTGAGCCGGATCAGGCAGCCGTTCGGCCGGCTCGCACCGCGCGGCCAGGACGACACGGCTAAACGGCAAGGCAGGCTCGGGGCAGATCCCCAGGCCGCGCACTTCGATCAGGTTGGCCAGGGTGTCAGGAGCCCGGCCATAGAGCACGCCGTCACATGGCCAAAGCAGAACACGGTCATCGGCGACAAGCCGGAAACCCTGATCCAATAGGCGTAAGGCGAGGTCGCTCTTGCCCGCGCCGGACGCGCCTTCGATGAGCACGCCTCGCCAGCTCCCGTTCACATAGGTCGAGACCAGGCCAGCATGTACGATCATCTGCGCGCCTCCGGCAGGGTCACGATGAAGCGGGCGCCCGTCACCTTGCCATCGCCATCCTGGCGATTTTCGGCGCGGATCTCTCCGCCCTGGGCTTCGACAATCTGCCGGGCGATCGAGAGTCCGAGACCCGAATTGCCGCCAAACGCCGCACCCTTCGGCCGGGATGTGTAGAACCGTTCAAAGATTGTCTCGAGATTGTCGGGCGGGATGCCGGGACCGTCATCATCGACGCTCAAGACCGCCTCGCCGCGACGCCGCTCGAGATTCACCCGCACCTCGCCGCCCTTCGGGCTGAACGAGCGCGCATTGTCGATCAGGTTTCGCAACAATTGCCCCAACGGCCCCTCGCGGCCGGAGACCATGATCGGCTCCAAGGTCTCGGGCGCCTCATAGCTGACAGCGACATCGCCCGGCCGGGAGGTGTCTTGATACAGTTGGACGACTTCCGAGATCAGCCGGCCAAGATCCACGGCCCTCAGATCCTCGCGCGACAGTTCGGCGTCGAGGCGCGACGCGTTCGAGATGTCGGTGACCAGCCGGTCCAGCCTCTGGATGTCGTTCTTCAAGATCGCCAACAGCCGCTCGCGCGCCGCCGGATCCTTGACCAGGTCGAGGGTCTCCACCGCCGAGCGTAGAGAGGTCAGCGGGTTCTTGATCTCGTGGGCGACGTCGGCCGCGAACCGTTCGATCGCGTCCATCCGCTCCGACAGCGCGTGGGTCATGTCCTCCAGGGAACGGGTGAGGTCGCCCAACTCGTCGTCACGGCGGGCAAGCTGCGGCAGCGAGATAGCCCGCGCCCTCGACATCCGTACCCGGTCGGCGGCGCGCGCCAACATGCGGACCGGCTGGGCGATCAGATTGTTGAGCAGGATCGAAGACACCAGCGAAACAAAGATCGCGATCAGGATGAACGGGGCCAGGGCCTGGCGCTCGGCGCGAATAATCTCGTCGACGTCGCTGGCCTCGAGGGTCAGGACCCCCAGGACGGCCTGGACATGCTGGATCGGGATCGAGACCGAGACCACCCGCTCGCCGTCCTCGGCGCGCCGCATGCCCGCCCAATGGACGCCATGCAGGGCTTGGTTGACCTCCATCATCAGGGCGCGCTGAGCGGCCGGAGCCACCGGGGGCGGCGGCCGGCCCATCTTCAAATCGAGCGACAGCCCGCCATCGTCGCGCGGCCGGGCAGGCGGCAACACCTTCCACTCGACGCGGTCGGCGACCCAGTAGCTGTCGGCGATCAGATTGCCCTTGGCGTCGAACAGCCGCGCGCGCTGCGAGCGCGGGTTGGAGAGCATCTGCAGGATCTCGCTCGCCGCCTGCGGGTCGAGCTCCGGCTTCGGCTCGCCGACCGTCGCGGCGCGGTTGATCACGTTGACGATCAGCTCGCCCTGGGTCGTCAGGCTGTCGATGCGCGCGCCCACGAGCCCGCGCCGCAGCTCATTCAGCAGCAGGGAGCCGGCGATGATGATCGCCAGCCCCAACACGTTGAGCAGGATGATGAGCCGCCCCAGGCGTGAGCCTGGCAGCCAACGAAAAAGCGACGGACGGCTTACCCGGCTGGGCTTGCGGGCGTCGGTCTTCGGGTCAGGCTTCGCGGTATCTGTATCCGACGCCATACAAGGTTTCGATCGCGTCGAACTCGTTGTCGACCTCGCGGAACTTCTTCCGCATACGCTTGATGTGGCTGTCGATGGTCCGGTCGTCCACATAGACCTGATCGTCGTAGGCCGCGTCCATCAGGTTGTCCCGGCTCTTCACAAAGCCGGGCCGCTGGGCCAGCGACTGCAGCAGCAGGAATTCGGTCACGGTCAGCTTCACCGGCCGTCCGTCCCATAGGCAGTCGTGACGAGCCGGATCGAGCGTCAGCTTGCCGCGTTTCAGCGCCTTGCCCGCCTCGCCCGCCGCTCCGGCGGCCGCGGCCGGCTCCTCGCCCTCGACGCCGGCGCGCCGCAGCACCGCCTTCACCCGTTCGATCAGCAGCCGCTGACTGAACGGCTTATGCATGTAGTCGTCGGCGCCCAGGTTGAAGCCGAGGATTTCATCGATCTCCTCGTCCTTGGACGTCAGGATGATCACCGGCATGTCGGACGTCCGACGAAGGCGGCGAAGCACCTCCATCCCATCCATGCGCGGCATCTTCACATCGAGGATCGCCAGGTCCGGCGGTTCGTTCTCAAGCGCCGCCAGTCCGGTCGCGCCGTCATAGTAGGCCTTGACCTCGTGGCCATGGCTTTCCAGCGCGAGGCTGACAGAGGTGACGATGTTTTCGTCGTCATCCACCAGGGTGATCTTGGCCATAGGTTCCTGTCGCATCCTTCAGCGAAGCTTGCATAGCTAGTGGTCCGCCAGCATGGCCTCAATGGGGCGATTGAACGACGGACTCCGCTCGGAGGAAAGTAATAGTCACAGCGACGGTTCCAAGAGATGTTGAGTAACCGCCGCTCCGACGCCAATCCCCAGGCGAATGCGCCGTTTCTCGCGCTTTAGATAAAGCGATATTTAAGCCAATTCGCAGAACATGGACGTCCCAAGAGGGAGCGCCCACGTGAACGGCCAGCAAGTCCATTACGAACTGTTCATCCGGCGCACGCCGGGCGGCGGTTGGACTCTGGACATGGCCACGGAGAATCGCGCCGCCGCGATTTCCACCGCCGAAGAGCTGATGAGCGCCGGCAAGGTCGCCGCCGTGCGGGTGACGAAGGAAACCCTCCACCCCGAGACGCGCGAGTTTCAGTCGGTCACGATCCTGAACCTGGGCGCGACCGAACCGCCCAAGAAAAAGAAGGTCGTCGAGAACCTCGACCCTTTGTGCGTCTCCCCACAAGATCTCTACACCGTCCACGCCCGTGAACGGATCGGCCGCCTGCTGGAAGGCTGGCTGGAGCGAAAGGGCGCGACAGCCTTCGAGCTTTTGCACCGCGCCGACTTGGTCGAGGAACTGGAAGCCTCGGGCACGGACCTGCAGCACGCCATCCAGAAGGTGGCGATCCCGGAAGCCCAGGCCCGCGGCCTGAGCGTCCACGAAGTGATCCGGACCTTCACCGCCCTCGTCGAACGCACCGTCGACCGCCTGCTGAAGGATTTTCGCAAAGGCGGGATGCCCGACCTGGACAAGGAAGGCTTTGCCCGCGCCGCCGAGCGGGTCAGTCGCGATCCGGAGCGGGCCTACCTGCTGGGCGCCGGCGTCGCCGTCTGCATCGCGCCGGCCCGCACATGGCCAGAGAAGATATCGCGTCTGCTGGACCTGGCCGACGCCGCCCCGATCACCGGCCCGCCGCGGGGCCTGGCCCTGCAGACCATCGAACAGCCCCTGGCCGAGATTCTCGGATCACGCACCGGCCTTGATCACGTCATCGGCCTCGACCTGGACCTTGGCGGTCAGTTGGCCGCCATGACCAGACTGGCGGCCTGCGACACCATCGACGCCCTGATGCGGGTCGAGCCCTCGGTGGCCAAGATCATGCCGCCGCTGTCGGAGGCGGCGACCCGGTTGGCCCGTTGGTTGTCGGCCGAGGACTTCCAGAGCGTGCGTGTCGCGATCACCAAGCGCGTGGTTCGCGACTTGAACGGACCGCGCCGCCTGCGGCCCGGCGACGCCGCCGGCGAGATTGAAGTGATGCGGGGCCTGGCCATGGCGCTCACCGCCGCCGCCGGCAGCCTGTTGCAGCCCGACGACGTGCAGGCCGCCTTCAGCCAACGCTCGCGCATGCTGGTCACCAGCGACTTCGTGGAGAGCTATCTGGGCGGCGGCGAGCGCACCGCCCGCGACGAAGCCGAGGCCCTGATGTGGCTGGTGGAGAACGTCATCGGCGCGGCCAACAAGCGCCAGGCCGGCCGCTATCTATCGGCGGGCATCTCGGCCCTGCGGTTCGAGAAGGAGTTCCGCTACGGTCCCGACACCGCCGCGGTGAAGCTGCAGAAGCTGGCGGCGCTGCAACGGGCCGTGGCGCGGGGCGGTCTGGCGCCAGAGGACTACCTGCCGATCCAGGCCAAGATCGGCGATGTCGGCGGCATGGTGGAGGCCGACGCTCGACTGGTCCCAACGCTCGCCCGGACCCCGGCGTCTCCGGGGCAGAAACTCATGCTGATGTTGAAGCTAGCGACCGGCGAAACCGCCCCCAGCGGCCCGGCGGCCGACCGCGCCCGCCAGGAGGCGATGCGGCTCGTCCGCCTGGAAGACACCCGAGCCGATCTTGCCGCCAATCCGGAACGGATGGGCCAAGTGCGCGACCTGATCCAGCAGCTCGGCGCGGCGGCCTAGGCCCGCAGAACCTCGGCGAGCGCCTCGATCACCCGGTCGACATCGGCCTCGTCCATTCCAGGATAGAGCGGCAGCGACAGGCAGCTTTCATACCAGGCGTTGGCGCCCGGCAGGTCCTGGGGACCATAGCGTTCGCGGTAATAGGGCTGGGTGTGAACCGGGATGTAGTGGACCTGGGTCCCAACGCCCCGCGCCTTCAGCGCCTCGACCACCTGTCGGCGCGTCTTGCCGACCGCCTCGAAGTCGATCAGGGCGACCATCAGGTGAAGGACCGGATCGCTCCAGTCAGGTCGGACCGCCGGACGCAGCACCGGCGCCAGCCCAGCCAGCCCCTCGTGATAGCGCGCCGCCAGCATCCGCCGACGCGCCGCGAACTGGTCCAGCTTAGCGAGTTGCGACAGGCCGAGCGCACAGAGGATGTCGGGCAGGCGGTAGTTGAAGCCCACCTCCGGCATCTCGTACCACCAAGGGTCGCCGCCCTCGGGCCGGATCATGCCGTGACTGCGCAGCCGTCTCAGGCGCTCGGCCAGGGCCGGGTCGTTGGTGGTGACCATGCCGCCTTCGCCGGTGGCGATTGTCTTCACCGGATGGAACGAGAAGGTGGCCATCGCCGAATAGGCGCAATCGCCAATCCGCTGGGTGGTGTTGCCGAACCGAAGGGTCGAGCCCAGCGCGTGGGGCGCGTCCTCGACCAGCACTGCGCCGGCGACCTGCGCCAAGGCCTTCAGCGCCGGCAGCTCGGCCGTGTCGCCGCGCAGGTGGACAGGCAAGACGGCGCGCAGGCGGCGGTCCCCCACCCGGCTCATCGCCTCGCGCAACGTCTCGGGCGTCATCAGGCCGGTCAGCGGATCGACGTCGGCGAAAACCACTTCGGCGCCGACAAAGCGGGCGCAATTGGCGGTGGCCAGGAAGGTGATCGAAGGGGCGATCACGACTTCGCCCGGCTGGACGTCCAAGGCCAGCATGGCCAAGTGCAACGCCGCCGTGCCGTTGGAGCAGGCGATGGCGTGACCCGCGCCCACCTTTTCGGCGAAGGCGGCTTCGAAAGCTTCGACCCGCGGCCCCGTGGTCAAGAAGTCGCTGCGCAACGCCTCGGCGACCGCGGCGATGTCATCCTCGTCGATGGACTGCCGGCCGTAGGGAAGCATGGCCGTCATGTCAGTCGGTGGCCCGCCGGCGCAGCGGCGTCGGGCCGCCGTCGTGCAGCAGTTCCAGCAGGCCCTGGCCGGACAACCACTCGTCATTGGTGTCGCTGGCGTAGGAGAACCCCTCGTCGACCAGCGGATGACTCTGGGCGTAGGGGGTGCGGGAATATTCCACGAAGGCCGGCTCGATGGCGTAGCGGTCGCCGAGGTCGACCGTGGTCCGGGCGTCGTCCACCGAGATCATCATCTCGTGCAGTTTCTCGCCCGGCCGAATGCCGATGACCTTGATCGCAAGATCGGGCGCCATGGCGTTGGCCAGTTCGGTCATCTTCATGGACGGGATCTTGGGCACGAAGATTTCCCCCCCGCGCATCACCTCCAGCGACGACAGCACGAAGTCCACGCCCTGGTTCAAGGTGATCCAGAACCGCGTCATCCGCGCGTCGGTGATCGGCAGTTCGCTCACGCCCTTGCTGATCAGGCGCTGGAACAGCGGCGCGACCGAACCGCGCGATCCCACCACGTTGCCGTAGCGCACCACCGAGAACCGGGTGCCGATGTCGCCTGACAGGTTGTTGGCCGCCACGAAGGTCTTGTCCGAGGCGAGCTTGGTCGCGCCGTAGAGATTGACGGGGTTGCAGGCCTTGTCGGTGGAGAGCGCGACCACCTGCTTCACACGGTTGTTGAGGCAGGCCCACACCACGTTCTCGGCGCCCATGATGTTGGTATGGATGCATTCGGAGGGGTTGTATTCCGCCGCCGGGACCTGCTTCAGGGCCGCGGCATGGATCAGGATGTCGACCCCACGCACCGCCAGTTGCAGTCGCTCGCGGTCGCGCACGTCGCCCAGGAAGAAGCGCATACGCGCCATCGTCTCGGGATCGAACTTCTCGGCGAGGTCGATCTGCATCTCATGCTGCTTCAGCTCATCGCGCGAATAGACGATCAACTTGCGCGGCTTGGCGCGGGTCAGCACTGTTTCGATGAAGCGTCGTCCGAACGAGCCGGTGCCGCCGGTGACCAGGATCACCTTGCCGTCGAGATCGAGAGAATTTGGTGCGAACCGGCCCAAGCGCGGGTGCTCCTCAGAGGACACGAAGCGGAAAATGCGAATCGTCGGCGCACTCTTCGGCCCAGCTCGTAAAGAGACCGCTAACCATGATGTGGCGTGGTGTCGCCCATGGACCGTCGCCGCCTCCTCGCCTTCGCCGCCCTGGCCGTCGTTACGCCCGGCCTGATGGCGGCCGCGCCGGCGAAGGAAGAGAAAAAGAAGGGCGGCGGCGCCAGCTTCCTGCAGATCAACGCGCTTACGGTGACGATCCTGCTGGCCAGCGGCCGGCGCGGCGTCCTGACCGTCGAAAGCGGTCTGGACATTCCAAACGAAAAGCTCCGCGCGAAAGCCAACAGCGTGTTGCCGCGCATCCGCGCCGCCTTCGTCCAGAGCCTGCAGATCTACGCCTCGGGCATGTCCCCGGGCCAGATTCCCAACGCCGAGATCCTGACCAAGCTGCTGCAACGCGAAACCGACCGCGTGCTGGGCGAGAAGGGCGCGCGTCTGCTGCTCGGCACCATGCTGATCAGCTAGCCAGGCCGGGCTTCACATCGCCGAGATGCCGCCGTCGAGCTTCAGCTCGGCGCCGGTCATGAACTTGCTCTCGTCGGAAGCCAGATAGATCACCGCATTGGCGATGTCGTTCGGCTCGCCGATATGGCCGAGCGGGATCTGACGCGCCAGCTTGCCGTGCGCGACCTCGGTTCCGAACTGCTGGCGCAGCGGATCGAGGATCGGGGTGTCGATGAAGGTCGGGTGGATCGAGTTGGAGCGGATATCCAGCCCCTGTTTGGCGCAATGCAGGGCGATGCCCTTGGACAACAGCCAGACCCCGGCCTTTGAGGCGTTGTAGACCGGCGAATTGTGAGCGGCGATCAGCCCGGCGATGGAGGAGATGTTGATGATCGAGCCCGGCTGGTGGGCGCGCATGTACCTCAGCGCGTGCTTGGTCCCGAGGAACACCGAGTCGACATTGACGCTCATGACCAGCTTCCAATCCTCGTAGGACAGCTGCTCGATATTGCCGCTACGGCTGATGCCGGCGTTGTTCACCAGCACCGAGATTCCGCCCATGGCCGCATCGGCCTCTTCGAGGGCGTAGATCCACTGATCTTCCTTCGTCACGTCCAGCGGGAAGGCGAAGGCCACGCCCTCGCCAAGGGCGGCGTTGATCTCGGCGGCCACCGCCTTCGCGCCATCGTGATTGATGTCGGCGATCGAGACCTTGGCGCCCTCTGCGGCCAGCATGCGCGCCATCGCCGCGCCCAGGCCCTGCGCCCCGCCGGTGATGAAGGCCTTCTTGCCCGCGACCCGTCCCGCCATCGCTTCCTCCTAGTCTTTCGCCCCAGCAGCCTCCGCGGCCTGGTTCATGAAGCTGGCCAAGGCGACATCCAGTTCGGTCACACCGTCGGCGTCATGGGTGGTGAGCGTCACCTCGACCCGGTTGTAAACATTGAACCATTCCGGATGGTGGTCCAACTGCTCAGCCCGGATCGCGACACGGGTCATGAACCCGAACGCCGAGTTGAAATCGGCGAACCGGAACGTCCGATGGATGGCCTCGCGCTTCTCGTCTGCCAGTTTCCAGCCCGGCAAGCGCGCCAGCGCGGCGTCGGCGCCGATCCTGGAAGGACGGGTCACGCCACCACCTCTTCCTCGAAGCTAAGCCCTGTCGCGGCGGAAAGCTCAGCCAAGGTCTGGTCGACGTCGACCACCTTGATCGCTCGCATACCCAGCGCCGCGGCCGGTTTGCAGTTGATGCCCAGGTCGTCGAGATAGACGCAGTTCTCGGGCTTCACGCCCAAGGTCTCGCACATCATCAGATAGATCGCCGGGTCGGGCTTGCGGACGCCGGCCTTGGAGCTCTCGATCACGTGGTCGAACAGCGGCAGGATCTGGCCCATGGCGCCGGCCGCCTGCTGCGGCGCATCGGCGCCGGGGCTATGGTGGCTGACCATGTTGTTGGTGATGCAGCCAACCTTGAAGTGCTGCTTGCAGGCTTTCAGGGCCGCGACCATCCGCGGCCGCACCGCGCCCGAGATCAGCGGCAGGACCTCGCGACCGAGAACCGGATGACCCAGGGCCGTCGATTCCGCCAGGAACAGGTCGTCAAAGCCCTTGGCGTCGATCTCATTGCGCTCGAACAGAGCCCAGGCGTTGGTGTCCGGATTGGTGGAGTTCACCTTGCGGATCAGGTCCTTCGGCAGCCCCTTCTCCGCCTCGTAGCGCGCGAAGGCTTCGAAGGGCGAGGTGGTGAAAACCCCGCCGAAATCCCAGATCACCGCCTCGACCGTCATTCAACTAAACCCGTGTTTGATTTTCTGATCGGAAGCTAGTGGGCATTGGCCGACTTTGAAAGGCTCGCCGTGCCGCCAGCCGCTCGCTACTAGTTGCAGCCATGCGCCCCCTCTTCTCGTTCATCCCCCGGCCGATCCGCGTCGCGGTCTTCCTCGCAGCTGTCGCGGTGATCCTCTACCTCACACTGGCCCCCAACGAGGACGTGCCCGGCTCGGGCATGATCTGGGACAAGGCGGCCCACTCCATCGCCTATGGCCTGCTGACCCTGGTCGGCCTGTTCATGTCCACGCATCGTCGCTGGATGGTCGTGGCGGCGGTCTGGAGCCTGGGGGTCGGGGTCGAGATCGCCCAGAGTCAGATGGGCTTTGGCCGGCAGGGCGACTGGCATGACGCCCTGGCCAACTCCATCGGCATCTTCCTGGCCTACATGCTGTGGGCCCTGGCCCGACGGTTCAAACCAAAATGAGCCTGCGCCACGCCCCCTATGAGGAGAGCGCCGACTTCACCATCGGCCTGAAACCCATCAGCGAGGCGGCGTGGTTGGAGGGCGGGGAGGCTGACCCCGCCGCACGCAAGGATCCGCTATTCGCAAGCCGCCCCGCGATTGTCTGGGGCGAGACACCGCAGTCGCCGACGGGCCAGGAAGAGGTGCTGCGGCTCGTCGAGAGCGTCCTCGGCGCAGCGCCCCGCGACCCTGCACTGCCCGCCCTCTACGCGGCCGCCCAGCGAATACCCGATGACCTGGTGCTGATGGAGAAGCGGGACGGCGCTTGGCGCGTCTCGGCGCTCTCGCTTTGCGCGCCAACCTTTTTCACGGCCCACGATGTCCTGGGACGAAGCCTGGCCGAGATCCATGGTCCCGTACACGGCTTCACCGAACGCTTCCTCGCCAGGGTCGAACGCATATTCGACGGGCTGCGCCCAGATCTGATCCTTGAGCGGCGCAATTGGAGCCTGGTGAATTCGGGCGAGCCGTTCACCCCCGACCCGGCGCCGATCCGGGCGTGCATCGCATCGATCGATCCGGCCCAAGCCGGGTCGGCCCTGTTCGTGCGGGTCGAGCGCCAAACCCTGCGGCGGCTGCCCAAAACCGGCGGAGCGCTTTTCACCATCCGCGTGTGGCTGCACCCGCTGGACGCCCTACTCGACGACCCTCCAAGGCTGGCCGCTTTCGCCAGGGCCTGGCGCGCCGCACCGGCCGAGTTCCGAGACTACAAGCGGCTCGGCCTCTACGACGACCTGGTCGAAGGCTTCCTCCGCAACCACGGCGTTGGCTAGGCCTCGTCTTCCGGCGTCAGCCTATAGCCGACCCCCGGCTCCGTGAGCAGGATGCGCGGCGTTGAGGGCTCCTCCTCGATCTTCTGACGCAGCTGCGCGACCAGGACCCGCACGAACTGCGCATCGACCTGGGCCGTCGGGCCCCAAACCGCAGCGATCAACTGGCGATGGGTGACCACCCGCCCCCCGTACCGGGCCAAGGTCTTGAGCAGATCGTATTCGCGCGGCGTGAGCCGGACCTCGTAGCCTTGCAGGGTGACTCGACGTGTGGCGAAATTGACCTCGAGATCGCCGCTCTTGAAGACCGCGTGGGTTGAGAAGCGGCGTTCACGACCGCGCAGGGCCGCCCGAATCCGAGCCAACAACTCCCCCACAGCGAAGGGCTTGTTGATGAAGTCGTCCGCCCCGAGATCGAGGGCCGCGATCTTCTCGTGCTCCAGATCGCGGGCCGACAACACCAGGATCGGCGTTTCGGACCATTCGCGGATCCGCGAGATCACCGCCTTACCGTCCATGTCCGGCAAGCCGAGATCGAGGATCACCACATCGCAGGCCTCGCCGGCCAGATAGGCCATCGCCTCGTGTCCGGTCTCGGCCGTGGCCACGGCGTAGCCGGCCGCCGCCAGCGCCGGCTTCAACGCGCGAAGAATCTGCTGTTCGTCGTCAACCAGCAGCAGATGAGCCAATACGCTGCTCATGAGCTCGCTCCGGGTAGGATCACGCTGACCACCAGGCCAGGACAGCCATCGCCGCGAGGCCGAGCGAAGACTTCACCCCCCATGGCCTCCACCAGACCTCGGCTGATGGACAGGCCAAGACCGGTGCCCTGCTGGTTGGTCGACGTCGCGGCCGAACGGAAGAACTTGTCGAAAATCATCTGCAGATCGGCTTCCGGCACGCCGGGCCCGTCGTCGATGATCTCCAGGACAACCTTGCCACCGACGGAGCGGCCTGAAATTTCAATGCGGCCGCCGTTCGGCACGAACCTCACCGCGTTCTCGACCACATTGGCCAGGGCTTGCTCTGTGAGGATCGGATCGCCGTACGCGGCCAGGTCGTCCGGGGAGATGCTGCTGATGATTTCACGGGCCCCAGCCTGGCGCTGCGCGCGCTGCACGACGCGCCCGACGACCTCGGCCACGCCAAAGGCGACGCCGTCGATGGTCAGAGCGCCCGACTCCAACTTCGTCATGTTGAGCAGGTTGGCGACAAAGCGGTTCAGACGCTCGGCCTCTTCCTGAATGGTGAGGGTGAGATCTTCGCGGACCTCGGCGTCGAAGCGGTCGCCGAACTCCCGCAGACTGGTCACCGAGGCCAGGATCGCCGCCAAGGGCGTGCGCAGATCGTGGGAGATCGAAGATAGCAGCGCATTGCGAAGCTGCTCCGTCTGGGCGCGGGCCTGCATCTCGGCCCGCTCGGCGGCCAAGCGAAAGCGCGCGATCGCCGCGCCGGCCATATCGACCAGCACGTCGACCAGCCGTTCGTCGTCCTCCGGACTGTCGGTTAGCCGCCCGTCCAACGGGGTGACCCGCCAGGCCGCCGCACCCACCATGACGCCGTCGGCGCGCAGTTGGCGCAGACGCCAGCCGCCCTCTCGCACAGCCGCCTCGCCGACCGGTCGCGCGGCCAGCTCGGCCAAGGCTGGCACGATGACCAGTCCTGGAGGCCAGCTCCACGATCGGCCCTCGTGCAGCACCACCGCTTCGCCCCGACCGGCTTCGGCGATCCGCTGGGCCAGCGCCTGACGAACGGCGTCTTCGTCGTCGGAGGACGAGAACTCCTCGCTGGCCCGGAACAGCGCCCCGGCTGTTCGCGCCCGAACTTCCGCGCGCCCCTGGGCCTCGCGGACCCGGCCGGCCAGGCGACCGGTCAACATGGCGACGGCCAAGAACACGAACAGGACCAGATAGTCCTCCGCCGAGTTCATGGTGAACTCGAAACGAGGCTCGACCAGATAGATGTCGTAGATGACGAAGGCGGTGGCGGCGGCGAAGTAGGCTGGCCCCGAGCCCAAGGTGACGGCGGTGATCAGCACGCCGGCCAGGAACACCATCGACAGGCGGTCAGTGTCGAATAGGCGGTAGACGCCCTCTGCGACCAGGGTCGCGCCGGCAACAAGACCGAAAGCCGCAGCGTATCGCCAGATTCCGCGCAGAGGCGTGATCCGCCGCATTGTCCATTGCCGCGCCATGCGCATCCTTGCAAAGCCGGTCGTCGGCGGCGTTCGCATGTCCGTGGGAACCCAGGCTCGATCGGGGAGACGAGCGAGGCCGCCGACAGGGACGACGATGGGCCAGCCAATCGGTCGTTTCAATTATGCCAAGCTTATGCGTAAGCGCCGTCCCAGGTTATAAACTTCTTATGCTTGCTCCATTTGGCGCCTCGCCGCACCAAACTCGGCCATGAGCCTGATCATCGGCCAAGCTGCGCCTTGGTTCACCGCCCCGACCCCGTCCAATCCGGAATTCGCGTTCTCGAGCGTGGCCGGCCGATACGTGCTGCTAGCCTTCTTGCCGAGCGCACCCGCGGCGCGGGCCGCCGCGATCGCGCGGCTCGACGCCAGCCACGCGTTGTTCGATCAGACCAACCTGCTGGCCTTTAACGTGATCAGCGACCCTGCCGTCTTCAAAGAGGCTCGCGACACCCCCGGCCGCCGCTGGTTCCTTGACGCCGACCGCCAGATCAGCCGACGCTATGGCGCGCTGAACGATGAGGGGATCGAACAGCCGAAGTGGCTGATCCTCGATCCGACCTTGCGGATTCTGGCCGTCGGAAGCATGGCCGAGAGCGACCGCATTTTTGCAACTCTGCACGGATTGCCGCGCCCCGATGGGCATGCCGGGGTCCCGCTTCACGCGCCCGTCCTGATCGTACCGCGCGTGTTCGAGCCGGAAATGTGCCGACGCCTGATCGGCTTCTACGATCAGACCGGCGGCAAACCGTCGGGCGTCATGCGCGAAGTCGATGGGAAAACCGTCGGCGTGCTTGATGATTTCAAGCGCCGCAGCGACGCAACTATCGAAGAACCGGGTTTCCGCGGCGAACTCCTGCAGCGGATCGAGAAGCGGCTCATCGGGCAAATCTTCCGCTCGTTCCAGTTCCAGCCAACTCGGATAGAGCGCTATCTCGTCGCGCGCTACGACGCCGAAACCGGCGGCTACTTCCGCCCGCATAGGGACAACACCACCTCGGCGACCGCCCACCGCAAGTTCGCTTGCTCGATCAATCTGAACGCAGAGGACTTCGAGGGAGGCGACCTGCGCTTCCCCGAGTTTGGGTCTCGCACCTATCGACCGCCGACCGGCGGCGCGGTGGTGTTCTCGTGCTCGCTGCTTCACGAGGCGACCCCCGTCACGCGCGGCCAGCGCTACGCCTTCCTGCCATTCTTCTACGACGAGGCCGGAGAAGAGATCCGCCAGCGCAATCTGCACAAGCTGGTTTTGCCAGATGAGCCTTCCGCGGCCACCACCGCCTGACTGCGGAAGTCGCCTACCCGACACCAGGCAATTGTGGCGAATACATCGCTCACATCTCTAGGTGCCCCGTTTCACGGGATGGGCCGGTGTCGACTGCAAGGTCATTATTCGGACTTTTTGACGTCAGGCCAATCAAAACGAGGTCTGCACGCCTGCCGACCGACGTCTAATTGCGGACTCCGGATAAACAATCACCGAAAGTGATTGGAGATTCTACGCCCCCAATATTGCTGGCGAAAGCCGCCCTCGCCTCTCAGGCGATTTTTACCTGCTCAACCCCGACTGTAGCCTTCTGAGAACCTGAGTATTCTTACTCAAACTCTTCTGAAAAAGTGCGGCTAGAATCTGGCGAGAAAAACATGGTTGATATTTACTTACCAAGCTACTTCAGGTATCGCTGATATCGAAGGCGGTCGCGCTCGGCGGGCGTCAGCAAACGAACTGAGGGGCTAACCCTATGAATAAGTTCCTGAAGACGGCGGCGATTGCTGCTGCCGCCAGTTTTGTAGTCGCCGGTTCGGCGAACGCTGCCATCACCACAGGCTTCCTGCCGGGCAGCGACGCCCCGCTCGTGGGCGATGTCGTTCTTTACGACTTCACTGACGGCAACCTCGGCGTTCTCGACGCCGGATACACGAACACGGTCATCCAATCGGGCAGCAACGGCCAGGGCGCTTCGAACCCCTTCTCGCTCCCGGGCGGCAACTACCTGTCCGTGCTGGGCAACGGTTCGGCGACCATCACTTTTGACACCCTGATGCGGAGCATCAGCTTCAACTGGGGTTCGCTCGATACCTACAATACGCTGACCATTCACTGGAGCGGCGGCAACGAGGTGGTCATCCCTAACCCGGGTGACGGCAACCAAGTCCTTCCCGGCACCAACGGCCTCTTCTTCGCGAAGGTGGGCGCCGGTGAATCCATCTCGGGTCTGACCTTCGCCTCGTCGCAAAATTCGTTCGAGATCGACGACATCAGCGGCTCGGCGGTTCCGGAACCGGCGACCTGGGCGATGATGATCACGGGCTTCGGCCTGGCCGGCGCGGCGATCCGTCGCCGTCGGAACACCCTCGCGATCGCCTAAGACGAACGAGACCAATACTGATCAGCCGGCGGGGCCATGGCTCCGCCGGCTTTTCTTTGTCTCAAGGGAAGGGGAAGCGCGACAACGCATCGCCAACCCATTCAAATTATTGGAAACTCTGGCGCACCCGACACGATTCGAACGTGTGACCTTTGCCTTCGGAGGGCAACGCTCTATCCAGCTGAGCTACGGGTGCGTCTTCAGAGGTTGCGCTGTCTAACTGAAAGCGACGCGAAACGGAAGGCTTAGGCGCCCGCTGTCGTCAAGGAAACGAAGACGTCCTCCAAATCCGGGTCCTCGGTTGAGATGTCCTTGATGTGCAGGCCCGTGGCGCGGACCGCCGCCAGCACCTGTTCAACGCTGGATTGGCCGGTTCGATAGGTGACCGAAAAGGCCCCCCCGGCTCGCGGCCGGGTCTCAAAACCAGCAAGCAGCGGCGCATCCGCCAGGGGTTCCTCCGGCGTCACCACGACGTTGCGGGTGTCGAGACGGCGCAGAAGGCTCGACGTGGACTCGCAGGCCACCACCTCGCCGCGATTGACGATGGCGATCTGGTCGCAAAGCTCCTGGGCTTCTTCGAGATAGTGGGTGGTGAGCACGATGGTCACGCCCTTGCGGTTCAGCTCCAGCACATAGGCCCAGAGCTGACGGCGCAGTTCGACGTCCACGCCGGCCGTGGGCTCATCGAGGATCAACACAGGCGGATTGTGGACCATGGCCTTGGCCACCATCAGACGCCGCTTCATGCCGCCGGAAAGCTGGCGCACATAGGCCTCGGCCTTGTCGCCAAGGCCGAGCGCGTTGAGCAGCTCCATGGTCCGGCGCTCCTTGGCCGGCACGCCGTACATGCCGGCCTGGACCTCAAGCGACTCGCGCGGCGTGAAGAACGGGTCGGCGGAGATTTCCTGCGGCACGACGCCGATGGCGGCGCGGGCGTCTCGCGGGCGCTCGTCGATGTTACGGTCCCAGATCTTCACCGTGCCGCTGGTCTTTTTGGTCAGGCCGGCCAGGGTGTTGATGAAGGTCGACTTCCCCGCCCCGTTCGGACCCAAAAGACCGAAGATCGATCCACGCGGAATCTTCAGGTTCAGCCCGCGCAAGGCGTGCATCTCCGGCGCGGTCTTGGTGGCCGGATAGATTTTGACCACGTCTTCGGCTTCGATGGCGAATTCGGGAAGGGTCATGCGTCTCTTTGTACCAAGCGCGACCTCGCCAAGGGGAAACCCGGCGGGAATTGCAGATAAAGGGGCTGGAACACCGCTTCGATCAATCGAAACGAACAGCGGGACCAGGGGCGTGCATTGACGACGAAAGCCGTGGTCGCATACCTAGGCGCGCGCGGAGCATCCGCCAAGCTTCCGCCGCCGGAGAGTTCAAATGGCCCGTAAAGCCCCCGTTCCTGATCAAGGCCGCTCCACCAAGTTGGAACCGATGCCCGCCAAGGGCTCTCGGACGTCGCATCTGCCGGCGTCGGAAGTGATCGTCGTCCGCTCGGGCCGCGTGGCTTGCGATGGGGTCGGCGGCGCGCTTGGCCACCCGAGAGTCTGGCTGGAGATGGGCGAGGCCTCGTTCGTCGAGTGCCCCTATTGCGATCGCCGCTTCGTCCTGCCCGAAGGCTCCGAGGGGCCCGAGGACGAACGCCTGGCTCCCGGCGTCTATGAAGGTCCGCACGGACACTGACGCCGGCCTGTTGGCGGCCGTTTTCCGCCAGCACGTCACAAGGGCGCTTCCTATATCGTCTTGATCAGAGTCCACTCTGTCAGGACGGAGGCACCCATGGGCCAGCAAGCCGACACATTCCGACGACTGCACGAGGGTCCGGAGATCCTCGTCCTGCCCAACGCTTGGGACGCCGCCAGCGCGGCGATGATGGAAGACGCCGGCGCCCAGGCGGTCGCCACCTCCTCGGCCGCCGTCGCGTGGGCGCACGGCTATGCCGATGGCGACATAATGCCGATCCCAACGCTGCTGGCGGCCCTCGGCGAGATGAACCGGGTGCTGAAGGTTCCCCTGACCGCCGATATCGAAGGCGGCTATTCCGACGATCTCGCCACGGTGGCCGAAACCATCAGGGGGGTCATCGACGCCGGCGCCGTGGGGATCAATTTCGAGGATGGCGGCCGCACGCCCGATCTCCACGCCCGAAAGATCGAGACCGTACGCGAAGCCGCCGCCAAGGCCGGCGTCGCGCTGTTCGTGAACGCCCGGATCGACGTCTATCTGCGCGCCCTGGCTGAGGGCGAGGCGGCGTTGACCGAGACCCTGCGCCGGGCGGAACTGTATCGCGCGGCCGGAGCTGACGGCATCTTCGTACCGGGCCCGACCGACGAGACCTTGTTGGAAACCCTGGCCCGCGAGATCGCCTTGCCTCTGAACGCCATGGGCCGCGGGGGAATGGCGTCAGCCGACCGGCTACAGGCGCTCGGCGTTCGCCGACTAAGCTCGGCCACCGGCCCGTTCCGGGCGGCCTACGCGGCGCTCGCACGGACCATTGAAGCCTACCTGGCGGATGGCGACCCCGGCCCCCTTGCTGAGGCCGGCAAGGGCGCGCCCGACCTCAACAAGCGGTTCGGCTGACGGGCGGCCTCACGCCGTCAGCGCATCGCTCGTCGGCGACGGCGCCGTAGCTTCCTGAATCGCGTTCACCAGCGCCCCGATGCTGATGGGTTTGGTCAGGTATCCGTGGAAGCCGGACGACTGGCCTCGCGTCATCGTCTCGGCGAGCACATTGGCCGAGATCGCGATCACCGGGATCTTCCGGGTGTCCGGGTTGGCCTCGAGCCGCGCCTTCACCTGGAAGCCGTCCATGCCCGGCAGATTGATGTCCAACAGAATGACGTCCGGCTTCAGGCTGGCGGCCATCTCCAGGCCCTCGACCGGGTGCTCGGCGACGTGGAGATTCAGGCCGCCCAGCGCCTCGGCGATGTGGCGCATGAGCCGGATATTGGAAGCATTGTCCTCGATGTAGAGGACACTGGCCTGGGGGCTGACGCCAAGCGGAACCGGAACACCCTGGGGCGCGGCCCGCACCTCGATCTGATCTGGCGTCGCCGACGGCATGTCGACCGTGAAGACCGAGCCGACATCCTCGCGGCTCTCGACCCGAAGCACGCCATTCATAGCCTCGACCAGGCGACGCGTGAGCGCCAGCCCCAATCCAGCCCCCTCGACATCCAGCCCCTCGCGCCCAAGCCGCTCGAAAGGCTCGAACAGATCGTTCATCCGGTGGGCGGGGATGCCGAGACCGGTGTCGGTCACGCTCAGCAGCACCCGATCGCCGGCGGGCCGTATCTCCACCCGCACGGACCCGCCCGGGCGATTGTACTTGATGGCGTTGGAGATCAGGTTCGAGAGCACCTGTCTGAGCCGCAGGTGATCGGCGCGCACGGCGACATCTTCCTCGCTGGACGCGATCACCAAGCCGATGCCGGCCCGGTCGGCCGCCAGCTTGAAGCTGCTGTACAACCCTTGGGCGAGGTCCTGCGGATCGATGGCCTCGATCGAGATCGAAACCTTGCCGCTCTCGATCTTGGCGAAGTCCAGCACCTCCTCTATCAGGGCCAGCAAGTGACGCCCCGCGGTCTGGATTTGCTCGACAGCCTCCGCCTGGCGCGGGCTGAGCCGGTCGTCGCCGCCGGGCATCTGCATGACCTCGGCGAACCCGATGACCGCATTGAGCGGCGTGCGCAGCTCGTGGCTCATATTGGCCAGGAAGTCGGACTTTGCGCGATTGGCCGCCTCGGCCCGGCGGCGCTGATCGTCCAGCGCGCCCAAGGCCGTGGTCAGGTCGATGGTGCGCGACTGCACCACCGCCTCCAGGTCACCGTTCAGGGCGCGCAACCGCTCGGCCTCGGCCATGGCCCGCGCTTCCAGTCGGCGATCGAGATAGGCGCACATGAGCGCAATGCCGAGGATCAACGCCATGCACGCGACAATCGTCGCCGCCAGCAAGGAACCTGAGACCAGCGAGTGGTCGACGTCGCCAGCCAGGTCGGGCGCGACCACCATGACCGTCCCGGCCATGCCGACGAAGTGCATGCCGCAAATCGCCACGGCCATGACCAAGGCGGCCATCGCACGCTGCGTCGCTGTCCGAAGGGTGACCGCAAGCCACAGCGCCGCCGTGGAGGCGCCCAGCGCGATCAGCACCGAAAGGCCGAAGAACAGCGGCCGGTAGTAGATATCGCCCGGTCCGCGCAGGGCGCTCATGCCCATATAGTGCATGACGCACACCGCCAGCCCGACCAGGGCGCCGCCGCCGATGATCCGTCGCGACGTCGCCTTCTCGGCCAGCATCTGCAATCCGGCTGCGACGCCGACGACAGCGATAATCCCGGAGATGATGGTCAAGCCGGCGTCGTACTGCACCGTGAACGGCGTCCGGTAGGCCAGCATGCCGATGAAGTGCATCGACCAGACGCCGCCGCCCAACACCAGCGCGGCGCCAAAATGCCAGAAGCGGCGGGCGGAGGGGCTGGCCGTGCGCAGCCGCTCCGTCATGTCGAGGGCCGTAAAGGAGGCCACCACCGCGATCAGATAGGAAAGCACCACCAAAGCGGCGTCATGATGCGTCGGGACGCCCGCGGCTGAGTTGCTGAAACAGAGTCCCAGTATCTGCATGACCCGCTCACCCCCGGGGAGCTCGTCACCAACCACGCCTCATGGTTGTTTGAGAGCACAACTTGTCGGATAGGAAGTAAGCGTAGCCTTAACGGTGCGAACGGGAGGGTGACCAAAGGCTATCTGGTCCCTATCTTCCCGCCATGACCGACGCGCCCCTCGACGCCCCCGCCACCCTCGACGACATCCCCCGCCTACCGACCCAGGATGGGCCGGCTGTGCGGCTCTATCTGGTCGATGGCTCAGGGTTCATTTTCCGCGCCTATCACGCGCTGCCGCCCTTGACCCGCAAGTCCGACGGCCTGCCGATCGGCGCGGTTTCCGGCTTCTGCAACATGCTGTGGAAGCTGCTGGTGGACATGCGGGCGCAGGCCGAGGGCCCCACGCACCTCGCGGTCATCTTCGATCACTCAGAGAAGACGTTCCGAAATGACTTGTACGACCAGTACAAGGCTCATCGCCCGCCCGCGCCGGAAGATCTGGTTCCGCAGTTTCCGTTGGTGCGCGAGGCCACGCGGGCCTTCGGCGTGCCGAGCCTGGAACTGCCCGGCTATGAAGCCGACGACCTGATCGCGGCCTACGCCTGCAAGGTGCGCGACGCCGGCGGCGAGGTCACCATCGTGTCGTCCGACAAGGACCTGATGCAGCTGGTCGGCCCCCAGGTGTCCATGCTCGACACCATGAAGAACCTGAAGATCGGCCACGATCAGGTCATCGAGAAGTTCGGCGTCCCGCCGGACAAGGTGGTGGACGTCCAGGCCCTCTGCGGCGACAGCGTCGACAATGTGCCCGGCGCGCCCGGCATCGGGATCAAGACCGCGGCCCTGCTGATCAACGAGTACGGCGACCTGGACACGCTGCTGGCCCGCGCCTCGGAAATCAAACAACCCAAACGCCGCGACACCTTGATCGAGTTCGCCGACCAGATTCGGCTGTCGCGGGAATTGGTGCGGCTGGACTGCGACACGCCGCTGCCTGCGCCGATCGATGATCTGGTGGTCGCCGCGCCGGACCCCGACGTCCTGGGCAAATTCCTGGAAGAGATGGAACTACGCACCCTGGCGCGGCGCGTGTCCGGCGGCGGCGCGGCCACGTCTGCGGCAGCGGCGGGCGCGGCAGCCCCCGCCAAGCCCAGCACGCCCGACCACCCGGCCATCGACCCCACCGCCTATGTCTGCGTCCGCGACTTGGCCACCCTGGACGCCTGGATCGCCCGCGCGCGGGCGGTGGGCGTGGTCGCCTTCGACACCGAGACCGACGCCCTCTCCTCGGCCAACGCCGCGCTGTGCGGCGTCTCCTTGGCGGTCGCGCCGGGCGAGGCCTGCTACATTCCTGTCGGCCACGAAAACGAAGGCGCCGGCGGCCTGGAGTTTGAGACCCCGGCGGAGATCGAACAGATCCCGTGCGATGAGGTGATCGCGCGGCTGAAGCCGCTGCTTGAAGATCCCTCGGTCCTGAAGGTCGCCCAGAACGCCAAGTACGATATCGCCGTGCTGTCGCGCTACGGGATCCAGGTGGGCCCCATCGAAGACACCATGCTCATCAGCTACGCGCTCGAGGCCGGGCTGCATAAGAGCCACGGCATGGACGAGCTGTCCAAGCGCTGGCTGGAGCATCAACCGATCAAGTTCGCCTCGGTGACGGGGACCGGAAAGGCTCAGAAGAGCTTCAAACACGTGCCCCTGGAGCCGGCCACCTGCTACGCCGCCGAGGACGCCGACGTTACCTTGCGGCTCTACCAGCATCTGCGGCCGCGTCTCGCCGCCGAGGGCCTCCTGACCGTCTATGAGACCCTGGAGCGGGGCATGCCCCCGGTCCTGGCCATGATGGAAAACCACGGGATCAAGGTCGATCCCGATCAGCTGCGCAAGCTCTCCTACGATTTCTCGATCCGCATGGGCGAGCTGGAGGCCCAGGCCCACAAACTGGCGGGCCGGCCGTTCAACCTCGGCTCGCCCAAGCAGGTTGGCGAGCTGCTGTTCCAGGAGATGGGTCTCGCCTCGGGCCGAATGACCGCCACCGGCGCGGCCTCCACCGACGCCTCGATGCTGGAAGACCTCGCCGCCCAGGGCCACGAACTGCCGCGCGTGCTGCTCGACTGGCGTCAGCTCTCAAAGCTCAAGGGCACCTATACCGACAATCTGGTCGCCGCCATCGCGCCCCGGACCAACCGCATCCACACCTCCTATGCGTTGGCCTCGACCACCACCGGGCGGCTGTCGTCCAACGACCCGAACCTGCAGAACATCCCAATCCGCACCGAGGAAGGCCGCAAGATCCGCAAGGCGTTCATCGCCGAGCCAGGGCATGTGCTGATCAGCGCCGACTACAGCCAGATCGAACTGCGGATCCTGGCCCACGTCGGCGACATCCCGCAGCTGAAGAAGGCCTTCCTGGAAGGCCACGACATTCACGCGGCCACCGCCTCGGAGATGTTCGGCGTACCCATCGAAGGCATGCCCTCCGAAACCCGGCGCCGCGCCAAGGCGATCAACTTCGGCATCGTCTACGGCATCTCGGCCTTCGGTCTCGCCAACCAGCTGTCGATCCCGCAGGACGAGGCCGGGGCCTACATCAAGACCTACTTCGAACGCTTCCCAGGTATCCGCGCCTATATGGACCGGACCAAGCAAGCCGCCCGCACCCAGGGCTTCGTCACCACCGTCTTCGGCCGCAAGGTCAATATCCCGGCGGTGAAGTCGAAATCGGCGGCGGAGCGCGCCTTCGGCGACCGGGCGGCGATCAACGCCCCGATTCAGGGCGCGGCGGCCGACGTCATGCGCCGCGCCATGATCCGCATGCCCAGCGCCCTTCAGCAGGCGGGCCTGACGGCGCGGATGCTGCTGCAGGTGCACGATGAACTGGTCTTCGAGGCGCCGGAGGCCGAGGCGGACGCCGTGATCGCCCTGGCCAAACAGGTGATGGAACGGGCCGCCGAACCGGCTGTGGCGTTCTCCGTGCCGTTGGTCGTCGAAGCCCGCGCCGCGGCGAACTGGGATGACGCCCACTAGGTTTGGAGCCCTCACGTTCGCTTGAAGCGCCGACCTCCCATGACATCCGTCATGGGAGCGGGTGGGAAGACGCGTAAGCTCCTCGCCTCACCAGCCATGGAGGAGCGCCATGAAGGGCTTCGTCGACGACATTGAGGACCTGACCGAAAGCAACAAGGACTTCCGCCGCGTGCTCTACACCGGCAAGAACCTGCAACTGGTTCTGATGTCGCTGAAGGCCGGCGAGGAAATCGGCGAGGAGGTCCACGCCGGGCACGACCAGTTCTTCCGCGTGGAAAAGGGCAAGGGCGAGGTCTGGATCGACGGCGTCCGCACGAAGATCAAGAGCGACCACGCCATCATCGTGCCGGCCGGCGCGCGTCACAACGTGATCAACACCGGCGAGAAGTCACTGAAGCTCTACACGCTTTACGCCCCGCCCGAGCATCGCGACGGCCTGGTGCATCCAACCAAGCCGGAAGCTGAAGCCGCCGAAGATCATTTCGACGGCATGCTCACCGAGGACGGCCCCGGCACGAAAATCTAGCGACTTCGGCGGCGCCCGCCGCGCGGCGGGCGCCGACCTTGGTCAGAAGCCGCGGGGCGCGCTGGCGGCCTTTTGGGCCTTCTCCAGTTGGTCGCGATCTTCCTGCCGGCGCGCATCCCACTCGCCCTTAGTGGCGCAGACCTTTTTCGGCACCCGACTGCCGGCGAGGGGTTCGGTTTTGCAGATCATCCGATCCTTGTCGGACTTGGCGACGACGGGGGTGGCCGCAGCCGCCGGCGGCGCAGTTTCGGCCGCGGCAGGCGCCGCAGGGCTCGAAGCCGCCAGCATCAACGTGGCGGCGAGAGACGTTATGAACACGAGAGTTGAACTCCAGCCTATAGAATTGGCCGAAAGATAGCCCAACCCAAAGGGCCAGACAAACCCACGTTCGCTTAGACGCGGGAGGTTCCTGGTGGAGCCGAGCGGAGTCGAACCGCTGACCTCCTCATTGCGAACGAGGCGCTCTACCAACTGAGCTACGGCCCCAGGAAGGCGCGGAATTAGGGGTTAGGACCCCACCCTGTCAAGCCGCCTCGTTGCAAGACCGCGTCACGACTTGCCAGCCGCCCCCCGCCAGACGATACAGGACCTCTCCTCCGCCTCGGAATTTCTGATGATCTCGCTGATCGGCTTCGTGTTTTACATCGTGAACGCAATCCTCGGATTGCTGGTCTTCGCGCTGATCGCCAGCGCCATCCTGTCGTGGCTGGTGGCCTTCGACGTGATCAATCTGCGCAACCAGTTCGTCTACAACGTCGCTCGTTTCCTCGACGCCGTGACCCGGCCAGTTCTCGCGCCGTTCCAGAAGATTATGCCGAACCTGGGCGGGGTCGACATCAGCCCGGTGCTGGCGATCCTGGTGATCTCCGGCATCCAGCGCTACCTGCTGCCGGCGCTCGCCAACGGCTTGATCGGCCTGTTCGCCTAAGATCATGCGGTTGCCCGTCAGGGTGACGCCCAAGGGCGGCCGCGACGGCGTCGACGGCTGGGCGCTCGATCCGGCCGGACGACCCTATCTGAAGGTCAGGGTCTCGGCGGCGCCCACTGACGGTCAGGCCAACGCCGCCCTGACGGCTTTTCTCGCCAAGACGCTGAAACGCCCGAAATCGGCGGTGCGCATCGCCGCCGGCGAGACGGCGCGGCTGAAGATCATCGAGATCGACGGCCTCGATGAGCAAGCCCTGGAAGCCGCGTTCGGCGCCCGGCCTTCCGCGCCATAGGAGCCCCGCCCGCCAGAGGGCCTAGCGGCCTTCCTCCCGGCTGTAGCGATCCCGGTCTTCGGCCTTGGGCCGAAACCGGGATGACACCTCAGACTAGAACTCTTCCCAGCCACTGTCCTGGCGCTCGGAGACCAGGCGTGGACCGGCGCCGCCGGCCGCGGCTTGCCGCTGCGCCGGACGCTGGCGTTCGGCCGGGCGCTGCGCCGGTTCGGCCGCGCCGGTCTTGAACTGACCGATAAGCCTGGCCAGCTCCACCGCTTCGCTGGCCAAGGCATGGCTGGCGGCGGTCGACTCCTCGACCATGGCGGCGTTCTGCTGGGTGACCTGATCCATCTGGTTCACGGCCGTATTGACCTGATGCAGGCCGGTGGCCTGTTCCTGGGCGCTGGCGGCGATCTCGGCGACGATGCCGTTGATCTCCGCCACCTGGGTGACGATCAGCTGCAGGGCCTTGCCGGTTTCGGCGACCAGCCCCACCCCGCGCCCGACCTGGGTCGAGGAGGTGTTGATCAGGGCCTTGATCTCCTTTGCCGCATCGGCCGAGCGCTGGGCCAAGGCCCGAACCTCGGAGGCGACGACCGCAAAGCCGCGACCGGCCTCACCCGCGCGAGCAGCTTCGACCCCGGCGTTCAGGGCCAGCAGGTTGGTCTGGAAGGCGATCTCGTCGATCACCCCGATGATCTGGCCGATCTGCTTGGACGAGGTTTCGATCTCGCCCATGGCGTCGGTGGCGTGACGCACGACATCGGCGCTCTCGGCCGCGTTGGTGCGGGCCGTCTGGACCACGCCCTGAGCATGGGTGGCGCCCTCGGCGGTCTTGCGGACCGTGGCGGTGATCTGGTCCAGCGCGGCGGCGGTCTCTTCCAGGCTGGCGGCCTGCTGCTCGGTCCGGCGCGACAGATCGTCGGCCGCCTTGCTGATTTCGTCGGCGCCGGAACGCATGTTGCCGGTCGCGCCGACCACGACGCCCATGGTGTTCTGAAGTTGGCTCATGGCCATGTTGAAGTCGTGCTTCAGAGCCTCGTACTCCGGCGCGAACTGCCCTTCGACCCGCGCGGTGAGGTCGCCGTGAGCCAGGCGTTCCAGCCCCTGGGCCAAGGCTTTGACGACAGTGGCCTGTTGTTCGGCGACCGCGGCGCGTTCGGCCTCGGCCCGGCGGCGCTCGGTCTCGGCGGCCAGATTGGCGGCTTCCTGGCCGGCGCGCAGGGCGCGGTTCTCGGCCAAGCCGTGACGGAAGCCTTCGAGGGCGCGGGCGATCTCGCCCACCTCATCGCCCTTCTCCGCCCCGCCGACGGCCTTGTCGTAGCGCCCCGCCGACAGTTCGCCGACCGCGGCGGTGATCTGGGCCAGGGGCTGACGGACCAGCTTGCCGACGGCGATGAACAGCGCGCCCAGCACCAGGGCCAGGATCACCAGACCGCCGACCGCCAGACCGATGGCCAATTGGCGGGCCGGGCCGGTGATGTGCTTGGTCGGCACGTCCATGACGACCGCCCAGGTGGAGTTCAGGCCCGGCAGCGGTGCGGGGGTCACCAGACGCTCGACCTTGCCGATCGACTGCTCGACGCCGCTCAACAGGATCGATTGGCCGCTTGAGAGCGCGCTCTTCACGTCCGTCGCGCCGGCGTCAGCATAGGGCTTCATCCGCAGCGCCGCGTCGGGATGGGAGACCCAGTTCGCGGCCGGCGACACCAGCATCACCCGACCGTCGCCAAAGGGCTTCAGAGCCCCCAAGCGGCTCGACACGTCGTCAAGCGCCAGGTCGAGACCGGCGACGCCGATCATCTTGCCGCCCGACATGACCGGGAAGGTCACCGAGGTCATCGACACCGTCTTGCCGCCCACCTCGTAGGGATAGGGTTCGACGATCGCGGCTTTGCCGCTCTTGAAGCTGGTTTGATAGAAGGGCTGTTCGTAGTCAGTGCCGGTGTCCAATGGCTCCAGGCTGAGCTGGCCGCCGTTGTTCACCCAATAGGGGGTGAACTGCCCGAGCTTGTTGGAACCGCCGGCGGTGTCGCCGATATGAGCGGCGTCCTGGCCGTCCAGCGCGTCCGGAATCTCCATGAACCAGGCGCCGAGGATCATCGGCGAGGCCGAGGCCGAGGGCTTCAGCAACTGCGCCAGCACGACGCGGTCGCGAACGCCCGCCTCGTGCGCGGCGCCGACGGTCAAGGCCATGGCCGAGCCAATGCCCTGGATCTGGCCGAGGTCGGTGGCAACCTGGGCGGCCGCCTTGCCGGCCAGGGCCTCGGCATTGTCATTGGAGAGGTTTCTCACCATCCCGCTGGCGTTGGTGGCGACCAACGCCGCCGCCAGCAAGAGCAAAGCCCCGATCGCGCATCCTGCGGCGATCATCAACTTCCAGGCGATAGACAGACGACCCAACATACTCGTGGTTCCTTGACGACTGACTCGGTACTCGCAGGCGGACTGGTGCTAGGCGGCGACGGCCTGGATATCGGCGGGCAGGATGTGATCCAGCGACAGCAGGGACACGATCCCAGTGTCCGTCGTCATTACGCCGGCGACATAGGCGGCCGACTCCTGGCTCCCCACTTCCGGCGGCGGCTGGATCAGCCCTTCGGTGACCGTCAGGATGTCGGAAACCGCATCGACGACCAGGCCCATCTGGGCCTCGCCAATCTGAGCAACCACCACCACCGAGGACGCACTGGGCGACGCCGGGCCAAGGCCAAGCCGCGCGCCAAGGTCGATGACCGGCAGGATCGCCCCGCGCAGATTCATCATCCCAAGCACGTGCGGCGGCGCATGGGGCAGCGGCGTCGCCGCCGTCCAACCCCGGATCTCGCGGACCGCCATGATATCGATCGCGTAGGCCTGATCACCGATGCGAACCGAGATCAATTCGGCGCCCGGCGACGGGATACGTGAAGTGGAAACTTCCATCAGAACTCCTCCCAAGAGTCGGTTTCTCCGACAGGCTCGTATTTCGCCGCCGTGGCGGCGCCAGAGCTGTAGCCGCGTGTCTGCGAGGGCCGCTGCGCACGAGACGGCGCGGCGGTCTTGCGAACGGTCGAGCGGTCGTTGTCCTGGCCGATCGTGAACTGACCCATCAGGCGGGCAAGCTCGACGGCTTCGCTGGCGAGCGCGTGACTGGCGGCGGTGGACTCTTCGACCATGGCCGCATTTTGCTGCGTAACCTGATCCATCTGATTAACGGCGGTGTTGACCTGATGCAGGCCGACGGCCTGTTCCTGCGCGCTGGCCGCGATCTCGGAAACCGCGCCATTGATCTCAGCCACCTGGGTCGCGATCCGCTGCAGCGCCTTGCCGGTCTGCGCCACCAGCTCCACGCCTTGGCCGACCTGGGCCGACGAGGCGGTGATCAGCGACTTGATCTCCTTGGCCGCTTCAGCCGAGCGCTGGGCCAGGGCCCGCACCTCGGAGGCGACGACCGCAAACCCGCGACCAGCTTCCCCGGCGCGGGCGGCTTCGACACCGGCGTTCAGGGCCAGCAGGTTGGTTTGGAAGGCGATCTCGTCGATCACGCCGATGATCTGGCCGATCTGCTTGGAAGAACCCTCGATCTCGCCCATGGCCGCGGTGGCCCGGTTGACGATCACCGCGCTCTGCTCGGCGTCCGACCGGGCGGTTTCGACGACGGTGCGGGCGTGGTTGGCGCCCTCGGCGGTCTTGCGGACCGTGGCGGTGATCTGGTCCAGCGCCGCGGCGGTTTCTTCCAGGCTGGCGGCCTGTTGCTCGGTGCGGCGCGACAGGTCGTCGGCGGCCTGGCTGATCTCGCCGGCTCCCGAGCGCATGTTGGTGGTGTTGCCCGTGATCACCGACATGGTGGTCTGGAGAGTCGAAACGGCGGCGTTGAAGTCGGTCTTCAGTTGCTCGGCCTTCGGCGCGAAAGTGGCGGTGATGCGGTACGTCAGGTCGCCTCGGGCCAGCTTGCCCAAGCCCTCGGCCAAGGAGCCGATGGCGATGGCGTCCTGCTCGGCGTCGCGAGCTTTCTCTTCTTCACGCAACAGGCGCTCGGCCTCGACCGCGGCGCGGTGCTCGGCCGCCTCGGCTTCCAGGCGCAGCTTCTCGATCGCGGCGTCCTTGAAGGCCAGCACGGCCTGCGCCATCTCGCCGATCTCGTCCTTGCGGCCGACGGCCGGCACGTCGACGGTGTTGTCGCCCGACGCCAGACGCCCCATCACTCGGGACATCGCGCCGACCGGGGCGGCGATCGCCTTCGACAAAATCCAAGCCATCACCGCAGCGGCGACGACCGCGATCAGGCTGCCGACGATCAAGGTCAGCTTGGCCTCGCCAATCGCCTTCTGCTGACCGGCCGAACGCTCGGCGACCAGGGCCCGCTGCGCAGTCAGGATTTCGCCCTGCGCGCTGCGAACGTCGCCCAGGCGCACGTCGTCGATCATGGCCCGCGCCTGCTCCAGCGTGGCGGGATCGCGCGACAGGGCGATGATCTGGTCGTTCTTGCTGCGCCATTCGATCAGCGCCGCCTTCAACCGCGCTGCGCGCTCGCGCTGCTCGGGGCGTGTCGTGCGTCCGGTGAAGGCTTCGAGGGTCTTGTCGGCCGCGGCCCCGTCTTCCGCATAGGTCTTGAGGAAGTCGTCATTCTGCGTGGCGGCGAAACCACGAGCGCCGTTCTGTTGTTCCACCGTATGCGCGAGAACAGCGGTGACGTCCTGAATGTTCAGGTTGCTGTTGCTGTTCTGGTCGGCCGCTGTGTCGATGGTGTTCAGACTGACGAACACCATGACGGCGGACAGCGTGAAGACCCCGAGGATCAAGGCGAACGCCGAGATCAACTTGGCCGATATACGCATATTATTGAAGTTCATGAACGACGCCCCGAGAGTAATAACAATTGTTGATCGCTTGCAGGGGGCTTCCGGACCGTTAATTGCAGTTAATGGGAGTTCGGCAAATTGTCGCATCCTCGCGACGCCACTTATCCCGTCGCAAAACGAACATAATTTGATTTGGATATACCTAGAAGGATAGGCTTTTCGGCTGGCAATACCCTTGATCGCTAGGCAGACATACTCAGGGATTGAGGGATGACCGCCGCCGGGATGGCTGGCGATCATCGCGCGAACGCCCTATCTGGGTAGCGCAACAAGACGGAGAGACTCCGCATGGGCCGCCAGCAACTGGCCAGCGCCATCGACGCGGCGCGGAACATCGTGATCTTCACCGGGGCCGGCATCTCAACGGAATCCGGCGTGCCGGACTTTCGCAGTCCGGGCGGCGTATGGAGCCGGATGAAGCCGATCTACTTCCAGGAGTTCGTCAGCGACGAAGGCCGCCGCCGGGAGGCCTGGTCGCGCGTCTTTTCCGGGGCCGCCCGCTGGACCGGGGCCGCCCCGAACGACGGCCATACCGCCGTGGCGCGGCTGATCGCCGACGGTAGGGCCAGCGCGGTGATCACCCAGAACGTCGACAACCTGCATCAGCAGTCGGGCGTCCCAGACCATCAGATCATCGAACTGCACGGCAACGCCCACTACGCGCGATGCCTCGCCTGCGGCCTTCGCCACGAGTTCGAGGAGTTCCGCGAGAGCTTCCTGGAACACGGCCAGATCCCCGTCTGCCGCGCGTGCGGCGGACTGGTGAAGTCGGCGACCATTTCTTTCGGGCAAAGCATGCCGGAAGGACCGATGGAGCGCGCCGAGGCCGCGACGCTCGACTGCGACCTCTTCCTGGTGCTGGGGTCGTCGCTGGCGGTCTATCCGGCGGCCGGGTTCCCGCTACTGGCCAAGCAGAACGGGGCGATGCTGGCGATCGTCAATCGCGAGGCCACCGACCAGGATCCGCACGCCGACATCGTCCTGCATGACGAAATCGGTCCGGTGCTGCGCGAGATCGTCGGCGCCTAGGCGCGCTTCGTCGGTCGCGCGCGGAGCTTGGTCGGCGGGGGATCAGCGCGGAAATCGGCGACCGTGCCGAGCTTGGCGTTGCACGAAGGGCAGCGGATCACGACGTCGTCGGCGAGGGTCGCTTCCACCGAGAACCCGGCGCCGCAGGGCTTGCACTTCCAGTCATGCTGAACCGGTGGCGGGGCAGGCGGCGCAGGCGCACGCGCAGGCTTCTTCTTCGGCCCCTCTGGCAGAACGACTTTCGGTGGGTTCTTCAGCGACAGGATAGGGCGTCGCTTAGGTTCGTCGCTCATGATCTAGGACTTGTAACTCCGACGTGCGGACACGTCACGGCGCGGCCGAGGGGGAAGGCGGTTCTCCCTTGTCCGGGATTGACTTGCAACACCAAAGGGACCCGAAATCAATCTCGCGACACGCTCTGATCGCGCGGCGAGCGTCTCTCGTCGCGGATCGATGTTCGTGAGCGCTTAAGAAGTTTCGAGGTTAAAGAGAGTAACGGACTTTCCAGGTTGCTGACGCGCTCGCCGTTGCCGGCGCGGCGCCCAGCCTGGAAGGCGCCCGTCGCAAGGACATTCGGGGGAGAAACCGATGAAACTGAAATGGACTCATGGCGCGGCGCTGCTCGCCTGCATCGCCATGAGCGGCTGCGGCATGATCGGCGGCGACAAGGCCCCCAAGGGCCAGGTGGTCGCCACAGTGAACGGTGAAGAGATCACCGTCACCGAACTCAACCGCGAACTCGCGGGCGCAGCGCCGGCCAATCCGGCCGAACGCAAGGCCGCCGAACAGGCCGCGCTGGAATCTATCATCACGCGCAAGCTGGTCGCCCAGGCGTCCACCGAGCAGAAACTCGACAAGACCCCGATCTTCGCCCAGCAGGAACTGCAGGCGAAGGAAGCCATGCTGGTCGGCGCAATGCAGCGGAAGATCGCTTCGACCGTGGTCGCTCCGACCCGGGCTGAAGGCGAAAAGTTCGTGGCTGACCATCCCAACATGTTCGCCAACCGCCGCGTGATGGTCGTCGATCAGATCGTGGTCGGTTCGTTCAAGCCTGAGCTCATGAAAGAGTTCGAGCCGATGACCACGCTTGAGCAGATCGAGGCGGTCCTCATTCGTGAAAACCTCGACTTCCAGCGGACCACCACGGTGCTCGACACCCTGAACGCCCCGGAAGACCTGACCAAGACCCTGGCCAACCTGCCGCCCAATGAGATCTTCATCTTCCCGCGCGGCAATGCGGTCTTCGTGAACCAGATCCGCGACAATCGGATCATGCCGTTCACTGGCGACCGCGCCGTCAACTACGCCATGGCGGGGTTGAAGTCGCTCCGGACCCAGGAAGCCCTGGTCAAGCAGCTCGAAGCCATCCGTAAGGCCGGCGAGGGCGAGATCACCTACAACGACAAATACAAGCCCGTGAAGACCGCGGCGAAGCCTGCCGCGCCAGCCGCCAAGGCTGCGCCGGCCACCCCCTCGGCTCCCGCGCCTGCGGCTCCCGCCGCGACCGCCCCGGCCGGCGCCGCGCCGACCTAGGACGACAGGGCGCGGCAGGCTTCCCTGCCGCGCCCACATCGCCTACGGGCCCAAAACGCCTGAGCGTCGGCCCGCCTCTTCCTGAATGTCCGGATGTCTTCCACACGGCCGGCTCGGCTCTAGTCGCCGCGCCGCCGATCCGTTCGTGAAAAATGGTGCCGCTTACAGGACTCGAACCTGTGACCCCCTCATTACGAATGAGGTGCTCTACCAGCTGAGCTAAAGCGGCCTGGTACGCGTTCGTGGAGCGATTTGCCCCGCGAAGGAGGGCCTACTTAGCGACTCTCGGCCCGCTCGCCAAGCGCCGCCTTGCTTGAGGTCGCCGCTGACCGGCCTGAGGGGCTGGCGGGACCGGGGGTTCGTCCTCCTCATAGACACCTTCCTCGACCGGATAAGGCGCCGCGCCCACCTCGTGCGCCTCGAGGAAAGGTACTGAATCTACATAGGAAATCGGCAAGGCGGGCAATTCGCTCATGGTCCGCTCGCGGCGTTCGTGACGCGGATGAATCAGTTCGCCAGTTTCCGCGAAACTCGTCACCAAACGCGCCCAATCTGCGGCCTCATAGGCGAAAGCACGGCCCTCAGCGTCCAGATCCGACCAATCGGCCTCCCGTTCGGCCTTGACGCCCCGCGCCATCCAGACCCGCGCCTCGTCCGGCTGACCGACCGCGAACGCGACCCGCGCCATCAGGCCGGCGATCCGCGCGGTGACCGCTTCCGGCTCCAACGCCTTGGCGGCGACCTGGGCACGCGCCGCGTCGCCCGCAATCAGCGCCTGTTCGACCAGCAGGATCCGGCTCTCACGCGCGGCAGGGTTCAGCTCAGCCAAATGGCGTAGGCGTTCGGCGCGCTGACGCGGCGTCTCGTTGGTCCGCAGATCGCGATAGGCGAGCCACAGAGCCGGATGGGGCGCCGTCTTCCAGGCGCTTTCCAGAACCTGCGCCGCGCGCGCGGCCTTGCCGCTGGCGCCCAGCAGGCGCGCGGCCATCACCACGCCCGGCGCGAAGCCCGGTTGCAGCTTGGCCGCCTCCACCGCGAAGTCGAGGGCCTGGGCCTGGCTCTTCGAATCGGCCGCGGCCTCGAGCTGCTCGGCCGAGGCCGCAAGCAGGGCGGCGCGCGCGCGTTCGGCTACGATGGGGGAGACGATCTTGCGGTCGAGCGAGCTCTTGGCGAGGTCGCGCGCGCCGGTCCAGTCGCCGTCCTCCAGCTTGGCCTCCAGCAGCGCTCGCCAAGCCCAGCGGCCCGTCTGGGCCAAGCCATAGGCCTGCTCGGCATGGCCGATCGCGCCGGCCCGGTCGCCCTGGGCGAGCGCCAACTGCATCAAGCCCTTATGACCGGCGAGACGCATGTCAGGCAGGCCCAGCATCGCGCCATAGGCGGCCTGAGCGGCTGCGGCGTCCCCCGCCGCCTCGGCGGCCTGGGCGGCGAGCACCCGGACCAGGCCTGGCGCCTCATCGGCGAGTTCGGCCGCCTTCTGCGCCAGGCGGCGGGCCTCCGAGCCATCGCCGGCCGCCGCCGCGACGAAGCCCCGGGTCAGCACGTCGTTGGCCTGACGGCGCCGAACCTCGGCCCGCGCCCGGGCGGTCCTGCGCGGCGCCTCAGCCGCCCAAAGCAGCAGCCGCCACGCCATCATCGCCGACAGCGCCACAAAGAGGGTGATCAATACGAACGCCGCGGCCGTCATATCGGCGCGCCAGCCTAGCCAGACGACATTGGCGTGCCCCGGCTCGCCGGTGATGGCCAGCATCGCCGTCGCCAGGGCGGCGACTAGGAAGACGATGATGGCGGCGCGGATCATCCAGCGCTCCGGGCCAAGTCGGTCAGGTCCTTCAGCGCCTGGGCGCGAACCTCGGCGATGTGACGATCGATCCGGGCGCGCCGTTCAGCCCGATCACGCCAAGGCCCAAGGGCGTCCTTGGCTGCAGGCGGCAACGCTTCGAGCGTGGCGAGCGCTGCCGTCAGGTCCCCATCCTCAACTTGCTGCTCGGCCTTGGCCAGCACCGCGTCCAGGCTCTCGCCCGGCACGTCGCCGACTCGGCGCAGTGTGACGACGCGCGACAGGGCGTAACCGATCCGGTCGAGAACGCCGGCCCCGTCGCCTGGAGCCCGAGCGGCGGAGGCGGCGCGAGCGGCATAGTCCGGGAAGCTGACCGCCAGGGCCATGCGGCTGGGCGCGCCGCGCTCGGCGTCAGCGGCCAGCGCCCGCAGGTCGAGAGACGGCGCGCTTGCCGCCAAGGCCTGAAGCTCGCCCGCGAACGGCCGCGAAGTCTGCGAAGCCTCGACCAGCGCCGCCGCCGTCAGCGCCGAAGCCGCCGCCGACGCCACGCGCGAACGGTCGGCTTCCAGCGCATCCATCCGCAACGAGATTTCGCCCGTGGCCGGCTCGGCGACCGGCCCCTCCAAGGGGGGCGTCGCTGAGGGCGCGGGGGCGGTGAGTAGAGAAACGGCCGGCGCCGGCGCATCGGCCGCCCCGGGCCGAGGCTTGCTGGGATAGAGATCGGGGCCGAACCGCGCCGCGAGATAGCCGCCGGCCACGCAGACCAAGCCGAAAATGATCACGGCCCAGACGACCCAGCCCACCGAGCGGCCCGGCCGATAGGAGCCAGGGTCGCGCGGCGTGGAAAGCTCAATCGGATCGCTCATCGCCTACCGGTCTATCAGATTCAGCAAGGCCGCTTCGAGGGGGAAGGGCGCGAAGGTTTGCTCCGCCACTTGGACCTGGGCCAGCGGCTCCATCGCCGCCCGAGAGAGCCCGAGCACCCGCAGATGGGGCTGAGGATGGCGCGCCAGCACGGCGGCCAGCGCCTGAGCTCCCTTGGCCGAGTGAACCAGCACAACGTCGACCTGCGCCAGCTGCTCGACCAGATGCGGCTCCAACCGCGTCGGCGCCGTGTCGTAGAGCGTGAGCTGACGCACCTCGATCTTGGCGCGCTCCAGGGCGCCGGCCAGATCACCGGCCAGTTCGGCCGCACCCGGATGCAGCACCGCCCCGCTGATCTCGGCGCGCCGCGAAGCTATTCCCTGGGCCAGAGCCGCGACGTCGCCATCCGCAGACAGCACGTGTTTGAAGCCCGCCTGACGCGCCGCAAGGGCGGTGGCCGCCCCAACCGCGAAGACCCGCAGCGAACGGTCCGCGCTAAGGCGCGTGAACGCCCGCAGCCCATTGGCGCTGGTGAACGCCAAGGCCCCGACATCGCGCAGATCAACCTCGGCGTTTTCGAGCATCTCCACCGCCAGCAGCGGCGCCACGAGAGTCGTGTGCCCAAGCGCATGGACGCGCGCGGCGGTTGCATCGGCCCCTGGCTGGGCGCGCGTGATCCAGATCTTCAAGGGGCGGACGCCGTTCATCGCAGGTGGAGAAAACAATCTTTCCCACAACCCTGGAGGGGGACGCCCGCGGAATCAATCCGCTGTTCGGATCATTCCGGGACCACGATCAGATCGCCGCCTTCTTCACGCACCGCAGAGCCCAGGGAAAGGCCAAGGGCGCGCGCCGCCTCCAACGGGTCTTGGGCCGAGGAAAGCTCAGCCGAACCCTCGCGCCGGAAGCGGTGGACGCCGTCAGCAGACAGCGCCTCGACGATCAGGTGCAGTCCGCCGTTGGCCAAACGGGCGTGCGCGCCGATGGCGGTCTTGCACGAGCCTTCCAGGGCGGTGAGGGCGCCGCGCTCGGCGGCGACCGCAACGGCGGTCGGGCCGTGACGCACGGCCTCGAGCCACGGCGCGCCGATGTCCGAGATGCGGGTCTCGATCGCCAAAGCGCCCTGGCCTGGGGCTGGCGGACATTCCACGGGATCAATCAGGCTCTTGGGCAAATGGCCAAGACCCAGCCGGTTCAGACCCGACATGGCCAGCAGGATCGCGTCGGCGTCGCCGGCCGCCAGCTTGGCCAGGCGAGTGTCGACATTGCCGCGCAGCATCTGGACGTTCAGGTCGCTGCGCCGATGCAGCGACTGGGCCTGGCGGCGCAGCGAGGCGGTGCCGAGCACGGCGCCCTGCGGCAAATCCTCCAGCCGATCGACCTTATGACTGAGGAAGGCGTCCCGCGGATCTTCCCGTTCCGGGATCGCCGAGATGCACAGTCCGTCCGGCAGCACCGCCGGCACGTCCTTCATCGAGTGGATAGCGCAGTCGATAGAGCCGTCGAGCAACGCCTCCTCGATCTCCTTGGTGAACAGGCCCTTGCCGCCGATCTCCAGCAGGCGGCGGTCCTGAATCCGGTCCCCCGTCGTGGTGATGACGATCAAAGGCGCGCGCGCCTCCACCTGCGCAGGGTCGCTCGGATCGGCTCCGAGCGCCGCTGCGATACGGCGTTGCATGATGCCGGCCTGGGCCAGCGAAAGCTTGGAGCCGCGGGCTCCGATCCGGACGGGCTGTTGCGTGGGCACGACGCGCGGTCTACCTCGGCGTTTCAAAGGAGGTCCCGGCCTATAGGACGGGACCGCAAGTCGCAACCACCGGGAGACCGAGTGATCGATCCGCTGACCGTCCTGGGCCTTGAAACCAGCTGCGACGAGACCGCCGCGGCGGTCGTTCGCCTGGATGCTTCCGGCGGGGTCGAGGTGCTGTCCTCCATCGTCGGCACCCAGATCGCGGCGCATGCGCCCTATGGCGGGGTCGTGCCTGAAATCGCTGCGCGCGCCCATGTCGAGACCATCGACTCCATCGTCGCCGAGGCGCTGAAGACCGCCGGCGTAGGCTATGGCGACCTCACCGGCGTCGCGGCGACCGCCGGCCCCGGCCTGGTCGGCGGGGTGATGGTGGGCCTGTCGTTCGGCAAGGCCGTCGCCCTGGCGCGCGACCTGCCGCTGGTGGCGGTGAACCATCTGGAGGGCCACGCGGTATCCGCGCGGCTGGCCGCCGACATCCCCTATCCCTTCCTGCTGCTGCTGGTGTCGGGCGGCCATTGCCAGATCCTCGCCGTCGACGGCGTAGGCGCCTGCCGCCGGCTCGGTTCGACCATCGACGACGCGGCCGGTGAGGCGTTCGACAAGATCGCCAAGAGCATGGGCCTGCCCTATCCCGGCGGTCCGGCCCTGGAGAAGCTGGCCGAAGGCGGCGATCCCAGCGGCTATGTCCTGCCTCGCGCCCTGCTCGGCCGCGACGGGTTCGATTTTTCCTTCTCCGGCCTGAAGACCGCCGCCGCCCGCATGGCCGCGACGGTGACCACCGACGCCGAGCGCAAGAACCTCGCCGCCGCCGTCCAGGTCGCCATCGCCCGTCAGCTATCCGACCGCACCGACAAGGCGATGGTCGCCTATGCTCGCGAGCACGAGGGTCAGCCGCTGCGTTTCGTGGTCGCCGGCGGGGTCGCGGCCAACAAGGCTGTGCGCGCCAAGCTGCAGGACACCGCGACAGCGCGAGGGTTCTCGTTCGACGCCCCACCGCTGGCCTATTGCACTGACAACGCCGCGATGATCGCCCTGGCCGGCGCCGAACGGCTGGCCCTGGGCATCAGCGACCTACTGGATGCGCCGGCCCGGCCACGCTGGCCGCTGGACGAAGCGGCCGCCCTGGCCAATCCGACCCACGTTCCCGGCCGTAAAGGAGCCAAGGCATGAAGACTGCTGGCGTTATCGGCGGCGGGGCCTGGGGCACCGCCCTGGCCCTGGTCTGCGCTCGCGCGGGCCTAACCACCACGCTCTATGCCCGCGAGCCCGAGGTGGTCAGCACCATCAACGAGGAACGGGAGAACAAGACCTTCCTGCCCGGCGTGGTGTTCGACGCGCCGGTCAGGGCGACAGCCGATCTGGCCGACCTTGCCGCCGCCGATCTGGTGCTGAACGTCACCCCGGCCCAGCACCTGCGCTCCAGCCTTGACGCCTTCCGGCCCCACGCGCGCGCCGGCGTGCCGATGGTGCTCTGCTCCAAGGGCGTCGAGCAGGGCTCGCTGAAGCTGATGACCGAGGTGCTGAACGAGGGCCTGCCCCAGGCCTCGCCCGCCGTGCTGTCGGGGCCGAGCTTCGCCATCGACGTCGCCCGGGGTCTGCCCACCGCCGTCACCCTGGCCTGCCCGGACGAAGAGCTGGGCTTCCATCTGGCCGCCGCGCTCAGCTTGCCGACCTTCCGCCCCTATCTGGCCACCGACATGATCGGAGCCGAGATCGGCGGCTCGATGAAGAACGTCCTGGCCATCGCCTGCGGCGTGGTCGAGGGCCGGGGCCTGGGCCGCAGCGCCCATGCCGCCGTGATCACCCGCGGCTTCGCCGAGATGACCCGGGTTGCCGTGGCGCTCGGCGGCGAGGCCGAGACCGTCGCCGGTCTCTGCGGGCTCGGCGACCTCGTGCTCACCTGCTCCAGCCCGCAATCACGGAACATGAGCGTCGGCCTGGCGATGGGCGGCGGACAAACCCTGGAACAAGCCCTGGCCGGCAAGGTCTCGGTCGCCGAAGGCGTCGCCTCGGCCCCCGCCGTCCTGGCGCTGGCCGGCAAGCTCGGCGTCGAAACACCCATCTGCGCTGCCGTCGCCGCCATCCTGGCCGGCGAAATGCAGGTCGACGAAGCGATCGCCGCCCTGCTCGCCCGTCCCATCACCACCGAACGATAAGGACCGCCGCCTTGACCATTTTCGCCATCCACTGCGTCGACAAGCCGAACTCCCTGGAGCTCCGCATGGCCACCCGCGAGGCCCATCTGGCCTATGTCGGCGGCTTCCGCGAGCAACTGCGGCTGGGCGGCCCGATGTTGAACGAGGGTGGCGACATGGCCGGATCGATCATCCTGGTCGAGATGGAAACCCTGGCCGAGGCCCAGGCATTCGCGGCCAGCGACCCCTACAACCAGGCCGGCCTGTTCGAGCGGGTCCACATCAGCGCCTTCCGCCCGACTCTCGGAAAGCTGGGTTGACGCGCGAAGTCTCCGATAATCCGGCGAAGCCGCCGGCCGGCGTGGCGCTCTGCGCGCTCGCCGACCTGGCAGATCCCGGGTCGAAGGGCTTCCGCTTCCGGGCAGACAGCAAGATGTTCGCCGGCTTCGTCGTGCGCATGGGCGAGGAGATCCGCGGCTATGTGGACTCCTGCCCGCACGCCGGCTGGCCGCTGGCGGCCTGGGACGACCGCTACCTGACCCGCGAAGGCGACCTGATCCTCTGCGGCGGCCACGCGGCCCTGTTCCGGCCGCTGGACGGCGTCTGCATCGCCGGCCCCTGCGCCGACGAGCGCCTGACGCCCTGGCCGATCACCGTCGTGAACGGCCAGATCGTCACCGCCTAGGTCCTATCCTCGCGCGGGGAACACCTCGGCCGAGAAGTCGGCCACGTCTGCGATCAGCCCCTCGGCGGCCAGCGCCACCAGTTCGCCGCCCTTCTCAGGCGTGGCCAGGGCCGGATCGGAGCCCATGCGGCCGTCGGGATAGCGGGCGCGGAAATCGAGCGCCTCGCGGATCGGACCGGTCGGGGCGATCTGCGGCGCATAGTTGGCAGTCTTGATGGCGTCTGGATAGGCCCACTGCGTCACCGCGATTTCCGACGGCGTCGCGTGGCTGCCGTGACCGACCGGGAATTGCCGGTGCGCCAAGGCGTTGACCCCGCGCAGCTCCCACCAGTTCTTGAGCTTGCAGGCGAAGCCGCGCTCGGTTCGGCCAAAGCTGGCCTCGGCGTAGAGCTCGGAGAACGCCGCCTCGATGGTGGCGACATTTCCGCCGTGACCGTTCAGGAAATAGATCTTCTCGAACCCATGCCCAGCCAGCGACCGGCACCAGTCGCCGATCGCGGCGATGAAGGTGGTCGGGCGTAGCGAGATGGTGCCAGGAAAGCCCAGGTGGTGTTGGGCCATGCCGATGTTGAAGGTGGGCGCGATCAGCAGGTCGGCGTTTTTCTGCGCCTCGTGAGCGATGATCTCCGGGCAGAGCCAGTCGGTGCCCAGCAGGCCGGTGGGACCGTGCTGCTCGTTGGAGCCGATCGGCACGACCACCGTCTTAGAACGGTCCAGATAGGCTTCGATTTCTTGCCAGGTGGAGAGGTGGAGCAGCATCTAATTTCCTAATCCAGCGCAGTGCGTCCGAGGTCCGAGCATCTTACCGTTCGCCCGGGCCGATGATCCAACCGCGCGAAGGAGGCCTCTAAATGGCGCTGCGGTCGGCCGATGTCGCCCCCTACTTCGCGAACCGCTTGAAGAAGCTGTCGTCCTTCCAGGTCGGGCGCTCGGGGGCGTCGGCGGCCTGCATGGCGACCTGGGCCATGAAGGCGTTGAACTTCACCGCATCGGCGCGTTCCACCGGCTGGGTCAGGTCGTCGGCCAGGCCGTGATAGCGCTCGGCGCGCCAGGCCTTTTCGATCTGCGCTTCCGGCGTGCCAGCCTTGAAACCGAACTTGAAGGCCAGAGCCGGAACCCCGGCGCGGATGAAGCTGTACTGGTCTGAGCGGATGAACGAGTTGCGGTCGGGATAGGGGTCGGCGACCACTTCCAGGCCTTGAGAGGCGGCCGCGGCGCGGGCGGCGTCGCCGAGCGTGCTCTCGTCGACGCCCAGAACGATCACCGACTTCAATGGCCACAGCGGCAAGGCCATGTCCATGTTCAGATTGCCGACCACTGAGCTGGCCGGAACGCTGGGACGTTCAGCGAAATACTTCGAGCCCAGCAGGCCCTTTTCCTCGCCCGTCACCAACACGAACAGGATCGAGCGCTTCGGCTTGGCCTTCGACTCGCTGAGGTTCCTGGCGATCTCCAGCACCGAGGCGACGCCCGAGGCGTTGTCCATGGCCCCGGCATAGTAGGGCGCGCCTTTGCCCGTGGTGTTGAGGCCGAGGTGATCGAGGTGAGCAGTGATCACTACGTGCTCGGCCTTCAGCTTCGGATCGGTTCCCGGCAGCTTCGCCACGACGTTGGACGAAGCGACCTCGGTGACATCGGCGGCGACCTGGGCCTTCAGCCCGATCTTCAGGTCGAAGCCCTTGATCGGCTTGGAGGCGTCGGCCAGGGCCAGCACCTCCGCAAAGGTGTGGCCCGAATGCGCGAACAGCTTTTCCGCCTGGGCCGGATTGAAGCTGGCCGAGAACCGCTCACCCTTGACGTCGCGCAGCGCCAGGTCAGCCGGATACATGCCGGGCTGGCTGGAATTGGCGATCTGCCGTTCCCACGGCACGTCCATCGACTTCGGAGTCGGCAGGGCGATCAAGCCGACCGCGCCGGCCGCCTGGGCCGCGCGCCAGGTTTCGGACCCGCGCGAGTGCGACTTCAGCGCCGCCGAGATATCGGACGGCCCGCCGTTCACATAGACGGCGATCTTGCCCTTCAGGTCCTGGCCGGCGAAGTCGTCATAGCCGATCTCGGGCAGGTGCAGGCCGTAGCCGATGAAGACCAGCGGCGCCTCGATGGTCTTGGGTTGCGGCAGGCGTGAGCCCAGCAGGATGTCGGGACCAACCTGGAGAGGCTGGACCTGCCCATCGACCGTCAGCGCCGCGCTGGAGCGATCAGCCAGGATGCGCTGAACCGTGAACTTCATCGGCTGCAGATAGCCGTCCGTGCCGGCTGGCTGCAGGCCGTAGGCCTTGAACCGCTCGGCTGCATAGGCGGCGGCCTTGTCATAGCCGGGGCTGCCCGTCAGGCGGCCTTCGAACTGCGGACCGGCCAAGGTCTCGACGTGCGACCACCACTTCGCCCCATCGGCGTCGGCGGCGAGCGCCGGAGAAGTGATCAGGGCGGCGAGCGCGAAAGCGAGGACGGGACGCATACGGCGGGTCTCCAATAGCCAAGCCGCCACACATCTCCGATCCGGCCGGCTGCGACAAGGCGCGCGGGCGCCGCAGCGGGTGAAACGCAAGTTCGCGGCGCTGGACGGTTGCGCCGACCGCCCCAACCCGCATAACTCCCGAAAAGCGTGAAATGGGAGTGCGCAGCGTGAGCGACGGCGAAGTGTTTCCGGTTCCAAAGTCCTGGGCTGAACGTACTCATATGGACGCCGCGGGCTATGCCGCCGCCGTCGCCGAGGTAGAGGCCAATCCTGACGCCTATTGGACCAAGGTCGCCGGACGCCTGGACTGGATCGCCCCCTTCAGCGTGGTCAAGGACGTCTCGTTCAACCGCGAAGACTTCCGGATCCGCTGGTACGCCGACGGCGTCCTGAACGTTTCGGTCAACTGCCTGGACCGCCACCTCGCCACCCGCGGTGACCAGACGGCGATCATCTGGGAAGCCGACGACGAGCAGTGGACCAATGTCAGCTATCGCGAGCTGCACGCCGAAGTCTGCCGCATGGCCAACATCCTCAAGGCCAAGGGCGTCCAGAAGGGTGATCGGGTCACCATCTACCTGCCGATGGTTCCGCAGGCCGCGGTGGCGATGCTGGCCTGCGCCCGCATCGGCGCGGTCCACTCGGTGATCTTCGGCGGCTTCTCGCCCGACTCCATCGCCGGCCGCATCCAGGACTGCGATTCGAAGATCGTGATCACCGCCGATGAAGGCCTGCGCGGCGGGAAGGTCGTGCCGTTGAAGCGCAATGTCGACGAGGCCCTGGCCGGCTGCCCGGGCGTGACCGACGTCATCGTCATCCGCCGCACCCGCGCCGACGTGCCGATGACGGAAGGCCGCGACGCCTTCTTCGGCGACCTGAAGAAGGACGTGCCCGACACCTGCGATCCTGAGCCGATGAACGCCGAGGATCCGCTGTTCATCCTCTACACCTCCGGCTCGACCGGTAAGCCCAAGGGCGTGCTGCACACCACCGGCGGCTATCTGGCCTGGGCCGCGCACACCCACGAACTGGTGTTCGACTATCGCCCCGGCGAGGTCTTCTGGTGCACGGCCGACGTGGGTTGGGTAACCGGCCACAGCTACGTCGTCTATGGCCCGCTGGCCAACGCCGCCACGACCGTGATGTTCGAAGGCGTGCCGAACTATCCGACCAATTCCCGCTTTTGGGAGGTGATCGACAAGCACAAGGTCGAGATCTTCTACACCGCCCCCACCGCGATCCGCGCCCTGATGCGCGACGGCGACGAGCCGGTGAAGAAGACCAAACGCACCTCGCTGCGCCTGCTCGGCACCGTGGGCGAGCCGATCAATCCGGAAGCCTGGCTCTGGTATCATCGCGTGGTCGGTGAAGGCCGCTGCCCGATCGTCGACACCTACTGGCAGACCGAGACCGGCGCCTGCCTGGCCTCGCCCCTCCCCGGCGCCCATGCCGCCAAGCCCGGCTCCTGCGCCATGCCGCTGCCCGGCGTGAAGTTCCAACTGGTCGAGGCCGAGGGCGCGGTGCTCACCGGCGCGGCGTCCGGCAACCTCTGCATCACCGATAGCTGGCCGGGGCAAATGCGCACGGTCTATGGCGACCATCAGCGGTTCTTCGACACCTACTTCTCGACCTATCCCGGCAAGTACTTCACCGGCGACGGCTGCCGCCGCGACGAGGACGGCTACTACTGGATCACCGGCCGCGTCGACGACGTGATCAACGTCTCCGGCCACCGCCTGGGCACCGCCGAGATCGAGAGCGCCCTGGTCAGCAACGAGAACGTCGCCGAGGCCGCCGTCGTCGGCTTCCCGCACGATATCAAGGGCCAGGGCGTCTATTGCTTCGTGACCCTCAAGGCCGACGTGGTCCCGACCGACATCCTAATGGCCGAGCTGAAGGGCTGGGTCCGTCGCGAGATCGGGCCGTTCGCAGCGCCGGACGTGCTGCAGTTCGCGCCCGGCCTGCCCAAGACGCGGTCGGGCAAGATCATGCGCCGCATCCTGCGCAAGATCGCCGAAAACGACCTCGCGAACCTCGGTGACACCTCGACCCTGGCCGATCCTTCGGTGGTCGACGACCTGGTGAAGAACCGCCACGGCGCCTGATGCGTTAGCCCATGGCGGAGGAAGCTCCGCCATGAGGCTGTTCCATGCGGGTGATGACCCTTATCGCGGTCCTGCTGCTGGCGGGCGCCCCGGCTTGGGCCGCGCCCGAAGCCGGCGGAATCCATGTTGAGATCACGCCAGATCCTGGTGGCGCGTCTGGACTGATCCGAGGATCGGTCGAGATCGAGGCCACCCCGGAACAGGTCTGGGAAGTGCTCATCGATTGCGCGGCCGCCCCGCAGATGGTCGCCCGTCTGAAGAGCTGCCGCATCCTGGAGCGCGATCCGCAGGGCCGCTGGGACGTGCGCGAACACGTCAGCCGCGCCGGTCCGCTGCCGGCGGTGCGCAGCGTCTTCCGTTCTGAATACGACCGGCCGCGCTACATCCGCTTCAAGCGGGCCGGCGGCGAGGTAAAGGTGCTGGAAGGCGAGTGGCGGCTGATCCCCCTGGAGGGTGGCGCGCGCACTAGGGTCCTCTATGAAAGCCGCGCCTCGGCCCCGTTCGCTGTGCCGGCCCCCATCGCCCGGATGATCCTGCGCCACGACGTTCCCGAAGCCCTGGCCGCCCTGCGGCGCGAAGTCCTGTCGCGGCGGTAAGCCCGCCGGAGGATGACGAAAAGCGGAGAGACGTCTAAGGCTGCCGTCGATGTCGTCCGACCTTCCCGCCCCGCTCCGCCTCGCCGCCGACCGCCTCATGCAAGGCGTCTCGCGCCGCGACATGGCCGAGCGGGCGTCGGCGATCTCGACACGTTACCGGGCAGGCGGAACCTCCGCCGGCGTCGTCGGCTCGGAAGCCGATGCGACCGCCTATGTCCTCACACGCCTGCCCGCCACCTACGCAGCCTGCGCCCGCGTCTTCGGCGAGGCCGCCGAGCGCGCGCCCAGCTTCGAACCGGCCACCTTGCTGGACGCCGGCGCGGGGCCGGGCGGGGCGGGCTGGGCGGCGCTGGAAACCTGGCCAGGCGTGCGCCAAGCCACCCTGCTCGATTCCAACCGCGCCTTCCTCGATATGGCCGCAACGCTCGCCGCCGAGGGGCCCGGCCCACTGCGCGAGGCTGAGCGCCGAAAGGGCGACCTGACTGCGCCGGCCGATTGGCCCAAGGCCGATCTGGTGGTCGCCAGCTACGCCCTGGCCGAAATCGCCCCGGCCAAGCAGGCCGCCACGGTCACCGCGCTGTGGGCCGCGACCGAAGGGATGCTGGTCATCGTCGAGCCCGGCACGCCGGCCGGCTACGCCCGCATTCTGACGGCCCGCGAGACCCTGATCGCGGCAGGCGGCGCGATCCTGGCGCCCTGCCCGCATAGCCAGGCCTGCCCGTTGGTCGCGCCGGACTGGTGCCACTTCAGCCAACGGCTGGCGCGATCGCGCGATCACCGTCTGGCCAAGGGCGCCGAGGTCCCGTTCGAGGACGAAAAGTTCAGTTATCTCGTCGTCGCCCGCCCCGCCGTGCAGGCCCTGACGCCGACCCCCCGGGTGCTGGCCCCGCCGCACATGGCCAAGCCTGGGATCGACCTGAAGCTCTGCACGCTGGATGGCCGCGCCGAGGTGACGTTTGCGCCTCGCCGGGACAAGCCGGCATACGCCGTTGCGCGGCGCCTCGACTGGGGCGACGCCCTCCCGCCTGACTAAATTCGAACACCCGTTTAAATTTGCTGGCCGAACCAGGTTTCCCGGGCGACAACTGACATCCTGGCCCACCCGTATTCAGGGCCGCACGATTTCAAAATCACAGGGAAACCATATGCCCAAGAGCCGTGAAATCCATCTCGTCGCCCGTCCCGGCGGCATGCCGACCCAGGATCAGTTCGCCTTGGTGGAGACGAACGTTCCCGACGCCGCCGACGGCGAAGTGCTGGTCGAGAACCTCTACATGTCGGTCGACCCGGCCATGCGTCCGCGCCTGACCGCCGGCCAGGACTTGAATGTCGCCATGATGGGCGGCGCCCTGGGCCGCGTCGTCCAATCCAAGAACCCCGAGTTTGCGGTCGGCGATCTGGTCTCCAACCGTTTGGGCTTCCGCGAGTTCTTCGTCTCGGACGGCAAGGGCCTGACCAAGCTGAAGGCCGACCCGGACCTGTCGCTGACCACCCACATGCACGCGCTCGGCATGACCGGCTTCACCGCCTATGGCGGCCTGCTGCATATCGGCGCCCTGAAGGAAGGCGAGCAGGTCTTCGTCTCGACCGCCGCCGGCGCCGTCGGTTCGGTCGCCGCCCAGATCGCCAAGATCAAGGGCTGCTACGTGGTCGGCTCCACCGGCGCGGCCGACAAGGCCGCCTGGCTGAAGGACGAAGTCGGGCTGGACGCGGTGATCAACTACAAAGAAACCCCGATCCGCAAGGCGCTGGAAGACGCTACGCCCAAGGGCATCGACGTCTATTTCGACAATGTCGGCGGCGATCACCTTGAGGCCGCCCTGCGCCGGATCAACACGCTCGGCCGGATCCCGGTCTGCGGGTTCATCTCCGGCTACAATTCGGGCCATTCCAGCGTCTCGAACCTGTCCAACATCATCTATTCGCGGGTGATGCTGCGCGGCTTCGTCGGCACGGACTTCATGCACCTCTACGCCGACTTCCAGCGCGACATGGCCGGCTGGTTGAAGGAAGGTAAGGTCAAGTACCAGGAGACCATCCTGGACGGCATCGCCAACGCCCCGACCGCCCTGATCGGCCTGCTTGAAGGCAAGAATTCCGGCAAGATGCTGGTCAAGCTCGCAGCCTAACCACTCGTCTCGAAGCCTGGCTCACCTTGGCAAGTCCGGGGTGAGCCATGGTGTTCGTGACAATCCGTTAAGGTTTCCTCGGCTGGGCAGGGTGCTAGGGTCCAGGCGCTCGACCACTCAGGAAGCCTTCATGCTCCGTCACGCCGCCGCGGCCCTGGCCGCCACCCTTGTCTTGACGCTGGGCGCTCCGGTCCTCGCCGCCGATACGGTGCCGCCAATCGCCTACCAGGAGCGGACCCTCGCCAACGGCCTGCGGGTGTTTTCGGCGGTCGACCGCACGACCCCCAATGTGACGGTGCAGGTCTGGTACGGCGTCGGCTCGAAAGACGACCCCGTCGGCCGCTCGGGCTTCGCCCACCTCTTTGAGCACATGATGTTCAAGGCGACTCGCGACATGCCGTCGGAGACGATCGACCGCATGACCGAGGACGTCGGCGGCTTCAACAACGCCTCCACCTATGACGACTTCACCAACTATTACGAGGTCGTCCCCGCCAACCACCTGCAGCGGTTGCTGTGGGTCGAGAGCCAACGGCTTGGCTCGCTTGTCGTCGACGAGAGCACCTTCAAGTCGGAACGCGACGTCGTGAAGGAAGAGCTGCGCCAATCGGTGCTGTCCCAGCCCTACGGCCGACTGTTCTATCTCGACGTCCCCCGCGCCAGCTACACGACCCATCCCTACAAGCGCCCGGGCATCGGCTCGATCGAGGAGCTGGACGCCGCGACCATCGACGATGTGCGCGCCTTCCACGCCGCCTACTACCGGCCCGACAACGCCGCCCTGATCGTCGTCGGCAATTTCGACCAGAAGGAGCTCGACGCCTGGGTCGACAAGTACTTCGCCGGCATCAAGCGCCCGGCCGAACCCATGAAGCGGGTGACCGCAGTAGAGCCGCCCCGCACCCAGCCCGGCGTCTACAAGGGCTATGGCCCCAATGTCCCGCTGCCCGCCGTGGTGATGACCTGGCACGCACCGGACGCCGCCAGCCCTGATGCGGCGGCCCTCACCGTGCTCGACGCCATCCTCTCGAGCGGCAAGTCCTCGCGGCTCTATGACAGCCTGGTCTACGAACAGCAGATCGCCGCCGAGGTCTATTCCGACGCCTCGCTGCCGCAGCAGCCGGGCATGGTGATGGCCGGCGCGATCCTTGCCAGCGGCAAGACCCTGGCCGAGGGAGAAAAGGCGCTGCTGGCGCAGATCGCCCGGCTGCGCGACGAGCCCGTCACGGAAGCCGAACTGGCCGAGGCCAAGAACGAACTGATCGCCAGCAAGCTGCGCGAGCGCGAGACCATCGACGGGCGCGCCTTCGCGATCGGCTATGCGCTCAACACCGCCGGCGACCCCGCCTTGGCCAATCGCCAACTCGCCGAACTGCAGGCGGTGACGGCCGCCGACGTCCAGCGGGTCGCGCAGAAGTACCTGACCGACAACAGTCGCATGACCATCCTCTACCAGCCGGAATCCGCCCGACCGGCCGGCGAGCCTGATCAAACGCCGAAGCCGCCAATCGTCGCCTCGACCAAGTATACCGGTCCCGTGGTCACCCTGGCCCCCGCCGGCCAGCGCGCCGCCCCGCCGCCCGTGGGAGCGCCGGTCACCCCCGTCTTGCCCCGCCCGACCGAAAGTACCCTCGCCAACGGTCTGAAGGTCATCGTGGCCAAATCGTCTGACCTGCCCTTGGTCAGCGCCGAAGTGACTGTCCGTACCGGAGCGGCCGCTGATCCCCAGGGCCTGGCCGGCGCGGTCGGCATGACCGCCGGCATGCTGACCGAGGGAACCAAGACCCGCAGCGCCCAGCAGATCGCCAGCCAGTCGGAAGCGCTTGGCGCGACCCTGTCATCAGGCGGCGGTCAGGAGTCATCCTATGTCAGCCTGAACGTCATGCCTGAGAAGCTGCCGGCCGCCATGGCGATCATGGCCGACGTCGCGCGCAATCCGGCCTTCGCGCAGGAAGAACTCGACCGGCAGCGGGCCCAGGCTCTCGACGGCTTGTCGGTGGCCTTCCAGTCGCCCGGCCAACTCGCCGGATTCGCCGCCTCGCCGGTGATCTTCGCGGGCACCCCGTTCGGGCACGTCGCCACGGGGACCCGGACGTCGCTGCCGAAGATATCGACCGGCGACCTGACCCAGTTGCACGAAACCTACTTCCGGCCTGACAACGCCATACTGGTGCTCACCGGCGACATCACCCCCGAGCAGGGCCTGGCCCTGGCCGAGCAGGCGTTCGGAGACTGGAAGGCCCCAGCCGGTTCTGCGCCTGCGCGCGTCACCGTAAGGCCGGAAGCAAAGCCCCGCGCGGTGGCTATCGACCTGCCCGGCACCGGCCAGGCGGCGGTCACCGTCGTCAAGGCGGCGATCCCGCGCGGCGACCCGGCCTACTATCCCGGCATCGTGACCAATTCGGTGCTGGGCGGCGGCTATTCGGCCCGGCTGAACCAGGAGATCCGTATCAAGCGGGGCCTCTCCTATGGCGCCAACTCGCGGCTCTCGGCCATGCGGACAACCGGACTATTCCGCGCCTCGGCCCAGACCAAGAACGAGTCCGCGCCGCAGGTGCTGGACCTGATCGTCGCTGAGCTGACGCGGCTGGCCCAGACGCCGGCCTCGGCCGAGGAATTGAAGGCCCGCAAGTCGGTGTTGATCGGCGGCTTCGGCCGCGAACTGGCCACCACCGATGGACTGGCCGGCATCCTGGGCTCGCTGGCCCTCTATGACCTGCCGCTGACCGAGGTCGGCGCCTATACCGGCAAGGTGGAGGCAGTGACCGCCGGAGAGGTCCAGGCCTTCGCCAAGCAGAACCTCGACCCGGCCAAGGCCAGCGTCATCGTGGCCGGCGACGCCAAGGCGTTCCAGGCGGGGCTGAAAACGCGCCGGCCGGACCTGGAGGTGGTTCCGGTTTCCGAACTGGACCTCGATTCCGTCAACTTGAGGAAAAGCGCGAAGTAGGTCCGCCCTAGGCTCGGCGCGCCCACTTCGTCAGGTCGCGTTCGCGGCCCATCAGGGCCAGGCCCGAGGCGATAGATTCCAGTTCGCTGCCGCTCTCGATCTTGGAGGGGTCGAACCGGCGATGGAAGATGTCGCGCACGGCGGGGACCAGGGACGAACCGCCGGTCAGGAACACCCGGTCGATCTGGCCCGCCGCAAGCCCGGCGTCGGTCAGGGCCTCGTCAACCGCCTTCTCGATCAGGCCCAGCTCAGGGGCGATCCAGCCTTCGAACTCGGCGCGTGCGACGTCGCGGGCGATGGAGATCGTGCCAGCCTCGAAACGGAACTCGGCCAAGTCCTGCGAGGACAGGGCCTCCTTCAGCTTGGAGACCGAACGGTAGAGCATGTAGCCGTAGTTCTCATCGAGCACCTCGACCAGGCGTTCGATCTTCTCGGGCTCCACCGCCTCGCGAACCAGTTTGCGGATATCGCGCATGTCCCGGCTGGCCCGCATCAGCGCCAACTGATCCCAGCGGGCGAAGGTCGAATAGTAGCGGTTGGGGATCGGCAGGGTCTTGCCGAACGAGGTGTAGCTGGACCCCTTGCCAAGCTGCGGCGAGACCAGGTTGTCGATGATCCGGTAGTCGAAGGCGTCGCCCGCCACGCCGACACCCGCCCGGCCGAGCGGCGTCGACTGGATTTCCCCGCCTTCGCGCGTGAACCGGATGATCGAGAAGTCGCTGGTGCCGCCGCCGAAGTCGCCGACCAACACGGTGGCGTCCTCCTTCAGTTCGCGCGCGAAGAAGAAGGCCGCCCCGACCGGCTCGTACGAATACAGGATCTCAGTGAAGCCCAGCCGCTCGAAGGCCATCTCATAGCGGCGCAGGGCCAGCTCCTCGTCCGGCGCGCCCCCGGCGAAGGTCACCGGCCGGCCGACGATCACCCGCTTGGGCAGGTTCGCCATGTCCTCGCCCGCGTGGTCGCGCAGCTTCAGCAGGAAGGCCGACAGCAGGTCCTCGAACAGGTAGCGGCGACCAAGGATCTGGGTCTCGCTGAAGCTGGCGGAAGCGGCGAAGCTCTTGAACGATTGGATGAACCGCGTCTCAAGCGGGTCTTCGACATAGGCCTCGATGGCCCATGGCCCGGCCTCGACCTCGCGGTCCTTCGGGCGTTCGGCCGGGGCGTGGAAGGAGATCGCCGAACGGAAGGCGAAGACCTCTTTCTCCGGCGCCGGGAAGCGCACCAGATGAGCCGGCCCCTCGGCCCCTGCGAGCGCGATGACGGTGTTGGTCGTGCCGAAATCGATGCCGATGCTGAGATCAGCCATGTCGCGCTCTTTCTCTCGAAGGGGTGTGGACGACGCATCGACCACACCCCGAGAGCGGACGATCCGTTTAGTGGGTGGTCAGGACCACGATCACGAAGCCTGAGCCTCGGCGATGTCCTGCTCGTAGGCGGCGAGCGTCGCCATCTGCAGGACCCGGGAGACCGAAGCGGACAGCGGGGCGATCTGCACCGACTTGTCCATGCCCAGCAGCAGCGGCCCGATCACCGTGGCGCCGCCCAGAGCCTGGACGAGCTGGGTGGAGATCGCCGCCGAATGGATGGCCGGCATGATCAGCACATTGGCCGGGCCGGTCAGGCGCATGAACGGATAGTTGACCCGCTTGCTGGGGTCGAGAGCGAGCTCCGGCGGCATTTCGCCCTCGTACTCGAAATCGACTTCCATCTCGTCGAGCATGGCGACCGCGTCGCGGACCTTTTCGGACCGCATGCCCATCGGATTGCCGAAGGTGGAATAGGACATGAAGGCCACGCGCGGCACATAGCCGAGGGTCTGCACCGTGCGAGCCGCCTCCATGGCGATCTCCACCAGTTCCTCGGCCTCGGGCATCTCGGTGACGTTGGTGTCGGCGATGAACAGGGTATGGCCCTTGGCCAGCACCACGCTCATGCCCATCACGCGGCCGCCGGGCGCCGGGTCGATCACCCGCAGCACCTCTTCCAGCACCTGATCGTAGGAGCGCGTGACCCCGGTGACCATGCCGTCAGCATGACCGAGCGCGACCATGCAGGCGGCGAAGGAGTTGCGGTCCTGGTTGATCAGCCGCTGGACGTCGCGCTTCAGATAGCCCTGCCGCGAGAGGCGCCCGTACAGGAAGTCCACGAACTCCGGGTTCCAGTGCGAGACCCGGGCGTTGATGATCTCCAGCTTGGTCTCGTTCGGGTCGAGACCGGCGGTGAGCATGTTTTCCTTCACCAGCTCTTCGCGGCCCACCAAGACGGCGTGGCCAAGGCCGGCGGCTTCGAAGGCGTGCGCCGCGCGGATCACCGTCGGCTCCTCACCTTCAGCGAAGACGATGCGCTTCTTCGGCGCCTTCAGCACCGCGCCCTGCAGCTTCTGCAGGAAGGCCGCGGTCGGATCGAGCCGTTGGGCCAGCGACGCGCGATAGGCGTCCATGTCCTCGATCGGCTTGCGGGCGACCCCGGTGTCCATCGCCGCCTGGGCGACGAAGGGCGGGATGTAGGACAGCAGGCGCGGGTCGAACGGCGTCGGGATGATGTACTGCGGGCCGAACTTCAGCTGCATGCCGTGATAGGCCGCCGCCACTTCGTCCGGCACGTCTTCGCGGGCCAGGGCCGCCAGCGCGTTGGCGCAGGCGATCTTCATTTCCATGTTCACGCGGCGAGCGCGCACGTCCATCGCGCCGCGGAAGATATAGGGGAAGCCCAGGACGTTGTTGACCTGGTTGGCGTAGTCGCTGCGCCCGGTCGCGACGATGGCGTCGGGGCGAACGGCATAGACCTCTTCCGGTGTGATTTCCGGATCGGGATTGGCCATGGCGAAGATGATCGGCTTGGCCGCCATCGACTTCACCATCTCTTGCGTCACCGCACCCTTGGCCGACAGGCCCAGGAACACATCGGCGCCGACCAGCGCGTCAGCCAGGGTCCGCTTATCGGTGTCGACCGCGTGAGCCGACTTCCACTGGTTCATGCCGGTCGGACGGCCGTTGTAGATGACGCCGGTGTTGTCCACCGCGATGCAGTTTTCGGGACGCACGCCCATGGCCTTGATCAGCTCGAGCGAGGCGATGCCCGCCGCGCCGGCGCCGCAGAGCACGACCTTGACGTCTTTCAGCTCACGCCCGGTGATGGCGCAGGCGTTCATCAGGCCCGCCGCCGAGATGATCGCCGTACCGTGCTGGTCGTCGTGGAAAACCGGGATGTCGAGCAGTTCTTGCAGCTCGGTCTCGATGCGGAAGCACTCGGGGGCCTTGATGTCCTCGAGATTGATGCCGCCGAAGGTCACGCCGATGTTCTTGACCACCGTGATGATCTCGTCGGGATCGGTGGCGCTGACCTCGATGTCGATGGAGTCGACGTCGGCGAAACGCTTGAAGAGGACGCTCTTGCCCTCCATCACCGGCTTCGACGCCAGGGCGCCGAGATTGCCGAGACCCAGGATCGCCGTACCGTTCGAGATCACGGCCACCAGATTGCCCTTCGACGTGTAGTCGTAGGCCGCTTCCGGATCCTCGGCGATCTTCAGCACAGGCACCGCGACGCCCGGCGAATAGGCGAGCGACAGGTCCCGCTGGGTGGCCATCGGCTTGGTCGGTACGATGGCGATCTTTCCCGGCGTCGGGTACTTGTGGAAGCTCAGCGCTTCTTCGTCGGTGAAGGTGCGTTTCTCAGCGTCGCTCATTGGGGGCGGCGTTTCCTCGGTCGTGCGGGTTGGGGCGGCCAACCTATAGAGCCGACTTTGCGCTCACAACACCCGTCAGACGCCAGCAGAGCCGTTCTTTTCCTTGGCTGTGTTCGGTTCGCCAGCATGACGCGGCGTCGATAACCCCTCCTTGGAGCCGGCCGATACGGTCCTGTCGGGGGTCGGAACCCGCCAACGCGACCTTGACCCGGTCCCTTCGGCCGGGACACTAGCGCTCCTTGATTGTCGCGTGCCCGGAGAGTTCCCTTGTCCCAACCCATCGATATCGCCGTGGCCGGTGCGCTCGGCCGCATGGGGCAAGCGGTTGCGACCGTGGTTTCCGGCCGCCAGGACGTGCGGCTCGCCGCGCGGTTCGACCGCCCCGGAACGGTCGAGGACGGCTTGGTCGAGGCCGACGCCGCGCTTGCGGTCGCCCAGGTGGTGATCGACTTCACCAGCCCGGCCGCCTCGGTGGCCCTGGCCCAGAGCGCCGCCGCCCGCGGCGGCCCGGCCCTGGTCATCGGCTCCACTGGCTGCTCCGAAGAGCAGCTCGCGGCCATCGCCGAGGCCAGCAAGTCGATCGCCATCGTCCATGCCGGCAACTACTCACTCGGCGTCAACATGCTGATGGGCATGGTCGCCAAGGCCGCCCGCGCGCTGGGGCCGGACGCCTACGACATCGAGATTTTCGAAGCCCACCACAAGCGCAAGGTCGACGCCCCGTCCGGCACCGCCCTGATGTTGGGCGAGGCCGCCGCCCAAGGGCGCGGCGTGAAGCTGGACGACGTGGCCCAGCGCGGCCGCGACGGCATCACCGGCGCTCGCCGGGCCGGCGACATCGGCTTCTCCGTCATGCGCGGCGGCGACATCATCGGCGAGCACTCGGTGACCTTCGCGGCCGAGGACGAGATCCTGACCATCAGCCACTCGGCGCGGGACCGCGGCCTGTTCGCACGCGGCGCGGTCGAAGCCGCGCGTTGGGTCGCCAACCAGCCGCCCGGGCTCTACGATATGCAGGACGTGCTGGGATTGAAGGAGTGAGCGATCTCCTCGCTCGCGACGCCACAGCTCAGCTGGCGGCGCTGAAGGCGAAGGAAGTCTCCGCCGTCGAGTTGCTGAAGCTCTCGCTGGCCCGTCACGAACAAACCCACAGGCGGCTGAACGCTGTCGTCGCCGCCGACCTGGAACGCGCGCTCGACACCGCCAAGGCGATGGACGACCTGCGGGCCAAGGGGGCGAACCTCGGTCCGCTATGCGGCTTGCCCATGACCATCAAGGACACCCTGGACGTCGCCGGCATGGCCGCGTCCTCCGGCGTCGAGGGCCTGCGTCGGCGCAAGGCCGAGGATGCGGCCGCCATCGCCCAGGTCCGTCAGGCCGGGGCGGTGATCTGGGGCAAGACCAACGTCCCGGTGATGGCCGCCGACTGGCAGAGCTTCAACGGGCTCTACGGCGTGACCAACAATCCCTGGGACATCACTCGGACGCCGGGCGGTTCGTCCGGCGGGGCGGCCGCGGCCCTGGCCGCGGGTATCACCGCCCTCGAGATTGGCTCCGACATCGGCGGGTCTTTGCGGACGCCGGCCAGTTTCTGCGGCGTCTTTTCCCACAAGCCGACCTGGGGACTGGTCTCACAGCGCGGACATGTGCCGCCGACGCCAGGCACCCATGCCGAGCGCGACCTCAACGTCGTCGGGCCGATGGCCCGCTCTGCGCGCGACCTGCGGCTGCTGCTGTCGGTCATGACCGAGGGCGTCCCGGCCAAGGCTGACATCGCCGACCTCTCACGGCTGAAAGTCGGCCTCTGGCTCGACGGCTTCCCGCTCGACCCGGAAGTCGCCGCGGTGATCGAGGTGCTGAGCGCACAGCTGTCGGCGGCCGGCGCTGAGGTGCGGACAATTTCCAACCCCGTGCCCCTCGACCAACTCACGGCCGCCTACCAGATTTTGCTGGGCTCGGTGGTGGCGACCGACCTGCCGCCCCGCAGCCAGACCGCCATGCGGCGGATGCGCGGTATAGCGGGACTGGCCCTCAGCCTGGGGTTTGGTCAAAAGTCCTGGGCGGCCATGGTGCGCGGCTACGCCGCGACCCACGCCGAGTGGATCGCCGCCGACGAGGCCCGCGCCCGCCTGAAGCAGACCGCCCAGGACGTCTTCGCGGCCTTCGACGTGATCATTGCGCCGGTCGCCCCTGTCGTCGCCTTCCCGCACGACCATAGCCCGTTCGCCACGCGCAAGCTGAAGACCTCCGACGGCCGCAGCCTGCCCTACGGCTCTATGCTCGATTGGATCTCGCTCGCCACCGCCTGCTACCTGCCGGCCACAACGATCCCGGTGGGATTGGCCGCCTCCGGACTGCCCGTCGGGGTGCAGATCATCGGCCCGCACGGTGCGGACTCGCGGACCTTGGCCATCGCCCAGGCGATCGATGAAAACCTGGGCGGCTTCGTCGCACCTCCGGCGATCTGAGCTGGGCGGCTTGAGGCGGCGCGTCGCCTCTGGCATCTCCCGCCTATCCAATTCGAACCAAGGGCGATCCATCATGACTGAACCGCGCGGCGTGACGCCCCTGACGGCCGCCTTCAAGCGCTGGGACGGCAACCACGACCTGCCCCTGCCGGCCTATGCGACCGCCGGCGCCGCGGGCTTCGACTTCCGCGCCGCCGTGCCCGAGGGCGAGACGCTGAGCATCGAGCCAGGTGCGCGGGCGCTGGTGCCGACCGGCTTCGCCGTCGCCCTGCCGATCGGCTACGAAATGCAGATCCGCCCGCGCTCAGGTCTGGCGGCCAAGAACGGCGTCTCGATCGTCAATGCGCCCGGCACCGTCGACTGCGACTATCGCGGCGAAATCTCGGTCTGCCTGATCAACCTGGGAGCCGAGACCTTCCACGTCCGTCGCGGCGACCGCATCGCCCAAGGGATCATCGCGGCCGCGCCGCAATGGACGCTGATAGAAGCCGACGAGCTGGACGATACGGTGCGCGGCGCCGGCGGCTACGGTTCCACCGGGGTCTAGCGCCGCAGGACCAACCCGATCCGCAGGGTTCGCGGCTGGTCGTAACTTTCAAGGCCGTCGCCGGTTTCGGCCGTCTCGATCCTGGCGTCGAGCAGGTTCTCGGCCGCCGCATAGAGCGTGACGGCGCGCGACACCGACCAGTCGGCCCGCAGGTTCACGTCCGTCGCAGCCGACAGCTTGCGGATGTTCAGATCGTCGTCATAGCGCTCGCCCTCGTAGCGGATCACCGTGCGAAGGTTCAGCGCCTCGAGCGGCCGCCACGTCGCCTCGCCGGTGAGCGTCAGGCGCGGCGTCTGGGCCGGTCGCAGGCCCGTCAGTTGCGGCGCGGCCGAGCCGCCGTCGACCTCCGCCTTCGTGTAGGCCCCGGCCAGAAGCAGCGAAACAGTCTCCCAGCGCCGTTCCATCTGCGCCTCGACCCCATAGGCGTCCACTTCGCCCGCATTCTGGCGCTGACGGAGCACCCCGCCGGCTGGAATGAGGCCCGCGATCGGGAAGGTCCCAGGACCAAATCCGATGGTCACATTGGCCACCGCCTTTTCCAGGCGGTTGGCGAAGACCGTCACGTCCCAACTCAGGTCGCCGTCAGACCCCAGCCCGAATTCCGCGCCATAGAGCTTTTCCGGCTCCAGCCCGGCATTGGCCTCGGTCACGTCATTGCCGACGCGGAACGGCCGGTAGAGCTCGTTGAGCGTCGCCGGCCTGAACCCGGCATAGGCGGCGGCGCGGAGATAGCCGTCGGTCGAGGTCGCATAGCGCGCGCCCACGCGCCCGGTCGGAAGCCAGCCGTCACGGTCCTGCGGCCGGTTGTCCAGGGTCACCGCGCCCGTGGCCGTATCACGCTCGACGCGCTGGCCGTCATAGGTGGCCCAATGATCGACCCGCACGCCGCCGGTCAGCAGCCAGTCGCCCAAATTGCGATAGGCCTCGCCATAGAGACCGGCCACCGACTGCGTTCCGCCCGCCAGGCGCTGGCGGGTGAAGGCGCCGTTCAGATAGCGAAACTTCTCGCGGGTCTCGCCGTCGAAGACGCGGCCGTCGACGCCAACCTCCCAGCCGCCGGTCGCGGCGTCGCGGCGCAGGGCGGCGTTCAGGCCATAGCCGGTTGCCGGTGTCGCGTACTGCTCGCTGGCCGGCGTCGTGCTGGCCCGGCCGGCCGCGACCGCAGCCGAGCGGTTCTCGAAATCCGAGCGCTTCACCCATCCCTGCACCCGCCAACCCAAGTCTCCCTCGACCGCCGGCGCCTCGACCAGGGTCGCCGACAAGGTCGCGCCCGTAGCGCGAGAGTCAGCGCCGATCACCCCGGCGCCCCGCTTCTCCTGATAGCCGGAGAGCCGCAGGGCCAACGGCTTGCCGGCCAGCTCCGGCGTCCAGCGCAAGGCGCCGCTGAGGCCTCGGTAATAGAGCGGTTGGTCGGCCGCGCCTCGCCCCTCACGCACCGGGATCCAGCCATCGCTCCGCTCGGCCGCGGCGCTGACGAACACTTCGCCCACCGCCCCGGCCGCCGCCCCGCCAGCCAGGCCGCGCTCACCGCCATAGACTTCGTACTCGCCGCCGCGCGGAACCTGGGTTCGCTCCGAAAGCTGAATGGTCCCGGTCAGGGCGCCGGCGCCATAGGGCCCGGCCCCGGCGCCGCGCACCACCCGCGCCTGCTCAATCCCGATGGGCGGCAGGCCGGTCCATAGCACCCAGCCGCCAAATGGATCGTTCTGCGGCACGCCGTCCAAGGTCACCAAGGCGCGGCTAGCGCCGGACCCGGCGATCGAACGAACGCTGATTCCCTGAGTGGTCGGGTTCGAGGCTTGGCTTGAGGTGCGACGGAAGAGCTGCACGCCAGGCGTCGCGGTCAGCGCCTCGTCCAGGCGCGGCGCGGTCGAGATCGTCTCACCACCGAGGGTGACGATCGAGAAGGCGCGGTCCATGGGCGAGGGCGGCAGACGCGCCGCCTCGACCGTGACGACATCGACGAGCGGAGGAAGGTCTGCGGGCACGGCGAGCTACTTTTCGTTTGAACGGTTCAGGCCGGGGTCTCGGGCAGAGCCTTTTTGAGATAGGCGGCGATCTGCGCGGCCTCCTCGGGCGTCGCCTCCGCGCCTTTTTCGACCATGCCCTGCACGACGTCCGACCAAGGCGCGGCCTTCTGCGTGCGGTTCACGATCACCTCGGGCTCATGGCAGCCCGTACAGACGCGGAGCGTCGTATCGCGTCCTGCCCCCTCGGGCAGCAGTTCAGCGCCCGGCAAGGCGGGCTGGGCCAACGCCACGCCAAAACCCGTCATCAGCAGACCCGCCGCCACGGCCGTAAGTAGACGCATCCCCCGCCCCCCCTTTTTAGACGCCGGCCGCGAACCGAGTTCCAGCGAGCGCCGCCGGGACCGGCCCGCCGGCGGCCCAGTCCAGCAACTCGACAGTATGGACGATCGGCACGTCCGATCCCCCGGCGATCTGGGTCATGCAGCCGATATTACCGGTGGCGATGACGTCAGGCCGGGTAGCTTCCAGATTGGCGACCTTGCGGTCGCGCAGCTTTCCGGCGATCTCCGGCTGCAACAGGTTGTAGGTCCCGGCCGAGCCGCAGCAGATGTGCGGTTCCACCGGTTCGACCACCGTGAAACCCGCCGCCTTGAGCAGCATCTTCGGCTCATCGCGAACGCCCTGGCCGTGTTGCAACGAGCAGGCCGAATGGTAGGCGACCCGCAAGCCGAGCCCCGCCGCGGTGGGCGCGCCGCCCAGTCCCGCCAAGACCTCGCTCACATCCTTGGCGATCGCCGAGACCGCCGCCGCGGGCCCAGCCCAGACAGGGTCGTCCCGGAACATGAAGCCGTAATCCTTGACGGTCGTCCCGCAGCCGGATGCGGTGACCATGATGGCGTCCAGCTCGCCGGCCGCCATCTCGGCGGACCAGGCGGTGATATTGGCCTTGGCCTGGGCGTGCGAGCGGTCGGTCTTGCCCAGGTGATGCGACAGCGCTCCGCAGCAGCCCGCACCCTTCGAGGTGACGACCTCGACCCCCAGCCGGTTCAACAGGCCGATCGCCGCGCCGTTTATCTCCGGGGCCAGCACGGGTTGAGCGCAACCGGCCAACAGCGCGACCCGCGCGCGGCGAACACCTTGGGCGGAAAAGACCTGCGGCTTCTCGGCTGGATCGGCCGCCGGCAAGCGCCGAGGCGCCATCGCGGCCATTCCCTTCAGCCGCCCGGGCAGCAGCCCCGCGACCGGGCGTCCTAGGTTGGCCAGGCGCAGCGCCCAGCGGAACTTGCCGGGGTCGGGCAACACCACCGCCAGCATCGACCGCAAAAAACGTTCCGGCCACGGACGAACGTGGTGTTCCTCGATATAGGCCCGGGCGTGATCGACCAGGTGCATGTAGTTCACGCCCGAGGGGCAGGTCGTCATGCATGAGAGGCAGGAGAGGCAGCGGTCGACGTGCTTGACGGTCTGCGGCGCGGGCGTCCCACCCTTCTCCAGCATCTCCTTCATCAGATAGATGCGGCCGCGCGGGCTATCGAGTTCGTCGCCCAGCAACAGGTAGGTCGGGCAGGTCGCCGTGCAGAACCCGCAATGGACGCAGGTGCGGATGATCTTTTCTGACGAGGCGTTGTCGGGCGAGGTCAGTTGCTCGGCCGTGAAACTGGTCTGCATCAGAGGCCCCCGTACATCCGGCCAGGATTGAATATCCCCTGCGGATCGAACTGCGCCCGCACTCGCTCGCTCAAAGCGGCCACGCCCGGCGCCAAGGGCTGGAACGGATCTTCGGTCGCCCGCACCGCCTCGGCCGCCCGCATCATGGTCGCGTGGCCGTCGCCGCCGACGATCTGGCGCAAGATCTCGCGCACATGGGCGGCGTGAGCGTCATCGGCGCCGGGCAGTTCCAGCCAGACCCCGCCGCCGCCCCAGTCGTAATAGCAACGTCCGGAAAGCTCTGCGGCCAGCCGGGCGCCGACCGCGGCGCCCAGGTTCGGTGGAACCGACAGCTTCCAGACCACTGTGTCGGCGGATCCGGCGAACCAGGCCGCATCCCCCACTTCCTTCCAGATCGCGACCGAAGCCTCGCGATCGAGCAGCACTTGCGGCCCGGCGCCTTCCAACGCCTGCGCCAGATGCCCGACCCGGGCGGCCACCGAGGGCCGCACGCCCTCAAGCCTCAAGAGCGTGACCGCGGCCTGGCCGATGACTCCAGCGGCCGACGAGACCCGGGCGATATCGGCCGGCAGGTGCGCCGCGCTCGACACCTGCGCCGAACTGCCCAGAGCCTGCGACATCACCTTCATCGCGGCGTCGTCACCCAGGCCCAACACCGCCAAGGTGGCCATGTCCGACGCGGCCGGCAGCACCTTCACGGTCAGTTCGGTGGCGACGCACAGCGTCCCGAAACTGCCGGCGATGAGCTTGGGCAGATCAAATCCCGTGACGTTCTTCACCACGCGGCCGCCGGCCGCGAAGGCCTGGCCAAAGCCGTTGACGCCCTTGACCCCCAGGCAGTGATCGCGCGGCCCGCCGGCGGTCAGGCGCCGAGGGCCGCCCCGGCCGGTCATGATCGCTCCACCTAGCGTGCCCCGACCGGACGGCAGACCCCACAACGGGCCGAAGTCCGGGGGCTCGAAGGCCAGCCGCTGGCCGCGCTCGGCGAGCATGGCTTCGATCTCGGCCATCGGCGTGCCCGGGGCGGCGGCCAGGATCAGTTCTTCGGGCTGATAGGTGACGACACCACTCACAGCCGATAGGTCGAGCACCACATCGGCCTCCACCGGCCGGCCGAACGCGCGGCGCGAACCGCCGCCGATCAGTTCCAGGCTCTTGTCGTCCGACAGGGCGGCGGCCACGGCGCTCGCGACGTCGGCCGCGTCAATGGGCTGCCAACTCACGCTCAAAACCGATCAAGTTCAGGGAAGCGGACCTTGCCGCCGTGGATATGCACCCGGCCAAGTTCGGCGCAGCGGCAAAGCTTGGGAAACACCTTGCCGGGATTTAGCAGGCCGTCGTCATCGAACGCGCATTTCAGCCGCTGCTGCTGGTCGAGGTCGGCGGGTCCGAACTGGACTTCCATCAGATCGCGCTTCTCGACACCCACGCCGTGCTCGCCGGTCAGCACGCCGCCGACCTCGACACAGAGGGTCAGGATCGCCGCGCCCAGCTCTTCGGCCCGGTGCAATTCGCCCGGCTTATCGGCGTCATAGAGGATCAGCGGGTGCAGGTTGCCGTCGCCGGCATGGAAGACATTGGCGATACGCAGCCCGCATTCGTCGGCAAGCTCGTTCATCCGCCGCAGCACCTTGGGCAAGGTTGCGCGCGGGATGGTGCCGTCCATGCAGTAGTAGTCCGGCGAGATACGCCCCACCGCCGGGAACGCCGCCTTGCGCCCGGCCCAGAAGCCCTTGCGCTCATCCTCGTTCATCGAGACCCGCAGATAGGTCGCCCCGCAGCCCTCGCCGATCTCACGCACCACCTCGATCAGGTGATTGACCTCGGCCGGCGGGCCGTCCAGTTCGATAATCAGCAGGGCCTCGACGTCGAGCGGATAGCCGACCTTCACGAAGGCCTCGGCCGCCTGGATGGCCAAGCGGTCCATCATTTCCATGCCGGCCGGGATAATCCCGGCGGCGATCACCGCCGCCACGCAGGCGCCCGCGGCCTCGACCTCGGCGAACCCCATCAGCAAGGCGCGCTGGGTCTCCGGCGCCTGCAGAATGCGCACCGTGACCTCGGTGACCACGCCCAGCAGGCCCTCGGACCCGCAGACCACGCCGAGCAGATCCAGCGCCGCCGGATCCAAGTGCTTGCCGCCCAGCCGCATCACTGTGCCGTCGATCAGCACCAATTCGACGCCCAGCAAGTTGTTGGTGGTCATGCCGTATTTCAGGCAATGCACCCCGCCGGCGTTCTCGGCGACATTGCCGCCGATCGAGCAGGCGATCTGGCTGGAGGGATCGGGCGCATAGTAGAAGCCCTCGCCCATTACCGCATGGGTTACGGCCAGGTTCGTCACCCCCGGCTGCACGACCGCGCAGCGGTTCTCGTAATCGACCTCCAGGATGCGGTTGAACTTGCCCAGGCCCAGGATGATCCCATCGGCCAAGGGCAACGCCCCGCCGGACAGCGAGGTGCCGGACCCGCGCGGCACCACCTTCAGCCCCTCACGATGGCAATAGGCCAGCACCGCGCTGACTTGGTCGACCGTGTCGGGCAGCACCACGATCATCGGGCGCTGGCGGTAGGCGGTCAGGCCGTCGCACTCATAGGCCGCGAGCTGCGCGTCCTCGCTGATGACCCCCTCGCCAGGCACGATCGCGCGAAGGGCCGAGACGAACTCAGCCCGCCGGGCGAGCAGCCCAGGATCGGGAGTGGGCATCAACATTGAAACGCGGCCTCATCTTTGAGTTCGACATAACGCGCTCGCCGGACGAAGGCCACGCCGCTCGACCGGCTCGTCTCCGATCACGGTCCTGATGTGGTTTCCGGGCAGCCTGACGTCTTGACTAGTGACGCTGTCGCCAGCCGCTTGAGGGCCGCCATGAGGAGCAAAGGAAACTCTCCGACCAAGCCGTCCGGGCTAGTGGGGACTTGCGGCCAACAGTTTGTCTGCGCCTATCGCCGGGCGCAGGATGAGGACATCATTCAGCCGCGCTTCATCCGGGAACTCCCAAGGTTCCCGTGTATCTCGGAGGAACCCCGTGTCCCACATCTCGTCTCGCCCCATGATCGCTCTGACAGCCCTGGTGGCCGGCGCCGCCGTCAGCTCCGCCGCGCACGCCGCACCGACCCAGGGCGAAACCCTGTTCCAACAGCGCTGCGCGACCTGCCACACCATCGCGCCGGGAGCGCCGAAGATGGGCCCCCCGTTGAAGGGCATCGTCGGCGACAAGGCCGCCGCCGTTCCCGGCTATGCGTTCAGCCCCGCCCTCAAGGCGTCCGGCCTGACCTGGACGACCGCCAATCTGGACAAGTACCTGGCCAAGCCGACGAGCGTCGTGCCCGGCACCAAGATGATGGTCGGCGTACCCGACGCGGCGCAGCGCGCCGCGATCATCAGCTATCTCTCGACACAGGCAAAATAGACGGGAAAGCAGCATGAGCACCGCCGATCTCATGGGTCAGAGCCGCGCCCGCGGCACAGCCCCGACGCCCAGATGCGGCACGGCGGTGCCGGACTATCATGCGCTTGGCACGTTTGCTGAGACCTGGGCGTTCCTGGATTTGTTCCTGGACCGCTGCGCGGGCCTCGTGGGCGGAGCTTGCGGCCAAGACCCGGGCAGCCTGTCCGCCAAGCTCGAGGCCTTGGAAGTGGCGGCGCGGGTGGCGCCCATGCTGAAAGACTTCTCGAGCGAGATCTCGGTGCTCACAGCCGACATCCGAGCCCTGGCCGACACGCGCCAGGTGGTGATGCAGGCCCTTGCGCAGGCGAGCCTCGAGCGCTTGGGCATGGGCCTGTTTGCGATTCCGAGCGCGGCGCGCGCGCCAAAAGCCACCGCCTCGCCCCGCAGGCCGGAACTCTCGCTCGACGCCCTGCACCTGAAGACCTGCGACCTTGTTCGCCGCACCCTGCTCCTGCTGAACGCCCTGGAGACCAGGCTCGCCGGCTAGCCCAAGGCCTCGGCCATCCGCGCGGCGAGTTTGCGGGCCACCTCGGTCTTGGCGACGCGGTCCCAGCGCTCGATCCCTTGCGCGCTCACGATGGCGACGGCGTTGTCGTCGCCGCCCATGGTGCCGGCGATGCTGACGTCATTGGCGACGATCCAGTCACAGCCCTTCCTGGCGAGCTTGGCCTGGGCGTAGGTTTCCACGTCGTTGGTCTCCGCCGCGAAACCGACGACCAGCTTTGGACGCCGCCCACCGGCTTGCGACAGCGTCGCCAGGATGTCGGGGTTCTCGACCAGGCTGATGGTCGGCGGACCGTCGGCGCCCTTCTTCATCTTGGTCCCAGCCGCGTTCTCCGGCCGCCAGTCGGAAACCGCCGCAACGCAGACGGCGATGTCGGCCGGCAAGGCCGCCTCGCAGGCCGCCAGCATCTGGCGGGCGGTTTCGACATCTACCCGCGTCACGCCGACCGGGGTCGGGACAGAAACCGGACCGGCGACCAGGGTGACCTCGGCGCCCAGATCGGCCAGGGCCTTGGCGATCGCAAAGCCTTGCTTGCCGCTGGAGCGGTTGGTCAGCAACCGCACCGGATCTAGGGGTTCAGCGGTCGGTCCTGCCGTGACGATGGCGCGTTTGCCCGCCAACGGCCGCGCCGCCGGACCGGCCAAGGCGGCCATGATGGCCTCGAAAATCACCGCCGGTTCGGCCATCCGTCCAAAGCCGAACTCGCCGCAGGCCATCGCGCCCTCGTCGGGTCCCACGAACAGCACCCCGTCGCCTTTCAGGGTGGCCAGGTTGCGACGGGTGGCCGCGTGCTCCCACATCCGCACATTCATCGCCGGCGCCATCAACACCGGCTTGTCGGTGGCCAGCAAGGTTGTGGAGGCCAGATCGTTGGCGTGGCCGTTCGCAGCCTTCGCCATCAGGTCGGCGGTGGCGGGGACCACGACAACTAGGTCGGCCGAGCGCGACAGCTCGATGTGGCCCATCTCCGCCTCGTCGGTCAGCGAGAACAGTTCGGAATAGACCTTGTCCTCGCTGAGCGCGGCCAGCGACAGCGGGGTCACGAACTGGGCGCCCGCCTGGGTGAGGATCGGCCGCACCCCGACGCCGGCCTTGCGCAGCAACCGCGTCAGTTCCAGGGCCTTGTAGGCGGCGATCCCGCCCCCGACGATCAGCAGAATCCGCTTTTCCGACAAGGCCTCGAGCCCTCCTGTGAAGGTCCGTAGGTCTAGGCCAAACAGGGCCGCTGGACAAACCTCACAATCTGTTCTTAATTTGTTCCCACAACCTGGCCGGGCGCGGGAGGAAAAGCGTGGCAAAGTACAAGAATGCGTTGAGCATGGGGCTGGCCCTGATCCTGGTCGCCGCCTGCGAACGGCCCTCCGCGGTCGCCCAGAAGGACCAGGACGCGGCAACGACCGAGCGGCGTGAATTCGCCAGCACGCAGACGTCACGTCCCGAGAGCCATGCTCAAGAACCTGTCCGGGAACTGGACGGCAAGCCGATCTGGTCGGCCAGCCGCAAGGGCACCGCCGAGGAGAACGCTCAGCGCGCCTTCGACCGCAATGGCGAGGCCTTCGGCGCGAAGAACCTCGACGACTTTGTCCGTAAGGCCCACGCCTTCGTGGAGAATCCGCCGGCCGGGACCCAGCGCGCCACCCGGCCCAATGGCGACACCCTGCTCTATGACCCCAAGGGCAACGTCTTCGCCGTGGCCACCAAGGCCGGATCTCCGCGGACCATGTTCAAGCCCGACGACGGCCCTGCCTATTGGGAAGAGCAAAAGGCGAGCATGGCCCGGCGGCAGGCTTCGCGATCGGACGGCGCGCGCGCCGAATGACCCGTCACGTCATCCGGGCTGGCGAGATCGACTGGAAGCGCGCGCCGTCTGGCCGCCATCCGTTCAATCCGGCCTCCGAGATGCGCATGGTCCGTCTGGGCGACATGAGCGGCCTGAAGCGCCTTGGCGCGAACCTGATCCGCATCCCGCCCGGCAAGGAGAGCTTCATCCCCCACGCACACATGGTGGAGGAGGAGCTGGTGTTCGTGATCGAGGGCGCCGGCGCCGTGGTCCTCGACGGCGTGAGCCATCCCGTAGGTCCCGGAGACTATGTCGGATTCCCGACAGATGGCGTGGTCCACAGTCTCGTGAACACCGGCGACGTAGATCTTGTCTATCTGACAGTCGGCGAACGGGCCCGCGTCGAGGTGGCCGCCATGCCGACCATCGGCAAGACCATCGTCTTCCACGACAACCGCATGACGAGGCTCGATCACGCGGGAATGGACGAACTGACCGCGCAGGAGTGGGCGGCGAAGACGTGGCTACCTGAGGCTTAGGATCGCCAATGGGACTCGGCCATTTGGGTCCCTTCGGCTGACCGGAGGATGACGAGGGGTTAAGCCGCTAAAACACCCAGGCCGCCAGCAGGAAGGTCAGGCCGGACACCGCCGCGCCGATCGCGAACCAGGCGAAGGGCGAGCCCTTGTCCTGGGCGACAAGCGCCACCGCCGGCTGGGACGGGCTTTCCACCAGGCGGGCCAGATTGCGCAGCGCCTCAAGACCCTCCTCGGCGAAACGCTTGGCGCGGGCCGCGGGACCAAGCTCGCGCAGCATCCAGCGACGCACCACCGGATCGGCCGCCCGCCAGATATCGTGCTCGGGATCAATCCGTCGCGCGACCCCTTCAACGGTCATCATGGTCTTTTGCAGCAGCACCAGCTGCGGCTGCAGGCGCATGTCGAACAAGGCGGTGATCTCGAACAGCTGGGTCAACACCCGGCTCATCGAGACGTCGCTGGCCGCGCGGCCGAACACCGGTTCGCCGACCGCCCGTAGCGCCTGGGCGAAGGCCGAGACCGAATGGGTGCGCGGCACGTAACCGGCGTCGAAATGGGTCTGGGCGACTTTTTCGTAGTCGCGCTCCAGGAAGCCCCAGAGGATCTCGGCCAGGTAGCGCCGCTCGGCCGGGGCCAGACGGCCGATGATGCCGAAGTCGACCGCGGTCACCTGAGCCGGGGCGGCCACGAACAGGTTCCCCTCGTGCAGGTCGGCGTGAAAGACTCCGTGGTCCAAGGCCTGGGCCAGGAAGGCGCGGATCAGGTTGTCAGCCAGGGCGGGGCGATCAAGGCCCGGCAGCTCAAGCGCGGCGGCTTCCGAGAGCGGTGTCCCGGTGGCCCATTCCTGGGTCAGGACCCGCTTGCCGACGCCGTCCCACACCACCTTGGGGGCGGACATGTAGCCGTCCTTGGCCATGACCTCGGCGAGTTCGTCCCCGCCGGCGGCCTCCAACCGAAAATCGAGTTCAAGCTCCGTCGCCCGGATGACCGTGTCGGCCAGGGCCCGCGGCTCCAAACGACGCGCGGCGACCGACCAACGCTCGGCGATCGCCGCCGCCAGGTTCAGCACCTCGGCGTCCTGCGCCACGCGGTGCGCGATGCCGGGACGCAGCACCTTTACCGCCACCCGGCGGCCGTCGATCAGGGTCGCGTCATGGGCCTGGGCCAACGAGGCCGCCGCCACCGGATCGCCGAACCGCGAAAACAAGGCCTCGATCGGGCGCCCCAGGGTCGCCTCGACCTCACGCCGCGCGATTTCGGTCGGGAAAGGCTCCAGCTTGTCCTTCAGCCGCGACAAATCCTCGGCGAACGGCGCCCCGAAGATATCGGCCCGTGTCGACAGCAGCTGGCCAAGCTTGATGGCCACCGGCCCCAGCTTTTCCAGCGACCGGGCGAGACGTTCTCCGGGCCGACCCTCGCGGGCCTGACGTCCGGCGAAAACCTGCAGGCTCTTGGACAGAGCGCTGAGGCTGGGCGAATAGAGATCGTCCAATTCGCGCGGCAACAAGGCGTCATTGCGCGCCAGCGACCACGCCGCCGCTGTCAGCCGTCCGAACGCCGCAACGCTTCCCATTGAACTAGATCGCCCAGCCGTGGTGCATGGCCGCCACGCCGCCGGTGAAATTGGTGTAGCCCGCGCGGCTGAAGCCGGCCTGCTCGATCATATCTACGAAGGTCCGCTGGTCGGGGAACCGGCGGATGCTCTCGACCAGATACTGGTAACTGTCGCGGTCCTTCAGCACGACCTGGCCGATGGCCGGGATCACCTTGAAGGAATAGGCGTCATAGGCCTTTCGCAAAGCCTGAGCCGGCGGTTGCGAAAACTCCAGGCACAGGAAGCGCCCGCCCGGCTTCAACACCCGGCGCGCCTCGCGCAGGGCGGCCGAGACGTCGGTGACGTTGCGAATGCCGAACGAGATCACATAGGCGTTGGCGCAAGCGTCGGGCAGCGGCAGGTTCTGGGCGTCGCCGACCGCCCAGGTGATCTCCGGCTCGCCGCCCTTCTGGCGTCCGGCCGCGATCATCTCGGCATTGTAGTCGATGACCATCACCGAGGCGTCCGGGCCGCCGCGACGCTCCTGGGCGCTGCGGGCCATCTTGGCGAAACGGCGCGCCATGTCCCCGGTGCCGCCGGCGCAGTCGATAATCACTTCGCCCGGTTGCGGATTGAGCCGCGCGGCGACCGCGTCCTTCCACAGCCGGTGGACGCCCCCGCTCATCAGGTCGTTCATCAGGTCGTAGCGGCTGGCGACGCGGTCGAAGACCCCGCGCACCAGGCCGGGCTTTTCAGCCGGATCGACGTCGCGGAATCCGAAGGTGGCGGCAGGTCCTGTCATGCGGAGGGTATTAGCTCGCGCACGCGAGCCGCGCCAGCGGGGCGGCGCGGGTTGTCGTTCCGGCCACGCCATGCCACTTCCAACCCATGCCCGAACTTCCCGAGGTCGAAACGGTCCGGCGCGGCCTGCAGCCGGTTCTTGAAGGCCAGCGCCTGTCGCGCGTCGAGGCGCGCCGCGCCGATCTGCGCTTTCCCTTTCCCGACGGCTTCGTCCAGCGCCTGACCGGGGCGACGATCGAACGCCTGGAGCGACGGGCGAAATATCTGATGGCGGTGCTCGACCGCGGCGAAACCCTGGTCATGCACTTGGGGATGAGCGGCCGCTTCGAGATCGCGCGGCCAGAAGGCTCGACCCGGCCCGGCGAGTTCCACTACGCGCCCGATCCCAATCCCAAGCACGCCCATGTGGTCTTCGAGACCGATGGCGGCGGGCGCGTCACCTATTACGACCCGCGACGCTTCGGCTACATGGCGCTGATCGAGACCGAGACCTTGGCCGAGCACCCCTGGTTCGCGGGCCTCGGCCCCGAGCCCCTGTCGGACGCCTTCGACGCTCGGCGCCTCGTCGACGCCTTCGCCGGCCGCAAGCAGGGCCCCAAGACCCTCCTGCTCGACCAGCGCGTCGTCGCCGGCCTGGGCAATATATATGTGTGCGAGGCGCTGAACCGCGCCCGCATCTCGCCGTTCAAGCCGGCCGGCGCGATCAAACCGGCGCAGGTCAAGCCGCTGGTGGGGATCATCCGCGACGTGCTTGACGAGGCCATCGAGGCCGGTGGCTCGACCCTGCGCGACTACGCCGCTGCGGACGGGGCGCTTGGCTACTTCCAGCACCGGTTCCGCGCCTACGACCGCGAGGGTGAACCTTGCCTCAACGACGGCTGCACCGGCGTGATCCATCGGCAGGTCCAGGCCGGCCGCTCGACCTTCTTTTGCTCCGTCTGCCAGAAGTGACCCCCATGTTGAAACGCGTTCTAGCGGCGGCCCTCGCCGGCCTAGTGCTCGCAGGCTGCGCCGAAGGGGAGGCCCAGGCGCGCCCGCCGATCTGGACAGTGCGCGACGCCGATTCCGAACTGGTGATCTTCGGCTCGGTCCATGTTCTGCCGCCCGGACTGGACTGGCGGCCCAAGGCGCTGGACGCGGCCCTGGCCAAGGCCGACGACCTCTGGTTCGAACTGCCGATCGATCCGGTCTCCGAGGCGCGGGTCGGTCAATTGGCCGCCAGCATGGGCCGGCTGCCGGCGGGACAGTCTCTCTCCAAGCTGCTGTCGCCTGAGGGCGCCAAGCGCCTGGAAGCCGCGGCCGAGAGCCTTGGCGTCAGCATGGCCGTGCTCGACGGGTTCGAGCCCTGGTTCGCCGAGGTCATCCTGGCCAGCGCCGAGTTCGTGAAGGCCGGCGCCGACGCCAACTCCGGTGTCGAAAAATCGATTGCGGCCACCGCGCCGCCCACCGCCAAGCGTCGGGCCTTCGAAACCCCCGAGGAGCAGATCGCCATTTTCGACTCCGCGCCGCTCGCTCAGCAGATCGCCTCGCTGGAAGAGTCCCTGCGCGAACTGAACTCAAACCCCAACGCCTATGACGAATTGATCGGCCATTGGTTGAAGGGCGACCTCAAGGCCCTGGACGAGGACGCGCTCGGCCCGCTCCGCAAGGCGGCCCCCGGCCTCTATGCCCGCTTGGTCACCGAACGGAACGAGCGCTGGATCGCCGAGCTGAAGACCCGAATGGACGGCTCAGGCTCCACCGTCGTCGTGGTCGGCGTCGGCCATCTGGTCGGCGAGGACGGCCTGCCTGCCCGGCTCCGCGCGCTTGGCTATTCCGTCGAGGGGCCTTAAGCCCGTCGGACATATCCGACGGAGCCGGCCATGAGCTACGAGACCCTGATCGTCGAAACGACCGACGGCGTGACGCTGATCCGCCTGAACCGGCCCGAGGCGCTGAATGCGCTGAACAGCCAGCTCCTGGGCGAGCTTTCCGCCGCGCTCGACGTCGCCGAGGCCGATGCGACCGTACGCTGCGTGGTCCTGACCGGCTCGGACCGGGCCTTCGCCGCCGGCGCCGACATCAAGGAGATGTCGACCAAGACCTACGCCCAGATGTTCGAGCAAGACTTCTTCGGGGCCAGCGCGCGACGGATTGAGCAGTTCCGCAAGCCGATCATCGCGGCGGTGTCCGGCTACGCGCTCGGCGGCGGCTGCGAACTGGCCATGCTGTGCGACTTCATCATCGCCGCCGAGAGCGCCAAGTTCGGGCAGCCGGAGATCAATCTCGGGGTCGCGCCGGGCATCGGCGGCACCCAGCGACTGACCCGCTTCGTCGGCAAATCCAAGGCGATGGAGATGATCCTCACCGGCCGGATGATGGACTCCGCCGAGGCCGAGCGTTCGGGCCTGGTGTCGCGCGTGGTGCCTGGCGACAAGCTGATCGAGGAGGCCATGGCCGCAGCGACCAAGATCGCCGGCCAGTCGCCGCTGGCGGTCAAGATGAACAAGGAGCTGGTCGAGGCCGCCTACGAGACCACCCTGGCGACCGGCGTGGCCCTGGAGCGCCGCCTCTTCCACTCTCTGTTCGCCTTCGATGACCAAAAGGAAGGCATGGCCGCCTTCATCGACAAGCGCAAACCCGACTTCAAGGGATCCTGACCCTTGCTTGTGACCCGCCCCGCACAGCCCGTCCTCGGCCTTGTGGATTAAACTCGTCGGGGGCGCATTGACCCGGGGACCTGCGTCCCGTATATCCGCGCCTCCGATTTACCCGCCCGGGCGAAGGTCCGGGCGCGACCCGTTTTGAGAGCTGACACATGGCCAATACGCCCGGCGCCAAGAAGGCGGTCCGCAAGATCGCCCGCCGCACCGAAGTGAACAAAGCCCGCCGTTCGCGCGTGCGCACCTATCTGCGCAAGTTCGAAGAGGCCGTGGCCGCCGGCGATCCCGCCGTCGCCAAGACCGCGTTCGTCGAAGCTCAGAGCGAGCTGATGCGCGCTGTGACCAAGGGCGTCGTCCACAAGAACACGGGTTCACGCAAGGTGTCCCGCCTGGCCGCGCAGCTGAAGAAGATGGCTGCCGCCTAAGTTGCTGGCCGCGCGATGACGCCCGGCCATTAACCACAGAACTAACAAGACTTTTGACGCACCCGCGGGTTGAAAGACCCGCGGGCGTTTCTTTTTGCGCTGCATCCAAATGTTCGCGCATGCGGCGATTCCAGTCAGTTAACGGAACGTTGAAATTCGGATTCCCTTGCCCTGCGGGCACTGGTTTTGAGTCAACGAAAATATCCGCTGGAGCCGCGAAGAATCACCGTTGACCCCCTAGTCGCCCTGACTAGGGTGACAACTCTCAAGACGTCCTTCCATCTGATCTCGGATGAAAAAAGGCGGCGGCGGGGGCTATGCGCTCGCCGGGTAAGGCTTTGTGTTTGCTTAACAAAGTTGTTCCGCTGCGGGGGCGCTGACGGATGACAATAAGAGAGGTTCGAATGATGGCCACTGGGGGCTTTGCGGGTTCTGTTGCCGAGACACCGGCTGTCGCTGTCTGGACGAAAACCTGCGTCGCGCTGAAGCGCGAGCTCGGTGAGGCCACCTTTGGGTCCTGGCTGGGGCAGGCCGCCCTGCGTGAGCGCGGGGAGGAACTCTGCCTCGTCGCCGCTACCGGAGTGGCCCGCGATTGGATCCGCCGCCATGCCTGGCGCCGGATCGGCGAACTCTGGGCTCAGAACGATCCGATGGGTCGCAATCTGGACCTGAAGTCGCGCATGGAATTTGACGCCCAAGGTCCGGCTCCGGCCGGCTATGCGGACGCCGTGGCCACCGCCGCGGCCGCTCCGGCCCAGGCTGAGGTGATCGAGATCGAAGTCCCGGTCGAGGTGTCGGCTCCGGCCGCCCGCGCTGGACGCCAGCAAGGCCTTCAGGACCGCTTCTCCTTCGAGACCTTCGTATCGGGTCCCGGCAACGAGTTCGCCTTCGCCGTGGCCCGGCGGGTCGCGGCCTGGTCGGACGGCCACTTCAATCCGGTGATCTTCCACGGCCCCTACGGCTTCGGGAAGACCCACCTGCTCAATGCGCTCGCCTGGGAGGCCATGCAGACCGCGCCGACCAAGCGGGTCGTCTACATCACCGCCGAGCGCTTCACCTCGACCTTCGTCAAGGCGGTCCAGGACCGCCAGACCGCCGCGTTCAAGGATGAGCTACGCAACGCCGACCTGCTGCTGATCGACGACGTCCAGTTCGTCGCCGGCAAGTCGTCCACCCAAGAGGAACTGTTCCATACCCTGCTCGCTCTCGTCGAGGATGGCCGCCGCGTGGTGATGACCGCCGACCGCTCGCCCTCCGAACTCACTGAAATGGACGCGCGTCTGCGCTCGCACCTGCAGGCCGGCCTGGTCTGCGGCATCGAGCCGGCCGACCGCACCCTTCGTCTTGGCATCCTGGAGCGCAAGCTCGCCACCTTGGCGGCCCAGGGCAAGTTCGTGCCCTCGGCCCAGGCCGACGTCCTGCAATTCCTCGCCGACCGTTTCACCGACAGCGTGCGGGAACTGGAAGGCGCCTTGAACACCCTGGTGGCCCGCGTGGGCGGTGATATTTCGCGCATGACCCTCGACGAAGCCCAAGCCATCCTGCGGCCCAACCTGGCCTGCAACGAACGCCGGGTGACCGTCGACCAAATCCAAAAGACCGTGGCCGAGCACTATCAGCTGAAGCAGGCCGACCTGATCTCTGAACGCCGCGCGCGGGTCGTGGCCCGTCCGCGCCAGGTGGCGATGTGGCTGGCCAAGCAGATCACTACCCGCTCGCTGCCCGACATCGGCCGCCGGTTCGGCGGACGCGATCACACCACCGTTCTGCACGCCGTGCGCCGGATCGAAGCCCTGAAGGCCGAAGATCCGATGATCGCCCGCGATCTGGACGTGCTGCTGCGCAAATTGAGGGGGTAGGACGGGGCCGACGAGCCTAGTTCTACGAAAAGGCCCGCCGGCGACGGCGGGCCTTCTCAATTCCGATGAGAAGCAAGAGGTGCTGTGCGATGGACGTGGTCTGGAAGGGCCTGCTCGGCGGGCTGGTGACGGCCTTGATCGTCCTGGCGTCCAAGCGGGGCAACGTCCTGCCCGGAATCCTGCCCCTCGCCCCAACCTTCGCCATCATCGCCCTGCTGGCGGTCGGCGCCAAAGGCGAGGCTGGCGGCTTCAGGCAGGCCTGCCTCGCCGGGGCCAAGACCATCCCCGCCTATCTCATGTTCCTGGCCGGCTGCTACCTGCTGATCGACAAGGTGGACTATCGCGTCGCCATACTTGGCGGGCTCGCCGCATGGCTGGTCGTCGCCTTGCTAATCTTCCTCGGGCCCAAGCTGCTTCAGGGCGGCTGACGCCTACCGCTTCTTCAGCCCGCCCATGATGCCGCGCATCAGTTCGCGGGCGATGGTGCTGCCGGCCTGACGCAGCAGCGACTTGGTGAAGGCCTCGCCCATCGACTGACGGTTAGAGGCGCGGGGCTTTGGCGCAGCTTTCTGACGTGGAGCAGGCGCCGGGGCCGGCCCGGGGTTCCACGGCGAGCCAGAGGCCGGCGCCTCAGCCGGTGCTTGAGCCGCCTTGGCGCGGGCCTGCAGTTTTTCGAAGGCGCTCTCGCGGTCCTGGGCGGTGTCGTAGAGACCCCGCACCGGGCTCTGAGCCATGATCGCAGTCCGCTCGGCGGCCGTGATCGGCCCGAGGCGAGACACCGGCGGACGCACCAGGGTCTTCTGCACCACCGTCGGCGCACCACGCTCGTCCAGCACCGAGACCAGCGCCTCGCCGACGCCCAGTCCCTGGATAGCCTCGGCGGTGTCGAACTTCGGATTGGCGCGGAAAGAGTTCGAGGCCGCCTTCAGGCCCTTCTGCTCGGTCGGCGTATAGGCGCGCAGCGCATGCTGGATGCGGTTGCCGAGCTGGCCCAGCACCGCCTCGGGGATGTCGGCCGGGTTCTGGGTGACGAAGTAGACCCCGACCCCCTTGGAGCGGATCAGGCGCACGACCTGCTCCACCTTTTCCAGCAGCGGCTTGGGCGCGTCGCGGAACAGCAGGTGAGCCTCGTCGAAGAAGAAGGCCAGGCGCGGCTTCTCCGGATCGCCGACCTCCGGCAACTCCTCGAACAGCTCGCTCATCAGCCACAGCAGGAAGGTCGCATAGAGCCTCGGGCTCGCGATCAACTTGTTCGCCGCCAGGATGTTCACATAGCCCCGGCCCGAGCCGTCGGTGCGCATCAGGTCGGAGAGCTGCAAGGCCGGCTCGCCGAACAGGCCTGCACCGCCCTGGTCTTCCAGCACCAGCAGCTTGCGCTGGATCGTCGCCACCGTGGCCGGCGAGACGTTGCCGTACTTAGCGCCCAGGGCCGGCGCGTTCTCGGAGGCGAAGGTCAGCGCCGCTTGCAGGTCCTTCAGGTCGAGCAGCAGCAGCCCCTCATCGTCGGCGGCGCGGAACACCACCGTCAGCACGCCCTCCTGGACGTCGTTGAGCTCCAGCATCCGCGAGATCAGCAGCGGACCCATTTCCGAAACCGTCGCGCGGATCGGATGGCCCTGCTCGCCGAACAGGTCCCAGAAGACCGTCGGCGCGGCGGCCGGATTGAGGGTCAGGTTCATCGACGCGGCGCGGGCCAGCATCTTTTCATTGGGCGCGCCGATCGCGGCGATCCCGCTGAGATCGCCCTTCACGTCGGCGGCGAACACCGGGACGCCGGCGTCCGAGAGACCCTGGGCCAAAATCTGCAGAGTGACCGTCTTGCCGGTTCCGGTCGCCCCAGCCACCAGACCGTGCCGGTTGGCGCGGTCGAGCCGCAAAAGCTCGGGTTGTTCCGAAAAACCGATCAAGACGTCATCGGACATGGGTCGCTCCGCAAACTAAATCGCCCGGCGAAGCTAGCCGCCCGGCGGCCCGGCTTCCACCGATCTTCCTCTAACGACATATGATTGCCGAATATCGCCGCTCGAAGATCGCGTTACGCCGTTCTTTGGGCGTGATGCGGCATAAATACTCCCAATCCCCCGCGAACCGGGGTAGGGATGGCCAAAATTGACGTAGCCCTTCCCCGCGCTGACAGTCGCAAGGAACCGAGGCTGCAAGAAGAACCAATGTCCGTCCGTGCCCTAGAGTCCAACACTACCCGCGTCTCACTCGTCATCCTGGCGGTGATCGCGACGGGCGCTGCCCTTTATTGGCTGCGCGGAATTCTCACGCCCCTAGCGCTCGCAGTCTTCCTGGCCGTGATGGTCGACGGTTTCGCCCGCGTGATCCGTGTGCGCATGCCCTGGGTCAGTGAACGCGCCGCCCTGCCGCTGGCGATCGTTCTGTCGGTGTTGCTGTTTGGCATTTCCACCTTCGTGATCGCCGAGAACGCCACCACCTTCGTCGGGCAACTGGTCGCCTATACCCCGCGCCTCAACGGTCTGATCGCCCAGGTCGCGGGTCTGCTCGACATTCCGGTCCCCCCGACGGTCAACGACCTGTTCACCCAGCTCAACCCCGGCGCCTATCTGGCCGACGTGGCCAAGGGGCTGCAGGGTTTCGCCACCGACGCCTTCTTCATCCTGATCTATCTGGGCTTCATCATCGCCTCGCGGCGCGGTTTCCAGCGCAAGGTGATGGGCCTCTTCCCCCACAGCGCTGAACGCCACGAAGCGATCCAGGCCTTCCGCCGCATCCGCGACGGGGTCGAGCGCTACCTCTGGGTCCAGACCGTCACCGGCCTGATCATCGCCGTCTCGTCCTGGATCGCGATGATGGTCATCGGCCTCGACAACGCGGTCTTCTGGGCCTTCCTGATCTTCATGGCCTCCTACATCCCGGTCATCGGCGGGGCGGTCGGGATCCTGGCGCCGCCGATCTTCGCCTTGATCCAGTTCCCCACCTTCTGGCCCGCGATCATCCTGCTGGCTGTGCTGCAAGCCATCCAGTTCGTGGTCGGCAACATCATCCTGCCACGCATGCAGGGTGACAGCCTGAACATGGACCCCGTCGTCGTGCTGCTTAGCCTGGCGTTCTGGGGAGTGATCTGGGGCATGGCCGGCATGTTCCTGTCCACGCCGCTGACCGTCATGGCCATGGTCATCCTGGCGCAGTTCGACGGGACCCGCTGGCTGGCGGTGCTGCTGTCGGCGGACGGCGAACCGGAGAAGCTGCGCGACCACAAACCCACCGGCTCGCCGGACGCCAAACCCGCAACCGAGCGGCGTACTTCCGCGTCACGCAAGCGTGAACCCAAAGTCTGAAAACCAGGGCCTTCAACTTGTTCGTTTCCTACCTATCTAGAGTTCGTTCGGGCATCACCCGAAACACAGGCGGCTCAGGCGTCAGCCCCCGCCGCTGCGAGCCCCCCGTGCTCCTCCCGCCCCCCCCGGGTGGAGCCACACGCCGCCGGACTCTCTCCTCCGGCGGCGTTCTCGCGTCCGGACCTCGGCTCGGAGCCTGAACATGACAAAACGCCCCAAACTGACCACCGCCCAACGCGGCCTAATCTCGACCTTCACCGCGATTTCCGGCGACGAGAGCCCAGCCGCTCAAGCGTTCATCGTCCAGGCCGCCGATGACGCCGCGCCCGACGAGCTCCCGGAAATTCCGACCAAGGCGCTGGCCGCCCTGCTAGCTGACTTCTGGGCCTTCGCGGCCCAGCGCAAGGGTGACCTGCCCATCATCCGCCTAGCGCCCGTCGAAGGCGCGCCGGGCCTAGAGCGGCTCGAAATCCTGCAGGACGACGCGCCGTTCCTCGTCGACAGCGTCATGGGCGAGATCGCCGACCAGGGGCTGTCGGTCCGCTCGATGTTCCACCCGGTGGTCCAGGTCGCGCGCGACGGCAAGGGCGTGCGGCTCGCCGAAGGGGCGACCCGGCAGGAGTCGATGATCCAGGTGATCCTGGAACGGGTCGGCTCCGACCGCGAGGCCGCCCTGATCGCAGGCCTGCAAGCCACCCTGGCCGACGTCCGCGCCGCCGTGAGCGACTTCCCGGCCATGCTGGACCTGATGGCCCGCACCATCCACGAACTGGAAGCCGCGCCGGCCACCCCCGGCCGCGACGAGGACGTGCAGTTCCTGGCCTGGCTGCGCGACGAGCACTTCGTCTATCTCGGCGCTCGGGTTTACGAGTATCCGCGCCTGAAGGACGGGGCCTACGCCCCCGAAGAGCCGCTGTACCAGCCGGAAGACGGCCTGGGCGTGTTGCGCGACCCGGCCCGAACCGTGCTGCGCCGCTCCTCCGAGCCCGCCGTGCTCACCGCCCAGATCCAGGCGGGCTTCACCAACGACCCGGTCACCGTCGCCAAGTCCAACCTGCGCTCGCGCGTCCATCGGCGCGGCTACATGGATTACATCGGGATCAAGCGCTACGGCCCGGACGGCAAGCCGTCGGGCGAGATCCGTTTCGTCGGGCTGTTCACCGTCGAGGCCTATGACGAGCCGGCCTACGCCGTGCCGATGATCCGCGCCAAGACCGCGGCGGTCCTGGACCGCGCCGGCAAGGCCCCCGGAAGCCACAACGAAAAGCGCCTGCGCAACATCCTGGAGACCTATCCCCGGGAAGAACTGTTCCAGGCGACCGAGGACGAACTGCTGGCCACCGCGCTCGCCATCCTGCACCTCAACGATCGCCCGCGCGTTCGGGTGTTCGAACGGCGCGACCCGTTCGACCGCTTCGCCTCGGTGCTGCTGTTCGTGCCGCGCGAGCGCTACGATTCCGATCTGCGCGCCCGCGCCGGCGAGATCCTGGCCGAGGCCTATGGCGGCCGGGTCACGGCCTATCATCCGAGCTTCTCGGGCAGTCCACTGGCCCGCGTCCACTTCACCATCGGCTTCGAGCCGGGCGAGCATCTCGAGCCTGACCTGAAGGCGGTCGAGGCCGAGATCGCCGCGGCCTCGCGGACCTGGGAAGATCGCTTCGCCGCCGCCGTCCGCGCTTCAGGCCGGGCGACCGCCGAGGTCGCCGACATGGTGTCCCGCTACGCCGAGGCGTTCACCGCCGGCTATCGCGAGCGCTATGACGCCAAAGAAGCCCTGACAGACATCGCCGTCATCGAAAGCCTGGCGGCGAGCGAACCGGTGCGCATCCGCGCGTTCCGCCGCCCCGCCGACTCCAAGACGCAGATGCGCTTCAAGCTGTACCGGCCCGGTTCGCCCGCGCCCCTGGCCGACGTGCTGCCGATCCTTGAGAACATGGGCCTGAAGGCCATGGTCGAAACCGGCTTCCCCGTGATGAGCGCCGGCGGCCGCCGGGTGTGGGTCCACGAGTTCGAACTCGACGACCAACACGGCGAGCACCTGGTCTTCGCCGAGGTGAAGCACGCCTTCGAAGACGCCTTCACGGCGGTCTGGACCGGCGACACCGAGAGCGACGGCTTCAACCGCCTGGTGCTCGAACTGTCGATTTCCTGGCGCGAGGCGGCGCTGATCCGGGCGCTCGCCCGCCATCGCCAGCAGTCAGGGCTCGACCCCAGCCAGCGGGTGCAGGAAACCGCCCTGTCCAATCACCCGGGCGTCGCCCGACTGATCCTGGACCTGTTCCGCACCAAGTTCGATCCGGCGATCAAGGCTGACCTCCCCACCCGCACGGCCCAGGCCGTCCAGGTGATGGACGAGATCGTCCAGGCGCTTCAGCAGGTCGACAGCCTCGATGACGACCGGGTCCTGCGCCGCATCGCCCTGCTGGTCGGGGCCATCAAGCGGACCAACTACTACCAGACCGACGCCGAAGGCCGGGCCAAGCCCTATATCAGCTTCAAGATCGCTTCGGGCGAACTGGCCGACCTGCCGCTGCCCAAGCCCTATCGCGAGATCTTCGTCTGGGCGACCCACATCGAGGGCGTGCACCTGCGCTTCGGGCCGGTGGCCCGCGGCGGCCTGCGCTGGTCCGATCGCCGCGACGACTTCCGCACCGAAGTGCTCGGCCTAGTGAAGGCTCAGCAGACCAAGAACGCGGTCATCGTGCCGGTCGGCTCCAAGGGCGGCTTCTATCCCAAGCAGTTGCCAAAGGGCGGCGCTCCGGATGCCACCCGCGCCGAGGCGATCCGCGCCTACACGACCTTCCTGCAGGGCCTGCTGGACATCACCGACAACCTGACGGCCGACGGCACGGTCGTGCATCCGCCCGGCGTCGTGATCCATGACGGGGACGATCCCTATCTGGTCGTCGCGGCCGACAAGGGCACGGCCACCTTCTCCGACATCGCCAATGGCATCGCCGAGTCCTACGGCTTCTGGCTGGGCGACGCCTTCGCTTCGGGCGGGTCGGCCGGGTACGACCACAAGGAAATGGGCATTACGGCGCGCGGCGCCTGGGAAGCGGTCAAGCGCCACTTCCGCGAGCTGGGCAAGGACATCCAATCCGAGCCCTTCACCGTGGTCGGCGTCGGCGACATGTCCGGCGACGTGTTCGGCAACGGCATGTTGCTCTCCACCCAGATCCGCCTGCAGGCCGCCTTCGACCACCGCCATATCTTCTTTGACCCCAATCCCGATCCGGCGACGTCGTACGAAGAGCGCAAGCGCATGTTCGAGCTGCCGCGCTCGTCCTGGGACGACTACGATCGCAAGAAGATCTCCAAGGGCGGCGGGGTCTTCCCCCGCAGCCAGAAGTCGATCCCGCTGAGCCGCGAAGTGAAGGCTATGCTGGGGGTCGAAGCCGACAGCCTGGCCCCGGCCGAGCTGATGAACGCCATCCTCAAAGCGCCGGCCGAACTGCTCTATGTCGGCGGCATCGGCACCTATGTGAAGGCGCGCGGCGAGAGCAACGCCGAGGTTGGCGACAAGGCCAACGACGCCCTGCGCGTCAGCGCCGGCGACCTGCGGGTCAAGGTGATCGGCGAAGGCGCGAACCTGGGCCTCACCCAGGCCGGCCGCATCGAGTTCGCGCTCGGCGGCGGCCGGGTGAACACCGACGCTATCGACAACTCGGCCGGGGTCGACTCTTCCGACCATGAGGTGAACATCAAGATCCTCACCGGCACCTTGGAACGCACCGACGTGCTGAACCGGTCCAAGCGCGACAAGCTGCTGAAGTCGATGACCGAAGACGTGGCCGAGCACGTGCTGGCCCACAACTACGACCAGACCCTGGCGCTTTCGCTGATGGACCTGGACGCGGCGGGCGAACTCGAACCGCACGCCCGCTACATGGCCCACCTGGAAACCCGCGGTCAGCTCGACCGCGCGGTCGAAGGGCTGCCTGACGCAACCGTGCTGGCCGAACGCCGCCAAGCCGGCAAGGGCCTGACCCGTCCGGAAGCCGCAGTGCTCCTGGCCTACGGCAAGCTGGAACTGAAGGGCGACATGGCCCACAGCCCGGTGGCCGACGATCCGCATTTCGAGGGCCTGCTCGAGGGCTATTTCCCAAAGGGCCTCCGCAAGTACGACGACGCGCTGCGCCGTCACCGCCTGCGCCGCGAGATCATCGCCACCGTCGTCGCGAACGACGCCGTCAACCGCTGCGGGCCCTCGTTCCCGACCCGGCTGATGTCGGCGGCCTCCTGCGACGTCACCGCCTTTGTCACGGCCTATGAGGCGGCCAAGGCGGTGCTAGGCCTCGACGCGCTCTGGGACGCGGTTTCGGCCCTCGACGGCAAGATCCCGGCGGCGGGCCAAATGGCCCTCTACCGGCGGCTGGCCTACACCCTGCGCGGCGAAACCTTCTGGCTGGCCCGCCGGGCCTCGCGCGGCGGCCACAACGTCGAGGCGCTCATCAAGCGCTACGGCCCCGGCGCCGCCACCCTGACGACCCTGTTGCCGGACATCCTGTCGCCCGTGGAGCGCGGACGCCTGGAGGCCCAGGTGGCTCGCCTGACCGAGGCCGGCGCGCCCGAAACCATCGCGCGGAAGGTCGCCAACCTGCAGCCGCTCACCGTGGCCGTGGACCTGGTCGATCTGGCCGAGGCCTCAAGCTGGTCGCTGCCTGATGCCGCGCGCCTCTACGATCACGTCGGCCGTAGCTTCGCCTTCGACCGCTTGCGGGCGGCCAGCGCCGGCTTCACGGCGGGCGACGCGTTCGAGCGCACAGCCGTTCGCCGACTGGTCGAAGACCTGCTCGCCGAGCAGGCCAGCCTGACCCGGCAAATCATCGCCCACAGCGGCGATGCGAAGGCCGGGAAGAGCGATGAAGCCGCCGCGGCCGCCATCGGGGCCTGGACAGCCTTGCGCCCCGACACCGCCGAGACCGCCCGCAAGGCGATCGAGGAGATCGAGGCCGCCGGCGGTCCCTGGACGTTCGCCAAACTCACCATCGCCAATGCGGCGCTGCGCGAACTGGCCAACGCCGAGACCGCGAAGGGCTAGCCCCCAGCGCTTCGTCGTGGCGCCCAGCCAAACAGAAACGCCGCCGATCAGCGATGATCGGCGGCGCTTTCGTCTGAGACGAACTCGGGGTGCTAGTGGCGGAAGACCCGCACGCCGGTGAACACCATGGCGATGCCGCGCTCGTCGGCCGCCTCGATCACCTTGTCGTCCCCAATCGAGCCGCCCGGCTGGATCACCGCGGTGCAGCCGGCGTCCGCCGCCTGCAGCAGCCCATCCGGGAACGGGAAGAAGGCTTCGGAAGCGCAAGCCGAGCCCTTCAGGTCCAGGCCGAAGTCGGCGGCGCGCAGCGCGGCGATCCGGGCCGAGTCCTTGCGGTTCATCTGCCCGGCGCCGACGCCCAGCGTCTGGCCCTGGCGGGCGTAGACGATCGCGTTCGACTTCACGTGCTTGGCGATGGTGAAGGCGAACAGCATGTCGCGCACTTCCTCATCTGTGGGCGCCCGCTTCGTCACCACCTTCAGGTCGGCGGCCGTCAGGTGGGCGGTGTCGCGGCTCTGCACCAGGAAGCCCCCTGAGACCGAGCGGAAGGTTTCGCCCGGCGTGTGCGGGTCGGGCAGGCCGCCGGTGACCAGCAGCCGCACGTTCTTCTTCTTGCGGAACAGCGCGATGGCGTCCTCGTCGGCGTCCGGCGCGATCACCACCTCGGTAAAGACCTCCAGCACCTTGGCGGCGGTGGCGGCGTCCAGCCTGGTGTTCAAGGCGACAATGCCGCCGAACGCGCTGGTCGGGTCGCAGGCCAGGGCCCGCTCGTAGGCCTCGGTCAGGCTGGCGCCGGTCGCCACGCCGCAGGGATTGGCGTGCTTGATGATCGCGCAGGCCGGAGCCTGGGCCGGGTCGAACTCGGCGATCAGCTCATAGGCCGCGTCGGTGTCGTTGATGTTGTTGTAGCTGAGCTCCTTGCCCTGGAGCTGCTTGGCCGTCGCCACCCCGATCCGCGGGTTGGCGAAACGATAGAACGAGGCCGCCTGATGGGGGTTCTCGCCATAACGCATGGTCTGGGCCAGCTCCCCGGCAAAGGCGCGGCGGCGCGGGGCTTCCTCGCCCAGTTCCTTGGCGAACCAGGCCGAGATCGCCGCGTCATAGGACGCGGTGCGGGCATAGGCGCGAGCCGCCAGCTTCTTGCGCAGCGCCAGGCTGGTGCCGCCGGTCGCTTGCACTTCGGCCAGCACTTCTTCGAGGTCAGCGATCTCGGTGCAGATCGCTACATAGCCGTGGTTCTTGGCCGCCGAGCGGACCATGGCCGGGCCGCCGATGTCGATATTCTCGACGCAGTCCTCGAACGAGCCGCCCTTCGCGACGGTGGCTTCGAACGGATAGAGGTTCACATAGACGATATCGATGGCGCCGATGCCGTGGTCGGCCATCGCCTTGGCGTGCTCAGGCGCGTCGCGCACGCCGAGCAGGCCGCCATGAACGATGGGGTGCAGCGTCTTCACGCGCCCGTCCATCATCTCGGGGAAGTTCGTCAGGTCGGAGACATCCTTCACCGCCAGGCCGGCGCCGGCGATCGCCGCGCGCGTACCGCCGGTGGAGACCAGTTCAACGCCGAGATCGGCGAGAACCTTGGCGGCCTCGACCAGCCCGGTCTTGTCCGAGACGGAGATCAGCGCGCGCTTGGGCGCGACGAGGTCAGGTGCTGGGGGGAAATCGGGGGCGGCGGGCATGGCAGTCTCCTGTGGGGTTACACGGAAATTGCCCAGGCGAGCGGCATGCAGATATTCCGCGCTCCCCGGTGGTCGCCCACCTTCATTCGCCAGTCACGCGGAATGACGTCGGATTAGGCCCACAGAGCTTGCGGGTCAATGCGCGCAAGTGTCATCCCGGAAGTCGCGCAGCGGCTGTCCGGGACCCATGAACACCTGATGGCTCAAGCCATGGCGCCGCTGCGCCGCTTTCCGCCGACACGGCGCGAATGGGTCCCGGACAAGCCCTGCGGGCTTTCCGGGATGACAGCTTTTGGCTACCGGCCCTAGCTCGACGAGCCCTAGTGCGGCTCGGCCGCCGCGAACTTCCAGCGCAGGCGCGCGCCGCTGTCGGCGCGGGCCTGGCCGCGCAACACGATCTGTTGGCTCCGGCGCGGCTTGCCGTCCTGGAAATAGACCGAGGTCTCGATATCGGCCGACTGAGCGTCGTTGCGCAGCCACCAGCCGGGTTCGCCCTCATGGGCGCGCAGCAGCACGCTCTTGCCGTCACGGGCCAGGCTGGCGCTGACGTCGGGATGAACATGGAAGCGGGAGGTGAACGGGATGAACCGCCGTCCCGCCTCGCCGCCCTGCCCAGGCTGCACCGCGACCAGGGCGTCCTCGCCGCGCAACTCGTCGGCGTTCAGGTCGAGGAACAGTTTGCGCTCATGCCGCAGGCCGAACCGTTGGACCCAGCCGTCGTGCGCCATTTCCAGCCACAGCGCGCCGTCGGCCTCATAGCGCTTGGCCTCGACGTTTTCGTAGGCGCCGACCAATCTCGGCCCCAAGGCCGAGGCGCGAAAGCCGCGCAGAGGTTCGCCGCAAGCCTGATCAGCCAGCGAAAGGGTCGAGGACGCATCCACCAGGCGCAGGGCCTGGGGACCGGCGGCCTCCGGCGACCAGGCGCTGGCCGCGATCAGGCGCCGCCCGCCCACCAGCACCTCCATGGCCAGCGGCTGGGCGCAGGCGGTGACGCTCCAGGCCCCCCCCGCCGGCGGCGCGCCGTCGGCGAACACCTGGATGCTGGGGCCTTCGAGACGGTGATACCCGTTGCGGGAGGCCGGGACCGGCGCCACGGCGTTTTCCGCGGCGCGGGCGGCGGCCACATAGGTTCGCGCGCCGGCCTCGCCGCCCTGAAGCTCAGGCAGGGCGCCATCGGCCAAGGTGAAGAAGCGCACCGTCCCGCTCAGGCGGTCGATCGCGCGCATCATCTCCTCCGGCGCGACCCGGCCACGCTGGACCAGAGCCTCGTCGAGAGTTTGGAGATCGAGCAGAAGCTCCAGCGCCGCGCGCGGACAGCGCGAGGCGTGGCCGCCGTCCGGCTGGACGGTGACCGGCAGGGTCTGGGCCAGCCGCGCCAGCCCCCGGGCCATCAGCTTCTCGCCGACATCGCCCGACAGCGCGGTCCCGGCTAAGGCGGTGGCCGCAGCGCGTTCGGCCGCCCGCACCGGACCATCGACCAACGAGATCAGATGCCGAGCCTGGCGCGCCAAATCCAGCGAGATCAGCGCAGCTTCCATGTCGGAGGCCTTGGCGCAGATCGCCCTGGCGCCGCAGGCCAGGTGCAGCACCCGCCGCTCCAGCACCTCGGGGCTCCAGGAGAAGGCGTTCCAGCGGCCGAACACGCCGCGCCAGTCGAGCGTCAGGCGCAGGGCTTCGGCCGCGCCCTCATCGCCCAGCACCAGCAGGTCGCGCATCCAGTCGAAGCCGTGCAGACCGACCGCGAAGCCATGGCTCGGGCTGGGTCGGTCCCAGGGGTCGCCCCCAGCGCCGACGTCCAGCATCACGCCGGCGAAGGTGAAGCGGCCAGCCAGGATGCGGCGACCGGCCTCTTTGTCGGCAGGGCGCGGGTCCTTGGGGAAGGCCGCCAAGCCATCGGGACGCGGCCGCGCCAGCAGCCAGCGGTGCATGGGCGATCCCGCCCATTCGCGACGAACCTGCCGCAACGCGCCCTGCGTCAGGGCCAGCCCCCAAAGGCCGCCTGAGGTTTTCGAAATCGCCGGGAACGCTCCGGCCACGCTTCTAGCCGCCCTTCAGCGCGCGGATGTTGTCTGCGTATTTCGTCGGGCCGCCCTTGAAGACGGCGGTGCCGGCGACCAGCGCCGTCGCGCCGGCCGAAATGCACAGCGGCGCGGTTTCCGCCGTCACCCCGCCGTCGACTTCCAGCTCGATATGGCGGCCGGTGGCGTCGATCATCTTGCGCAGGGTTTCGATCTTGCGCAGCTGCGAGTGCATGAACTTTTGCCCGCCGAAGCCCGGATTGATCGACATGACCAGGATCAGGTCGATCTCATCCATCATCCATTGGATGACGCTGGGATCGGTCGAGGGATTGAAAACCACTCCGGCCTTGGCGCCCAGTTCGCGGATACGCTTCAGGGTGCGGTTGAGGTGAGGGCCGCTCTCCGGGTGGACGCTTATGATGTCGGCGCCCGCCTCGCGGAAGGCTTCCAGATAGGGGTCGGCCGGCGCGATCATCAGATGGACGTCGAACGGGATCTTCGCGTGCGGCCGCAAGGCCTTCACGATGTCCGGGCCGAGCGTGATGTTCGGCACGAAGTGACCGTCCATCACATCCACATGCACCCAGTCGGCGCCCGCCGCCTCGATGGCGGCGACTTCCTCGCCCAGCTTGGCGAAGTCGGAGGCGAGAATGGATGGGGCGATGATCGGTGAAGTCGTCATGCCCTGGACTTAGCCAAGCCTCGCCCCAGGGACAAGGCCGCGCGCATCACCCTGTGCGGACGAACCGCGCCACATAGAACCCATCCTGGCCGCCGGCCCGATGATGCGGCAGCAACCGCAGGGTCCCATCGGCCAATTGGCTGGCCCACGGCGCGCCGCCTTCGCCCGGTTGCGCCGGGCTGAGCTTGAAATCGCGATGGCGCATCAGGAAGGCCGTGGTCTGCGCCTCGCCCTCCTCCGGCTCCAGCGAACAGACGCAATAGACCAATCGGCCGCCGACCTTGGTGCGCTTGGCGGCTGAATCCAGCAGACGGCTTTGCACGCTCGCCAAGGCGGCGACGTCGCTCGGTCGCGCGGCCCACAGCACGTCGGGGTGACGACGATAGGTGCCGGTCGCGCTGCAGGGCGCATCCAGCAACACCGCATCGAATTCGCGCTCGTCCGTCCACTCGCCGGCGTCGGCGGCGACGATCTCGGCGGTCAGCCCCGTGCGCTCGAGGTTTTCCTTCACCCGCACCAGACGGGCCGGCGAGCGGTCGACGGCGACCACCTCGGCTCCGGTGGCCGCGAGCTGCATTGTCTTGCCGCCGGGCGCAGCGCAGAAGTCGAGCACGGTCTCGCCGGGCTTAGCTTCCAGCAGGCGGGCCGGGATCGCGGCGCTAGCGTCCTGAACCCACCAAAGGCCCTCGTCATAAGCGGGCCAGGCGGCGACATCGCCCTTGCGCGGCGTGCGCAGGGTCCCGCCGGCCAGCACCTCGCCCTCAAGTTCGGCGGCCAGGCGTTCGGCGTGTTCAGCCAACTTCAGCGACAGGTCGGTGGCCGGCTCGTCGGCGATCAGGGCGGCCATGGCGTCGGCGGCCTCGCGCCCGAAGGCGGCGGTCCAGCGCGCATAGAGCCAGGGCGGGCAGAGCGCCTCGGGCAGGTCGAGGTTCGGCGGCTCGCGCAGCAGCCCGCGCAGCACCGCATTGATCAGGCCCTTGAAAGCCCGGGTCGAGGAATGGCTGGCGGCCAGATCGACGCTGGTGGTCACCGCGGCGAAGGCCGGCACGTCCATCAGGAACGCCTGGGTGACGCCGATCCGCAGAATGTTGCGAACCTCTTCAGGCGGGGCGCGGGTGAGCTTGGCGTCGAGCGCCCGCTCGATCGGTCCCAGCCGGCGCAAGGTGGCCATGGCCAGCGCCATGGCGAACCCACGGTCGCGCGGCTCCAGCCCCTTGAACAAGGGCCGAGAGAGAGCTTCGTCCAGGCCGGCGCGGCGGGCGAGGCTAGCGGAAAGGATGTCGATGGCGGCCCGGCGGGCGGGCAGGCCAATGTCGCGTTCTTCAGTCACCGGCGCGGCGTGCCCTCATCGGCGGGCTGAGGCAAGCGGCGATTGCGCCCACCTGCACTGGCGCGCGGCGCCTCAAGCGCCTAAATCGAGGTCATGAGCGATCAGACCCCGCCCAATGCGGCTCCTGGCAAGGAGCTGACTCCCGCCGCCCGCCGCGCCTTGGAAGAGGCCGCCGCGCGCCACGCCGCCGCCAAGGCCGAGGCCGAACGCGTCGCCGAACTCGGCGGTCCCAAGGGCCTGGAGCCGACCCGCTTCGGCGACTGGGAACGCAAGGGCATCGCCGTCGACTTCTAATGACTACAGCTCGTCATCCTCCGGGCTCGCGTAGCGAGATCCGGGGGACCCAGACAGCCTAACCGGCTTTTCACCTCAGCTTAGATCCCCTGGATCGCCTTCGGCGACCAGAGGACGACGAGGTAGTCGTTAGATCCCAAACATCTCCGCAGCCACCCGGCGGGCGGCGTCGCGCGGATCGTTGGCCGCCGTGATCGGGCGGCCGCAGACGATGTGGCTGGCGCCGGCGCGCAGGGCGTCGGCCGGGGTGGCGGCGCGGGCCTGGTCGTTCTTCGCCGACCAGTCGGGGCGCACGCCCGGCGTCACCACCAGGAAATCCTTGCCGCCGATCTGGCGGGCAAGGGCCGCCTCATGGGGGCTGGCGATCACCCCGTCGGCGCCGGCGGCGATGGCGTGATGGATACGACGCTCCACCAGCGCGCGGGCGGTTTCGGTGAAGCCCATTTCGATCAGGTCGGCGTCGTTCAGGCTGGTCAGCACCGTGACCCCGAGGATTTTCAGGTTCGAGCGCCCCTTGCCGCGCACCGCGGCGGCCAGAACCTGCGGCTCGGCATGGACCGTCAGGAAATCGCAGCCGACATCGGCCAAGACGCTGGCGGCCCGCTGCACCGTGGTGCCGATGTCATGCAGCTTCCAGTCGAGGAACACCTGCTTGCCCTGGGCCTTCAGTTCGCGCGCCAGGACCATGCCGTCGCCGGTGGCGAACAGCTCCAGTCCAACCTTGTAGAAGCTGGCTCCATCGCCGATGGCCGCGACCATGGCGCGAGCCTCCTCGACAGTCGGGACATCCAGAGGCACGATCAAACGCGGATCGGCCAGCACGGCGGCAGGGGCGAGAGCCATGGCGAAATCCTTTCAGGCAGGCGCGCGGACGCCCTCTCGCGAGAGGTCGGCGGGCGCTTCGAATTGGGCTAAGACCGCTGCATGAGCCAGTGGGACTTCGCCGTCAACTTCTTCGTCGCGCTGTTCGCCCTGATCGACCCGATCGGCAACGTCCCGTTGTTCGCCGCCGCCACCAACGGCGTGAAGAGCAAGGATAGCCGGCTGATCGCGGTCTATATCGCGCTGTTCGTCCTCGGCTTCCTGACCTTCTTCTATTTTTCAGGCCTGTCGCTGCTGGCGTTCTTCGGGATTTCACTGCCGGCCTTCCGCATCGCCGGCGGGGTGATCTTGTTCCTGCTGGGCCTGGAAATGGCCCGCGACGACTTCACCGCCACCTTCGCCAACGCCGCCGACGAGACCGGGCCGCCGCTTGAGGGCCGTGCCAATGCGCGCCGCCGGTTCGAGCGGATGATCGTGCCCTTCGCCATGCCGCTGCTGATCGGCCCCGGCGCGATCTCCACCGTGGTTATCTACGCCAGCGAGGCCAAGCGGTTCGGCGTGGCCGGCGCCGCCGTCGGCGTGGCGGTGATCGCCGCCCTGGCCCTGGCCACCATGCTCTGCTTCTGGGCCACGCCGATCATCACCAAGCTGCTCGGTCGCATCGGCCTGACCATCGTGGTCCGGGTCCTGGGCCTGATCCTCTGCGCTCTGGCCGTGCAGTTCATCCTGGCCGGGATCGCGGAATCGACCGCCGGCGTCATCCTGCGCGAAGCCGCCGCGCCCTACGCAAAGTAAGATGGATGCTCCCCCGCTGGGGGAGGATCTGCACCCTACACCTTCCCCCGGAACCGCGGCCCCTGAGAGGCCATCAGCGCCAGGGCCCACTCGTCGGGGATCAGCTTGACGGCGGCGGCGATGGCCTTGTTCGGCGCGCCGGGCACGCAGATCGGCCGATTGGCCTCGGCCGCCTCGTAGCCGGCGGCGGCGACCTCGTCGGCGCCCAACCACATCCAGTCCGGCGCGCTGCGGCTGATCTGCTCGCGGGTGTCGTTGACGTCGTGGAACTCCGAATAGGTGAAGCCCGGCGCCAGAGCGCTGACGTGGACCCCGGTCCCCTGGTTCTCCAGGTGCAGGCTCTGGGAGAACTTCACCATGTAGCTCTTGGTCGCTCCGTAGAGGGTCGCGCCGGGAGACCCGGGGATCAGGCCGGCCAGGGACGCGACATTGACGATCCGGCCGAACTTGCGGGCCGCCATGCCCGGCAACACCCGATGGGCCAGCTCGCTGGGCGCGGTCAGCATCACCTGCAGGAACGCCGCGTGAGTGGTCCAAGGAGAGTCCAGGAAGCCGCCCGGCACGCCGTACCCGGCATTGTTCACCAGCGCGTCGACCGCTCGACCGTGTGCGGTCAGATGATCGAGGATCGCCCCCGGGCTCTCGGGCTCGGCCAGGTCGGCGGCGATCGTCAGCGTTTCGACGCCATGGCGCAGCCGGATCTCCTCGGCCAGTTTCTCCAGCCGATCGCCGCGTCGCGCGGTCAGGGCGACGTCATAGCCATGGCTGGCGTAGATGCGGGCGAAGGCTGCGCCGATCCCGGCCGAGGCCCCCGTCACCAACGCCAACTTGCGGTCCATTCCAGCCCCTTGGTTCGCAACCTGCGCCGAAGGTGGACAAAGCCTGCTGAAGGTCAAGCCGCCGAGCCCTCAATGTCATTCTGCGCTCAGCGTCAGCGTGACGCGGCGACGTCACGATTGTACGGTCGTCAGATTGGGTGTATCGCGCCCGCCGCTGCGGCACTTGGGCCGCCTAGGGGAGCGTCTGTCCGCATGTTCCCGGAGACTTTGAATGGCTGAAACAGCCGGCGTCGCCCAGGAGGCGACGGAGGAGTCTCACTCCGCCCATAAACAAGAGAGTTTCCGCGCCCTGGCCCTGGGGGCGATCGGCGTCGTCTTCGGCGACATCGGCACCAGCCCGCTCTATGCGATGAAGGAAGCTCTGCACCATTCGCGTTCCGGCGGAGCCAGCGAGTTGGCCGTGCTCGGCGTTGTCTCGTTGGTGATCTGGGCGCTGATCCTGATCGTCACCATCAAGTACGTCGTCTTCCTGATGCGGGCCGACAACAAGGGCGAAGGCGGCACGCTGGCCTTGATGGCCCTGGCCCAACGCTACCTGCCCAAACGCTCGACCGCGGTCTTCTTCCTCGGCGTAATCGGAGCGGCGCTGTTCTATGGCGACGGCATCATCACCCCCGCCATCTCCGTGCTGTCGGCGGTCGAGGGCCTGAAGGAAGCCCCCGGCGTCGGGGACGGCATCCAGCCCTATCTCGTCCCCATCGCGGCCGGCGTCCTGGTGGCGCTATTCATGGTCCAGGCGCGCGGGACGCACCGGATGGCCGCCCTGTTCGGGCCGATCATGGCCGCATGGTTCCTGACCCTGGGCGGCCTTGGCGCCCTTCACATCGCCGACGACTGGTCGATCCTGCGGGCCCTGAACCCCTGGTTCGGCGTGCGCTTCCTACTGAATGACGGCCTGGTCGGTTTCGTGATCCTCGGCAGCGTGTTCCTGGCGGTGACCGGCGCCGAGGCGCTCTACGCCGACATGGGCCACTTCGGTAAGAAGCCGATCCAGGCCTCCTGGCTGTTCTTCGCCCTGCCCTGCCTGGCGGTCAGCTATCTCGGCCAAGGCGCCAACGTGCTCGCCCACCCGGACGCCCGGTTTAACCCGTTCTGGGCGATGGTGCCGGAGCTGGCCTACTGGCCGGTGCTGGTGCTGGCGACGGTCGCCACCGTGATCGCCAGCCAGGCGGTCATCACCGGCGCCTTCTCGATGACCCAGCAGGCCGTGCAGCTGGGCCTGCTGCCGCGCATCGACATCCGCCGCACCTCCGAGACCCAGGCCGGCCAGATCTTCGTACCGCAGGTGAACACCTACCTGATGATCGGGGTCTTGGTGCTGCTGTTCACCTTCCAGAACTCCTCGTCCCTCGCCGCGGCCTACGGCATCGCCGTCACCGGCGCGATGTTCGTCGACACCCTGCTGTTCTTCGTCATCATCAAGTACATGTGGAAGCGCCCGACTTGGCAGGCGGCGCTGGCCGCCAGCGCGTTCGGCGCCTTGGACCTGGTGTTCATCGGCTCCAACCTCCTGAAGATCCCGGACGGCGCCTGGCTGCCGCTGGTGATGGGCGGGATGCTGGTGCTGATCATGTGGACCTGGACGCGCGGCGCGCAGATCCTGTCGGACAAGACCCGCCGAGACTCCGTGCCCCTGGTCGAACTGTCGGAAATCCTAAAGGCCCGCGCCCCGCACAGAGCGCCCGGCACGGCGATCTTCCTGACCTCCGACCCGACCATGGCCCCGGTCGCGCTGATGCATAACCTCAAGCACAACAAGGTGCTGCACGAGAAGAACATCATCCTGACGGTGCTGACCGCCGAGACCCCGCGGGTGCGCGAGAACGACCGCATCCGCATCGAGCCGGTCAATGACGACTTCAAGATCGTCTACATCTCGTACGGCTTCATGGAGAGCCCGAACATCCCCAAGGGCCTGGGCCTCTGCCGCAAGCTTGGATTGAAGTTCGACATCATGGCCACCAGCTTCTTCCTGGGACGGCGCTCCATCGTACCGTCTGCGCAATCGGGCATGCCCCTCTGGCAGGACAAGATCTTCATCTTCCTGATGAAAAACGCCGCCAATCCAACCGACTTCTACAAGATCCCCCCAGGCCGCGTTGTGGAGCTGGGCACGCAGGTGACCGTCTAGATGACCATTCTCAGCATCGCCGCCGACGTCCTCTGGATCCTGTCGCTCTCGATCATGGCCTCAGCCACCCGCACCGCCTGGATGCGCATGGAGCCCGAAACCCGGGTGCCGATACTGGGCGGTCGGCTGTCGCGCAACGTCGCCCTGCCGCTGCCGATCGTCGTCGCCTTCCTGGTCGGCATGGCGCTGCTCTGGGGTCATCGCCACCAGACCCAGCAGGCTTACGACGTGATCTTCTTTGGCCTGCGCGCCACCCTCGCCGCCGTCGTCGCCATGCTGCATCTGCAATGGCTGAAGGGCGCGCTGGCGACGCTGGACGCCGAAGGCTCCCTGAAGTCTTGAAACCGTCGCCTCGGCGCCCTTAAAGGCGCTCGACAGACTCCTCCCACCGTTTTCGAAAGACGCCGCCGATGGCCACGCCCCCGATCAAGAAAGTCGTCCTGGCCTATTCGGGCGGTCTGGACACGTCGATCATCCTGAAGTGGCTTCAGACGGAGTACGGGGCCGAGGTGGTGACCTTCACCGCC
>JAESFP010000088.1_pt1 | contig 132199 bp, 125 predicted proteins | sample 9266181 | NCBI WGS metagenome assembly JAESFP01 (sample SAMN14502547, study PRJNA617102) | algae metagenome | isolation source: Pegethrix bostrychoides GSE-TBD4-15B and co-occurring heterotrophs from... | place: USA: Grand Staircase-escalante National Monument, Utah | collected 2006-08-15 | reverse complement strand
TAGCCCCGAACCGTGATCTGCTGCACCGCGTCCCGCTTGAACTCGTCGCTGTAGTTGCTCGTCCCCATCTCGGCCTCCTAGCCTCAAAGTTAGGGGGCAAAGCGTCTACAAATCTAGGGGCACCTCACAGGGCGCCGCAAGCGCAAGCTGTCGGACGACAGCAGCGTGACCGCCATTTTCGGCATCGGACCGCGCGCCGACCGCGCCGGGTTTGGTCTGGACGTGGCGCTGTCGGTCAGCCTTCCCGGTCTGGAGCTGCAGATTGCGCAGGACATGGTCGAGGCGGCGCATGCGGCCAGTCCCTATTCGCACCTGTCCCGCGAGGGTGCGGCTGTCCGGCTGTATCTGGCCTGAACCATGTCCTTGTCGAAGATCGTGTCAGCCCCGCTGATCCCTGTCAGCGGGGCCGCAAAGCGCGAGCAAGTTCGCGCGCGAGGTCGACGAAGACCTTGAAGGCCGCAGGCGGATTGCGCCGGCTGGGGTAGTACAGGCACAGGGGCGACAGCGCGGGCGTCCATTCCTCGAGGATGCGGACCAGACGGCCCGCCTCCACGTCTTCGCGCACGTCGGACTCCATGAAGAACCCGATCCCTACCGAGTCGAGCACCGCGATGCGCGCAAGGCTAGCTTCGTCCACCGTAATTGGGCCATCGACATCTACCTGCACAGGCTGACCTTCGGCCTCGAACGGCCATCGGAAAAGGGCACCGTTGGGCAGCCGGGTGCGGATGCAGACATGCCCCAGAAGATCGGACGGCACGCGGGGACGGTCATGTGCCCCGAAATAGGCGGGGGTCGCAACCACGGCGTAGCGTCGGGCCGGGGCGATTGGGATCGAAGTCATGTCGGCGGGCAGCAGGTTCTGGCTGCGGATGCCGAAGTCGAACCCGTCGGCGACGATGTCGACGAGGTTGCCCTCCGTCACAAGATCGATCCGAACCTCGGGAAACCGCCGCAGGAACTCTAGGATCAACGGCGCAAGCACCTCGCGCCCGGCGGTGGCAAACGTGTTGATGCGCAGCTCGCCCGACGGCGTGTCCTGTTGCGACTGGACGATGTCGAGCGCCTGTTGGATATCCTTCAGGGCCGGCGACACCTGATCCACGAATTTCTGCCCTGCTCCTGTCAGAGATACGCTGCGCGTCGTGCGGTTGAACAGCCGCACCCCGAGCTTCCCCTCCAGCTTGGCGATGGTGCTGCTCAAGGCACTCGTCGACATGCCGAGGTCGAGCGCCGCGGCACGGAACGAGCCTCGGCGGCTGATGGCCAGCACCGCGTCGAAATCCACCAAACTGTAGCTGCGCATTATCCTGAAAACCGGCATTCGCCATTCGATTTTATCCTGATTATCAGCACACGATCAAGGCGCTACCTTGAGTTCACGCAACAACGGAGTTCAAGAGATGCAGTATTTTCAGGTCTTCATCAGCGCCGAACAGACAGCGCAGGCCCATCGGATCCTCGATGCCCTCATCGCCAAGCAGTTGGTCTTCGGTGGCCCTGTGGTCGGCGGTCCCGTGAAATTCCTTTGGAAATTCAAAGACAACGATGTGCCCGAGAGTATGTGCAAGCCCAAGCTGTTGACGCTGGAGCAGGACTACAACTACATCCTCACCTACACCCGTGAAGACCTAAAGGACGAACTGGTCGAGGTGGCGGAAACGACGTCGCTGGAAGAGGTCTGCATGATCTCCTTCCTACCGATGGAGACCAACCGGTCGTTGCGCCTGCTGCTTGATGCCTCGTTCGAAGGCCGCCGCACGCTGGCGGAACCCGAACCGGTCGACGCGGTGGTCGCCCTGACCTTCGTTCCCAAGCCGCACATCCCCACCCGCACCAAAAGCTTGAGCGGGCCCGTCCGCAGCCGTCGCTGACCCAACGTCCACGCAAGGAGACTGATCATGAGCATCGAACTGCCAGGCGCCATCGCCGCTTACTTCGCATCCGACCGCAGGGGGGACGCACGGGCGATTTTGGAAAGCTTCACGCAAGACGCGATCGTTGTCGATGAAGGCAACACCTACACTGACCGGGATGCGATCCGGCTATGGATGGCGAATGCATCGACGAAATATGCCTATACCGTCGAGCCCTTCGCGTTGTCACAGGATGGAGAAAAGGCCGTCGTCACGAGTCGCCTTGTCGGCAACTTCCCCGGAAGCCCCGTGAACCTGCACCATATCTTCGTGCTTTCGGGCAACAAGATCGCCAGGCTGGAGATCGTCCCATGCCCCCCTTCCTGACCCTCGAGGGCGAGCGCGCACTCATCACCTCCGGCTCGCGTGGGGCCGGAGCCGCCACGGTGGCGCTATTCGACCGGCTCGGTGCGTGCGTGCTGACGACCGCCCGAACGAGGCCGCTCGATATGCCGGCGGCGATGTTCGTGGCAGCAGACCTCACGCACCCTGACGGCTGCGCCAAAGTGGCCGAAGCCGCGAGGGAACGGCTCGGCGGGGTCGACGTGATCGTCCATCTGCTGGGCGGATCGTCGGCACCGGCGGGGGAATACGAGGCGCTAACCGACCCCGAATGGCAAAAGGAACTTGGCCTGAACCTGATGCCAGCCGTCCGCCTTGACCGCGCGCTTCTGCCGGATACGGTCACGCGAGGATGCGGCGGCGTGATCCACGCCACCTCCATCCAGCGCGAACTGCCGCTGCCCGAGGCGACCACTGCCTACGCCGCCGCGAAAGCGGCCCTTTCGACCTCGAGCAAATGCTTTTCGAAGAAGGTCTCACCGAGGGGCTTGCGCGTCGTGCGGGTTTCGCCGGGCTGGATCGAGATCGATGCGTCGGTCGAGCCGGCCATGCGGCTCGCGGCCGAGGCGGGCGTGGGTGTCGAGCAAGGCAAGCAGATGATCATGACCGTCCCCGGAGGGGTGCCGATCGGCGAACCGTCGTAGCCCTCCGAGATCGCAAACCTCATCGTCTTTCTTGCGTCCGACCTCGCCGGCACAATCACCGGAACTGAATATGTGATTGATGGCAGCACCGTTCCCACGGCCTAGGACGGGATCGCGCAAGCCTCGGCGCCCTACGCAACGGGCGAAGAGCCGCCTGACGGCACTGCGGCATGCTCGGCGCCGCGCCAGCAGCATTTCACCACACCAGCCTTCAATCAGGACGAGATATCGAGTGGAACCGGTTTTGCTGCGTTCGTATCCCTCAAGATATAGACGTGTCATGAACCTCTTTGACTTGATCTTGGTTCGCCGCCATCAGGGACAACGTCGCTCGGTCGTCCCCAATGCGGCAGTGGTGATATCATGGCGAAAGGCGGCAAACCTAGGGCTACCTGGGAAGCCAGTGTTCATCAAGGCAAGATGAACTCAAGACCGGCCTTGCAACCAGTTGCAGCCACTTGTTACGCGCGAGCCGCGCGGATGTTTCGAGCATTTCATGCGGACGCCATCATAGGTTCACCGACGCTGGTTACGTCTACGCCAAAGGTGGATTGAGGTCCGGCAAGGGCCCATCCGGCAGATCAAAAACCTTTTGGTACGGTCGCAGGGCGGCCCTGATCGAGTCGAGCTTGCGGCGCGGTTCTTAGATACGTCGGTAGTACTGTCGTCGGCGGACATCCGGTCCGGCATTGAGGGGTTTTCCATGGCGAACCTGGAACTTTCGAATATTTCCAAGGCGTTCGGAACAACCCACGTGCTGAAAGACGTGTCTCTCGACGTGCGCGACGGCGAGTTTCTGACGCTTGTCGGGGCTTCGGGCTGCGGCAAGTCCACGGTATTGCGCGTGATCGCGGGGCTCGAGCCCCAGGATAGCGGCAGCGTCAGGATTGCCGGGCGCGAGGTGGATCACTTGCGCCCGAAACAGCGCAACGTGGCGATGGTGTTCCAGTCCTACGCGCTTTATCCGCATATGACCGTGGCCGAGAACATGTCGATGCCGCTGGTCATGCAGCGACTGAACCTTGCCGAGCGTCTGCCGCTGATCGGCCGCCTCAGCCCCAACCGCCGCAGGGTGATGACCGAGATCGCCACCGAGGTTGATACGGTGGCGCGGCAGTTGCAGATCGAGGCGCTTTTGAAGCGCAAGCCCGCGCAGCTTTCGGGCGGGCAGCGCCAGCGGGTGGCGCTTGGGCGGTCAATGGTGCGGCATCCGGATGTGTTCCTGATGGACGAACCCCTGTCCAACCTTGACGCCAAGCTGCGCGTCCACATGCGCAGCGAATTGACCGAGCTACACCGTCGCCTTGGCGTCACCTTCATCTACGTGACCCACGATCAGGTCGAGGCGATGACGATGTCCGACCGCGTGGCGCTGATGGACGAAGGGCGGATCGTGCAGCTTGGCACGCCGTCCGAACTTTACCACAATCCGACCGACCTGCGGGTGGCCCGATTCATCGGCAGTCCGCAGATCAACATCGTGTCGGGCACCACCACCGCCGATGGCATCATGGTCGCCGAGGCCATTCTGCCCCTTCAGGTCGCGGTGCCGCCTGGGCAGGTGGTGTCAGTGGGGCTTCGGCCCGAAGCGCTGTCGCTTGAGCAGGTTCCGGGGCGTCCACATGTGACGGCAAAGCTGGCGCAGGTCGAAAACCTTGGTGCCGAAGTGTTTCTGCACTTCGTGCTGAACGCCTCTGCCGCACCGGTCGTCTTGCGCGCGACACTCGACGCTTATGAAAGGCACAAGGCCCGCCTCGACACCTCTGCGCACTTGTCGGTCGATGCCACGCGCGCGCTGGTGTTCGATGCGGCGGGTCACCGGATTGACTGCGCGGCGCGCGCCGCGGTGCGCGTCGCGGTATCCGCATGACCCTGGCCCTGTCCGCCCCCACGATCTCTGCCAGCCACAACGCACAGATGCGGGCCGAGGCGATGGCTGGCTATGCCTTCGCGACCCCCGCATTGCTGCTGATCGTCCTGCTGCTGATCCTACCGATCGTCGTGGTCCTTCTGCTCAGCTTGACCGACTATCAGTTCGGCGCGCTGGACTGGTCCTGGGTCGGGCTTACAAACTACACCGAGATGATGGGCGACCGGATCTTCCTGCGCTCGCTGGGCAATACCTTCATCTATGTGGCGATCGTGGTGCCGGGATCGGTCTTTCTGGGCCTCTTCGTCGCCATTCTGGTGCAGGAACGCACGAAGTCAAAGGCGATCTACCAGACGATCTTCTTCCTGCCCGTGACGACCACGCTGATTGCCATGTCGGTCGTCTGGCACTTCCTGCTGAACCCTTCGCTGGGGCCGGTCACCAGCCTAGCTCGCGCCATGGGTTTTGGCGACTTCGACGTGTTCGGCGATCCGAACCTTGTACTGGTCGGTCTGGCGGTGATCGGCATCTGGCAGCTGATCGGGTTCAACATGATCCTGTTCCTCGCCGGGCTGACGGCCATCCCGCGCGACCTTTATGACGCCGCCGACATCGACGGAGCGGACGGCGCCTGGGACCGGTTCGCCCGCGTGACCTGGCCGATGCTGGGGCCGACGACGCTGTTTGTGGTGGTAACGACCACGATCACCGCCTTTCGTGTGTTCGACACGGTGGCGGTGATCACGCGCGGCAACCCGATGGGTCGGTCGGATGTCCTCCTCTACACGCTCTACAAGGTCGGGTTTCAGGATTTCAACATGGGCCCGGCCTCGGCGATGACTATCGCCTTTCTCGTCTTCGTCCTCGTGATCGCGCTGGCGCAAGCCTTCATCATCGACAAGAGGACGCATTACTGATGGTCCGTCTTGCTAAGTCCGGCGCTCCGTTCCGCACCGACCGGCTGATCGGCTCTGTCGTCTCGCATTTCTTCCTGATCCTCGGTGCGGCCTTCATCCTTCTGCCCTTCGTCTGGATGCTTCTGACCTCGATCCGCCCTGCCTCCGAGGTGTTCACCGCCGGGTTCAACCCGATCCCATCCAGCTTTGCCGCCGGCACCAATTATTCCGAGGCGCTGACCAAATCGCCCTTGCTGCAATACATGCTGAACGGAGTGATCGTATGTGCGGGCATCCTTGCGGTGCAGCTTCTGTTCGCGATCCCCGCGGGCTATGCGCTGGCCAAATTGTCCTTCCGCGCCCAGCCGGTGATCTTTGCGCTGGTGCTGTTCGGGCTGACGGTGCCGGTGCAGGTCACAGCGCTACCGATCTATATCGCGCTGGCCAACCTGAACCTTCTGAACACTTATTTCGCAATCATGCTGCCGTTCTTCCTGTCGGTGTTCGGCATCTTCCTCTTCCGCCAGTTCTTCAAGTCCTTCCCGCAAGAGATCATCCATGCAGCCCGGCTGGACGGGTTTACCGAGCTCGAGATCATCATCCGCATCATCACCCCTTCGGCGGTGCCCGCAATCGCGGCCTTCGCGGTCTTCTCGGTCACCTCGCACTGGAACGACCTTTACTGGCCGCTGATCGTGACGACCTCGGCCGATCATGCCACGCCGCCCCTGGGAATGATGATCTTCCGCGATCAGGAGACGGGGTCGAACTATGGCGCACTGATGGCGGGTGCCGCGATGATCACGGCCCCGCTGATCGTCGTCTTCCTCTTCGCGCAGCGCCAGTTCGTGCGCGGCATCACCATGACCGGGGTGAAGTAGCCCCGTCTGCCCTTTCCCCCAACAAATGAGGTTTCCCATGGATCGCAGAACGCTTCTGAAGTCGACCGCCGGCTTTGCCACTGCCAGCCTGATGTCTCCGATGATCGCCCGCGCGCAGACGGCGGTGGAACTGGTCGTCACCCACTGTTTCCCCGGTCACGACGGGTTTCACACCGAAATCGCTGCTGCCTTCATGGCCGCCAACCCGGATGTGACCATCACCTTCACCACCTCGCCGCCGACCTATGAAGAGGGTCACTCGCTGATCCTGCGTCAGGCGCTGACCAACCAACTGCCCGACATCTATTATTCCGGCTTCCACCTGCTGCCGCCCCTGTCGCGCCAGTTGACCGAACGCGGACAGATCACCCATCTTGACAGCTTCATCGCCACCGAAGGCGATGCGTGGAAGACCGAGAACTACTCGCAGCGCATCCTTGACCTTGGCAATTTCGACGGCATCCAGATGGCGATGCCGTTCAACACTTCGACCCCGATCTTCTATTTCAACGAAGAGCTGGTGAAACAGGTCGGTGGCGATCCGGAGAACTTCCCCACCACCTGGGACGGCGTCTTCGAACTGGCCACCAAGATCGACGCGCTGGGCGATGATGTCGACGGATTCTTCATGGCGATCCATACCGAGGCGGGCGACTGGTTCTGGCAGGCGCTGGTCTATTCCAACGGCGGCGAGTTGATGGACGCGGCGGAAAAGACCGTGGCCTTCGGCGATGACAAGGGTCTGGCCGCGCTGACGCTGACCAAGCGCTTCGTCGATGAGGCCAAGATGAACCTGCGCGAAACCCAGCAGGGCACGCAGCAATTCTTCGCGGGCAAGACCGGCATCATCGTCCAGTCGACTGCGTCCTTGCGCGGCACCACCGACAGCGTCGGCGCGAACTTCACCCTGCGCACCGCCCGCTATCCGTTGGCCGATGCCACCAACGGCCGTCTGCCCACCGGCGGCAATGCGCAGATCATTCTGACCACAGACGAAGCCAAGCTGGATGCCGCCTGGCGCTTCTCCAAGTGGGTGTCGGGGCCGGAGGGTCAGACCGTCGCGGTCAAGTTCTCGGGCTACATGCCAACCAGCCTGATTTCCGAGCAGGAGCAGTATTTGGGCACCTTTTACAAGGAAAACCCGAACTATCTGACCAGCGTCGGCCAGATCCCGGTCGCGCGCAAATGGTTCGGCTATCCCGGCACCAACTCGAATAAGATCATCGACATCCAGCGCGAGAACATCAACCTCGCGATGCGTGGCGAGATGCCGGTGGCCGACGTGCTGGCCAAGATGGTGGCCGACACGCAGGGCCTGATCTGACGCCATCCGGGCCGGGGGCTTTTGCCTCCGGCCCACTTCCCCGAAGAGGTGCCACATGTCCATATTTACGCTGGTTCAATTGACCGACACGCATCTGAGCGCCTCGCGCCCTTTCTTTCAGTTCAATTTTGAAATGGTGATCGAGGCGATGGCCGAATTGGCCCCCGATCACATCGTCATCACCGGCGACCTTGCGCTCAATGGCCCCGACGACAGTGCCGACGTGGCCTTTGCTGCCCGCCAGTTCGACCGTCTTGGCGCGCCTTGGTCCGCCGTGCCTGGAAATCATGATGTGGGCCTCGTCCCGTTCGAGGGCGGGTTGCACCAACCCATCAACGAGGCCCGTCATGCCGCCTATCTGGGGGTGATGGGGGCCGACAGGTTTCTGCAGGACATCGGCGACTGGCGCCTTCTGGGCATAAACAGCCAGCTTCTGGGCAGCGGCTTGCCCGCCGAGACCGAGCAGCACGACTGGCTTGCGGCGAATATTTCGGAAACCAACCGCCCCGTTGCGCTTTTTCTGCACTATCCGGTCTACCTCGACGATCCTGCCGACCCTGCCCGCAGCCACGCCGTGATCCTGCCCGAGGCGCGCGCAACGCTCCTGTCCCTGATCGACGCGCATCCGCATGTCCGGCTGGTCGCCTCGGGCCACCTGCACGAAGAACGGCGGGCGATCCGCAACGGCGTCGTCTATCAATGGGCACCGGCGACGTCATTTGTGACCACGGAGGGCGGCCACGGCGGTACGGCCTGTGTCGGGTTCCTTGTCCACCGCTTTGACGGGGCAAGCTTCACGACCGAGCGCGGGTCTGCAAACTGGATGATCGCCCACGATATCGCAAGCTGGGGCCGGACCGAGCCGCATGGCTATTACGAGATCGTCAAGCGTCCGTTTCCGCATGTTGCCTGAAGTTGCCATCTGATGCCGAGCGCAGTCCGACGGTTGCGACTGGCGCGCGAGGGCATGACGGCCGATCTGCGGGCCTCGATCCTGATGATCCTAGCTTTCATCGTGTTCAGCGCGATGGCGGTATTCATGCGGATGATCAGCGATCGGATCGCCGTTCCTCAGGTCATCTTTCTGCGGCAGGTCATGGCGCTGACCCTGATGGCGCCGCTCTTCTGGACCAGCCGGCAAGTGATCCTGCACCCGACCGGCCTTGGCCTGCATCTGGCGCGCGGGGTGCTGGCGATTGGCGCGATGTTCTGCGGGCTGACCTCGATCATTTACATCCCGCTGGCCGATGCCACCGCCATCGGCATGGCCGAAGTGCTGATCGCCACCGCCTTCGCGGCCCTTGTCCTGCGCGAACCGGTGGGCTGGCGGCGCTGGACGGCAACGGGTGTGGGATTCCTTGGCGTGTTGATCATGATCCGCCCGTTTGGCGCCGGCTTTGAGGCCTATGCACTGGTTGCGCTGGCTGGATCGATCTGCGGTGCCATGAGCATGATCGCGCTGCGGCTGGGATCGGGGCATGACACGACGGTGACGGTGCTTTTCTGGCAGGGGCTGGTGGTGGCGGCCCTGTCGGCTCCGGTGGCGGCGCTCCACTGGGTGACCCCGACGCTGGACGAGGCGTTGATCCTCCTCGCGATGGGCCTGATCTTCACCGCAGGCATCTGGCTTTTCACCGCCGCAATCCGCCTTGGCCGCGCCTCGGCAGTGGCCCCTCTGGGCTATCTGCGCCTTGTCCTGATGGCCGCAACCGGCTGGGTGTTCTACGGCGAGATCCCCACCTGGGCCACGGTGATCGGGGGGCTTCTGGTCATCGGCTCGGCCACCTACACCATCACCCGCAATGCCGCCAGAACCCCGTCCCTCCCCCCCGCAAACCCCGATACTCATTAAGGAAGTGTCATGATCTTGTCCCCCTTCGACAAGCCCGGCCGGTTCTGGCGCGGCAACCTTCACTGTCATTCCACCCGCTCGGACGGCGCCTTACCGCCGGAAGAGGTCGCTCGGCGCTATCAGGCGCAGGGCTACCACTTCTACTGCCAGTCCGACCATTTCATGGAGCAGTTCGGTTATCCGATCACTGACACGACCCCCTATCGTACCGAAGACTTCACCTCGATCCTGGGTGCCGAGCTGCACGCGCCTAGCATCTCGAACGGCGAAATCTGGCATATCCTTGGCGTCGGCCTTCCGGCAGATTTTGCGCCCCTGATGGATGGCGAAACCGGCCCTGACCTTGCCCGCCGCGCACAAGCCGCCGGTGCCTTCGTCGCCATCGCCCATCCGCAATGGTATGGCCTGACGCTGGAAGATGCCCGCACGGTTGCTTTCGCCGACGCGATCGAGGTGTACAACCATACTTGCGCGGTGCAGGCCGACCGCCCGGATGGAACCTACCTGCTCGATCAGATGCTGCACGATGGCCTGCACGTGAACGCCATCGCGACCGATGACGCACATTTCCGAGACGAAGTGAATTCCAACGCCGATGCCTTCGGCGGCTGGGTGATGGTCAAGGCCGAGACTTTGACCCCAGAGAGCATCCTTGCCGCCCTCAAGGCGGGAAATTTCTACGCAAGCCAGGGCCCCGAACTGCATCACATCGCCGTCGAAGCGGGCTCGCTTCAGATCGCTTGCTCCGCCGTCGACCGGATCACAGTCCTTGGCCCGCGCGCGCGTTCCCGAACTCTCTCTGGCCGGAGCATGACCAGTGCCAACCTGCCGATTGACGACTTCGCGGGCGACTGGCTGCGCGTGGTGGCGATCGACTCTGCCGGAAAGCGCGCCTGGTCGAATGCGATCCGAATGCCCGCCTGAATGGGGTCCGAAGGTAGACTAGGACTTATGAAACTCTGATTGCCCCGGGAAGGAGCGCGCCTCTCGTTTATCTTCGCTCTGCAACCCGGTTTTGGTGGCCGATGCCACCGCGATACAGCGGTCGAACGAAAAGCCAGGGTGGCTTAGTTGCCCGTCCACGAAACCTGCAGCTGACCAAATACAGCATTCTCGAAACTCGAGGCCCACGTCAGGCGCAACGGCGTCTGAACCTTCTACCGGCCTCTCAAAGCCTTCGGCGATATTTACAACCTCTTCACTCAACAATAACCACACCGCTACTTCAGTGCCGAAAGATACGATCCATCAGTATCGCGAGATGCTTTAGGCAATCCGCCGGAATTTACAGGGCGGCTGGCGGGCAGAGATGCGGTCCTCAAAATCCATATGTTGGAGAAGCGGCGCGGCCGCATCTCGCCATATCCGAATGATCGCCCCCAAAAGACGCCACCGCAAAGATGTATTGTGTTCGTCCGACGGTGTCGGACACGAACTGCGTCTGCCCTCTATCAGACAGCACGCGCCAAACCTGACTTCACCCGCCGCAGCGGTATCGACGATTGTATCGAAGCGACACCGCGCACCTTGGTCAGCCGCCCGACGAGGAACCTCTCGAACTCTTGCAGTCCGGAGGTCGCCACGCGGAGCAGATAGTCACGATTGCCGGTCATCAGCCAGCAATCGACCACCTCCGGAAAAGTGGCGATGGCCGCCTCAAATGCTGCAAGCGCCCCATCGACCTGTCGGTCCAGCCGGACAGAGACAAAAACCGATACGCCAAAGCCAAGCGCCGCCTCATCGAACAAAGCAGTATAGCCGATGATGATGCCGGCATCTTCCAGAAGGCGAATGCGCCGCGCAACAGGCGAGGAACTGAGGCCAACCTGTGCGCTGAGGTCGTTGATCGACATGCGACCATCTTTCTGCAGCAAGCCAAGGATCTTGATGTCGAAGCTGTCAAGGTTGGCGGAATGCATTATCTCTTCCAAATATCTTGGCGGAAATCACTATTTTACAGCAAGTACACGACCACAAAAAGCGGAAACTGTAGCCGGATTAGCCATATCATGCGCGTGTGACCGCGGCCCGCGAGACCTTTCATGACCCACCTAAAGACGATCGAGCAGCGGCTTTTGTGGCTGTCCCACTGGATGATCCATCACGCCAACCACATCCGGCCCAAAGTGGACGGTATCAAGGTTGGCGGACATCAGGCCTCATCGGCCTCGATGGTTTCGCTGATGACCGCCCTCTACTTCTCAGCGCTTCGGCCAGCGGACCGGGTCGCGGTCAAGCCACATGCAGCACCTGTGTTTCATGCGATCCAGTATCTGATGGGCAATCTCGACCGCGAAAAGATGGAGGACTTTCGCGGATATCAGGGTGTCCAAAGCTATCCAAGCCGGACCAAAGACGGGGACGACGTAGATTTCTCGACGGGGTCGGTGGGCCTTGGGGTGGCATTTACGTCGTTCGCGTCGCTTATACAGGACTACATCGCGGCAAAGCCCTGGGGTGCGGGACTGCCACTCGGTCGCATGGTTGCGCTGGTCGGAGATGCGGAACTGGATGAGGGCAATATCTACGAGGCCCTGCAGGAGGGCTGGAAAAATGACCTGCGCAATTGCTGGTGGATCATCGACTATAACCGCCAATCGCTGGACGGCATCGTGCGCGAGGGGCTCTTCCGCCGGATTGAAGCGATCTTTCAAGCCTTTGGCTGGGACGTGGTGCCCATCAAGTACGGCCGTCTGCAGCGATCAGCCTTTATCGAACCCGGAGGCGATGCGTTGCGTGACTGGATTGATCGTTGTCCAAACCAGCTCTATTCAGCGCTCACCTTCATGGGCGGCTCAGTCTGGCGCAAGCGACTGATGGAGGATCTTGGCGATCAGGGCGATGTCACGCGCCTGATCGAGGCCCGCAGCGACGCGGCGCTGGCCGCGCTAATGGAAAACCTCGGCGGCAATTGCGTGGAGACGATCGCCGAGACCTTTGCCGCTGTGCACCATGACCGCCCGGTCTGCTTTCTGGCCTATACGATCAAGGGCTGGGGCACGCCGATTGCAGGCCACAAGGACAACCATGGCGGGCTGATGACCAAGGCGCAGATGGAGAACTGGCAGCGCCATATGGGTGTCGCCCCAGGTGCGGAATGGGAGAAATTCGTCTCGGTCGCGAACCCTGAGGCCTTGCAGAGTTTCCTCGCCGCTGTGCCGTTCTTTGCCCAGGGTCGCCGACGCCATCGCGACGCGCCGCTGCCGGTGCCAGCACTCGAGATATCGACCGAGCGCGAAATCTCCACCCAGATGGCATTTGGCAAGATTATGGACGATCTGGCCAGGGGTGATACCGCCCTTGCCGCGCGGATCGTCACCACCTCACCCGATGTGACCGGCACCACGAGCCTCGGCCCCTGGGTGAACCGCCGCAAGCTTTTTGCCCGCGACGCCCGCCTGGATGCTTTCATCGAACACCGGATCCCGTCGACCGCGAAATGGGATTTTGCCCCGGAAGGCCAGCATATCGAGCTTGGGATTGCCGAGATGAACCTGTTCCTTCTGCTTGGCGCGGCAGGCTTGTCGCATAGTTTGTTCGGCAAGCGACTGATCCCCATCGGCACGGTATACGACCCTTTTGTCTTTCGTGGTCTCGATGCGTTGAACTACGCCTGCTATCAGGACGCGCGGTTCATCATCATAGGCACCCCGTCGGGCGTCACGTTGGCGCCCGAAGGTGGTGCCCACCAGTCCATCGGCACGCCGCTGATCGGAATGGCGCAGGATGGCCTTGCCGCCTTTGAACCGGCCTTTGCCGATGAGCTTGCTGTCATCGTCGAATGGGCTTTCGACTATCTGCAGCGCGACGGCGAAAGTGACCCGGATGAGCGGACATGGCTGCGCGATAAGACCGGCGGGTCGGTCTATCTGCGCCTTTCAACCAATCCTATCGAGCAACCGGGTGCCCACCGCGATCAGGCCTTCAAAAGGGGGGCCATTGATGGAGCCTATTGGTTGCGCCCGCCTGGGCCGAACTGCGAGGTGGTTATCGCCTATCAGGGTGTGATCGCACCGGAAGCGATCAAAGCTGCGGGCGCGCTGGCCGAAGGGCGGCGGGATGTAGGGGTGCTGGCCGTCACTTCCGCCGACCGGCTGAATGCGGGGTGGACCTCGGCGCAGCGTGCGCGTTCAGGCGGGTCCCAAAATGCCTTCTCGCACATAGAGCAGCTATTCAAGAATCTGGCACCGCATTGCACCATCGTGACGGTGATCGACGGTCACCCCGCAACGCTCGCATGGCTGGGGGGTGTAAGCGGGCACCGGACCATATCGTTGGGGGTAGAGCACTTCGGCCAGACGGGAACGATCGGCGATCTCTACCGCCACTTTGGCATTGATGCTCGGAGCATCGTCGCGCGCGCGGCCGCCTTGACCGCCGGGCCACCAGTCCCGACCAACCCCTGAACCCTGCCAACTCAGCCTGTCCCGAAGCAGTGTTCTAAGATCCGCGCCCGTAGCCGCGCGTCAGGTCGCGCAGGCGGGTCAAGATCGCTTCTTGTTCGAGTGTCACGCGCCAAGGCGCGCCTTGCGCGAGCCCGCCGGTGGTGGCCACCATCGGCATGTCTGGTTCGTGATGTTCGGCCACCACTGCCATCGCCCATTTGGCAAACAAACGTTTCGGCACCATGCCCGCCTCATCCAGCCGCACGCCGTTGTGGCGTGGATCGGTCTTGATGCGGGCGTAGAGCGCCTCGATCACGGGTTGTGGACCTTCCAGCACTTGCGCGAACCAGTCGTCGTAGAGCATCAGCGCGCCGGTCACGCCCAGATCGGAATTCTTCGACCGGGCGACCTTCAGGATTTCGGCCAGCCCGGACTCGTCCGTTGGCGCCAGCAGGCTGTGACTGCGGTAGATCAGGCGGAAGCAGAATCCGGCGCCGGTTTGTGCCGCCGTTTCCTGCACTGTTGCGTCGATGCCCATGTATCACTCCCCATGCGCGGTTTCGGTTTGGTCGGCCTAGGGAACGATGACGCCGCGCCCGGCAAAGCGGCGGTTCTTGAAGTCGTCGATGGCCGTGTTGATGTTGGCCAGGCTATATTGCGTGTAGTGCATCTTGACCTTGCCGTCGGCGTTCAGCTCCATCAGTTCGACCAGTTCGGTGTAGTTGCCGACCAGCGACCCGCCGATGCTGATCTCGTTGATCACCAGCTGCACTGTGGGCACTTCGACCTTGCCGCCATAGCCGATCATGATCAGCTCTCCCCCCGGACGGACCATTTTCCAGGCCAGGTTTTCAACGCCCAGTTCGCCGATGAAATCCATAACCACTTGAGCGCCGCCCTTGGTGATCTCTTTGATCTCTTCAATGATGTTCGGGCCACCATCCAGCACGAAGTCCGCGCCCAGTTCTTTGCAGAGCTTGCGCGCCGCCGGTTCGCGGTCCACCGCGATGATCCGGCAGCCGGAGATTTCGTGCAGGCATTGCAGCGCGATATGCCCGAGGCCCCCGACGCCAAGAATCACGCAATAGGCACCGGGGCGCAGGCCCTTGGCGGCCTTCTTGGCAGCGCGGTAGGCGGTGATCCCGGCATCGGCCATGGGCGCCACATCCAAGGGCGTGACGTTGGGGTTCAGCTTGATGAGGCTGCGTTCCGACGTCACGAAATACTCGGCAAAGCCGCCGTCCAGCCCCAGCCCGGGAAAGAGGCTGTGCTCGCAGTGCATATCGTCGCCGTAACGGCAGGAAAGACAGATGCCGCAGGTGCGGTGCGGGTGGCAGATCACCGTGTCCCCGGGTTTCACCGAGGTGACGCCAGACCCCACATCCTCGACCCAGCCAGCATTTTCATGCCCCATGATGTAAGGGAGCAAGTTGCCACCGCCATCCATGATGTCTTTCCAGACGCCTTCAATGATATGTAGGTCAGTGCGGCACAGCCCGGCCGCCCCCACCTTCACGATCACATCTTGCGGCCCCAGGATATTCGGCGGCTTGACCTGTTCGATCTTCAGCTGGACGTTCATCGCGGGGTCGTATTCGTAAAGCCGTGCGGCGTACATTTTCCTGTCCTTTCCTGATGCTTGCGTGGTCCGTCCAGACTACTTGCGCCCTAGCTTTTCCGCCCCTCCGCCCAAAGCGCCCCCGGCTGTCGGGTCTTCATCCTCTTTCAGATCAGCAATCAGCGTCTCGGTGGTCAGGATCAGCCGGGCGACCGATCCGGCGTTGACCAGCGCGGATGAGGTGACGCGGACGGGGTCGATCACGCCCGCTTGCATCAGGTCTTCGTAGACTCCGGTCGCGGCGTTGTAGCCCTGCGCCCCGGTCATGCCCGACACTTTGCCGACCACCTCGTTCGGCTCGGCACCTGCGTTGAACGCGATCCGCGCCAAGGGTAGTGTCAGTACCGACTGCACCAGTTCCACCCCTTTGCGGATGTCGCCCGTGACCGTCTTCGCCAGAGAGGCCAGCGAGGGGGCGACCCGGGTCAGCGCCACCCCGCCGCCGACCAGCACGCCTTCGTCCTGGGCCGCGCGCACTGCATTCAGCGAATCCTCGATCAGTTGGATCGTGCGTTTTTGTTCCACTGGCGTGACACCGCCGGCGAGGATGTTCGCCGTGCCGCCGCAAAGCTTGGCCAGCCGCTCCTGCAGCTTGTCCTTGTCGATATTGGGCGGTGCCAGATCATACAGCCGCTCAACCTGCGCGCGGCGGGCGGCGATGGCTGTGGGGTCGCCCTCGCCCTTGATGATGATCGTGTCGGACTGGGTGGCCTCGACCCGCTGCGCGCTGCCCAGATGCTCGCGGGTGATGTCCTCCAGCCGGTCGCCAAGATCGCGGGCCAGCACCTTGCCGCCGGTCAGGATCGCCAGATCCTCCATCATGTTCTTGCGCCAATGGCCGAATTCCGGCGGATGCACGACTAGGAACTTGCCGACCAGATCCTTGCCCAGAAGCGACTGCAGCACCTCGGGCGAGGTGTCTTCGGCCACGAGTACCAGCGGACGACTATCCTCGGCGGCGATGCGGCGGGCTGCTTCCAGCTGCGACGGGGTCTTCAGCTTGATGTCGGTCAGAACGATATAGGGGTGCGGCAAGACCACGCGCATCGCTTCGGTGTCGGTGACCATGTGGTGGCTGATATAGCCGCGGTCGAAGGACATGCCGTCGACCACTTCCAGCGTCGTGGTGCTGCCCACGCCATGATCGGTGGTGATGACACCGTTCAGGCCCACACGCCGGAACGCCTCGGCAACCAGACTGCCAAGCTCGACGTTCGACGCGGAGATCCGGGCGACCGCCGCCAGCACGGCATCGTCGGTGACCGGAACCGCCGCCGCCCGCAGCGCCGCTGCCGTCGCGTCCACCGCCAGCGCGATACCCCGGCACAGTTCGACCGGTTTTGCGCCTTTGTCGATCAGCGCGACACCGGCCTTGATCATCCCGTTCGCCAGCACGATTGATGTCGTCGTGCCGTCGCCCGCGACATCGTTCGTTTGCATCGAGACCTCGCGGACGACCTGCGCACCCATGTTCTCGAACCGGTCGAAAAGCTCGATCTCGGAGGCGATCGACACGCCATCGCGGCTGATCAGCGGGGTGCCGATGGGCCGGTCGATCATCGCGTTCATGCCCTGCGGGCCCAGCGTCGATTCAACGGCAGCAGACAGTTTCTGCACGCCAAGCGCCAGCGCGCGGCGCGCCTCGTTCCCGTGGATCATCAGTTTGGGCATTACTTCCTCCGTCGGCCAGGGCCGTTTGAACCGTGTTTTTATGATCGCCTGTCAGCGGCAGGCGTGGGTCGGCGTCGTTTCAGATGGTGCGAAGTCGACCAGAACGGGCGTTGCCCCGGACAGGTCGGCCTCTTTGTAGCGGCTCTGCTTCAGCCCGCGGCAGAGCGAGCCGGAGAACTCCATATTGATGCGCACTGACCGCAGAAGGCCCAAGTAGGCGGCGAAGCCTTCGACCGTCAGAGCCACGCCATGCCAGTCAGGCAACGCGGGGTCTGACGGATGCTGGGCCAGTCTTCTGGCGCGAAGAAGCGCCAGGTAGCGGGCCTGCTGGCGAGTGGCATCGGGATCGTCGAAGACGGTGGATTCCAGCGCAGCCCGTGAAAGGGTGACGATATCCTCCACCGAAAGACCCATTTCCTTCAGCGCCTTGATCACCACCTCTTGCCGTCGCTGGAAGGCTTTCTGATCGAACTTTTCCCGCAACGCCGCCAGATCCTCATCCGGCTGCAGCTCGGCAAAGACGCTGGCGAAACTGGCACCCGCGTTGATCGCGGCGTTCATCTCGGTCGCCGCCATGTGATCTTCCAGCGTCACCATTGCGCAGGCGACCCAGGGCAAGACTTCCACCTCGCGCTTGATCCCCTCGGCCATCAGGAAGGCGAAGTTGGGCGAGCACCAATAGGTCGGCAGCCGGAACGACACCGCCACGCTGCCCGGCCCGGTTACCGCCACCGCCTCGATGAAACCCATGTCGGTCAGAGGCTCGTCAAGTTCGGGGTCCATCACCAGATCAAGCCGCGCCCAGACCTGCTCCAGCTGCGAAGCGAGTTGGGGCGCGGCGTCCATCACGGTTACTCGGCCGCAATCGACATTGGCGAGGCGGCAAACTCTGCCTTTCGCGCCTTGATGTCGATGTTGTAAAGCCGCGCTGCATTCAGCCCGAGGATCTTTTCCTTGATCTCGTCGGTCAACTGCACGCCGGCGCGTTCCGACGAGATATCCTCGGGGATCTGATAGGCCCAGAGTCTTTCGACCAGCCATTTCGGCGTCCAGATCGCATAGTCCGACCCGAAAAGGATCTTCTCCGGCCCGATCCAGAACAGAAGCTCCGCCATCACCTCGCCGAAATAGCGCGGGCGTGAATGGATGAAAGGCAGCGCCACCGCCAGACCGGCGAAGACGTTGGTTTCCTGGGTTGCGATCCAGCAGAAATCGTCTAGCCGCGGCAGGCCGCAGTGTTCAACGATCCAGTTCAGCCCCTGGAAATCGGTGGCCGCATAGTCCACGTCATGCACATCGAACGCGTCCTTGTTCAGCGGGATGATCGTCGGCCCCTTGTGAACATGGATGTTCTTGATGCCCAGCTTGTCGCAGAGTTCAAAGCACTTGTAAGCGTTCGGATCGTTCAGCCGCCAGCCCTTGGAGGCCCCGTTCCATTCTGCGGTGTAAAGCTTCACGCCTTTGATATCGTGGGTCTCTTTCATGTAATGGATGTATTCCAGCGCCTTTTCGCCATCGCGCGGATCGAAGGCGCCGTTGACGATGAACCGGTTTGGGTACTTCTTCGCGACCGATGCGTTGCGTTCGATGTCGTTGAAGCCGGTCTTGTAAAAATCCTTGAGATAGGTCGAGTTCAAGATCGCAATGTCATCGGGGCCGTCGATGAACAGATCGTTGTAGAGGTCGGCCGCGGAATACTTCTCGAACTTCGACTTTTCCCACAGCTCTTCCTTCGGCGACAAGCCGCTATGGTAGGCATAGAAGCAGTCAATGAACTGCTTGCCGTGGATGTTTTTCTGGTTTTCCGGGCTGCCATCCCAGAAATGGGTGTGGCCGTCGACCACGAAAATCTCTTTGCCTTCGGGGGTCACAAACATCGCGGGGGCCTTTCGGATCATCGCACGGATGCGCGGTTGCATGGGGTGGCGCGGGATTGCCCCGCGCCGGTCTGTCAGATGAATTCCAGCATCTCGTCCATGTTGCCGTAGAGAATGACGGTGTTGTCGTCGGCTCTAACCATGCGACCGTAGTGGGTGGAGGAGTTGACCTCGAAGAGTTCCGCCGTCATCTCGCGGCCCAGGAATTCGCTGATCTCATCCATCTTGAAGACCAGCTTGCCGCTGCCGTCGATGCGGATCAGGGCTGGGTTGTACGTCACCGTCACGCCGGGCTTGGCGTCCATGAATTCGGCAATGGCGCGGGCCTCGACCGAATCCGACATGGTGACGCCGCACTGGTGTGAGATCGTTTTTTCGAAGGTGATGTCCTTCATCGCCTTGAAAATGTTGTCGTGCGAGTTGTCGCGGGCAATATTTGACATGATGCTTCCCTTTCAGCGTGACAGGTTGAGTTCGCCGAGGATCTTGCGGAACCGCTCTTCGGATACCGCGCGCGCCTCCTCGAAACTCACGGGTTTGGAATGGGCCTGGCTCCAGATCGGCTGCAGCTTGCGCGCGGCCTCGTCGGCCAGCTTGGCGTGCTTCATGATCCATTTCTGGAACAGCTCGCGGTTCTGCGGGCCATAGTCTTCATCATTGGCCAGAAGGAAGATCAGGTCGATCGTGTTGGCGAGGTTACGCTCGTAGTCGCCTTCGGCGGCCGCGATCACCGAGGGGGTGATGAAGTCGTTGTTGTGGGCTGCGGCCTGCATCAGGAAGCCCGAGCGGAACAATTCGCCTACCAGCGGTTCGAAGACGAGGTTGGTGGCGAAATACTGCTCCAGATAGTCCGTCGCCCCCATGATCGACTCGACCGCCTTGCGGGTAGCCTGCCAGATGTCGTCCTCCAGCCAGAACTTCTTGCCGGCCTCGTCATCCCAGCCTTTCAGATCCATGCCGATCTCGGCCAGGTAAAGGGTGATGTCCTGCGCCAGACGCAGCTTGTAGGACGAATTGGTCAGCGTCGCGTTGTTGATCATCTGCGTATAGCCATAGCGCTGCGCTTGCATCAGCGAGGTGCCGAGACCGAACTCCACATGCTTCCACGCGCCGAGGTGATTTTGCAGCACCTTGATCCACGCGGCACCAAAGGCCTGCGGTGCTCCGGATTTGCGCCCGTTGTTGATAACCGACTGGACCATTACCTCAATGCGGGACTGGCGCTGGTAGTGGGTACGCTCCCATTCCTGATCGGGCGCCCGGAAGGCGTGCCAGTTGGAGCTTTTGGCCTGAGTGCTGTCTTTCTCGTAGGCACCCTTGCCGTTTGGAAACGCTATGATCCAGTCCTGGATCAGATACCGCTCGGGGTCGGGCTGAACGTCGACGGTGACATCCTCGTAGTGGGTTGCGCGCTTTGCGCGCGGCTCGAAGTAGCGGTACCGGCGGCTTTCGCTGTCGGCAAAGATCGCGGCTCCGGCGGCACCCGAACCGACTGAACTTGATGTGGCAACCATGTCTCTCTCCCTTTTGCGGGGTCCAGCCCCTTGGTATCAATGCGCCTTGATCGGCACCGGCGCGGTGGACGGCGTGAACTTGTCGTAGAACGTGCGGTCAGGATCGAAGTCCTGCATGAAGAGGACCGGCGACAACGCGTCGATCATCGGCGGCGGACCGCAGGCATAGGCATCGCCATCTCCCTCGATTCCCAGCCGTTTCAGTTCCGACCCGACGACCTGGTGCACAAAGCCGGTCGCACCGGTCCATTCGGTATCGGTGTCGGCATGCGACAGCACCGGGATGAAGGTGATCTCGGGGTGTTCTGCGGTGATCGCGGCGATCTGGTCCAGATAGAAGAGATCAGCCCGCGTCCGCGCACCGTAGAAGAAGTAGACGGGGCGATCCTCGCCGCTGGCGATATGGTCGTGCAGGATCGACCAGATCGGCGACATACCCGACCCTGCGGCAACCAGAACTATGGGTCCGGTTCGGTTTTCCCGTCGGAAGCACTGTCCGAAGGGTCCGCGGACGGTGACGGCGGCTCCGACTTCGATGCCACCGGCGTCAAGCTCGTTGCTGAACTTTCCATCGGGGTATTTCTTGATGATGAACCGGAGCTTTTGGGTTTGGTCCGGCGTATTTGCCATGGAGAACGAGCGCGTAATCGTCTCCCCATCTTTGGTCCTGACGGTAATGTCGACATATTGTCCGGCCCAGAATTTGATCGGTGTTTCGACGTCAATCTCGATGGCCCGGATGTCGTGGGTCAGGTTCGACTTGGCCGTGATCCGGCCTTTGAAGTCCTTGACAGCGATGGATTTCGACAAAAGCTCCTCGTCGAAGTTCAGAAGCTCGATCACCAGATCGTCCTGAGCCAGCGACCGGCAGAGAAGGATGCCCCCCTGTTCGCGTTCGCCATCCGAAAGCGCGAAGGTCGAGTATTTCAGGAGGTCGACCTCGCCCTCGACCAGGTTGCACTTGCAAGCTGAACACTGGCCTTCCTTGCAGCCATGCGGCAGCGAGATGCCCTGCCGGAAGGCCGCATTCAGCACGGTCTCGCCCTCTGCAACGTCGAACTCGACGCCGATGGGTTCCAGACGGACTGTGTAGGTGTCGGACATCTGCGGGGCCTTTTTGGCATGTGGCAATCGGGCCGATGCCCCATGGGGCATCGGTTCTGGGTCTTGCGGGCCGGGTGTTCCGGCCCGCAAGGTTAGTCGGTCAGTGACAGGGGTTGATTGTGAAGCCCTTGGCGTAGTCGGCGAGATGCGCCTTGCGGGTTGCCTCGTCCATGCCGCGCAAGGTGATCAGGGGCGAGCCGAGCGTGTGGCCGCGCACGTGATCCAGCGTCCACATGTCCTTGTCGTCAAAGCGCAGATGCGGCTGCGGGATCAGGGTCTTGCCGTCGGAACGGACAAAGTTCAGATCCACGATCGCATCGGCTAGGTCGACGCCGTGATACAGCGTCTCCCATTCGCGCTTGCCCGAGAAGCGGCCCATCGCAGGCGTCGGACGCCCTTGATATTCGTCCGCAAAGGCCTCGACTGCGGTCCAGCGGTCGATCTCGTGGGCGAAGGTGTGCAGCTGTCCGTCGATCTCGTCCACCACCATGTCCTCGCGGATCAGGCAGGGAACCAGGCAGGACCAGCAGCGATGCGGATAGACGTAGCCGACTTCCTCGTTGAAGGTGATGACCTTCTGGCCAGGCTTCGACAGCTTGGCGTACCACTTCCAGAACTCGCCGAATTCCGAGTACCAGCCGGGATACTTGTGCTCGAACCACTCGAAGTCCTTCTCGGTCTGCGCTTCGATCCGCCAGAAGTTCACCGGCCAGCCGACGGCAAAGAACTGCCCGACCTTGTGGACGTAGTTCTTCTTGGTCAGACGCTCCCAGGCCAGCGTCACGTCATCGTGGTGGATCTTGATGCCGTACTTCTCCATCGGAAGCATGTAGGTGCGATAGTAGTCCTCATAGACCCAGCGATGCCACATCTCGGCATAGCTTTCCTTGGTCTTGTCGCGGTCGGTGGTGCCGTACTCGATGAACGTCCCGATAGCCGCATCGACGATGGCATGGTTCTGCCAGAAGGCATATTTCATGTCGCGTTCGATCAGCTGGTGGTTCTCCGGCTCTTTCAGTGCGGCCATCATGAGCGAGTGGCCGTTGCCGATGTGGCGGCTTTCATCCGACTGCACCGACAGGAACACCGTCGGCAGTGCGTAGTCGCCATTGCGGGCGGCTTCCGACGGCATGGCGACGAACAGCGTGTTGGTGAAAGCCGTCTCGGCCACGACAGTCAGATACATGCAGGCCGCCGTCATCGCGTCGCCGGTAAGGAACCCCTCGCCGAACTGCCGCCCGATGGTGGTTGCATAGCATTTGCCGAAGGCTTCTTCGGTGATGTCGAAGCCTGCCGGGTCGATGTAGTTTTCCATGTACCACTTCTTCAGGTTCATCTGAATCGTGGAGTGACGGAACTCGTCCACCATCTGCATGGTGAAGCCGGTGCGCAGGTCTTCACCCGGCGCCAGACGGCTGACCATGGCCATGGACCGCGCGGCCGAGATTTCCGGGAACGGGATGATCGCCAGGAACAGCTTCATCCATTCGACCCAGCGCGGCTCGACATTGCGGAACATGTCGCCGCGCAGGGCGGCGTCCAGGGCGCCGTAAACGCGGTTGTCCTTTTCCTCCTGCATCGAGAAGTAGGACCGAAGAACCTGTTTCATCGGATCGCGCGGGGCCTTGGTGATCTTGTAGTCCGTCGGGTAGGTCATAGCTTCCTGGACGTAAGACGGGTTCCATCCCAGGTCCGAAATCTTCTTGGTCGCGTCGGCAACCGAGATGCCCTTCTGCGACGTGATCTTGTTCAGCGTCAGTGTCGACATTATTGCTCACCTTTCAGTTGATGATTGATGTGGGCAGGGCAGTCGGCAAAGGTCAGAGAACTGCGATCAGGGTGACCGGCAGGCAGCCAGAACGTTGCATCAGCTTCACAGGATATGAATTCCAGTCGCAACGCAGGCCTCCCTTCCTTCGTTCTTGAACAAGCTGAACCCCCGAAGAGGTCCGCTAGTTTTCTTTTTCGATACGCAAGTAAGAGTCGGAATCGTCGGCCGACCTAGAAATTTTATTTCTGTAACAAACGGAGACGAAGTGTAACGGATCGTTACGAATCTGAATTTCTGCGCGTGCTTTTTGGGCAAGGCGTAAACTTCTCTCGGCAGTGTCGGTGCTGATGCCTCCGCTGCTATTGCCTGCGATGTCGACAGGAGGGGGTCAGGTGCCTGCTGCGGAAGACAGTTCCGACAGAATGGCCGAGCTGCAGAAAATGCGGATCGCGCTGGTGCTTCTGACCAGTCAGGAAACGTCGAAGCTGCTCAGCCGCCGCCAGCGCGTGGCGGGCAAGGAGATTGAGGTGATGTGTGCCGAGCGCGATCTTGATGCTGATGCGAACGGTGACCGGGCGCTGCTGGATTCCCTCTATCGCGAGGATGCCGTCCTGAAGCAAGCGCTCCAGGAAACCGAGCAGGATATCGAGCGGTTGGAGGAGCTGACGCGCAAGGTAAACGCCGATATCGCAGCACTCTGTCAGGCCTAACGGGGGCAATCATGAAAGACGAACGCGAACACCTGCAGCTTTTCGATCTGATCGCCCGTGACTGGACAGTGCCTTCGGTCGTGCAAGACATCACTTTCAACGCGGATAACTCTGCCGTGGCCTTTGGCTGTGCCGATGGCACCGTTTACCTGGCCGCGACGGCGGACAAGTCATCGCCCAATACACGCATCCGCCGGGCCGTCGACACGGCACGGCTGACGATTGCGCCGCGCGACAAGCCATTTCTGCCGCTGAAACCTGCCGACTTCACCGACGGGCGCAGCACGTCCGTGGTGCGGAACGGGGCCACGAACTTTGGCTTTGGCAAGGATACCGGGCGGATCAACACCCTGACACCGGGCGGCCTTGCATCGCATATACCTGCGCGCGGCCCCGGCCCGATCAACGCCCTTGCCGTTTCCCCGGACGGTGCGACGCTGGCCTATGCCTGCGGGTCCGAAGTCTTCGTCTCGCCCCCCAAGGCCGATGTCGCGCGGCGGCTGGAAGCGCCCGGCGCTGTAACCGGGTTAGCCTTTTCGCCCGAAGGCCTGACGCTGGCCGCAATACATGGCGCCGGTCTGTCCCGCTGGGCCGTGGCGGGCCTGGATCAAGGTCCCCGACACACGCCGATCACGGGCAGGCCGCGGGATCTGGCGTGGCGCGGGGACGGGGCCTGGCTGGTCGCATGCCTGGCAGAAGGCGGGTTCTGCGTCGTCGAAGCCGCGACGGACACCATTCAAGTCCACGGCAACTTCCCCTCCGCCGTCCGCAATGCTGCTTTCAGTCTGCCCACCGGTACCGTCGTTGCCGCGGGAGCTTTCCGGGTGGCAGGCTGGACCCTTGATGACAACAGCGACGTAATGACCGGCAAGCCGGGCCTCGTGTTGATCGACGCTATCGCCACCTGCCCGAACCGCAATCTGGTGGCGGTGGGTTATGCCAATGGCCTGCTCAGTTTAGCCGAGATCGGCCGTCCATCGGAAATACTGCTGCGTGAAGACACCGGCGCGGGGATCACCGCGATGGCATGGTCAGAAAACGGTGCCTACCTCGCCTTGGCCGGGACTGACGGATCAGCCGCGCTCGTCGAATTTCCCGAGGCGATGTTCAAAACCTGAAACCCCGAAGCCGAAAGCAACCCAGATGGCAGCCGAACTGACCGACGAAGAAAAGAGCAAGGACGTCTTCTTTCAGCGCATAGCGTTGATCGGCGAGGAAATGATCGCAGCCCACGGTCGCGAATTTGCGACCGGCGCTTTCGTGCTGGCCGCACGCTGGATCAGCGAAGGCCGCATGGGGGCCAAGGTGAAGCCGAAATCGGACACAGAGGCGGCGCCACGCCCGAACTGAGACTCGACGCCTGTCTCTAGTGTAACGCTTCGTTACAATCTGTCGGCGGAAGCAGGCCCGGCAAAAGGGAGGATGGGTTAACGTCGCTATGTGTTAACGTAACAGTTGTGTTGCGACAAACCACGACCGCTGGTCCGCCGGGGAGGGCACTACATTGGACATCTTTTCCAGGAAATCCGGGCCACGCGCCGAGGATCAGCAAGCGAAACAACTGATACAGCGCAACTGGGGCACCATCAAAAAGCTGGCTGACACGCTCAGCGGCGGCAAGTATTCTGCCGACAAGGCCAAGAAGGCCGCCCCGCCCCCAGCATCGACAGGGCTGATCATCGTCGATCAGGCAGGCCCCCGCAAATCCGACATCCCCGAGCCCTACCTTCGGATCAGCCAGAACGGCCGCGTGGTCGTGGCCGATACCAATTCCGGCGTGCAACTGCACTTTCTCGGCCAGCTCAAGCGGGTTGACGGACAGGTCCGCTTTCACCTCGCCACTGCAACAAACGGTTTCATCTCGCCACTGACCGACGACATGCATGACAAGATCGCCGATCTCGCAGACGTGGCGGTGAACCGTAGCTACTCTGAAGACGATCTTGCCAAAGACATCAGGGACCGACTTCAGATCGCCTGAACCACCCCTGCAACCTGTTCGACAAAGGACGCCCAGGTCAAACCAAGAACGCACGATCCCGGAAACTACGATTAAATCCACGGGAGGGGATTTAATGATGAGTTCAGATCAGCGTGCCAGATCAGGCATTGGTCGAACAGCGTTCGACTTTGTCGACATCGACCCGCACGAAACCTCGAAGGCCTGGAACAAGTTCCTGTCCAACCGCCATGCGCCCAGCTTGCCGATCTCTGGGGTGCGTTCGCTCATCTACCAGTCCTGGGTCCGCTCCACCTCTACTGGCGTCAGACCCGACACATTTGCCGCACCATCGCTGGAACGTGGCGCCGTAGTGACAAAATCGACCTATGACCATGCCGAACTGCGCCGGGCCGCCCGTGCCTCGTTGACGCAGATCGGCGAACTGTTGTCCAGCGCCGAGGCGATGCTGATCCTGACCGACCGCGACGGCGTGATACTGGAGACGATGGGAGACAAGTCGACACTAAGCAAGGCCTACAGGATCAATCTCAGCGTCGGCGGCGTATGGAGCGAAAGCGCCTCGGGCACCAACGGGATCGGCACGGCTCTTTGGACCGGGCAGCCCGTCTATGTCCACGGCGAAGAGCACTTCTGTGAGGGGATGAAGGCATGGAGCTGCGCCGCGGCACCTATCCGCGACCCGATCGACCACAGCATCATCGGGATCATCAACCTGTCGGGTTTGACCTCGATCTTCCAGAAACACAACGCGGCCTTCGCCGCGACAGCAGCCCGCGACATTGAAGTTGCCCTGGAACAGGAGCAGTCGTTGCTGAACATCAGGATGATGGAATCGATCATCGGCAAGTTCCCGGCGCATTCGCTTGAACCCACGGAACGGCTGGCCATCATCGATCGATTCGGCCGATTGATCTTTGACCGTGGATCCGGTCGGGACGTCGTGCGCTCGGATCACGGGTCGGGTTTTGGAACACAATTCCTGGACCTGCAGGAAGGGATGTCAGAAGAAAATATCCTCGCGTCACTGCCGGCCGACCATGGCTGCGAAGACATCCGCCTGATCGACATTGATGGCGAGATCAAAGGTGCAGCGCTGGTGTTCAAGGCTACGCGCCCGGTTATCCGGCGCTCCAGGCCGATGCCGGTTCTGGCGCTGCCCGGAGTTGTGATCAGCGGCACCGACCTGAAGATCGTCGGCAAAAGCGATGCGATCCTTGAGGCACTGGATACAGCCAACCGGATCGCAAACGCGAACACGCCGACCCTGATCGAAGGCCATACCGGGGTTGGCAAAGAGCTGTTTGCACGACTGATCCATTCCCGGATGGTTTCTGGAACTCCCCAACGGTTCAGCGCGATCAACTGTAGTGCGATCACGTCGCAAATGTTCGAGAACGGGCTGTTGCAGCCGCCGCACGGCGGTTTGGCAGCACCGATCTGCCTTGATGAAATCGGCGAATTGCCGGCCGACATGCAACCCTTCCTGCTGCGGGTGCTGGAAGAGCGGTTGACCACCCATCAAGGCCCCGAACAGGGCGAGCCGGCGGTGCGGGTGCTGTCGCTGACCAACCGCGTGCTTCTGGCCGAGGTCGAAGCAGGCCGCTTTCGCCGCGATCTGTTTTACCGGCTCAGCACTGTCATCCTGAAGATACCCCCACTTAGCGAACGTGGCGACGACATCCTGCTCATCGCCGAGCACTACAATCGCAAGATCCATACTGAAACCGGCCAGGACCTGCTGGTGATCGGGTCCGAAGTTCAGGACGCCTTGATGGCGCACTCCTGGCCCGGCAACGTGCGCGAGCTCAAGAACGTGATTTCCGGGCTGCATTATCTGGCAAAATCCCGCAATGTCACACTGGCAGATCTACCCCAGCAGGTCACATCACGGGCCGAAATGGACGTTGCGCCGTCTGATGCCAGCCAACCGCAGGACTCGATGCTCGCCCGCGCGGTCTCGCTCAAACACGCAGAAGTCATGCTGATCGAGAACTCGTTGGCGCATTTCCAGGGCAACATCAGCAAAGCAGCAACCGCGCTCGGCATCTCGCGCCCCACGCTGTACCGGAAGATCCAATCTCTGGGAATCCGGAGCGACACATCCCGACCCTGATGCGACACGGGCCCTGTCCCGGTTTCGTTCGGATCAATGGCCAAAGTGCTGCGACCCATCCTGCGAATGCGCCGTAGTCTGGCTGCCGTCCGAACAGGGGTGCAGATACCTAAGACCAACCCCAGCGGCAAAGGCCAGCAGCGGTTTGCCGGATTGGGGCAGATCAGTTTTGTGGCCGCTTTCTACCTCTGACGTCCGCGCGAGCACATCTACCCGTTATGCCGCTCAGGCGATGGATGGCTTTGCACTGGATCTCCAGATCAAGACCGCCGTCCCGTGCCGCGGGGTGGAGACCCCCTTGTCAGCTGCCAGCCGCTGCGGTTCGGTCCTCGCGACCCTCCTATATCCACCGACGCAACGTCGCCAGCGCAGGTAACAATTCAGCCTTCGCCAGCCGTCGCAGCAGAAGGCCCACAAACAAAGCTGAAGACTTGGACCGTCGGCGATCTTGCAGCGAACGGCCGCTTTCCGCCCTCTCCAGCGACGTCGGGAATAACGAAGACGCAGCACAAGTGCGTCGTCGCAATGTGGTAGGCGTTCCTCGGCCAGACATAATCGATCAGGTAGCGGCCCATCTGGCCCCATTTGCCATCCCACAAGGGCGCGATCTGTCGGCGCCGGCAGGGGGTCCAACTGCCGCGCTTGTCACGGGTGCCGAACTTCAGATCGTCCATCGTGCCCTCTCGCGGTAGCTTCGTTCCGATTCGAACGGGAATGGACATCTCATAGGGTTGACAGACTGCCCTTCATCTTCGTTTCATTTGAAAAAGGGGCATTTTCCCTCTGTTCCCTCATTCCCTGCGATGCCAGTTCGGTCGCCACTTACAACGACTTACAACGACCGGCTGTTGCCCCACAGGTCGCTCGCAAGCTGCTAATTCTCCGACCGCTGTCGACCCATGCCGGCCACTGACCTCAACGCGTCGAGTGCCCGTTACGGGCCGTCACTTATCAACTATCGCGAGAAACAGAACCGCCGGTTTGGCGACAGCATCCGCGCGCGGGTTCCGGTCAAGCCGTAAAGCGCATTCGATCGCGCAGGATCTGCGAGAGGCGTACGGCAGTCTCCACGCCGCCGATATGATCGAAGGTGCCATTGCTCTGCTGCCCCCCAAAAAAGAATGCATTAACGGAGTTGCCGACAACCCGTCCGCCGATGGCAGGCTAACGCACCAGCGGGGAACCCGACCGCCTGTGCGAGCGTTAATGGAAAGATCGGACGCGAGGTATTGGCAAGCGGTCGTTCGGAAGGGGCGCAGGACAGGATGATCCAGACTGAAGCGGCGACGCTTGCCGAAAATGATGACCGTAACGGCTGGGCCCGGCGGGTCAGTCTGTCGACCATGGCCACGATCCTGGTGGTGGCGGCGGTCTTGCATTTCGGCAGCGCGTTGTTCCTGCCATTGTCGATAGCCACGTTGATTGCGTTTGCCCTGTCGCCGTTGGTATCGGTGCTAAGGCGCCATGGATGGCCGCGCGTCATCGCCGTGCTAAGCGCGGTGACCGTGGCCTTCGCGATCCTCGGCAGCATTCTGACGGTGATGGCCAGCCAGTTGGGCGAGGTCGCGGAAAGCCTGCCCACGTTCCAGTCGAACATCTTCGCGAAACTTGAGGCGCTGCAGGCGGCAGAGGGATCATCCGGGGTGATGGGCCGGTTCGTCGATATGCTGTCCAGGATCAATGACGAGATCAGCAGTGCCATGCCGGCCAATGCCGACCCCTCCGCGCCGGGTGCGCCGGTGCAGGTGGCCTTGGTAGAGAACCAAAGCGCCTGGCGCGTGCTGCAGGACATCGTCGTGCCGATCATCAGCCCCATCGTCACGGCAGGTCTGGTGATCGTCGTGGTGATCTTCATGCTCATGGAGCGGGAAGAACTGCGCGACCGTTTCATCCGACTGGTCGGGTCAAACGACCTGCACCGCACGACCGAGATTTTGGAAGATGCAGGGTCGCGGGTGGCAAGCTACTTGCTGATCCAGCTTCTGATCAATGTCATATACGCTGTGCCGATCGGGATCGGGCTTTGGCTGATCGGGGTGCCGAACCCGGTCTTGTGGGCGCTGATGACCTTGGTTCTGCGCGTCGTGCCCTATGTCGGATCGGTGATTGCGGCGGCTATCCCGCTGTTTCTGGCCTTTGCGGTGTCGCCAGACTGGTCGATGGTTCTTTACACGGCTGCGCTTTTTGCGGCGGTCGAGCTGGTCACGTCGAATCTGGTGGAACCCTGGCTTTACGGATCGCGCACCGGGCTTTCACCACTGGCGGTGATCGTCGCGGCAATTGTCTGGACCTGGATCTGGGGGCCGATGGGTCTGATCCTTTCGACGCCGCTGACGGTGTGCCTAGTTGTGCTGGGCCGGTACCTGCCGCAGTTCGAGGTGTTCGACATCCTCTTCGGCGACGAGCCGGTGCTCGCGCCCCATGTGCGGCTTTATCAGCGGCTGTTGACGGGAGAGGTAGTCGAGTCCTCCTCGCGGGCCGAAGAGGCGCTGGAGACAGTGTATTTGGCAGACTTTCATCAAGAGGTGGGACTTCCGGCCCTGCTTCTGGCGCAGAGCGATTACGAACGCGGGGTGCTGTCGCAGACGCAGGAAGAGCGAATTGCTGGATCGGCCACGCTGTTGGTCAACGCGCTGGACCCGGTTGTCGCCGAAGAACTGGAGACGGCGAACGTCGAGGAAGATAGTTTGACCGGTGTGGGCAAGCGCATCCTTGTCTCGGGTGGACGGAGTCGGCTGGATGATGTGTCGGCGCGGATGCTGGGTCAGGCGCTGGCCGCCGAGGGGGCCGAAGTCACCCCGCTCGCGCGGGGCGATCTGATGGCAATGGCCGTGATCGGCAAAGAGACGTCTGGAACGAATTGTCTGCTTTTGAGTTTTCTTGATCCGAACCCGACGCGGGCATCGCTGCTGATCGTTCGGCGGATCAAGCGCGCGATGCCGGGGCTAAGGGTCGGGGTCGTGATCTGGCAGACGCCAGACGCTCTGGTCAAGTCGGACGGGCTCGACCGGACGCATGGACCCGCCCAAGGCCGGGCCCTGCGCGAGGCTGCCGAGATCGGCGCGGATTTCGCTGTCACCTCGATGGAGGCGGCGATGGCCGCTGCTTTCGCGGAGGAAAGCGCAAAACCGCTTGCCGCACCGCAGAAACGCGCACCTCGGCGATCGGCGCGGCGCCTAGCGGTCGCTGACGGGGGCTAATCGCTGCGACCGATGACAAACGAAAGGCCCCGAAGGATTACGGGGCCTTTGCTGGTTTGTGAGAAAGCTGATCAGGCAGCTGCGGCGTTGACGCGTCCCTTGGCCAGCGATGTCAGCGTCTTGTCGGCGGCCAGTTCCTGCTTCAGGATTTGCCCCAGCATGTCGGCCACCTCCGACATCCCCAACACCTGCGCATAGGTCTGCATCGAGCCGTAGCGGGTGATCTCGTAATGCTCGACCGCTTGCGCCGAGAATATGATGGCAGCGTCAAGGGCGGCACTTCCCTTGAAGTCGTCTAGAAGCGAGGTGCTTTCCTCGAGGATGCCGTCAATCGCGTCACACTTTTCCGCCTTGGCGCGTTTGCCGAGGGTGGTGAAAATCTCTTCGAGGATTTCGATCTGCTGGGCTGTCTCGTCACGATGGGCGCTCAGGCCCTCTTGCAGAGCAGGGTCATTCGCGGCCTTGATCATCTTCGGCAGCGATTTGTAGATCTTCTTTTCAGCGTAATACATGTCCTTGAGCGCGTGCTCCAGAAGATCCGAAAGATCCATCGTCTGCCCCGCCGCTCGAGCCGCAGGTTTGGTTGCCTTGTCCATCTTCAGTCCTTTCCGGTTGATCAATGCGACCGGGAGCGCCCGCCCGCCGTGGTGATCAAACGTGCAGAGGCCGTGCACGGTTCCGGCAATCTTGACGGGAACCCGCAGGCGGCTTGGACGTTTCAGTTGCGAAGACCTGAATGAGGTCACCAACTTCGGAAAGGAAAGACCATGCAGACGATCGTTCCCCCCTTTCCCCTCGCGGACCCTCGTGAGGAGATAACCGATCAAAGCGAGCCTGAGGCGCTGATGGCGCTTTATGACCGCACAGTCGACTCGGTGCAGGGCTATGCAAAAATGGTTGAGAAGGCCGAATCGTCGTTTCGCGACACGGCCGAGCGGTTTCGCGCATTGCATGCCCGTCATGCGGACGATCTGGCCCGGCTTCTGTCTGACCTCGGCTTTGAGGCGGCAGGTGATGGAACCATAATGGGCACCGTCAACCGGGTAGTCGTGACCTTTCGATCATTTTTCGACGACATCGACGAAGACGTGATGGACCAGGTTCGCAGTGGCGAAGACTGGGTGTTGAAGGCATTCGACGAGGCCATCGACGAACACGAAGGTACGGCAGTCGCCGCAAAGCTGCGCGAGTTGCAAGCCGAACTTACCGAACTTCTGGCCGATACCCGGAACTTAGGCTGAACAGATCCGGGCATGATGCCCCTACCCCTTTTTCAATGGAGACTGAAATGAACACGAGCGATCTTAAGGAAAAGCTGTCGGCCACCGCCGGGAAAGCCAAGGAAACCGCCGCTTCGGCGCTTGAGCTGGCAGGCGAGGCGGGCAGCGCCGTGAAGGACGAAGTGAAGGCGTATGCGGCCGAGACGGTTGAAACCGTGCGGCAGGCAGCCAGCGAACGGGCCAGTGCGGCCCGGGACGGTCTTGTGGACAGTGGCGCAAACCTTGCAGAGTCGCTGAAACGGCAGGCCGAGGAATCCGACAGCGTTTCCGCACGCGTGCTGAACGGCCTTGCCAGCGGCGTGACCACGGTCACCGACGGCCTGCGGGGTCGGACGATCGGCGAACTTGTGTCCAGCGCGCAAGATTATGCCCGGCGCAACCCCGGAACACTTGCGGTGGGCGCAGCTGTTGCCGGCTTTGCGCTGGCGCGGTTCCTGCGGTCGTCGGGCACGCGGGCGAGCGCCGAAGCGCGGGCCGCCGAGACGACGGATCGTATCTACCGCGATGCGACGCGGCGGACTGTGGATACGATGGGCCACCCACGCGACGGCGGGCCGGGGGCATGACCGACCGCGATCATGGCCCGGCGTCGGCACAAGGCCCAGGCGCGTTGATGGCCGATGTGCTTGCCGGGGTTTCGCGGCTGGTACAGGGCGAGTTGGCACTTGCCAGGGCCGAAGCGGCTGAACGGTTGCAGTCAGCAAAAAAGTCGGTTCTGCAAGGGGTGGTCGCGGTGGTGCTTGGCGTCACCGCGATCAACCTTTTGGCCGCCGCCTTGGTGGCGACAATCGTGGCGATGGGGCTGTCGCCGATCTGGGCGTCGCTGCTGGTCGGTGTGGTGCTGCTTTTGGTGGCTTTGGCTTCTGCGCAAAAGGCTGTCCGACTGTTGCGCGACGCGGGCAAGGCGCCACGCCGAACTGCCGCGTCGGTCAGGCGCGATGTGGAAACCCTTCAGACGATGGTGAGACGCGATGCAACATCATGACATGAAAGACCTCAGCGTGGACGAAATTGCTGCAGAGCTGGAACGCGAGCGGGCCGTTCTGGCCGGAACTATAGATGGGCTGCGAGAGCGGCTGTCGGTCGACGCCGTGCTTGGCGATGCCTTCGACTATGTCAAGGCCAACATGGCGCCCTACGCCCGTGCATTGGACGGCGCGGTGCGGGCCAACCCTCTGGCTGCAGTGATGGCGGGGGTTGGGGTTGCGTGGTTGGTTTTCGGACGGAGAACTGCCTTTAGTGGGGCAGAGTCGCCGCCGCTGGCCGGTACAAAGTTCGAGGCGCTGTCGCGCTGGGAAGACGAGGGCGGGCCAGTGTCGCCACACCCGGATCACGACGACGCCTGGATGGCCGAGGCGGACGGCCTGCGCGACGACGCGTCCGGCGCATTGGCCCGGATAGATGCCGCAGCGCGCGGCGGTTTCAGACCCGTTGCCGAGATCGCCCGTGACCGGGCCGAGGTGTTGGGCAATCTTGCCAAGGCGACCCGGACGGCAATGCTGCGGGGGCTGGAAAGCCTGAGCTCGGAGGCGCAGACGCGTGTTCTTGCGATTCGCGAACAGGCTTATTCGGCACGGATTGCTGCCATGCGGCAGGGGACCAGGCTGATCGAGGAGCGGCCGGTCTTCGCGGGGGCAATTGGCATGGCCATCGGTGCCGCGGTGGCAGCGGCACTGCCGCAAACGGCGATGGAAGACCGTCTTTTCGGGGAAGAGCGTGACCGCCTGCTGCTTCGGGCCAAAGACGCCCTGCGGCAGGAACGGACCCGGGCGGCGGACATGGCGGCAAGGGTGGCGGACACCGTTGCGTCCGAGGTCAAGAGCGGCGCTCGCGAACTGGTGACCGAGGCGCTTTGAAGCTCCCCTATCGATGATAAATGAAAAGGCCCGCATGACGCGGGCCTTTCCTTTGTCTTTCGCCAGATCACATGGTGGCGGCGGGCAAGCCTTCCAGCTCTTCCTGCGTCATCGGAATGTAGGCACGCAGGGCGCCCCCGTCCGTTGCTTGCATGATCTGCAGCGAGGTCACGTCGATCGCCACCGGCTTTTCCCCGATCCCGAGGAAACCGCCCACATCAACGATCACCTGGCCGGGCGCGCCGTTTGCATCAAGGACGATCTCGGAGATTTCGCCGACATCCTCGTCGTTCGGCCCGTAAACCCGAACGCCCACCAGCTGTTCGGACGTGATGCCGGCCAGATCGACAGCGGAATGACCCTCGATCATCCGGTTTCCGTCGGTCATCGTGCCATCGGTGGCAGGCTCGGTCGTCGCCACCTCGGTGTCGGCAGCGCCGGTTGCTTCATCCACCCCGGGAATGTTGGTCGGTGCGGGTTCGGTGTTGGCGGTGTCGGCAGCCTCAGTCGTTTCGGCGGGCATCGCACCGGTGCGCATGTATTCGGGCGCGCCCTCCAGCACCGTCCGGTCGGCATTGACCACAAGGAAGTAGTCGCTCACATCCTCGGCGGTCGCGCTGTCAGAGACGAAGCGGATGTTTTCCATGCCAAGGGCAACCTGACGCTCACCCATGCCAAGGAACCCACCGATATCGACCAGAACCGCATCCACCTTGCCGTCGCGAGTCAGGATCACGTCGTTGATCTCGCCGATGTCGTTCCAGCCCTCCTGGACCCCGGCGTATTCGTCAGCGTCGATCGCCGCTTCGGCCGCGTAGACACGTTTTCCGATGAAATCAGACGCGGTGATCGCGACGGGATCCATTTCGGTCCGGAACAGCTCCTGCGCCGATGCCGACGCACCCAAAAGGGCCACGACGGCCGTGCCAAGCATAAGATTCTTCATGATTTTCTCCATGGTTTGGACAATGGCGCCCGAGTTGGACGCTTGTATAAAGAACGCAATGCGGTTGGATACGGTTCCGATATCCTGCCCAAAAGGCGCACCAGTTGGCGACAACCAGCCGGAAGGTGCCCGGACGAGCGGTTCTCGAAAAATCTAGTGAGCAACGGAACCTCTGCGTCCCCCCGAGGGTTAAATAGGCGGCCAAGGTGCAGGCTTACCCCTCCCTGCCAACTGGCTCGCGGATCTTCCCTGTCCGCAACTGGCCTTGCCGCCGATGGCGTCCTGTTTCCCATGCAGGCGTCATCGGCGGCATTTTTACATCAGCGGCCGCTTCTCCAACGGTTCGGGGGCAGAGCCGGCATAGTCTGCAAGTCTTGCGCGGTCCTGTATATCAAGCTGGCCGTCGCTCCACCGGGCAAGTCCCACCTTGCGCAAATGCATAAGGGTCTTGTTGGTGTGAACAAGCGACAGACCAAGCGCATCGGCCAGATCCTGCTGGCGGAAGGCCAGAGGCACCGCCCCCGCCTTTTCCAGCCCGACTGCCCGCAAGCGGTGATGGATACGCAAGAGCGCCCAGGCGATGCGTTGTCCGGCAGTGCGCTGACCAAGCGCCGCAAGGGTTTCGCCAAGGAAGTGCTCCTCCACGGCCGCGATCCAGGTCAGGTCATAAGCCCTGGCCGGATGCGCCTTGAACATGTTCCAAAGATCAGCGCGGTTGAAAACGCAAAGGACCATCCGGGTGCTGGCATCGACCGAGTGCTTCATCTCCCCCATGATACCCGCCTGCAAACCGATAAAGTCGCCGGGGAAAAGGAAGTTGATCACCTGACGCCTGCCATCTTCAAGCGTCTTGTAGCGCGTCCCCATGCCCGAGAGGACGGTAAAGACCTGCGGGCTGTTGGAGCCTTCCATCAGGATCGTCGTGCCTGCGTCTATCGAAAGCTCGCCCGCCTTGAACCGGTGCATGAAGGCAAGCTCGTCATCAGTCATCGGAATGAAGTATTCGCAGCGACGCAGAGGACATCTTTCGCAGGGAATGGGCATTTTTAATCCTCGCTTATGTCGCAGTTTAATGCGCGGCCAGACAATCGGTTCCAGAAGGTTGCGGTAACGTGAGAGGAAACAGCATGCAGAAGCCCCTGACCGTGCGGTCGCCCATTTTTGTCGTGGTCATGGATGAGATTCTGGTCGCAACGGATATCGAGTTGATCATCGGTGATCTGCGACCCGATGCGCGGATTGTGGTCTCGCGCTCGGTCGAGCGGGCCGCCGATGACACTCCGGACGGTCGAATCGAAGCTGCATTCGTGCAGTCCGATGCGGCGCGCTTTCTAACTTCGACCATCGGACAGCGTGTTGTGCGCGATGGCGCACTGGTCATTCTGGTCGGACGCGAGCCGGGCGAGGAGTCGGCAGGCATATCCGTGCTACCGTTTCCGTTTGTGCGGGACGATGTGGCGGCATTGTTGGGGGGTGTCATGCAAAGATGAGAAAGCCCCCGGCAACCGTGCCAAGGGCCTGCATGTCGCCGGGTGGTCTATTTCGGCCGGTCAACAACGCCCCGCGCAAAGGCTACGATCGTCGCGTCATGGAAAGCCCGGGTGTCGGCGCGGCGAGTAACCACGTCGACGCCCTCGGGACTCATCGTCATCGAAGAGTTCACGTCAATGGTCAGTTGATATCTGCCGTTTCGACCGCGTTCTCTAGAACATCGCCGATCGAACTCTAATAGGCCGCCGCCTTGGGGGTTTATGATCGCGTCCTACGCAACTTCGACGTCGACGCTTTTCAGGTAGCGGCAAGCGGTGTGGCGGCAAGGGTCAACCCGGCAATGCTGCTGATGGCGACGGTGCGAAACATGACAATCTCCCGCGATCCCCTTGGCTGCGGAATGGTTCCGCAACCATGCTGAACTGCCGCGTGATAGTGGCAATGGTTCCCCTCCGATGGCAGTGGCTTGCCATCGGAAGACCAACGGGGTCCGAGCGTACCAGTAGTGTCCTTCGGGACTAGGCCTGCAGCGTTTCAGTACTTGAAAAGAACATCGCCTGAGACACCGCTGATCGCACCTGTTCTTCTGCGTAGGGTTTGGTGATCAGAAACGCGGGTTCGGGGCGTTTGCCCGTCAAAAGGCGTTCCGGGAACGCAGTGATGAAAATCACCGGCACGTCCGGCGCGATTCTGAGAATGTCGTTCACAGCGTCGATCCCGGATGACCGATCTGCCAGCTGGATGTCGGCCAGAATCAAATCCGGTCGCCGGTGGGCCGCGAGTTCGACGGCCTCGGCCCGTGTCGCGGCGATCCCCGTCACGTCATGACCCATTTCCCGCACGATGGCTGCAATGTCCATCGAGATGATTGCCTCATCCTCGATGATCAGGACGCTCCCGCTGACCGAGGCCTGCATCTCGCGCACGGCGGTATCGATCAGCTTCGAGACGTGATCGTGGTCGGTCTGCATGATCGCGGCGATTTCGGATTGGGTGAAACCTTCGATGGCATGCAAAAGCAGCGCTTCTCGGGTGTTCGGTGTCAGGTTGGCCATATGCGCTTGCGCCGCGGCGGAAAAGCGGGTGTCCGGCTCGCCCACCGGGGCACCAGCGCTGGACCACACGACGTGGAAGGCATGAAAAAGGCCGACTTTGTCGTCAAGGTCGCTGGACAGGACGGTACTGTCTTCCAGGATCGCCTCAAGCGTCGCAGCAGCGAAGTTGTCACCCGTCCCCTGATTGCCCGTCAACGCGCGCGCGTAGCGCCGCAAATAGGGCAGGTTGCCGCTGATGGACGCGACCGGATCCGGCATCGCTTGAGCTTGCATCGACATTTTCTCCCTCGAAAGCGCTTTTTCGGGAACCAAACGCTTTGGCACCGCGTTTGGTTCCATGATAAACGAGGCGGGCAGAAGAAAAGATGTATTTGGACATGTCACACGGCAATCCCAAATCAAAGATTCGCACTCAGATCGACGAGAACCTGAAGCGCATCTACGATGAGACGCTGAATGAGCAGATTCCCGACAGGCTGACCCAGTTGTTGGAGCAGCTGCGGACCAAGTCAAACCCGAAGTCTGGCAGTGGCGAAGGGGGGCCTTCTTGATGGCTGCGCCCGTCGTTGACGCCCGAGACGCACTTGTCGGGCATCTGCCGTCGCTTCGGGCCTTCGCGATGAGCCTGACGCGGAACCGGGCTTCGGCGGACGATCTGGTGCAGGACACCATTGTCAAGGCCTGGACAAACATCGAGAAGTTCGCCGTGGGCAGCAACCTGCAGGCTTGGCTGTTCACCATCTTGCGGAACACGTATTATTCGTCGCTCCGCAAGGGACGGCGCGAGCTTGCCGATCCGGACGGCATCCATGCGCAGCGGCTGTTTGTGAAACCGGACCATGACGGACGTCTGGCCTTTAACGATTTCCAGCGCGCCTTTGATCAGCTTTCGGCCGAGCATCGTGAGGTTCTGACACTCGTCGGCGCCTCGGGCTTTTCCTGTGAAGAGGCGGCCGTGACCATGGGCGTGGCGGTGGGGACGGTCAAAAGCCGCGCCAGCCGGGCGCGAAAGCGACTGTCTGAACTGATGGGGCTGGCCGAGGGAGAAGACGTGCTGTCCGGCGTCGGCCAAGCCGAATTGGCAGTGATGAGCCGATCTGGGATGCAGGCTGCATGACACCGGTCGACCGGCGACCATATGCGTCGCGTCTGGCGATTCGATTTGTAGTCATTCTCGCGTTGGCGATGATGCCAGCCGTGCTTATAGCGTTCTTTCAGACCGCCGCACTTGAGCGTGAGGCCCGTGCGCGCAGTGAAGCGGCACTTTTGGGTGCGACATTGCAAGCCGCCGCTGCAGAGGCCAGCGTCGTTGGCCGGGTGCAGGGCATGGTTGGCAGCCTCGCTGCCGCAATTCCCTATGTGACGGATAGCCCAGAGTCTTGCATAGAATTAATGAACCAGACCGCCATGATCGAGCCATTGGCCTCGGTCGTGGCCTTCGTTCCATTGTCGGGCCTGATGACCTGCGCGTCCGAGGGAAGGGTCCACGACTTTTCCGAAGATGCGCTGTTTCAGAAGGTACGTGATGCGGAAGCGCCCTATTTCTGGGTCAATCCCCACGGCCCCGTTGCAGGAACCGCTGTTCTGGGCATTTCCCGGCCAACTTATGATAAGGACGGGACCTATATCGGCTATGCGGTCATGACTTTGGCGCAAGACAGCCTTGATGCGCTGCGATACCAGTCTGTGATAGCCGATGCAGGGCTGGAGACGCCTGCCGCCTTCTGGACCTTCGACCGGGAGGGCACAATTCTGACCGCCAACGTGGACCTTGAATTGGCCGAGTTTAGCGCTCCCGCCAATCGGCCATTGCAGGATTTGGTCGGCAGGCAGGCGCAGGCGTTTCAAGCTGTTGCCATTGACGGGCGGCAAATGACTTATGCCGTGGTTCCGGTCGTTAACAACGAGCTTTACCTGATCAGCAGCTTTCTGACCGCTGGTATGGCCAGTTCTATCGGCGACCGCTTTACGCCCTACCTTCCCACATTCCTGATGTGGTTCGTCAGCCTGCTTGGCGCGGCGCTTGCCGCCGAGTATCTGGTTACCCGCCATGTGCGGACGCTAAATCGGTCCATCGTCAATTTCGCGCGCGGGGATCGCCGGTTGCGTGCCATCGACCTGAAGAGTGCTCCATTCGAACTTGACGAGCTTGCCTCCGCCTACGCCGCAATGACCGAGAGCATCACCCGCAGCGAGGCGGAGCTGGAAGATTCGCTGCACCAGAAAGAGGTGCTGTTGCGCGAGGTGCATCACCGGGTGAAGAACAATCTTCAGCTGATCTCTTCAATAATGAACATTCAGATACGCGGTGCGACAAGCGTGGAGGCGAAAGATCTGCTGAAGAATCTTCAGGAACGGATCATGAGCCTCGCTACAGTGCACCGCGGGCTTTATCAGACCAGCGGGCTGGCCGACGTCCGTGCGCGCGAACTGATCCCTGATATCGTGCGTCAGATCATGTCGATGACGTCGGGGCCGGAAAAGCCGTTCGAGACACAAAACGATATCGACGATCTGCGGCTGGTGCCAGACCAGGCGGTGCCCTTGTCCTTGCTTCTCGCCGAGGCCCTGACCAATGCGATCAAGCACGCTGGCGCCACCCGCGATCATCCCGGCAAATTGAGCGTGCGGCTGAAACGGTCGGGTGGCAGCGACGCCATGCTTGAGGTGGTCAACAGCACGCGGGAGCGCAACACGCCCGCGCTGGGTTCGGTGCCGCCTGAAACCGGGATAGGATCACAGTTGATCACCGCGTTCGTCCATCAGCTTGGCGGGCAGCAAGAGTCTAGTGAAGTGAACGGGCAATACTATTTACGGGTTATTTTTAATGTTGCTCCACTATCTGTAGCGGAAAATCGGCGGTCACCCGAGGTTTCAGAAGTCTCAGAATGGAACGCATCCGCGTCCTGAACGTTGATGCCTAAATGGCCCAAGGATGATCATGCCCGTTTCAACACGGTCAGTACGGATTCTGCTGACCGCATCAGAAGCATATCCGGCGCTGGAACGCGCCTTTCTGGGTGCACACTCGGAGATCTGGGCCAGTTTTCTCGTCTTTGATCTGTCAACCAAATTGCGGTCGCCCGAAGCGCAGGCCATCGGTCGGACCTGGTTCGATCTGGTTGTGCACGCATTGAACCGCGGCGTATCGCTGCATATCGTGATCAGCGATGTCGATCCCATCGCGCGGGCGGCCATGCATCGGGCGGCGACCCGCCAGCTCCGCCACTTCAGCGCGGCGGCGGCGGTCGCAAACCCCGGCGCGCGCCTGAAGGTTGTGCGGGCCCGTCATCCCGCTGAAACCGGGATGCTGGTACGGTTGGCGATCTGGCCCTATATCATGAAAAAGATTTTCAGAACTGCCGGATGGCTGAACCGGCTGAGCCCGGGAAGGCGGGCGGCAGCGCTGCGCGACATGGACGGTGCGGTCGAGAACCTGCGGGTGCGCCCGGATGGAACAGTAGCAGTGAGGCTCATGTCGCTGCCCCGGCTTTATCCTGTGGTGCATCATCAAAAGCTGGCAGTGATCGACCGGAAACTCCTGTACATCGGCGGGCTTGACCTGGACGAACGGCGTTATGGTACGGTGAACCACCGGCGCGCGGGCAATCAGACCTGGCACGATGTGCAATTGATGATTGAAGGCCCGGTCGCAGCCGAGGCGCAACAGCATCTCGAGAGCTTCCGCGACGTGATCGACGGGCGGGTGTCGCCTCCAAAGACGCGGCGACTGTTGCGCACACTGTCGCGACCCTACCGCCACAGCCTGTTGAATTTCGGCCCTGAGCCATTTGTGGACGAGTTACGGACGGCGCATCAGGTGCTGGCACGGCGCGCAACGAAGCTTATCTATCTGGAAAGCCAGTATTTCCGGGATGTCGGCCTCGCAAAAACGCTTGCAGGTGCAGCGCGCCGGACGCCGGACTTGCAGATGATCCTGATCCTTCCCGCAGCACCCGACGAAGTGGCGTTCGAAGGCAAACGTGGCCTCGATTCGCGATTTGGCGAAGCGATGCAGGCCCGCGCCTTGCGCATCGTGCGCAAGGCATTTGGGCGGCGGCTCTTTGTCGGCTCACCTGCGCAACCGCGGCCAGCAATGCCGGACGGAGAGGGCGATCCGGAAAACCGGCGCGACCGGCTGCATGGCGCGCCGCTGATCTATGTGCATGCCAAGGTGTCCGTATTCGACGATTCCGCGGCGATCGTGTCTTCGGCCAATCTGAACGGGCGCAGTCTGCATTGGGATACCGAGGCGGGTGTCTACCTCACAAACGAGAATGACGTGATCGAGCTGCGTCACCGCGTGATGGCACACTGGTTGCCGCCCGACACTCAGTCCGAGGCGTTCGAGGCTCCGACTGCGGTCGGTGCATGGGCGCGCGTCGCTTGGCAGAATGCTGCAAAGCCGCCCCGCGAACGCGAGGGATATCTTCTGCCTCACGACTTTGCGGCTGCCGAGGCTTTCGGCAGGAACCTGCCGGTGCTGCCATCCGAGCTCGTCTGACCGACCAACCTCCGGGGAACCCAGTCCGGCTTACGGCGTTTGTCAGATGCGAGGCGCAAAGCGGCGCTGTAATCCTGAAGGAGAAAGCCATGAACTGGGATCAAATCGAAGGCAAATGGAAACAGTACAAGGGCAAGGCCCTGGAGAAATGGGGTGACCTCACCGACGACGATCTGGACCGCGTTGCGGGCAAGCGCGACCAGATGATCGGTCTTGTGCAGGAGAAGTATGGTCACGCAAAGGCCGATGCCGAGCGCGAGGTCGACGACTGGTACCGCACGCTCTGAGGAGAAATAGCATGAGCATTCAGGACGACGTGGCGGCGGATCCGCGCGGCAGTATGTTCGACGTGCTGGACAGCGTTCGGGCCGGGATGCTTGGCCTCACGGGCGGTGGTGACGGCTTTCAGCCGATGACGCATTTTCCCGACGAAGAGGCCGGGCTGATCTGGTTCATTTCGTCGGCGGACACCTCTCTGGTCCAGTCGCTGGGTATGGGCGAGGATGCCGAATATGTGGTGATCTCGGAAGACCATGATGTCCAGGTCAGTCTGCGCGGCAAGCTTTACCAGCTGCACAACGATGCAAAACTGGACGAGCTTTGGAGCCCCGTTGTGGCGGCCTGGTTCGACGGTGGGAGGGATGATCCCCGCGTGGCATTGCTGCGTTTTGATCCCGAAGTTGCGGATATCTGGGCCTCGTCGGCCTCGTCTCTCAAGTTCGGGTTCGAGATCATTCGGGCCAACCTAGATCCGACGCATCAGCCTGACATCGGCGTCAAGGCAACCGTCAGGTTTCCAAAGGCCGCATAAACTGTCCGGTTCAGTATAAAGGCGCGCCTTCGGGCGCGCCTCTTTCATGTTGAGGCGCTCCAACGGGAACCGATCCCCCAGTGACGCGTTCATTTGACATCGCACTAGCGACTGAAACTCCCTCTGTGGAAAAAGGAGATCCCCATGTTGGGTTGGGCCGTTACCTTTCTCGTGATCGCGTTGATCGCCGCCGCCCTTGGCTTTGGCGGTATCGCCGGAACCTCTGCCGGGATCGCGCAGATCCTATTCTTCATCTTCATCGTGCTGTTTGTCGTCGCGTTGATCGCACGCGCAGTACGTGGCCGCCCGCCGATCTGACGACAGACGATCTGACCTTACGGCGGTGACTGCCAAAAGACGATGCCCCGATGGAAACATTGGGGCATCGACGTTTTCATAGAGGTAGTGGCAGGCGCGCCGCAGTCAGCGACCTTCATCTTCGATCGCGGCAGCAGTGAAGTCTTTTCCAGCACACTCAGGGCAACTCTCGGCGGGCTCCGGCACGATGGCTGCGCAGTCGGCGCAAAGGCGCGGTCCGTGGCGATTGGCTATGTCGGCGGGATTGAGCGGCACGATGGGCAGCCCGGACACTGTGCCTTTGATGCGAAAAACACTGAAGGTGCCGCTGGCTTCCAGAAAGGCATACTCGATCCGTCCGAGGTTGCGAATACCCTTGTCCCGCAGCCCCTCGAACAGCTCCTCACGGCTGATCTTCTGATAGCGCAGCGACGCAAGGTTGATCCGGCCATTTTCCACAACGGGAATGGTTTGACCGCCAAAAATGCGCCGAATGCGCGGGTTGGACCACATGCCGATATCGATCAGCTTGTTGATGAGCACAACGACGGTAATCACCAGCATTGCATGGGCAAGCGGCACGTCAGGGTAGAACATCGCATCCCCGATCGCCGAGCCCAGGGCGACGACCAGAAGGAATTCCACCACCGACATCTGCCCGATGCCGCGCCCGCCGATCCAGCGGATCAACAGAAGCGAATAGCTATAGATCAGGCAGGTTCTGACCACGATCTCGATCAGGAAGGCAGGCGATGCATCTCCGAAGAACATGTACTGCCAATCCAGCGATTGAAGGGTGGTCAGCATGGATCTCCCGATTTCCGGCAAGCCCGTGCAAACCGACCGCCATATTGGCAACGCACTGTCCGCAACCCGGTTCCGACGTCCAGCCAGAGGGCGATCTGTGGAACCCCGACCACATTGCCGGCGTTTGTTACATGAAGGCGGCAACGTCGACGGTCGACGCGAGGAGAAATGCGATGCCAATGGAAATGCTTATGGCCGTGATGGAGTTCGTGGGGATGCAGGCAATCAGCGTGATCGGCTACTGGTCCGCGACGCGACAGTCCGACGCGTTCGACGGCCAGAAGCGAGACCGGCCACTGCCAGCATACCACAGCGGTTCGTTGTGAACAGCAACGACCAGAAGTTGACCCAAGAACCTACCATGGTGAGCAGATAGATGTCCAAGATGACCCAAGCCGAACTTGTCGATGCGTTGCGCGGCATCGACTTCGCGATGCTCTCGACGATCACGCCGCTGGGCGACGTAGCCTCCCGCCCGATGAGCAATAACGGCGACGTGGAGTTCTCGGGCACCTCCTATTACTTCGCGTGGGCGCGGTCCGGGATGTGCAAGGATATCGAAGCAAACCCCGAAGTGGGCCTGAATTTTCAGAGCAGGCCAGGCATTTTCGGCACCCCCCCGGTGTTCATCTTCCTGCAAGGCAATGCCAGCGTCATCACAGACACGACCGCATTCCGGCAACACTGGAATGCGGGGCTCGACCGTTGGTTCACCGAAGGCCCGGCCACACCCGGTATCGTGATGCTGGAGATCGTGGCGCAGCGCATGACCTATTGGAACGGTGAGGACAGCGAAACCTTCACCCTGTGATCGATGACCAGCTGCGACGGACCGCGCTGTAGACTGGTCGAGCGGCGCGGTACGGACGGGATAGTAGCGGGTGCAGATCGTCGGCCAGCGTGAAACCCGAAAAACCATGCTTGTTCCACATCCCGTCGCGTCCTGGCGACACGTACCGCGCCGTTCAAAAGAAAAGCCCCCGAACCTGCAAAATGTCCTGCCGGGCGCGCAGCTTCACGGCATCCTCATGACGCACGCGGTTTCGATTGCGCGAAGGCTTCGATCGCCCCAAGCACCAGACGCAGCTTTCTCGCCTTGCCTGTGATGGGCAGCCGGAACGGGCCGCCGTCGTGGTCTGTCTCCACGCCATCCAGGGTGACGCGCGCAATGCCGTGCCCCGGCAGGTCTTCGTTTTCCACCGTAATCTCGACCGTCGTGTCGCCATGACGGACGGTCGCGGTGATGCCGGGCCAGTCTTCGGGCAGGCAGGGGTCGATGCACAGGACGTTTCCTTCACGCGTCAGCCCGATGATGCCTTCGATCCCGGCCCGGTACATCCATCCGGCAGAACCGGTATACCAGGACCAACCCGCGCGCCCCGCATGCAAGCCGGTCGAATAGACGTCCGCAGCGATGACATAGGGTTCGGCCTTGTAGCGTTCGGCCTGCGCCGCAGTTCGGCTGTGGTTGATCGGGTTCAAGAGCCCGAACAACTGCGCCGCCTTGTCGCCCTGCCGCAGTTTGGCGAAGGCCAGCACCGCCCACATCGCGGCGTGACTGTACTGGCCACCATTTTCGCGAAGCCCCGCCGGATAGGCCTTGATATAGCCGGGATCAAGCGACGTGCGCTCGAAGGGGGGGGTGAACAGAAGCGCGATGCCGGGGTCTGGCAGGATGAGATGCTTTTCGACCGATGCCATCGCCTGGGCGGCACGGGCCGGATCGGCGGCACCCGATAGCACGGACCAAGACTGCGCGATGCTGTCGATCCGGCATTCATCGGAACTTGCCGAGCCGAGCAGGGAACCATCATCGAAGGTGCCGCGCCGGTACCAGTTGCCATCCCATCCGGCGTCCTCAATCGCTGCCCGGACCCGTTCAGCATGCTTGCGCCAGCGCACGGCACGCGGCCGGTCACGCTTGTCGGCCAGCGGGGCCATCATCCCGATCGTGGTTATCAGCAGCCAGCCAAGCCAGACGCTGGTGCCCTGTCCACCTTCGCCGACGCGGTTCATGCCGTCATTCCAGTCCCCGGTCCCGATCAGGGGCATGCCGTTCGCACCGGTCAGGGTGATGGCCTGGTCAATCCCTCGTGCACAATGCTCAAAAAGGCTGGCGGTGTCGTCCGAGAGCCCCGGCTGAAAGAATTCGTCATGGGCTCCGGGTGGCAGCTGTGGTCCGGTCAGGAACGGCACTTGTTCGTCCAGAATGCCCACGTCGCCACTGACCGCGATGTAGCGGGCGACCCCGTAACCCAACCAGACCCTGTCATCCGAAATCCGCGTGCGGACGCCCTGGCCGGAATGTGGCAGCCACCAGTGCTGGACGTCGCCCTCGGGGAACTGCCGCGATGCCGCGCGCAAAAGATGTTCCCGCGTCATCGCGGGCCGGCTGAAGGTGAGGGCCATGCCGTCCTGCAACTGGTCACGGAACCCGTAGGCACCGCTTGCCTGGTAGAACCCGGCCCGGGCCATGATGCGGCAGGACAGCGTTTGATAAAGCAGCCAGCCGTTCAGGAGGATATCCATCGACCGATCTGGTGTCTTGATCTGCACCGCCCCCAGAAGATCATCCCAATGGGCGGAAACCGCGGACAAGACGCCGTCCACGTCGGCGGCACGGTATTTCCTGATAAGGTGCCTTGCCTCTTCTATCCGCGCGGCCTGGCCCAAAAGGATACACACATCGATGGATTGGCCCGGCGCAAGGGTGACAAGCCTTTGCTGTGCCGCGCAGGGGTCGAACCCCGCGCCCACGCGTCCCGACAGCGGCTGACCGCGCAGCCCCCGCGGGTCGGACATGCTGCCGCTGGGGGTCAGGACCTCGGCCCGGTCGCAGGTGAAGCCAGCGACTTGCGGCCCGATATCGGAGAAGGCGACTCGGCCGGGAAAGGCAGTGCCAAAGGGGTTACGGGCCATCAGGGCCCCCGTCTCGGGGTCGCGCTCGGTCGTCACGGTTGCCGCCGTCGCACTGCGTGACGGACCAAGAACCCATTCGGCATAGGCGGTGACCGACAGGCGACGCAGCTTGTCGCCGTCGTTGCGCAGTGTCAGCCGGGTGATCCGCAGCGGATCCTCCAGCGGCACGGTATGCACCAGGACCGACGTGATCCCGTCGGCAGTGTGTTCAAACCGGCTATAGCCGAAGCCATGCCGCGCGACATAGGCGCCCTTGCCCCGCATCGGCAATGCGGTGGGGGTCCATAGCGCGCCGGTTTCGAGGTCGCGCAGATAGACGGCGTGACCCGACGGGTCGGTGACCGGATCGTTCGACCATGGCGTCAGCAGGTTCTCGCGGCTGTTCTCGGCCCAGATCGATCCGCTCCCTTCCGCCGACGCGATAAAGCCGAAGGACGGGTTCGCGACCACGTTGATCCATGGTGCGGGCGTCGTACCACCGTCGCGGAGGACGGTCACGTATTCGCGCCCGTCAGCCGCAAATCCACCGATCCCGTTGAAGAACTCCAGATCCGGGATTTCCGCTGCGGGCGACGCGGTTGGCGATTGCGGTGCCTTAAGCACGACCAACGGCGCCTGAACCGGCATCGTATCGATCTGCTGGCCAAGATCGCCCCGGCTGGCCAGAAGCACCGCCCTCGCAACAGACATGAGAAGCGCGCGCGCCTCGGGCGTGATGAGATCGGCCCGCAGGACGTGAACCACGCCTTTGGTCTGTGCCGCCCCCACTGCACGGGGCCGCGACTGCGCCGTCCGCACCGCTGCATCCAGTGCGATCTGCAGGTCCTGGACATAGGACGACGATCGTTCGTTCAGGATGACCAGATCGACCGCCATCTGCCGCGCCCGCCAATACTCATGGGCCGCGAGAATCTGCCGCACCTGGCCGATATCCCCCGCATCGTCGATCAGCATCAGAACAATCGGCAGGTCGCCAGATATGCCGAAAGGCCAAAGTCCCGATTGCGGGCCCGCCCCCGCAATAATCCGCCCCGAACCTGCCCGAAGGCGCGGATCGGCCCTGAGGACGAACCCGCCAAGGGCCTGAAAGTCAGCCGCTTCGGTGTTGGAGATCCCAAGATGGCGAAGCTGCACCTGCGCCTGAGTCCAGGCAAGCGTACTCGCGCGATCAAAGGCGGACGGATCGCGGTGGCGGTCGACAAGCTCAAGCAGGGCATCGGGGCTTTCGGCCACCAGGGTCCAGAAAGTGACCCGTGCCCTGCCCCCAGGGGGCACCGACACGCGCCTGCGCAGCGCAAAAATCGGGTCCAGCACGGTGCCCGTGGTGCCGCTGAGCGGGGCGGCCTCAGCCATCGCGGCCCGGGCAAGATCCCGACCGCGTCCGATGAACCTTGCCCGGTCGGTCTCGTGCTGGACGGGCGCGGTTTCGGTGCCTTCGACGACCGCGATATGGGCAGCCCAGACCTCGGGCTCGCCCGGGGTCCGGCGGCGGCGGGTGGCAATCAGCACGTTCAGTTCCGGCAGATAGTCGGTCACCACGAACATCTTGGCAAAGGCAGGGTGGGCCAGGTCGGCGGCATCGGGGGCGAGGACAAGCTCGACATACGAGGTCAGGTCAATCTCCCGCGCACGGCGACCGGTGTTCGCCACCGTCACCCGACGCGCTTCGGCGTCATCCTCGGCCGATACCACGACTTCGGTCGTTGTCGTCATGCTGCGCGAATGGCAGGTGAAAGTTGCCTGATGTTCGCTGAACACCGCTGAATGCTGATCGGGGACGGCACCTGTCGGCTGAACGCCGGACGACCAGACGTCACCGGTCTGGATGTCGCGAAGATAGATGAAGGATCCCAGCGCATCCAGCGTGGCATCAGACCGCCAGCGGGTGACGGCAATGTCGCGCCAGCGGCTGAAACCTGCCCCGGTTGGTGTCAGCATCACGCCATAGCGCCCGTTTGAAAGAAGATGCGCCGTCGGCGGCTCGGCAGCGGGCGTATCGAACCGGCGGACTTTCGGGCTGTCGACCGGACCCGCGGCGCTGACTACGACGTCCTCGGCGCGCGGACGAGCGGTGGCCACGTCGCGCGGTATGCGCTCCTGCAGCAGAAGGTCGACTGCCTGGATGACCGGGATGGCATGAAAGCGCGCCCTCAGCGCGCCATCCTGAAGCACGTTCGCGATTGCCGTTATCGTCATGCCCTGATGATGCGCCATGAAGCTGCGCACAATGGCCATGCTTTCACCTTCCGGCAGGCGCGCTGCAGTGAAATCGACCGCTTCGTAAAACCCGTAACGTCCTTCAGCACCCATGGTGGCAAGCCGCGCATAATTCGCGACCGCGCCGACCGGATCGACCATCGCGGCCAGCCCGGTGGCATAGGGGGCGACCACGCGGTTCTGGCTGAGACCGCGTTTCAGCCCAAGTCCCGGCACACCGAAGTTGGAATATTGATAGGTCATCTCCAGATCACGGGCGTTGTAGGACGATTCCGAAATGCCCCACGGAATGCCTAGTGCCCGACCATAGGATTGCTGGCGCGCAACGATCAGCCCCGTCGTCTGGTCCAGCACCGAACCCGCAGGGGCACGAACGACAAGGGATGGCATCAGATACTCGAACATCGACCCGGACCACGAAATCAGCGCAGCCCCCGCTCCAACCGGGGTCGAAGACCGCCCCAGACGGAACCAGTGCTTTGTCGCCACGTCCTTTTTCGCAATCGCGAACAGGCTGGCAAGCCGGGCTTCTGAGGCAAGCAGATCGTAGCAATTCGGATCAAGCGTATTCGTCGAAACGGAGAACCCGATCGACAGAAGCTGTTTCTCCGGATCAAGGAGAAAGGCGAAATCCATGTCAAACGCGAAACGGTCGGCCGTCTCGGCGATGTCCAAAAGGCGACGCGCGCGGTCGGGCTCGTCGTTTTCGGCAGCAGAGAGACGTTGAACCAAGGCGTCTGTCCAGTACGCGATTTCCGCACCGTTTTCACCCATCGCAATCGCCGCGCGATGTGCCGCCGCCGCTGCGTCCTGCAAGGCAAGCCGTGGCCCCGACACAACCCGGTCGAACGCATCAAGCGCCTCGCGGCAAGTCGTCGCCGATGTACCTTTCTTCTCTGCCGCCATCCGCGCCAACGCCGAGGCGTCGCGCAAACCTTCGGCCAGTTGCATGTCGTGCGCCTGGGCTTCGGCCCATTCGCGGCAAGATTGCGCAACAGCAAGCAGGTGGCCCGCAAGGTTGCCGCTATCGACTGAAGACACATAGGCCGGGTCAAGAACGCGCAAATCGGTCGTGTCATACCAGTTGTAAAAGTGCCCGCGGAACCTGGACATCCTGCCCATCCGCTCCAGCGTCTGTTCCAGCCGGGTCAGTGCGTCCTGCTCGGTCAGCCAGCCCAAGTCACGCGCGGCAACTGTCGACAGCAAGTAGAGGCCGATGTTCGTGGGCGACGTGCGGTGAGCCACGGCGGGACGCGGCGTTTCCTGAAAATTGTCGGGCGGCAGAAAGTTTTCTGCCTCGGTGACGAAGGCCTCGAAAAACCGCCAGGTGCGGCGGGCAATCAGGCGAAGCGTCCTTTGGTCGGCAGCCGTCAGCTTTGCAACATGCCTTGGCTTTTGCGGTCGGCTGATCAGGTGGGCGACAAGCGGCGCCAAAAGCCAGGCCACCACGAAGGGAAGAGCCAGGGCCCAAACCGCCGGGTTCAAAGCGACAACGATCAGGAAGGACCCAATACCAAGCGCGACGCCGCCCGCCATGGTCCAATATTGACGGATAAGACCGGGTGGTCCCGCCGCCATTGCCTGCGCGGCAGTGGTCCACTCCAGCAGGTGGCGCCGCGTGAGCCCCAGCCTGACCAGAGTGCGCAGAATCGCGTCGCCCATGAGCCAGGCCTGATCTGCCAGAAACACGATGTTAAGCAGGAACTGGGCGGCAACATTGGCCGCGTCCCGCTCAAGGGCGGCAAAATGCGTGCGCAGGCTAAGGCCCTTGCGCCTGGGCAGGATCGCGTAAGGCAAGTCGATAACACGCGGCAACGCCAGCAGGCCGAGGACGCAGAGTGTCCAGGCGACCGCGTTTGCCGTCGGTATAAGCCATCCCGCGACAAGCGCCACCACCGCGAACGGCGCGACCAGAGACCGGCGCAGATTGTCGATCATCTTCCAGCGTCCGACCGCAGGAACCGCCGTACCCGTCAACCACGGCAGAAGTTGCCAATCACCCCTGGTCCAGCGGTGCTGGCGCTTGGCAGCCGCATCGTAGCGCGCGGGAAAATCCTCGATCACCTCGACGTCCGACGCAAGTGCAGCGCGGGCGAAAGTGCCTTCGAACAGATCATGGCTGAGCATCGCATTCTCGGGAACCCTCCCCTCAAGTGCCGCCATGAAGGCATCGACGTCATAGATGCCCTTGCCGGTGAAGGACCCTTCGCCAAAAAGGTCCTGATACACGTCGGAAATCGCTGCGGCATAGGGTTCGATCCCGCCGGGACTGGAATAGATGCGCTGATAGATCGAACCCTCGTTGCCGATCGGCAGGGCTGGCGTCACGCGCGGCTGCAGGATGCCGTAGCCTTCGGTAACGCGCCCAACGCCATCGTCAAACCGGGCCGCGTTCATCGGATGCGCCATCTTTCCGACCAAAGCGCGAAGGGTATCACGGGGCAGGCGCGTGTCGGCGTCAAGTGTAACGACAAAACGGACACCATGCGGTATTCGCTCTTGCCCGGTGGTGAAGGTGGTATCCTTGGCGCCGCGCAGCAGGCGGTTTAGCTCTTCAAGTTTTCCACGCTTCCGTTCCCAGCCCATCCAGCAGTTCTCGGACGGGTTCCAAAGGCGGCGGCGGTGCAAGAACAGGAACCGGTCTGCGCCCGGCATCGGGTACTGCTGGTTCAGGCGGTCGGTTGCAGCCAAGGCTGCGGCGACAAGCCGGTCGTCAAGCGGAGTGGTTTCGGTGGACGCGTCTGGCCCGTCCGACAACAGCGCATAATGCACCGCTCCGCCGACACTGGACAGGTGATGTACTTCGAGCTGTTCGATCCGGGCCAGCAGATCGTTTTCGTCGGACAGCAGCACCGGAACCGCGACGAGTGTCCGCAATTCGTCCGACACACCATGGGAAAGCCGCATCCCCGGCAGCGGATGCGGCGTGACAGTCCGGTTTACCGCATGATTGACCAGCGCGGTCGCCGTTTCACTGGCGGGCAGCAGTACCAGTGCCGCAAGCGCGACCAGCCACCAACCCGCCGCCCCACTTGCTGCCAGAACCCCCGCGACGATCAGGGCCAGTACCAGACCAATCGCGCCTGCATAGCCGCGCAGTCCGCCAAGCGAGGCAACGCGGAGCAGACGCGCGCGGAAGACGGGCCGATAGCCAATCGCCTCCTCCAGCACCGGACGACGCTTGCCGATCAGGACAGATCCGGGGTCGCGTTCGCGATCGGTTTGACCCTCCGCCGCCAGAAGCAGCGCTGCATCGGTCACCGCCAGTTCATCGCCCGAAGACCCGCGCGCCAAATCCTCGATCGCAGTCCGATAGCTGTTGCGGGTCGCAAAATCCATCGCACCAAAAGCGGATGAGGCCCGCAGGCGGGCGTCAACCAAGCTTACCTCTTCGAAAAATGCTGCCCAGTCGATTTCCGAAATGATGCGCATGCTGGTGACGATATTGCGCATGGTCACGTTGGATGCGCCCTGTCGATTCAGGGCACGCGCGACGACATCGTCGACCGCAGTTCCTTGCCGCCGCAGCCTGTCTTCCAGCCAGCCGTGCAAGGGCGTATCCGCCGGGTCGAACCCCCGCAATCGACGGGCGATCTGGGCCGCAAAGATGTCGGGAAGAAGCGCGCTGTCGTATGCGGCGACAGCAATGTGCAATGGAACGGTATCACTGGTCTGGCCTGTGACCTGATCCACCAGCGTATCCGCCGTGACCCGTAACCGCTGCGCCTCGGTGATTTGGACGGCAAGCCGTCGCATGTTCTCGACAAGCACGATGCGCATGGTGATGGCCACCGCCCAGAGCTCACCAATCATCAACGGTGTTACCCGTTGATATGCATGGATAAAGCGTCGCAACACCTCGCCAGAGATCAGGCTGTCGGTGTGTGCGACAAAGTTCCATGCGATGCTCAGGACCCGGGGATAACCATCAAGGTGCCCTTCGGCGAGCTTGGGCAGCTGGCGATAAAAGCCGGGCGGCATGTCTTCGGTGATCTGGCGAAGCTGCAATTCGACCAGATGAAAGTTGTCCAAAAGCCATTCGGCCGCCGGTGAGACCGCCTCACCGCGCTGCGCCGATTGTGCGCTTGCCCGGTAGGCGTCAAGCAATACCCTTACGTTGTCACGTAGCCTTCGGGTCAGGCTGGGTACGCGCGGCGCACGGATGGCCAGATGCTGGTCCGCCGCTAGGGTTTCGGCATGATGTTCAAGCCGTTCGGTGCCGAATAGATCAGACCTGATCGGCGCAGTATCGCGCCACGCAGCGTGCGCTTTGTCCCGCATCAGGCGGTGGCGCGTATCTTGGAAACGGATTTGTTCGTCACCTCAACTGCTGGCAAAGCTGCCGAACCCCCTTTCAAAGGCGGGGTGTCCGGTCGTATTTCTTCAATCTGCACGCGCGCCAGTTCATGATGCCCGCGTGGTGACGCAATCTGCAGGCGCAGCGCCATTTCATGCCATTTTTTCTCAATCTTGATCCATTCCATCGACCGCTCCAGTCATGTGAGGGAGGTGAAGCCGTGGCCCCAGTGGTGTCACAACTCCGAGATGCGCCTGCCGGTTCCCTCGCACGGTGATGGGGAACCACAGGTTTGGCGTAGGCGTTGATGCAGCATCAGCTATTGCCGACGGAGCAGACGCATGACGAACTCACTGAACACCGTGCTTATTCCTGCCGCTGGGCAGGGTACTCGCCTGTTGCCACTGACCAAAGTCGTGCCAAAGGAACTGCTACCGGTGCATGATCGACCCGTTCTGCAACTGGCGCTTGACGAGGCCGTCGCTGCTGGTGCCAGCCGTATCGTCGTTATCATCCACGAAAGCAAGGCCATCATCCAGCGGTATCTTCACCGCGATGCCGATAAACTTGCGAATCTGCGCCAGCTAGGAAAGCACGACATGGTCGACGCGCTCGCGTCGGTGGGGGTGCCGGACCACGTCGAAGTTGCTTTTGCGATGCAGGATGCACCGCGCGGACTTGGCCATGCCGTTCTCTGCGCCGCGCCCTTTCTGCTGCCGGGTCCCGTTGGCGTGATCCTTCCAGACGATGTCATTATCGGTCGGCCCTGCCTTTCACAAATGGCCTCGGCCTATCCCGGCGGGCATCTGGTTGCGGCCATGGACGTTTCCCCGCGTGAAACAAACCGCTACGGCATTTTCATGCTTGAAGGCCTGCCGAACGGCCGTCTGATCCCGGTGACAGGCATGGTCGAAAAGCCCCGGCCAGGCTCTGCTCCGTCGACGTTGGCTGCCGTCGGGCGCTACATCTTGGATCCGGGTATCATGGCAACCCTGCGTTCCACTCCGGTCGGTCGAGGGGGAGAAATTCAGTTGACTGACGCGATCACCCGGGATGCCGACCGTCTGCCACTGGCCGCGTTCCGGTTCGCAGGTGCACGCTTTGACTGCGGGACTTTCGACGGCTTGAGTGCGGCAGGCGTGGCGCAAAAGGCAAAATGCAAGGCCGACATCAGCCTCCTGAGCAGTCCGGTATCATGGAACAGGTCGGTTGAGAGGGACCTCACCGCGCGGGCTGGCTAAGGTCATCATGACGCCGCAAGCCAAGTTCAGGTCCGCAGCCCCTGAACTTTCGACGATAGCACGCATGCCAGCCAAAGGATCCGTGCACCATCGGGTGAACAAAAGTTTCTGCCCGACTGGCCTACAGGAGACATCAAAGGCTTTCCCCGCCATCGACCACAAGGGCATGGCCCGTCATGAACCCCGACTGATCCGAGGCGAGGTATACGATACTGGCGGCAATCTCATCGACTGCGGCCCAACGTCCCATCGGAATGGACTGTTTGACATATGTCTCAAGCGCTCCGCGCCCGCCCATCTGCGTCTCGAAACCATTGTTGAACGGCGTATCGACAAAACCAGGGCAAAGGGCATTGCAGCGGATGTTGTCGGCGGCATAGTCGACCGCGATCTGGCGGGTCATGGCGATGACGGCATGCTTCGTTGTGCAATAGGCAATCATGCCGCGATCATACTGCACGCCCGAGTTCGAGGCGGTGATGATGATCGAACCCCTCTGCTGCCGCTGCATATGCGGCATCGCCGCCCGTGCCGCGATGAAATGCGCTCGCACGTTCAGCCGCCATGAGGCATCCATTCCCTCGGGGCCGACTTCGGTAAGCCGACCCGGCACCTGGATGCCGGCATGCGAATGCAGGATGTCGAGCCGCCCCCGCGCCGCGACCGCGTTGATGGCCCCGACAACGGCATCATCATCGCCCGCGTCCAGCATCATGGCTTCGGCGCGGCCCCCGGTGGCCCGGATCTCAACTGCGACGGCCTCGGCGCGTTCGCCGTCCAGATCGGTGACCGTGACACTTGCCCCTTCTCGCGCCAGCGCCAGTGCGCCGGCCCGCCCGATGCCCGATCCCGCCCCGGTCAGGAACGCAACACGACCTGCAAGCAGCATCACGGCCCCCCCGTCTTCGGTCCGCGCCGCAGGATGAGCTGGGCTGCCACCAGTAACAGCAGCGACACGCCCAAGACCATGGTGCCGATGGCGTTGATCTCGGGCGTCACCCCCCGGCGGATCGAGGAGAAGACATAGATCGGCAGCGTGGTCTCGGACCCGGCGACGAAGAAGGCGATGATGAAATCGTCAAAGCTGAAGGTGAAGCTGAGAAGGAACCCAGCAAGAATGCCGGGAAAGATCAAGGGTAGCGTGACCTGCCGGAAGGTGGCCAAGGGGGGCGCGTAAAGGTCGGCCGAAGCCTCCATCAGGCTGCGGTCCATTCCCGCAAGGCGCGCGCGCAGGATGATGATGACCAGAGCCATGGAAAAAAGCGCATGGGCAGCAATCAGCGAGCCGTAGCCCATCGCCAGTTGCGGAGCCTCACCTTCGGGGGCAAGCCGCGTCAGAAGCGGGTTGATCCAGCCGAAAAGGGTGACAAGCGCGATGAGCGTGGCGATGCCGATGACGATACCTGGCACCATCACCGCGACGTAGATCAGCGCATCGGCGATGATGCGGACCCGCCCCTTCATACCCTGCAGCGCCAGCGCCGCCATGGTGCCGAAGACCGAGGCGATCAGCGCCGAGATGAGGGCGACGATGAAACTGGTCCAGAGCGCCTCCATCACGAAGGGGTTCGCAAGCGCCTTGCCATACCATTGCACGGAAAAGCCGGTGAACTGGCTGGCGTGTCGCCCGGAGTTGAAGCTGAAAACGGCGATGACCGCGATGGGTAGGTAGAGGAAGCCAAAGACCATAGCGGCGTAAAGGCGCATGCGCGGTCCCCTACATCAGCGCCACGTCATCGCGCTGGCCCCCCATGCGGCGCATCAGCCACATGTAAAGCGAGACGGTGACGAGCATGATGATGACAAGGCCGACCGCAACGGCCGAGCCGAACGCCCAGTTCCGCGACTGCAGGAAAAGATCAACCAGCGCATTGCCGATGAAGAACACCTTGCCACCGCCCAGCATGGCGGGGATCAGGAATTCGCCCATCAGAAGGATGAAGACCAGCATGCAGCCGGTAGCCACACCCGGCAACGACAGCGGCAGCGTGACTTGCAGGAAACTGCGCAACGGCGGCGCGCCCAGATCAGCCGAGGCTTCCAGGAGGCGCTTGTCAAGCCGCTCAAGACTGACATAGACCGGCAGCACCATCAGCGGGAGATAACCGTAGACAATACCGGTTAGCACGGCAAAAGGCGTGTTGATCAGTCGCACCGGGCCAAAGCCCAGCCATTCGATCAGCGCCGGAAGCCCCTGCCCGCCCAGAAGGAAGATCCATGCATAACTGCGGATCAGGATCGACGTCCAGAACGGCACGATGACCAGGATCAGCAGGGTCGTGCGCCATTTCGCACTGGCCCGCATGGCCAGGAAATAGGCCAGGGGATACGCGATGATCAGCGACAGAAAGGTGCCAAGCGGTGCCAACATCAGCGTGTTCAGAAACGCGGTACTACGGGCGGGAAGGTTCGCGTATTGCGCGAAGGTGAAGGCGGGGACGTAGCCGCCCGCCGCCTCCCTTTCGCCAAAACTGAAGACAAGGACGAAACACAGCGGCAGCACCAGCATGACCGCAAACCACAACCCTGCGGGAGCGAGGAGAAGCCACGAGGAAAACCGCCGCTGCATATCTTCAGGCCGACTTGAAGCGGGCCATCAGCTCTGCCCGGTTCGCATCCGTCAAAGTCGCTGCTGCGCCGAATTCGAGGGCACTGAGAAGGTCCGCCGCCGGATAGAGGATCGGGTCGTTCAGAACCTCGGGCGGCAACAGTGCGCCGACACGGCTGTCGGGAACCGGATAACCGTGGAAAAGCGCCTCCTTGGCATTCACTTCGGGTGCCAGCAGGTAATTGATCAGCGCATAGGCCGCGTCGCGATGCGGCGCGCCTTTCGGGACGGCATAGAAGTCGGACCAAAGCTCGCCACCCTCTTTGCCCAGCACATAGACGATTTCCGGCATGTCGCGGTTCAACTGCTTGCCATCGCCGGTCCAGCAGATTGTCATCCACGCATCGCCCGAGCGCATCGAGGGCTGGTAGTCCGAATTGATGGCAAAGAGATGCGGTTTTGTGGCCAAAAGCAGTTCCTCGGCCTTGGCAAGTTCGGCCGGGTCGATCGAGTTGAACGAATAGCCGAATGCCTTCAGTGCCGCGCCGATGGTGGTCAGCTGATAGTCATGCACCATGGTGCGGCCACTGAACGTCGTCTGGGTCAGGTCGAAGAACTCTTTCCACGTTGCGGGCGTCGTGCCGCCAGTGTGGCTGGTGTTAACAGCAAACCCGGTCGTGCCCCAGTTCTTCGGCACGGCGTAAAGCTTGCCATCCACGGTTCCCGGTCCGGCAAAACGCTGGTCAAAGCTGGCCGCGTCGTAGTTGGGCAGCAAGGCCAGATCCAGGGGCTCGATCAGGTCCTGCTCGACATATGTTGTGATCGTGTAATTCGTCGGCACGAACACGTCCCAGCCCGAACCGCCCGCCTGCAGTTTGGCCAGCATTTCCTCGTTCGAACCGAAGACATTGACCTGAACTGCCGCCCCGGTCTCGGCGGCAAAGGCGTCGAAATTGGCGGCGTCGTGATAGTTGGGCCAGGTGGCCAGCACCACCCGGTCGCCAATGCCTTGGGCAAAGGCCGGGCGCGGCAGGAGGCCGGGCATTGCAGCACCCAGCACGGCCGAGGCCGTACCAAGGCCGGTCACGCCCAGGAAATGGCGGCGCGTCACCGAACCCTTCTGATAGCGCCGCAGTTCCTCCATGAACTTCTGACGCGAGATATGGTCGATCTTGTCGGTCATTGTTGAAGTCTCCCTGTTGGTTGGTTCTTTTCAGTCTTCGGGCAGGATCAGGGCGGCCTCAGGCACCCAGAACACATAGCCCGCATCACCGGGGGCAAAGCTGCCCTCGCTCGCCTCGGCCTGCCGCGCCACCAGCACCAGAAGATCGCCCAAAGCGGCGTGGCGGACGAGGTATTCGGTATGCTCTCCCAGAAAGATGCGGTTGATGACGGTCACCGCCTCGGCCCCGTCTCGGGTGGCATGGGCCAGTCCGATCTGCTCGGGCCGGATGCTGAGCGCGACCTTTGCGCCCTGCATCATTTGACCCGAGACCCGCCCGGTGAAGCGGTGGCCAGAGGCAGTCTCGACCTGGCCGTCCGAGCCGGAAATTGAGACAAGACTTCCGTCGAGGAAGTTCGACTTCCCCACGAAATCGGCCACATAGCGGTTGACCGGCTGATCATAGAGGGCGTTGGGAGACCCCGACTGCACGATACGTCCCGCACGCATGATGCAGATGCGGTCGGACATCGACAGCGCCTCTTCCTGATCATGGGTGACCAGCACGAACGTGATGCCCAACTGGCGCTGCAGCGTCTGCAGCTCGATCTGCATCTCGCGGCGAAGCTTGCGGTCAAGCGCTGCAAGCGGTTCGTCCAGAAGCAGGACTTTGGGTTCATTCACGATGGCGCGGGCAAGGGCCACGCGCTGCTGCTGACCGCCAGACATTTCCCAGATCCGGCGGGGCCCAAAACCGGTCAGGCGCACCATCTCAAGCGCGCGGTCCACCTTGCGTGCCACCTCGGCGCGGCTCGGGCGGGGCTTCCGCTGCATCAGGCCATAGCCGATATTGTCGGCCACGCTCAGATGCGGAAACAGCGCATAGTGCTGGAACACCATGTTCACCGGGCGCTGGTAGGCGGGCACCTCCGTGACCCGTTCACCGTCCAGATAGATGTCACCCGAGGTCGGCGTCTCGAACCCGGCCAGCATCCGTAGCGCCGTCGTCTTGCCGCAGCCCGACGGCCCGAGAAAGGAAAGAAACTCGCCCTGCCCGATGCCGAAACTCAGGGCATCCGCGGCAAGCATCTCGCCATAGCGTTTGGTCGCCGCGCGGAACTCGGCGATCAGCGGTCGCTCGGCCGTCCAGGCGCTGGCGGAGGGGCTTTGCATGGGCTCCCGTCTATCCTATGAAGCGTGCCAAAGCGTAGGAGAAGTCCGATTGGCAGTATATATACCAAATTGGATATCTCCGGACGAGGCAAAGCCCTGATGAGCCCCGCCAAATGGGCGCCCTTGGCCGGGGCCGTGGTCAGCGCGCTGGATACTCCGGAATTGCCGCAGGCTCTGGCCGGGTTTCTGCGACAGACGGTGCCTTTCAGCTATGCGGTGCTCTTCGGCTACAGCGGCACGGCCCGGCCCATCGACCTTCACGACGACTTTCCCCAGGCCAAGCGCAAGATCTTCGTCACCGATTACCAGGCCGGGCCCTATCTTCTGGATCCATTTTACCTGGCTGCCGTGCGGCCCTTCGTCCCCGGTCTGTACCGGCTGCGCGACATGGCCCCCGACCGCTTTTATCAGGGCGAATACTACCGCAACTACTATGCCCAGACCGGTCTTGCCGAAGAGATCGCCTATTTCGTCGACCTGCCCGGACAGTCGACTCTTGTTCTGTCGCTGATGCGGGCTGAACGGCCCTTCTCGCAAAAGGAATTCCTGGCACTTGAGGCGGTGTTCCCGTTTGTGGCTCCGGTCGCACGTCGCCAGTGGAAGAACCTTAGTCAGCGGTTCGGCAAGGAAAGTGAAGCAGCCGGCTCTCAACGGTCACGGCGCGACCTGTCCGACGATCTTGGCAGTTTCGGCGCCGGCATCCTGACCGCGCGCGAACGCGAGATCGCGGCCTTCACTCTCAAGGGTCATTCCGCCGAGTCTGCCGGACAAATTCTCGGGATTTCCCCGGGGACCGTCCGGATTCACCGGCGCAACATCTATGCCAAGCTGCGGATCAACTCGCAGGGCGAGCTCTTCTCGCGCTTCCTGAAGACACTTGCCGAATTGTCGTGATGTGCGAAAGCGACGTTCTGGCCCGAGGATGACATGTCCTTGGCCAGATCGCCGCGGCGGCCATGACCGCATGGACAAAGCTGCCCTACATCGCTCCGCTTCGGTCGCGCCCGATCGAGCGTGGCCGCCCCGGGGCCGAGCCTGCCAACCCGTGTGATAGCGGTCAGACCGGACGCATAGGGCATCACTCATTTTGGTTCTATCGGTCCTGCTCGATGCGTTCAGAGCGTCCGGTCCAGAAGTGCCAGCCAGTTGCCATGAGCCAGCTTTTCCAAGAGCGGGCGGTCATACCCGTGGTCGGACAGCGACTGAAGCAGCCGCGGCAGACCGGTGACGTCGCCGATCACGTCAGGCGTGGTGCAGCCATCATAGTCCGATCCGAAGCCGAGATGGTTTTCGCCCAAGCGGTCCAGCAGATGGTCCATATGGCGCAGGATCGGGTCCCAGCCGGTCTCGGCGATCCGTCGCCCGTCCGGCCGCAGGAACGATACCGAGAAGTTCAGCCCCACCATCCCGCCGCTATCGCGGATCATCGCCAGTTGCCGGTCGGTCAGGTTGCGGCTGGACGGGCAGATCGCATGGGCGTTGGAATGGGTGGCGACCAGCGGCGCGTCCGACAGGCGGGCAACATCGTTGAACCCGGCTTCGTTCATGTGGCTGAGGTCCAGCATGATCCCCAGACGGTTGCACTCTGCCAACAGCCGCTTGCCCGCTTCGGTCAGGCCCGGTCCGGTGTCGGGACTTGAGGGGTAGGCAAAGGGCACGCCGTGGCCAAAGATCGTGGGCCGCGACCAGACCGGGCCAAGTGACCGCAGGCCGATGGCGTGGAAGAGGTGCAGCGCGTCCAGGCTTTCGTCAATGGCTTCGGCGCCTTCCATGTGCATGACCGCGGCAATGGTACCGGTTGTCACGCATTCCCGCACCTCGGCGGCGGTCCGGCAGACTTTCAGCGCGCCTTCGCTCGCGCGTTCCATCCATAAAAGATGGCCCGCCAGGGTCACTGCCGGTTTGATCGCGTCGGCAAAGGGGATCAGCTCAGGCAGGGGCAGGGCATAGGGCGGGTTCTGCATCAGCGCCTGATAGTCCGGATCGTCATGGGCTGTGGGCGATGGCAGGTAGATGGCGAAAAAGCCGCCGGCGAACCCCGAGGCCCGCATCCGGGGCAGATCGAGATGACCCTTGCCCTCGCCGGTCAGGAAGATCTCTTCGCGCCGGGCGGGGTCCAAGAGAAGCCGAAGCAAAAGGTCGTTATGGCCGTCAAAGACCGAGATCATGCACTGTGCTCCTGGATACCGCCCAGCATCCGGTCGGCGCTGGCGTCGAACAGGCTGCGGGCATAGGCGGTTTTCATCTGCGCCTGGGCCAGATCGTCGCGCGTCATCTCTTCCACGGTGCGACCGTGCTGCATGACCATGATGCGGTCACACATATGGTCGATCACCGCGAGGTCGTGAGATACCATTAGAAAGGTCAACCCGCGTTCGCTCCGCAGGCGGTTCAGAAGATTCAGCACTTCGGCCTGCACGCTGGCGTCAAGCGCACTGGTCGGTTCGTCCAGAAGCAGGATCTGCGGTTCCAGCATCAGGGCACGGGCGATGGCGACACGCTGACGCTGGCCGCCCGACAGCTGATGCGGATAGCGAAAGCGGAACGCGGCGGGCAGGCCCACATCCTCCAGCGCTTTCACCACTTTGGCGTCCGACCCGCCGATGCCGTGGATGGCCAGGGGTTCAGACAGGGTCCGGTCGATGGTGTGGCGCGGGTGCAGGCTGGCGTAGGGGTCCTGGAACACCATCTGCACCCGTGCCGAAAAGCTGCGGCCGCGCGGCGTGGGAAGGACCGTGCCACCGATGCGGATCTGGCCGCCGGTTACCGGCGCCATGCCGCAGATTGCGCGCAGGACGGTGGATTTGCCCGATCCGCTTTCGCCGACAAGTCCGTAGCTTTCGCGCTGGTCCACCGTCAGGTTGACGCCTTCCACCGCGCGGACCGTGTGGCCCTTTGACCGGAACGTGACGGTCAGGTTCTCGATCTCGATCAGGCTCATTGCGCCCAGGCTCCGGTGCGATCAAGCCCCGGAAGCGGCCCACGCGGCCCGCCGATGCGGGGCAGGCAGTTCAGAAGGCCCTTGGTATACGGGTGCTGCGCGGACAGAAGGTTGCTGGCCTGCACCTCTTCCACCACGCGGCCCTTGTACATCACCAGAACCCGGTCACAGAACCGCGCCACCAGCCGCAGATCGTGGCTGATGAAGATCAGCCCCATGCCGCGATCGCGTACCAATCCATCGAGGATCGACAGCACCTCGGCCTGCACAGTGACATCAAGGGCCGAGGTCGGCTCGTCCGCGATCAAGAGGTCGGGTTCCGGGATCAGCATCATCGCGATCATCACCCGCTGACCCATGCCGCCGGACAGCTCGTGCGGATAGGCCTCCATCACCCGCGCGGGATCACGGATCTGCACTGCCTCGAGCGCCGCAACCGCCTTGGCGGCGGCATCGGCACGGCCCAGCCCGTCGCGTCGGCGCAGACCCTCGGTCAGCTGGTCGCCTACGTTCATCACCGGATTCAGGCTGTACTTCGGGTCCTGCATGACCATGCCGATGCGATTGCCACGCAGGGCGCGCATGTCGCGTTCGCTGGCGGCCAACAGGTCCTGCCCGTCAAAAACCATCCGATCGGCCTCGATCCGGCCCGGCGGGCGGATCAGGCGAAGGACGGCGCGACCGGTCATCGTCTTGCCCGACCCGCTTTCGCCCACGATCCCCAGCCGTTCGCGACCCAGCGAAAACGACACCCCGCGCACCGCCTCGACCGGGCCGGTTTCGGTGTCAAAGGTCACCCGCAGGTTCTGCACCTCCAGCAGGGTCATTTTGGCGCACTCTTCGGGTCCAGCACATCCCGCAAGCCGTCGCCCAGAAGGTTGAAGCCAAGCGAGACAATGAAGATCGCAAGTCCGGGCATGGTGGCGACCCACCATTGTTCGAACAGGAACTTGCGACCCGAACTGATCATCAGCCCCCACTCCGGCAGGGGCGGCTGCACGCCAAGGCCAAGAAAGCCCAGACCGGCCGCGATCAGGATCACCCCGGCCATGTCCAGCGTGACCCGGATGATGACCGAGGGCAGGCACATCGGCACCACATGCCCCGCGATGATGCGCGGCGCAGACGCTCCTTGCAGCCGCACGGCAGCGATATAGTCGGAGGTGCGGACGGTCAGCGTCTCGGCCCGCGCGACCCGGGCGTAAGGCGGCCAGGCGGTCAGGGCGATGGCCAAGACCGCGTTCTCGATACCGGGGCCAAGGACGGCGACCAGCGCCAGCGCCAGAATCAGGCGCGGGAACGCCAGAAAGATATCGGTCACCCGCATGAGGACGGCGTCGATCCAGCCGCCGAAGTAGCCTGCGACGGTGCCGACCAGCAGGCCCAGCACGGGCGCGGTTACGGCCACCAAGGCAATGATGTAAAGCGTGATCCGCGACCCGTGGATGATGCGGCTCAGGATATCGCGGCCGAAATCGTCGGTTCCAAGGATGTTGCCGGGCGTACCCGGGGGCAGAAGACGGCGCGATAGATCCTGCACGAAGGGATCTTCCGGCGCGATCAGCGGAGCAAATGCGGCAACCAGCATCAGGATGCTGACGATGATCAGCCCCGCCATCGCCAGTCGATTGCGGCAGATCCGAAGCCAAGCCAGCCACAACTGCCCCAGCCGGGCTTGTCGGCGCGAAGTCGGGCTCGGGTCCTGCAGCCACGCGCGAACGGTTGTCATACGCGGGCCCTTGGATCAACCAGGCGATAGATGATGTCCGAGAGCATGTTCAACGTCACGAAGACCACCCCGACGACCACCGTGCCCCCCAGAACTGCGGGCATGTCTCCGGCAAAAAGCGCATCGGTGATATAGCTGCCAAGGCCCGGCCAGGCAAAGATCGTCTCGGTCAGGACTGACCCCTCCAGCAGATAGGCGTAACTCAGCGCGATCACGGTGATCAGCGGCACAAGGACGTTCCTCATCGCGTGGACCCAGATCACCCGTCGTTCTGGCATACCCTTCACCCGGGCCGTGGTGATGTATTCCTGGCCCAGCTCGTTCATCATGAAGCTGCGGGTCATGCGGCTGATGTAGGCCATCGAGACATAGCCCAAAAGGCCCGCAGGCAGGATGATGTGGCTGATGGCATTTCGGAACACGTCCCAGGCCCCGTTCAGCGCTGAATCGATCAGAATCATCCCGGTATATCGGGTCAGCGTGAATTCCATCATCATGTCATAGGTCGGGTCCAGACGCCCCGGACCGGCCACCCAGTCGAGCTTGCCGTAGAACACCAGAAGGCCGATCAGCCCCAGCCAGAAGACCGGCATCGAATAGCCCATCAGCCCCACGATGCGCACGATCTGGTCGGCGATGCTGCCTGGCCTTGTTGCCGCCAGAACACCGGCTGGCACGCCGACCAGCGTGCCGAAGATCGTGCCCAGCGTGGCCAGTTCCAGCGTAGCCGGAAAGTAGCGCCGCACCTCATCCAGCACCGGCTCGCGCGTGCGGATCGAGGTGCCCAGATCGCCGTGCAGGGCGTCCCACAGAAACATGCCGAACTGCTTCCACATCGGCTCATCAAGCCCGAAGGCCTGTCGCGCGGCCTCGTATTGTTCGGCCGTCGCGCGTTCGCCCAGGATCGACAGCAGGGGGTCGATCGGCACCACGCGCCCGATGACAAATGTGATGAGCATCAGACCCAGGAGCGTCAGGGCCAGCGTCAATAGCCCACTGCCCAACCCGATCAGCAGGGGGCGCAGCCGCGAATGGTGGGGTACAGAGGCGGTATCTGTCATCGGAAACTGGCCCGCGCGACGGCAACCGTCGCGCGGGCCAAGGCCTTACTTGGTGACCAGCCAGTACGTGGCGGAATCGACCGCGCCGCCGGTGTAGAAGCCCTGCACGTTGCTGCGCAGGCCGGTCTGCTGCAACTGGCCGAACATCAGCACAAAGGCGGAATCGTCGCGATGCTTGATCTGGATTTCCTTGTACATCTCGGCCCGCTTGGCACTGTCCATCTCGGCCACCGCAGCCTCGGTCGCCGCCCCCAGTTCCGCCGGATCCCAGGCCGTGCGCCACGCCAGATAGCCGGTCGCCTTGGCCTCATCCGAGTTGTCGGGGTTTATCGCGAAGGTCGAGGCGTTGGTGTGCGGATCGGGATAATCCGGCCCCCAGGTCTGCAGGGTGATCTCGTGCTGGCGGGCACGATACTTGTCCAGCACGGTGGCGCCGTCGCCGACGTCCAAAGTCAGCTCGATGCCGATCTGCGCAAAGGTGTTCTGGATCGACTGGGCAATATCCATCCGCTCCTGATTGTTGCGCACGGTCATGCTGACCTTCAGCGGCAGGGCCACGCCCGATTCCGCCATCAGGGCCTTGGCCTTTTCGATGTCCAGCGAATAGGGCGTTTCCTCCAGCGCGCCAAGAAAGCCCTTGGGCAGGAAGGCCTGATGCACCGCCCACTGGCCTTTCAGGATTGACCCGGTCATGCCCGAGTAGTCCACCGCCCACCGCATCGCATCCAGCACCATCGGGTTGGCCAGCGCCTCAACCTTCTGGTTCATCGCCAGATAGTAGATCTGGCCGCCATCGTCGTTGGTGATCGTCACGTCGGCATTGCCCGTCAGACCTTCGACGTCGGTCGGCGTCAAGGCACGGGCGATGTCGATATCTCCCTTTTCCAGCAGCAGGCGTTCGGTCGCGCCCTCGGGGACATGCTGCATGAAGACGTTCTTCATCTTCGCATCGCCGCGCCAGTGGCCGGCACGCGCCTCAAGGACATAACCTTCGTTGGGCTTGAAGCTTTTCAGCACGTAGGCGCCGGTCCCGGCCGAGTTCGACTTGAGCCATTCATTGCCCATGTCGCCGTTTACCTCGTTCGCCATCACGGTCTTGATGTCGACGATAGCGGCCACGCCCGCGGTCAGGCAGTTGTAGAAGAACGAGGGGGCATAGACCTTGTCAGTCGTCACGGTAACGGTGTCGCCGTCAAAGGTGATCATGCTGTCGACGTTGTCGGGGGTGAAGCCGAACTGGGTGATGATGAAGGCCGGGGTCTTGTTCAGCTTGACCACCCGGCGTAGTGACCCCGCCGCGTCCTCGGCCGTCAGCGGGTTGCCGCTGCTGAAGGTGATGCCGGACTTTATCTTGAACGTGTGGGTCAGCCCGTCTTCGCTAACCGACCAGCTTTCGGCCAGCCCGGGGACCAGTTCGCCCGGCTTGGTCGGATCCAGCTCGACCAGCGAGTCGTAGACGTTGTTGTTCAGGTCAAGCCCGCCGAATTCGAACGCCTCATGCGGGTCGATCGACACGATGTCGTCGATGGCATCCGCCAGCACCAGCGTGTCGGCAGGCGTTTCGGCCATCAACGCCATGGGTGCGGTGCCAGCCATCAGAATTGCAAGCGCCGTTGCGCGGCCAAATCCATGCTTCAGATGCATTATCTATCTCCCTGCGATTGTTTTTTGAGGAGTCGGACTCTGCCGGTTCCTTGACTGATTGAAGGAAGGCCCGAGACAGGAGTCAATGGCTATCCGCCAGCTGCCGCTTCCCATCCGTCAGTCTTGGGTCACCGGGGCGATACGTTCGCCCGGAAATGGCGCCCTTCGCCCCTCTGTTTCGCAGCTGTCATCCGTCAGACCGGCGAGGTTCGCCCTTCGGGTGCTCGTGTGCGAAGGCCTCGGCAAGGGCCGACACTTGGCGGCCACCCGACCCCGGTCATTTGCTTTTAAGTTGCGTACTTGACTCAGCCACTCGTCCTTGCTGCTGGAATATCAGCTAGCGAACGCCTGCAATGCTGAATTCTGGTGGCCTCCCGCTGCGAAGGCATGTGGGGCCAGTCGCGCCTTGTTACCGGGTCAAGGCCTTGCCAAAGATCGCCGCCACACGGGCCTGCGCCGCCCGGTAGGCTGCGAAGTCCTTGGCAAAGGCCTTGATCCCGAATTTTGCAGCCATGATCGTCTCGGCGACCTCGTCTGCCGAAGCATCAAGCGCCTCAAGGCTCAACCGTCCTGCTGCGACGCCTTCGGCGATCCAGCTTGCGATATGCCGGGTGATACGGGCATGCGCCTGCTGCACTTCGGTTTGATTGAACGGCGTATTGGTCGAGAGGATCTCATCGGCATGAGGCGAGTTCAGCATCGCTTCGACCGCATCGCCGTCGATGGCCTGCATGGCGGCCAGCAATGTCTTGGTCGGCGGGCCAGGCACAGCCAGAACCTTGGCCACCGCCCGTTCCGACCGCTCGAAATGGATGCGGACCAACGCGTTGAAGATGTCCTCCTTGCCCGCATAACGCAGGTACAGCGCCGGCCGCGACATCCCCGCGCCGTTTGCTATGTCGGCCATCGAGGTGCGCCGCAGGCCGTATTGGGCAAAAGCCTCGAACGCCGCCTGTAGGATGGCGGCGTCCTTCGGGTCAAGCGACGGCTGGTCTTCCTGGTTCATCGCCTCATATTGCAGACCGGTGAGGATACGTCAAACCGGCCATTGACATTATGACACTAATCGTCCAATGTGTCAGAAAGAGGAGGTCCGCATGCCAATCACCCTTTCCATCAACGGTGCCGCGCATCAGGTCGACCTGCCCGCCGAAGTGCCGCTGCTTTGGGCGCTGCGCGATGGGCTGGGGATGACCGGCACCAAATTCGGCTGTGGCGTGGCCGCCTGTGGGGCTTGCACCGTCCTGATCGACGGGCAGGCGGTGCGGTCCTGTCAGGTGCCGCTTGGTGACGCGACAGGAGAGATCACCACCATCGAAGGCCTGGGCCAGCCCGGCAATCTGGCGGTGATCCAAGAGGCCTGGATCAAGCATCAGGTCGCACAATGCGGCTACTGCCAGTCGGGCCAGATCATGCAGGCCACCGCCCTTCTGGCCGCGATCCCGGACCCGACCGATCAGGATATCGACGACGCCATGCAGGGCAACCTTTGCCGCTGCGGCACCTATCCCCGCATCCGCGCCGCGATCCTGGATGCCGCCCAGACGATGAAGGCAGGCTGACCATGGCAAACTGGAAAAAGATCACCCGCCGGTCGTTCATGGTCATTGGTGCCGCCGTTGTCGGTGGCGCGGCCTTCGCCGCCTACAAGATCACCGAGGTTCCGACGAACCCCCTCGTTCCAGGCCCGGACGCCACCCCTCTCAACCCCTGGGTCATCATCAACGCCGACGGCATCACCGTCATCGCGCCGCGCGCCGAGATGGGCCAGGGCATCTCCACGACCCTTGCCGCCCTTGTCGCCGAAGAGCTTGACGTCGACTGGGATCAGGTCCGCGTCCTTCATGGCCCTCCGGCGCAAGCCTATTTCAACGCAGGCTTCGTGGACCGGATGTCGAACGAGCCTGACTTTATCCTTTCCCAGCAACCCAAGTCGCACAACCCGATCCTGGCCGCCGTGCCGAAGATCTTCGGGATGCAGATGACCGGCGGCTCCACCGGGGCCATCGGCGGCTTCCACCAGATGCGCCTCGCCGGAGCGGGCGCGCGCGAGGCGCTGAAGGCCGCCGCCGCCAAGCGACTGGGCGTCTCGCCCGATACGTTGAAGACCGAAGGCGGCAAGGTCATCGGCGAGAAGACCTTCACCTATGCCGAACTGGCCGCCGAGGCCGTAGACCTCGTCCCCTCCGACGTCACGCTTCGCGATCCGTCCAGCTGGCGCTATGTCGGCAAGGCGATGCCACGCCTCGACATGGTGGCCAAGTCCACCGGCACCGAGACCTTCGGCATCGACACTTGGGCACCCGGCATGAAATTCGCCACCGTCCGGATGAACCCGCGCCGGGGTGGCGAGATGCTGTCCTTCGACCCCGCTGCCGCCCTTGCCGTTCCGGGGGTAGAGCAGGTGGTCGGCCTTGGCACCGGCATCGCCGTCATCGCCAACACGACCTGGACCGCAATGCAGGCCGCGGCTCTGGTCGACATCCAGTGGGGCGAGGCGGACTATCCTGCCGATACCGACGCGATGATGACAAAGATCGAAGCGGCCTTCGCCACCGATTATGACTCGCGCCTGCGTGACGATGGCGATGTCGAGGCAGAGCTGGCGAAGGGCGACGTGATCGAAGCCGAATACCGCATCCCTTTCCTGGCCCATGCCGCGATGGAACCCATGAACGCCACCGCCTGGGAAAAGCCGGATGGCTCGCTTGAGGTCTGGTGCGGCAACCAGGCCCCGATCATGACCCGCGATGCAATCGCCGCGGCGCTGCGGATCGACGCCGAGAAGGTCACCCTCCACACCCCGGTCATGGGCGGCGGCTTCGGCGGCCGCACGGACTCCGTTCCCGCCGTTCTCGCCGCGCGGATCGCCCATGCGATGCAGGGCGCCCCGGTCAAGGTAACGTGGAGCCGGGAGGAGGACATGACCCAGGACTACTACCGTCCGGCCGCCATCGCCCGGCTATCCGGCCGTCTGGAAGGCGGCAAGGCGACGGCCCTCTGGGGCCGCACCGCCGCGCCATCGGCCGCCCGCAACGCGCTGGCCCGCCTCGTGGGATTCGCACCCCCAGGCGCCGATCGCGGCACGGTCGAAGGCGGGTTCGACCAGCCCTATGGCCTGCCGAACTACCGCTACGACGGCCATATCTCTGACCTCACGGTGCCCCTCGGCTTCTGGCGGTCCGTTGGCAATTCGATGAACGCCTTCTTTCTGGAAAGCTTCATCGACGAGCTGGCCCATGCCGCCAAGGCCGACCCGCTGGCCTTCCGGTTAGAGCTCGTAAAGGACACCCACGCGCCTTCGGCCAAGCTTCTGGAAACCGTCCGCGACATGTCGGGCTGGGACCAGCTGAAACGCCCGGGCTTCGGGCGCGGGGTGGCCTTCTGCTATTCTTTCGGCACGCCCGTCGCTCAGGTGCTTGAGGTGCAGGATACCGGAGCAGGCATCAAGCTGACCCGCGCCTGGATTGCCTGCGACCCCGGCCTTGCGATGGACCCCGGCATCGTCGAGGCACAGATGACCGGTGCAATGGTCTATGGCCTGTCGGCTGCCGTTCAGGGTGCCATCACCTTTGCCGATCAGCAGGTGGTCGAGCAGAACTTCTACGACTACGACCCGCTGCGCATGCACTCGACACCCGCGTTCCAGGTCGCGATCCTGCAGAACAACGGCACCTTCGGCCATATCGGCGGCGTGGGCGAACCGGGCACTCCCCCCGCCGCCCCGGCCCTTGCGAATGCGCTATACGACCTGACCGGAACCCGCGCTCGCGAACTGCCGCTCTCTCGAACATTCGATTTCATCGCCTGAGCGGTGCCTTACGGCCCATAGCCGCACGTCGAAAGGGCCAAGTTGCCGCCGAGCTGCGTCCTCACAGCGGCCACTTCGGCCATAAGGCCAACACGCGGCTCTGGGGTCCGCCTCACGGTGCTGTGCGATGCTCCAGCCGCAGGCCTACCGCGCTGCGCAAGGGAAAGCCCGCCCAGTATGTATCGGCAGCCGTCGGCTTGCCCGCTTCATCGCGGTCCGCCACGCCATCTTCGGCCAGCTCGACCAGTGCAAGATAGCGGTCCATCCCGGCATCGCCCTTCAGCATCTTGCCGAAATAGGCGGTGGTGAAGTGCTGGGCGATATTGTTCATCCGCACGTTATCCCAGACCGCATCGGTGTAGTGCTCTGCGGGGATGAAATCCAACCCCTCGGCAGGTTCCCAAGACTCCCGCGGGGCGGGCATCGGGGCACCCGCGTTGTGGTTCGCGCCGATGAACGTCAGCAGGTAGCGGTCCACATTCACCGCCTCTTCAAAGATCGTCCGGGTGCCACCCTCATAGAGCGACACGTCATCCTTGCTGCCCGCGATGAACATGATCGGCGTGCGGATGTTGGCCAGACCGGCGGCATCCCAGAAGTCCGTATTGCGGCCCCATGGGGCAAAGGCCACCATTGCCTTGATACGTGGATCAGGCAGCGCACGTTGGCTTTCCGTCCCATCCTGATGCACCTTCAGCGTGCCTGCCGGAGCCCCCCAATCATAGGCTGTACTCGCTTCGGTCACGCCACCTCCCGCGACGATGACCGCGCCATAGCCGCCCATCGAATAGCCGATCAACCCGGTATTGCTGGCATCCACCAACTCGTTCAGGAAAGATCCTTCGGTCTTGGACAAGGCGTCGATCTGGTTCAGGACAAACAGCTGGTCCAGCGGCCGGTTCACCAGCGTGCTGCCAAACGCCAGCTGACTGTCATAGGTGCTGTCGGTATGGTCGATCGAGACCGCCACATAGCCCTTGCTGGCCAGGTTCTCGCCCAGATGCGCCATCAGAAACCGGTTCCCGGGATAGCCATGCGAAATCAGAATCAGCGGATAGGGTCCCCCCGCCACCTCCGGTGCCGCATCCCGGACAGCCGCGCCATAAAGCGTCACACGACGCTTGCCATCGCGGATCAGCACATTTTCATAGGCCTGCAGGCCTTCCGGCTTTGGCCCTGTCGCAGGATACCACACCTCCAGCACCAGCGGACGGTCGTACCGGGGCATCGCTTCGGGGCCGGTGACATTCACGATGTCCAGCTGGTCAGGGTTGACCACCTCCAGCGTCTGCACCCCCACCGCGAAAGGCCCCGGCAGCGCCAGCTCCGGCGCGTCCGACCGCATCAAGTCAATGCGGTTGTGATGCGACGCCAGATCCTGCGCAAGCCCAACGCCAGTCGTGGCCACCAGCAATGCCACCGCCAGAGATTTCATCATCGTGCACTCCCTTCGTTGTGGGCCTTGCCGCCCCTTGGATCAAGCTAGCGCGCAATCAACCATAGGGCGAATAAAATCCGGAAAAACGCCCCTTTCTTACGGCGCGACCCATGGCCGCCAGCAGGAAAACCCCCCTTCGCAAACCGGGCCCTTCCGTCTATAGACAAAGCGCCGGGCCAGTTAACCATTTGCGAACCATATCAAATCGGAGCGATTTTTCATGCCAGGGCATCCGCACTCGGCGCTGCCGGTTCAGGCCGAGATGGCGAGGGGCAAGGTCTCGATTTTCACCTTTGTCAAAAATGCCGGTCGAAATCTGCTCTCCGTCATTCCCGAGGAAACCAAAAGCAAGCGTTACGTTCGCGGTCCGGCCCGGCTGCACTATGTCTGCGATCCAGCCATCATCACCGCAATTCTGGTCGAGCACGCCACCGTCTTTCCCAAGTCTCAGGTCACCAAGAACATTCTCGGGTCTGCGATCGGCAACGGCATGATCCTCTCCGAGGGTCCGGTCTGGAAGGCACAGCGCCGCCGGTATGCGCCACTCTTCGCCGCGCGCAACCTGCCGGTGCTGGCCCGGCATTTCGCCGACACCGGGCTCGACCTTGCAAATCGGCTGGCGGTGGCCGAAGGCGAAGTCGATATCGTGCAACTCGCGCAGGAGGCGACACTGGGCGACATCTCTCGGGTCATGTTCTCGGGGTCGAAAGAGGTCGATACCGACGCCGTCCGGGTCGGACTGAAGCGCTACACCGAGCACGTCGCCGACATGTCGCTCTTTGATCTGATGGGGCTTCCGTCCTGGGTGCCGCGTCTGAAATGGCTGAAAAGCAGAAAGCCGGTGACCGACATGCGCAATCTGGCGCGCCGCGTCATCATCAATCGCCAGGCCAGCCAGCGCGACGAGCCGGAGGACTTCCTCGACCTCATGGTGGCTGCACTGATGACCGACGGCGAGGACATCGAAACGACGGCCGACAATCTCTTGACCTTCGTCGTGGCCGGGCACGAAACCGCCGCCAATACACTCGCCTGGGCGCTGTACCTGCTGGCGCTTCATCCTGACTTTCAAAGCACGCTTCGCCGCGAAATCAACGCCGTCTGCCCTGAAGGACCGGTCACCTTCGAGGCCGCCCAGCAGATGACGCACCTTGACGCCCATGTCAGCGAAACGCTGCGGCTTTATCCGGCCGCCGCCTTCTTTGCGCGGGATGCGGCCACGGATATCACGCTTGGCGGCATCGCCTTCCGGAAAGGTGACGCGATCTACTTCCCGATCTACGCGCTGCACCGTCATCACACGCTCTGGGACGCCCCGGATGCCTATCAGGCGGACCGCTTTCTGAAGACCCAGCCCCAGCGCGGGCAGTTTCTTCCCTTCGGCGATGGGCCACGGGTTTGCATCGGGGCGCAATATGCGCGTACCGAAGTCGTTGTTCTGCTCGCGTCCCTGCTGCGCACGGTCGAATTCGCACTCGGGTCAGGCGTCATTCCGCGTCCGGTGGTGACCATCACCATGCATCCTGATGGCCCGCTCTTTCTGAGAGTCGCCAAGGTGAAAGGCGCGCAGGCATGAGGCCCCTCAAGCTTGTGCGCTCGCTGACCCGACGCCATGTCAGACTGGACTTCATCAGCGGTCCGCACCGGATCAACATCTTCGATCGCCCCGGCCTGTCGCTTGCCAAATCCGAACGGGACGCGTTGCGTGCCCAGGTCTCCGCTCTGGCCTTGAAGGTCGAACCGCGCGGGGCGCTGGATTATGGCGTCTTCCTCGACGACCTCGACATTTGGAAGAACATCGTCCTCACGCTGGTCTATGACCGCGAAACCGACACGCTCATAGCCTTCAATGCGCTGCGCTGGATCGACATCGATCGCAGCGGCGCCGAGCGGCCCGTGCTTCATCTTGGCCTTGCGATGGTCGACCCGGATTACCAGTCGCGCGGCGTGTCGTGGATCCTTTACGGCCTGACCGTGGTGCTGCTTTTCCTCCGCGCCGGCCTCAGGCCGTTGCGGATCAGCAGTGTCTCGCAGGTTCCGGCGGTCATCGGCAGGGTCGCCCAATCCTTCGTTGATGTCTATCCCGATGGAACCACCCTACGACCGGGGTATCGCCATCTGCGCGTGGCCCGGGCGATCATGAAGGACCACCGCAATGCCTTTGGCGTCGGCGATGACGCGTGGTTCGAAGAGGACCACTTCATCATCCGCAACGCCTATACCGGCGGTTCGGACGCGATGAAAAAGCAGTTTGACGATGCGGCCCAGCACCGCGACAGCTATGTCAACGACTTCTGCCTTGCCCATCTCGACTATGCGCGCGGCGACGATTTCCTGCAGATCGGGCAGATGGATCTGCCGACCGCCCGCGGCTACCTGATGCGGGACGTGCCCGCGCATTCGCGGCGCGCAGTGATGATGGCCGGGGCCTTCTTGCTGGTGCAGAACTGGATCGTCCCGATTGCCGCCTGGCTTGACGGTTCACGCCGCTGGAACGGGCTTGAACCCCGACGGAGTGACCATGATGTTCAGTTATGACGAATTCACCAAACGCAACATCGGCTTTGTCACCCAGGAACAGCAAGCCAGGCTCAAGGCCGCGCATGTCTTTGTCTGTGGTTGCGGTGGCATGGGCGGTGCCACCATCCTGGCGCTTGCGCGGGCCGGGATCGGTCGACTGACGATCTGCGACATTGACGTGTTCGAGGTTTCGAACCTGAACCGCCAGGTCTTTGCCTGGACCGATACCGTCGGGCACCACAAAGCCGAAGCGACGGCAGAGCAGCTGAAACGCATCAACCCTCAGATGTCCGTCGAGGTGCTCAAGGACGACTGGCCCGAACATGTGCCGCGCATCCTGAAAACCGCGTCGGTCGTCGTGAACGGCACCGATGACCTTGGCGCATCGCTTCTGCTTTATCGTGCAGCGCGCAAGGCCGGGCTGCCGGTCATTGACAGCTACGCCTCGCCCTTGCCGTCCGTCTACGTGACGCGGCCAGCCGATCCCAGCCCGGAAGAGCGGCTCGGTTATCCCACGATCGGCACCGCATGGAACCAGTTGACCGACGAGGCCCGCGCCAGGGCTTTCCAGGCCGAGGCTGTCTACGTCATGACCAACAGCTCCTCCGCCGCGCACATCGACCTTGATGCGGTGGGCGAGGTCGTCGCCGGCAAGCGCAGCCGCATGTCCTTTGCGCCCATGGTCGTCACGTCGGGCATGCTGATCGCCTACGAGGCCCTGGCGATCGTCACGGGAACGGCCACCGCGACCGACTTCCGGGGCTGGTTTTTCAATCCTTACCGTGGCCGCGTGGAACACCCGCGCAACCCGGTGGCGGCGATGATCGTCCGCCAGATCGTGCTGCGAAAACTCGCCAAGATGACCGCGTCATGACCGGACCGCTGCTCGCCGATTGCCTGATCTCGTTTCTGGCGGCAACCGCCTTGCTCAGCCTGCGCGTCCGTTTGCGCCAGACTGCGATTTCCCACCGCCTGCGCACGACCTTGCGGTTCGCGACCCTGATCTGGAGCCTGCTTTACTTTCTGCGCATTCCGGCCTGGCTGACCGACAGCGCCTTTGCCGGTCGCCTCGTGCTGGTTGCCGCCAGTCTGATCCCGCTGGCACTGCTCCTTGTCGCCGAGGCCGCGATGCGACGCCACGCCCCCGCGCGGGTGAAATACGGTTTGCTGTTCCTGACCCCGGCATTCGTGATTGCCGCCCTGGTCCTTCCGGCCTCGGCCTATCCGTTGTATCTGCCCGCCCTCCTTGCCTTTCAACTGGCCGCACTGATCGAGGGCGCCCTGATGCTGTGGCGCGTCCCGCCCGGTCACGGCAGTGAAGAGCGCCGCGTGCTGCGGCTCTTTGCCGGGATCGTTGTCGTCGCACTGCCTCTGGTCGTCACCGATTTTGGCTTTGTCGGTGCCCGATTGCCGTTGCACATGTCCGCGCTCGCGATCCTCGCCGGGACGTGGCTGGCGATTGCAACCAGCACCTGGGTCACGACCTTGGGACGGGCAGTGCTTGGCTTTTCTGGCTTTGTCTCGCTGGCACTTGCGGGCGGGATTGCCCTTGGCGTTGCAACCGGACCGCTGACTTTCGCCAGCCTTCTGGTCCCCACCGCCACCATCCTTGCAATCCTGCTCTTTGCCGCCGCTGCCGCCGGGGCGATACGCCTTTCGCGCGGCGAGATCGCCGATCAGCTGGTCGCCCTTCTGTCGCGGCCCCATGGCACGTTCACGCTTGAGGCCATCATGAAGACCCTCGCCGCACACAACCCGCGCCTGCTGACGAAGGCGGACCTGGTCGAGCATGATTTGCCGCGTCTGGCAGAGCTTGTGCGGCCCGAACCCCTATGGCCCGTGCCCGGGGACCAGATCGACGCGGACGGCTCGGAACAGCTTGGGGATATTGCCCGTGCAAACGCCTGTTCGCATCTTCTGGCGCTGCGGGCCGATCCACCAGAATTCCTCGCTTTCACCTTAAGCGCCCCGCAATCCAACGCGCGGATCTGCTCATTGCTCAGCGCCATCGCACTGCGCTACCAGATCGAAGGGCGGACATGACACCCGAAATACGCCAGGGCGACTTCGAAGCGTTCTTCCAGGTCCCCTTCGAGATTTACCGGAACACGCCCTATGTCTCGCCGCTGAAATCCGACCTGAAACGCTTCCTGTCCACCAAGGACAACCCGCTTTTCACCGGACCAGACGACATTGCCATCTTCACCGCGCATCAAGGCGGGCGGGCGATTGGCCGCATCACCGCGCATGTTCACCGCGCCTCGAACGCGCGGCATCATGAAAACACCGCCCTGTTTGGCTATTTCGACTGCACCGACGACGCCGACGCCGCCCAGGCTCTGCTTGCGGCCGCAGAAAACTGGGCCCGCGCTCGCGGCTTCACCCAGTTGCGCGGCAACTTCAACTTGACCGCGATGCAGATGGTTGGCGTCGCCACCGACGGCTTCGACAATCCGGTCGCCTCCGATTGCATGTGGAGCCCGCCGCACCTCGCCCGCCACCTCGAAGCCAATGGCTATGAACGCTACTTTCCGATGACGACGCACCAGCTTGATCTGGCCGATTGGGTCGGGCGGGCCAAAGCCGCCGTCCCGCTTCCGCCGGGCCTCTACCCCGCCCCGGTTACGCACAAGACGCTTTCGGCCCGGATTCACGACGCCCGCCAGATCCTGAACGCCAGTTTCGACAGCAATCCGATGTTCGTTCCGGTCAGCCGTGAGGAGTACGACTTTCAGGCCAAAGACCTGAAGTGGATCGTCGACACCCGGTTATCGGTCATTCTTCATGATCAGAACGGCGCGCCTGCCGCAGCCCTCCTCTGCATTCCCGACCTCGCCCCACTGCTTCGGGCAACCCGGTCGCGCCTTGGACTTACCGCGCCCTGGCACTTTCTGTGGCACCGGCTGACCAACCGGCGCGCCGTCATCATCTATTACGGGACCCTTCCCGCATGGCATGGCAAAGGTGCGGCACCCTACATGGTCGATGCCACCGCGCGGGCGGCTCTTGCGGCGGGCTACACCCAGATTGCCGGGACCTGGATCGCCGATGTGAACGGTGCCAGCCTGCGTCAGATGGAACGCGTCGGCGCAAAACCTGCCCAACGGCTTCACCTCTTTCGAAAGTCACTATGACCCGGTTCACCAAAGCCCTGTTTGATGCCTGCGTCGCCGAAAGCATGCTGTCGCCTTCGGTTCACAACACCCAGCCGGCGCGTTGGCGGCTGATCGGCCCCGACGAAATCGAGCTGTCCTGCGATCCGCGCGCAGCCGTGCCCGTTGCCGATCCCTCCGGCCATGACCTCCTTCTCAGCTGCGGCACCGCGCTTGAGGGCATGTCGATCGCGCTTTCGCGTCACGAACTGGCCGCCCAGGTCGAACTGATCAGCGAAAGGACCGACGGGGCCGCTGTGGCGCGCGTCCGGGTGGGTGGGCCGGCCACGCCCGATCCCTTTTGCGACGCGGTCGCAAAGCGCTTTACCTGCCGCGCGGGCTTTGCGCCATTCAGCCCCGCAGATGTGGCAAGCCTCGCGACCTGGGCCTCTGGCCAACCCGACCTCCATCTCGTCACCCAGCGCGACCGCATCGGTCAGATCGCCGCCCTGAACGATGCACTGTCAGCCGAAGTCTTTCGCGATCCCGCGTTCCGGGCCGAGTTGCTGCACTGGTGCCGCCTCAGCCCCCGCCACCCGCGTTGGACCCACGATGGCCTGAACGCCGACGCGATGAGCCTTGGCCGCCTAGAGGCCCGGTTCATGCCACTTGCCCTCAGCCGGCCCGTCTTCGGCTTCCTCAAACGCTTCGGCCTCGACAAGGCGCTCTCTGCCGAGCGCGCCAAGACGGAAACGGCGGCGGCTGTCCTGTTCCTGTCGGTTCCGGCGGCCGCATCGCCGCTCCTCGCCGGGCGCAGTCATTATCGGATGTGCCTCTCCCTGGCCGAGATCGGTTTCTCGACCTGGCCAATGTCCGTTCTCGTCGATCAGAAAGGCGCCCAGGACGCGTTCAGCCGGGAACTCAACCTGCCGATGTCGGACCGTCTTGTGTCCTGCCTGCGCGTCGGCTGCCCGTCCACACCGCAGCCCAAGCGGGCCCGCCGACCGATCGCCGAGGTGATCGGATAGCAATTCCTGACCTGCGGCGAAGGCAAGACCAAACGGCGGTTTCGCCTGCCAAGCACATAAATCGGCCACAAAACCCGGTCCGTCGCCACGTCGCCAAACCGGACTCGCGCGTGATCGCCAAAGTCGTCCAGGCGACCACGGCGTCAAGGTTGATGCCGCCCCCTACCCGCGCACCAATCGCGCCAGAGTCAATCCGACCGCCCGCAGCTCACGGCTTTCCGGCTTCAGCAGTGCCAGACCGCGCGCCAGCCAGCCCAGGGGGGCCAGCCACCAGGCCAGCCGCGCCACCCGATCCATCGCGCCCTCGGGCGAATTCTCCCCATAGGCCGCCAGCGCCGCGTCCAGCCAGCGTCCATCTTCCGGCCAGAGCGTGAAGGCCGTCTGCGCGAACATAACCACATCCGCCGCCTGCCAAAGCCCGCCTTGCCGCTCGCGGCGGAACCGCTCCAGGTCGATGAACCGCGCTTCCTGCCCGTCCCAGCAAATATCGCGCACTGCGGGTCGGCCATGCACCATCCCCGCCCAGTGCAACAGCCCCAAAGCCCGCCCCGCGCGTGCAAAGGCTTCAAGCTTCTCACTGTCGCCGCGCGTCGGATCCGCGACCACCGCCGGAAGCACCGGCCCCGCATCGGGCAGAAGCATCCAGTCCGGCCCTTCCAGCGCCACACCGGCCACCGGCAATCCGGCCTTGGCAAAGGCGTGCAACCCTTCGCGCTCTGCCGCAAAGGCGCGGACCGGGTCGCCCTTCTGCACCCGCTGGCGGCCCGACAGCCGTTCGATCCGCTTCAGCCAGAACCGTCGGCCATCCGGCAGATCAACCGCCTGCACCCGGCGCGATGGCTCGCCCAGTGCAGCGCCCAAGCGCTTTCGTAGCTCGTCTTCCGGCATGAGACCGTTCAGCGTTTCCATGGCCGTTATGTAACGCCTGGATGACGGATTTGTAAGTCAGGCTTCCGTTACCTGAAAGTAACCGGGCCCCGCGCGATCCAGCAGGTCGTCTGCCAGCGCCTGACCGATCCTGTCCCCCTCGCCCAGCGGCCCCCGCCTCTCGCCTGCAACCGAGGCCGAGCCGTCGGGCCTCAGGATCTCGCCGCGCAACCAAAGCTCGCCCGCCTCGATCACCGCCAGCCCCGCGATCGGCGTCTCGCAGGATCCATCCAGCCGTGCCAGGAACGCCCGCTCTGCCGCCAGCCGCAGCCCGGTCTCCCGGTCATGCACTGCCGCCAGCATCGCCGCCACCCGCGCATCCATCAGACGCCGCTCCACCCCGATCGCGCCCTGAGCGATTGCAGGCAGCATCTCCTCGGGCGCAATCGGGCCTCGCGCCACATGCGCCATCCCCAGGCGCACCAGACCTGCCATGGCGAGGAAGGTCGCGTCCGCCACCCCCTCCTCCAGCTTGCGCAACCGGGTCTGCACATTGCCGCGAAACTCGACCAGCGTCAGGTCCGGCCGCCGCAGCGCCAATTGCGCCCGCCGCCGCAAGGACGACGAGCCGACCACCGCGCCCTGAGGCAGATCGGCGATCCCGGCATGGCGGGGCGACACGAACCCATCCCGCACATCCGCGCGCCTGAGGTAGCAGTCCAGCACCAGTCCCTCGGGCTGCTGCGTCGGCATGTCCTTCATCGAATGGACCGCGATGTCGATGCTGCCATCCAGCAATGCCTCTTCGATCTCGCGGGTGAAAAGCCCCTTCCCCCCGATATCTCGCAGGGCCTTGTCTTGGATCTGGTCGCCGGTGACCTTGATCACCACCACTTCGAAGGCCGCCTCTGCCAAACCAAATGCCGCCATCAGGCAGCGCCGCACCTCGTGCGCCTGCCAAAGGGCAAGCGGCGAACCACGGGTTCCGATCTTCAAGGGCTGGGCGGGGTTGGGCAGATCATCGCGCATTTGCATGGCTTACCCTTGCCGCATCGCGCTTACAACTCTTGACATCCTCGGCCCGCCAGCCGACCCAAGTGCAACCCCAAAGGAACCCACATGACCAAAACCATCCTGCGCGCCCTGGCCGGTGAGGTCTTGCCCACCCCCCCAATCTGGATGATGCGCCAGGCGGGCCGCTATTTGCCGGAATACCGCGCCACTCGCGAAAAGGCGGGCGACTTCCTGTCGCTATGCTACACCCCGGACCTCGCCGCCGAGGTGACCTTGCAACCGATCCGCCGCTACGGCTTTGACGCGGCCATCCTTTTCGCCGACATCCTCCTTCTGCCTCAGGCCCTTGGCCCCAAGCTCTGGTTCGAAACCGGCGAGGGCCCCAAGATGGAGACCACCGACACCCCCGGCCAGGTCGCGAACCTGAAACCGACCGCGGCGATCCACGAGACCCTCGCCCCGGTCTACGAAACCATCCGCATCGTGAAGCGCGCCCTGCCGCGCGAAACCACCCTGATCGGCTTTGCCGGCGCCCCCTGGACCGTCGCCACCTACATGATCGCGGGCAAAGGCTCCAAGGATCAGGCCCCCGCCCACAAGCTGAAAAACCACGACCGCGCCACGTTCCAGGCCCTGATCGACCGCATCGCCGAGGCCACCGTCGAATACCTCTCCGCGCAGATCGAGGCCGGGGCCGAGGTGGTCAAGCTCTTCGACAGCTGGGCGGGCAGCCTCAAAGGCCAGGATTTCCGTGATTTCGCCGAAGCGCCCACCGCAAAGATCATAACCGCCCTCAAGGCCCGCCACCCCAGCACCCCCATCATCGCCTTCCCGCGTGAGGCAGGCCCTGGCTACATCGGCTTTGGCCACCGCACCGGTGCCGATTGCGTGGCCATCGACAACTCCGTCAGCCCCGAATGGGCAGCCGAGAACGTCCAGATCGACGGCTGCGTCCAGGGCAATCTTGCCCCCGAACACATGGTCACCGGCGGCCAGGCCCTGATTGCGGCCACAAGGCATGTGGTGAAAGCCTTCTCCAAGGGCCCTCACATCTTCAACCTCGGCCATGGCATCACGCCCGATGCCAGCCCCGACCATGTGCAACTGATGATTGACACCGTGCGCGGAACCTGAGGGCCCCGCGCACCTTCGTTCAGAACACCGCCGCGACCGGCTCGCCCAGCGCCAGACTGCCGGCATACTGGGACTGAGGACCGCGCTGCATCGGATGGTAGCGTGCACCCTGAATGTCGCGGAACCGCCGTTCCAGCCCGGCCGAGCGGTAGAACCCCGCCCCGCCCGCCAGTTCCATCGCCAGCTCCACGGTGCGGATCGCGTGGTCCGCCACCAGCGTCTTGCCGATCATCACCTCGTTGACACTGTCGGCCGAAGGCGCATTGCGCTCGACCGCCGCCAGCATCGCCTCATGCGCCATTTCCGCCCCGCGCAGCTCGGTTTCCATCCGTCCGGCCAGCGCCCGCAGGTCCGCCGTCATCGGCCGCTTCTTCGCCAGCCCGATCGCGATGGCCCGCGCGCTGTCGGCAACTCCCAGATAGGCCGCATAGATCAAGGGGAACGCCGTCGTCGCGATGATCTGGAACAGGGGATGCCACTCGCCCGCGCGGCGCTTCAGGGCCACGCCCGCATCCGGCACGAAAAGATCGTCCAGCACCACGTCATGCGACCCGGTGCCCCGCATGCCCAGCGTGTGCCACGTGTCCTCGACGCGGACCTCGGCCGCCTTCATCGGCGCGCCGAAATGCAGCACGAACCGCTGGCCATCTTCCTCAAGCACCGCGCCGGTCATCAGGATGTCGCCCGCCTCTGCCCCCGAGGTAAAGACCTTGCGCCCCGACACCCGGTAGCCGCCATCGACTTTCCGTGCCGTCCCCGACCCGGCAATCCAGTCCGACCCGCCGCTGGACAGAAGCACGATCCGCTCGGCCGCCACACGCCGCAACAAGGGCTCCACCGCCGCCAGCTTCTGGTGCCGCCAGCGCCAGGCCGGTATCGCCACCTGATGCGTGTGCATCGAAAACGCCAGCGCCGTCGACCCGCAAGCCCGGCCCAGCACGCGCAGCATGTCGGCCAGCTCGCGCACGTCCGCACCGCCGCCGCCAAGCTCCTGCGGCACGCCCGCCTCGACCAGACCGGCCTCGCGCAGCAACGCATAGTTCCCGGCAACGAAACCGTCCTCGGCATCCGCCTTCGCCGCCCCGGCCGCAAGCTGTTCCGCAAGACCCTCGGCAATCGCCACCGCAGTCCCGGCCTCGGCGGCCCGTATCACTCGTGTCAAAGTCATGGTTTCACTCCTTTTGCATGAATGCCGCCATTTTCACCGTGCTTCCCTCAGCAGGCCAGTACACCAACTGTACTACCCCCCCTTTTCTGCGGGTGGTACTTTCGCTGAAAAGAGGAGGCCATGCGATGCCCGAATCCAATACCTACGGCCAGTTCTGCCCCGTCTCGATGGCGGCCGAAATCCTATGTTCGCGCTGGACGGTCGTCCTGTTGCGCGAAATGCTCTGCGGCAGCACCCGCTTCAATGACCTGCGCCGTGGTCTGCCGCGCATGTCGCCCACGCTTCTGTCTAAACGCCTGAAGGAGCTGGAGCTTGCAGGCGTCGTCCGCACCGTATCCACCGCCCCCGGCACCTTTGAATACCAGCTGACCGAGGCCGGCGAAGAGCTGCGCCCACTCGTCCTCGGAATTGGTGCCTGGGGCCAGCGCTGGGTCGAATCCCGCCTTTCCCTGCGCAATCTCGACCCCACGCTCCTGATGTGGGACATGCGCCGCAACCTCAGCCCAGATCCCCTGCCGTCGCGCCGCTGTACGATACAGTTTCTGTACCCCGAGCTTGCGCCCCCCCAGCGCAACTACTGGTTGGTGATCGAATCGGGCACCGTCGACCTCTGCAGTTTCGATCCGGGATTCGACATCGACCTTCTGGTGACCAGCTCGCTGAAGACCATGACCGCAATCTGGATGGGACTGGCGCGGCTCGACCATGAGGTCGCCGCAGGCCGCGTTCAGGTCGACGGCGACCCCGCCATCAGCCGCTCGATGCGGGCCTGGCTCAAGCTCAGCCCCTTCGCGCCCATCGAACGCCGGGTTGCGTGACGGAAGCGCCACCCGGCAGGGAATGATGGCATGACGCAAGGGCCCCTCGCATCCGCAACTTCGGCGATGGCATCCCCTCAGGCGCAGCCGATGAACAACTCGATCCGGAGCGCCTAGGTGACCGGCAGCCTCTGGGTTCTGGCGACCCTGATCGCGGCGGCGGCCCAGACCGCCCGCAATGCCGCCCAATCGGGCCTGACTGCCCGGATCGGCATGCTTGGGGCCACTCAGGTCCGCTTCGTGTTCGGGCTTCCCTTCGCCGTCCTCTTCCTCGGGATGGCTGCCCTTGGAACAGGCGAGGCGCTGCCAGGCCTCACCATCCCAAGCCTCGCCTATACCAGCCTCGGCGCGCTCGCGCAGATCGCGGCCACCGCGCTGATGCTCGTCACGATGAAAGCCCGCTCCTTCGCGGTCACCACCGCCTGGATCAAGACCGAGCCGGTCATGGTCGCCCTGATCGCCGCGGCAACCATCGGCGACCCGCTGACGCTGCCGGTGCTGCTGGCCGTGGTCGTGGCCACGGCAGGGGTCGTGATCCTGTCGACCAAACCCGAGACGACACGGCTGATGCTGCGCGACCTTGGCCCGGCAGCCACCGGTCTTCTGGCGGGCCTTCTCTTCGGCGTCGCCGCCATCGGCTTTCGTGGCGGCATCCTGCATCTGGCGGACGGCGGTTTCCTGATCCGCGCCTCCACCATCCTTGTGGTCAGTCTGGTATTGCAGTCCGGCATCCTCCTCCTCTGGCTCGCCGCCTTCGACCGCAAGGCCCTGACCGCCTCGTTTGGGGTCTGGCGCACCTCGCTGCTGGCCGGATTCCTCGGCGCCTTCGCCTCGCAATTCTGGTTCATCGGATTTTCGCTGACCACCGCCGCCAACGTCCGCACCCTGGCACTGGTCGAGGTCATCATGGCGCTGGCCGTCTCGCGGTTCGTCTTCCACCAGCGGCTCAGCGCCCGCCAGATCCTTGGCATGACGATCATAGTCTTTGGCGTCGCACTTCTCTTGCGAACGCAACACTAGGGACTAATGCGGCCGCCCCGTCCGGCTGCACGGCAGCTTGGCCACCACCGCGCCCTGGCCCGCAGTCTTCAGTCTCCCCTCGCCGCAGCCATGGGCTCACTCTTCCAAGGTCAGCCGAGCCTCGATCACCCGCAACAGATGCTGCACAGCCGCCGCAAGGTTTGTCGGCGTCAACAAGTCCCACTGCGCCGGAAGCAGCCAGATCGCTTCATAGCTGGTGGGCGTCATCCGCCTGCCGTCGAGATCAGCCCAGAGGCTATAGTCCAGCTGCCGCGACATCGCCCCCGCACCTTTGCCCGCAAACCCCAGGTTCAGGACCATGCGCCCGCGGGGCAAGGGCGCGACCAGCTGCTCCTGCTCGGCGCTGATCTTCTGCGCTTTACCCCCAAACCGCGCCTCCAGCGCTGTCAGCACCGCCTTGCGCAGCTGGCCAGGCGGCACGGGGATCGCCGCCTCGAAGCTCCCGACATGGGGCGCAGGGGGCCGCGCGGCCTCAAGCGGCAGGTCGTGCAGCCGGATGAACCCCTCGATCCCGCCCGGTTCCGCTGCAAGCCGGGCCAGGGTCTTCACGGTCTGGAACCGCAGGTCAGGCCGCGTCGGCAGGGCACCTTCGATCCGCGCCACCAAAGGCAAACGCAGGAGTAATGCCTCGCGGTCTGCCTGCGACAGTGGCGTCGATGCCTGCGCTTCGGCAAGTTCAGACAGCTCGTCGGCATAGCCCAGCCGCTCGGCCTCGCTCAGCGCGTCCAGCCGTGTCAGCCGCCGCAGGACGAAGGTGGATGGGCACCCCCAAAGCAGCGGAAACCCCCGCTCCGCCTCCTCGTGCCGATGCGCCCGCAGCGCCGCCATGTGCCGGTTCATCCCGTCCCGCCTCCGTCGCTCTCTTTGGCAAGCCCCAAGGCCACCACGATCCTACCCTTATCGGCCGCACCGACAGAGGTTAGTCGATCGTAACCGCCCACGCTCAACCCCTTGAAATCATGTCGGGCTGATACGCGGTCCTGCGTGGTCAGATCACACCGCCTCTCCCGCCTCCAGCCGCGCCAGCACCCTTTCCGCCCCCGCCAGGACCGCCTCCCGGTGGCCCGCCTCCATCCCGTCCCAGACCCGGTACATCTGCCCCATCCGGGGGTTGGCCCGGAACCGCCCGCGATGCCGGTCCAGAAAGTGCCAGTAAAGCAGGTTGAACGGGCAGGCCCCGTCCCCGACCTTCTCCTTCACCCGGTACCCGCAACCCCGGCAATGATCCGACATCCGGTCGATATAGGCCCCGCTCGACACATAGGGCTTCGACCCCAGGATACCCCCGTCGGCAAACTGGCTCATGCCGATCGTGTTCGGCGCCTCGACCCATTCGAACGCATCGACGTAGACCGACAGATACCACTCATGCACCCGGGCCGGATCGACCCCGGCCAGCAGCGCAAAATTCCCCGTCACCATCAGCCGCTGGATGTGATGCGCATAGGCCAGATCCCGCGTCTGGCCCACCGCCGCCGCCATGCAGGCCATCCGCGTCTCGCCACCCCAATAGACCGCCGGCAAAGCCCGCCGATGCCCCAGCGCGTTCCCCTCCAGGTACGTAGGCCCCTTTAGCGCCCAGATGCCCCGGACATATTCCCGCCAGCCGATCACCTGCCGGATGAACCCTTCCGCCGCCGCAATCGGCACCCGGCCCGCACGCCAGGCCGCCTCGACCGCCCGGCACACCTCCATTGGCCCCAGCAGCCCCAGGTTCAGATAGGGCGAGATCACCGCGTGGCTCAGATAGGCCTCCCCCTCCAGCATCGCGTCCTGCTCCGCGCCGAACCGGGGCAGACGCTCGGCCACGAACTCGGCCAAGGCCGCCGAAGCCCCCGCCCGATCCGTCGCCCAGCGAAACGGCCTCAGCCGCCCGAAATGCCGGAAACGCACCTCGACCAGATCAAGCACCTCCTCCACCACCCCATCCGGCGCAAAATCCTGCGGCCGGGGCCGCAACAGATCAGCCTTCGCCGCCTTCCGGTTCTCTTGATCAAAGTTCCACCGCCCCCCGGCAGGCTTGTCACCCTCCATCAAAAGCCCGGTCTTGCGGCGCATCTCGCGGTAGAACCACTCCATCCGCAGCTCTTTGCGCCCCTCGGCCCAGGCCGCAAACTCGGCCTCCGAGCACAGGAACCGGTCATCCGCCAGCACCCGCACCGGCACCGGCAGCGCCTCCAGATCGCGCAGCACCCGCCATTCGCCGGGCTTCGTCGCCAGAACCTCGCCCGCGCCGAACTCGACCGCCCGACGCAGCAATTCCCCCGAGATCGTCTGAGAGTTCTCCGGGTCGTCCAGCCGCGAATAGGCCACCTGCCAGCCCTCGGACTGCAAATGGGCCGCAAATTTCCGCATCGCCGACAGGATCAGCGCGATCTTCTGCGGGTGGTGGGGAACGCTGGTCCCCTCGCCCATCACCTCGGCCATGACCACCACGTCCCGTGCGCGGTCCGCCGCCCGCAGTGCCGCCAGATCCGGCGAAAGCTGGTCGCCAAGGACCAGAACCAGCCTTACCAAGGCACGACCTCGCCCTTCCAGTCGAAGAAGCCGCCCGTGCCATCCGGCCCCAGCCGGTCCATCACCGCCAGCAGGTTCTCCGCCGCCACCGCAGGTGCTACCGCCGGATGCCCGGCCCGCTGCTCTGGAGCCAGACCCGTCTCCACCGTTCCCGGATGCAAGGCCACCAGCACCGACTGCGGATGCGACCGCTTGACCTCGATGGCTGCCGTATGGACCAGCTGGTTCAGCGCCGCCTTCGCCGCCCGATACCCGTACCAGCCGCCCAACCCGTTGTCCCCGATTGACCCCACCCGTGCCGAGAGGACGCCCAGCTTTGCCACTCGGTCGCGCGGCAGCAATCGCAACGCGTGCTTGAGGATCAGCGCCGGACCAATGGCATTGACCGCAAACTGCCGCGCCAAACCCTCAGCCGTTACCGCCCTCAGCGACTTCTCCGGTCCGTTCCCGTCCAGCACCAAAGCCCCGGTTGCGACGAGGATCAGATCGAACGAAGCGTCCAGCCCGCCCAGCGCCTTGGCAACGCTGGCCTCATCCGTCACTTCAAGCCCATCATCCCGGCGCGACAGGCCCACCACCTCGCCCCGCCGCCGCAGCGCCGCAACCAAAGCCCCGCCAATCCCGCCCGAGGCCCCCAACACCAATGCCCGCATCATCCCTCCGCGCTTTGCCTTGGTCAGGTAGCGCGGCAAGTCTTTGCGGCCATGGGGCGGGTAGTGCTAAGTCCCGTCGGCCCAGTAGGCGTAGCAATGCGACACCAAGACATCGCGACAGCCGCCCCGAAGCAGGGGAAGCACCCCGGGATCACTCAACGGAGACCTCGCAGTGCTGCGCAATAAAGGCATCAGTGTTGTAAAGGGTTATGGAGGTCGAACCCGGCGCGAGGCCCTTGACGGTCGCGCCAGTGCCGCCTTCAGCAAAGCTGAAATCGGCAATGTCTGGCGCGGCGGTCGAGGCTTCGGAAACTTCGATGCCCTGTGCGTCGCCTTCGCGAAGCTCCATCGTGGCGGTCTGCCCGACCGAAAGCCGCATAGGCACGCCGTTCGCATCGTGACACAGGTCCTTGTCCTCAGGCCCCTCCGCACCGATCACCTCAGCGGGAGTGAGAACATTGATGGGACACAGATTGATCGAATGGGAACTGTCCTGTTCCTCCACGACCGATCCTAGCACCGTCACTCCGGGGGACTTCCCCAGCAGGTATAACTGGCGCTCCGAAAACCTGGACATATCCGCGATGGACGGATCGGAAATACCCACCTCCACCCGCGCCCGGCCGAAGGCGTCACGAGCCGGCGGCAAGGCCCAGTTGATCTCCCACACCTGGGCATGCCCCACCACCAGTTGCGGACGGCCCGCGACAAGGCTCAAGTTGCAATCCCCGGTCTGCAACTGTGCGAGATCCTGGACTTCGGGGTCAAAGGTGACGCCCGTGACCGCACATTGATGAACGACCGTACCATCGGCGGCAAGGAACTCGATCACGGCGCGCGTTGCCGCGCCCGGTTTGCTTTCAGCCAGCATCCCAAGCTCATCTCGCACCTCTGGAAAAAGGCTCAACTTGCCTTCCTCGGCTCTCACACTTTCAAACTCGACCGGGGCATAGACCATGGCGAACATGCCCTGAAACAGCAGTCCGTCTTCGCCCGCTGTGGTCCTGCAGGCTGGTATTTCCACCGGGTTCGCAACCGTTTGCGCGGCAACCGGCGCCACTTCTGTTGCGGCCAGTCCAAGGATCAACAGAAGGCCAAATCTGATGTTTGTACGAAGTGCCATCAAATCTTACCGCTTCCATTATCTGCAGACCAAAACCTTAACGCCACCCTAATGTCCACGGCGAACCTGTTGAAATCACTCACCTTACCTCGCTTGTCCACCGTGGACAGCCTTCAGGCCACGATCTCTTTCGGGACGATGAAATCGACCGCGACCCCGGTCCCGAAGGCGACCTGGCCCCAGTCGGCCACGTCGAAATCGGCCACCAACGTGGCCCCGGTCGGATAGCGGGCGAACTCGGGGCCAGCGGGCGGGTGGGCCAGCAGGCGGGCGGCAAACTCGGCGATGCCGGGGTTGTGGCCGATCATCATCACCGTGTCGGACTTGGCATGGCGCAGGACCGCCATCATCACATCCGGCCCCGCATGATAAAGGGCCGGCTTCAGCTCCAGCACCGGCGCGCCGGGCAAGGCGGGGGCGATGCCAGAGAAGGTTTTCCGGGTCCTGAGGGCGTCCGAACAGAGCACTTCACCCGGCACATAGTCGCGGCTGGCCAGCCACTGCCCAAGATCGGCCGCCGCTGCCTGGCCTCGTTCGTTCAGGGGTCGGTCATGGTCGGGGGTCATCGGATCGTCCCAGGAGGATTTCGCATGCCGCGTCAGGATCAACCGCTTCATTTGTGGAACTGCCTCATGTGATAGGCCGACTGTTCGGGCAGTCTTGCATAGCTTTGCGACAGCGGGCAAGCGCGGCGAACCAGACAGCCGCCGGTAAGGCAGTCGTTCCCCTCGGGTCGGTCAAGGAAGGCGTGGCAACGGGGCAGGTCATAGCCCTCGCCGTTCAGTGCACCCGCCGGGCAGGCCGCAAGGCATGGTGCTGGGCAAGTATCGCAGGGACGCGGGGCAGCGGGGGGGACGGGGACCGTCTCTTTCAAGGCCAGCGCCCCCCGAAAGCTGACCATCAGGCCTTGGTCCGCTTGCACCAGCAGCCGCACCGGGCTGTCCCAGACCCGGCCCGTCCGCAGTGCCCATTGGTGGAACGGATGATAGGGTGCCCCGCCAAAGGGGAACAAAGCCTTGGCCCCAAGATCGCAAGCCAGCCGCCCGATCACCCGGCGCGACCAGCGGTCCACAGGGTCAGGCAGGCCATCCTGCCATTCGGGCTGCAAGGTCAGATGCGGCCAGAACCCGGGCTCCGAAGGACCAAGAAGAAGAACGGTGCGGGTTCCGGCCGGAAAGCCCGCGTCTCCCAAAGGCACCGCAAAGCCGCCTAGAACCGCCAGTCGCTCGTCTGCAAGCCGCGCCTCTAGCGCCGGAACGGAAGCCACAATGCCCATCCCAGCCGCGTCGGCCGTTCGTCCTGCCATTCCAGTCCCACTGTCATCGCGTCATGCCCTGCCTCTGGTTGTGGCACATAGGTGCGGAACATGCGGTCCCAAACCGACAGGGCAAAGCCGTAATTGCTGTCATGCTCGGCCCGGTGGACCGAATGATGCACCCGGTGCATGTCCGGCGTGACCAGGATCAGGCGAAGCGGACGGTCGAGCCATCCCGGAAGCGCCAGGTTCGCATGATTGAAAAGCGAAGTCCCGCTGAGCAGCATCTCGAACAGAAGCACCGCCAGGCCCGAGGGCCCGAGAAGATAGACGAGCCCGATCTTCAGCAGCATCGAGGCCAGGATCTCAACCGGATGAAACCGGAAGCCGGTCGTCGCGTCCATGTCCCGGTCGGCATGGTGCACCCGGTGAAAACGCCAGAAGAGCGGCACCTTGTGGGTCACCAGATGCTGCGCCCAGATGGCAAGGTCAAGGGCAAGCACCGCCAGCAGCACCTCGACCCAGGCAGGCCAGCCGACCTGGTTCAAGAGCCCCCATCCATTTCTTTCCGCATCCACCGCGGCCCCGATGGCCAGAAGCGGCAGCACGAGGGCAAGCGCCCGCAGAACGGCCGTATTCAGAACGGTCATCGCAAGGTTCGTGGGCCATCTGCGGCCACGCGGCAAAATGCGGCCCCGGCGCGGTGCAAGGGACTCGAGCCCCGCGAAAAGGGCAAAGAGCAACAGGAAAATGCCGCCCCTCCAGGCCACTTCGTTTGGCATTCAATCTCCTTCCGGCGCATCGGGCCCCAGCCCAACAGGCCACCTCGCCCAATCCTTACACCCGTTTTGCCGAGAGCGGTTAACGACGTCACCATCTTCCGCGCGTCGAGATGGAAGGAAGACGGCAAGAAGACGCAAGGACTACGCCGAAAATCCTTGCAGACCGGCGGGTTAAATCAGCGGGCGACGGCTTTCACGCCTAGCGCCGGACATGCGGCTTTACCCTCGGCTCGGTCGAGCGGATCTGGCTGCCCGCGCCGTGGTCGGTAAAAAGCTCCAAGAGGCAGGCGTTCGGCACCTTCCCGTCAAGGATTGTCACCGCACGCGTCCCCGCCTCGATCGCCATCAGCGCGGTTTCGGTCTTGGGGATCATGCCGCCCGAGATCACACCGTCCCTGGTCATCTGGCGGATCTCGTCCGGGGTGATCTGGGTCATCACCTGTCCGTCAGCGTTCTTGACACCAGGCACGTCGGTCAAGAGCAGCAGCCGGTCCGCCTGGAGCGCCCCGGCAATGGCGCCGGCCGCCGTATCGCCGTTCACGTTGAAGGTCTCGTTATCTTTCATGCCGGTAGCGACCGGGGCCACGACCGGGATGATCCCGGCGTTGTAAAGATCGCGCAGCACCTGGACGTTCATCTCGACTGGGCGTCCGACATAGCCAAGCTCGGGGTCATCCGCCTCGCAGACCATCAGGTCGTCGTCCTTGCCGGAAATGCCCACCGCGCGGCCACCGGCATCCATGATCGCCTGGACGATGCGTTTGTTCACAAGTCCCGACAGGATCATCTCGACCACCTGCACGGTGGCCTTGTCGGTCACCCGCTTGCCGCGCACGAATTCCGACTTGATGCCCAGCTTGTCCAGCATCTCGTTGATCATCGGCCCGCCACCATGGACCACAACGGGATGCACCCCAACCTGCTTCATCAGCACGAGGTCGCGGGCGAACTCGGCCATTGCCGCGTCGTCGCCCATCGCGTTGCCGCCGAACTTCACCACGATCACCGCGCCCTCGAAGCGCTGAAGATAGGGCAGAGCCTCGGACAGCATCTTCGCGGTGGTTATGGCGTCGGACATGGTCAGGGTCTGCTGTTTCATACGGGCCTCCGAGTCATGCGTCGCTTAAGGCTTTTGCGGCCCCCTGCCAAGTCTTGCCTTCCCCATCGGCAAGCGTAGCTTGTCGCGCAAAGGAGACCCATACATGTCCGAGCAGAAAACCCTTGTCCTGACCGGAGCCAGCCGCGGGATCGGTCATGCCACGGTCAAACGCTTTTCGGCCGAGGGCTGGAGGGTTCTGACCTGCTCGCGTCAGCCGTTTGACCCGCGCTGCCCTTGGCCGGGGGGCGAGGAGAACCATATCGAGATCGACCTTGCCGATCCGAACAAGACGATAGCGGCCATCGAGACGATCAAGGGCATGGTCAATGGCAAGGTTCATGCTTTGGTCAACAACGCCGGGATCAGCCCGAAAGGGCCGGGCGGAGCTCGGCTGAACACCTTCGACACCGACCTGCGCACCTGGGGTCATGTGTTCCATGTGAACTTCTTTTCCAGCGTGATCCTTGCGCGCGGGCTGAAGGACGAACTGACCGCCGCGAAGGGCAGCATCGTCAACGTGACCTCCATCGCCGGCGTGCGCGTCCACCCCTTTGCCGGGGCGGCCTATGCCACGTCGAAAGCGGCGCTGGCCGCGCTGACGCGTGAAATGGCGCATGATTTCGGGCCCTTGGGTGTCCGGGTCAACGCGATTGCTCCAGGCGAGGTCGAGACGGCGATCCTGTCGCCCGGCACCGACAAGATCGTCGAGACCCTGCCGATGCGGCGACTTGGTCAGCCGAAAGAGGTGGCTGATGCGATCTGGTTCCTGTGTTCGGACCAGTCGTCCTATATCTCGGGGGCCGAGATCGAGGTGAATGGCGCGCAGCACGTCTAGGACCGCGCCCGGTTGTGGGCTTCAGGGCTTCAGGTGCAGCGTGCCGTTCTCGATCTTCCGGGTCGGAATCTGGTTGCGGTCGATCTTCCCCTGAATCGTGTGGTGGATGTCCTGCATCATCGCGGCCGAGTGGTAGTAGAAGGAATGGTCCGAATTGGCGACGATACCCTCGAACTCCGCGCGGTGCTCATCGTAATACTGTCCGACATCGACATTCACCGCTTTCGAAGGGGCGCTATCGGGAAGGCCGATGCGGCCCACCCGGGGCGACACGCCGACCCGTTTGGCATTCGAGATCGACAGAACCGAGTCATAGGGGTTCGAATAGTTCGTCAACCGCACACAGTGGCGATAAAGTGAGGCCGAGACCTCTGAGGCCCCCATCGAGCTTGCCGACACATCGGCGCTGATCAGCATGACCTGCGACAACGACCAGCCGGTGTTGACCAGTCCGCGCCGGTCATCGGCATCGTCAAAGGCCTCGCGCAGGACGAAAGCCCCCATCGAATGGGCTAGGACATGGGTCGAAATCTCGCAGTCCTGCTGGATCGTATGCGCAAAGGAGCTGATGCCGTCGGTCACCAGTTGCAGGGCGGTCTGCTTGGCGTCGGTCCGGTCCTCCAGGTAATTCAGCGCAGAATTGGCGCAGGGCCAGTCGAAGCTGACGACAGCGCCCTTGTAGCCCAGTGCTTCCAGCCCCTTGCGGATAAGCCGATGACGTTGCAGGACGAATTTCTGCTCGGAATTGAAACCGTGAATGTAGATCAGCACATCGCCTTCGGGTCTGTTCTGGGCATTTCGCCTGGTCTCGCCAATTGCGACGACCTTTTTGACCCAATCCGCGCGCGAGATTTCCATTTCGGGCGTATGGACCTTGGCGGTTGGAGGAACTTCAAGGAATTTCGACTTGGCCGGGTTGGAGCCGAACTCCCCTTTGGAAATGTTGCGGGCAACAAAGACGTAATCCATGAAAATGACCTCGTGATGCAAATGCAGGCGTGCAGCATAGCATGGTTTGACAAAGGCTCAAAACCTTGGTTCAGAAGTCTCCGATCCGGCGGATACGGAACGGGGCGCCACCGCCGGTCCGGGCCGCAATGTCTTCGGGCGTCAGGGCGTTGTTGACCACCATCAGCTTGCCGGGTTCGTCCAGCGCAAGTGGCACCAGCTCATAAAGTGCGGGGCGGAACGTGTCTGGGGCGACAGCGCTAGCAAGCCGGGTCAGGAAGTCCTCGCCATAGACGATGGCCCCGTCGAAATCGGTGCGCTTCACGATGGCCCCGGTAAAGTCGGCCGCAACGATGACCGTGCCGCGAAAGGTTGCGGCCGATAGGTCGGTCGAGGTGAAGTTGACGCCGTCAAGAAGCGCGCCGTCAAAGCTGGCGGCGGTCAAAGCCGCGTTGGAAAAGTCGCTGGCGATGATGGTAGCCCGCTGGAAATCCGCGCCATACATCCGGGTCAGGGTCAGCCCGTCCGACGCAGGCAAAGGTGCCAGCACCTGATCCGGCGGCAAGGATGCAAAGCGGGTTCGCGAGATATTGGCCAGCCGGAAGCGGGCGTTTTCAAGGATCGCGGTCCCGAAGTCGCATTCCACAATGTAGCTGCCGGAAAAGTCGGCATAGGACATCCGCGCCTGCTGGGCGGTGACCAGTTGCAGATCCGTCGCCTTCAGGATCGCAAAGTCGAGGTCCAGCCCGATGTAGGTCAGAAGCTCAAAGTTGCGGATTCCGCTAAAGACCAGCACCCGCAACAGCTGCCCGCGCTCGGGGCTGGCTGGCCGATCCGTCAGGTGTGTACCTTCGGGCCGCTCGCTCCACCCGAAATAGCTGGCCGATTTGGGGTAGGCGTCCCCCAGCTCTTCGCGCCGCTTTCGCAACGCCACGCGAAGGCCGTCGGATTGGTCTTCGGGCCTCAGGCCGGTATCAAGGAACCGGTAGGGCAGCAGTGCGCGCGAGATCGAGGTAATGCGCAAAAGCAGGCTGCGGTCCAGATCCGTGGCGGGGTCAAGCACGTTGATCGGGTTGGCAAGGCCCTTGCCATGGACCCGGTCGACGACTTTGCCAAGCTCGGCGGCGATTTCGGTGATCTCTACCGCCAGTTCGGCGTTTCGCGCGGCTTCGGCCAGTTGGACATCGGTTTGCAGAAGCTGGGTCTGCTCTCTGATCCGGGTGTTCTGTTCGCGCAAAAGGTCTGACTGCAATCCGATCAGCTCGTTCTGCTTGTAAAGCAGCGCCGTCCCTGCAAGCGCCGCCATCGCCGCAATAAGCGCTGTCAGCGATGCGATGATCCAGCGGCGGGTCGTGATCCAGGCGTAGCGGGACAGAACCATGGCCACCAGTTCGCGGGCCGCCGACGTTGCTCCGGCAGGGTCCCGGTCAATGGCCCGGTCGGCGATGCGGGCAAGGGGGTCGGCGATCTGTTCCAACGCGACCTCGGCATGGCCGAAGAGCCGGCGCAGAAGCGTCTTCCGAAGGGCGAAAATCACGGTGCCAAGGATCAGCACGACCATCAGCGCCGAGAGGAAGATGGTCACGATCAGCCGGGCACTGTCTTCCAGAAAGCCAACAGCCGAGTAGGCCAAGAGGATTCCGGCGGCCAGACCGAAGACAAAGAACAATACCCCCATCCCGCCAGACACAAAGCCCGAACGGGATGCCGCGCCGCTTTGGGCGGTGTCAGGCTGTACTTCCGGCGTGGCCACGAGTCCCATCCCCTATCCCACGGGAAAGACGATGACAAAGCGCGGTCATTGTGGCAATCGATTTGCAGCCGGAAGGAAGCCGCGATGCTGGACGAAAGCGACGATATCCACCCCTTGTTCCACGGCGCGCCAACGGGGCTTGAATTCCGCAAGCTGCGCAAACGTCTGGTGCAAGAGGTGCGCGAGGCGATCGAGACCTACGGCATGGCGAAGGCTGGCGATCGCTGGCTGGTCTGCCTTTCCGGCGGCAAGGACAGCTATACGCTTCTGGCGGTGCTCCACGAGCTGAAATGGCGGGGTCTCTTGCCGGTCGACATGCTGGCCTGCAACTTGGATCAGGGCCAGCCGGGCTTTCCGGCGACGGTGCTGCCTGAGTTTCTGACCCGCATGGGTGTGCCCCACCGGATCGAGTATCAGGACACCTACTCCATCGTCATCGACAAGACCAAGCCGGGCGGGACGATGTGCAGCCTCTGCTCGCGGCTGCGGCGGGGGAACCTGTACCGGATTGCGCGGGAAGAGGGTTGTTCGACGGTAGTCCTGGGCCACCATCGCGATGACATTCTTGAGACCTTTTTCATGAACCTCTTTCACGGTGGACGGCTTGCCAGCATGCCGCCACGGTTGTTGAACGAAGAGGGTGATCTTTACGTTGCCCGCCCGCTTTCCTTCGTGGCCGAAGCCGACTGCGACCAGTTTGCCCGCGCAATGGGCTATCCGATCATCCCGTGCGACCTTTGCGGCAGTCAGGACGGCTTGCAGCGCGCGCAGGTGAAGAAGCTGCTTGATGAATGGGAGGCGCGGGTGCCCGGACGGCGGCAGGTGATGTTCCGGGCCTTGATGAATGTCCGGCCTTCGCATCTGGCCGATCCCGGGCTGTTCGATTTCGCAGGGCTTGCTGCTGGTGGTCTCGCTCTGGCAGATAGCGAAAATTCTCTGCAACTTTCGGCTGAGCGTTAAGGAACTGATCATGAACATCCGCCTAGCTTGACCCCTGAACCGCGGGCCAAATGTCCGCAGACAGGGGACGGCAGTCATGGCTTTTGCGCTTTCATGGATCAAGGACCCTGCCCGCAGGAACGAAGCGTCGGCTGCCCTGCCGGTCCTCGTCTTGATAGCTTATGTGCTTGGGGGAGAGATTGCGCTTGCCACATTGGCGGTCCTTCTGCCGCTCGGGTTTCTGGTTTTGGGACAGGCAAAACCGGCGGGTTTTCCCGCCGCCATGTCGGACCAGGTGATCGCCCAGCTTGATACCTCCCTGGCAGAGGTTGCGGTCAAGGGCGGGTCGACCGGCTGCTTTGTGATCCAGTTCGACGACCCCGCACTGCTTTGCGATCGTCTGGGGCGGGCGCGGCAATCTGAAATTCTGTCTGCCTGCGTCGGACGCCTCCGGGGTGCCCTGCGCCCGGGCGACATGCTTTACACGCTGGAAGACGGTAGCCTTGCGGTGACCCTTGCGCCCTCGCCGAAGCTTGATCTTGAAATCATGGTGCGGATCGCCGGGCGGATGCACCTCGTCGTGCAGCAGCCGATGACCCTGGCCAACGGTCCGGCGCAGGTCACCTGTTCCATCGGCTTTTGCCATGCAGAACAGGTACCGGTCCCCAGCGGCCGTGCGCTGCTGGATGCGGCGCAAGTTGCCGGGGATGAAGCCGCACGCTATCGCCCCGGGGCGATCCGCAGCTACACGGTGGAACTCGCAAGCGCCCGTGCCGACCGCGACGCCCTGCGCTTGGGCTTTGCCGCAGCGGTAGGACGGGGTGAGGTTCGGGCCTATTTCCAGCCGCAACTTTCTACCGACAGTGGCGAGGTTTCGGGAATGGAGGCCCTGGTCCGCTGGCATCATCCAAGCCGCGGCTCTCTTTCACCGGGGGCCTTCCTTCCAGCCATCGAAGGGTCCGACCTGATGGACCTTCTGGGCCAGACCATGTTGACCCAATCTCTGGCGGCAGTGGCCGAGTTCGACCAGAAGGGTCTGCGCATTCCAACCGTTTCCGTCAATTTCTCGGCTGCCGAGCTTGGCGACCCCCAGTTGCCCGAACGCCTGAAATGGGTCCTCGACCGGTTCGAGCTTGCGCCGTCACGGCTGACGGTTGAGGTGCTCGAATCGGTAGTGGCCGGCGATGGCGACGAGATCATCGCCTCGAACATCGCGCGAATCGCGGCCATGGGCTGCGGTGTGGATCTGGACGATTTCGGAACCGGCAATGCGTCAATCACCGCAATCCGGCGCTTTGCCCTGAACCGGTTGAAGATCGACCGCAGCTTCGTGCGCGACGTCAACCAGAACCGCGATCAGCAACAACTGGTCACGGCAATCCTTTCGCTTGCCGAACGCCTGGGGCTTGAAACCTTGGCCGAAGGCGTCGAGACACCTGCAGAACACGCCCTGCTCGCACAACTTGGCTGCGGTCATGTCCAAGGGTTTGCGATCGCAAAGCCGATGCCGGTTGAAGACCTGGCAGAGTGGCTGTTCTCCCATCGCGAAAAGCTCTCGCAGGCCTTGCGTATCGGCGTGAAGGCGCGCTGAAAGAACAGGACGCCTGGCCGCCAACCGTTGGGCCCCGCGTCCATCGGCGGTTAAAACCCAACGACCGACGAAGCGCCGATTTGCCTGCGTTACCCCTCATATTCGGGCGAATATGCTTGACCTTTCCCTGCCCCTGTCGTTGAAGCACCGCTGATCCGAAGATCGGGATGGTGGCAGGCAGATGGAAGAGCAGAACAACAAGAACCTGATCCTGGCGATGGTTCTCAGCGCATTGGTGATGATCGTCTGGTTCGTCCTCTTTCCGCCGCCCGAACCACCCGCTCAACCCACGACCGACGCGTCCCAGACCGATGTCGCCGTCACAACCGAGCCCGACCAGGACCAGACCGAGGTTGCCCCGGTTCCAGAAGCACGGCGCCTTGCGATCGAGACGGAAAAGCTGTCGGGCTCGATTTCGCTGCGCGGCGCGCGGATCGATGACCTTTCGCTGAAGACCTATCGCGAGGAGATCGGGCCAGAGTCCAAGACTGTCCGGCTTCTCTCGCCTGTCGGCGAAGAGCTGTCCTATTATTCGGTCTTTGGCTGGCTTGCGGGCAAGGGGCTTGAGACGTCGGATGTCCCGGACGCCAACACCGAATGGTCGCCCGTAAACGGCGAGACTCTCGCGACCGGCAAGCCCATCAGCCTGCGGTGGGATAATGACATGGGTCTGACTTTCCTGCGCGAGATCTCGGTCGACGAAGACTTCATGTTCACCGTCACGGATACCGTCGAGAATACAGGTGCCGCTGCAGTGAATCTGCAACCCTATGGGATCGTGGCCCGCCGTGGTCTGCCGAAACTGCAGAATATCTTTGTGGTCCACGAAGGCGCGATCCAGCGTACTGACGGCGAGTTGACCGAGACTGACTATGCTGATGTCACCGAGCTTGCCGTCGACGAACGTGAAGGTCTGCCCGCCGAAGTGACCGAGGCGGCGGAAGACGGCTGGATCGGCTTTACCGACCACTACTGGATGACGACCCTGATCCCGGAACAAGGCAAGCCGTTCAAATCGGTACTGAAATACGTTCCCGGCAGCGACACCTACCAGGCCGAGGTCCGCCAGCCGGTGATCACGCTGGACGCGGGTGGCAAGGCGACCTCGACCATGCGTTTCTTTGCGGGTGCAAAGGAATGGGAAACGATCCGCGCCTACGAGACCGAGGCCGGTATTCCGGGCTTCGTCGACTCGATAGACTGGGGCTGGTTCTACTTCCTGACCAAGCCGATCTTCGCCGTGCTGCACTGGCTGAACCAGTTGATCGGCAACATGGGCTGGGCCATCATCGCGCTGACCTTCGTGCTGAAGCTGATCGTCCTTCCGCTGGCCTATAAGTCCTACGTGTCGATGGCGCGGATGAAGGAACTGCAGCCCGAGATGGAAGCGCTGAAAGAGCGCGCCGGCGAAGACAAGCAGAAGCTGCAACGCGAGATGATGCAGCTTTACAAGGACAAGAAGGTGAACCCCGCAGCGGGTTGCCTGCCGATCCTGATCCAGATTCCGATCTTCTTCGCGCTTTACAAGGTGATCTTCGTCACCATCGAATTGCGTCACGCGCCATTCTTCGGCTGGCTCAACGACCTGTCGGCACCCGACTCGTCATCGCTTTTCAACTTCTTCGGACTTCTGCCCTGGGACGCGCCAGCGCAGGGCACGATTCTGCACCTGATCTTCATCGGCATCCTGCCGATCCTGCTGGGCATCACCATGTGGATGCAGCAAAAGCTGAATCCGGCCCCGACCGATCCGGTGCAACAGCAGATCTTCTCGTGGATGCCTTGGGTCTTCATGTTCATGCTTGGCGGGTTCGCCAGCGGTCTGGTGGTCTACTGGATCACCAACAACACGATCACCTTCGTTCAGCAGTACCTGATCATGTGGAGCCACGGGAAACGCCCCGACATCTTCGGCAACATCCGCTCGGCAAAGGCCGCGAGGGAGGCCGCGAAAGCATCTCCTCCTCCTGCGGAGCCGAAAGCCCCGGCCACCACACGGAAACCGTCCGGCGCGACCCCGAAAACCCGCAAGAAATGACCATCCGGCTGGCCCATATCTGTCGGCATCCGATCAAAGCCTACGGACGCGAAATGCTCGCGTCCGTTTGTCTTTCGGCGGGGGCGGGTCTGCCGTTCGACCGCGAATGGGCAGTGGCGCATGAGGCGGCAAAGCTGACCCCCGGCTGGAATCCATGCATGAACTTCACCCGCGGTGCCAAGGCGCCCGAGCTGATGGCGGTGACAGCCCAGTTGGATGAAACAGCACGGCGCGTGACCCTGACGCATCCAGCGCGGGGTGCGATCACTGTCGCACCGGATGACCCGGCCGATCTCCCTACCCTTCTGGCCTGGGCCGACCCTTTGATCCCGGAAGGGCGCGCGCGGCCTGCGGGCATCGTTGCGGCCGGACGGGCGATGACCGACAGCGACTTTCCGTCGGTGTCGGTTCTGTCTCTGGCCTCGCTGGCCGAGTTGAGCGTGCGCATGGGGATCGAGCTTTCGATCCACCGCTGGCGCGGCAACCTCTGGCTTGACGGGGCCGACCCTTGGGCCGAATGGGGCTGGATCGGGCAGCGGTTCCGGGTGGGTGATGCGGTTCTGGAGGTGGTCGAGCGCATCACGCGCTGCGTGGCGACCAAGGTTCATCCGGAAACCGGGACGGTGGTCGGCGATACTCTGGCTGCATTGGAGACAAGCTACGGTCACCAGGATTTCGGCGTCTACGCCAAGGTGATCGAGGGCGGCGCGATTGCGCTTGGTCAGACCTGGACAACCGCATGAGCCTGCAATTCACCCTTGCTCCAGAACCCGATGACGATGCCCGTGAGGCCGGACGGCTGCTCTTTGCGGGCCCGGTAGACTTTGTCAAGGGCGTCACCACGATGGCCGCCTTACCACCCGCCGACCGGCTGGAAGTTTGCTTCGCCGGACGGTCAAATGTCGGAAAGTCCAGCCTGATCAACGCGCTGACCGGGCGGAAGAACCTGGCGCGGGCGTCGAACACACCCGGGCGGACGCAGGAAATCAACTATTTCGTCCTGGGGGAAAGCCGCTACCTCGTCGACCTTCCGGGTTATGGCTATGCCGAGGCCCCGGTTGCGGTGGTGGCAAAGTGGCAAGCACTGCTGAAGCAGTTCCTCGCTGGGCGGCAGACCCTGCGGCGCGCCTTCGTGCTGATCGACGCGCGGCACGGGGTGAAGGCGGTGGATGAGGAGATCCTGAAGCTTCTGGACCGGTCGGCCGTGACCTTCCAGGCGGTTCTCACCAAGGTCGACAAGATCCACCGGGATGAACGCGACGCGGTGATCGAACAGGTCAAGGGCGCGTTGGCCAAGCATCCCGCGGCTTACCCCGAGATCGTGGTGACAAGCTCGGAAAAGGGCGAAGGGATCGAGACCCTGCGCGCCCTGATCGCGACGATGGAATAGCGCTTAGCCTTGTGCGTTGTGATCCGGGTCGGCGCCCGGAACCGGGTCATAGCCATGCCCGCCCCATGGGTGGCAACGGCAGATGCGATGGGCCGCAAGATAGCCCCCCTTCAACGCCCCATGACGGTCCAAGGCCTCCAAAGCATAGGCCGAACAGGTGGGCTGATAGCGGCAGCCATGCCCGACCCAGGGCGACAAGAACAGCCGGTACGCCCGGACGGGGAGAGCGGCAAGATGGGCAAGCGGCGTCATCCCCGGCTCCGATGCACGGACTGCAAGGCCTGCGTCAGGTCGGCACGAAGATCGGCGTAGGGGCGGGAGACGGTAGCCTCGGGGCGGGCAACCAGCACATAGTCCCAGCCCGGTCGGGCCAAGCCGGTCAGAACTTCTCGCGCCAAGGCTCGAAGCCGCCGCTTGGCGCGGTTGCGTGCGACGGCATTGCCGATCTTCTTTGACGCGGTGAAACCCACCCGCATCAGTGCCTCGCCATCGGCCCGGTCGCGTGCCTGCAAAAGAAAGCCGTTCGTCCCCTGCCGACGCGCCGAAGCGGCCTTCAGGAAATCAGCCCGTTTGTTCATGACGCAAAGCGAAACCGCCGGAGACCCTGAGGGCGCTTCGGCGGCAAAGCCTTGGCCCTGGTTCTCCGGCGGTGTCATCTCGCAACCCCTGGTGCCCCTTGGGGCAGGATATCAGGCGGTAAGCTTGTGACGGCCCTTGGCGCGGCGCGCAGCCAGGACAAGACGGCCGTTCTTGGTCGCCATGCGGGCACGAAAGCCGTGGCGGCGCTTGCGAACCAGGTTCGACGGTTGAAATGTGCGCTTCATCGCGGCTCTCCATTAGACTTGGCCCGAACCCCGGACGGATTCCACTAGGATTCGAGGGCCCGTAACTTGAAGACCGTCCTTTACGGGCGCTTTTTCCCTAAGTCAACGCGTGCGGCGCGGTTTTCCTGCAACATTTCCACCTGAATTCCGAAGAGCTGCCTACAGCAAGCCGATGCAAGGCGTCGTCGATCAAAGCCGCGTGAAAGCCCTGTAATTGCAAGCGCTCTTCGGCCATGGTCTGGGCGCGGGCGGTACCAGATAATGAAGTCAGTCGAAAATGTGCCGAATGGCGACGGGACCCGGGCAGGTTGGCTTCGCCGCGTGCCTATTCTCGTTATTCTGGCGGCAGCCTTGATCGGCGCGATCCTGTTACGAGAGGAGCTGAGCTTTTCGGCGCTTGCCGATCATCGCGAGGCCCTGCTGGCTTTCCGGGACACGCATTACCTGCTGACGGTTCTCGGGTTCGTGGCCGCCTATGTCGTGATCGTGACGCTAAGTCTGCCTGGGGCCACGGTTGCCACCTTGACCGGGGGCTTCCTGTTCGGCCTCTTTCCCGGCGTCATCTACAACGTCTTTGCCGCAGGGACCGGGGCGATTGCCGTCTTTCTTGCGGCGCGTTCCGGGTTCGGCGAAGGCGTGTCGCGTCGGATCGAGGCTGCAGGTGGAGCGGCGGCGCGGTTGCAGGCGGGTCTGCGGGAAAACGAATGGTCGGTCCTGTTTCTGATGCGACTGGTGCCGGTCGTACCCTTCTTTCTGGCCAATCTTATTCCTGCCTTTGTGGGCACCCGGCTTTCGCGGTTCGCGGCAACAACTTACTTGGGCATCATCCCCGGTGGGTTGGTTTTCACCTCGATCGGGTCGGGCCTCGGAGATGTGTTTGCCCGCGACGAAGTGCCCGACCTTGGCATCATTTTCACCGCGCCGGTGCTTTTGCCGATTCTGGGCCTCGCCGCTTTGGCCGCGATGCCGATGGTTCTTAAGGTTCTGAAGAGGACGCGCTGACATGGACCTGTTGGAGACAGATATCTGCGTGATCGGTGCAGGATCGGGCGGCCTTTCAGTTGCGGCTGGGGCGGTGCAGATGGGCGCCCGTGTCGTGCTGATCGAAGCGGGCGAAATGGGCGGCGATTGCCTCAATGCCGGATGTGTGCCGTCCAAGGCGTTGATCGCCGCGGCAAAAGCGGCAGAAGCGCAACGGCGCGGGTTCCGGGGCGTGCTCCCTGTCGAGCCGACAGTTGATTTCGGCGCAGTCAAGGACCACGTTGATGCCGTCATCGCGCAGATCGCTCCGGTCGACAGTCAGGAGCGGTTCGAGGGCCTTGGCTGCACCGTCATTCGCGCCTTCGCCCGCTTCACCGACCCGAGCGAGGTGGAGGCGGGCGGGCAGCGCATCCGCGCCCGCCGATTTGTGATCGCCACCGGCTCACGCCCCTTTGTGCCACCGATTCCGAGCGTCGAAACAGTGCCCTATTTGACCAACGAGACGATTTTCGCCTTGCGTGAACGGCCGGACCATCTGGTCATCATCGGTGGAGGGCCCATCGGGATCGAGATGGCCCAGGCGCATCGGCGACTTGGCTCGGAGGTCACGGTGATCGAAGCGGCCAAGGTCCTTGGCCGTGAAGACCCTGAGTTCGCGGGCGTTGTGATCAAGGCGCTGCAGGCCGAAGGCATCCGGCTGATCGAAGGGCAACCGGTGGTGCGGCTGAGCGGTACCGACGGTGCAGTCGAGGTGACGCTGGGCGACGGCAGCCAGATCAGCGGCACCCATCTTCTGATGGCGGTCGGCCGCAAGGTGGTGCTTGACGGCATGAACCTTGCGGCGGCCGGCGTGGCCCATACCGCCAAGGGCGTGACGGTCGACGCGCGGCTGCGCAGCACGAACCGTCGGGTCTTCGCGGTGGGCGATGCCGCCGGAGGGTTACAGTTCACCCATGTCGCAGGTTGGCACGCCGGGATCGTGATCCGGCAAGCGGTCCTTGGCCTGCCCGCCCGCGCCGACCCGCACGCGATCCCACGTGCGACCTACACTGACCCGGAGCTTGCGCATGTCGGCCTGACCGAAGCCGAGGCCCTTGCCCGGCATGGCGGGGCGCTGACGGTCGTCCGGGCCGAATTTGCCCACAATGATCGCGCGCAGGCCGAAGGCAAGACCACCGGGCTGATCAAGGTCATGGTGGTCAAGGGTCGCCCGGTCGGAGCTTCCATCGTTGGTCCGCAGGCGGGCGAACTGATCGGTCTTTGGACCCTTGCCCTCTCGGCGCGACTGAAGCTTTCTGCCATTGCCGGAATGGTCGCACCTTACCCAACACTGGGAGAGGTTTCCAAACGCGCTGCGGGCGCCTATTTTGGTCCGAAGTTGTTTCAAAGCCCTGCACTGAAAACCTTCGTCCGGTTTGTGCAGCGCTGGATGCCCTGACGCGGGCAAGGAAGGCTCTCTGGTGACCGAGCGACGAACGGGCTTTCTCAACACGCTCTCTGGGCGCTTCCTGATCCTGACCGTGATCTTCGTCATGCTGGCCGAAGTGATGATCTTCGTCCCCTCGATTGCCCGTTTCCGTGCCGACTTCCTGCTGACCCGGTTGAAGCAAGCCCAGATCGCCGCACTCACCCAGCTTGCGACCGAAAACATGATCATGCCCGAGCTGGAGGCCGAGCTTCTGGCCAATGCCGAAGTCTTCAACGTCGTCCTGCGGCGTGACGAAGTTAGGCAGCTGGTGCTGGCGTCTCCAATCCCTGGCGAGATCCATGACACGGTCGATCTGCGCATGGTGGGACCGTGGGAGCTGATCCGCGATGCCTTCGCCACCCTTGTTGATGCAGAGAACCGGATCATCAGGGTGATCGGATATCCGGTGCAGGACGCCGGCACTCTGATCGAGGTGACGATGGAGACAGAGCCCTTGCGGGACGCCATGGTCGACTATGGCCTGCGCATCCTGGTGCTATCGGCGCTGATCTCGGTCGTTACCGCCTTCCTGTTGTTCCTTGCAGTCCGTCGGCTGCTGGTCATGCCGATCCGCCGTGTGGTCCGGCATATGCAGACCTACGCCGAGGCCCCCGAAGATGCCCGCCGTGTCATCGAACCCAATGCCGACGTGACCGAACTGCGGACGGCGGAAGAGGCGCTGAAGTCGATGCAGACCCAATTGATCGGTGCGCTTCGGCAGAAAGAACGGCTGGCGCAACTCGGTGGCGCCGTCGCGAAAATCAGCCATGACCTTCGCAACATCCTGACCACCGCGCAGCTTTTCGCCGACCGGCTTGAAGGCAGCGCCGACCCGGTGGTGACCCGGTCGGCCCCAAAGCTGATCAACTCGATCAGCCGCGCGGTCAGCCTTTGCGAATCCACGCTGGCTTTCGGCAAGGCAGAAGAACCGCCTCCCACGCTGCGCCGTGTGAACCTGTCTCAGCTTGCCGCAGAAGTGGTCGAAGGCGAAGGACTGGGGGCCGAGACCACCATCACCTGCCTGATCGACATTCCCCCCGGTTTGATGATCCGCGCGGATGGCGAACAGCTTTACCGGGTGCTTTCGAACCTCATCCGCAATGCGCGTCAGGCGATCGAAGCCACCGGACAGCCTGGCACCATCGAAATATCGTCAAGCGAGGATGAGGCCGAATGGTCGATCCGGATTGGCGACACCGGCCCCGGCCTGCCGCCAAAGGCCCGCGAACACTTGTTTTCGGCCTTCCAGGGCGGCGTGCGCAAAGGCGGCACCGGCCTTGGCCTTGCGATTGCCGCCGAGCTTGTCCACGGCCATGGCGGGCGACTGGAACTTGCGCGCAGCGATGCCGACGGGACCGAGTTCGCCATCCACCTGCCAAAGGGGACGACAGAGCCCCGCACATGATTTCGCCCTTGCATTGCCCGCCCTGCAAGGCTACATCGCCCGGCATTGCGGACCCGTAGCTCAGCTGGATAGAGCATCAGACTACGAATCTGAGGGTCGGGCGTTCGAATCGCTCCGGGTCCGCCAATAGAATCAAGCACTTAGGCGTCCACAGCTGGCTGCCCCTCTTGGTGGGCTACCTTCACCAGCGATTTCGGTCCCAAAAGCCGCCTCCAGATCCCAAGGGGCGAAGCGCGGGGCGCAGAAGCCACCGCCCGGCCAGCGCTTCCGGCAGAGGCCGCGAGGGCTTGGGCTTGCGGGCCGCTTCTGAACGACAACCCCGCGCGCCGGGCAAGATGCGGGGGCCTCCCTGTGGCGCAGAACCGCAACCTCGGACGCATCCATGAAAAGCAAGGTCGTGCCATCTAAGGTCTCGCCCTTTGCCCAGGTCCTGAATTCGCCTCCATGTTGCAAAAAATCAACTGGCGGTCGGACCAGCCCTTCTCCCGGACAGACTTATCCTGCGAGCTTGGGGACGGGGATGCCGAGCGTCGTGTAGCCGTTCCATCGTCGCCAGTGCGCGCGGCGATGGCATTGTGACACTTTCGCATGTCGCAGGCACCGACGCGGACGATCCACTATCGCGCTGAATTCACGAGATGAATTCCATACGGTGTTTGTCACGGGCTTTGTGCGACAGGGTCCATTCAATGCCCCACCCGCATATCTTCCTATGATACAAACGCCGGACTTGGCACCTGCTCCCAATCCGAAAACGCTATGAGGTCAGTCTTGCGCTTCCGAATCACTGTCGTTCTGATGCTGGCCCTTGGTGGATTGACCGGCATTGCCGTAAGCGCCGTCTTGCTGATATCGGCCTATGCCAGCCTCAGGAACACACTGGAATTGTCCGAAAAGCGCGCCGAACTGACCGTCGCCGCCATCGAGCGCGGGGTGGCTGACAATCTGGCCCAAGCCCGTCACATGCTGGGCGACATCGCCGCCCGCGTCGCGGATGGCTCGCTCGACCTTGCGGATCGCACCCGTCTGTCTGCCACGCTTGGCGGGGCCCTCGCCTCTGCCCCGCAGCTTGGCGGCGTTGTGATTTTTCAGCCCGAGATTGACGAACTTTGGGTCCGGCGGACCCCGACTGGCAAGATCACCCAGCGAGACGTCAAGGCCGGCACCCGAGAGCAATTTGAAAGCATCATAGCCGTCTTCAAAGGCGGCCAGGATCTGGCATGGGGGCGGCCCACTTACTTCGACCGGCAAACCTTTGTCGATCTGCGCAGGCCCCTGGTGCGCAACGGCGAAGTCGTCGGCGTGGTGGCCACCGGTATTTCGCTTTCCAACCTGTCAATTCTGGTGGGCGATCTGGCCATCGACGATCTGACACCCTTTGTGCTTTATGGCGATGACAAGGTGCTGGCGCATCCGGCTTTGCTGGACCCACGCTATGCCGGGCTGCTGGCCCCCGGCAAGCCGCTGCTCTCGACCTCCGAAGTCGATGACCCGGTGCTGGCAGCCTTTCCCGGCCTGAAAATCAGGGCACCTGGCAACAACGGCCTTGATGTCCGCGAAACCGATGAATTGAGCGGCGCAAGCGTGATCCTGTCGCGCGCCAGCACCTCCTATGGCGCGACACCCTGGAGGATCGGCGCCTATGTTCCTGTCGAATCCGCCTATCGGCAGTTCAGACGCCTGAGGGCCTCGATTGCCGTGGGTCTGGGAATGCTGCTGGCTTCGGTGCTGGCGGCGCTCTTTCTGGCCCGCCGGATCGCCCGCCCGATCAGCACCCTGTCGGCGGCGGCGGAAAAGATCGAACGGCTCGAGCTCGATACGATCCAGCCCCTGCGCGGGTCGGTGATCCGCGAACTGGATGAACAGGCCCGGTCGTTCAATCGCATGGTGCAGGGCCTGCGCTGGTTTCAGGCCTACGTGCCGCGACGGCTGGTACAACGACTGATGGACCAGACCAGCGGCCCCGTCCGCGATGCAAAGGCGGCAGACCTGACAGTAATGTTCACCGACGTCGTCGGCTTCACCTCCCTGTCCGAAGCGCTGCCGCCAGCAAAAATCGTCGCCCTGCTCAACCAGCATTTCGAGATCATCAATGCCGTGGTCGAAGCCGAAATGGGCACATTGGACAAATTCATCGGCGATGCCGCCATGGCGTTCTGGGGCGCACCGGATCCGATGCAGGATCACGCTACCCGGGCCTGCCGCGCTGCACTTGCCATTGCTGACGCGGTTACTGCGCTTTCCGAAGGTCCCGACGGGCCGGCACTGCGCATCAAGATCGGGCTGCACTGCGGCCCGCTGATTGTCGGGAATATCGGCGCACAAACCCGAATGAACTATACGGTGATTGGCGACACCGTGAATGTCTGTGCGCGGATTGAGACACTGGCAGGTGCCTACACGAACGATCGGCCAGCCACCGTGCTTGTCAGCGGCGACGTGGTGCGGGCTGTCGGCAATGCATTCCTTTTCGAACCGATTGGCGACCAACAGGTCAAAGGGCGCGAACAAGCGGTTTCAGTCTGGCGGTTGGTAGGGGCAGCATAATAGCCTGCGTAGCCCTGTCAGAAGAAAGTTGGTTGCGACGGACATGGCGTCCACACAGGTTCGCCGATGACCAGACCGGCCCCCCTTCGCCACTGCATGTCCTCAGCCGAGATCATTCGTCTGGTGGCGCGGTTTATCCCGTTGCTCCTGTCGCTAAGCACCGCTGAAAACCTGCCGCGCGCGAGCGGACGAGTTGGTGCGAAATTGCCGGTACAAGATGAAATGCTGCTGTAACAGGGTCCGCATATCTGGCAATTATTGCAGCACGGGAAAAGGCAGGGAAAAGCCATATGGACAAGAAATACCTGATCGGCGGCGCAGTGGTCGTGGGCGCGCTGGTGCTTGTTCCGGGTCTGGCCGCGGCTTTGGCCCGCGCGGGCCAGCCGCTCAAGCGCGCGGCACTGCGCTCGGGGGCGGTCGCCTGGGACGAGTTCCGCAAGGCGGGGGCCGAGGCCTTCGAACACATGGAAGACCTGGCTGCCGAATTCCGGGCAGAGGTCGCGACACGCCAAGCTGAAGGTGCGGCTGCCGAAACTGCGGCCGCCACTGCGCCTGCAAATGGACCCGATGCAGCCTAGCCCGGTCGCTCTTGAGCTTCGCCACGCTGTGGCCGGCCGGGTTCGGTTGCGCCCGGCAAAGGCGATGAATGCCGACGCGCTGAAGGCTCTGGGCGACAGTCTGGCCGCGGTGCCGGGTCTTCACCGGGTTCTGGTGCGGCCGGCCACCGGCAGCCTGATCCTTGAATTCGACGGTGCCTCCGAGCCGCTGCTCGAGGCGGTCGCGGCGCGCGGATTGGCCCGGATCCGTCCGCCTGCGCCGCCGCCACCGATCGGACAGGTCGCACAGATGGGGCTGCTCAGGGCCGACATGGCGCTGAAGGGCAGCACCCAGAATACGCTTGACCTCAATTCGACCCTGGCGCTGCTTCTGTTGGCAGGTGCGGTGGTGCAGCTTGGCCGCGGACAGATCGCGGGGCCGGCGACAACCCTGGCAGTGGCCGCGCTAAGCATGCTGGACCGCAGTCGGCTGAAGTAAAGGTCGCAGCTCAGGCCAGCCGCGCGGCAGCATCAGTCTCTTCCCACGGTGCCGACAGATCCGTGCGGCCCATCTGCCCACCCGTCGCCAGATCCCGGTAGAACCGTCCGTTCCGTTCCGCAGGCAAGGTGCCAAGCCGCAGCCGTTCAACGATTGCATCCGAGCGGAAATCGAAGGCGCGTGCGACCCGCCGCGCCAGTTGGTCGTCGTCCATCACGCCGCTTCCGAAAGTGTCGACCTCGATCGAGGCCGGGGCAGCGTCACCCAGAAGATAAGAAAGCTGGACCTCGCATTCGCGGGCAAGGCCTGCGGCCAGCACCGTCCGGGCGGCCTGCCGTGCAGCGTACTGGGCGGCGCGGTCGATGCGGTGCGGACCCTTTCCGCTCAGTGCCGCCGCGCTTTGCCGGGCATGGCCGCCATAGGTGTCGTCGGCCATCTTGCGCCCGGTCAGTCCCGAGTGCGCCTCGGGACCGGTGCGCCCGGCGAACGGCACGCAGACGAACCGGGTCTCGGCATCGGGGGCCAGCAGCGCCCCGGCGAACGCGGGCGCGATGACCTCGTTGCGGAGCGCCGCCATGGCGGCCTCGGCTTCGATGACGGGGTCGGCGCCGAACGCCATCGCCAGCGCCTGGATCGCGACCGGTTGGCGGTTCTCGAAGCGCACGGCCACCTGCGCCTGCGCGTCCGACGAAAGCCAGGGCAGCCGCGCCTCGCTGCGGGCGCTCTCCAGCGCGCGCGCCAGCCGGTGCGCCGCCCAGATTGCAAAGGGCATGGCCTCGGGGGTATGGTCGCAGGCATAGCCGAACGCGGTCGTCATCTGCGCCCTTGGCCAGTTTTCCCCGGTCAACCCGTCGGGATCGACGTCCAGCATCACGGTTGACGCGGCTGCGGTGGCTGCGGGATAACCGGCCGCCTCGATCACGTTGCGCGCGAGCGCGGCAAGGTCGCTTGGCGGCTCGCCCATGCCCCGCAGCGACAGGAACACCACGCCGGAACTGATCGCGCATTCCGCGACGGCGCGGCTTTTCGGATCGCGCACCAGGCAGGCGTCGATCACGGCATCCGAGATCTGGTCGCAGAGCTTGTCAGGGTGTCCTCTGGTCACCGACTCTGATGTCAGAATGAAGTTCCTCATGTCTGCTTCTCCAGGGGGTGCAGTTCCAGCTCGATCCCACGCCGCGCGAGGACCGAGGTTGCGGGGACAAGAGCCGCCAGCACCGAGATCGCGGTATCGCCAGGGCCAAGCCGCGCGACCCCAAGAAGCCGACCGAGAGGCGGCAGAAGGAAGGGCAGCACGGCAAGACCCGCCGATCCCAATACCGCAAGGTCGAGCGCGCGGTTCTCAAGAAGCGCACCAGGCCGCAGCTTGCGCACGTCGCTGCGCTGGCAGGTCAGCGTATAGAGAAGTTGCCCCAGCGACAGTGCGAGGAAGGTCATTCCCCGCGTCCGCGGCCCCGGCCCATAGCGGTTGAGGCCGATGAAATGCGCCGCAAGGCTGGCCCCCGAGATCACCGCGCCGTCGATCCCCATCCGCCGCATATGTGCGTCGGGGAAGATCGGCTCGCCCGGAATGCGGGGTGGGTTGTGCATCACGTCGGGGTCGGGGTCGGCCAACGCAAGCCCCAGTCCCGGCAGGACATCGGTGACCAGATTGATCCACAGCAGTTCCAATGGCGTTTCCAGTTCGCCCGGGCCGTGCAGCGCCTCGACAAGGCTGAGGGCGATCTCGGACATGTTCGTGGTGACCAGAAATTCCAGCGCCCGGCGGATATTGCGGTAGATGGTGCGGCCCTGGCCGATGGCATCGATCAGCGTCGTCAGCTCGTCATCGCGGATCACCACGTTCGCCACATCTCGCGCCAGCGCCGTGCCCGAAGCGCCCATGGCGATGCCGATGTCGGCGGCCTTCAGCGACGGGGCGTCGTTCACGCCATCGCCGGTCATCGCGACGACCCGCCCCGCGCGTTGCAACGCCTGCACGATGGCCAGCTTCTGGTCGGCGCTGACACGGGCAAAGACATGGGTCTGTCGCGCCAGTGCCGAAAGCAGCTCGGGTTCCATGGCCGCGATCTGCGGCGAATCGATGATGCGGACCGGTGCGCCCCGCGCAAGGTCAAGTTCGCGGGCGATCGCGCCCGCCGTGGCCGACTGGTCGCCGGTGATCATCACCGTGTCGAGTCCGCCCCGGTGCAGGGCTGCGATGAAGTCCTTCGCGCCGGGCCGCAGCGGATCGACCATCGCCACAAGACCAAGCCAGGTCAGCCCGGAAACCTCGTCGTCCTTCGGGGCGCGGCGTCCTTCGGCAAAGCCGAGGAGTCGCGCCGGACGGGCGGCCAGCCGTTCGTTCAGCGCGCGGATTGCTGCCCGGTCGGCATCGGTCAGCCGACGGGTGCCACCCGCCTCGCGCAGATGGGTGCAGCGGTCGACGACCGCGTCCGGCGCGCCCTTGATCACCGTGGCGGCACGCCGCCCACCATGGACGGTCGCCATCCAGGGCCGACCTGGCCCGCGGTCCAGCGTGTCGCGGCGCGGGCAGGCCGCTCTCAGCCCGTCGATGTCGATCCCGCAATCGGTGGCGAAGTCCAGAAGCGCCTTCTCGGTGGCCGAAGATCCGTTCGCAGCACCGTTGCCGAAGCTTGCGTCGTTGTTCAGCGCGGCGGCTTCGGCCAGGGCTGTCAGCGCCGCAAGATCGGTCAGTTCCACCTCGGCCAGGCCGGGGGCGGCAGCGATCACCCGCATGCGGTTCTGGGTCAGCGTGCCGGTCTTGTCGAGACAGATCGTCTGCAGCGCGCCAAGCGCTTCCACGGCGTCGATCCGCCGGATCAGGATGCCGCGCTTTTCCATCCGCTTCAAACCCAGTGCCATCGTCGTCGTCGCCACCACCGGCAACCCCTCGGGCACCGCCGCGACCGCCAAGGCCACCGTGTCGCGCATCAAGCTGCTCAGCGCTTGGCCACGCATCCAGCCAATGCCGAAAAACAGGCCGCAAGCCGCAAGCGAGATATAGGCAAGCCGCCTGCCCAGTCGGTCGAGTTCGACCTCGACCGGCGCGCGGGGGCGTTCAGCCACATTGCCGAGGGCCGCGATGCGGGCGGACACCGTCTTCGCCCCGGTCGCGACCACCATCGCCACACCGCGCCCTTCCGACACCGTGGTCCCGGCATGCAGCATCGTCGGACGCGCGCCCACCGGGGCGTCGACAGGAACCTCCGCATCGGTCCGCTTGACGACGGGCAGCGTCTCGCCAGTCAAGGCGGATTCGTCAAGCAACAGCCGTTCGGCCCGCATCAGCCGCGCATCGGCGGCCACCTGCATGCCCCCGCCGACCAGGTAGAGATCGCCGCACACGAGTTCGGCCGCGGGCACATCGACCTCGACCCCGTCGCGGATCACGCGGGCCTGGGCCCTGCGGGCGTCGTCCGAGGTCAGCGCGCTGATGACACTCTCCGCCTGTCCCTCGGTGACATAGCCAAGCACGGCGTTCGTCGCGATCACCGCAAGCGTGGCAATGGCGTCGACCGTCCCGCCCGTCGCAACCGAGATCACTGCCGAGCTGGCCAGCAGCATCACCGGCAGGCTGTCGAATTGCTGGGCGAGCAGCTGAAGCCGGGACCTTTGCGCCTTCTGCGGCACCAGGTTGGGCCCTTCGGACGAAAGCCGGGCCTTCGCCAGCGCGGCCGAAATCCCTCGCGCCGGATCGCTTGCAAGATCTGCCGCGACTTGCGCCGCCGACCGGTCATGCCAGCTGTCGCGCTGGCTTGCGATGGGCAATCGGGAGGGTAGCGGCAGTTCAGTGGTGATTGCCATCGAACGCAAGAGGTCCTGGAGCCGATGGACCAGGGCCTCGGCAGTGACCGAAAGATCGTGGTGGATGAGGATGCTACCCGAAAACGCGCGCACCTCGGCCCGCTGCCACATGGATTGGGCATCAAGCAGCGCCTGCAGGCGTGCCGCGTAGCCTGGGTTGCCGCGCAAGCCCGCAAGCCGCAACCTCAGCCGCCCCGGTACCGCACTGTGTTCGACCTTCAACATGTCTGTCTGCACCGCTGCGGCCTTGCGAAGTCGCGCTTCCACTGCCCGTTTCACATGTTCACGGCGACCTGTGCCTTGACCGGTGTCAATCCATACGTCGCCGTCGCCAGCCTCGCGCAGGATTGACACATGTCAATGAAGTCCGCCCGAGTTCTGAGAGATAGGCTGAGCCGATGCTGGTCCGACCGTCAGCGGTGGTCGGGGGCGTGCCTGTCCGCGAGGGCGCGAAATCAACGGGACCACACGCGCTGTGCAAGAGGTGTCACAAGCATGATCGCGGACAAATCCGAACTGCCCGCGTTCTGGAGCCTTGATCCCCACGATCTGGCCCGTGGCTTTCAACCACCGGGGACGGCTTGACCAAGGCCGAGGCGGGGCGGCGGCTTGTCCACTTCGGCCGGAATCGCGTTGCGGCTGGTCGTCGCCCGGGTGTTCGGTCAGGCGCCGCGGTTTCAGGGCTCATGCCGTCGAAGGCGGCCGAGTGCTTCGTTGTAACGCGGCCCGTTCCTGATTTTGTAAGACGGGGTGATCGGTCTGCTGATGCATCCCAGCTTCGATACCGGAGTCACGAGATCAGCCCCCCCACGGCCCAATCGCGCAAAAGAGCCTGATACCCGATCTTCGCAGCCTTCGCTGGTGCAAGAAAGCGTTACGAACCTGTGCTCTTTGGTACTTGGAGTGCCGCCGGGTGATCGTCATCTGCGCACCCGGTTGCCGACATGACTGGCGCTCGGTCTTGGTGGGTGCACTCGAGGAAGACGTGCTGACATCAACGGTACATTCCGGCGACCGACCTTTGATCGAGGCTCAGGGCGTCAGCCTGTGGTACGGCGAAAAGCAGGCCCTGGATGAAGTCAGCCTCGACGTCCATGCAGGCGAAGTCCTTGCCTTCATTGGCCCGTCTGGGTGCGGCAAGACGACAATGCTTAAGTGTTTCAACCTCATGCATCTCGAAACGCCTGGCGTCAGGATGGCTGGAAAAATCCTGCTGAACGGTCTGGATATCTATGACCCCGAAATCGATCCGACCCTCGTTCGTCGGCGGTTTGGCTGGGTGGCGCAAAGGCCCAACCCCTTTCCATCCTCGGTCTACGAGAACGTGGCCTACGGGCTTCGGTTACATGGTCTTGCTCACGAGGGTGAGGAAATCGACTCAATTGTCGAGGCCAGTCTGCGAAAAGCCCGGCTTTGGGGCGAGGTCAAGGATGATGTGCATCGACTGCAAGGGACGGACCTGTCAGTTGGCCAACAACAAAGGCTTTGCATTGCCCGTGCACTTGCAATTGATCCCGATGTCCTCTTGATGGATGAACCGACAGGATCGATCGACCCCATCGCGACGGCAGCGGTCGAAGAACTGATTGTGGCTCTGCGTGCTGAGCACACGATCGTGGTCGTGACCCATTCGATGATGCAGGCGCGTCGGATAGCGGATCGAGTGGCCTATTTCCATCTTGGTCGTCTGCTGGAGGTGGGGCCAACGCGCGCCTTGTTTGAGAATGCGCAGCACGACCTCGTACGCAGGTTCATTGCCGGAAAATTCGGCTGAGTTCGGTCGCCGGTCGGACAGTGACGGCTTCACGCGATGTCCCGCGCCGCCAAGTCGCTCCGACGCGAATTCCTCGGCTTAGGTCCAAAGCTCGCGGCGACCGCCCGAAAACCTCTTGTGCAACCATGCGATGACACCGCAAAGATCACCGAGCAAAGGCTTCGAACGCAAAACGCGGAAGCTAGTGACAAAACCGGCTCAATCCCCATGCAACATGCGCTCCTTTTCCACGGCGAGACCCTGCACCTGCTGTCGTCCGGGGCCGTCTTCTGGCCCGCACGAAAGCTCCTCACCGTCTCCGACCTGCATCTCGGCAAGTCCGAGCGTCTGGCCCGTCGTGGTGGAGCGCTCCTGCCGCCTTACGAAACGCAGGCGACGCTTGAAAAGCTCGACCGCGATCTTGATGCGACCGGGCCTGAAACCGTGATCTGCCTCGGCGACAGCTTTGACGATCTGGCTGCCGCCGAGGGCATCGACGAAGCCAGCCGCCTCTGGCTGACCCGCCTTATCGCCGGGCGCCGCTGGATCTGGATCACCGGCAACCACGACCCCGGGCCGATCGAGATCGGCGGTAGCCACCAAGATCACCTGATGCTCCGGCCCTTCACCTTCCGCCACATTGCCGAACCGGCCGAAAGGGCGGAAATCTCAGGTCACTACCACCCGAAGGCCAGCCTCGCAGGCCAGACAAAGCCCTGCTTTCTGGCCGACGCCGCGCGCCTCATTCTGCCCGCTTATGGCATCTATACCGGTGGCCTGCGCGCGAATGACCCCGCGCTCACCAACCTGATGGCCAAGGACGCGCTGGCCGTGCTCACCGGCCCGCGCGTCCTTGCCATCCCGATGCCCAGGTAAGGTGCGTGATTTCACGCACCTATGCCGTCAGCCCCTCCGGCTCGGCCAGCCCATTCGCCCGGCAGCAGGCCGTCAGTGTGTTCGCCAGCAGGCAGGCAATCGTCATCGGACCCACCCCGCCCGGCACCGGAGTGATCGCCCCTGCCACCTTCGCGGCGCTTTCATAGTGGACATCGCCCACCAGCTTGGTCTTGCCGTCGCGCAGGGTCCGGTTGATGCCCACGTCGATCACCGTCGCCCCCGGCCGCACCATGTCGCCGGTGATCATTTCCGGCCGACCGACCGCCGCCACCAGGATATCGGCCCGGCGGCACACCTCGGCCAGATCCTTGGTCCGCGAATGGGCAATCGTCACCGTGCAGCTGTCACCCAGCAGAAGCTGGGCCATCGGCTTGCCGACGATGTTCGACCGGCCAACCACCACCGCATTCAGGCCTGCCAGCTTGCCATGGTGTTCCCGCAGCATCATCAGGCAGCCAAGCGGCGTGCAGGGCACCATGCTCTTCTGCCCGGTCCCCAGAAGGCCAACGTTCGAAATGTGAAATCCGTCCACGTCCCTGGCCGGGTCGATCCGGTTGATCACCAGTTCGGAATTCAGATGCCCCGGCAGCGGCAATTGCACCAGAATCCCATGCACCATGGGATCGGCGTTCAACGCGTCGATCAGCGCCAGCAACTCGGCCTCACCCGTCGTTGCATCCAGCCGATGTTCGAATGATGCCATTCCGACTTCGATCGTCGACGCATGTTTGTTCTTCACATAGACCTGAGACGCCGGGTCTTCCCCCACCAGCACCACGGCCAGACCCGGCATCAGCCCATGCTCCTCGCGCAGCCGCGCGACATGCGCCGCCACCTGCCCCCTGACCTTGGCCGCAAAGGCCTTGCCGTCGATCACCGATGCCGTCATTCCCTCATCCCTTCCTCAAACTGTCCGGGCCCAGCCTGCTTTCCTCGCGGGCGATGGACCAGTCGATCAGCCGCCGCCACAGCTTTTCCACCAGCTCGGGTGGCAGCCCGTAAGTGTCGGCATGGCGGCGGACGTTGCCCACGACTTCCTCGACGCGAGACCCGATCCGGGCCGGCAGATCGACTTCCGCCTTGATCTCGGCCGCGCGGTCGATGTAGCCCGCCCGCTCGGCAAAGAGCCGGACAAGGTCCTCGTCCAGCCGGTCGATCTCGGCTCTGATTTCGGCCATGGTCGTGCAGTCCGCGGGCTTCACCATCGTCATCTCCCTTTCAGGCCCTCCCGAGATAAGGGGAGAGCCCGAGAAGGGCAATGCGACCCTTAGAACAGCCCCTCGACGTGGCCCGCATCGTTCAGCCGGATCACCTCGGCTGACGGCACCTTGGGCAGGCCCGGCATCGTCATGATCTCCCCGCAGATCGCGACGATGAAGCCCGCGCCCGCCGACAGCCGCACTTCGCGGACCGGGACCGTGTGACCGGTCGGAGCACCCCGCACCGTCGGGTCGGTGGTGAAACTGTACTGAGTCTTGGCGACGCAGATCGGCAGGTGGCCATTGCCCGCCGCTTCCCAGGTCTTCAGCTGGTCGCGGATCGACTTGTCGGCGATCACGTCGTCGGCGTGGTAGATGCGCTTGGCGATGGTCTGCAGCTTCTGGAAGAGCGGCATCTCGTCGGGGTAAAGCGGCGCGAAGTTGGCCGAGCCGGACTCCGCCATATGCACCACCTTCTTCGCCAATTCCTCGATCCCGGCCGATCCCTGCGCCCAGTGTTTGCACAGGATCGCCTCGGCGCCCTGCTCGGCGACATAGGCCTTGACGGCGGCAATCTCGGCATCGGTGTCGCTGTAGAAATGGTTGATCGCCACCACGACCGGCACCCCGAACGACTTCACGTTGCCGATATGGCGGCCCAGGTTCGGGCAGCCCTTCTTGACCGCCTCCACATTCTCGGTGCCAAGGTCGGCCTTCGCCACCCCGCCGTTCATCTTCATCGCCCGCACCGTGGCCACGATCACCGCAGCCGAAGGCTTGAGGCCCGCCTTCCGGCACTTGATGTCAAAGAACTTCTCGGCCCCGAGGTCCGCTCCGAACCCGGCCTCGGTCACGACGTACTCGCCCAGCTTCAGCGCGGTCTTGGTCGCGATGACCGAGTTGCAGCCATGCGCGATATTCGCAAACGGGCCGCCATGCACGAAAGCCGGGTTGTTTTCCAGCGTCTGCACGATGTTCGGCTGCATCGCGTCTTTGAGAAGGACCGTCATCGCGCCGTCGGCCTTGATGTCGCGGGCATAGACCGGCTTTTTCGCGCGGGTATAGGCGACGACGATATCGCCCAGCCGCTTCTGCAGGTCTTCCAGATCGTTCGACAGGCACAGGATCGCCATGACTTCGGACGCCACCGTGATGTCGAACCCGGTCTGGCGCGGGAAGCCGTTGGCGACACCGCCAAGGTTCACCACGATGTCGCGCAGTGCCCGGTCGTTCATGTCCATCACCCGACGCCAGACGATGCGGCGCGCGTCGATGTCAAGTTCGTTGCCCCAGTAGATGTGGTTGTCGATCATCGCCGACAGCAGGTTGTGGGCGGATGTGATCGCATGGAAATCGCCGGTGAAGTGAAGGTTCATCTCCTCCATCGGCACGACCTGAGCCATACCGCCGCCCGCCGCCCCGCCCTTCATCCCGAAGTTCGGGCCAAGGCTGGCCTCGCGGATACAGACCACGGCCTTCTTGCCGATCCGGTTCAGCCCGTCGCCCAGACCAACGGTCGTCGTGGTCTTGCCTTCGCCCGCAGGTGTGGGGTTGATCGCGGTCACCAGGACCAGCTTGCCATCCGGCCGGCCCGAAAGCGACTTGATGAAGTCCTGGCTGACCTTGGCCTTGTCATGGCCGTAAGGGAGCAGGTGCTCGGACGGGATCCCCAGCTTCGCCCCGATCTCCATGATCGGCTTCTTCTTCGCTTCGCGGGCAATTTCGATGTCGGTCTTGAAGGCCATGGATGTCTCCCAAAGGGCGGTCTTTTTTCTGTTAGCGACGTGATAGCGGGGGAAATGGACAAAGCGACGCCGGATTCCGACCTAAAGGTCGCAAAATTCGCCAGCCTCTGTTTCCGATGGGAAACATCCCGCCCGCAACCGAACATCCCAAACAATTCGACTAAAATTTCGTTTCTCTTCTACAAATATCCCACGGGAGGTCCGGAGGGTGTGAAACCCTCCGGCACCAGCCACGCGCATAGCCTCACCCGCCCTTGCGCACGGCGTCCAAATGCGCCCAGACCCGCTGGTCCGGAACATGCAGCCTCAGCACATCGCCCAGCCGCAACACCCCCTCACGCTCGACCCAGGCGGTCACCCCCCGCTTACCCTGCGCTGCAGGTTTGAAACCCTTGCCTTGACCCGGCAGCGCCTTGTCGATCGTCACTGCCGGTTCCTGGCAGGGGAGGTTCTCCATATCGACGACCAGCGTCACGCCATCCGGCCCTTGCAGGCGGCTCGAAGGCGGCAGATGGGTGAAATCGGGGATGCCCTCAAGCACCACAGAGGCGCCGACCCAGGCATAGTCCATCGCGGCAAGGCCCATATTCAAGGCAACTTCCGCCATCTCCTCGGCACTGACGACGCAAAGCTGGCGGACATTCCTGATCTCGGTATTCCGCGGATGCTGCTTCAACACCCGGCTGCACGAGGGCCGGGTCAGCCCGGCATGGCTTTCCCCGGCATAGCCTGTAAAGGACAGCGGCATCTCTGCCAGCGGTATCGATCGGATGACAAGCTTCTCCACCGGTTCGGGCTGGCAACCCAACCAGACGATGCGGCCCGAGTAACCGGTCGGGATCAAGGCAGGCATCAGACCCTCATGTCGGCTTGGCGCAACAAGATCACAGCCATTTCTTCCAGCGGAACAAGAGCCACGGCACGATCGCCGAAAGCGCCATCAGTCCAAGCGCCATCGGGTAGCCCCAGCGCCATCTCAGCTCGGGCATGACGTCGAAGTTCATGCCATAGATGCTGGCGATCAGGGTCGGTGGCAGGAAGACGAAGGCCACGACCGAGAAGATCTTGATGATGTCGGACTGGCGGATGTTGATCACCCCCAGCGTCGCGTCCAGCAGGAACCGGACCTTGTCAGACTGAGTTCCCGCCACTTCGCGCAGCGACTGGATGTCCTGTGCCAGCGTGCGGGCCAGGGGACTGTCGGCCTCGGTCAGAACCTGAAGGTCCGGGTGCTCCGCGGTTACGGTCAGATAGCCGACCAGCCGCTGCAGCGTCGCAAGGCTTTCGCCAGCCTTGCCGTTCAGGTCCTCGGCCCGGCCAATGCGCTGCAGGACCACGGCCAGGGTTTCACCTTTCCCGGTCGGACGATGCGCCGCAAAAACCGCCTTCGACAGCGCATCCAGCTTGCGGGCCTCGCCTTCGAGGATGTCGGCCAGCCGGTCGACAACCGATTCCAGCAGACCCAGCAACGCATCACAGCCGCTGGTCAGCCGTGTGTCGTGCCGTGCTGCCCACTCCGCGAAATGGGTGAACGACCCCGGGTGATGGTAATGCACGCTGATCAACCGGTCGGGAAGGACGACAAATGTCACCGGGCCGATCTCGGTCTCGCGCGCGTCGTGGCTGGCCACGACCTGAGTGGTCAGATAAAGCGCGCCGTCTTCGCGGTAGATGCGGGACGATACCTCGATCTCCTGCATGTCCTCGCGGGTCGGGACGCCGATCCCGAGGGCTGCCTCGACCGCGTCTTCCTCGGCGCGGGTCGGGACTTCAAGATCGATCCAGACCGCATCTGTCAGATGGTCGCGCGTCAGGTCCAGCTTTTCCAACCGGTTCCCATGCGACCTGTAGGCCGTGATCATCCACCATCTCCAGACTGACCCTTAGGCAGACTAGCGGCAGAAGATCACAAGAGAAAGGCCCCGGGTTTCGGGGCCTCTCGTTGGTCAAAGCGGTGCGGGTTCGGGGTCCGCCTCGGGTTTCGGTTTGCGCGCCCGCGTCTTCGGGATCGCGGCGATCGAGGTCGTCCCGCCGCCGGACGGCGGCTTGTCGGCAGTGTCATCGCCGCCCAGCGGCTCACCGGCAAGCACCTTGCGGATTTCGTCGCCGGTCAGGGTCTCGTATTCCAACAGCCCCTTGGCCAGACGCTCGAACTCGTCCTCGTGGTCGGTCAGGATCTTCATCGCGCGGGCATAGCCTTCGTCGACGATGGCCTTGACCTCGGCCTCGATGATCCCCTTGGTTTCAGCCGAGACGCTGAAGCCGCCGGTATTGCCGTTATAGCCTTCGTGCGCCTCGGAATAGTCGATGTTGCCGATCTTGTCGGACATGCCCCAGCGCATGACCATGGCGCGGGCCACCGCCGAGACGCCCTGGATGTCGCCGCTGGCCCCGGACGACACCCGATCATCGCCCCATTTCTTGACCTCGGCTGCTTTGCCCGCCATCCCCATGGCGATGCGGTCCTTCATCTGGTCCTTGTGCCAGCTGTGGCGGTCCATTTCGGGCAGGCTCATCACCATCCCCAGGGCCCCACCGCGCGGCATGATCGTCGCCTTGTAGACCGGATCGCATTTCGGCAGCTTCATCCCGACGATGGCGTGACCGGCCTCGTGATAGGCAGTCATCTCCTTGTCCTCGGGCGACATGACCATCGACCGGCGCTCCGGTCCCATCATCACCTTGTCCTTGGCCGACTCAAAGTCGTCCATGGTGACAAAGCGGCGACCCTTGCGCGCGGCCGTCAGCGCAGCCTCATTCACCAGGTTCGCAAGGTCAGCACCGGAGAAACCCGGCGAGCCCCGCGCAATCGTGCGCAGGTCGACATCCGGCCCCAGCGGCACCTTGCGGGCATGAACCGACAGGATCTTCTCGCGCCCCTTGATGTCGGGGTTCGACACGGTGATCTGCCGGTCAAAACGCCCCGGACGAAGAAGCGCCGGGTCAAGCACGTCCTTGCGGTTCGTGGCCGCCACGATGATCACCCCTTCATTCGCCTCGAACCCGTCCATCTCGACCAAAAGCTGGTTCAGCGTCTGCTCGCGTTCGTCATTGCCGCCGCCCATGCCGACGCCCCGCGCCCGGCCAACCGCATCAATCTCGTCGATGAAGACGATGCAGGGCGCGTTCTTCTTGGCCTGCTCGAACATGTCGCGAACCCGGCTTGCCCCGACACCCACGAACATTTCCACAAAGTCCGAGCCCGAGATGGTGAAGAACGGCACCCCCGCCTCACCCGCGATTGCCCGGGCGAGCAGCGTCTTGCCGGTGCCGGGAGGGCCAACCAGCAGCGCACCCTTGGGAATCTTGCCACCCAGACGGCTGAACTTCTGCGGATTGCGCAGGAATTCGACGATCTCTTCCAGCTCTTCCTTTGCCTCGTCGATGCCCGCGACGTCGTCAAACGTCACCCGGCCCTGTTTTTCGGTCAAAAGCTTGGCGCGGCTCTTGCCAAAGCCCATCGCCCCGCCCCGTCCGCCGCCCTGCATCCGGTTCATGAAGTAGATCCAGACCCCGATCAGCAGCAGGAACGGCAGGAACGTCATCAACACCGAGACAAACCCCGACTGCGCTTGCGGCTTGGCCTCGACCTCGATCCCCTTGGTGATCAGATCACGGGTCAGCGCTTCGGTGACCTCCTCACCATCTGGCCGGATCGCCACATAGGTGTTGCCGTCCTTGCCGACGATGATCACTCGCTCGCCGTCCAGCGAGACTTTGCTGACCTGACCCGCGTTGACCCGCTCGATGAAGTCCGAGTAGGTCAGCGTCTGCGACGACATCGTCGCCTGATTGCCCGAAAAAAGCTGGAACAGCGCCATGACGAGGATCAGTAGCACGACCCAAAAGGCGATATTGCGTGCGTTGCCCAAAAGGCACCTCCCAAATGATCCGCTGCCCGCCCAACGGGCATACGGCCTTGCAGTTAAAATAAGCTTTTGGGGGCAAGGTTCAATGCGATAGTCCGAAAAGGTGAAAATGTGCCGCAGCTTGGGCCTGCCAAGCCGCCGAAAGCCCGGCCAAAGGCGCGGAAATCAGCCTGTCGTCCTGCCAGATGGCAGGCGTGACCTGCAGGACCTCGCGCGGAAGGCCCGTCGCCCGCCAAGTCGGACAGAGCCGCAGCCCCTCGGCCCCCAACGCCCGGACCTCTGCCTTCGGGGCGTCCGGGCCCACAATCCGCCATCGTCCGTCCCAGACCGCACCAATCGGCACCCGCTGATCCGCCACCGCCCGTGGCTCCCGCATCAGCCATCCTTTCCGCCACCGGCATCCTGCCAACGTCGCATCCCGGCCTGCAGCCATCGCCTCGGTCAGACGTTCGATCTCGCCAGCCCTTGGCGCATAATCCGCGCCGGATAGCCAGCGCACGGTGGCAGTGACAAGCTGACGCCGGACCTCGCCCGGTTCCTTCAGGATCGCAAGGTCGATCCTGAACGCGCCCGCCTCTTCGTGGATCAACCGTCCCGCCGCCTCCGCAACCTGAGCATCCAGCGCCACCTGCACCTCGGCAAGGTTGGCGGCCACCTCGGCCAACCGCCCGGCGGTGATCCCCAACGGAGCAAGGGCGACCAACGCCCGCCGCGCCCGGATGCGGGTGAAGCGCGGATCGTCATTCGTCGGGTCGTCGATCCAGGCGATGCCCTCGGCCAAAAGCCAGTCGCGCAGCTCGGCACGCCCGGCACCCAGCAGTGGCCGACAAAACCGCACGCCCGCTGCCTCCCACTCGGGCCGCATCCCGGAAAGCCCGGAAATCCCCGCCGCCCGCGCAAGACCCATCAGGACCGTCTCGGCCTGATCGTCGCGCGTATGACCCAACGCGACCACCCGCAATCCGCGTTCCCGCGCCCAGTCCGCGATCAGCGCCATCCGGGCGCGGCGGGCCTGATCCATCAGATTGCCGGTCACCGCACCATGGTCCCAGACCCGCACCGCATGGGGCACGCCCAACCGGGCACAGGATGCCGCCACGCTTGCCGCTTCTTCCGCGCTCTCGGGCCGCAGCCGGTGATCCACCGTCACTGCCTCCACCCTCATCCCCGCCGCCAGACACAAATGCAAAAGGGCGGTGGAATCCCCACCGCCCGAAAGCGCCACTCCAATCACCTCACCGGCAGGCAAGCCGTCGCGGATCAGCCCGATCAACCGTTCCGCCAAAGCGGTTACTGGCACCCCAGCCCCTGCCTCGCCACCGTCGATTGCGTCGCGGCCAGACTGCTGGGGAACCGCGTGCCAACTTCAGCCAGCGTCACGCAGGCTTCCGGCACCTGGCCCAGCGCGCCCAGACCCTCGCCCAGCTTCAGCAGTGCGTCCGGTGCCAGCGGCCCCTCGGGTGCTGCTGAGAAGGCATCAAGATAGGCCCGCGCCGCGTTCGAGGTCTCGCCCAGCGAGATCAACGCATCGCCGCGCAGGTAATGCGCCTCGGGGATCAGCGGTCCGCCAGGATAGGATTGGGCATAGGCCGCAAAGAGGTCCGCAGCGCCGCGAAAGTCACCTTGACCGAGCACCTCCTTGGCCCGGTCAAAGTCCGCCTGTTCGGCGACCGCAAGCTCGGCGCCGCCCGTGGTCCCGGTCGTCGTCCCGGTGCCGGTGTCCGTAGCGACAGGTGCCACCACCCCGCCGCCCGCATCGCCCCCAAGCACCGAGGTCGCACCCAGATTGGCCGGATCGCACCCCTCGGTCAGTTCGCACAGCCGATACTCGATATCGCCGATCCGGTTAGAGCCATCGGCCACCACCCGGTTCAGCTTCAGCTCCACCTCTTCCGTCCGCGCCGTCAGGCGGGCAAGCTCGGCCTCGATCGTGTCCATCCGCTGCAGCGCGTCGCCCCCGGCTTGGCCGGATGTGGCGGCCCCGGTCGAGACAAGCTCGGCCTTCAGCGCATTGAACTCGGCCGCAAGCGCGGCCAGTTCGGCGCGGATATCGGCCAGGGTCTGTGCCCGGTCCTGGGCCAGGCCCACGACCGGAAGCACGCAAAGGATCAGGGCAAGGCCAAGCTTCCGCATCGGATCAGACCCCGGCGCCAGCCGAAAGCACCGTCACGGCGCGGCGGTTCTTGGCATAGCAGGCCTCTTCCGAGCAGACCTCAAGCGGGCGTTCCTTGCCGTAGCTGATGGTCCGCAGCCGGTTTGCCGCAACCCCCTGGCTGATCAGGAAGTTCTGCACCGCCGCCGCCCGGCGCGCGCCAAGGGCAAGGTTGTATTCGCGCGTGCCCTGCTCGTCGGCGTGACCTTCGATGATCGCCGCATAGCCGGTGTTACTGTTCAGCCACTGCGCCTGGGCCGCAAGGATCGTGCGCCCCTCAGGCGTCAGCGTCGACTGGTCCACCTGGAACAACACCCGGTCACCGACGCGCTGGTTGAAATAGGCGATCGAGGCCGGGTTGTTCGGATCACCGAGACCCGTGGTGTCGATCCCACCCTGGCCACCGGCACCACCCGCACCGCCCGCGCCACCGGCGCCGTAACGGTCAGGATTGTTGCAGGCCGCAAGGCCAAGCACAGCGATCAGCAGCAGCGATTTTGCAGCAATGGACATGAGGTTCATCCTTCTTATTGGCTCGATTGCGGTCAGACTAGCAGCTTTGCGCCGCGATGTGAATCGGCGGCGCGTCACAATTCACGGCAAAAGCGGCGACCAGGCCGGGTCCGAGGCCGGGCCATCGGTCGGGACCTGCTTCAGGTTGCGCCCGGTGATGTCGACCGACCAAAGCGAGGTCTGCCCGCCCGCACCGCTCGTCTCACGGGTGAACATCAGCACGCGCCCGTTCGGGGCCCAGGTCGGGCCTTCGTCCAGAAAGCTGGCGGTCAGCAGCCGCTCTTCGGCGCCATCCGTGCGCATCACGCCGATGTGGAACCGGCCCGCATTCTGCTTGGTAAAGGCGATGTAATCGCCACGGGGCGACCAGACTGGGGTGCCATAGCGCCCCTCGCCCCCCGAAATCCGCGTCCCCTCGCCGCCACCCGCTGGCATCACATAGATCTGCGGCGTGCCAGAGCGGTCGCTTTCGAACACGATCTGGCTGCCGTCCGGGCTGAAACTTGGCGCGGTCTCGATCGACGGCGCATTCGTCAGCTGCGACAACCCGCCCGACCCCACGTTCAGCGCGTAGATGTCGGTATTCCCGCCCCGCTCCAGAGAGAACACCACCGTGCCCCCGTCCGGCGAGAACCGCGGCGCAAAGGTCATCGTCCCCGGCTGCTCGTCCAGCGACCGGCGGTCCAGGCTCGCCACATCCATCAGCGTGATCCGGGGGAAACCGCTTTCATAGCTCGTGTACAGGATCCGATCCCCGTTCGGCGAAAACCGCGGCGCCAGCACGATGGACGCGCTGTCGGTCAGATACGCCACATTCGCCCCATCATAGTCCATCACCGCCAGCCGCTTCAGCCGCGCATTCTTCGGCCCGCTCTCGCTGACAAAGACCACCCGGCTGTCGAAATACCCGCTTTCGCCGGTGATCTTGGAATAGATGACATCCGCCACCTTATGCGCCATCCGCCGCCAGCCATCGGTCGTGCCCGCAAACTGCAGCGCGGCCCCTTCCAGAGTATTGCCGTTGAAGACGTCAAAGGCGCGGAACTTCACCGTGATCCGGTCGCCACTGACGGTGACCGCCCCCGTCACCAGAACCTGGGAGTTGATCGCCTTCCAGTCCTCGAACGCGACCGGAGCATCAAAGGCGCTGATCCGGCTGATATAGGCCTCTTCCCCGATGTTGCGAAAGAACCCGGTGCCTTCGAGGTCCGAGATCACCACCCGGCTGATCTCGCTCGCATAATCCCCCGCACCGCCTTCGTCGATGAAGGTCGAAACAGCGATAGGCATCGGTTCGATGACCCCAGGACCGATCACGATCCGGGGCGGCTCCTGCGCCAACACCGGGGCTGCAGCTATCACCGCCACGCCGAAGGCCAGCGCAAACAGGGTTCCGAAGGCTCTTCTCGCGGATGTCATCATCGGCTCATGCTCCGTTCACTTTGTGTCATTGCCCGCCCTTCTGGCAGGATCATGGGGGAATTCTTAGACATTTCTTGCCATGCCAGCCTGATCATCGCAGCCTCATCCCATTGCCATCGAAGACGAAGTCAAGCACGCGCCAAGTGTCGTACTTGTCAGGGGGAAGCGGTATTCCGCCTTCGGAATGAGTGCGGTTAATCGCACGACGCGCGGTCTCATAGAGTTTGTCGATAGCAGCCTGTGTCGGGCCATTGGCCTCAATCAACTCAAACTCCACCGGCTTCCCATCTGCCGTGAAGTTGACGCGAACCACGATATTCGACCGCATGGTATCGGTCGAGACCGTGCCTAGATTGAACTTCCGCGTGATGGCACTGCTGATATCGCTCGTTTCGCCGCCCGTCAGCGGCGGCCCTTGTGGCAGGTCCTGCCCACCCGAGGTCGAAGGCTCCTCGGCGGGTTCCTCAACCGGCTCATCCACCGCCTCGCCCAGAAGATCGTTAATCGCATCCTCGGTCGCCCGATCATCGACCGGCTGTTCCTCGGCAGGCTCCTCCACCGGTGCCTCCGGTGTCTCCACCGGCACCTCGGCGCTGGCGACTTCGATCTCCGGTTCCGGCTCTGGCACAGCCTCTTCCGGACGCGACCGCGGGCGCGGCGAGGTCGTGATCCCCGTCTCCGCCTCTTGTTCCGCGTTCGCCTCGGTTTGGGTCACGTCGCCCGTATCCACGGCCACCGTCTCCTCAGTCGGCGGCTCATCGACCACCTCTTCCGGTGCGACCTCCTCGCTCACCGCAGGTTCGGGAATGTCCGAGGTCTCGGCCTCGGTCTCGGGCTGCACCGGATCGGGCGCGATGATCTCTTCCGCTTCGGCCTCGGGCTGGATCTCGGTCGATTCCGATTCGAAGACCTGCTCCTCCTCCGCCTGCGCGACATCGCTGGGGGGACGCTCGACGACAGGTTCCGGCTCGGGCTCGGGTTCCGGAACCGGCTCGGGTTCTGGCGCCGGTTCGGGTTCTGGCGCTGGCTCCGGCTCGGGTTCTGGCTCGGGTTCTGGTTCTGGCCTCGGTTCGGGCCGCACCGGCGCGGGCTCTTCAGACGGGGTCGCCGTTGCAGCCGCCTGCAGCGCGTCGAACTCCGCGCTCGTCATCGTGGAAACGGTCATGACAATGGGGTCGGGCGCTGCGTCCGCCGGAAACAGCCAGTCCCCGACCAGGACCCACAGGATCAGCCCTGCATGTCCGATCCCCGAAAAGATCGTGCCCGTCTGCATATCGCGCTAGCCGTCCGTTTCGGGTTGAGACGTCTCTCCCGCCCCGAAGCTTGGTCCTTCCGCGTCGGTGACCAGACCGATCTCGTTGAACCCGCCCGCGTTCAAGGCCCCCATGACCTGCGCCACGCGCTCATAGGGGACCGCACCGTCCGCCCGCAGGAACACCTTGCGCGAGGTCCGCTCGGCCGCGATCGCCGTAAGCTTCGGGATCATCTCCACATCGGTCACTTCGGTCGTCTGGATCGCCAGCCCTCCGGTCGCGGTGATGGTGATCGTCAGCGGCTCTTCCTGTTCCGTCGGCAAAGCCGCCGCCGCCGTCTTCGGCAGTTCCACCGGCACCCCCACCGTCAACATCGGTGCAGCCACCATGAAGATGATCAGTAGCACCAGCATGACATCGACCATCGGCGTGATGTTGATCTCGCTCATCGCGGCCGACCGGCCCCGCCGCCGCCCCCGACCGCCCGATTTGACGACCCCCGACCCCATCCTTACGCGTCCAGCTGGCGCGACAGGATGGTCGCGAATTCGTCGGCAAAGCTTTCATACCCGCCCAGCACCCGGTCGATATCCGCGCTCAGCTTGTTATAGGCCACCGCCGCCGGGATGGCCGCGATCAGACCCACCCCCGTGGCCAGCAGCGCCTCGGCAATGCCGGGGGCCACGACGGCAAGGCTGGTGTTCTGGCTGATCGCGATCTGTTCGAAGGAATGCTTGATCCCCCAGACCGTACCGAACAACCCGATGAAGGTCGCGGTCGACCCGGTGGTGGCCAGAAAGCTAAGACCCCGGTTCAGCAACTCGCCCTCGCGGTTGATCGCCACGCTCATCGCCCGGTCGATCCGCGACTGTGCGCCTGCGATCAGGCCGCCATCCTGCTTGTGGCTGCGCCGCCATTCCAGCATTCCGGCCGCAAAGATCTTTTCCGACTGCCCCTGCGGGTCCGACCCGATCTTCTCGAACAACTCGTCCAGAGGCTCACCCGACCAGAAGGCCCGGTCAAAGACCGACGCCTCACCGCGCGCCTTGCGCAGCATCAGATGCTTCTGGATGATGATCGCCCAGCTCCAGAACGACATGACCATCAGCATGATCATGACGATCTTCACCGTGAAGGTCGCACGTGCAAAAAGGGCGAACATGGAGAAATCAATCTCCTGCGCCATCGCAAGGGTGTCCGTTTCCATACGCCTGCTCTTGTTAGTCGGGCCGTTGATCGGCGCCGTTACCGGTGATTCTATCAAGTTTACAGGGCGATTGCCAACACAACTCTGTGGGTGGCGGGGATTCGCTACCTGCCAGCGCCTCCTCGTTCGACTTCGTCTCCTCGTCGGATGACCCCGCGAGGAGTGACGAAGTCATCGACGAGCGTTCGGGCCGCACTCAGTGCAACGGCCCCGAAATTCGCGCCCGCAATTCGGCAGGTATCCGCGCGGCATGCCCATCGTCCGTCAGACAGACCAGCGTCACCACGGCCACGAACAACCGCTCGCCCGCCCGTGTGATCACCTGCTCCAGCACCAGCCGCGCGCCACCGACCGACTGAAGCGTGGTCTCGACGGCAAGGTCATCGCCGAACTTTGCCGGCCGCAGGTAGTCTGCCTCGACCCGGCGGACGGCAAAGACGACGCCCTGCGATGCCCTCAGCGCCATCTGGTCGATCCCCAGCGAGGCCACCCATTCGCTTCGGGCACGCTCGATGAACTTCAGGTAATTGGCGTAATAGACGATCCCCGCAAGGTCGGTGTCCTCATAGTAGACGCGAACGCTGTGCTGATGCGGCATGTGATCCCCTGCGACCGGCCGCACCCCATCATGAGGCGACTTCACCCGGATACTCTGGCCCCACCGGGCGCAGCCGGTCATAGACCAGATGAAACCCATATGCATAGACCGTATAAAGCAGCGTCAGCCCCAGGTTGGTCGCCAGCGCACCCCAAAGGGTCAATCCACCCAGCCAGAGCAGGATCGGCAGCGTCACCATGACCGCTGTCGCCTCATGGCTGATCGCGTGCACCACGCGCCAGCCATGCGGCCGTTCGCTGGCCACCCGACCCGAGAGTCTGAGGTCCGCCCAGTCGAACACCGCATTGTGCAAGGGCGACCAGACCATCACCGCCAAGGTCAGCGTTGCCATCAACAACGCCCCCTCACTGCGGCTGCCGCCCGCGATCAACACGTAAAGCGGAACCGCCAGCAGCAGGCCGCCGATCTCGAAGAAAATGGTCTGGATGAACCGCTCCCGCGGCTTGCGCAAAGTCATTTTTAATCCAATTCGCTCAATCAATGCCGTCGATACTGAAACGCGGGCTGCTGTCAGTTTATTCACAAGGGCGCGATTTATTCGTGTCAGTTTGCCCTTCCACGTCGGTCACCCCGGCAAGACGCGCCACATCACGCACTGCCCCGATGACTGACCAGATCGCCGATGACAGGGCGCATGGGGCGCCTTGATCGCACAGCCGCCGGTTGCCTCAGGCGGGCCGGACCGGCCTGAGCCGGTCGTAGACCAGATGAAAGCCGTAAGCATAGACGGCGTAAAGAACGGTCAGCCCAAGGTCCAGCAGCAGCGCCTCGCCCCAGCCATGACCGCCCAGCCAGACCAGAATCGGCAGCGTCACCACCACCGTGGTCGCCTCATGGCTCACCGCATGAACCACCCGCCACTTTTGCGGCCGGTCGCTCGCCACCCGGCCCGAATGTATGTACCGGCTGCTGTTCGCAATCGAGAATTTGGCACGGCTTCGGAAGTCGCTCATATGTATCCGGCCTTTGGATCGACACGCGGGTCGTGGCCTTGATGGGGTTACGCACGCGCCTTTGGT